>Ga0208696_1000008_pt1 | contig 377233 bp, 327 predicted proteins | sample Sb_taG_9_FD_187711 | JGI IMG/M metagenome (GOLD analysis project Ga0208696, IMG submission 187711) | Peat soil microbial communities from Weissenstadt, Germany - Sb_50d_b_LC metaG (SPAdes) (version 2) | ecosystem: Environmental > Terrestrial > Soil > Wetlands > Peat | place: Germany... | reverse complement strand
TAGTGCACAGCGGCGGACGGTGCCGAGTGCGCAGCTTGGAGAGCCAACCAGGCCTCGCGAGAATGTCCCATCCACGCGAAAACTCGAATCGGAATGCCTGTGGATGGGCTATTTCAACAAGTTCCTAGGATCGTCCGCAATCGGAGAAGGAACTACTTTGAGGCTTCGCCGGACCTTTCGACGACTCTACGGGCCAGATAGTTCACCACCTTGGCCTCGTTGCGCGCTACTTCGTAATAAGCGGCCTTTAAGAGTTGGTCCTTGCGATTCTGCAAGGTCTCGCGGATGGTCTGCTGGACACGCGGATCGGTTAGTTCGCGCTGGCCGGAGGGTTCCTTGGAGATGACCTTGAAAATGCGGAAGCCGTCGGAAGCCGGCAGGATGGGTGAAAGCTCGCCAGGTTTCAGGGCCATGACCAGGCGGCGCAGTTCCGGGCTAGCTTTGGCGAAGGCCGACTCCGGGACGAAGCCCAGGTCGCCGCCGTTCTGAGCGGTGTTGGCGTCTTCGGAATAGTTTTGCGCCAGCATGGCAAAATCCTCGCCTGTTTGCAGCCGCGCTTGAATATTCAAAATTTTCCGTTTCGCCTCATCGGGGTTTCGCGCCTTGTCATTTTTCAGATTGCGCACATTTTGGTCGGGCTGCGGTGTCACCACGATCTGCGCGATGTGGATTTGGGGCTCGGCCAGATTGAAGCTCGCCTTATTCGTGTTGTAGAAATTGGTGACGTCGGCATCGCTGGGCAAGGGGATGCGCGAGGTAACTTCGCGATTGAATAGTTTCTGAATACTCAAATCGCGGCGCAACTGTAGCTTGAGGTCCTCGACAGTCATCTTGCGATTGCGGAGCTGACGCTCGAATTCCTCTTTGGTGTAGGGCGCGCGGAACTCGTTGAACTTCGCTTCCACTTCAGAGTCCGGAGCCATGAGCCCGAGTTTTTCAGCGCGCTGGAGCATGATTTCGTTGTCGATCAGAGTGCGCAGAAGCTCGAGCTTCTGAATCATAACCTGATCTTCGCTGGAGCCCTCTTGGGGCGTGTTGATTTGGGTTTGGAAGTTCTTCTCCAACTCAGCGTAGGTGATGGGGCGATTATTGACGGTCGCCGCCACGTTGTCGGACTGCGACCGCCGGCATCCGGCGGCCAGGGCGAGAAAGAGCACACCGGCACAGCACAGCAGTCGTCTCATATTTGGAAGATTTCATTTTACTGGAGATGGCTGCGCGGCGCTGATGCCGTGGGTGGCGCGATATACTGCATGATTCCACCATGAACAAGAACGGCTTGCGAGTGGGCATGATCGGCACGGGCGCGATTTCGAATCTGCACGCGCGCGCATATCGGAATATCGGCTACCGGATCACGGTTTGCACGGACATCTTCGAGGAAGGCGGGCGGCGGTTTGCCGAGGCCAACGGCGCGCAGTTCGTGAAGACTTTCGAAGAGGTCTGCCGGCATCCCGAGGTGGATTACGTGGACGTGTGCACCTTTCCGGATTTCCGGCTGCAGCCGCTGCGCATCTGCGCGGAAACGGGCAAGCACATTCAGGTGCAGAAGCCGATTGCAACCAATCTCGAAACAGCGCGGGAGATGATTGAGACGGCGCGCAAGGCGGGCATCGTGCTCGGCGTGGTGAGCCAGCATCGCTTCGACGATGCGAGCCAGTTTTTGGCGAAGGCGATTGCGGCGGGGCGGCTGGGTAAGTTGCTGCAATGCGATTGCTATGTGAAGTGGTACCGGTCGGCCGCTTATTACTCGCGGGCGATCAAGGGTAGCTGGTCGACCGAAGGTGGTGGGGCGCTGATCAATCAGGCGATTCACCAGTTGGACATCTTGCGCTGGATGGCGGGACCGGTGCGAGAGTTGTTCGGATATTGGCAACTGGGCGCGCTGCATAAGATCGAGTCGGAAGATGTGGTGAATGCCGTGGTGCGGTATGCGTCAGGGGCGACCGGCGTTATCCAGGCGTCCACGGCGTTTTGGCCGGGATACACGGAGCGCACTGAGTTTCACGGTACCAAGGGCACGGCGATCATGTCCGGCGACAAGCTCACAACGTGGGATGTGGAAAATGATTCGGGCGAGGCGGCGCCGGTCTCGAAGAATGTGGCGTCGGGATCATCGGACCCGATGGCGATTTCTGTGGAACCTTTCGAGCGGCAGTTCCGCGATTTCGGCGAGGCGATCCGCACGGGGCGCAAACCGCTGATCGCGGGTGAAGAGGGGTATCAGGCGTTGGAGCTGGTGCAGGCGGTATACCAGTCATGCCGGACGGGGCAGAAGGTGGAAGTGGCGGGGTAGGAATGCGGGGAATTGCGCGGTTGAATTTGGGGGGTTTCGTAGCCTGTCCCCGAATTAGTAAGGCAGTAACAAGTGAAAACGTTTTGCGGACGCGAATAAACGCGAACGCAGTCGCACATTGCCCCACCCGGCGTCCTGTATCACCGGGCCAGTTGTTCCGATTCCAGCGGCTGTGCAGACTGTAACGTAGTTCATGTCCGGCACGTCAACGCTTGAGGAGGATTCCCACTCATGAAGTCCCTTTGGCAGGCGCGCGTCTTTGCATCGGTCCTTTTGCTCGCCGCCACGATCGGCAAGGCACAATCGACGGCGGGAGAAACGCAATCCTGTACGAATGCCACCTTAACGGGACCGTATGGATATTTGCTGCAAGGAAACCTGATTGAACAGGGAAGTCTTGCTCCCTACGCCGATATGGGCAGCTTGAGCGCGGATGGAAATGGCCATTTTAGCGGTACTGGTGCTGAAAGTCTTGCCGGAACGATTGCGACGGGAACCACGGTAACGGGAACATACAATGTCAATACGGACTGCACCGCGTCTGCATCGTTGACTTATAGTAATGGCCTTGGCCCCTTCCATTTCAACCTAGTTATCCTGAACAACGGACAAGAGATCAGGTTCATGCAAAACGACAACGGATCGATTGTTTCAGGGGGGGCAAGGCAGCAGCCGACCAATTGTGTTCTGGAATCGATCAACGGCGCGTATGCCTACACGATTACGGGCTCAGTCATCGACACCAGTGGTAACGTCGATCCTTACACCGACTCAGGGAAGATCACGTTTAATGGGACGGGGGGGTTTTCGCTGAGTGGTGAAATCAGCGCCGTCGGCACCGTGACCAGCGTGAGCGTTTCCGGCACCTACGCGACGCATTCGAACTGCACGGGGACGGCGACGTTTGCCGATCCCAATTTGGGGACCCTGAACATGAATCTAGCTATCGTCAACGGAGGGCTTCGATTCGTTGACACCGACACTATCGCCACTGTCGGTATCATCCTCTCCGGCACAGCTACCGCGCTTGGGGATGTCGGCGCCAGCGGGACCATGGCTCACTTAGCCTCCGGCGCCGGTTGGCTCACTACGTTTACTCTGACTAACACGGGAACAACCGAAGCTAGCATTCAACTGAGCTTTTTCGACGACAACGGTGATCCGGTGTCTTTGCCGCTGGCTTTTGAGGACTCGAAGGAAACCACAACCACGGCTACTGTCAGCGAGACGATTGCCGCAGGCGCTACGTTGGTGATTGCCACTAACGCGAAAAGCAATGCGGCTCTGGTCAGCGGATCGGCAGAATTGACAAGTCAGGGTGGAAACACGAGCGGCTTTGCGGTGTTCCACTACAACCCGAACGCACAAGAGGCCGTGGTGCCGCTGGAAACACGCAACTCTGCCGCATACGTGCTTGCCTTCGACAACACGAACGGCCTTACGACCGGACTGGCGCTGGCTAATATCTCGGATCAGCCGGTGAAAGTATCGATGATTGTGCGCGACGACACAGGCGCACAACTGGGCACAGCGACGAAGGATCTTGCGGCGCACGGGCACACATCATTTCTGCTGGCGAACAACTATCCCTTCGCTCAGAACAAGCGCGGGACGGTGGAGTTCGACGCGCCGTCAACCGGGCAAATCAGCGCTCTTGGCATTCGCAGCGCGCCAACTGGGAGTTTCACGACCATTCCAGCGCTGGTGAAGTAGGCCGTGGGCAGAAAGGCCGCAGGTACCCGCAAAAGGCGCGTGTCCCTGCGTTACATTCGTTGTCGGAGTGCGCAGTTTTTCCCAATGTTTTGAGTCAATTTACGCTTGAGCGCACGCTGTGGGCCGGGCGTGCCCGGCCCCTACAGGTGTGATTTGTAGAATCTGAGTTCGGCTATCTCCTTGCAGTTGGATTTGTAAAACCAATCGGCGGCTGGGCGGAGAGCTAATGGTTTCCGATTAGCCGCAGTGACGGAGGAGGCGAATATGCCGAACTTCAAACATATCCTTTTTCCAGTGGACTTTTCGCAGCAGTGTTGCAATGTGGCTCCGTACGTTCTGTGCATGGCGCGGCGGTACGGGGCGCACGTGACGATGCTGCACGTGATGGAACTACCTACCGGCGCCTATCCGGGGTGGCCGGCGCAGGCCGCTGTGATCGACTTCCAGGCCATGGCGGATGACAGGAAGCGGCGTCTGGAATCGTATTTGAAAGATGAGTTTGCGGACGTGGCGCAGACGCGGCTCATGTGTGAAGGCGATCCCGCGCACATGATTACCGACTACGCCCAAAAGGAGCACGTGGACTTGATCATGATACCGACGCATGGCTACGGGCCGTTCCGGCGGTTCCTGCTGGGATCGGTCACGGCCAAAGTTCTGCACGACGTGAAATGTGCGGTGTGGACCAGCGCGCACATCGCGGAGGCGCCAGCGCCGCCTGCCGGATATCGACACATACTGTGCGCGGTGGATTTCACGGAAAAGGCGGCTCCGCTGATTGTCTGGACCACGCGATTTGCGCGCGAGCATGGGGCGACGGTGAAGCTGGTACACGCCATCCCCGCGGCGCAACCGCCGGACGGCATCGATATCGAGGGCCGTAAGTTTCGTGCGTACCTGGTCGAGGTTTCGCGCCAGGAACTGGCGAAAGTGCAATGCGAGGCGGACACGTCGCTGGAGACGATCGTCGAGGGCGGGGACGTAGCGCCGGTGGTGCGCAGAGCCGCGGAAGAGAATCAAGCTGACCTGGTGGTGATCGGCCGGGGCGTGCTGCAAGAGTTGTTCGGGCGGATGCGCACGCACGTGTACTCGGTGATTCGCGAAGCGCCGTGTCCGGTGATCAGCGTTTAAGGTCCGAGCCAGAGCAGGGGGGCGAGACCCAGAATCGCGAGCGCGACTAACAGGCAGAGGCTCTGAACGCCCGTGCGGCGGTCGGAGAGTGTGTAGGCGTAAATGCCTTTCGCCACGTTGTTGCTGGCCGCGGCGATCAGAATTCCGGATGCAGCGACTGGTAACTGGGTAGCCACGCCGGCGGACTGGGTCATGCCCATGATGAAGGGGTCGACGTCGGCCAAGCCCATGATCGCGCCCAGCGCGTAGACTCCACCCTTTCCCAGGTAGGCGGATGCGAGGCGGGTGGCGACCAGCATGAACAAGAAAAGGAGCGCGAACATGAAAGCCGCGCGCAGTTCCAGGGGATTGCCAGGCTGATACTCCCGCTTGACCTCGCCCGAAGAGCCATCCGGCAGGCGCGACCATATCCAGCCTGCGATGCCGGCGAGGGCGGCCAGCGCGGCGAAGGGCACGCCGACCAAGGCCAGCACACTCCGGCTGAACAGGCTCACCAGGGCGATGAGACGCAAATACATCATGCCGGAGGCAATGAGGGTGCAGCCGGCGAACAGGTGCGGGCGCTTTTCGCGTTGCGCGCGGCGGGCGAGGACAACGGTGGTCGCGGTGGAGGAGTAGGCACCGCCGAGGACCGCGGCAAGCACTACACCGCCTGTTTCTTTGGTGGCTCCCTGCAAAACGTAGCTGCCGTAGGAAACGGCGCTGACCGCAACCACGACGAGCCAGGTCTTGAAGGGATTGATCAGGAACGGGCCAAATTCCTGATTGGGCAACACGGGAAGTATGACGGCGCTGAGCAGCAGGAACTTCGTGAATGTCAGGATTTCCTCGGGAGCGATGCGCTTGGTCAGGCTTTCGAGACCGACCTTGAGCTCCAGGAGCAACATGCTGGCGACACTGAGGGTGGTGGCGATCCAGAAGAGTTCGTGATAGACGAGGGCGCCGACGACGTAGGTGGCGAGTCCGGACATTTCGGAGGTGACGCCGGCGGCCTCTGCGGTGGCCAGTTTGTGACGGTATGACAGCCACAGGAATGCGGCCACAACGGCGAAGCCGACGGCCACCGGGATCAACTGGGCGCCGGAAAGCAAAGCGAGCGAGTAACCCAGGAGGCCAATCAAAGGAAACGTGCGCACGCCGCCAAACCCGTAGTGATCGGTGCTGGCTTTGTGCTCCTCGCGCTCCAGTCCAATCAGGAAAGAGAGGAACAACACGAGGATGATTTTGACGCCTTCAGGCGGGAGCCACTGGTAGAGTTGCTGAGGCACGACGGTCTCAGTTTAGACCAAAGTCAGTCTGAATATCTCCGAACCGAGTTGGCACGCGGCATGCACGGAAAACGGACACACAAGGAGGCCTATATGCCGGCAAAGAAGTTGATGGAATTCCTCGACGGCAACCAAGTCAAGTACGTAATGACCACGCACTCAACGGCCTACACCGCTCAGGAGGTCGCCGCGCTGGCGCACATCCGGGGACGTGACATGGCCAAAACTGTGATTGTCAACCTGGACGGCAAGTTGGCTATGGCGGTTCTGCCCGCTTCCAAGCACGTGGATCTTTCGCTATTGAAGGCGGTCGCGGGCGCGAAGGCGGTTGCGCTGGCCACCGAAGCGGAATTTCGTGGAAAATTCCCGGAGTGCGAGACGGGCGCGATGCCGCCATTCGGAAATCTGTACGGCGTGCCTGTTTTCGTCGAGGAAGGCCTGACGAAAGATAAAGAGATCTCGTTCAATGCCGGGACGCACAACGAGCTGATGCGGATTGCGTATGCGGATTTTGACAGGCTGGTGCAGCCGACGGTGACGCGGTTCTCGTCGGCCCGAGCGGCGTAGGGTGCGCGTTAAAAAAAGGGTGACCGAGCCACAGAAGCGCCGAATCCGCGCCATGATAAAGAAGTAGGGCAAAGCGGAGGCTGCATGGTCATCGGGGTTCCGAAGGAGAGCTTTCCCGGGGAGCGGCGCGTGGCGCTGGTGCCCGCTGTGGTCCCCAACCTGGCGAAAGCAGGTTTCGAGGTCCTCATCGAAGCCCAGGCCGGACTGAGCGCGGGATATCCGGACGCGGAATACACGGCCAAGGGCGCAAAGATCGTCACGGAGCGGAGCGAGATTTTCCGGCAGGCTGAAGTGGTGGTGCAGATCCTCTGCCACGGATCCAACGACCAGACGGGCGCGGCCGATCTGCCGCTCCTCAGACCCGGACAAGTTGTGGTGGGATTTCTGCGGCCGCTGGGAGTGCTGGCGACGGTCGAGGAAGTGGCGGCCACCGGCGTGACGGCGTTCTCGGTGGATTTGATGCCGCGCACCACTCGCGCGCAGAGTATGGACGCACTCTCGTCCATGGCCACGGTGGGCGGTTACAAAGCAGTCCTGCTAGCTGCCAACATGCTACCGAGACTTTTTCCTATGCTGACCACGGCCGCGGGAACAGTTACGCCCGCGCGCGTGTTTGTGATCGGCGCCGGCGTCGCGGGATTGCAGGCAATTGCCACGGCGCGGCGATTGGGAGCGGTGGCGTCGGCTTACGATCTACGGCCGGCGGTCAAAGAGCAGGTACAGAGCGTGGGCGGGCGTTTTATCGAGCTGCCGATTGCGGTCCAGGACGCCCAGGATTCCCGCGGCTATGCCAAGGCGCAGGATGAAACGTTTTATCAGCGCCAGAAGGAACTGTTGGGGAAGGTAGTGGCGGAGAGCGATGTGGTGATTACGGCGGCGGTGATTCCGGGGAAGAAATCGCCCGTGCTGGTGACGCGCGAGATGATCGGGAAGATGGCGCCGGGCTCGGTGATTGTCGATCTGGCGGCGGAGCGCGGCGGAAACTGCGAAGTGACGCGCGCCGGGGAGGTGGTGGTGGAACAGAACGTCACCGTGATCGGCACGATCAATCTGGCGAGCAGCGTTCCGTACCATGCCAGCCAGCTCTATGCGCGTAACGTGACGGCGTTTCTGGTGCACCTGTTCCGCGAGGGCCATTTGCATCTGGACGACGATATCGCGCGCGAGACGCTGGTCACGCAGGGCGGGGAAATTGTCAATGCGCGGGTGCGGGAATTTTTCTCACTGCCAGCTAGAGTCATGCAGGGCCAGACGTAAACAGAAGGCCGGGTGAGAACTCGGCCCCTATAATTTTCAAATCGGGAGAACAGATGACGTCGGATCTCATCACAAGCTTGTACGTATTCATGCTGGCGGCGTTCGTCGGATTCGAGGTGATCCGCCGGGTCTCGCCACTGCTGCACACGCCGCTCATGTCGCTGACCAACGCGCTCGATGCCATCGCCGTGGTGGGCGCGATCCTGCTGGTCGGCGAGCATAAGAGCGGCCTCTCGACGGTGCTGGGGACGCTGGCGGTAGTGGCGGCGACGAGCAACCTGGTAGGCGGCTTTCTTATCACCGATCGCATGCTCAGGATGTTCAAAGCCAGCAAAACCAAAAAGCCATGAACAGCGCGCAGATTACCAACCACGTGATCGAAATCATCTACCTGATCTCGACGGCGCTGTTTGTTCTGTCACTGAAATGGCTGAGCGCGCCGGCGACCGCGCGGCGAGGTGTTTTGGCGGGCGAGATCGGCATGGCGCTGGCCATCGGGGCCACGCTGCTGCATCGCGGGATCGTGGATTATACGTGGATCGCGATCGCGCTGGTGGCGGGAACGATCATCGGAATCCCGCTGGGCCTGGTACAGATGACGGCGGTTCCGCAGCGGACCGCGTTGAGCCATGCGTTCGGCGCTCTATGCGTTTCGCTGGTTGGCACAGCGGAATATTACCAGCTTGCGCCCAACGTGCCGCGGTTCATGATGGCGGTGCTCTCGATGGAGGTCATCCTGGGCAGCCTGACGTTCACTGGAAGCCTGATGGCCGCCGGGAAGCTACAGGAGGTGCTGCCGCAGCGGCCCATCACTTACAAGGGGCAGAACATCGTCAACATGTCGCTGCTGGCGATTGCCGTGGTTGTAGCCGGGTATCTTGTAATGCATCCGGACCAGACGCGTCTGTTCCCGCTGATTATTGCGATACCGCTTCTATTCGGCGTGCTCATGATCGTGCCGATCGGTGGCGCCGACATGCCCACCGTCATTTCGCTGCTGAATTCTTATGCGGGTCTATCGGCGGCGGCGATGGGATTTGTTCTCGACAGCAAGCTGCTGATTATTGCGGGGGCGCTGGACGGATCGTCGGGGTTCATTCTTTCGGTGATTATGTCGAAGGCCATGAACCGGTCGTTCACCAACGTGCTGTTCGGCGCATTCGGGCAAGTGCAGGCCTCAGCGGCGGGCGCGATTGAGGCGCGGACGGTGCGAACCGCGACCGCGGAAGAAGCCGCCGGGATTCTGGGCGCCGCAAACTCGGTGGTCATTGTTCCCGGCTATGGCATGGCTGTCGCGCAGGCCCAGCACAAGGTCCGCGAGTTCTATGACGCACTCACCAAGCGCGGCGTCGATGTGAAGTTTGGCATTCATCCGGTGGCGGGGCGCATGCCGGGGCACATGAACGTGCTGCTGGCCGAGGCCGACATTCCATATGACCGTTTGCTGGATATGGATGCGATCAATCCGGAGTTTCCGCAGACCGACGTGGTTCTGGTGATCGGCGCCAACGACGTGACGAACCCGGCCGCGCGGAGCGACAAGAGCAGCCCGATTTACGGCATGCCGATTTTGGATGTCGACAAAGCGCGCACCGTCATGGTGATCAAGCGCGGCATGAGTCCCGGTTTTGCCGGTATCGACAACGAGCTTTACTACCTGGACAAAACGCTCATGCTGTTTGGCGACGCCAAAGCATTTGTGGGCGATATTGTGCGCCAGTTATCCGGAGAAGGGCATGGATAGGGACGTGAGGGCGGACACGAGCTGGAGGGGATGCTAGAGCAGTGCGTCCCCAGAACGAGGAGTATCCTTCTTCATCGTTGGACGACCACTCCCTTTGGTCGCGGCCCGGCAAAACAGACCCGCAAACTAGCAGGGAACGTTTCTGAGCCGCGCGCGTAGCAAGCGGTTTGCCCCTTAACAATAAACGCCGCCATTTCGGACGCACTACACTAGAGCCATATGCTTCGCAGCCGTCTTGCTCTTTGGCTCAGCATTTTCTTATTTCCACCGCTGGGGCTGGTGCTGTTGTGGAAGCGTGGTGATCTGGGGATTCTGCGGCGGATTGCGGGCACGCTGGGAATCGGGATCATCGCGGTCCTGGAACTTTTCTTCGTTTATGGAATGCGCGTGGTGTGGAACGGGGCGTTCTCTCCGATGACGGTCACATTCGACACGCGCGCCCGGCAGTACTCGCGGCTTGAAGAGAGTCGCGCGCGGCAACGCGCTGAACGGGCGGTGGCAGCGCTCCCTGTCCAAACTCCGGCAACCGTTCAACCTGCTGCTTACTGGACCGATTTTCGTGGTCCGAATCGCGCCGGAGTCTACGCGGAGACGGAAATCGACACGGAATGGCCCGCTACGGGTTTGCCGCGCCTGTGGAAGCAGCCGGTCGGTGGCGGATACGCATCGTTCACGGTAGGTGAAGGCCGCGCTTACACCATTGAGCAGCGCCGGGACAAGGAAGCCGTCACGGCCTATGACTTACAAACGGGCAGGGAACTGTGGGCATTCAGTTATCCGGCGTTGTTCGATGAAGTGCTGGGCGGGGCTGGGCCGCGCGCCACGCCGGTGTACCACGACGGACTCATTTACGCGCTGGGAGCGAACGGCGACCTGCATTGCCTGAGTGCCAGGAGCGGCACGGTGAAGTGGTCGAAGAATATTCTGGCGGATAACGAAGCCAAGAACATTCACTGGGCGATGTCCGGCTCGCCGCTAGTGGTAGATGAGAAGGTGATCGTGACGCCGGGTGGTACAAATGGCAAAAGCCTCGTCGCGTACGACCGTCTGACGGGCCAGCCCGTCTGGCGCGCGCTGAATGATCGGGCGGCGTACACTTCGCCCATCGTGGCAACGCTCGCCGGCGAGAGGCAGATTGTCTGGATCAGCGGTGAACGCGCCCTGGGGGCATCGATTGAAGACGGTAAACTGCTGTGGGAATTTCCGTTCCCGGCCCAGATGGATATGAATTGTTCGCAGCCGGTGGTGGTGGATGACGGGCACGTACTGCTTTCATCAGCGCAAGGTCCGGGAGCGGCGCTAATCGAGATCACGAAGACGGGGGATGCTTTCGCGGCGCATCCGGTGTGGCAGAACAACCGGCTGAAGAATAAGTTCAACTCGTCGGTGCTGTATCAGGGATACGTATATGGCTTCGACGAGGCGATCCTGGCGTGCGTGGATGCGAAGACAGGCGAGTTGAAATGGAAGGGCGGGCGCTACGGATATGGGCAATTGCTGCTGGCCGGCGGATATCTGATCGTCACTACCGAAGAAGGCGACGTCGTGCTGGTGCGCGCCACGCCGGAAGGCCATCAGGAGATGGCGCGGTTTTCCGCCGTCCAGGGACGGACGTGGAACATTCCGGCTATCGACAACGGCCTGCTGCTGGTTCGCAATACTTCCGAGATGGCCTGCTTCCGGCTGGGAAAGCCGGCTCAGTAGCGGCGGACTGCGGCGGTCAACACTTCTTCGGTCACCCACGCTCCCGGTAACGCTGAGACGCCGGTTGATCGAAGCGGCGCGTTATCCAGCACCGCGGTGACGAAGTTCTGTATGCAGGGATAATGCAAGTTTTCGTGCGTGGGTAGGTGTTCCTGTCCGCCGGGGTATACAATTGATGGGCCATTGAGCGGCGTCAAATCCATCTCGCCGTCAGTGCCGCGAATTCGAAATTCATCACGCGGCACCCGCGAGTGCCAGCGGACGTCCACTACTCCACGGACGCCATTTTCGTATTCGATGAGCACGGTAGCGTTGTCCTCCACATCGATGGTTTGGACCAGAGTGGAGAAATGGCCCGTCGCCCTCGCGGGTTTGCCGAAAAGATAGTTCATCAGGTCGATGCGATGTGAGGCGATGTCGTAGAGCGGCCCGCCGCCGGCCATCCTCGGGTCGGTGAGCCAGCTTCGGGCGCCATTAGCATCGAGCCAATCATGCGATGTGGCTTCGGCGAAGACCACGCGGCCGATCGCGCCGGCAGCGATCAACTCCAGCGCACGGTTCACCTTCGGATACATGCGGCGGTAGTAGGCGATGCCCAAGAGGCACCCGGTTTGTTCCGCGGCGGCCTGCATCCGACACGCCTCAGCATAATCGAGCGCCATGGGCTTCTCGCAGAGGACGTGCTTGCCGGTATACAAACACGCTATGGTCTGTGGCGCATGCAGGAAAACAGGGGTGGCGACGTAAACGGCGTTGGCATCGGATTGCGCCAGCGCGTCATCGAGGTTCGTCCAGCTTCGAACGCCGTATGAGGCGGCCTTTACCGGATTGCGCGTGACAATGCCCGCCAGGCAGCTGCGCGGTTCCGCCAGAATGGCCGGCAGAACGCGCTTAGTGGTGATGTCGCCGATGCCGACGACCAGCCAGGAGACCAGATCCACGTGACGTTTACGTGAGCGTCCAGCCTTTGCGGAAGGTCGGCTTGAGGTATTTATTAGCTTCCGCATTGTTGGTGAACTTCATCTTGGCCGCGTCCCACTCAAGCTTTCCTTCGACGCGCAACGCGATTACACCGAGCAGCATCCACTCCACGAATGGGCTTGCAACATTGAAATTGGAACAAGCCGGATCGCCGCCCTTGCAGGCGCGAATCCAGTCGCGGTAATGGCCCGGGGAGCGCGTTAGGAACTCCGGCGGGAACTGATAGTCGCGCATCTTCTCCACCGGGATGAGGCGCGTCTGCTCGCCATAGGTGCCGGTGGTGATCATGCCTTTGTCGCCGATGAATAGACTGCCGTCGGGCGGCGGAGTTCTGAGCTCGCTTTCCGATTCGTCCTTGTTTTTTTCGAATGCCTCCCAGTCAAAAACGCGGCCGACGTAGCCGGTGTGCGGCCTTGGCGGCATCTGCCCCTGCGCGGCAGCGGGCCGTCTCCACGGCAGGTCGCCCAAAAGCTCACCCTCAGGCACACCGGGAATTCTGGGCGTCTCCTTCAGGCCGTCGTGCCAGAACAGTTTCACGGGGGGCATGTCGCCGCGGGCTGGGAAGTCGTAGCGGATCACCGATTTCACGGGGAACATGAAATCGCTGAGGCCTTCTTTGTGGATGCATTCCACGCTCAGCGGAGCGCCCAACTGGAGTGCGAGATTCGGTGCGCCAAGAATGTGGCAGGCCATGTCGCCCAAGGCTCCGCAGCCGAAGTCGTAAAAGCCGCGCCAATTTTCCGGCTGGTAGAAGTACCCGCCTATTGGCGACTTGTAATCCGGCCCGCCCGACGTGTACGGGCGTTTTTCGGCGATGCCCAGCCACAGGTCCCAATCGAGCGTTTCCGGCGCCGGCTCCGACGGCGGAATTACGGTGAGGCCTTGCGGCCAGATGGGACGGTCGGTCCAGGCATGCACCTCCGTCACGTTGCCGATCTCGCCCGCCCAGATCATTTCGGCCGCTTGGCGCGTGCCTTCGTTCGAATAGCCCTGGTTGCCCATCTGCGTGGCGACCTTGTACTTGTTCGCGGCTTCCATCAACTGGCGGGCTTCCCAAACTGTGCGGGTCAGCGGTTTTTGCACATAGACATGCTTGCCGCGCTCCATGCACCACATGGCCGCTGTGGCGTGCATGAAATCCGGGATGGCCACGATGACGGCGTCGATGCCGTTTCCCTGCTCATCCAGCATTCGCCGGAAGTCTTTGTACTTGGGAACCTTCTCGTACTGCTTGAACTTCTGCTCGGCTCGCTTGTCATCCACATCGCAGAGCGCAACGATGTTCTCCAAGGCACACCCGCTGATGTCGCTCGAGGCCTTGCCGCCGGCGCCGATGGAGGCGATGTTGAGTTTCTCGTTGGGCGATTTGTAGCCCAGCGCGCGCAGCGAGGGAACCGTTCCGAATCCTGCGGCAGGAACCGCGCCGGCAAATAGTGAGCCGAAGAAGAAATGGCGTCTTGTGAAGTTGTAGGCCATGGGAAGACCCCCTCAATATATTACGCCTGCCGCGTGGCCGGCCGCTGATGGCCGCGATCCGCACGTTTGGTGTTAACCCGTACGCCCGTACTGCGTAACTAGTGGCAGAAGGGAGTATGACAATGGCAACGGCGCGGATGAGGCGGATCTTGGGACTGGGAGCGATCGCAACCTGTATCAGTATCTGGCAGCCGTCACCGGGTTGGGCGCAGAAAGTCCATGATGGCTCGGCTGGGCAATCGGCGACAGTATTGACAGTCGAACAGCCGGACGCCGAGCGAACCAAGAATGAATTGTCTCAGCTGCTGGAACATTATCCGCCGGCGTTGCGGAACGTCCTGGCGCTCGATCCGAGTCTGGCTGCAAACCAATCATACATGGCGCCTTATCCAGGCTTGGTCAATTTTCTGAACGCACATCCCGAAATTGCGCGCAATCCATCGTTCTACCTGGGCGAAGCCAGGTTTTCTCGCGTGAATCAAGATCCCGCCGCGCAGACCATCGAGCTGTGGAGGTCGGTATTAGATGGCATGGGCCTATTTGCCGGATTTAGCCTGGCGTTCGGCGTGCTCGTCTGGCTGATTCGGACGCTCGTGGATTATAGAAGGTGGAGCCGGCTCGCCAAGGTGCAGACCGACGTTCATACAAAAATCCTCGACCGGTTCACGGCCAATGACGATCTGCTCGCTTATATCCAGTCACCGGCTGGGTCGAAATTTCTGCAATCTTCTCCGATCATGTTGGATGCTGGTTCACGAACCATGGGCGCGCCGCTAGGGCGTATTCTCTGGTCTGTGCAAGGCGGTGTGGTGCTGGTCGCGGGCGGCATCGGGCTGCAGACCGTGAGCAGCCGTGTGGCGGATGCTTCCTCGCAGCCTCTCCATGCGCTGGGCGTGCTCGGCATCGCGCTCGGCCTCGGGTTTCTGGTTTCGGCGATAATCTCATTTGTGATCTCTCAACGGCTGGGATTGATCGAACCGGCGACCCGGACGCCGCGAGCCGATATGCCGAGCGCCTAGAGCTCTCTATGCTTCGCGACACCACGTTCAACGATGTCAGCCGCGATTACACCCTGGACGACGCCTGTCCAAGCTTTGTGATGGATGAGGAGTCATTCCGTGCGTTTTACGACCGGACGGCGCGCGGTGTGTGGGCGTATCTGGCGCGGGTCACTGGGGATCGTCAACTGGCGGACGATCTGCTTCAGGAGACGTTCTATCGCTTTCTGCGCGCAGCCGCGACGTATGACAGCGAAACCCATCGGCGGAATTCGCTCTTTCGGATTGCTACCAATCTGGCGCGGGATGCGCGGCGTCGGAGCATCATTCGGGCTCCGTTCAGCTCAGTGGGCGAAGAGATCGAGCGCGTTCCTTCCGCCGATGATGCCGGCACAACCGAGCGCAAGACCGATGTCAACCGCGCCATGTCGCATCTGAAGCCCCAGGAACGGGCCATGTTGTGGCTGGCATATGCCGAGGGAGCTTCGCATCGCGAAATCGCCGACATGCTGGGCTTGCGTCCGGCCAGTCTGAAACCTCTGTTGTTTCGCGCGCGGCGCCGGCTGGCAACGTTGCTGGGTCGCGCGCCGATCGAGGAGGAGTTGTGACGAGGGTGGAGTGCGAGTTCGAATCAGAGGTGCTGTCGGCGGCGCTACAATCCCGCTGGCCCGAGCGGGCGGAGGCGCAGTTGCGCGCGCACGTGGCATCGTGTGCGATCTGCTCCGACGTTATCGCTGTCGCCGGCGCACTGGACGAGGCTCGCGACGACATGCACGCGTGTGCGGTGGTTCCCGATTCCGGCCGTGTGTGGTGGCTGGCGCAGCTTCGTGCCCGCCGTCAGGCCACAGAAACCGCTGGACGTCCCATCACCGCCGCCCAAGTGATCGCACTCGCAGCGGCGATGGGCTTGCTCGGCGCCTGCTTCGGGGCGACATCCAAGTGGTTTCAGTCGTCGCTTGGGTGGTTTGCGTCAAGCATTGCCGGGCTCAGGATTCCTGCGTTGCTGCCCTCTGCGTTTGCTCTCGTGGCAGAACACGGCGCGTTGGTCCTCGCCATGGCTGCGATTGTCTTGGTTGTGCCCGCTGCCATCTACTTTACGATGCTCAGAGACTAGCGCATCACTGATTCCGGGGCGGTGGTACAATCTCCCCAAATGCCAACGGCGCATGCCGCAGAGCGCATTCCCGCTCCGGATCAAGCGTTGCCCAAGCCCGCTACACCGCAGCGTTATCTTGCGCTTGATGCGTACCGCGGCTTTATCATGCTCATGCTGGTGTCGGGAGGGTTTGGCATCACCGAGTTAGCCAAGCGCCGGCCGGCATTCGCGGGCATCGCCAGTCAATTCGACCACATGCCGTGGGAATGGATCGCGTTCTGGGACCTGATCCAGCCCGCGTTTATGTTCATGGTGGGCGTGGCGATGCCGTTCGCGCTGGCCCGCCGCAGGGAACAGGGCGCAACGGAACGGCAACTGTTCTGGCACGTGGTCGCCCGGAGTTTTCGGCTGATTCTGATGAGCCAGATCCTGATCTCCATCGGAGAAGGACGGCTGAGTTTCCAGCTCATCAACGTGCTGGCGCAGGTCGGAATCACGTACTTTCTTGCCTACCTCATCATGCAGCTCCGGTTCCGCTGGCAAGCGATCATTGCCGCGGCGATCCTGGTTGGCTACTGGGCGCTGTTTGTTGCGTTCCCGGGGAAGGAAGGGCCGTTCCTTTCCATGACCACCAACGTCGGCGCGGTCATTGACAAATTCGTCTTCGGGCATGCGAACGACGACAACTGGACCACGATCAACTTCCTGACCAGCACGGTTACAACGCTCTTTGGTGTATGGACCGGCCAACTTCTGCAAAGCGCCCGATCACACGCGGAGAAGATGCGAATCATCGCGATCTCGGCTGTGGTCTGCCTCGCGCTCGGATGGATCATTCATCCCTGGAACCCGATCATCAAACGCATCTGCACGACGTCATTCACGATCTACAGCACGGGATGGATTTTACTGATGCTGCTGGCGTTCTATTGGCTGGTTGAAGTGAAGGGCTACCGCAAGTGGACCTTTCCGCTCGTAGTGATCGGTGCGAATTCGATCTTCGTCTACTCGCTGCACATGTTGTTGCAGGGATGGCTGAGGCAGGCGGTTGACGTATTCACGTTCAAATTTGCCTGGCTGGGCGATTTCGCGCCCGTGGCCCAGTCCTGCGCGCTTCTGCTGGTGACGTGGTACTTGTGTTACTGGCTCTACCAGCGAAAGATCTTCCTGAAGCTGTAGGGCAAGGCAGACCTCGCCGGCGGTCTCGAAGATCAGAAGTTGTCAATCATCCAGACATTCGAGTTGGCGCTGGTCCCGTGCATGGCGAGGTGGCGCCCGTCCGGCGAAGGAATGCCCCATGTCGCATCGGGTTGAGTTTGCTGCCAGATCGGCTGCGCACTGCCGTTCAAATCGACGTGCAGCACGGCGGAGCCATCGGCGCGCTGGCTTCCCACGAACAGGCTCTTGGAATCGTGCGCCCATTCCAGCGAGCAGAGAAGAAAGTGGCCCTTGAGCGCGATGCTGCGGGTTGCGCCGCCATGTAGAGGGATGAAGTGGATTTGATCCGCGTTCCAATGCTCTTTCAAGTAGGCGATCTCGGAGCCATCAGGAGAGAGGGCCCAGTGGTAGCCGCCATCGGGCTCGGTTGGAATCCGCAAGAGTTCCTTGCCTTTTCCGCCGATCGGATCGAAAGCCGTAAGGATCAACTCTCGCCGGTCTTGGGTCCTGGATCCATAGATACAAACATTAGCCGCCCGGCTGCTGCACCGTAAATCGTCGAAGCCTTCGACCGCGAATAGCGGTTGAGGAGCCCCGCCGCTGGCTGACACTCGATAGAGGTTTGGCATCGTTTCGGCCGGCGCTTTCCAGGCTGCAAAGATAATCGATGAGCCGTCAGGAGCGAGCCGGAACCACCCCGCGTGCGGTTCCGATGATGTGCCAACAAGCTGGGGATCGATCCCGTCAAGTGCCTGCTTGTAGACGCCAAAGCCTCCCCCTCGATCGGAGCCGAAGATGACTTCCAGAGAATCAGCGGTCCATGCCGATGGCTGGTTGACATACTCGTCCGCAGTCAACCGATGGACATTGAGCAGCCGGTTTCCACTATTGGTGAGATCACCGATAAATACCGATTGATGAGAGGTTCCTCGCAAGAACACCAGGCGCTTCCCGTCGGCCGTTGCACTCAAGCCAAAAACCGAGAACCCCGACCAATCCGTAAGCCGGCGCGGATCACCTTTGGGCGCTCCGGTTTTTCCGTCGACTCTCAGTTCCCAAAGATTGGATGCTGGCGCACTGCCTGTTCCCGACGATCGCGAATAAATGAACCGCTCTCTCGATACCCAGTTGTAGTACCGGAGCTGGATGTCCGAGATGATCTGCGTTTTGCCAGCGCCGTTGAGATCACAACTCTCAACCGACATCGCCAAATGATCGCCGACCTTATGGAGGTATGGGTACACAACGCGGTTTCCGGCTGGCGACCAAGTGACCACGTAGAATGCGGACTGCTCCGCCGCCGTCAAGATCTTGTGCGGCGCCTCCCCCTGTGGGCCCATTAGCCAGATGCTGCGGTAGCCGTTTGCGGCCGGCTCGGCTAAGTACGCTATATACGAACCATCGGGTGAAACGACTCCAGGGCTCTCCAGGCCTTCGGCAATCTTCCGGAGCGCTCCTCCGAAAATCGGAACCGACCACAAACTGCCCCCTTGTCCGAGTACGCCGAGCGATGCGAGGAACCGAGCGGAGTCCGGGTACCAGGAGTTGAAATACCAGTAACCTTGTCCGGCCAGAACCCCTGGAGGCATGGGTATGTTTTGCGTATCGCCCGTTGCCAGAAGTTGAACATGGATTCCGCGCTGATCGGAGTAGCCGAGATATTTTCCGTCAGGCGAAATTGCTGCATGGTCGACGGGCACGTCCTGCGGATTCGCCGTTAGCCTGCGCTGGTTGAAGTGTGGGAGCGGTTCGGGGCGCCGGCCCAGGAACCAGGCAACGCTCACACCGGCGGCCAGGACCAAGGCTAGCGCGCCAACTATCAGCGGCCATCGGCTTCGTGGCGCAACGCTCTGCACTGGCTGGCGCGCGACCACCGCTCCGGACGCTGCAACCGCCGTGAACTTTCCCGAAGCTATGTCGCGTTTCAATCGTTTCAAATCGGCGCGCAGTTCGGCAGCCGTCTGGCAACGTAGATCGCGATCTTTCTCGAGCGCTTTGTTGATGATCTCCGCGAGCTTCGCGGGAGTCTCCGGGTTGAGTTCGACCGGCGCGACCGGAGTCTTGTGCAGAATGGCGTCAAACAGCGCTGCCGTAGTATTGCCCGTGAATGGCCGAGCGCCAGTCGCCATCTCGTACAGCACCACGCCGAACGAGAACAGATCGGTGCGCGCGTCCAATTCTTCGCCCAGCGCCTGCTCGGGCGACATGTATGCGATGGTCCCCATGGCTGTGCCGGGGCTGGTGAGCATCTGTTCCGTCGCGGCATTTGTGGGCATTGGAGCGGTCGCCGCTTCCGGCGCCAGCTTTGCCAGCCCGAAATCCAGGATCTTGGCCCGGCCGCGTCGCGTGACAAAGATGTTCGCAGGCTTGATATCCCGATGTACGATGCCTTTGGCGTGCGCGGCATCCAGGGCATCGGCAACCTGAATTGCCAGATCGAGCAGTTCATCGGTCTTCAAGGGCTTGCCGGAAATGTGCTCGGTTAGCGTCTGCCCTTCGAGCAGTTCCATGGCAAGGAAGGGACGATTATCGTGCTCGTCAACGTCATAGACCACGCAGATGTTGGGGTGGTTCAACGCGGAGGCGGCCCGCGCTTCCCGTTGGAATCGCTCGAGCGCGGCATGATCCTTGGCGTATTCCTCCGGCAGAAATTTCAATGCGACAGTGCGGCCCAGGCGGATGTCTTCGGCTTTGTACACCACCCCCATACCACCCGCACCAAGCTTTTCGAGAATGCGGTAATGCGAGACGGTGTCGCCAATCATGTGGATGAGTTGACTGAAGCATAATCCGATGACGTGCCGGTTGCAACGTGGGCGCGTGCTCCAGTCTTATTTAGGCGTCGTGAGGTTTTCGTAGAAGGATTCCAGATGTTCCCGGTAGGTCGCGCCGGCGGTTTCGACAATATCGTTGTGATGCGCGCCATGCACAATCCAGAGCAATTTCGGCGCGGGCGCGGCGGCGAATAGCGTTTGGCCGAGACGCGTGGGGATGATCTCGTCACGATCTCCGTGAATGATCAGTACGGGAGCGTGGATGCGGCCGACCTTCTTCCGTGAGTCGAAAGACCACATGACGAGTGGACCGATGATGGGGAACACTGTGCTGGCGACGTCTTTCCCCGAAGTGAAGGGCGCTTCGAGCACCACGGCCGCGCACGGGCGCCGCCCAGCGAGGTCAACGGCTACAGCCGTGCCCAGGGACTCGCCGTGCAGAATGATCTGGCCCTTGTAATGACCGGTTTTGAGCAAGTAATCGTAGGCGGCGTCCGCGTCCCTATAGATGCCGTCTTCAGTCGGCCACCCGCTGCTTTTTCCGTATCCGCGATAGTCGATCATCAGTACCGAAGATCCGGAGGACGTGATCCCGAGGAAGTGATCGTAGCGGTCAGTGATGTTGCCGGCATTGCCGTGGAAATAGAGCGTGACAAACCGTGCGCCGGGCCGGTCGATCTGCCAGCCGTGGATGCGGACACCGTCCGCCGTATCGAGCCACACATCAGCCGCTCCCAATTGTGCCTGCACGTCCCAAGCTCCTTCCGGATACTTTGACGGAAAGTACACCGAACGATTGGCGAACCAGTAGAGCGCGCCGTAAGCCACCGCGGCCATCAGCGGATATGCAACGTACCAGGGAATGTGCGACACGAAGATGTCTTTTCGGACCAAACGCCAGGCCGTGGACATGGTTACGGTTAGACCAGCGCCAAATCACAAACCTGGACGCCTTGGTTCAGTATAATTGCCTGGCGATGACGCTCTTGACGGGGACTCGTCACCCAGACATCAGCCTACGCACCGCTACCCTTGATGACGCCGAGACTATAGCCGGCCACCGTCGCAGCATGTTCTTCGACATGGGGCACCGTGACGAAGAGCAGCTGAATGCGATGATCACCGCGTTCGGTCCGTGGCTTCGCGAGAAGATGACTTCGGGCGAATATCTGGCCTGGATGGCCACCGGCGGCGACGGCGCCATTGTCGCCGGATTGGGAATGTGGCTCATGGATTGGCCGCCGCACTTGAGCGGTCCAGGTTCCCGGCGCGGCAACATCTTGAATGTGTACACCGTCCCGAGTTTTCGCCGGCAGGGGATCGCCCGGCGTCTGATGGAAGTCGCTCTCGACTGGTGCCGGACAAACGGAATTCGCAATGTGATTCTGCAAGGAAGCGATGAGGGGCGGCCGCTCTACGAAAGGCTGGGCTTTGAACCGACAAATGAGATGCGTTTGATGATTGGCTGAGGCGGGCTCATGGATGAGGAGCAGTTGTGAGGGCCGGGTGGGCACCCAGCCCTCAAGGGAGATCGTTTAGCGGCGTCCGCGGCCGTGTTCAAATCCTCGACCTGCAAAACCATGTCCAACGTAGTGGCCGCGACCACCAAAGTACGCGCGGCCACCCCAGCCCCAGTTGGCGTATGGATAAACGTACGCCGGTGCCACCGGATACGCGTACGCGGGGTACGGATTGTAGTAACCGGGGGCGGGCGCCACATACGCGGGCGGATAAACGGGAGCCGGGGCCACATACGCCGGGGCGCCGAGATACACACCAAATCGAACGCCCGCTTTCGCTTGGGGAGTCGGCATAACAATCAGCAACGCGGCAAGTGTGAGTAGCGGAATTCCAATCTTTTTCAGCATCTGTTTCATCCTCCACTCAATTGGATGGAACGGTAAGGGTCTAGGTTCTCGGGTTTACGTTGATTTACAAGCAGGCGAGATTTACGAACCTTTACTCTAACGACAGGTGCACTTCTACTTCGGCCGTTGGCGCCAGGCCATAGATCTCGGTGAAGATGCGCAGCGTCAGTTGGGCGATGCCGGCGGCGTAGTCATCGGTAGGAAGATCATACGTGCGCGAGAAGACCTCTATGGGATCGCCGCCCAGGGCGAAGCCGAGACTCTTCAGCCGATCCATAGCGGCCGAGGACATTTGTAGCTTGTCCGATAAGTACTGGTTCGAGATAGCCTCGCAACGCAGGCGCTGGTTGCCGACATTGCCGGCGAACTGGATGTAGACTTCGCCTGACGATACCACCAGGAAACTGCCGGGGCCGCCTTCAGTGGTGAGAGCCAGGAGACTGGAGCCAATCTCCTCCTCGGCGTCGGTCAGCGTCAACTACGCACCTTCCCACTGAGCTTGGGGGTGGCAAGGGGCACATGGCATGTGGCGAGATGAGCGGGCGAGATCATGGGCGCGTATTAAAGAAATCATAAGCTGTTTGCAGGGCGATTGCGAGCCGGGAGCTAAGGATCACTTGACGAATCCGAGTTTTCGCAAAGTGGCGGCGGGTTCAGGGTCTTCGAACTTGGTGAGGGGTTCCTTCTGGCGTCCGTTTTCCAGGGCAGCAATGGCGGGCGGGTCGCCGAACGGGAAGGTCTTCTTTAGTACGGCGATGTCGGTTGAGATGCCGGCCTTCAGGCCCGTGTCGTGGAGGAAGTCCGGCGCAAATTGCGGATGCACGGTGGGGACGCCGACGATTTTGGTATCGCCCCAATCGAGCTTGGACATGCGTTTGGCGACGTCAAAACAGTGCATGCATTCGGGATCAAAAAAGAAAATCAGGACGTGGCCTTCCTGGGTGGAGAATGGTTTGCCATCCACCATGAGGATGGGCGGCGCCTGAACGCCGCGCTGTCGAACGGCGGTGGCGCCATACGAGACCAGCGCGAAGACGGTCACAGCGCAAAGTACAATGACCGCGCTGCGCCTGCTTTCCGAGGGCCGTGCCCAGAAACCGGCGATTACGGCGAGCAGCAGCATGACCGCGTCCCCAATGAAGAATCCGGGACCGACGGCGCGCTTGATCCAGGGGAAACAGTTGCACTCGGCGCCGTGGAGCGCGGTGTAATTGATCCCGATGTAAATCATGAACGCGACCAGCAGGGCCGACCCGAGCCATGCACCCCATTTGCGGAACCGGGGCACCAGGACCAGAACCGCGGCCACGGTCTCGGCGATGCCCAGCACAAGAGCTGCCGCGAGGCTCAGATTCTCGGGGACCTTGGCCTGTGCCAGACGGGCAGCCGCGGCGATGGGGTCAGTGATCTTCCAAAGGCCCGCGAGGATGAACAGGAGCGACGTGAGGATGGCGGCGATCCAGTTGAGCGCCGACTTCCACGCGGGCAAATCCAGCGGGGGTAGGGATTCTTCCCGCTGTGCCATACTGTCGTTCATGTTGTCCATTCTAGCGTTCTCCGGGGGCCAAGAATTTTGCGCGCGATGAACGCCGCGGTCCTGCTCGCGCTGTTTGCGCCGGAGTCGCAGACGCTGACCGACGAAGTATTTCAAATTCCAGCGAAGGAATGGCGTTATGTCGATGTGGCGGTGAAGCACGTGCCGGTCACGGTGGACTGCGAATTCCATGTAACCTCCAGCACTGGCGCGGTGCGAGTGGAGTTGGTGAATGCTGAAGGTCTGAACGATTGGAAACAGGGCCATCGGGACACGAAGGATTCCGGAGCTTTCCGGGGGCAGGCTAGCTTTAGCCGTATGATCAGTGTGCCGGACGACTACGCGGTGGTGGTGGAGAATAGCGGCCGCAGCCCGGCGACCGTAAGGCTGCGAGTGTCGTTGGATGCTTCGGGGCGCGGCCTGCCGCAAGCGAGATATCTGTCGCCACAAAAACGGCTCGTGGTGATCGCCATCAGTGCAACGGTATTTCTGGCGATTGTGAGCTATTCAGCGAAGAAGCTGCTGACGGTGATGCGAGGGTAGCCGTCCGAGCTAGGCGAGGCGTGCCTCGCCACTACGGAGGTGTGATGTAGGGGCCGGACAAGTCCGGCCTGGCAACTAGCGCGGCTTCGGTTCCACTTGGGCCAGGATGCGGGCGACCACGGGTTCCGAGGCCATGCGGAAGAAGCCCTGGGCGTCCTGTTGCAGGGTGCGTGCGATTTCCTCCATACGCGCGAAAATGTGGAGGCGCTCATCAAGTGACAACTGTGGGTGATGAAGCCTTTCGACGAGGCCGTCGAGCAGGCCGACCTTGACCCGCAAGCTCTCTCCGATGGTATCGACGTTCTCGCGCAGAAAACGCCCGGCCACGGATTCCGCTTTGCGCAGTTCGCGCTCACTCCACTTAGCGTAATCGTTCCCGTAGGCACTCATGGGCTGACCTCGGACGAGTGTGAACAGCGTCACACTCTTTTCCGATTATAGTCAGCGTGTCAATCTCACTAAAGATAACGGGAAACGGGTTAGGTAATTCCGGGCCGCCCTACCAGCGCCAGGAATTCGTCGCGCGTGGTCTTGCGGTTGCGGAACGCCCCCAGCATGGTGCTGGTGACGGCGCCGGAATGCTGCTTCTCGACGCCACGCATCATCATGCAGAAATGGCGCGCCTCGCAGATAACGCCGACGCCGATGGGATCGATGATGTTCTGGATGCTTTGGGCGATCTCTTGCGTCAGGCGCTCCTGAATTTGCAAGCGGCGCGCGAAGACGTCCACGATGCGCGGAATCTTGCTCAGCCCGATGACGCGGCCTTTCGGTAGATAAGCGACGTGGACCTTTCCGAAGAATGGCAGCAGGTGATGCTCACACAAGCTGAAGAACTCGATGTCCTTCACGATAACCATCTCGTCGTACTTCACCTCAAACAGCGCACCGTTGACGACCTGCTGGACATCGGTGTGATAACCGCTGGTGAGAAAGCGCAGAGCCTTCTCCACGCGCTCCGGGGTGTTGGCGAGGCCGTCGCGGCCGGGATCGTCCACCAGTTGATCGAGTACCTGCTGGATGAGAGGCGCGAACGAGCCATCAGCGACATGCCGCGCCGGCATCTTCACAACTTGCTTATGCTTGGCCATGAATTTCCGATACTTCAAAGATGTTTCGCGGCGTTTCCGCGATGCTGATTTTCTCTAGCGCCGGGCCATCAGCGGGAAATGTTGATTTCCAGTGCGCTTCCAGGCGGCGGAAGATCTCGTTGGCCAGATTTTCCGTGGTGGGCACGGAGCCGCGAAACTCCGGTATTTCTTCGTTCAGGTTGCGGTGATCGAACGGACGCAACACCTGCTCCTGGACCAGGCGATCGAGCACCGCTGGATCCAGGACGCGAGCGGTTCGCGGGTCGAGAGGGCCGCGAGCACTAACGGCAATCTCATAGTTGTGCCCGTGGCCATAGGGATTGTCGCACTTGCCGTAGAGTTCGCGATTTTCCTCGTCCGACAACACCGCGGCATGCAGCCGGTGCGACGCCGAGAAACGATACTTGCGGGTGACGCGAATCATGCGGCGTCTCCGAAATAATCGACGTACAGGTCGGGTGTTTCGAAGACCCGGACTGCGTGCAGGCGGCCGTATTCTTTTGTCAGGTGCGGCGCGAGGCGCTGCCAGACGTCGATGGCGATGTTCTCCGCGGTGGGTACGATGCGGTCGAACGGTGGAACTTCGTGATTGAGGAAGCGGTGGTCATATATGTCGACTACTTTGCGGTTGATCACATCTTTGAGCTTCTTTAGGTCCACTACCATACCCGTGACTGGATCGGGATTTCCTTCAACCGTCACCTCGATCGCGTAATTGTGCCCGTGCCCGTGCGGATTGGCGGCCAAGCCGAAAAACTCTTCGTTTTCCCGGTCGCTCAGTAACGGACTGCGGCAGACGTGGGAAGCAGAGAACTCAACGCGCTTGGTAATGAGCATCTAGTGAACCGGATGCCGTGGACTTACGGCGGGATACAATATGATTATAAGTTAACTATGAAGCAGACGAGCGTGATCGACAGAGTCCTGCAAGTGTCCATTGTCGTTCTTCTGGGCACTTTCGCGTGGGTGATATACGATTCCATTTACGAACGTGTTGTGGAAACAGGGGATCGTGCGCCCGACTTTTCCATCACGGCCGACAACGGGCGCACAATCACGCGCGCTGAGTTCGGCGGCAAGCTGCTGGTGCTGAACTTTTGGGCGTCGTACTGCGTTCCGTGCATCCAGGAACTGCCATCGCTCGATCAGTTTCAAAGGGAACTGGCGGACCAGGGCGTGGTGGTGCTGGGTGTCAGTATCGACAAAGACCCGAAAGCCTACAAGCGGTTCTTGGACAAGTACAACGTTTCGTTCCTCACTGCGCGCGATCCGGACAACACGATCAACTCCAAATACGGGACCTTCAAGATTCCGGAAACGTACCTGATCAACCGCGACGGCAGGGTAGTGGAAAAGATCATCAACGCGACGGACTGGATGGATGACCGGATGATCAGTTACGTGAAATCGAAGCTCTGATCATGCTTCCGGCGAAGGCCAAAGAGAAGCTGGCTCAACTGCTGGGCCCGCGCGGCTACCTGGACCGGCCCGAAGATTTAACCCTCTACGAATACGACGGCAGCGTGGACAAGGCGAGGCCGGACATCGTCGTGTTTCCGCGAACCACCGAAGATGTCGTCGGCATTGTCAAGATCAGCCGGGAATTCGGCGTGCCCATTGTGGGCAGGGGCGCCGGCACTGGCTTGAGCGGCGGCGCGATTGCGCGCGCGGGCGGCATCATGGTCGGCTTTGCACGCATGAACCGCATCCTGGAGATCGATCTCGATAATGAGCGTGCCGTGGTGCAGCCTGGCGTGGTGAATCTGGACATCACACTTTTGGTTGACGCAAATGGGTATTTTTATGCCCCGGACCCATCCAGCCAGCGCGCTTGCACCATCGGCGGAAATGTGGCCGAGAATGCCGGGGGGCCGCATACGCTGGCGTATGGCGTCACCACGAATCACGTGCTCGGGCTGGAAGTGGTGCTGCCGGACGGCACTGTGTATACGACCGGCGGCAAGGAACTCGATCTTCCCGGCTACGATCTGACCGGTCTGCTCACCGGCTCCGAAGGCACCATGGTGCTGGTGACGAAGGTGATCGTGCGGCTGATGCGCAAGCCGGAACTGGTCAAAACTATTCTGGCGATCTATGACTCCGACGATGCCGCGGGACGCACGGTTGCTGAGATCACGTCACGCGCGATCACGCCTGTGGCGGTCGAGATGCTGGACGGCGTGATGCTGAAGATGGTGGAGCAGGCAACGCACGCTGGCTATCCACTCGATGCGGCGGCGGTGTTGCTGATCGAACTGGAAGGCATGCGCGAAGTAGTGGAGGAGCAGGTGGAGCAGATTCGCGAAGCGGCGCGATCGTGCGGCGCGCGGGAGGTGCGGCTCGCGAAATCGGCTGAAGAGCGCGAGTTGCTGTGGAAAGGGCGCAAGAACGCGTTTGGGGCGATCGGGCGTGTGAGTCCTTTCTACTATGTGCAGGACGGCGTGGTGCCTCGAACCAAGATTGTTCCCACACTGCGTTTTATCGGCGAAGTCGGCAAGAAATACGGGCTGATCATCAGCAATATTTTCCATGCTGGTGACGGCAACATGCACCCCATCATCTTGTTTGACGCGCGGAAGCCGGGCGACATCGAGAAGACCAAGGCTGCTGGGGAAGAGATTCTCAAGTACTGCATTGATGCGGGCGGATCGATTACGGGCGAGCACGGTGTAGGGATGGAGAAGAACGAGATGATGTCCCATCTGTTCTCCGGGGAAACGCTCGACATGATGCGAGGTTTTAAGGAGCTATTTGATCCTGACAACCGGATGAATCCGGGCAAGGTGCTGCCGACGGGAAAAGGCTGCCTGGAAATTCGGCAGCCTGCGTTGAGCCCGCTGACGTACTGATGTTTGGAATGGACCAGACCAAGACGCAGGAGAAGCCGATCCGTGGGCCCGAGGGCTTACCCGCGGGTGTCATCGTCAGTCCGGATACCCGTCGCGTGCAGCGTGTGCCGCCGGGACAGTCGCGCACGTTGAAGTGGCCAGTGCTGGATGCGAGCGGCGCTCCGGAAATCGCGATCGAGCGCTGGAAATTTCGCATCGGCGGCAAAGTGGCGAAGCCGGTGGAGTGGAACTGGGAGGAATTCCAGAAGCTGCCGCGCGTGAAGGTTTTCTCGGATTTTCACTGTGTCACGCGCTGGTCGCGGTTGGGCAATCTGTGGGAAGGGGTGGCAACTCGCGAGCTGGTTGAGCGAGCGGGCGGCGCATTGCCGGATGCGCGTTTCACGCTGGCACACGGCTATGACGGCGGCTGGACCACCAACATGCCGCTCGAAGATTTTCTGGCGGAAGACGCGATCGTCGCGTTTCTGCATGACGGAGAACCGCTTTCGGTTGAGCACGGTGGCCCGGCGCGTCTGATCGTGCCGCGTTTATATGCGTGGAAGAGCGCGAAATGGGTGGCGGGCGTGGAACTGCTGGATCGCGATCAGGCCGGTTTCTGGGAGCGGAACGGTTATCACATGCATGGCGATCCTTGGGCGGAAGAGCGGTACGGCTGGTGAAGTTTCAGAGATAACGCAGCATTTCTTCGTGTGACAGCCCAGCCTGTTTGACGATGGATTCCAGAGTCCGCCGCTTTAAATCGCGGTTGTGCAAGGGAAGGGTAACACGCAGTGCAGCATTGTCGGGATGCTTGAGGATGTACTGACTGCCGCTGATGTGATGGATGAAGAATCCTGCTCTTTCCAGCGCTCGCAGCAGGGCGCGAGGTTTGAGGGCAGGCAGCCGCACTGCCACTAGGATGGAGCGGGTACCCGAAGTTCTTCCTTGACAGGATCGAGGACGAGTTTTTTGTCGACGGGGATTGGCAACCCGTCCTTCTTCAGGCTTTCCACGTACGCGCGGATGGCATCGCGCGCCATTTCCCGCGCCTCATCGAGCGTTTCGCCTTCAGTGACTAGGCCCGGCAAGGCGGGGCAGGTTACTACGTAACCACCCTCTTCGGCTGGCTCGTAGAGTACGGTGAAACGATACTCCCGCTCACCAAAGTTAATCTCCACGGTTCAATTGTAGCGCGGGAGCAAACTGGTAAGCCTGACGCAGTGCCTGTATCATGGATAGAGGAAGCGCACCTCCCGCATGGCAGTCAAACCAGAACCCAATGTAGGCGTGAATAGTTGGCTCGAAGACGAGCTTTATCAGCAATATCTGCACGACCGAGGAGCGGTCGACGAGAGCTGGAAGCACGTGTTTGAAGATGGCGGCGGAAACGGCCACCCGCCTGCGGAACCCGTGCGGCCGGCGGAAAAAGAGTTGCAGTCCGTTTCGGGCGAGGAACTGGTCCCGCTCCGAGGGGCGGCGGCGCGTATCGCGGAAAACATGGACGCGAGTCTCGCGGTCCCGGTGGCGACGTCGCAGCGCACCATTCCGGTCAAAGTCATCGACGAGAACCGGCGCATTATCAATCACCACCGTACGCTGCTCGGGAAGAGCAAGGTTTCGTATACGCACATCATCGGCTGGGCGATTGTGCGGTCGCTCGAATATTTTCCAGGCTTGAATCACGCATATGCGGAGCAGAATGGCGAGCCGTTTCGCGTCATGCACAAGACCATCAATCTGGGTATCGCGGTGGATGTCGCGGGCAAGAACGGCTCGAGGAATTTGCTGGTGCCGAATCTGAAAAATGCCGGCGAAATGGATTTTCAGCAATACGTGACGGCGTTCGACAATCTGGTCAGCCGGGCGCGCAGCGGAAAGCTCACCAGCGAGGATTTTCAGGGCACCACGATTTCCATCACCAATCCTGGAACCGTGGGAACGATGCAATCCACGCCGCGGCTGATGGTTGGCCAGGGCGCGATTATCGCCGTGGGTACCATCGACTATCCGGCGGAATACCAGGGCACCGCGCCGGAGATGCGAGCAGCGCTGGGCATCAGCAAGGTCATGACGCTGACCTGCACGTACGATCACCGCATCATTCAGGGTGCGGAATCCGGCATGTTTCTGGGCAAGCTGCAGGCGCTGGTGAATGGGGACGACAGTTTCTACGAAGAGATTTTCGAACATCTGAAGCTGCCCTATAATCCGGTGCGCTGGGAACCGGATCGACAGGTGAGCCTTCCGGGTGCGACGGGGCACACGGCGGAAGTCGCGAAGGAAGCGGCGGTGCTCCAGTTGATTAACGCGTACCGCGTGCGCGGGCACCTGATCGCGGATCTCGATCCGCTGGGCGGCGAGCCGAGCTACCATCCGGAGCTGGATCCGCTGCGCTACGGGCTGACCATCTGGGACCTGGATCGCGAATTTCTCACCGGCTCGCTAGGTGAAGCGATCGGCGAAGGCGTGCCCAAGTCGGTTGCCACGCTGCGCGAGATTCTCGAAACGCTGCGCCAGACTTACTGCGGCAAGATCGGATGCGAGTACATGAACATCCAGCATCCGGAGCAGAAGCGCTGGTTGCAGCAGCGTATGGAACCCGAAGCGAACTACTGGCCGCTCGATCGTGAAGTGCGGCTGCGCATTCTGGAAGAGCTGGTCGCCGCGGAGCAATTCGAGCATTTCCTCCACTCGCGTTTTGTGGGACAGAAGCGGTTTTCATTGCAAGGCGCGGAGACGGCAATTGCAATTTTGGATGAACTGCTGGATCGCGCGGCAGATCGTAAGGTACATGAGGTCGTCATCGGGATGGCGCACCGCGGGCGGCTTACCGTGCTGGCGAATGTGGTCGGAAAACCGCTAGCGCAGATCTTTTCTGAGTTTGAGGGCAACATCGATCCCTCCAGCACGCAGGGCTCGGGCGACGTGAAATATCACCTGGGCGCTCGCGGCGTGCGGCGATCGGAATCGGGCAAGGAGATTGTGGTTTCGGTTGCGCCCAATCCGAGTCACCTGGAGGCGGTCGATCCGGTGGTGGAAGGCATCGTGCGGCCGAAGCAGGATCGATTGGGCGATACCGCGCGGGAACGCGTGATTCCGCTGCTGATTCACGGTGACGCTGCGTTCGCGGGGCAGGGAGTGGTCGCGGAGACGCTCAATCTTTCACAGCTCGACGGCTATTCAACTGGCGGTACCATCCACCTGATCATCAACAACCAGATTGGTTTCACGACGCTGCCCGACGAGGCGCGATCGACGCCGTACTCGACCGATGTAGCGCGTATGGTGCAGGCGCCGATTTTCCACGTAAACGGCGACGATCCCGAGGCGGCCATACGGGTGGCGCAGATCGCATTCGATTACCGGCAGGAGTTCAAGAAAGATGTCGTGATCGACATGTTCTGCTACCGCCGGTGGGGGCACAACGAAGCCGACGATCCGAGTTACACGCAGCCGCTGCTTTACAAGAAGATCAAGGACCATCCTTCCGTGGCGGTGCTTTATGGTGAACGGCTGACGCGCGAGGAGGTGCTCGGTTCGCAAGATCTCCAGGCGATCTACAAGCGCCAGACCGCGCGGCTCAGCGAGGCGTTTGACTCCGCGCAAGAGCGGGCTGAGCGCTTCGAAGTGCAGGAGCTGAGTGCCGTGCCCGAGGGGGAGATCACGAACGTTCCTCAGGCAACCGCGGTAAATCGGGCTTTGCTGGAACGCGTGGTACAGGGGATCACGTACTTCCCGGAGAATTTCCATCTGCATCCCAAGCTGCACGGATTTGTGGAGAAACGGAAGGAAGCTTGGGAAAAAGGCGGGCCGATCGACTGGGCCTATGGCGAGGCGCTGGCTTTCGGATCGCTCGTGCTCGAAGGGACGCCGGTGCGGTTGAGCGGCCAGGACTCCGGCCGCGGTACATTCAGCCAACGTCACCTGGTTTTCTACGACGCCGACACGGGCCGCAAGTACTCTCCATTGCAGCATCTCGCCAGTGGTCAGGCACGCTTCGATGTGTTTGACAGCTCGCTCAGCGAGTTCGCGGTGCTTGGATTCGAGTTCGGGTACAGCGTTGCCGATCCGTTGACGCTGGTGATGTGGGAAGCGCAGTTCGGCGATTTCGCCAATGGTGCGCAGGTGATGATCGATCAGTTCATCGTCGCCGCGGAATCCAAATGGGGCCAGCCCAGCGGGCTGGTGATGCTGTTGCCGCACGGCTACGAAGGGCAGGGGCCGGAGCATTCGAGCGCGCGGATGGAGCGCTTCCTGGTGCTTTCGGCGGAGCAGAATATACAAGTGACGAACTGTTCGACGCCCGCGCAATACTTCCATCTGCTACGGCGCCAGATGTGTGGCGGCGCCGACCGCCGCGGCATGCGAAAACCGCTCATCATTTTTACTCCGAAGCGTATGCTGCGCTATCCGCGCGCGACTTCGACGTTCGCCGACCTGACCACGGGCGGGTTCCGCGAGGTGCTGGACGACCCCGGATTAGCGGACACGGGACGCGTGTCGCGGGTCGTGTTCTGTACTGGACAGATGTATTACGATCTCGCGGCGGCTCGTGCGGAACAGAAATCCGAGCAGGCGGCCATCGTGCGCATCGAGCAGCTGTACCCTTTTGCGGCGGAGCAGGTGAAGGACGTGCTGCTGCGATATCCCATCACCTGTGAAGTGGTGTGGGCGCAGGAAGAGCCGCGCAACATGGGCCCGTGGCGGTTCATTTCCGAGCAAATGGAGCCACTGCTCTCACCGACGCAACGCGAAATCCGCTACGTAGGCCGTCCCGAGAGCGCCAGCCCGGCAACCGGTTCGCTGAAACGCCACCAGGAAGAGCAGGCGGAGATCGTTCGGGAAGCATTGACGCCCGGCGCGGCGTCGAGCAAGCTACGGGTGGTGGGACGGCGCAAGCGAAGCTGAGCGGGGAGACTTACTGCACAACCGTCTCGTACGCGTCATCTGCGGTCATGGCCTGGGTGGTGGCGCCATCGACGATGCCCCGCACGAAGAACAACATTGTCGTGAACCAGAGCGCGACGACAAACGCCAGCCCGACCGCGGACACGACCATGGCGCCCGATCCGAACCAGAGATAAGTTCCGCTTTGCACTCCGTCCATTGCTGTGTTTGTGTTGCGCATCGTCGCCTCCGCCGTTGTTGAAGCAAGCCAATCTCCAGGACGCAACTGTTAAAAACAAAAGACTTGTCGTAAGTTTGGTTGGCGAACGGTCTATCCAATCTGCCTACTGCCTAACCAAACGGATAGATTCGCCCTAACCGCTAAACCTTTCTACAGTCTAAAGAGCAGCCGGATGGGACAAAGCGATGCCGAGGCGATCGCACAGATCCGCGCCGGGAATGCCGACGCGTTTCGTGTGCTGGTGGAGCGCCATAGCCGCAGTGTCTTCCGCCTGGCGTTTCGTATGACGGGTAACCAACAGGACGCGGAGGATCTGGTGCAAGAGACCTACTTGCGAGCCTACCGGCAGATTCGGAAGTATGACGGCCGGGCGGCTTTCGGTACATGGCTTTACCGTATCGCCGCGAATTGCTCGCTGGACCTGATCCGGGCGCGCAAGCGGCGGCAGGAGCAGCAGACGCCTGTGGATGATGACGGGCAGGAAGTAGCGGCAGCGGCTGCATCGGACGCGCCTACGCCGGACCGCCTGGCCTTCAGCGTCGAGTTGCAGCAACTCCTCGGGCCCGCGCTTAACCTTTTGAGCCCGACGGAACGGACCGCGTTTGTGCTGCGGCATTACGAAGGCATGTGTATTGAGGACATTGGGCAAGCTCTCGGCGTCCAGGCGGGCGCGGCTAAGCACAGCGTGTTTCGCGCCGTGCAGAAGCTGCGGCGCGTGCTCGAGCCCGCGGTGAGTACGGGAAGGCCATGAAACATCTGAATGAAGAGGACCTGGTCCTGCATTACTACGGGGAAGGTGCGGCCGGCGCAGGTGAGCACCTCGAAACATGTGACGCGTGCCGCGCATCGTTCGAGTCCCTGGCGCGCGTGCTGCGGGCCATGGACAGGCTGGACGCACCAGAGCCGCTAGAAGGGTACGAAGGCCGCGTGTGGAACAGGCTCAGGCCGGAGTTGAAGAATTCGAGGGAACACTGGTGGAACCATCTTGCCTTATGGCTCACACCCCGGCACCTGGGGGGGGCGGCGGCGATGGCGGCGCTGCTGGTGGCGGCGTTTCTGGCCGGAAGAGTTTCGCAGCAACGGCAGCAGGTGGCGGGCCTCTCCGGCCCGGTGCGGGAGCGCATCATGCTGGTGGCGGTGGGCGAGCACCTGGAGCGCTCGCAAATGATCCTGGTTGAGCTGATCAATAATGCATCGGCGGGGCCGGTGGACATCACGGAAGAGCAGGAGCGCGCGCGGGATCTGGTCGACGAGAACCGGCTCTACCGCCAGGTGGCGCTCAAGAGTGGTGACACGGGCGTGTCGAGCGTGCTGGATGAGCTGGAGCGTACGCTGCTCGAGGTGGCGCACAGCCCATCGAAACTTGATTCGGTGGAGTTCGCGCGGATTCGGGAGCGCATCGAGGCGGAAGGAATCCTGTTCAAGATTCGCGTGGTAGGCAGCAACTTGAGAGAGCGGGAACGATCTCCGCTCGGGCCGCAAGTGGGCAAGGCGCTTTAAGGGAGGGGAAATGAGGACATTCGCGACGTTTTTGTTGGTAGTAGCGGGAGTTGGCGGCTTGATCACAGCGCAGCGCCTGGAAACTGCGCACAAGAATGGCGACTCGAAGAAGTCGGTGCAGCAGTTGGCTGATAGCGAAGAAGATCGCGATGAGCTATTGGCGGAAGCCGATGAGCAGCAAGCCGAGCGCGATCAAGCGCAAGCCGACGGGGATCAGGAGCAGGCTGGGCGAGATCAGGCTCAGGCGGAACGCGATCAGCAACAAGCGGAGCTCGACCAACAACAAGCTGAGCGTGATCAAGGACAAGCCGAGCGAGACCAGCAGCAGGCGGAGCTGGATCAGCAACAGGCCGAGCGCGACCAGGAACAAGCCGAGCGGGACGAGGAACAGGCGGAGCGTGATCAGGAGCAAGCGGAACGCGAGCAGGAGTTCGCGGCGCCGGCCCCGCACGTGCCACCCGCCTCGGCAGTCGCACCCAATAGACGGGAGAAGTAGTCATGAACACGGTTTGCAGAATTGGTTTGACGGTATCGATTGCAATGGGGGCATCGTGGATGGCGCTGGGGCAAGACGATGTGCCTCCACCGGTGCCGCCGGTTCCACCGCCTGCGATGGCGGATGAGTCGGAGGATTTGGCAACCGAACCCGCGCTAGCGCCATTCCGGCTGGACATGCCGGATATAGCCATCCCGCCGATCCCTCCCCTGCCTCCGGATGTGACCGAAACGCTAGCCGCGCTGCCCTCGATTCTGGCGCAGGCTGAGACTGCGAGGGTGCAGGCCGCCGACGCAATGAGAACCTGGCAACTCAAGGGGCCGGCCATGTTGGCCGAGGTGGAAACACTCCGAGACCAAGCGATGTTTTTAGCCTTGCAAGTGCCCCCGGCTCCTCCGGCCCCACCAGCCTCCAACCGCAACAGCGATCGAGACAATCACTACTACGAACGCGGCCAGAGCGACCTCGACGCGAGCCGTTGGGAAAAGGCGGTGAACGATTTTAGCGAGGCCGTTTCGCGGGAAAGTTCACGCGCCGATGGCGCCCTGTATTGGAAGGCATACGCGCTGAATAGACTTGGCCGGCGCGATGAAGCGCTCGCGGCAATCGGCGACCTTCGCAAGAACCACGCCAGTAGCCGCTGGCTGGATGACGCACGCGCGCTAGAGATCGAAATCAAGCAAGCGTCGGGCAAAACTGTCGGCCCGGAGTCCGCCGACGATGAAGAGATGAAGCTGATGGCGCTGAACGGCTTGCTGAGTTCGGATCCGGATCGCGCGCTGCCCCTGCTAGAGAAGCTGCTGCATAGCTCGCAATCTCCCAAGATCAAGGAACGCGCCATGTTTGTGCTGACGCAGAGCGGGTCATCCAAGGCGCGCGAGCTTGTGGTCCAGATCGCCAAGGGCGGTTCGAATCCCGATCTGCAGATGAAGGCGGTCCATTACCTGGGTGTGATGAGCGCTAAACAGGAGCTAGGCGACGTCTACGCCGCGACCAGCGACGTCGAAGTGAAGCGCGCTGTGTTGCATGGCCTCATGGTGGGTGGCGCTAAAGAGCAGTTGTTTGCCGCGGCGAAAAGTGAAAAGAATCCCGATCTGCGGCGCGATGCCATTCACTGGCTGGGAACGATGGGCGCGGATTCCGAGTTGTGGCAACTCTACCAGAACGAGCCAGTGCTCGAGGTCAAGGAGCAGATTCTGCATTCGCTTTTTATCGGAGGCAAGACCGATCACCTGCTGGAGGTCGCCAAGACTGCGAAAGAGCCGGAACTACGCGAGCAGGCAATTCACTGGCTCGGAGTCTCGGACTCGCACCATACGGGCGATGCACTGGCCTCGATTTACGCGGGCGAGTCCAATCCGGAGGTGAAAGGCCAGATCATCCACGCACTGTTCATCCAAAACAACGGAAAAGCGCTGGTTGAGATTGCGCGCAAGGAAACCAATGTCGAGTTGAAGAAACAGATCGTGCACTGGCTTTCGGTGATGAAGTCGAAAGAGGGCATGGATTACCTGATGGAGCTGCTGAACAAATGAGAACCATCGCGCTAGCGCTTGCCGCCGCGAGCTTCTTGCCGGCCCAGCAGCCGCGGCTCACCAACGCCAAGCTCGATACGCGGGTGGTGGCCTCGGGCCTTGATCGCGAGTTTCATTCCATCGTGTCAGCCGAAAATGGCGCGGCATGGATCGGCTACGCCGTGCGCGCGATTCCGGGCGAGCATCAGATGTGCTGTTACAGCTCGTTTGACGATGGCGCGGGCAACCGCTGTTGCCGCGGCTGCGCGCTCGGGAGCGCGAGGGCCGCCGTCACGGTCTCGATCACGCAAGCACCGGTTTCGCTCGAGTCATCGGGGTACATTTTCGTACTTTTTCGCATAGAGCAGCACGCCGTCGATCGCATCCGGACCTTCTCGGCGGATTGCGAGCTGGATGGCGGCGGCCTGCCAGTGCACTGGTTCACGGGCGTGCCGGCAGTGGAGAGCGTCGCACTCCTGAGCGGTTTTGCAACGCAGGCTGGCGCCGAGCATCGCCAAAGCGAGCCCGCCATCACGGCCATCGCGCTGCACGCCGATCCCGCAGCGGACGTGGCGATCGAGAAGTACGCCGCTCCGGGCCAGCCTGAGCCATTGCGGGAAAAAGCCACATTTTGGCTCGGAAATGCGCGGGGCCACCAGGGATTCGAAGTGCTGCGGCGGATCGTCAAGGAGGATGCGAGTGATCGTGTCCGGGATAAGGCCATTTTCGGTTTGAGCGTCAGCAAAGAGCCGGAAGCGGTCGGAGTCATGATCGAGGTGGCGAAAAACGACCGCAGCAGCCACGTCAGGAGCCAGGCGCTGTTCTGGCTGGCCCACAAGGCCGGTGAGAAAGCGGCAGTAACCATCACCGAGGCCATAGAAAAAGACCCTGATACGGAGGTGAAGAAACGCGCGGTATTCGCCTTGCAGCAGCTTCCGGCGGACGAGGGGGTGCCCCTGTTGATTCAGGTGGCGCGGGCGAACAAGAATCCGGCGGTCCGCAAGCAGGCAATGTTCTGGCTGGGGCAGTCCAATGACCCCCGGGCGGTAAGGTTTTTTGAGGAAGTGCTGCTAAGGTGAGACCGGCCGAGGCGTCTCAATTGTAGGGTAGATTTTTGGGAACCTTTGCGTCAGCCTATGCGTAAACCCCATGTAACCAGGAGGTACTGAATGCAACCGTTGCTCCGTCTGGAAGGCGTTACGAAAGTATTCACAACCGATGAAGTCGAAACCCACGCTCTCGCCGGGATTCATTTGGAGATCAATAAGGGCGACTATATTTCGATCTCCGGACCGTCGGGTTGCGGCAAGTCCACGTTGCTGGCGATTCTGGGCCTGCTCGACACGCCTTCGGACGGCAAGTACGTGCTGAACGACACGCCAGTGGAAACGCTGAAAATGCGTGACCGCGCGCGTATCCGGAACCGGGAAATCGGCTTCATTTTCCAGGCATTCAATTTAATTGGCGATCTCACGGTTTACGAAAATGTCGAGCTGCCGCTGACCTACCGCAATATGCCGGCGCGCGAGCGCAAGGGGCTGGTGATGGAGGCGCTCGAGCGCGTGGGCATGTCGCACCGCATGAAGCACTATCCCTCGCAGCTCTCGGGCGGCCAGCAGCAGCGCGTGGCCGTGGCCCGGGCGCTGGTGGGGAAACCCTCGATTTTATTGGCTGACGAACCGACTGGGAACCTGGACTCCGCGAATGGCGAGGCAGTCATGGACCTGCTGCGCGATCTGCATCGCTCAGGCGCAACCATCTGCATGGTGACGCACGACCCGCGTTACGCCCGCACTGCCGACCGTATCATCCAACTATTCGATGGACGGGTGGTGGAAGAAGGCCAGAACGCGCCGGCGGCCGCCGTCAACTGATTTATCCAGAAAAATCGCTTTAAATACTGGAACTTAAGCGGATTCGACGCTCGGGGTATTTCCCGATTGTGTCTCCTCCCCGCAACCTTTATTCTCATAACAAAGGGAAACATCGCAGTATACAGCGTGGTTAACAGGAGGATTCCGTGGAGCGATACGTGTCACTAACCTCGGATTTATTGGAGCGGCTGGGAAACTTGATTTGCCGGCTGATGCACGATCAAATCACGCGCCCGGTTCAGGGCCATTACACCTGCCTGAGGTGCATGCGTCAGCATGAGGTGAACTTCTAAGTCGCGCTCAGCCCTTCCTGTGGCTGCGCACCCACCATACCGCGAGTCCAACCACCACGACGCCGATCGTGATCCACAGCAGTACGCCGTTCACCTCATCCGTCATGCGCGACCATTGCTCCCCCAGGAAGTAGCCCAGCGAAACAAAGCTCGTCACCCACAGCAGGCCGCCGCTGTAAGCGAATAGGGCGAAAACGTGCGGCTCCAGTTCCGAGCTGCCGGCAACGATGGCGGTGAAGTGGCGGATTCCCGGCATGAAATAGCCAAAGAACAAGGCCCATCGGCCCATGCGCTCAAACCAGTTGTGCACGCGATCCAAGCGCTCTTGTGTGAAATGCACGTATGGGCCGTATTTGTGGATCAGGTAGAGCCCGCCGGTGCGGCCGATCGTGTAACTGATGGTAATGCCACAAATGCTGCCCGCGTATGCGGTGAGAACGGTCGGCAGGAAGTGAAACTGCCCCCGGTAGACCAGGTATCCCGAAAACGTCAGAAGCGTCTCATCGGGGATTGGAAGGCCCACAATCCCGAGTACGAGTAAGCAGAAGACGGCCAGGTGCCCGTACTGCGAGATCAGGTGAAAGACGGTGTCCATGCGGGCTGGGCGCGAGACACGGTCTGAACTTCATCGAGAATTTGGCGCACGGCCGCGGCTGGATCCTGCGCGCGCGTTACCTGGCGACCGATGACCAGATAGTCCGCGCCATCGCGAATAGCTTCCGCCGGAGTGGCAACTCGTTTCTGATCACCTTTTCCCGCGCCGGCTGACCGCACACCGGGCGTCACCAGAATCGGCCCCGGTCCGGCTGCTGCGCGGATAGCGCGCGCCTCTAAGGGCGATCCCACCAGGCCGTCCATGCCGGCTTCCATGGCTTTGCGCACGCGCCATTCAACCAGGTCGGAGACTGTGCGCGAGTAGCCGAGATCGTTTACGTCCTGCTGATCGAAGCTGGTGAGCACGGTGACCGCAAGCAGCTTGAGCGGTGACGAGCCGCGCCCTTCGATGGCCGCGCGCATCACCGCGCTTGGACTATGGACGGTAAGAAAGCGAACCCCGGTGCGCGCCACTTGCGCGACAGTGCGCTTGACGGTTTCGCCGATGTCATAAAGCTTCAAATCGAGAAACACGTTCTTATCGCGTCCGATCAGTTCTTGCACGAAGCCCATGCCGGCAACGGTGAACAGCTCCAGGCCGACCTTGTAGAAGTCCGTGTGATCTCCGATGCGGTCCACCAGCGCGCGGGCCTCGGCGGCGGATTCGACATCCAGCGCAACGATGACCGGATTGTGATCTGTCATGCTCTCGCGCATTATACCAGCCGGATCGGTTTGGAGCCTTTCGGTAAGACGCGGCCAATGCGGTAAGCATCGGGACAACTCCGCTCAAGCGGTGCCGCATCGGTTTCCGGCAGCGTGATCAGCAGACCGCCCGAAGTCTGCGGGTCATAGAGCAGGTTCTCGATTTCGGAAGCGAGAGGACGCGTGACCTCAACCGCGCAAGAAGCGAACTCGCGATTATTAATCAGGCCGCCGGCCAAAGCGCCCTGGCGCGCGTACTCGACCGCACCTGGCAGGAACCGTACCGCACCGGTCTCGATTTCGAGCGTCACGTTGCTACCCAGCGCCATCTCGCGCGCATGTCCGATAAGTCCGAAGCCCGTAACATCCGTGCAGCCGTGCACGTCGAACTGCAACATGGCTTCACACGCCTGGCGGTTCAGGGTCAGCATGGAATCGATGGCCGACTGAACATCGGATTCGGCCGCGATTCCTCGTTTGAGCGCGGTCGCGATGACTCCGGTTCCGATGCGCTTGGTGAGTACTAGCGCATCGCCAGCGCGCGCTCCCGAGTTAGCCTTGATGCGCTCCGGATGCACCGTGCCGGTGACGGCGTAACCGAATTTCACCTCGTCATCGGCCACACTGTGCCCGCCCAAAATCACGCAGCCCGATTCGTGAATCTTATCGGCCCCGCCTTTCAGAATTTGTTCCAGGGCATCGATGTCCCCCTTGGCCGGATAAGCCAGCACTGAGAGCGCGGAAATCGGCTTGCCGCCCATGGCGTAAACGTCACTGAGCGCGTTGGCCGCGGCAATAGCACCGTAAGTGTATGGATCGTCGACAATAGGCGTGAAAAAATCGACCGTCTGCACCAGGGCAAGCTCCGGCGTCAGCTTGTACACGCCGGCATCGTCGGCAGTGTCAAACCCAACCAGTACGTTCGCATTCGTGACGCGCGGAATCGCGGCCAACACCCGGTCCAACAACTTTGGACTCAGTTTGGACGCTCAACCCGCGGCTTTCACGTGTGCAGTCAGTTTGTGCTGCGTTGTCATTCTGTCATCACCTATCATAGGGTACCTGACCGAAAGTCCTGGCCTCTCGCCTCGAGTTCGAGTTGAACCGCGAAGAAGAGGTTATAAACTGCCCCAAGCAGGTCGTCAAGACATGCCTGCACGGGTTCGCCAGTACGGCGCATTGCAGAATCTAAGAGGGCGGCAATCCGCCCCGACATTTCGCACAAATCGGCAAAACGAGGGGAGCCTTTGTCGGATTGCGGTATAAGGTCAGCTCTCGAGGGCAACCCGCGTCGCTCCGGATTCATTGGTCAAGGATTTCCAGCTTTCAGAGGCTCAGGCTCAACCCGGCACATTCCGCTGCGCGACCGCGGCTACTGACTATAATAGGGCACTGGAGGTGCTGATGCGCCGCGTCTCGTCGAAGACTCCCGCTGTTTTCGCATTGCTGCTGTTGTTGCTTTTGGCCGTCACTCTGGTTTCGCGCGAACCGCAAACCGATCCGCGCTTGAAAAACTCGTATCGGCGCCCGGAAAAGAGCGGCTGGACCTTCGTACATCTCGAAGGCACGCCCGCGGAGATCGGGTTCCAGCACGGCTACCTGCTCGCGCCGGAGATAGCTGACGGCCTCAAAGTGACCGAGCTCGAGCAGACGCACGATAACAACAAGACCTGGGGATTCTTCCGCCACGCTGCGCAGGAGATGCTGTGGCCGCACATCGAGCAGGAATACAGGGACGAGCTGAAGGGCATCGCGGACGGCGCGGTGGCTCACGGTGTGAAGGCCGACCTGTGGGACATCGTGGCCATGAACGCCTTTCCGGAGTGGACCTACTATGTGTACCAGTACGACAAGGAACACGGGATTCATTCTCCGCCCTCAGTGACGGCCCCGCCGCATTGCAGCGCCTTTGTCGCAACTGGCAGCTATACGAAAGACGGCCGCGTGGTGATGGCACATAACAACTGGACACAGTATCTCGATGGCGAGCGGTGGACCATCATGTTCGATATCGTGCCGGCGCAAGGCTATCACTTCATCATGGACGGCTACCCGGGCCTGATCCACAGCGGCGACGATTTCGGCATCAACACAGCCGGGATGATGGTGACCGAGACCACCATCTCGAATTTTCACGGATGGGATGCAAACGGCATTCCCGAATATGTGCGTGCGCGCAAGGCGCTGCAATATTCCGCCTCGATTGACGATTTCGTACGCCTCATGAAGGAAGGTAACAACGGCGGCTACGCCAATAACTGGCTGGTGGCGGACCGCAAGACCTCCGAGATTGCCGATGTGGAGTTGGGATTGAAGAACGTCAACGTCGAGCGCACTAAGGATGGATACTTTGTGGGCTCCAACTTCCCCATTAACGAGAAGATGACTCGTGAGGAGACCGATTTCCCGGTGGGCAATCTATCCAATAGCGCCAATGCGCGCCATGTGCGTTGGGACGAGTTGATGAAGGAAAACAAGGGCAAGATCGACGTCGCGGCTGCGGAGAAATTCCTGGCTGATCACTTTGACACGTTCGACAAGAAAGAGGAACCGGACGAGCGCACCCTGTGCGGGCACGTCGATCTTTCTCCGCGCGGTGACCGGCCGTGGATGCCGCCCTACGGTATTGCCGGTGCTGTGATCAATAAAGCTTCGGATTCTGCGATGGCGGAAAAGATGACGCTGGCGGCAGCCGCCGGTCATGCGTGCGGAATCCATTTCAAAGCGGCTGAGCATCTGAAGAAGCATCGCGAGTTTGCCTGGCAGAAACCGTTGCTGCACGACATGAACGCGCATCCCTGGACGACTTTCAGCCCCGGGATGTGAGCCGCTCCAAAAAGCCGGTTACTGCTCTATCCGCCACACCACCTTGCCGCCGACTATTGTCGCGACCGGCCCGCCGCGGAATTGCCATCCGTCAAAGGGTGTGTTCTTGCTTTTCGAGAAACTCCGGTTGACATCGTAGGTCCAGGCTCGCTCGGTGTCGAACAGCGTCACGTCGCCTGGTGCGCCGGGAGCCAGCGTTCCACGGTCGAGCTGCAGGATGCGAGCAGGTCCTGTCGTGAAGAGCTCCACCAGGCGCTTCAAGTTGATCTTTCCACTGTGAAAGAGTTTTTCGAGAGCCAGGCCTAGCGCCGTTTCCAGGCCGATGATGCCAAAGGGGCACTTTTCGAACTCCTGCATTTTTTCGCTGCCGGGATGGGGAGCGTGGTCGGTCGCGAGGGCATCCACCGTTCCGGAAATGATGCCCTCGAAAACCGCAGCCACGTCGCAGTCCGAGCGCAGCGGCGGCTTCATCTTGTAGCTGCTGTCGTAGAATGCGATGTCGGCATCGGTCAGCGCAAAATGGTGCGGAGTAGCCTCACAGGTGACGGGAAGTCCCCGTTTTTTTGCAAATTGCACCATCTGGATGGAATGACGTGACGAGATGTGGGCCACGTGGAAGCGAACTCCGGTGGTCTCGGCCAGCAGAATGTCGCGCGCCACCATCACATCCTCGGAACTTCCGGGAATGCCGCGCAGCCCCAGGCGAGTGGATTGTGCGCCTTCGTGCATCTCGCCGCCGGCGCTCAGGTTCAAATCTTCGCAGTGGTCGATGACCGGCAGGTCGAACGACTTGGCCATCTGCATCGCGCGGCGCATGACGCGCGCGTTCATCACCGGGCGGCCATCATCGGAGATAGCGACGATGCCGGCGTTCTTCATGGAACCGAACGCCGCCAGTTCCTCACCCGCGCTGTTCTTGGTGATGGCCCCGATGGGGAAGACGTTCACGGCCGCGTGCTGGCGGGCGCGCTCAATGATGTAGCTGGTGACGGTGGCGTTATCGTTCACCGGCAGCGTGTTGGGCATGCAACAGATGGAGGTGAAGCCGCCTGCCGCCGCGGCGCGCGCGCCGGTTTCGATGGTCTCAGAGTGCTCGATCCCTGGCTCGCGCAAATGGACGTGCATGTCGATGAATCCGGGAGCGACCACCAAACCGGTGGCGTCGAGCACTTCGGCGCCATCGCTATCCAGATTCCGCGCCACCGCCGCCACGCGTCTATCGTCGATCAGGACGTCGGCGGGGCCGTCGTGGCCCGACGCTGGATCGATAACGCGGCCGTTCTTAATAAGCAGCGAAGCCATTCGCGCGTTCTCCCACGATGCGTTCGAGCACAGCCATACGCACCGCGACACCATTTTCCACCTGGTTCAGAATCACCGAGCGCTGAAAATCGGCGACTTCGGAAGAAAGTTCGCGGCCCCGGTTGATGGGACCGGGATGCATGACGATGGCGTCGGGTTTGGCCAGGGCCATATGCTCCAGGCGCAGTCCGTAAAACTGGAAGTACTCTCCCGCCGAGAACGCCGGATCGTGCTGGCGCTCCAGTTGCACGCGCAGCATCATGATGACGTCGGCGTCACGAATGGCTTCCCGAATATCGGTGGTCAGGCTCACACCCGCGGCGATTTGGGTAAGCTCCGGCGGCAGCAGAGTGGCCGGGCCGCAAAGCACAATATCCACGCCGAATTTCGCGAGCAAATGCACGTTGGAGCGCGCCACGCGGCTGTGCGCGATGTCGCCAATGATGGCCACGCGCAAGCCCTCGAGTGCCGGGCGCCGGTCCAGAATCGTGAGTGCGTCAAGCAGCGCTTGCGTGGGATGCTCGTGCGTTCCATCACCCGCGTTGACGATGGGAATGGCAAGATGCCGCGCCAGGAAATGAGGCGCACCCGATGCGGCGTGGCGCATCACGATGGCGTCGGGGCGCATGGCGGCCAGCGTGTTCAGTGTATCGACCAGCGATTCACCTTTGGACACGCTCGATCCGGACGCCGTGATCGATATCGCATCCGCCCCGAGACGTTTTGCGGCAATTTCAAAGCTGGTACGCGTTCGCGTTGAAGCCTCAAAAAACAGGTTGACGATCATCCTGCCGCGCAGTGTGTCGAGTTTCTTGAAAGCTTGGCTTTGCAGCGGCTGAAAATAACGGGCGCGATCGAGAATGGCTTCCACCTCGGTACGCGAGAGTTCTTCGATTCCGAGCAGTCCGGCCATTGTGGAATGCTAGGCGGTTTCCGCCGCCACTTTTTCTACGAGCAGAACCTTTTCCAGTTGATCGATTTCCTGAAACTTCACTTCAATGATTTCGTTGTCGGTGGTTTGCACCGTCCGGCCCACAAACTTCGCTTCGATCGGCAATTCCCGATGGCCTCGGTCGATGAGCACAAGCAGCTGCACGCGCGCCGGCCGTCCGTGGTCGAACAGTGCGTCCAGAGCAGCGCGTATCGTGCGGCCGGTGTAGAGAACGTCATCCATCAGGATAATGTCCTTGCCTTGCACGGAAAACGGAATCTCCGTGGCATTGACCACGGGCTTGATGTCCACCGTGGTTAGATCGTCACGGTACAAGTTGATATCGAGGATGCCAACCGGCACAGCTCGTTTTTCGAGAGCTTCAATCTTGCGCGCCAGTCGCTGCGCCAGCGGAACACCGCGCCGGCGAATGCCGACGAACGCCAGCCGGTCGAGATCTGCATTCTTTTCCAGGATTTCGTGCGCCAGCCGGACGAGCGTGCGGTCCACTTCCGACGCACTCATCAACTGAGCTTTTTCCCGCGTCGCAGCCATTTTGTGGGTATCCGATTCAGGTTAGCACAGAGTCACCGGAGCTACTGCGCTCATCGCATATAATCGGATTATGGCCACTCTGGTTGGCGTGATGGACGCCGCTGCGCTCGAGGCGAAACAGGACAAGCTGTTTTCGATCCTGCGCGGCTTGGGGAGCGTCATCGTGGCGTACTCGGGCGGGACGGATTCGGCTTACCTCGCCTGGGCCGCGCAGCGCGTGCTGGGTGGGAACGCGGTCGCCATCACCGCGGATTCGGCATCTATTCCCGAATCGCACAAACGCGATGCGGAGGACTTCGTTCACCGGTTCGGAATTCCGCACGAATATATCGAAACGCACGAGTTCGACAATCCCGATTACACGAAAAACGACCAGAACCGTTGCTTCCATTGCAAGGACGAGCTGTTCACGCGTCTCGACGAAGTGGGCCGCGCGCGCGGCATTTCCCACATCATCTACGGCGTGAACCAGGACGACCTCGGCGATTACCGGCCCGGACAGAACGCTGCCAAGATCCACCAGGTGAAAGCACCGCTGGTGGAAGCCGGGCTCCTGAAAGCCGAGATCCGCGAACTTTCACGCATGGCAGGCCTGCCAACATGGGACCGGCCGGCATCGGCATGCCTCAGCTCCCGCATTCCGTACGGAACGCCGGTGACTATCCAGAACATCAAGACTGTCGAGAAGGGCGAAGAGGAGATCAAGGCGCTTGGGTTCCGGCAGTTTCGCGTGCGATTTCACGAAGAACTGGTGCGCATCGAGATCGCCAAGGACGAACTGGCGCGCGCGCTCACGCCTGAAATGGCCGCCGCCTTCACGGGAATCTTCAAGAAACTGGGTTTCAAGTACGTGACCCTGGATCTCGAAGGCTATCGGCAAGGGTCGCTGAACGAAGTGCTTAAGCTGAATTCCTGAGACTTCCGCGCGCGGCGCTACACGCGCACGTGCTTCCAGCCCTGCGAGAAGATCAGCACCAGATTCCAGGTGACCAGGCCCGCGAACCAGATGTTGGCCATCACGACGATCTGCGGCCTCTTGCGCCGCAAGGCGATCAGCACCAGAATGACGGCCAGAATCTTCGAGATCATGAGCCCGGGCACGACGCCGAGGTGCATGAGGGTCCCCACAAAAGCGCTAGCTTCGCCGGCGCCCAGGCGCAGCCCAATCAGAGTGGTGAGTATGTCCAGAGTTTGCAGGAAAACGAACACAGTAAGGGAAGGCCGCTGCTTCAGAAAGCGCATTACTCCATTGTTTTCCGGCGCGCGGGGACGGGGCCAGTTTCCTTTGGTTAACTACCTTGTGAATTCGCCAAAGGCCTGGGCCGTTCTTTGAATGTCTTCTTCGGTGTGAGCCGCGGAGACGAAGGCGGCTTCGAATTGCGAGGGGGGAAGGTAAATACCGCGTTCCAGCATGTGGCGGTGAAATTCGGCGAACCGGGTGGTATCGGATTTCTTGGCGGAATCGTAGTCGGTGACAGGCACGTCCGTGAAAAATATGGTGAACATCGACCCCACGCGATTTACCGTGGTTCCGCGCGGTGCAGCGGCGCAGATAGCCGCGGTGCGGGCGTCGAGTTGCGCGTAGGTTTCAGGGTGCGATTTCAGGTACCGCATCATGGCGAGCCCGGCGGCTACTGCCAGCGGATTTCCGGAAAGAGTCCCAGCCTGATAGATGGGTCCCGCGGGCGCCACGCGGCTCATGATGTCGGCGCGGCCCCCGTAAGCGCCGATCGGCAAGCCGCCTCCGATCACTTTGCCCAGCGTGGTGAGGTCGGGGCGAATCCCGTAAAGTTGTTGCGCTCCCCCCAAAGCCACGCGAAAGCCGGTCATCACTTCGTCCAGGATGAGGAGCGCACCGTGGCGAGCCGTAATCTCGCGCAGCTTTTCGAGAAACCCAGGCGCGGGCGGGACGCAGCCCATGTTGCCGACGACCGGCTCGACGATTGCTGCTGCGATCCGATCGCCATGCGCGCGAAAAGCCTGGTCAAGAGCCTCGGGCGCATTGAAGGGCAGGGCGATGGTCGTGTCGCTGAAGCTCTTTGGGACCCCTGGCGAATCCGGTAGTCCGAGCGTGGCGACGCCCGATCCCGCTTTCACCAAAAGCGAGTCTACGTGCCCGTGGTAGCAGCCCTCGAATTTCACGATCAGGTCGCGCCCCGTGAATCCGCGCGCTACGCGGATAGCGGACATGGTGGCCTCGGTACCCGAATTCACCAAGCGCACCATTTCGATGGAAGGAACGATCTCTGAGATCAGCTCAGCCAGTTCGATTTCGCGCTCGGTGGGTGCACCGAAGCTGGTGCCGTTTGCCAGCGCCTCGCCGACTGCCGCAACAATCTGGGGATGCGCATGGCCGAGCAGCAGCGGTCCCCAGGAGCCGACGTAGTCGATGTATTCGTTGCCATCGGCGTCGTAGATGCGCGAGCCCTTCCCGCGCGTGATGAAGAGCGGTGACCCACCGACGCCGCGAAATGCGCGCACCGGAGAATTCACGCCGCCGGGGATGTGCTTTTGCGCCCTGGAAAATAGCTCTCGGGATTTGACACTGGTCAAGTGCGCTCTGTCGCCGGTTCCGGTTGGCATGATGGTCAGATAAATCGAGTATAGCGAGTGCCGTTGCGTTCCTCTCGAATTCGCCGCTGATGCTATAATTTCGAGGGCGAAAGGGGCTCAACGATGGATTCCTGGCCCAAAGCATGAACCAAGCACACTATGATGTCATGGTAATCGGTGGTGGGCCCGCGGGATCAATAACCGGTTACCATCTCGCAAAGGCAGGTCTTCGGGTGGTCGTCATAGACGCGAAGACATTTCCCCGTGGAAAACCTTGCGGGGGAGGCCTTCAGGCTCGGGCAATACCCTACGTGCCATTCGACTTGGGGGACGTCCTGCGTGGTGCGATGAGCCAGATGTCGTTAAGCTTCGCGCTCGGTGAACCCTGTGCGCGGCGTTGTTCAGAGCCTCTTGTATATGGCGTCCTGCGAGCCGAGTTCGATCACCATTTGCTACTGGGTGCTGAAAGTGTCGGTGCCACAATTCGACAAGGCGTCCGCGTGCGGAACTTTAGCGTGGAAAAGCAAGGTCCTCTGGTTGCGCACACAGACGATGGGGATTTCACGGCGGACGTCCTTGTTGGGGCCGACGGTGCAAACAGTGTAGTCAGCTCGCTTCTGAACAAGCGCGAAGACTATTTCTGGCAAGCCGCAGTGTACTGTGAAGTACCGGAAGAGTTCCTTAACGCTAATGCCGTGGCCGGTGATTGTATGCGCATTGATTGGGGGAGCCTCCCCAGCGGGTACGCATGGGCGTTCCCCAAGAGGGGTTATGTAAACGTCGGAGCTGGTGGACCCGTTGCAGTCGCTAAACTCTTGCGACCGTATCTGACCAGTTTCCTTCGAGCTACAGAAATGCTGAAGGCCGACGTGCAGCTCAAGTTTTCTGGGCATCAGCTTCCTACCCTGACGCGCCGTACTCGGTTTTCAAGTGAGAGAATCCTGCTAGTAGGAGACGCCGCCGGCTTAGTCGAGCCGTTTACGGGTGACGGCATTTCTTTTGCCTGTCAGAGTGCGAAAATCGCTGCCAGCAGTATCTATGATGCTCTAATGAGCGGGGAACCTGACGTATCGGGGTATGAACGGCGCATAAAGTCGGAAGTCGCCAGCGAGATTCTTTTGTCCCGGAAGCTCTTGTCTCTCTCGGTAGCCTTCCCCGACATCGTATATCGGCTTTTTAGGCACAACGATCGGATTTGGCACACGTTTTGTGCGATTTTGCGAGGAGACGAATCTTTTCGGCGGTTGAAGAACGAGATACTAGGACCGCTCCAGTTCGTTTCGAGGGCGGTAGATTTGGTGACCCGGCGGCGCGAGCATAAAGCCTTGGGTGTTCGAAGTCTGACCTCTACCCTTCGACAGTTTTCCGTTTAGCCGGGGCCGTTCACTTGGGGCAGTTCTATCACTACATGAAGCGACGCTCTTCGAGGACATCACCGCCAGTTTTGTTTGCAGTCGAACGGTAGAGCCTGTTGCCGAGATCGCTTCACATATTCGCGCGGCTTAACCTATCTCGCAAACCGAGCAGCCTAAGACCTCTTCCATATGTCGCGACATCGACAGCGATCTCCAGTAGAGTTGGCTTCAAGCCGTCGAGTAAGCGTGCCTTTAGATGGCGGTAGGGCTGCGTGCCGTCAAACAGTCCCTCGATTGTAGAGCGAAATATACTGCTGTGGCGCGTGAATTGCACCATGCGGGCCGGAACGCTGCCGAATAGGAAGCGTCCGAAGAACACTCGCTTGGCCAGGCGTGATCCGAATTCCAAATCGGCGGCAAAATCGCGCCGCAACATGCGCCGGTAGGCCTGGCCGGCGAGATCGCCAATCTCCGAAAGCAAGGCCTTGGCTGCGAGGTCCGCGGATCGGATGGCGTAGTACAAACCCTCGCCCGTGATGGGGTCCACGAGTCCCGCGGCGTCGCCTACCGCCATCCAGCCTTCTCCAGCAACGCGGTTGCGTTTCCAGGAAGCTGTTTCCAGTGACGGCAGCAGATGGCTGTAGAACGCGCCATCTTTCCAGGGAATTCCTTTTTCGATCATGTATGCTTCCAGGCGCTTACGCAGCGACTGTGCAGGCTCGCCCTTGCCGCAAATACCGACTGAAAGATGCCCGCATCGGGGAAAGACCCAAATATAGCCCTCGAGATGAGGTAGGAACTGGATCTCGATCTGCTCGCGCTCTCCCGGCACGTAGTAGCCGAGCGCGGTCATCGCGTCCGATTGCGTAAGTACGGTGCCGACGTCTCGCAGCGAGTTGCGCGCACCCGTGGCCACAATGCAATAATCCGCGTGCAGCGAGCCTGACTTGGTTTTGAGCTGCCAGCCGGCGCTGCACCGGTTCATCTCGGTGACGCGGGCCTGTTCAATGCGGGCGCCCGCGCGTTCCGCACGCTCCAGCAGCAGGCGATTCAGATCGAAACGCGAATAAATCAGGATCGGATTCCGCAGCCGCAGCGTCACGTCGCCAGCCTTCGGAGCGGCCAGCACCGTTTCCCCGATCATTTTTTTGGGTGTGCTGTTCTCGATCAGGAAGGGATACTGGTTGTACGCTTTGAACGTGAGGCCGCCCCCACAGGGTTTTTCCCACGCCAGTTTCTCGTCGAAAACCACCGTATCCAGCCCCGCCACGCTGAGCTGCTCGGCCGCGAACGCACCCGCCGGACCGCCTCCGAGAATTGCGACGCGCTTCATTGTTTCGGAGCGCCGCCTCCAACTGGGGGATGTCCCGGGGGCAGTGCAGCGCCGGGTTGCGCGGCTCCCGCCCCGGCGCCGTGCGGGTTGCCGCCGGTTTCGGGTTTGCTTTTCACCACCCAGTGCTCGCCCTGACGCTCGAGGGTGTATGGAAACGACATCGGCTGCCCGGGATTCGCGCCCTTGGCGGAGAATGCAACCGTGACGTCCGCATCCTTTTCGCGGCAGACGAGCGACGTCACCGTGACATTCATCGCGGCGACGTTCAGATTCGCGCGTTTGGCCAGGTAATCAACCACGCTCTGGCGCGCGGTGTCCTCGTTGCACGCGGCCCCGCGCCTGCAGCCCGCACCCCCGCCAAGCAATAAAATCGCGGCCCAAATGGCCCAATGTCGCTTCACCATTCGATTATACTTGCGTCCCTGGCTCCGAGAGGCCTTGCCCTCGTTCTCAGGCGTTCCCAACGGTCCGGCGGTTACTACCCCGCCACAGCAGCCGCGCGCTCCGTAGCCTGGATTCGTGCTCGTACCAGTCCCGCCAGTGCCGCAATGAACGCGGGCGAGTCGTTGAGACCCGGCATCATACGGTAATCCTTGATTCCTAAACTCCGCGCCTGCTCGCGGTGTTCGATATCGATTTCGTGCAGCGTTTCCACATGATCGGAGACAAACGAAATCGGTACTACGAGTATGTTTTGTGAGCCCGCCGAAGCCAGGCGCTGGACGGTCTCATGCATCGAGGGACGCAGCCACTTCGACGCACCCACTTTGCTCTGATAGCAAATCTGCCGTCGCGCCGGCCACCCGCCGCGCTGCCAGACCAAATCCACCGTGCGTTCGATCTGCCGCTGGTAAGGATCTCCCTGCTCAATTACTGCGACAGGCACGCTGTGAGCGCTGAACACAACATCGACATCGGAAATATCCTCGACATCTCGCAACATTCCGTTGATCGCCGCCACCACCGCGTCCAGATAGGCTGCATCTTCGTAGAACTCGCGGACCAGGTGCGTACGCGGATTCCAGCCGTTTGTGTGGAAACGCCGGTTCCATTCATTGATGCTGCTGCCCGTCGTGGTTTTCGAGTATTGCGGATAGAGAGGCAACAGCACGACATCCTTCGGCGCGAACGTGGCCAGCTCCGCAATGGCCTCCTGGGTGAAAGGATGCCAATAGCGCATCGCCACCACCACGCGAGCATCGAATTCGCGGCGTAGCTCCGCCTCGAGCGCCCACGCTTGGCGACGCGTGAATTCCAGAATCGGCGACTTGCCTCCGATCTCCGCGTAATGATGCGCCACGTGCCTGGCGCGCGTGGTTGAAATCAGCTTGGCCAGCGGCTGGCGCGCGATCCGGGCGAACGGGAAGTCGATGATGTCGGGATCGCAAAACAAGTTGTAGAGGAAAGGCTCGATGGCCTCCAGCGAATCCGGCCCGCCCAGCTGAAACAGCACCACACCGATCTTCTTCCGCATCATGAGTCGAAAGCGTTGAGTTTACACTATTGGCATGGGCCTTCGCGCACGCTGCCAAATTCGCATTCATTCGCGTCTATTCGCGGCCACATTGTTTTTCATTCCTTTCGCGGCTCACGCCCAAACCGTCTGTGGTCCGACCCCCGCGTTTTCGCCGTGCGAAATTGTCTTCGATTTGAGTGACGCCGATTCCGCGGCGCACCCGAATCCGTACCGGACAGTCGAGATCAGGGCCGAGTTCCGCTCACCGCGCCATCGGACCTTCCTTCTACCGGCGTTCTGGGACGGCGGCCGGCGCATGGTCATTCGCTTCGCGCCCACCGAGCCGGGCGGCTGGGATTTTCGGCTCACCAGCAATCTGGAAGTCTTTAACGGAAAGATCGGCCAGTTCACGGCGACCGAATCCGAAGCTCCGGGATTCATTCGCACTGCCAACATGCACCATTTCGCATACACCGGGGGCGACGGTAACACGCCCCATCTTTGGATGGGCGACACCCTGATGCGCGCGGCCTTCGTGGATGACGGCGCTTTCCGGCAATTGGTGGATGCGCGCGCCTCGCAAAAGTTCACGCACATTCGCGTCAGCGCTACGGGCGAGGCAGAGGACATAACTAAGGCCTTTCCCACGCGCGAGGCTCCCGATCCCGCTTACTTCCGCCGCCTGGACGACCGCCTTCGTTACATCAGCCAGAAGGGACTGACAGTTGACCTGGTGCTCGCCGGCGGCGACAATTGCCTGCGCAAGCTGTTTCCCGATTGGGACCAGCGCCAGCGTTTCGTCCGCTACATCATCGCGCGCTATGGCGCGTTCAACATCACTTGGGGCGGTGTGGAGAATTTTGAGGATTACGACGACGGCCGCAGTCTGCTCCGCGAGATCGGCATGCTGCTCAAGCAGGAAGACCCCTATCGGCATCTTCGGTCCACCGGCGCGCGCGTGACTTCGGCCCCGCTGCTTGACGATGGCTGGATGGATTTCGTCACACAGGAATCCACAAGCGATGCTGTAGGCGCGGTCGAATACCAGCTCTACCCCGTGCCGTTCGTAAACATGGCCTTCGCGGGCAAGCCGAGCGCCAAGGGCACTGAGTTCCGAAATCGTTTGTGGAATGCCGCTATGAACGGCCAATACGTGACGGCGGCCGGTGTCGACGACGCTGGCGCCGCCGAGATGAAGATCTTTTTCGAATTTTACGACGGCAACCGGCACTGGGAGCTCGAACCGTTTTTCTACGTGGATGGCGGTCGCGGCGTGGCTCTCGAGGACGTCGAGTACATCGTCTATGTCGACAAGCCCGGGCCCATCGAGGTGACCATCGAGCGCCATGGCTACGATACCGTGTGGATGAATCCCGCCAACGGTGAAATCATCAAGCTGAAAGACGTGAAGGGTGAGCATTTCACCGGCGAGCCGCCCGACCGCACGCACGATTGGGTGCTGCACATTTCGCGCGAGGGCCACAAACAGGGCATGCTGAAGTCGTACAAGTTCGAATCGCGACGCGTTCTGCAACAGGAGGTCGAGGTCAGCGCGCAGAAGGTCCCATTCAAGATCGTCGACCCCCCCGGCGATACCATCTCCATGCGAGCGCCGCCCGCGTATTCCGCAAAACTGACCCACGAGACGCACGCCACCCGCTCCGTGCTGTATCTGTGGACCGCGGACATCGCCGACGAATCACAAGGCTATCGCGTGATCGGCACTGGCGAAAAAGGCGTCTTCCAGATCCTGCCCAACATGACGCGTCACTTTCCGGCCGTCTTTCACGTTCGCCTCTTCGGAATCAACGCCAACGGGAAGGTCTACTCAGCCGATCGCACGTATCAGCTCACCCCGTGAAGCCGCTCATTCTTGCGTTCGATACCACACACGAGTTTGGCAGCATCGCGCTACTCGAAGGTGCCGGCGTGGTGGAGGAGGTGCTACTCCACTCGCCGGATGGCTTCGGCCACGTTTTGTTCGAGCATCTCGACCGCTTGCTTCGCCACCACAACCGGCGCGTCGACGAGATGGCGTGTTTCGCGGCGGCTTCAGGACCGGGTTCCTTCACCGGTGTACGCGTGGGCCTGGCCTGTGTAAAAGGACTCGCGGAGGCCGCAGGGCGGAAAGTTGTGGCAGTCTCGAATCTCGAAGCGATAGCGCGCTTCGGCTCGGCAGCGCAAAGAGCCACGGTCCTCGATGCGCGGCGCGGCGAGGTTTATGGTGCGGTCTATGGCGCCGATGGCGAAGTGCTGCGCGAGCCGGTAGTGAGGCGGTTCCCGTCGTGGCTGGAAACGCTGCCCGCCGGCGAAATCGAGTTCATCTCAACGCATTTCGAGCCGTTCCGTCCCGCACTCAAAGGCACCCGGTTCGAGATGTCGCACATCACCACGGCACCGCGTGCGCTCGCTGCCGCAGTGGGACGCATTGCCTCCGAGCGGTGGTCAGCCGGCCTGGCGCTCGATCCGGCCGCGATCGACGCCGACTACGTGCGCCGCTCCGACGCCGAGCTGTTCTGGAAAGACGCCTAGACGCTACGGCGTATCCACCTTCACAACAAAATACGTGATCTGCTTGCCCGCCGGAACCATGATCTGGTGCGGCGTTTTCGACGCGATGTGCACGATATCGCCGGGACGAAGCTGCTTCGTCACCCCGTCCTTAACAGATGTGCCGCGCACCTCATGTGGCGAGACGGTTTTCGCATCGACCACCGTGCCCCCCACCACCAGCGTCCCTTCGCCGCTCTCCACCACAAAGACATCGGCTTGCGTTTCGTGCAATTCCGCCTGGCCGCTGGCTTCCCGGTGAGCCACCATGAAAAGGTGATTGCCGTAGTTGACCAAGTTCTCCGTCGCGACCTTGTTTTGATCCATTTTGGGAGCGAGCTTCTTGCCAGTTTCCTTCAGCTCGGCGCTCGTCCATATGCCGAAACCATCCGGATCGGCTGCGATCACACCAGCCGCCAATACGATGAACAACGCGATGAGTTTCATTTCGCCCCTCTTTGCTTTGATTTACGCCGGCTCGGCTCCGCCCGGCCCCGTCACAACTTTCAGGTTCGGGATGCGCGCTGCCGCCGGCGGCAGCCGCGGAAAGTCCGTGCACGGCTCGGACTGATACCAGTACGCCACCGAATAGAAATTGTCGGCGCGGTCGTTAGCGTGCCCGTGTTCCATGGTGTGCTTGAGATAACGCGTGAATGTCACCGGGTTGTCCGCGTGCCACCGGTACAGGCAGTATCGGCCGCCCGCGCGCTCGGGGTTGATCATGAGAGGTGCGCCGTTGTAAAGATGAGCGAACGGAATCGCTCCGTCACGTCCCCCAAAATCCCACGCGCCGTTGAAGTAGTCCTCCGAGCCAGTGCCATTGATCACCGGCGTGGTCTCGTCGTCCACGAAGATCATATCGTCGCCTTCGCCCATCCAGTGGTCGGTATTCTGCAGCACGCCGAGCGTAACGCCCATCAGGTGGCCGCGGCCGCGCGTCTCGACATACACGTAATTGTGGCGCCCGTCCAGGTTCTTGTCGGACTCGGTGTGCGCCGTGTTGGGCGTTGCCTGCCGGTACTGTGCGTGAAAATACAGCGTATCGTCGGGCAGCGAGGGCACGAGCTGGTAGTCGATATTGGAGTAAAAATCGTCCACTTTCCGCGTTCCTTCATTGCTCGCCGTCAGCCGCGCCGACTTGCGGAAGGGCATCGCGAAGTAGCAATTCAATGCCTTGATCGACGAACAATTCAGGTACACCGACTGGTACACGAAATACTGGCCCAGATTCAGCCCAAAGAAATCGCCCACCGGCACTTCGATGCTCGGTTTGCTGTTGCCATCCCAGTAAGCGCGGATCACGACCTCCTTCAGATGATTGGCGCTATCCGCCGCGATCGTAAACCAGATGTGGGAGATCACGCCCGGCCCCGCGGAATTGAAAATCTCTTTGGTGGCGCCGGGCTCGATCGGCCACGCGTCCGCGTTGCCGCCGGTGCGATCGTAGCTCGATTGCTTTAGCGATTTGTAATTCTGGGCGCGGGCATAGGGCGGCAGGAATCTGGCATCCCCGGCACCCTCCCGCTGCTGTGCTGGAGCCGCTTGTGGTGCGGCTGCGGCTGCGGACAGCCCCGCGAATCCGGCGATGCGCCGCAAAAAATTGCGCCGTGGAGCATCTGAAAACGGCATGCTTCCTCCCCTTGGGAACTAAACATCATACCCGAGAGGGGGAAGGCAGGGCGGGAGAGCTGGCGCGGCGCGCTCTAGTCGGCGACCATGGCACGCAGATCGTGCACGATCTGCCGCAGCGTCTCGGACTGGGCGCTCAGTTCTTCGCCTGCAGACGCGCTCTGCTCGGCGCCGGCAGCCGCTTTCTGAGTTACTTGCTCCATTTGCGCAATGGCCTTCGAAATCTGGTCGATGCCCTTGGCTTGCTCTTCGCTGCTGAGGCTGACTTCGTCCACCAGCGTCTTGACTTTGCTGGTGCCTTCGGTGATGGCGCGAATCCCCACAGCTACCTGGTCCAGCCTGACGCTGCCGTCTTTCGAGCGTCCGATCGATTCCTCGATCAGCGCCGCTGTGTCCTTGGCGGCTTGCGCGCTGCGCTGCGCCAGATTGCGGACCTCGTCGGCAACCACCGCGAATCCCATGCCGGCCTCGCCGGCTCGCGCGGCCTCCACCGCCGCGTTGAGCGCCAGGATGTTGGTCTGGAACGCGATTTCGTCGATCACCTTGATAATCTTGGCGATCTTATCGCTCGAACCGTTGATCTCGTTCATGGAAGCGACCATCTGAACCAGCGTCTGATTGGCTTCCACCACGCGCCGGTCCACCATCCCCATCAGTTCAGCCGATTGCCGCGAATTCTGGGCATTCCTTGCCGTTGTCGACGACATCTCCTGGCTGGACGCGGAAGTCTCCTCCAGGGACGCGGCCTGTTCCGAAGTACCTTGTGCCAGGTTTTGGCCGGCGGTAGAAACCTGTCTGGCAGCCGCGCCGACTTGGTCGGCGCCTTCACTCAATCCTTCGACTGCGTTGCGCAATCCGCCGTTCACACGCCGCACCACCATCAGGGACACGGCAGCCATGACAGCAAAGCACATCAACAGGCCGACCGCGATTAAGCGCCGTTCCTTCGTCACTGCTTCTTGCTGTGATGCTGTCAGGGCCTTGGCCCGTTTCGTTAGGCGCTCAGCAACCTTGTCAAGGAGGTCTGTGGGAGCGCGATCTTGCCCTTTCACCAGGCTATCCGCTTCGTGGGGACTCTGCCCGTTGGCGGCTACGAATGCATTCAAAGCCTGCGCGTAGGCATCACTCATGCTCTGGTGAGCCCGCAGGAATTCCACAATAGTGGCCTTGGACTCCGGATCTTCGAGTACGCGCTCAAGTTCGGCCGCCGACTGTCGCACCTCCTGCTCTCGTCGATGAAAAGAATCGGTGTATTTCGCTAGCGCTGCTGGATCGTACCCCCGCAACAGGATGTCCTTCCATTCCTGTACCTGTTTCTTGAGGGTCACCTGCAAGACGCGGCCTGCATCCTGCTCGCGGAACTGCTCCATCCCGTGGGCAAACGTCGTGTCATAGGCAGAGCAGATGGCTCCCAGACGATACAGCAGGAACGCAGCGGCGCCGCCTCCAACTAGCCAGGCAGCCCCCAGAATGCACCAGAATTGCGTCGCGATCTTCCATCGTTTCATGACATACCTTAGCCATCTATCGGCTGGTGGAACGAGTACCTTTAGCTATTCGGCCACGAATCGTGGAGTGGCGAGGCAATCAGTTTCCAGTGCTGGGCCGTTATGGATTAATCGCAATGTAAACCGGCAAACTGGTCTTGCCATTGATCGAGACCGTCACGGGAACTTGCGCGCCCGTGGGTACGGAAGAATCCAACGTGAACTGCACCTGGTAGGTGGAAGTCGTCCCCACTTCGGATACGACCGCAGCCATCCTGGTTACTCCGCCAACGGTCACATGTACAGTCGTTGGGTCGATAGTGGTCCCCGCTGCGCCAAGACCGGCTACCAGTAGCGTCAGGGTGTCACCGGGTTGCGGCGCATTGGGCGCTGCGACCGCGGCTCCCGCTGAGTTTTGCACACCCGTTATGGCCGGCGGAGCAGAAACGAGGGTGATCACCACGGGAGAGGCGTTGGTCGTTCCGTTGTTGAGCTTGAGGCCCGCAATCCCCGGTTTGAGCGCCGAAGGAACCACGAAATTAACCTGTGTCGCCGTGGCATTGAGGACGTTGGCCGCTTGGCCGTTAATCGTGATCGCGGTCTGGGAACCCCCTAGGTTCACACCGTGCAGGCTTGCCGTCGAGCCCGGAAATACGCCACTCGGCGCCCAGATGGCGTTCACCAGCGCCGGATCCACCACGGGCAGCGTCGGATTGGGAGCGGCAATTTGCAGCGCGGCCGGTTGCGTAGCAATCTGGAATCCGGAGATTACCGTGGCCCCAATTGTCCCTTGCGGCGCGTTCGGCGAGATCTGCACGTTTACCAGCGCGTGCGTCGGGCTCAGCACCCACACACCACGCACCAACACGTCGCTCGATCCGTACCCCACGGTTATCATGCCGTTTAGGAAATCTGTGTTGACGCCCTCGACATCGATTTCCGCCTCCGCACCGGCCGGCAACGTCTCTGGTGAGAACGTAACTTGCGGTACCGGGGAACCGGGATAGCTGAAGGTCGGCGGAGTGGGGTCCGTGAAGGTTGAATCCTGGCCGTCGATGTTGTACACAATAATGGCGGCCGTTTGGTTGCTCGCTCCCGGTGGTGGCACAGCGGTCAAATGGGAGGTGTCCACCATGTTTGTGCTTGCCGGCAGCCCGTCGAAATACACCTGGCTTTGCGGCGTGAAGTTCGAGCCGGTGACGTCCAGATTTCCGTTGCCGTCAGGGGAGACATTCGAGATCGACGGCGGATCGCTGTTTGCCAGGTTCAAGCCGCGGGGCAGCACGTAGGCGCTGTTGTCCACACTGAAGATGAAGTGCTGCTGTCCGGGAGTCGCGGCTAGCGAGAAATTCGGGTACAGGGCCAGATAGGTGGGCGTTGTGCCATACCCCTGGAATCCGCCGGTTGCAGGTATCGACGTGAACCCCAGGGACGCTACGTTGAGACCCGCCGTGGCCCGTCCGTTGGCCCCCAGGCCGGTTCCCGCTGCCGAGAGCCTCGTCGTGCCTGTCACCAGGTTGGCATAGGCAGGATGCGAGCCCTTCTGGCCAACGTAGCTATAAGTCTGGATGTCGTAAATCGGCATCAAATGCCGCAGGTTCACTGAGAAGTTGATTCCACTCGTCGAGGGTCCGGCCGTTACGCTAACCGGCGCCGCCTTCGTCACATCGATCGTATTCGGGTAGAACACGCCGTTGAATGCCCCGGAAGGGTTGACCGGATTTCCGTCCGGATCCACCGGCGGGATGATATTCGCGTCCGGCGGCAGTGGACTGACGTATACGAAGTACGTGCCCGCCGGAATGCCGTCGATTTCGTAGGTGCCATCCGGATTGGTGAGCGCGCTGATTGACGGCGCATTGGGTTGTAATACGGCCACGTACGCCATGTGCACCCCATTGCCTCCGGCAGTCACCGTGCCCGTGATCGATCCCGTATTCGCTCCGAAATTGCGCGGATACAGCAGCGACAGCCCCACAATATCATCGGTGTCGAGCGGTTCCACCGTCGAAGTAGCGTTAGTGACTAACACCGACATTGCGCTCGAGGTGTACGTGTGCTGCAGGCCCAGCGCGTGCCCGATCTCGTGTACCATGCTTCGATAGAAGGCACTGAAATAGCTGGGCCCGGGAAGGGTGGTCAAATCCGAATGCAAGTGAATCATGGATTGCGTGATCGGGAAAAACGATCCGTTCGGCTGCGTGACCATCGTGCTCGCCGCCACGGGAACCGTGTACGCCAGCAGCCCCGGGGGAATTTCATCGTCGAACACCACTTCCGCGCTGGGCGTCGACTCCGCGGTCCCATCCACGAACAGCCCGCCGAAAGCTACCCGAATATCCGAGCTGGCAACGCTGTTCCACGCCAGGGCGGCCTGTTTGATCTGCGTCAGAATCGACGGGAGGCCATCAATCTGCGTTAGCTTCTGGGGCCCAGTCGTCGACACAAACACCGAGACTGTATTGTTCGGCAACGCAGTCAGATCGAATTTCTCCGGAACCGGGTTATATGGCGCTGTCTTGCTGGTGTAGTGGACGAAGTGGTAATACGCACCCGCCGAAGAGACCGAGAGCGCCCAGCCCAAAACCAGCGCAGCCGCTTTCCGGTATCCTGGCATGGCTAGCGGTTCGCTCCCTTGCCCAAAGTGGCCGAAATCCTTGCAGTAAGCTCCGCGTACTGCATTTGGATGCCATCGTCTCTCACCGGCCGCCAAGTTCCGTGCTCCACCATGGTTTCGCTCGCCGGCGCGCGCGTCGCCACCAGTTTGCCCGCGTCGTCCTTGGACAGCTCGAACACGCCTTGGCCCCATCCCGTGAGGTACGTCGCCCCGCTCTTCGACGTCCAGAGGAATAGCACGTACTCCTTCCCGACTGTCAACTGCGGGGCTCCCGGAACGCCCTGCCTGTATCCGTGCACGCTACCGCCAGGCCCCATCACCTCGGCCGCCCGTTGGCCTTTCCACTGTTGCTCCACTTCCAGCTTCCAGTGCGTGAAAATCTCGGCGCCCCGGAAATCCGCGTGGGAATCCACAACTCTCGCCTGCACGATCGCCGTCGATTTCTGAATCAGCTCATCGAGCGAAAGTTGCTCAAGAGTCGCGCCGCGGAGTGGTGCGAAGGCCAGGCACAGCACGAGAAGCGGGAGACGCCGCATGCCGATCAGAACAGCATTCCCCGTGCCAGTCATATCTAAATGATAACAGGTGCTTTAGGCTATCAAAGGTTATCGTTGGTGTGTTCACCCGACACGCTCGCGGGGCAAGTTGTCTCAGCCGGTACTAACCCCTCAGCCTATTTCCGTGCAGCCCGCACCACCAAAAGGGGGATGCGCAACTTGTGCCGGACTGAATTGATCGTCGCCCCGAAAATGAGGTCCTTCAGACCCCCATGGCCGTGGGCTCCCATCACCAGCAAGTCGGGCTGGATTTCGCGCGCTACGCGGATGATCTCGCGCGTGGGCTTGGACGAGTGCGCCACCATGGTTTCGACCTCAATCCCTTCCGCCCGCAGCGACTCCACGATGTCCTCGAGATACTTGCGCCCGGCCTCGACCTCCGCCGTCGAAGACAACGAGCCGTAGATCTGACTGGTGACGCCTTCTTCCACGTGCAGAAGGTACAGCTTGGCGTGATGCATACGCGCCATGGCCGCGGCATGCGCAATAGCCAGGTGATCGAGATCCGTATGATCGAGTGGCACGAGGATGCGGTTGTATAAGGGGGCCTCGGTGGCGGAAACCGCCGTGCCCGGAAGGACGATGGGGGCGCGGCCCCCGCGGAAGCCCCAGCGAGCCAGCAGCGGCTCCCCGATCACCCACAACATGAGCGCGCCCAGCACCGCAAACACCGGTACCACCAGCAGCCATACATACGTCCGGTACCCGCCCGCCACCGCCAGCCAATCGGAGACCGACTGCCTGATCAACCAGATGTTGAGCCCCAGAATAACGGCCGCCGTGATCCAGGCCAGAACCGTGACCCAAAGTTTGTTGGCAAACTCACCCATGCGCCGCCGGTCACTGGTGAAATGCAACAGCGGGATGACCGCGAAGGGAAGCTGCATGTTAATGATCACCTGGCTCAAAATCAGCAGGCGATATGTCCCCGCGTCGCCGGCAATGTAAATCGTGATGGCGGCCGGTATTACGGCCAGGCTTCGGGTAATCAGCCGGCGCAGCCACGGCCGCATGCGGAAATTGAGAAAGCCCTCCATCACAATCTGCCCGGCCAGGGTTCCGGTCAGCGTGGAGGATTGTCCCGAGGCCAGCAGCGCAATGGCGAATACCACGCTCGCCACAGCCGTTCCGAGCAGCGGCGCCAGCAGCAGGTGCGCCTGTTGAATTTCCGTCACCACGATGCCGCGTTTAAAAAATACCGTCCCCGCGACAATCAGGATTGCGGCATTCACCAGCAGCGCACCGTTCAATGCGACTAACGAATCAATGAAGTTGTACTGGCAGGCGATGCGCTTATCCGCTTGACTGGTGCCGATGCGCCGCGTCTGCACCAGCGCCGAATGTAGATAGAGATTATGCGGCATCACCGTAGCGCCAATGATCGCGACCGCAATGAAAAGATTGTTGGCGTTTACGCGCGGAATCAAGCCGGTTGCCATTTGCGACCACGCCGGTTTGGCCAGAAAAATTTCAAAGCAGAAACAGCCCGCGATTACCGCAATGAGCGCCAGCACGAACGCCTCAATGATGCGGATGCCGAAACGCTGGAACCACAGCACCAGCAGTGTGTCGGCGGCGGTTACGATGACACCGATGAGCAGCGGCAGATGGAACAGCAGATTGAGCGCGATGGCCGCGCCCAACACTTCCGCCAGATCGCAGGCGGCGATGGCGATCTCACACAACACCCAGAGCGCATGGGTGACCGGACGCGGATACGTTTCGCGGCAGGCCTGCGCCAGATCACGCCCCGCGACAATGCCCAAGCGCGCGCTCAGCGTCTGCAACAGCACCGCCATGGCGTTCGACATGACCAGCACCCACAGCAGCCGGTAGCCGAATCGCGCGCCACCTTCCAGGTCCGTGGCCCAGTTGCCGGGGTCCATATACCCTACGCTGACCAGGTAAGCCGGCCCCGCAAAAGCAAACATGCGCCGCCAGATGGTGAGGTGCGTGGTGCCGACGGACGAATGTACCTCCGCCAGTGACGGATGCCCTACGTCCGCGGTGCGCAAGGTGCCCACAGGCTTCCATATTACTTAACTATAGTTAAGTAGGCAAGAAGCCTTGGAGAGCTTTCCTGGCTGATCGGGACTATGGTTTTTGCCCAAGAAGATTTTACCGAGCGATCAACTTGTGCCCATGGCACTGATCGAGCGGAGGATTCTTCTCATCCGAGCGCACAAGGTGATGCTCGATCGGCATCTTGCCGAAATTTACGAGGTCCCAACGTTCCGGCTGAATGAAGCCGTGAAGCGGAACCGCCAGCGTTTCCCCGAAGATTTCATGTTCCAACTCAGCCGGAAGGAGGCGGCATTTTTGACATCGCAAACTGCGATGTCAAAACCAGTCCGTGGAGGTCGGCGGACGCTGCCTTACGTTTTCACCGAGCAGGGGGTCGCCATGCTTTCGACGGTCTTGAAAAGCGAACGAGCCATCGCCGTCAATATCGCAATCATGCGTGCCTTTGTCCGGTTGCGCCAGATCTTGGCCACTCATAAGGACCTGGCCGAGAGACTGGACGCCATGGAAAAGAAGTGCGACAAACAGTTTAAGACAGTCTTTGAGGTCCTCCGCCAGCTCATGGAGCGACCACCCCAGCCTTCAAAACGCCCAATCGGATTCGTGGGCCCGGCAACGCCCTAGCCACTCATCTTCACGGGTACACCGCCGTCACTCTCTCCCCATCCCGCAGAGCGAAATCAGTAGGCAACGCCACCGCATCGCCCTCGGCTAGCCCATCCGCAACCTGCAAACGGCTGATGCTGCTCGTGCCTGTCTTGATGGCGCGCCAGCGGATCGTATCGCCCGTCAGCACAAACACGCCTGCGCCGGCGGTGTCGCGGCGCATCGCCTCTTTAGGAATCGTCAGAGCATTCTCCACCACGCGCGCGCGAATCTCCGCATTCACGTTGGTCCCGGGGACCAACACATGCTGCGGGTTTTCGATGGTGCACAGCACCTCACCCACTTGGCGCGTTCCTAACGGATGGATCTCGGTCGGCAACTGCTCCACCACGCCCGGCCAACCGCGCCCAGGCAGCGCGTCCCAAGTGATGTTCATCGGAAACCCCACCGACACGCGCCCCAGCTCCGGCTCGTCCACATAAACGCGCACGCGCAGCCGATCCAACACGCCGACGCCTGCAACCAGATCACCAGGGTTTAGGTAGGTTCCCATCCGCACCGGCAAGTTGTATACCGTGCCCGCGATCGGTGACCGGACGAGCGCGTCCGCTATGCGGCGCTGCGCCAGCCGTATGTCGGCTTCAGCCTCGTGCAGCCTGGCTTCGGCCACCGCCTTGTCGGAAGAAGTAATCAGCGCCGAGCGTTTGTGCTCCAGGGACTCGATCTCGAGATTCGCCTGGCTAAGTTTGCTCTGCGCCGCATCCACCTCTTGCCTGGTCGCGGCCTGCTTTTGCTCCAACCGGTGCAGCGCATCGTAATTTCGCTGTGCGGTGTCCCGATCCAGCTTGGCGCGCGCGATGCTGCCGTCGATTTCCACCAGCTCGGCTTTTCGGCCTCCGCGCTCGATATTGTCCAGCGTCCCCTTGGCCTGCTCCAGGCGCGATTGCGCGGCCGCGAGCTGCGCATCGAGATCCGGTACCTTGAGCCGCACCAGCTCGGCCCCCTCGGCGATGGTTTGCCCTTCCTTCACGGGTAGCTCAACCACCGATCCCGCCATGTCCACGCGAACCGAAGCGAACCGCAGCGGCTCCACTTTACCGTTGGTGATGAGGTTGCTGATGAGAGTCTCGCGCCGCACTTTGACGAAAGGCGTCTCGGGCGGCTCATGATTTTTGGTGTAAGCCCAAAACCCAAGCGCGGCAAGGGGCGCAAGCACGAGAATCAGAATGTAGCGTCTCTTCAATCGAGGCTCCGTCGGGCGCAGTAGTCGAACAACAGTTGCCACTCGGCGCGCTGAATTTCCAACGCGGCGTGTTCAAGCTCTGAATCCGGTTGGCGGCGCGCGCGTTCGCAGACGGCGATGAAAGCCATAGGGTCCCACGCTCCGGAAAGGTTTAGGTTAGCCTTGGGGTGCGCTGCCTCAATGGCTCGCGCTTGCTCCAGCAGGGCGGGGAAGACCGGATGCTTTCCCACTCTCTGGAACCAGTACGAGGAATTGCCGGCATCGGGTTCCTGCCGATGAACGATAGCGTGCCAGTAGCTGCCTTCCGCGGTCGTGTCCGCTTGCGTGATTTCGTGAGCCTCGTCACGGCACGAGAAGTATAAATAGAGTCCCGCCAGCGAGCCACGCGGAGCGCGAGCTGAGGCGAATAGATCTTGCGATTTCGAGTTTCGGATGCGCCGCCGCGCCTCATCGGAGCAGCACGCGCCCTCAGCCAATGGCATCAGGCGTGCCCCATTGCCCGCAAGCGCAAGAATCTCAGCGACCGTGGCGCCATAAACTATTGGATTCCAATGCATCAAAACCGGTTTCACGCTGTGAACAGGCCGAAAGTTTCCCAGCCGCGTATGAATACTGATACTTCATTGTCTAACATGTAACTATGGCGGGTACAGTCGCGTGGCGGTAAAGACTGCGCTGGTGCTTTCGGCGGGAGGGATGTTCGGCGCTTATCAGGCAGGCGTGTGGCGGGAACTCTCTGCATGGTTCCATCCTGATCTTGTGGTCGGCACATCGGCCGGAGCACTGAATGGGTGGTTGATCGCCGGCGGCTGCGAGCCGGAAGAACTGATCAGCCTGTGGACCGATCCTGCGACGGCGGCATTTCTCAAGTTGCGGCCCCCGCTCCAGCGCTGGCGTGGATTCTTCGATGGCGAGACGTTTTCCGAACGTGTTCAGGAGCTGTATTCCCGGCACAGGCCTCGCATTCCGATCGGTGTGGTGCTCACCGAAGTGCCGCGCCTCGTGCCACGCCTGTTTCAAACCGACGAAATCACGTGGCAGCATCTGGCGGCTGCCTGTGCCATTCCCCTGGGACTGCCTCCGCAACGCATCGGCGGCCGTTGGTATGTGGATGGCGGATTGCTAGGTGCGCTGCCTCTCTGGGCGGCACCGCAAATGGGCGCAACACGCGCCATCGCTGTGAATGCGCTCCCTTTCCTGCCTTCCCCCGTCATGCGCGCCGGCGTCGGGGCGTTGCGCCGGGCCAGTCCGCCACTTCCAACCGTTGGCTCACTCGATGTGATCACGATCGCACCCGAGGGCGGTCTGGGCACCGTCTCCGATGCCGTCCGCTGGAGTCGCGACAACGTGCTGCGCATGATCGAGCGCGGCTCGGCGGACGCCCGACGCGTCACAGCCGCCGAGTGGGCGAGTCGCGATTCCGCCCAGCGCGTTCTACAATAGCCCTTAATGCCGAATTACCGGATTTATCGCATGAAAGAGGGTCCGCGCCAGCACTTCCGTTTAGCGCCGCATGTCGCCGGCGCGGCCAACGTCAAGCGCAAGGATTACGAGGAAGGCGGCCAGGTCGAGGCCCCCAACGAATACGCGGCGTGGGACCAATTGCGCCCGTCCCGCCAGCCGCTCGACGTGGGCGATTTGCTCGAAACCGACAGTGGCGAGTTGCGCATCTGCAAGTACATCGGATTCGAGGCAGCCGCATGGGTGCTGCCGCCGCCCGATCCCGCCTTGACGCAAGAAAGTTTCGCGCAGGAACCCGAGGTGGCGGCGCCGGCCGCGGGAGACTCCCATGCGTGAGGTCCGGTTGGGTGACATCATCGACGACTACTGCGTGAAGTGCAAGCGCATCATGAATCACTCGGTTGTCTCGATGCTCGATCGCGATCCCGCCAAAGTCCGCTGCCGCACCTGCTACAGCGATCACGACTACCGCCACGAGCAGGCCCCGCCGCCTAAAGTGGACACCCGCAAGGCCGCTCTGTTTAACGCAGTGCTCGAGAAAGTCCAACCCGAAGCTGCACCAGCGGCCGCCGCTGAGCCGGAGCCGGCGAAGGCCAAAGCCAAGCGAAAAAAATGAACAACGCCGCTGTGGCGCGGGGGTACCGCGGTTTTGGCGGGACACCCGCGGCTTTTTTTCTCTCCAGTCCACGCAAATGAGTGAGCTTCGATGGCATCCTCTACTGCGCGAGTGGGTGGCGGTAGCGGCGCACCGGCAGGGCCGGCCGCAAATGCCCAAGGACTGGTGCCCGTTCGACCCCGGCTCCGGCCGCGTGCCGGATAACTTCGACGTCCTCATCTACCCCAACGATTTTGCTGCTTTCAGCCTCGACGCCCCTCCGTTTTCCCCCGAGGCCGGCCTCTACGCGAAGACCGGCGCACGTGGCTCCTGCGACGTGGTGATCTACCATCCCGAGCACAATCTCGCGCCCTCACAACTTTCAGTCGAACACTGGGGCAAGGTCGTGGACATCTGGATCCGGCGGCACCAGGAGCTGACGGCGCAGCCGGACATCCAATACGTCTACATCTTCGAAAACACCGGCGTGGCGATCGGCGTCACCATGCCGCATCCGCACGGTCAAATATACGCGTTCCCCTTCGTTCCGCCTCTTATACAGAGTGAACTCCACGCCGCGTCGGATCATCTGCGCGATCATGATGAGTGCATCTATTGCAGGATTCTGCGCGAGGAACTTGCGGCCGGCGAGAGACTCGTCACCGCAAATGCCGATTTTGTGGCCTTCGTTCCGTTTTTCGCGCGCTGGCCCGGAGAGATGCAAATTTGCGCGCGGCGGCATTTCGGAAGCATTCCCGAGCTAACTGGCGGCGAAGCTGCCAACCTCGCGGCCATCATCAAAAAGGTGCGGATGAAGTACGACAACCTCTGGGGATTCCAACTACCCTTGATGATGCTTCTCCGCCAGAGCCCGGCCAAGGGCCAGCATCCGTACTTTCACTTCCACATCGATTTCTATCCCATCCAGCGCAGCTCCACCAAGCTGAAATACCTGGCCGGCGTGGAAAGCGGAGCAGGGACCTTCCTCAACGACACCGTAGCTGAAGATAAGGCGCGCGAATTTCGAGAGACCGACCCGAGAATTTAGAGCTTCCGCGGTTTGAATCCGTTCTTCTGCATGATCTGCTGCGTAGCCCCGATCGCTTCCGGCAGCACTTAGAAGAACGCGCCCACGCGCTCGCTTTGAAAAATGATGGCGCCGCGATAGTTGTCGGCCTCGACTCCGTAGTCGATGCCGGCGGCGGTGATCGCCTTCACAAGTGCGCAGCTTCGCGATCGAGTGTTAGCCCCGGAGATGTGCAATGGCTCGCCGCAGGTGACGTGAACTCAATCCAAGGTCTTGCCGGTTCGACGGCTCATGTTCTGCGAACCGAACTTCCTGCGCGAAGTGACAGGCCAAGCACCGCAAGCGCCGCAGCCAATAGCGCCGCGCTTCCCGGTTCGGGTACGGTGTTGGTGATGGTCAGCGTCATCGTCCCCGTAGCTTCAAACAAATTTGCGATGGGGCCGATGAATTCGGTGGTGGTGGGCGTCTCAAATAACCCGTAAAAGTTGTGCGGCGTATAAACTCCTGGCATTGTGGGCAGACCGTTGTCGGTGACAAAAGCGAATGCAGCCTGCAAGCCCGGTCCGCCGACGCCAATAACGCAATCGCCGATGAACGAAGTGGCCTCGATCGTGGCATCCGGATTCCCGAACATCAAACATCCGAAGGGACTTGGCGCCGCGGCCAAGTCCTGCGTAAATGTCCAACTGGTGGTCCCGTCCGTCACTGTGAACGGCGTGAACGTGGGCATGGCCCCGTCCGTTACAAAGTTCGGAGAGGTAAACGAGAAGCTGAAACTGTTTATTGGTCCGTCGAGAGCGTCGTATTGAAACGTGTACAACTCGCTGGCACGCGAGTATGGGGTCAAAGCCGCGGCAAAGGTGCATAGCAGCGCCCATCGCGGCAACACGCAAACCATGACGTGAAGTGTATCATGGCCGTTCTCGCGGCTTGAAACCATTCCTCCGCATCACCTGATGCGTAGCTTCCATCGCTTCCGGCAACACATAGAAGAACGCACCCACGCGTTCGCTTTGAAAGATGATGCCGCCCCGATAGTTGTCGGCCTCGACCCCGTAGTCGATACCCGCCGCCGTGAGAATGGATTCCAACTGCACCGCTTCATTCAGTCGCTTGGCGATGTAAACCAGCTCGGCACGGTCTTCCCCGAAAAACGCGGCGTCCTGCTTCATTGAATTGAGATTCCGGGCCAACGTCGCCCACCAACACATCTTAGGAGATATGCCCGTACAAGTCGCTAGCCGCGAGGAAGAACTTCATTGGATTGCCCTGACTCTCGTTCCGGGGCTCGGCACGCGCAACGCCGGGAAGCTGATTTCGCGGTTCCGCACGCCCCAAGCGGTGTTTCGGGCTTCACGCACGGAACTGGAAGGCGCCGGGATCAGCGGTGCGGTGGCCCAGAGCATCTCCAGCGGCTGCTCGTTCGAAGATGCCGTGGCGCAGCAGGAAAAGATGCTCGAAACCGCGACCGTGGCGGTCACGCTGAACGATCCACGCTATCCCGCGCAATTACGCGAAATCTACGATCCGCCGGTGATGCTATTTGCCCGAGGACGAGTCGAGCTGCTGCAAGCGACATTGTTTGGCGTGGTCGGTACTCGGCGTCCAACTCCTTACGGTCTGGCCGCCACCGAGCGGCTGGCGGGCGATCTGGCACGCGCCGGGCTTGTGATCGTCAGCGGCATGGCGCGCGGTATTGACACCACGGCACATAAGGCCGCCTTGGCGGCTCAGGGCGATACCGTCGCGGTGCTGGGCTGCGGTGTGGATGTGGTGTACCCGTCCGAAAATCGCAAGCTCACGGAAGAGCTCGTTTCCAAGGGGCTGATTCTGTCGGAGTTTGGCATGGGTTCGACGGCCTTTCCGCAAAACTTTCCGATTCGAAACCGTATTATCAGTGGGATAGGGGTTGGTTTGCTGGTGGTGGAGGGGGCGCAGTATAGCGGCTCGGCAATTACCGCGCGCCTCGCAATCGATCAGGGCAAGGAAGTTTTTGCGGTGCCGGGAAACATCACGTCGAAGATGAGTTGGGGCCCTAACTTATTGATAAAGCAAGGTGCTAAGCTCGTTCAGGACTGGAACGACGTGGTTGTCGACCTCCCGCCCGACGTGCGCCGGCGGCTTGTGGATGAAGGCAAGAAGCGCCTTTTGGATCAAGGAGTTACAGGTACTGATGCATCCTCTCCAGACGGTCAGGCATCATTATTAGGCAAGCAGGGTGAGGCCGCCCGGCGGCTTCTGGAAACGCTGAAACCCGACGCCAGTACGCATCTGGACACGTTGGTTGAGGCATTAGAGGGGTTTACGACCTCCGAACTGATTGCCGCCCTCTTTGAACTGGAAATGACGGGTTTGGTAAAACAACTTCCAGGGAAGAACTTTGTTAAAGTGTGGTAGGCAGTCCTCGGCTCAGGTTCTGAGTATCAATTCCTATGGCAAAGGCTCTCGTAATCGTCGAATCGCCGGCTAAGGCGAAGACCATTAACAAGTACTTGGGCAAGAACTATCTCGTCAAGGCTTCGCTTGGCCATATCAAAGACCTCCCCAAAAAAGACCTTGCGGTAGATGTGGAGCACGGCTTTGAACCCCGGTACGAGGTGATCGAGGGCAAGAAAAAGCTGATCCACGAATTGAAGGAAGCTGCCAAAAAGGTGGAGCAGATTTACCTGGCGGCCGACCCTGACCGGGAAGGCGAGGCCATCTGCTTTCACCTGCAGGAAGAGCTGGGCGGGGGGAACGGCAAAGACAAGAAGAAGAAAGCCGGCCCGGAGATTTTCCGGGTGATGTTTAACGAAATCACGTCCCGTGGGATCAAGAAAGCGTTTGAGAAACCGGGCCAGGTGAACATTCACCTGGTGGAAGCGCAGCAGGCGCGGCGCGTGCTCGATCGCCTGGTGGGCTACAAGATTTCTCCGCTGCTATGGGACAAAGTCCGGCGCGGGTTATCGGCGGGACGGGTACAGACCGTGGCGCTGCGGCTGATTGTCGAGCGTGAACGCGAAATCCGCGCGTTCGAAAAGCGAGAGTACTGGACGATCGACGTCAATCTCGGCGCGAAGAAGCCACCGAACTTTGACGCACGGCTGTTCAAGCGTGCCGCGGCGGGAGCGGAAGCCGAAACGCCGGAAATCGCGACGCAGCAGGCGGCCGAGGCATTGGTGAATGCCGTTTCGGGGGCCGAGTACGTTGTCAAATCCGTGGTCACGCGCGAGAAGCGCCGCAATCCGGTAGCGCCTTTCATCACATCCACTCTGCAACAGGAAGCGGCGCGCAAGCTGCGATTCAGCGTGAAACGCACCATGATGCTGGCGCAGCGGTTGTATGAAGGCATCGAGCTGGGCAAAGAAGGCGCCGTCGGCCTCATCACCTACATGCGTACGGATTCGACGCGCATCGCCGGCGAAGCGATCGAGGAAGTGCGCGGGTTCATCGGCGAAAGGTACGGAGCGCCGTATCTGCCGCAGGCGCCGAACGTCTACAAGTCGAAGAAAGAAGCGCAGGACGCGCACGAGGCCATCCGGCCCTCGTCGGTGCTGCGCACTCCGGAAGAGATCGAGCGCCACCTATCAGACGACGAGCTGAAACTTTACAAGCTAGTCTGGATGCGGTTTTTGGCGTCGCAGATGATGCCGGCGGTTTTCGATCAGACCACGATCGATGTTACGGCGCGGGGAAAAGACGAGGCCGAATATACGTTCCGCGCGACGGGATCGGTCCCCAAATTCGACGGTTATCTGCGGGTCTACGAAGAAGGCAAGGATCAGAAGGACGAGGACGACGAAGAACTGCGCCACAAGCTGCCGCAAGTGGAGGAAGGCGAGACGTTGCGATTCCGCGGCATCAAGCCGGAGCAGCACTTCACCGAGCCGCCGCCGCGCTACAACGAAGCCACGCTGGTGAAGAAGCTGGAATCCGACGGCGTGGGCCGGCCTTCTACCTACGCTTCTATTCTCTCGACGATTCAGGAACGCGAGTACGTCACCAAGGATGGCGGCAAATTCAAGCCGACCGAGTTGGGGATGGTGGTGACCGACCTGCTGCTCGAAAGCTTCAGCGACATCTTCGAAGTGAAATACACGGCGCGGATGGAAGAGGAGTTGGACGAGATCGAGGACGGGAAGATCGACTGGCGCGAGGCCATGGGCGAGTTCTACGGGCGCTTCGAAAAGGATTTGAAGCGCGCCGAAGAGAACATGACCGACATCAAGCGCATGGAGAAGCCCACCGATCTCACGTGCGAAAAGTGCGGCAAGCCGTTGGTGATCAAGTGGGGCAAGCACGGCAGCTTCATCGCGTGCACGGGGTATCCGGAATGCACCAACACGCGCGAGGTTCCGGTGGAACTGGCTGACGCCGATAGCGGCGACCTGACGGAACAGGGCGATGAGGAATACTGCCAGAATTGCGGCCGCACCATGGTGCTGAAGAAGGGCCGATTCGGGCAGTTTTACGCCTGCACGGGCTATCCGGATTGCAAGACTACGCGGCCGATCGGGGGGACGCAGAAGAAGGCCGATGTCGCGCTGGATGAAAAGTGCCCGCAGTGCGGCAGCAACCTGGTTATGAAATACGGGCGGTTCGGCGAGTTCACGGCGTGCAGCAATTATCCGACTTGCAAATTCGTCAAGCAGAAAACCGTGGGCGTGAAGTGCCCGGAGTGCTCGGAAGGCGAAGTAGTGGAACGGCGCTCCAAGCGCGGCAAGACGTTCTACGGTTGCAGCCGGTATCCGGAATGCAACTTCGTCGCGTGGGCGAAGCCGGTGCCCGAGAAGTGCCCCGAGTGTGGCAGTCCATATATGCTGGAGAAATGGCTGAAGGATGGCGCCACGATCCAGTGTCCCAACCAGGATTGCAAATTCAAGAAGAAGGTGGCTGAACCGGAGCTGGTCAGCCACTAATGGCTGGGCAGAAAACCGTCTCCCACCTGCGCTGGTGGATTGGCGGCCTGCTGTTCGCATCCACCGTCATCAACTACATCGACCGCCAGACGCTGAACGTGCTGGCGCCCTACCTGAAAGCCGATTATCACTGGACCAACTCGGATTTCGCGCTGATCGTGATCGCATTTCGGCTCTCGTATTCCGTGGTGCAGTTTATAGGCGGACGATTCATTGATATTGTCGGGACGCGGCGCGGCCTCACGATCACGGTCGCGTGGTACTCGGTGATGGCCATGGTCACCTCCCTCGCGACTGGCCTCAAGAGCTTCTGCGCGTTTCGTTTTCTGCTGGGCGCAGGTGAGGCGGCGAACTGGCCGGGCGCAACCAAGGCCGTTTCGGAATGGTTTCCCGCACAGGAGCGCGGCATTGCGGTAGCACTGTTCGATAGTGGCTCGGCGATCGGCGGCGCGGTGGCGCCGGCGCTGGTGGTATGGCTCTATCACGTGTTCGGCACGTGGCGGCCGGCGTTTCTCATTACCGGCACTCTGGGATTTCTGTGGCTGTTGGCCTGGATTCTGACCTATCACAAACCGGAAGAGCACCCGCGCATCAGTGATTCCGAACGCAGCATGATTCTCGGGACGCGCGCCGGCGCCGACGAGAAATTGGCACGCGCACGGACGCCGATGTCCCGGATTCTCGGGTACAGGCAGACGTGGGGCTGCATTCTGTCGAAAGCGATTCTCGATCCGTACTGGTATCTGGTGGCGGATTGGTTTGCGTTGTTCCTGGTGAGCCGCGGATTCAAGCTCGAAGACACGTTGGTGGGCTTCTGGGTTCCGTTTGTGTGCGCGGACCTGGGCAATTTCGTGGGCGGCGGCCTTTCGAGCTGGTTTATTCATCGCGGCTGGACGGTGGGCGCGGCGCGGCGGGTGATTTTCCTGATCTGCGGCCCGCTGATGCTGCTCATGATCCCGGCGGTGTACACAAAGCAGCTCTGGCTGCTGATTGCAGAGTTCGGCCTCGCGACGCTAGGCTACGCGGCGTGCGCTACGGTGTTTCTGACGCTGCCGTCGGACCTATTCGAAAGCGGGTCAGTGGCGACGGTAAGTGGTCTGGCGGGAGGGGTGACGGGCTTCGTGACCATCGCCGCGACGTACACGATCGGCGCGGTGACGGACAAATATTCGTTCGCTCCGATCCTGATGGGAGCCAGCGCGGCCCCGGTGTTGGCGGCGATTGTGGTGTTCGCGCTGGTGCAGAACACGAGGAACACGGGGAACGGGGTGTTGCTGAAGATTTGAGGGGCGTGCGCCCCGGGACTCTCATCTCCGCAAACGGTCCGTACTTAATTTCACAATTTCAGCGGAAAGATTGCAAGCTGATTTCGAAACGGTTGGCTGTTTGTTTTCACATTTCTTTGGATAGACTCTGTGTGCTTGATCAATTTCCAATCGATTCTGCGCCTTAGTACATCGGTGGCAGTGTTCAGCGCCACCCGAACCTATCCATGCTGAGAAAGAGATGAAACATGATAGCGACTACGACGGAGGCGAGTGCCGTACCCCTTCCATGGCGCGCACTCTACGAACTTGGACGGCAGATCTGCATAGGTTTCGCGGTAACTTTTGGGCCGCGTCCGGTCCGCCCCTTAAGCCAACTAACTAAAGTGAAGAACGATGTTCTCCAGATCAGGCTCGTTCTGATCAGTGAAGGAGAGGAGACGGTCCCGGTGACGCGCGAATTGCCGAGGACAGTGTTCGAGCCCCATGCTTTAGCTGCGCGACTCGCTGATGCCATCGCGGAGGGATTCGCGACCGCGGGACGCACTGGCTTCCATGTCCCTCGATGATCGGAAATTCCATGATCGAGTTCCCGCCGATTCGTCGCTTAACTTCGTGGGGGAACAAAACGCATGAAAGAATTGAAGATGTCGTGGAAAACGGAAGAGGGCCGTCTGGTGTGCCATTGGATCGAATCAGCAGCGGCCTGGAACACGAGCGTAGCTTTGAAGCGGATCAACCCGTTAACGCCCCCTGACGACCTATGGCAGCCTTTGGCCCTTTCTCACACAAAGACCAATTGGCACTATTTCGGGCTGCCTAAGACCGATTTTTTTTAATGCTCGCGCACGCGCCGGCTGCCGGGGCTCAGGCTCTCCGACTAGGGACCGTATAAGAGAAGCTGCGATTGCAAATATCCCACGGGTTTCACATTAGTAGCTCCCGGTTCTTGAGGCCAGCAACCGGATGGCTCTCGTTTGCATTCCAGATGTTAAAGTCCGTTTATTTTTTCGAAAATCGTTGACACGAGTTCCGTCATGGGTTTATAAGTGAAATTGGGAAGGTTAAGAGAGCCTTCCCAGATGCAAGGATCCTCGGCAGGCGAGGCGTCCGCGCGGCAAAAAGGCCACTACCCTCCGGCGTCGAAAGATGCCAATGAAGGGTGACCAGGAATTCTCGGGTTAAGGGTTTTCCTAACGTGGCTGAGGTCGAAAGACCTCTACGGCGTGCGGTGCTGAAGCTTAGGCCAGTGGGGAAACCGCCAGCCATCGTTAGATAGTCGGCCATTTCTCCGCTTTGGGGGAAGTGGCTTTTTTGTTTCCCCTCCAAAGCTTCCGTCCGTCTCCGGGAATAGTATGCGAACAAACGACGATAAGCCTCCGAGTACGGAGATCACTGTCGTGGAATCGCCGGTTATGACCTGGTAGGTTGCTTTCCTGCCGCTTCATCCTCTGCGATTCCACTTGAGAATTTGCGGAGGGTGAAGACCTTAGCTCTTCCCCTTCTAGCAAGTCGCGGTCAACCGGATTTCTACGCCCGGACGCCGCCCAGGAGGGAGCGAGATGACGGACCGAATCATCCCGATGCCCGCGGATGTGGTGGAGGTGCAGCCCACGCCCATCCGCGGGATCGCAGTCAAGTCCAGGTGGGCGCACAGCCTGCTCACATTTCTCGCGGTGTTCGGCCCAGGCCTGATTGTCATGGTAGCCGACAATGACGCCGGAGCCGTCTCGACCTACACCCAGGCAGGAGCGCAATACGGAATGCATCTGCTGTGGCTGGTGGTTCTGCTGCTGCCGGTGACCTACTTCATCCAGGAGATGGTGGTTCGTCTGGGAATTGCCACGGGCAAAGGCCACGCCGCGATGATCTACCAGCGTTTTGGCAAGTGGTGGGGGTTGTTTTCGCTGGTCGATCTCGAAATCGTGAACTTCCTGACCCTGGTCACCGAGTTTGCCGGCATCGATCTGGCGCTGACCAAACTCGGCGTGGACCCGCGCATGGGCGTCCCGATTGCCGCTATTGGGCTGATTCTGATCGCCGTCACCGGCAGCTATCGCCGATGGGAACGAACAGTGGTGTTCCTCTGCCTGCTCGACTTCGCCTGGTTCCTGATCGCGTGGAAGATGCATCCCGCCGCCGGTGAGGTCATCCGCGCCATGGTTGTACCGGGGATCCCGCCGGGTGGATTGACTGCCGACCTGGTCTTTCTGGCGATCGCGGTGGTCGGAACAACCATTGCCCCCTGGCAACTCTTCTTTCAACAGAGCTGCATCGCGGACAAGCGCCTGCGGTTTTCGGACGTGCGGTGGGCGCGTCTGGATACATTTCTCGGCGCGTGCATCACCATCAGCGTCGCGGCTTGCATGGTGCTGGCCGGCAACACCTCGCTCGTGCACGGCTTCCGGTTTACCGATCCTGCGCAGATGGCGGTGGACCTGGGATCGTTCACCGGTCCCTGGGTGAAGGACATCATCCTGCTGATGATGATCAATGCCGCGGTGGTGGGCACGACCGCGATTTCGCTTTCGAGTTCGTGGGCGTATGGCGAAGTCAGGGGATGGCCGCACAGCTTGCAGTTGCCGTTCCGAAAAGCGCGTGGATTCTATTTGGTGTACCTGGTGTGCGTGGCCGCGGCCGCGGCGATTGTGTTGATTCCACGCGCGCCGCTGCAGCTGATCATTCTCGGAGTACAAGTGCTGGCCGGCGTGATGCTGCCATCGGCGATCATCTTTCTGCAACTACTGCTGAACGACAAGGAACTGCTCGGCACATATGCGAACAAGCGATGGAACAACGTGATCAACTGGACCATCATCATTCTGCTGTTTGCTCTGTCGCTGGTTCTCGCGGCGCAGGTGACCGCGCCTAATCTATTCCCCGCGTCGAGCGGAACCAATTGAAGGAGGTCAGTCCAATGCGAATGAAAACAATCAACGGACTACGCGCCACAGCATTTTGGGTTCAGCGCTTTCTTGATGTGCGTTTGCCGATGGGCGTGGTCAATGGGCCGCGCCAGCGGCGGCGTTGCGTGATTGACGGTTCCGGCTTCGAGCGGAACTCATTTTAAGAGGAGGTAAGGACAATGTCCACCATCACGAGTATTCTCAATCCCGAAGAGGTGCTGAAGCACGGCTATGACGTGAGTCTCAACCGCTACATCGTGGTGCATCCGCTCGACGACATACCGGAGGAAAAAGTCGACACCGACGCGCTGGGAGCAATGGCAATGACGGCCAGCGTGAGGTGGTCGCTGATCAGTCTCCGCGCCTACCTGATCCTGATGTTCCTGCTCGTACTGTTTCGGGTAGTGCAATTGGCCGGCTGGTTCGGCGGGAGTCATTAGTGGCTGACAGTCACAGAGCTTACGCCCGCCACGGCGGCGGGCGACTGGGAGAGAAATACCATGCGCGTGAACCGTCTGCTCATGCTTTGTTTGCTGGCCGCCGCCTGCTGCTGGTGCCAGGACGACGGCCAGCCTGCCAGCGATGATGCATCAGTAGCTCAGCCCGCCTCCGGCCGAACCTGGAGCGTCCACTTCCAAGCGACCTCCATCGGCCAGGAACACGGCTGGTTCCCCTCGCTCTACGCGGGTGAGAACAGCCTTCCTTCCCATCCCGAGCATCGGGCCTCGATTACTGCGACAGTCTTTCTTAGCCTGCGTTTGAACTCGCACTGGGAGTTTGTGGTGGATCCGGAAATCGCGGGTGGCCGCGGGTTCGGCAACGTCACGGGCATCGCCGGCTTCACCAACGGCGAGATTCCGCGCGTTGCAAGCGCTACGCCCACACTGTATCCCGCGCGGGCCTACGTGCGCTACACGATCCCGCTCGGAGGCGAAGTGCAACGAGTCAGCAACTCAGCGAACCAGGCCCCCGGCACAGACCCGGTAAGCCGGATTTCTGTTGTGACCGGGAAATTCGCGATCACGGACTTCTTCGACAACAACACTTACAGCCACGATCCGCGAACGCAGTTCATGAACTGGTCATTGATGTATAACGGCGCCTGGGACTATCCCGCTGATACCCGCGGCTACACTATTGGAACGATCGAGGAGCTGAAAATGCCGTCGTGGTCTTTTCGCGCGGCGAGCGTGATGGAACCTACTATGGCGAATGGCCCAACCTTCGACACACGCATCGGCCGCAACCGAGGGACTGCCCTAGAATACGAGCATGACCACACGATCGCGAAGCGAAGCGGGGCGTTTCGTGTTCTGGCCTTCGAAAATCTGGAAGATGCCGGCACCTACCGCGAAGCGATGGCGGGCCACGGAGAAACGCCGGACCTGGCCGCCACCCGGCGCAACGGAACCGAGAAATACGGCTTCGGCCTGAACGCGGAGCAGGAGCTTTCCCAAGACGTGGGTATTTTCGGGCGTTATGGATGGAACGACGGCAAGACAGAGACCTGGGCATTCACCGAGATCGACCGATCGCTCAGTGGTGGAATTTCGATAAAAGGCTCACGCTGGCGGCGGCGCGAGGACACCGTCGGCTTGGGAGCGGCTCGCAACTATATCTCCGGCGACCATCGCGCATTCCTGGCTGCCGGCGGGTATGGTTTCATCATCGGTGACGGCCGCCTGAACTACCGCCCTGAACAGATTGTGGAAACGTACTATGCCCTGCACTTGGCGGCCGGATGGACGATGACCGGCGATTTTCAGTGGATCGCAAACCCGGCATACAACATGGACCGAGGACCGGTATCGGTGGCGTCGATCCGCCTGCATTGGGAGCATTGAGGCCGCGATCAAGAGGTGACGAAGTATGACGCAAGAGGACGAAGTGAAACGCCTCCGCCGGATGGCGGCAGAACTTGTCGAGGACTCGGAGCGGCGCGATCATCCGCTTTCTCTGGAAGAGGACGCCGCGATTCTGATGCTGCTGAAAAAGGCGGAAGAACTGGAGCGTCAGATCCACAGCACACGCACAATCAAGAAGGGGTTTCACGGCTTGGGGCAGGAAGCGCTTGCCGCGGCTGGTGCGATTACGCGGCGAAACTCGCTCAGCTAGAGGTAAGCTGCTGGCTTAAGGACGTAGAATGCTTAGCTGTGGAGGTGCCTCATCGCGGCGTCGCCAGCCGCCTTGGAAATTGGCGCTCCAGATCCCAGCGGCTGTGGCTGCTGGTCGCGGAGTTTGGATTGGCTACGCTCGGCTACGCGGCCTGCGCGACGGTGTTTCTCACGCCCGGCCGAAATCCGCCGAGCGCGGGTGAAAGCTCCTCGTTTCTCTATGCCGCCCGAGCCTTAGTGCCTACTTATTCTGGGTTTCCCCGTCCCTCGTTATATGCCTTCAACTTCCGTCCCAGGGTGCGCAGGGAAATCCCGAGAATCCCGGCGGCGCGCTGCTGTTGTCCCGCGGTTTCCGCAAGCACGCGAAGGATGGCTTCGCGCTCCAGATCTTCGAGCGTAACCGCCTTGGGAGGCGCCGTGCGCACGGGAACCGGCAAGTGCTTCACCTCCATTACGCCCTGTTCCGCCATCACCGCCGCCTGAACCACGGCGTTGCGCAGCTCGCGCACGTTCCCCGGCCACGCATAGCGCTCGAGCGCGTCCATGGCCTCGGCCGAGAACCGCAACGGACGCTGCTCTTGTTGCTCCTGCTGTGCCAGAAAGAATTTCACCAAAGGCGCCACGTCTTCCGGACGCTCGCGCAGCGGCGGCACGCGTACGTGCAATTGCGCCAGCCTGTGGTAGAGATCGCGCCGGAACGTCCCGGCTGCCGTTGCCTCATCCAAATCTTGATTGCTGGCGGCAATGATGCGCGCATCCACTGAGACCTTGCGCGTTCCGCCGAGCCGGTAGTAAGGCGCCCCGTCCAGCACACGTAAGAGTTTCACCTGCATGCGCGGCGACAACTCACTGACTTCATCCAGAAACACGGACCCCGTGTGAGCCAGCTCGAACATTCCCGGCTTGGGGGTCATGGCGCCGCTGAACGCGCCCCTTTCGTAACCGAACAGCTCGCTTTCGATTAATAACTCAGGCAGCGCGGCGCAGTTGAGGTCGATCCAAGGCCGGGTCGCGCGCCGCGAATACTGATGAATGGCGCGGGCGATCAGCTCCTTTCCTGCGCCGGTTTCCCCAGTAATCAGCACCGCGGCCCTCGAACGGCCGGCACGCTCGACAAACTCCAGCAGCCGCCGCATGACGCCACTTTGAATGACAGCGGGCATTCCCAGGAACACGTGGACGGCGGGCGCGCCGGCATCCACCCCGGGGGAACCCCTTACCTCGTCGGAATCATCCGGCTCGGAGTGTGTGTCCGGCAGGGACGGCGGGCGCGGAGGCGCAACGGGATTGCCCATGAGCTGTCATTCAAAAAGTTCGTCAGTTACAGGGGAAAACTTCAGGCGTTGCGACGCCCTGTGCTATAAGTTTGGCTGCAAGCAGCCGATAAAACCTATGGACCCGATTCGTGTCTCGCCGAGCCAAAGCCTACATCATTCTCACCGCCACGCTCGGCGTGATCGTTCTGCAACACTCCCCAGGCGCCATCCGTCCCTCGGGCGCCACGCGGTTTCTTTGCTATCTCGTGGGAGCCGCCATCACCTCGCAACTGAAGGTGCGGTTGCCCGGGATTCGGGGAACCCTGTCGGTGAACTTCTTCTTCCTCATGATGGGTATCCTCGATCTGGATATCCGGCAGGTTCTCATGCTGGCATGCGCCGGCACCCTGGGGCAGATGTTGTGGCATGCGCGCCCGTGGCCGAGGCCGGTGCAAATGGTTTTCAACTTGGCCAGCATCACGGTCGCGTCCTACTGCGCTTTCAATACCTATCACTGGCATGTACTCCAGGCGCTCGACGGCTCTCCCCCCGTTCCGCTCGTGGCTTCCACCCTCTTGTTCTTTCTGCTCAACACGTTGGCCGTTTCCGGAGTGCTCGCGCTCACCGAAGGCAAGGGGCTGTGGAGCATCTGGCGGGAAAATTTCGTGTGGACGGCTGCGCAGTACATGGCGCTCGCCGCTCTAGCGGGCCTGGTGCACGCGGTGGATGAGCGGACCGGTTGGGAGATTGCGCTACTGCTGTTTCCCATCATTTATCTTGTGTATCGTTCTTATGACCTGTATCTCGGCCGGCTGGACGAGGCAAAAAACCATGTCGCCGAAATGGCCGCCCTGCACCTGCGGACCATCGAAGCTCTGGCCCTGGCCATCGACGCCAAGGACGACAACACCCACGATCACTTGCGGCGCGTGAAGGTCTACGCAACTGAAATCGGCAGGGAAATGCACCTCAGTTCTTCCGATTTGCAAGCTCTCGAGGCGGCGGCGTTGCTCCACGATATCGGCAAGCTGGCGGTGCCCGAATACATCATCTCGAAACCCGGCAAACTCACTCCGGAAGAATTCGAGAAGATGAAAATCCATCCCGTGGTGGGCGCCGAGATTCTGGAGCGCGTGCAATTTCCCTATCCGGTGGTACCCTTCGTGCGCGCGCACCATGAGAAGTGGAACGGATCGGGCTACCCCGACGGCCTGAAAGGCGAGGAGATTCCCCTGGGAGCCAGGATTCTCGCGGTTGTGGATTGCCTGGACGCGCTAGCTTCCGACCGGCAGTACCGGCGGGCTTTTCCGCTGCCTGTGGCGCTCGAAAAGGTCTTGGCCGAGTCCGGCACGAGTTTCGACCCGCGCGTGGTTGAGGTTCTGGCGCGCCGTTCCGGCGAGTTTGAGAGTTTGGTCAAAGCCGCGACTGTTGTTCAGCGCAAGCTTTCCACCGATGCCCGCATCGCGCGGGGTGCTCCCGGCGCGGGATTCGAGACACTCGGGCAGCCCGTGCGCGTGGAAAGCACGATGGATTTTCTGGCCTCCATTGCGGCCGCGCGCCAGGAGTTTCACATGCTCGCGGATGTGCTCAACGAGCTGGGCAGTTCGCTCAGCGTGGAAGAAACCCTATCGCTACTGGCCGCGCGCCTCAAGCATATGATCACGTTCGACACCGTAGCCATCTATGTGCGCGACGGGGATCGCCTAAAGGCGCAGTTCGTCACGGGCGAAGAGTACCGGCTGTTCTCGGCTCTGGAGATTCCGCTGGGCCAGGGCCTTTCGGGCTGGGTGGCCGAGAATCGCCGGCCCATCATCAACGGCAGCCCATCCGTCGAGCCCAGCTACTTGAACGATCCCGCAAAGTGCAGCCGTCTGCGCTCCGCTTTGGCGGTGCCGCTCGAGGGCGTGGCTGGAGTGGTCGGCGTCCTGACGCTCTACCACGCCGAGGCCGACGCTTTCACACGCGACCACTTGCGCATCCTGCAAGCCATCAGCTCGAAAGCCGGGCTGGCGATCGAGAACGCCATGAAATACCGGCAGGTGGAGGATTCGTCCGTCACCGATGAGCTGACCAGCCTTCCCAATGCCCGCTCGTTGTTCATCCAGCTCGACAGCGAACTGGCCCGCTCGCGCCGCACGGGCGCTCCGCTGGTGGTGCTGGTGCTGGATCTCGATGGCTTCAAGAGCGTCAACGACCGCTTCGGCCACATGGCCGGCAACAAAGTGCTGCAGATGATCGCCGAGGGCCTTCGCAACACCTGTCGCGAGTACGATTGCGTGGCACGTATGGGTGGCGACGAGTTCGTGGTCATCGTGGCGGGAGCGGCGCGCGAGGCAACCGCAGCTAAATCGCGGCAGTTCCAACAGGTGACACGCGAGGTGGGCCTGGCGCTCTATCAGCAGGACTTTCTGTCGGTCAGTATCGGCGAAGCTTGTTTTCCGGAAGATGGCGCGGACGCCGAACAATTGCTGGCCGTTGCGGACAAACGCATGTACGAGGCCAAGCAGCGGTGCCGCGCGAACCCGATCGCCCAGTTGGTGTAGCCTACTGTTCGGGTTCGGTCTTCTCTACGAAGCGCTCCACGTGGATGCGGTAGATAGCCGGCTTACCTTCCCTATCGCTATTAAAGTAGACCAATTGGCTGTCCGGGGAAAAGATTGGTGCGGCCGTGGCAGGATCGCTCGCCCGGTGCTCGCACAGCGTCAGTTCGCGTCCCGTGGTTCGCAAAAGCAACAGAATGTGGGGTGACGCCTTGTTTCGGCTGGCGCCCACGAACACCGAGGTGTCCCGATTCGCATCAAACTGCACGAACTGGCTGGTCTTGGCGACCAATTGGTCCTGGTTGGCATCGGGCGTGTGTTCGCGGATGGTGTTGAGCTGCGTCTTCTCTTCGGGAAAATGCAGATAGAGGATAGTCCGGCCGTCGGGCGCCCACCGCGCGGGCCCCACCGGGCCAGGAGAGATTTTGAGTTTGCGATTCTGCTGGCCATCGAAGTTGACCAGCCACAGCGCGCTCGATTCCTGCCTGTACAGCACCTGCGTCCGCCGGGGCCTGGTGACGGGATTGCTAATGGGCCAGGGGGTCTCGGCGATGGTGGCGGCGGCGCCCTTGGCTATTGACACCAGTTGCAAGCGCGAATTGTCTTTCCGGCACTCGGCGAAGACGGCGTAAAGTCCGTCCTCGGTGACGGAGACGCCGGGGCAGCGCTGCCAGACTTCAGGCACCCGGTAGATTTCACGCTCGCGGAAGCGCGAGAAATCCGACCGCTTGAGAGAAGGCCCATCGAAATAGCAAAAGCTATGCTCGTCGGCGAGCAGGGTGAGGGTGGCGCCATCGAGCGCCGCGGCATCGGTCACTTGCTGCCACTCGCCGGATTTCAGATTCAGACGGAACGCCTGCGGCGAGCCGGTGCGGTCGCTCCAGCAGAGCAGGAAGTGTCCTTTGTGCGAGATGGCGCGCTCGTAATAGGCGGGCAGGTACGTCGAATAGGATGGGCTGGTCAGCCGGACGACATCCAGCTCCGTGGCGGGGTCGGGGAAACGCTCGAAATCGGAACCGAAGAGCACGCCCTTGCCGCGCTCGGAAGCGAAACCGGATGCGGCAAAGAGCGCCAGCACGGAACGGCGCGTCCAGCGGCGCGGCTGCGCCGCGAAAGGGCCCATGAACTGATGGTAACAAGTTGTGTGGAATCGACGGATGGCGGAGGGTGTTAATTCGCGAACGTTGAGCGCCGTAAGCACTAAAGAAAAGATCGTCTGTGCATAGTGGCCTGGGAATCATATGCCGGGGAGCCGCCGGTTTAGGACGAGCACATGATACACTCCGAAACCTGTGGCGCTCGCGACCACCTTTGGCCGACGCGTACAGAGGTTAGTCAAATGAACATCAATCCCAATATCGCAAGTTCCCCCTTGGGCACAACTGGCGCCGCTGTGATCCCGGCGCCTGCCGATGACAGCGGGCGGCGGTGGACAATCATCGGTTTGCTGAGCCTGGGAATGATCATCGCCTACGTCTCGCGATCCAACCTCTCCGTTGCGCTGGTGATACCCGATGTTCTTAAATCGTTTCACCTATCCGACACCGACCGCGGTGCTCTCAACTCAGCCTTCTTCTGGGCATACGCGGCACTACAGGTACCCGCCGGATGGGTCGTAGACCGCTACGGGGTGAAGTGGCCATACGCGTTGTGCTTCCTGTTCTGGTGCCTGGCTTCGGCCGGGACCGCGCTGGTAAGCTCCGTGGCGCAGTTGATTACTTTGCGGATACTTGTGGGTGTTGGGGAATCGGTCGTGGCGCCGGCGAGCTATCGATGGATTCGTCTGAACTTCGTTGAACGCGAGCGCGGGCTGGCCGTGGGCTTATACATGACGGGCACGAAGATCGGCCCGGCTATCGGGACCCCCTTGGCTGCGTGGCTAATCATGCGTTACGACTGGCGAACCATGTTCGTGCTGGTCGGCACCGGCGGTCTCATATGGCTCATCCCCTGGATTCTGCTGGTGAAAGAGCGGGTCGGCCAGCCGCTGGAGTTCGACAAGCCTACTGCCGCAAAGACCGTTGGGTTTGGCTTGATCCTGGCCAGTCCTGTGACATGGGGAACGGTAATCGCGACGTTCTGCTACATGTACTTTGTGTACTTCTGTATGACATGGCTGCCTGCTTATTTCACGGAAAAACGCCATTTGTCGCTCTCCCAGATGGGCCTGTATACGTTCTTCAGTTTCGGCGGAATGGCGGTGGTGGCTGCGTTGGCAGGGTGGGCGGCCGACCTATTGATTGACCGAGGAGGCAATCCGGTCATGGTGAGGAAATGGTTTACCATCGCGGGCTTTGGCATCGCCTGCACGGAACTGATTGGCGCCCACGCTGCCTCGGTCCCTGTGGCGTTGACGTTCTCTATAGTCTCGCTATCCGGCCTGGGTCTGGCGACCGCCAACTACTGGGCGCTGACGCAAACTTTAATCCCAGTTTCTGCCATCGGCCGAGTATCCGGAATCCAGAACTGTGCGGGAAGCGTTGCCGGCATCGCGGCGCCAATTTTCACCGGATGGCTCAAGCAGCAAACAGGCAGCTATGAGGCGCCGATGCTGGCATGCTGTGTTTTTCTCCTCGTCGGTGTTTTCTCGTATCTGTTCATGGTGAAGGAACAGTACGCGCCTGGGGCCAGAAACTAAAGCTGCGGCCTATTGGTGTGCAAAGCCTCCCTGGCTTCGTCCTGATTCGTGCGGAAGCGGGCCGCAAGACGCTCAGCTCCTCGAGCGAGAATACCAACATCGCTGCCGACTGCGATGAAATTGAATCCTAGACCGAAGAGACGATCCACGTCGTCGACATCTGTTGCCAGCGTGCCTGCTGACTTGCCGGTAGCGCGGATGCGCTCCGCGGTTTCTTTGATCGCCATTTGCACCTCTGGGTGCATGGGATTGCCGAGATGACCGAAGTCCGCGGCCAGATCGCTCGGGCCCACAAAAATTCCATTCACGCCATCGACTGCGGCAACTGCCTCAACCGCTCTGAGTGCGGCGCGGCTCTCCAGTTGAATTAGGACGCAAATGTCAAGATGTGCGTTCCGATGATAGTTGCGGATGCGGCCGTAGTCGTTGGCACGGGGCGCAACGGAGACTCCGCGAATGCCAAGTGGAGGATAGCGAGTCGCGGCGACTGCCACCCGCGCTTCCTCCGCGCTTTGGATGAACGGGATGATCAAAGAACGGGAACCAATGTCGAGAACGCGCTTGATCACAACAGAATCGTTCCACGGGATCCGGAAAACGGGTTCAGCCGTGCCCCCACGCATGGCTTGAAGTTGTGCCAGCAAGGATGCGATATCGTTCGGGGCGTGTTCGCCATCGACCACAATCCAGTCAAAGCCGGCGCCGGCGATAATCTCGGCCGCTATGTTACTGCAGAGACCGCTCCACAGCCCAACCTGTCTTTCAGAGTCTAATAACGCCTGCTTAAAGCAGTTGCGGGCGGAGGTGCCTGGCCGATCGGGCATCAGTTAATCTCCTGTCCCGCGTGACAACGAAGAGATGCGTAGCGATGGCGTGCGGAATGTATCCAGCCTTCGTGCATCGGCACTGCTCTTCACCCGGAGGCGCGAAGGCTGGTGGAGAAATCTGGGTGCTACTGGCTGAGGCAGTCGAAATACCTCTTGACATAGGATATCATATGTCGCACAATTCTTATCCCAAGGAATATAGATCATAAATATGGGGGTAAATACGGGAGACGAACCCCTAGTCATATGATGTCATACAACTAGCAAACCGCAATAACGACAGCAGAGAGAATGCAGACGCATGAAAGCATTAGCGCCTAACGGCAGGAATCCGTCCCGGAACCTGACCCAACAGCTCGTAGCTCACTTATCGAATTTGATCGGGACGGGTGTGCTTGCGCCTGGCGAGAAGCTCGCCCCCGAATCCGAAATCGTACGTCAGCAGGGTGTCAGTCGAACTGTCGTGCGGGAGGCAATCTCGCAGTTGCAGGCCGCCGGACTGGTGACTACGCGGCACGGAATCGGAACGTTTGTTCTGGACAGAGTAACCCGACAGAATTTTGGCATCAGTGCGGGATCTGTAACGACTCTCCGCGATGTCCTGGCAATGCTGGAACTCCGGATCAGTCTCGAGACCGAAGCGGCAGCATTGGCGGCCATCCGGCATACGGATGAGCATCTCGCGGAAATACGAAGGGCCTTGGACTCCTTCCGAGAACGTCTCGGCAACGGAGGTGAAACCATAACTGCCGACTTTCAATTTCATTTGGGCATCGCGAAGGCGACAGGCAATCACTACTTCTCGGACATTCTCGATCACTTAGGGCCGTCCGCAATTCCGCGCTCGAGGTTTCCAACCAACGAGCGCCAGCCGGAGGAAGTAAAGTATTTGATCCGTATCAGTAACGAACATGAGGACACTTATAACGCCATAGTACGCCGTGATTCTGAGGCCGCACGTGCCGCGTTGCGAAATCATCTTGGCAACAGTCGTGAAAGAATGCGGCGTGCGTATCACATTGATGAGTAGAACTTGTATCTGCTGAACGAGCTGGCAATTTGATGCGAAGCGGGCCGAGCCTATGAGATCTGGTTCCCATGAAAGAAATGGGTGAACTTCTCAAATGACTACAACGTCGGTAGGTAACTTTGAGCATATCTTGGAGGTAGCATGAGGAATCGCATTCGAAATCTGTCGAAGGCTAGTACACTGGGTTGGCTGGCCGTCGCCGCCGCTTTTGTGGCTTTGGCAGTACCCCTGCCAGCGAACGCGCAAATCACGCGAGGCACTATTTCGGGCCTGGTGGTGGACTCGACCGGGGCAGTCGTGCCGGGCGCCAAGGTAACCCTCATCGAAACTGAAACCAATGTGCGCACGACGGCACAGACGGAGCCGGATGGGCTGTTTCTCATTGCCGGCGTCTTGCCCGGATCATATACGTTGAGAGTCGAGGCTGGCGGTTTCAAGACGCTTGAAAGAACCAACCTCAATCTTTCCGCCGGCGAGAGACTCGACATCGGACAAATCCAATTGCAAGTCGGCAGCGAGGCGCAGACCCTGACTGTCACAACCGCCGGCGATGCGGTGCAGCTAGACACCAGCTCTCGCGGCGACGTTGTGACCACTAAGGACATGGAATATCTGCCTATGGCGGGTCGAAACTGGGCCTCGCTACTAAATGTCCTGCCAGGCGCCATCACTCAACCCGATTCACTTGAGCCCGACTCCGGAAATGCAAACATACCTATTTACAACGGAGTTAGTAACGCCTTTAGCGCCATTTACGAAGACGGAATCAGTAACAACCTACAACGGTCTTATCAATACGGCGCGGGCGAAACCCCCGATGTTATTGCCGAGGTCAAGGTGGAAACCGGCAATTTTAATGCGGAGTACGGCGGGGCCGGCGGGGCCAATGTCCAACTGATCAGTAAGTCCGGAACAAGCGAGATTCATGGCAACCTTTTTGCCTACGTTCGGAATGAGAAAATGGATGCAAACGACTTTTTTAATGTTTTAACCGGATCTCCCAAGCCGGTGGACCGCTTCCAGGACTACGGCGGCACCATTGGCGGCCCGATTTTCTGGCCAGGCAAGTTCAATCAGGACAAGAACAAGCTCTTCTTTTTTATTGGTCAGGAATATGTGCCGGTTAATGGTCCCGCTGGCGGCCTCAGCACGCTTACCATGCCCACCGCGGCGCAACGAAGTGGTGATTTCTCTCAGACTCCCGGAGTTACTATCCTCGACCCACTCAACAATCATCAGCCGTTCCCGGGAAACATGATTCCTGCGAGCCGCATCAATTCCGCGGGGCAAGGTCTCCTGAATGTCTTCCCCTTGCCAAATTTCGACAATCCCGCCGTATCGAGTGGCCAATACAACTATATTTATCAGCCATACCTGGCCAGCTACAACAACTATCACTTCTATCGGGTCGACTGGGATCCCACACAGAAACTCCGCATGTTCTGGCGTCTGGACTATGACCCGGTGGGCGATACGCAGTTGTTCGGCACGAACTGGCCAGAGTTGACAACCACTGATACTTTTCCCTACACCGTGACTGCCGTAGACGTATCCTATACTTTTTCTCCGACCATGATCAATGACTTCGTCTTTGGGATGAATGGGCGGCGCGAGAGTAATATCCCGAAGGCTTCGCAGTTTGCGGCGTTGAATCGCCTCACGAATGGCGCCAATATTCCTCAGTTCAATCCTCAGAACAATCCAAACAACCTCATTCCCGACGCGGCCTTCGGAGGAGGCGTCATTCCCAATGCGCCCGCGATGTCATTAAACGGAGTTATCCCCTACCGCGCATGGGTACCGACGTTTACCGGCTCCGATTCGCTCACCGTGGTTCGCGGCACGCACACCATCAAGGGCGGCGTTTACTTTACGTGGAATCGATATTTTACAGATGGCGGCGGGTATCCCTATAGGGGCTCTTTCGACTTCTCTAGCAACGCCAATAATCCCTTCGACACCAGCCATCCGTATGCGAATGCTCTGCTCGGAACATACACTTCATACCAGGAAAGCAAAACCAGGCCGGTCCAGGATATCCGGGGATTAGTCGCGGAATGGTACCTCCAGGACACTTGGAAAGTTACACGAAGGCTGACGCTTAATTACGGCATGCGGTTTTCCTATTACACGCCGTGGCACCAGGCGAATGGCCTTGGCTTAAATTTTCTTCCATCGGCTTACGACCCCTCGCAGGCCGTTCAGTTGTATCACCCGTTTATCAATGCGCAGGGTCAACTGGTGGCTCAGAACCCGGTGACTGGGCAAACCTTGCCACAAGGTTTTATCGGATCTATCGTGCCCGGCGTGGGCAATATCAACAACGGCCTGGTCTCGGCGAAAGCGTCTGGAGTGCCGGAGGGCTTTATGAACAATCGCGGCGTCCAGTATGGCCCGCGATTCGGCTTCGCTTACGCGTTGACGAACGACGACAAGACTGTGGTCCGTGGAGGGTTTGGAATGGCCTATAGCGGTCACGACAACCAGAACTTGATCGTGGGGACTGTCCTGAATACCAGCCAGACTGCATCAGAGTTTAACGGCACATTTGGGACGCTCACGTCGGCTCCGACAGCCATATTCCCCAACTCGTATAACGCGATCAATCCAAACACGAAGTACCCCACGATCATGAGTTACAGCCTCGGAGTGCAGCGCTCTATCGGCTTGGGAACGCGCGTGGACGTGGCATACGTAGGATCGTTGACGCGGCACCTCGACGATCCGCAGAGCGCGTTTGACAACGTGCCGCCAGGGGCCGAGTTTTTGCCGCAGAATCAGGATCCCACAAACCCGGGTCTGCCGTTGCCCGATGATTTCTTCCGGCCCTATCGAGGATACTCGGGTCTCACCGTACAGCAGTTCGTTAACTCGAATTACAACGCGCTCCAAGTCTCTGCGGTGCATCGCTTTTCCAAAAACTTCGACATCAGCGCGAATTACGCCTGGTCGAAGTCACTGGGCTACTATCCCCCGTTCGCTACTTACCATGACAACAAATTGCAATATGGCGTCCTGCCTTTTGACCGGACAAATGTTCTGCGTTTCTACTATGTATACAACCTTCCCAAGGCCAGCACGAAGTGGAATGTGAACGCGGTCCGCTGGGTATTGGACGACTGGCAGCTCTCGGGGATTTCGCAGTTCCAGAGCGGGTTTCCCCAGAGTTTGAACTGCCAGTTCACCTACCCGGTCAACCTTTTCGGCGGCGGGGATTACAGTCGCTGCAATCTCACCGGTCCAGTGCACCTGTCTATGGGCAACAGAACCTTCTATCGTTTTTTCGACACCAGTGTGATCCAACCGCCCACGAGGACGAATCCGGGTAACGCCGCTCCCGGTGTCGTCCGTGGCCCTGGAGTTGAGGACTTTGCCATCACTTTATTCAAGAATTTTCCGTTCGGCGAAAAGCGATATGTACAATTCCGGCTGGAAACGTTCAATACCTTCAACCATCCTCAATTCAACACGGTTAACACCAATCCCCAATTCGACCAGACGGGCGCCCAGGTGAACGGCCAGCTGGGACAAATCATATCGGATTATCTCCCGAGACAAGTCCAGCTTGTCCTGAAGCTCTACTTCTAAGCCATATGAAGCGCAGGAATTTCATTCAATTTGCCACCGCAGGCGCCGCGGCGGCGACCCATTCGGACCGGGCAGCGGCCGCTGCTACGCCCGCTCGACCTGTCTTGTTTCACGCCGGCACGCAGCAGGGCCACTCTCCGGAAGTGCTTCGGTCCATGGCGGCTTTCGGACTGAAGCATATTTGCAGCGGCGAGATCTCGTCACGCCTCGATGAGAAATGGTCGGTCGATGGCCTGTCGCGCTTCCGCGAGCAGGTGGAATCCTTCGGCCTGAGCCTCGCCATGATCCCGCTGCCGATGCCCTCGGTGACCATCAACAAAACCAGTTATCCGAATATCCTGCTGGGCAAGAGTCCCGAGCGGGACCGCGAGATCGATGAGATCAGCAGTATGATCCGCAATGCCGGGAAGGCCGGTATTCCCGCCGTGAAGTACAACCTGACTTACTTGGGGGTTGTTCGCTCCGGGTATACGCCGGGCCGCGGCGGCACGCGCAGCAGCACGTTTGTCTTTGAGACAGCCAAGGTCGATCCGCAGGTGTTCGAGATGGTCAAGGCTGATGACGCCATGATGTGGGAACGAATCGAGTACTTCCTCAAGCGTGTCGTCCCCGTGGCGGAGGAAGCTAAAGTCAAAATCGCCTGCCATCCAAATGATCCCGGGATGCCCAAAGGCGGCTTCCACGGTGTTCCTTCCGTGCTCAGTTCCGTGGAAGGCCTGAAGAAATTCGTCGACATCTCCGCCAGCCCTTACCATGGTTTGAATTTCTGCCAGGGTACGGTCTGCGAAATGTTGGACAACCCGGCCAAAGAAATTCCAGACGTGATCCGCTACTTTGGCTCGCGCAAGAAGATCTTCAACGTGCATTTCCGTAACATCATTGGGCATCGGCTGAATTTCCGCGAGGCCTATCCCGATGAAGGCGACATCAACTTTCTCGAATGTGCCCGCGTATACCGCGAGGTCGGATACGACGGTATGCTGATGCCGGACCACGCGCCGCAAATCGAAGGCGATAGATCCGGGCTCGCTTTTGCCTTCGAGATCGGTTACATCCAATCCATTATTCAAACCGTGAGAAATGAGGCCTAATCTGGAACAAATGACGAAACACATCCTGACGTCCTTACCAATCCTCCTGTTTGCGAGTCTTTCGACCGTTCAGGCACAGACCGGCTGGAAGGTCGAGAAGACCTTTAGCGTTGGTGGGCAAGGCGGGTGGGACTATCTCACCGTCGACCCGCAAACGCACCGGCTCTACGTTCCGAGGAGCACTCACACGATGGTGATTGACTCCGAATCGGGTAAGACAATTGCCGACATTCCAGGTCAGAAGATCGCTCATGGTGTCGCACTGGCTCCCGAGGCGGGGCGCGGCTTCATCACTGACGGCGGCGGCAATGGCGCAATCGTGATTTTCGATTTAAAGACGAATGCCATTCTGGGCTCGATTGTCGCCCAGCCCGATGCCGACGGCATCATCTTCGACCCAGGCAGCGGGCGCGTCGTGGTGGTATCGGGAGATAAAGGAGTGTTGGTGTCCATCAAGCCGGACATTGATCCCAAGAGCGGAAAAATCGATGCGCCGCTCGATCTGGGTGGAGCGCCGGAATTCCTGGCGTCCGATGGGGCCGGTAAAGTCTATGTGAATCTGATGGACAAGAACGAAGTAGCGGTTGTCGACATGAAGGCGATGAAGGTTGTCGCACGCTGGCCCATAGCGCCTGGTGGCGCGCCGGTCGGAATGACGATAGATACGGCAAAGCGGCAACTGCTGATCGGGTGCCGGAAGCCGCAGAAGTTGATCGTGATGAGCACCGATACTGGCAAGGTGCTGGCGGCCCTGCCGATCGGCGACCACGTGGACGCCGTTAAGATCGATAGCGGCCACATATTCGCCAGTTGCGGCGACGGCACGCTCGCTGTGGCTCACGAGACATCTCCAGGAAAGTTCGAAATAGTACAGACCGTGAAAACACCGCCCGGTGCGCGAACCATGGGCGCGGATCCAACAACGCACAAGCTCTACCTGCCTACCGCGGAGTCCGAACCAGGATCGGGAGGCCGCCCGAAAATGAAGCCGGGGTCGTTCATGATCGTCGTGGTCTCACGTGACGCGGTGTAATAGTGTCCCGTCTTGCAATCGTCGCGTCATACGCGGCGTTTTCCTGCTGTGCTTTCCCGCAAGCGTTGCGGAAGGTCGCGAGCATTGACTTGCCGGGCCCAACCGGCCAGAGATTCGATTACCTCGCCATTGACGAGGAGGATCACTATCTTCTCTCCGCCCACCTCGGTCCGGGACTTCTCTATGTTGTCGATACGAAAACAAACAAAGTCGTGAAGACGATCCCCGGGCTGCCGGGTATTACGGGACTCGAGTACGTCCCCGGCTTCCACAAGGTGTACACCTCGAATTGGGGCGAGGAGAAAATCGGCGTAGTCGACCTCCTTACGATGTCGGTTATCAAGCGACTGCCCACAGAATCGAAACCGAATGGAATCGCCTACGCAGAGCCATTTCGAAAGGTATACGTCGTGAACACGCTGGGAAAGGCAGTTAGCGTGGTGGACGTGAACACGGACGAGATTGTGAAGGTTCTGCGGTTCCACAGCGAAACCGGGGCGCCTGCGTATGACGCCGTTGCAAAGAAGATCTACGTCACCCTGCGTTCCACCAACGAAGTTGCGGAGATCGATCCATCCACCGATCGCGTGATCGGCCAGTATCCAGTTGAAGGCTGCCGCTACGATCACGGCATGGCCGTGGATGCGGAGCACCATCGAGCGTTCCTCCTCTGCGGTGGAACTGGAAATCTGACAGTATTCGCTCTCGATGGACACAAAGCCATTGCGCACTTCGCAATCCCCGCCGGCGCAGATGTTGTGAAGTTCGATTCCGGTTTGGGCCGGGCCTACGCCGCATGTTCAAGTGGCGCCATCTCGGTCGTGCAGGAAGACGGCCCTGACCTCTTTCGGAAAATTGAAGACTTTCCCGTCCCGAAGTTGGTGCACAGCCTTGCAGTCGACCCCGCCACACATCGTGTGTATGCGCCCGAGCAGGAAGAGGATGGCCAGCCAGTAGCGCGCATCGTCGTATATGAGCCCACTAAGAAATGAACTGGAGAAACACAATGAACCGCGCGGGAATTGGAGTTTTTCTGCTGTCGCTCGCTACCGTCTGGGGGCAGTCCGGCGCGAGCGAGCCGCTCAAGCTGGAGACGACAATTCCGATGGCAGATGTCCAGGGGCGCATCGATCATCTCTCAGTAGACCTGAACAGCCAGAGGTTGTTTGTCGCCGCTTTAGGGAACAACACAGTGGAAGTCCTCGATATCCGGGGAGCGAAGAGGCTCCATACTATTTCCGGACTGCATGAGCCGCAGGGCGTGCTCTATGTGCCGGGCGAGAACAAGCTCTTTGTTGCAAATGCGAAGGATGGCACCTGCCGGATCTACGATGCCGGCTCCTTTCAGCTGTTGCAAACAATTGAATACGGTGACGATGCCGACAACATTCGTTTTGATGCTCCCGCCAAGCAGGCCTATGTAGGTTACGGCAGCGGCGCACTGGGAGTCTTTGACCTTAGCGGAAACAGACTTGCCGACGTAAAACTCGATGCGCACCCCGAGTCTTTTCAGCTTGAGAAGAAAGGCACCAGGATCTTCGTCAATCTTCCTGATTCGCGAAAGATCGCTGTGGTAGATAGGGAAAAGAAAGCTGTGGTGGGACACTGGGAAACCGGTGGAGCACAGGCGAACTTCCCCATGGCGCTTGACGAGGCGAGCCATCGATTGTTCACGGTGCCGGCGGCCAGCGGTGCTCATCATCCTGAATACCGATTCCGGAGCCGTCGTCGCGAAAATTCCAACTGTCGGAGACTCAGACGACGTGTTCTATGATCCGGCCCGGAAACGGATCTACGCGTCTGGAGGCGAGGGAGCGATCGATGTGTTGCAGCAAGAGGATCCGGATCACTATAAAGAGATCGCTCGCATTCCAACCGTGAAAGGCGCTCGCACAAGTCTGTTTGTACCGGAGTTGGGGCGCCTGTTCCTGGCAGTTCGAAAGCAAGGCTCCCAAGACGCAGCAATCCGGGTGTACAGAGCCTCTCAGTGACTTGATGAAAAAAACGTGGAAATCCGAGCCCAAACTGGAACCACGCGTTGGCGCAATCGCAACAGACGTTCGAAAGGGCCGCATCTGGCCCTACCCTCGCTGAATTCTTGCAGCTTAACAGGCGGCATGTCGAGCCCGAGGCCCCGACTGTCGGAAGGGTCTCTGTACTTCGGACAGCGGCGTCAGTCCGGCAGTGCCGCGTTCTCGTGCAAGAACATTGGCTTGCTCGCCGCACCGTCGGCAATAGACTACAAACAGCAGGTCCAGCTTGCCCTCAAGGTCGGCACGCCCGATGAATCCTCCGGCATTGAGCAAGACCTCGATGCCGCATTTGTGGCAGATCGGATTGGCGACACCTCTGTTACGCATTCGCCCCTTTAACCTTTTACGAGCCCTGTTTAGTATGACGCGCAACAATCAATGCAAGGCCCAAACGCACTGTAACCTGATATTAGCCTTGGGCAGAATCTGATCCCGGACCGCGGTACGGGCGTTGTGATCGGTCGCCAGCACCGCATGCGCGCAATGTCAAACTGTGCTGTTGCGCACGACTTGGGACAGAAAACAGTTCTCGGGTCGATGGGGAGCGCCTACCGGCGAGGATTACAATGGCGGAGTGCGATCCTAGCGACAGTCTCTCGCTCCCGGGGGAAACGCTGTCTGGTGATTGCCAGCGCGGGTGCTCCACCGCGATAAGGCCGACTGAATCGAGCGGACAGGTCGGGGAAAAGCAGAATGACCGAGACCTGGAAACAGTGGGAAGGCCAAGTCGTAAATGAGGAATTCCACCTGCGCCAGTACCTGGGTGGCGGCGAAAACAGCGCTGTGTTCCTTACGGAGCATGGTGAGCCGGAACCTCAAAAAGCCGCGATCAAACTGCTGGAGACGCCTCCAGAAGAAACGGAGTTTCAACTCTTCCAGTGGGAGCTGGCCGCGAAACTGTCTCATCCTCACTTGATTCGGCTCTTCCAGATGGGCCACTGCCAACTGGGCGATATGAGGCTGCTTTACGTGGTGATGGAGTATGCCGAAGAGAACCTGGCACAAATTGTTCCACTCCGGCCGCTTACGCCAGCGGAAACACGTGACATTCTGGAGCCCATTCTAGACGCCCTTGCCTACGTTCACGGCCAAGGTTCCGTGCACGGTCACATCAAACCAGCCAACATCATGGGCGTCGAGGATCAGCTGAAGATTTCGAGCGATGGGATCTTCCGGATGGGCCAATCGAGGGTCGGTCGAGGAAAGCCCGGCGTCTACGACGCGCCCGAAATGGCTGGGGGATCGATCTCGGCGGCTGCGGATATGTGGTCGCTTGGCATGACGCTTGTGGAAGTGTTGACGCAGCATCTCCCTGTTTGGGACAAGTCGGAAGGACGGGAGCCGGTGCTGCCGGAGACACTGCCGGCCCCCTTTTTTGAATTAGCGCATCACTGTGTGCGGCGGGATCTTCAACGCCGATGGACAGTTGCGGACATTGCCGCGCACATGCGGCGGACCTCGTCAGCGCTCCAGGCTGGAACGGCGTCGAGTCCCCAACCGGCATTCATGAAATGGCGTTATGTGGTGCCCTTAGTCGCACTCGGCGTGTTACTCGCGGTCACGCTGGTGGTTCCCAGACTATTCAACGGTCGGCGAGACGTTGAGCGAGCCCCTTCAGCCGTAGTCGAACAGCCAGCCGTTCGGTCAGAAGCGGCGCGGAAGCCGGTGACGCCCGAAGCGACTGCACCTACACCGACCGTTGGTCTGGTGCCGGGCAAGGTCCTTCATCAAGTCCTGCCAGACGTTCCCCGGAAGGCAAGGGACACCATTCGAGGCAAGGTGAGGGTGGGCGTAAGGGTCCGCGTTGATTCGTCCGGCAACGTGGCGGGAGCCAAGCTTGATTCTCCGGGACCGAGCAGATACTTTACCCAGCTCGCGCTAAAAGCAGCGCGGCGGTGGAAATTCCGTCCGCCCAAAGTTGACGCGAGAAATGTTCCAAGTGAATGGATTCTGCGATTCCAGTTCGAGAAGGCTGGAACCACGGCTGTTTCGGTGCGTGAAGCTCCTTAGCGATGCGGCGATGCACCAAAGCGGCAACCGGCGATAACGGCCCGACGCTGATTTGGCATATCCCGAGGGAGTATGGACGCCGTCTTCCTTTTGGTCCACGATGAAAACGTTTCTCCTTAGGGACGGCATCCCCGCGGTCGGACGATCCTATTACCAATTCGCCCACGAGCCGGAAGCGCGCCGGGATCAACCGACCCGATCCGCAGCCTGCAAGACGCTTTCATCATCTTCGTCTTCCGCATCATCGTCGTCGCAGCACTCTCTGCGGCGCTCTTTGCAACAGCCACAGCGGTGTTCCTCACAACTCTCCTTACGAGGCTCCTTGCAGCATTCGTCGCAGCAGTCCCAGATCGTATATGCAACTACTTCCAACGTGCGGACCGGATCGTGCGGGTCATCGCTCTTGATGATCAGCTCACTTGGTTTTGGCACCCGCTCATTGGCAAAGTACTGAATCACCAAGCTGAGGCAGGAGCCCGGCCGGATGGTCGCGGGAAAAGGATTGTTGATCAATCGCAGATGCCGCCGTTTGTGTTTGAGTCCCACATGACTTACATGCAAAGCACAGTCTCCGGTGTTGCACAGCGTGATCGTCCGCTGCTCCCGGTGGCAGCATTTGACTCCACCGAAGATGGCCGATCCCGTGATGGTGAGCTTGCCGGCAGGAGCATCGCCTGAAACGGTGATGGTGCGCGGTCCGGCCGGGTCGTCGCTGTCCACAGTGAGCGTTGCCGTTTTTGGACCCAGGCTGACCGGCTGGAACCGGATTGGCGCCGGCAGAAAGTTCCCAGCCGCGATGCTCACCGGGTAACTCAAAACCTGCGGTGCAAGGAACTCCGGCGAGGACGAACTGATTTTGGTAATCGAGAGCGTACACTTGCCGCTGTTGCTCAGAATCAGCGGCTCATCCACGAACGAGCCGACGCACGCCTTGCCAAAGCTGCCCGTGTTCGCGATCAGCAGGCTCAGCCGCGGCGTCCTCGCGTCGCCCGATACCGTAATTTTGTGCGGGCTGGCAGGGTCGTTGCTGATCACGCTGATCGTGGCAGTCTTGTTACCTGGCCCGGTGGGCTGAAAGCGAATAACCACGTCAATGGATTCGCCCGGGTTCACCACCAGCGGGTACGCGATCACGCTCGGCGCCAGGAAATCAGGCGATGAAGAAGTGATGTTGGAGATCTTCAGCGTCCCAAAAGCCCCGGTGTTATTGATGGTCAGCAATTCATCAACGAACGAGCCCGGGCACGTGTTACCGAAATTGCCCCCGCCCACAATGGCGGTTGCCACGTGCGGAAACAGAACTCCGAGCGCGTGGAACACATTGATCCGCCCGTACCCCGGCTCCTGGTTCCATGTGCCGTTGGGGTGCAACGGGTCGTTGACGTAGGCATACCCTCCGGTCTTGTCCGCCGTCTGTTCGATGATGTTCCGCACCTGCGTGTTGGTCAGCCCGGGGTTGACGGATAACAGTAGCGCCGCCAGTCCCGCCACATGCGGCGTTGCGGCGGAGGTGCCGTTCATTAGCGCGAAATACTTGCCATCAGCAGTTCCTGAGCTCGCGTAATTCACGCACGCCCAGTTAATGGGGCCGCCGTTATTGTTGTTGAAGCTTGCACCGCCATTCGTGTTGTTGGCAGCCCAGCACAGTACTCCCGGCGCGATCACGCTCTGCTGCGAACCGAAGTTGCTGCCCCAGCATTCGCCGTCCGGACTGGCTGGCGACTTGCGCTTGTCGATTTTGTCCGACGCGCCAATCGCCATGATGTGGGGATTAAGCGCCGGCCAGATAATGGCGCCATTAAAATTCCCAGACGCAGCTACCAGCACCATGTTGGCGGCGTCTGCTGCCGCGAATGCAGCATCGGCGCTGGATGTCGTGCCGGTCCAAAACCAGCTCATGCTGACGACGTTCGCGCCATTCGTCCTCGCCCAGTCAATAGCCGAGACAATGTCCGCCTCGGAGTTGATGAAGCCGAACTGTAGCAGCTTGATCGGCATCACCCGGCAGTTCCAGCTCACGCCCGCCGCGCCCAGGCCGTTACTCGTCGCCGCCGCGGCCAGGCTCGCGCAACACGTCCCGTGGCCGAAATCGTCGTTCGGTGTATTCGTCCCCGCCACCACGTCCCGCCGGTTCGCCACCGGCACATATTTCGAAACGAGATCTTCGTGGTTCAGATCGCAGCCCGTGTCTACGATGGCAATCACCACGTTGGCGCTGCCATGCGAAAGGTCCCAGCCCTGCGGTGCTCCGATCTGCGTCATGTCCCATTCCTGCGAGAACAGCGGATCGTTCGGCGTGGTTGTTGTGATCGATGGGATCAACGGCAGCCAATCCGGGTGGACCTCGTTCACCTCGCGCAGTCTCGATAACCGCTCTGCGCACTCGAGTGCATTCTCCCGCTTCGGGTCTGCCACCGTTAGCCGCACAAGCACCACATCATTGGGTTGCTCGATTTCTGCGGTAACGGTGACGCCACTTTCTTCCGCCTCGTAAGCGGATTCAGCCATCCTTCGTGTATCCACGCCCCGCCGAACCCTCGCCAACAATCGGTCGCTGAAGCTGAGAGCCGTCTTGAACTGCAGGTCGGGGCGATGATAAACGGGGCTCGCCAGGCGGATCCGGTCGTCCGCCTCCAGCCTTCCAATCACCGTCTCTACAGATTCTCCGGCCGGGATTCGAGCCCAGCGCCGGTCCGGGAAGTTGGCATTGAAGCTCGCCGGGTGCGGCTCGGTCACGTGCGACTGCGATTCCAGTCCGTGGCGCCGCATCAGTTCCCGGAGTTCCTCCTCCGCGAGGACGCCGGCCGTCTCGAAATAGACTTCATCGTGCGTCAAAGCCAGAACTATGCCGCCTCCCGAGATCCGCTTGGGAAGGGGCGCCCTTTGTCTGTTGTGTTGTTTCTTTTCCGGCACTTGTGTCCTCCGACTGCGTCGAAACCTCGACTCCTGCTTCGATGCCATGCATACGATGGTGAACGCGGATCGATTATCGTTTCAGACAACAATTTGTATGTTAGCGGTGAAGCGGCTCCTAAACCGGGTGCCCGCGTCAAAACCGAGATGCGGTGGTTCTGAGTAACCGCCTTTATTGAGGTATCTTCAGAAGACTCAAGACGATGATGCCAGAAATCCAGAGTCGATGCCTCGAGCGGATCCCGACTCCAGCCATATTGGCCCTGATGTTTCTTCTATCTTGGCCGACGTTCTTGGGTGCGGATGGCAAACGGGTTTTCAGCGAGAGGTGCGCGAGTTGTCATGGCAGCGACGCGCGGGGCAGTGGCAAGGCGCCTGGCCTGGCTGGGAATCCGCGGCTGGCCAGCCAGTCGGTGGAGCAGTTGGCCGATGTCGTCAAACACGGTTTTCCGGACTCGGGTATGCCGGCCTTCGATCTTCCGGTCGACGAACTGAATTCCATTGCCACTTACGTGCATGCTCTGAACGCCGGTGTGAAACCCGAAATGGCTCACGAAGCCCAACGAGTGATGTGGAACCAGCCACAGTTGGGCGATTGGCTCACTTACAACGGAAAACTCGATGCGAACCGCTACAGCGAACTGAAGCAGATCAACAGGGCGAACGTCCCTCGCTTGCATTTGAAGTGGATCTTCTCGATCCCTCATTTCGGCCTGGAGGTCACACCGCTCGAAGCCGACGGAGTCATGTACGTGACTGGGCCGAACCAGGTGTTTGCGATCGACGCTTTGACCGGAGGTCAGATCTGGAAATACTCGCGACCGCAAACGGCCGGTTTGGTCGGCGACGCCGCACTTGGAACCAATCGTGGCGCAGCCATCCGGGACGACAAGGTGTTCTTCGTAACTGACAACGCGCACCTCCTGGCGCTGGATCGTGCCACTGGCCGCCTGGTGTGGGAAGTGGTCATGCCAGACGAGCCTCAGAGTTATGGCGGCACTCTGGCTCCGCTGGTCGTAAAGGATATGGTGCTCGCAGGCGTATCAGGCGCAGATGAGGGGATTCGAGGCTTCATCGCGTGCTACAAGACAGATTCCGGCAAACTATTGTGGCGGCGGTGGACGATTCCTCGAAAGGGTGAACCGGGTTCGGAAACCTGGAAAGGTAGCGAGCCGTTGGTCGGAGGCGGATCAACGTGGCTCACGGGCTCCTATGATGCGGAAACGGATATGCTGTACTGGCCAACTGGGAATCCATTCCCTGATTCTGAGGATGCGGACCGGGGCGGTGACAACCTGTACACAAACTGCGTTCTTGCGCTAATTCCGAATACCGGGGAACTGAAGTGGCATTTTCAGTTCACTCCGCATGATTTGAGAGACCGCGATGCCACCGAGCCGCCGGTTCTAGTGGATACGGTTTATCACGGCAAGCCGCGCAAGTTGCTGCTGCACGCCGACCGAAACGGTTTCTTCTACGTACTGGATCGAACGAATGGGGAGCTGTTATTGGCCGAACCATTCTTGCGCCGCGTGGATTGGGCTGCCAGGATTGGCGCCGATGGCCGTCCTCAGGTAACGGATACCAAAGGATGCCCGGATGATGCTGCGAATTGGAGTTCTACCGCTTACAGTCCCGGCACTGGGCTCTACTACTTCCTGGCGTTGGAGGAGTGCGTTGGCAGCCCACTGGGTTATCCGGATCAAACGGGCCAGCGTTTTCTGCGGGCAGTGAACATCGAGACTGGCAAAGTAGTCTGGGAAGTGCCGCAGCCGGGACCGGCCAAGGCAAAGACTTGGTCGGGAGTACTTGCCACGGCCGGCGGTTTGGTATTCTTCGGGCAGCCCAACGGCGGCTTCGCAGCGGTAGACGAGCGCGATGGGAAGACTTTGTGGCAGTTTCCAACCAACGTGCGCATGAAAGCTTCTCCGATGACGTTCACGGTGGGTGGGAAGCAGTATGTGGCGGTTGCGGCCGGCCCGAACATTTTGTGCTTTGGGCTGTGACGGCAGCAGCATCGTGGACGCGACACTTCGACTCAGGTGTGGCTCGCCGTGACCGACGTTTTCTCGCCAAACGCTAGACTTGGGTTATGAAGCACTGGACTTGGCTGTTGGTTGCAATGAGCAGTCTGGCCGTGGCGCAGAATGCCGCCACTTGGAAGTTCGCGATCTCCGGCGATTCGCGGAATTGCGGCGACATCGTGATGCCTGCCATCGCCCGGGCTGTGCGCCAGAGTGGCGCGGAGTTCTATTGGCATTTGGGGGATTTCCGGGCGATTTACACATTTGATGAAGACATGGTTCCTCCGGCCCAACTCGGCTTGCCTACCAAGCCCATGGCCATCAGCCAGTATGAGAGCGCCGCGTGGCCAGACTTCCTCGCCCATCAAATCGCCCCTTTCCGCGATCTCCCTGTCTTCCTGAGTCCCGGCAACCACGAAACCATTCCGCCGGCAACCCGCGATGCGTATATCGCTCAGTTTGCGGACTGGCTCGATGTTCCGCTTTTGCGCGAGCAAAGGCTCAAGGACGACCCTCAGGATCACAAGTTGCGCGCGTACTATCACTGGGTCGAGGGCTACGTAGATTTCATTGCCCTCGATAATGCGTCCGCTGACCAGTTCGACGCTGCCCAGATGAAGTGGATTCACTCGGTGATCGACCGGGATGAGAAATCGGACCAGGTCCGCACTATCGTTGTGGGCATGCATGAGGCCCTTCCGGGCAGTTTGGGCGATAGCCACAGCATGAGCGAATCTGCTCAGGGCGACAGGAGCGGTCGGGAGGTTTATGAAGCCCTACTGCACGCCCAGAATTCGGCACGTAAACACGTCTATGTATTTGCCAGCCACTCGCACTTTTTCATGGAAGACGTGTTCCGTACCGATACCTGGAAGGGCAGGGTGCTGCCGGGCTGGATTGTGGGTACGGCTGGCGCGGTCCGCTATCGCCTGCCGCCGGGCGTCAAACCCGGCCCCAAAGCCTTCACCGACGTTTATGGTTTCATGGTCGCGACGTTGGGCGGGGATGGGTCGATGTCGACATCTTTCCAGCAGCTCATGCTGGACGACCTGCTGCACGCCAATCCGGATGTGCCCGAGCCTCTGGTGCGCTGGTGCTTCGAGCACAACAAGCAGGAGTAGCGCGTCCGGCCCCGTGGAGCAGGGCGATTCCTGGGGAACCAGCTTTGCGGCATGAATCCATCCAATCCGTAGTGACGCTCGCAGCCGTCGTGACGCTGGGACTATCCGCATTGGCCGCGTCCTTGATTCCGGCGCTCCGAGCAAGCTTGATTTCGCCCCTGGAAGCGCTGCGGGTAGAGTAACGCGACACTTTTCTGCGAAGCTAGAAAGAACAATGAAAGCTCTCGTCAAAAAGCTTGCTGAGCCCGGCCTGTGGCTGGAGGATGTCCCTGAACCGAAGATCGGGATCAACGATATCCTCATCCGCGTGAAGCGCGCATCGGTTTGCGGCACCGATGTGCACATCTACAACTGGGATGCGTGGGCGAAACAGACGATCCCAGTGCCCATGGTCATCGGGCACGAGTTTGTCGGAGAGATCGCCCAGGTGGGGTCGAACGTTTCGGATTTCTTCCCGGGACAGATCGTCAGCGGCGAGGGCCACGTAGTCTGCGGTCACTGCCGGAACTGCCTGGCGGGCCGCCGCCATCTCTGCGCGCACACGAGTGGCGTGGGCGTGAACAGGCCGGGCGCGTTCGCTGAATACATCGCCGTGCCCATGAGCAACGTCTGGGTGCATTCGCCGCACGTGGATCTTGAAGTGGCCAGCATTTTCGATCCGTTCGGCAACGCTGTCCACACCGCGCTCTCGTTCCCCGTGCTGGGCGAAGACGTGCTGATCACCGGCGCCGGTCCCATCGGGCTCATGGCGGCAGCGGTCACGCGCCACGCGGGCGCGCGTTTCGTGGCGATCACCGACGTGAATCCCTACCGCCTGGAGCTTGCGGCCAAGCTGGGCGTCACTCGCGCGGTCGACGTTCGCACAACGAAACTAACCGATGTGCAGCTGCAGCTCGGTATGAAAGAGGGATTCGATGTCGGCCTGGAAATGTCCGGCAATCCGGCCGCTCTGCGCGACATGATCGCCAACATGAGCCACGGCGGCAAGATCGCGATGCTCGGCATTCCTTCCGAGCCGATGTCGATCGACTGGCGCACCGTCATCTTCAGCATGCTCACCATCAAGGGCATCTACGGCCGGGAAATGTACGAAACCTGGTACAAGATGACCGTGATGCTGCAATCCGGCCTCGACATCAAACCCGTCATCACCCACCGCTTCCCCTACACTGAATACGAGGAGGCGTTCGAGGTAATGCGCCAAGGCAAATCCGGCAAAGTGATCCTCAATTGGGAAATGTAAGCGGCCTTCTTATACGCGTGAATTCGCGGTCCCCGTTCTTACTCCACCACTTCGAAGCTCCCCGTCAGCCGGATGTCCTCCGATGAATGCCCGATCATCACTTTGAACTCCCCCGGCTCCACCACGCGCACCAACTGCCGGTTCAACAGCGACAAATCGTCCGGCGTAAGCGTGAAGTGCACGGTCTTCTTCTCTTCCGGCTCCAGCGCCACTTTCGCAAAACCTTTCAACTGCTTCACCGGCGTAGTCACTGAGCTGATGAGATCACGGATATAAAGCTGCGCCACTTCCGCCCCCACGCGTTCGCCCGCATTCCGCACGTCAGCTGTGATGTGCACATCGCCTCCCGTATGCACTTTCGGCTCCTCGATGCGCAGATTGCTGTACTCGAAATTCGTATAGCTGAGGCCGTAGCCGAACTCCCAAAGCGGGAGCGGGCTCATATCGACGTAACGGCGGCCCCAACCATCCTTGATCCAGTATTCCTTCGACGGCTTGTAATTGTAAAATGCCGGCAGTTGCCCGGAGTGGCGCGGCACCGTGATGGCCAGCCGCCCGCTCGGATTCACATCGCCGAACAGGATGTCCGCGACTGCATTCCCTCCTTGCTCGCCCGGTAGCCACGCCTCCAGCACCGCCGGAACATGCTCCGCGATCCACCGCACCGAGAGCGGCCTCCCGTTCACCAGCACCACCACCGTCGGCGTGCCAGTCGCCGCCACCGCCTCCACCAGTTCTTCCTGCATCCCCGTCAAATCGAGACTGGCGACATCGTAGCCTTCGCCGTCAGTGGCGTCCTCGGCCTCGCGTGCGTTCTCGCCCACAACGACAACCGCGACATCCGCGTTCTTCGCAGCAGCCCGCGCCTTCTCAATCTCATTCCCCTTCGTGCCCATCACGTCGCATCCCTTGACGTATTCGACGCGCACACCTGGCCCCACCTTGTTCTGAATGCCCTCGCGAATCGTGACTACGTGCTGTAACACTTTGAGCGCGACGTAATCACCAAGGATGTTGTGCTCGTCATCCGCATTCGGCCCGATCAGCGCAATCGATTTGATGCTCTTCTTCAGCGGCAGCAGATTCTTTTCGTTCTTCAGCAGAACAATGCCCTCGCGCGCCACAGAGAGTGCCAACTCCTGACTCTCTTTCGTATGTGTCACCTGCACGGCGTGTTCCGGATCGACGAACGGATGGTCAAACAGCCCCAGGCGGAATTTCTGGCGCAGAATGCGGCTCACCGCGCGGTCAATGTACACCATGGAAACCCGGCCCTCGTGCACGTTCTCGATCATTGGCTGCATGTACGCCGGCTCGTAGGAAATGCCGACGTCGACGCCCGCCTTGATCGCCAGCTCGCCCGCCTTCTTCTGATCCGGCGCGATGTGTTCGTAGATCAATGTCGAGATCCCGCTGCCTTCACTCAGCACCAAACCCTGAAAGCCCATCTCTTCGCGCAAGATCTTCGTCAGAATCCAGTCGGAGGAATGCGTGGGCACACCGTCAATCGCCGGATACGTGGCCATCACTCCCAAGGCGCCCATTTTCTTGACGCCCGCCATCCACGGCGGCAGAAACGAATCCCGCAGCATGCGCTCGGAAATTTCCATGGCCCCGCGCTCGAATCCGCTCGCCGGCTGGCTCTGTCCCGGATAATGGCAAAGCCCCGAGACGACCTTATCGGGCGCCGAAACATCTTCACCCTGCGCCGCCCCCACAATGGTCTCCGCAATTCGCGAGCACACATACGGATCCTCGCTGAAGCCCTCCTGGTTCCGGCCGAGCCGCGGATCGCGATTCGGTTCGATGACCAACGTGTAGATCTGGTGGATCCCGATGGCGCGCGCCTCCCGCGCTGCAACCGTGTAGATCTGCCGCACCAGATCCATGTTCCACGTGCTACCGATGGTCAAACCTTCCGGAAAAACCGTGGCCCCTGAGCACATCAGCCCATGGGTGCCTTCTTCGCTTTCCAGCAGCGGAATCTTGAGGCGCGTCTTTTCCGTGGCGATGTGCTGCAATTCGTTCAGCAACTCCGCTTCCCGCCGTGTCCCCTCGGGCGCGACCGTATTGGTATACGTAAAGAATCCGCCGCCCGGCCCGACGCCCTGCTCGCGCGTCCCCTCGGTGAACCGCCGGCACGATTCGATCTTGGTGGCGTTGTCCTTGCCCAATTCATCGACGTATACACACGGCATGTTGATCTGCCCGAGCTTTTCCTCGAGCGTCATGCGCCCCAATAGGTCGCGCACGCGCACCTCGATCGGCTGATGCGGATCGAGATATAGCGGAGACTGCGCAAACAGGACAGCGGAACTAAACAGAAGAACCAGCACACTCGGTCGGCCCATCGGTTTTCCTCCTAGCCGACCTGAATATACTGCAACTAGAGTGATTCAGACAAATCCTCCCGGCCGGGCACGATTCGAAACTTTTTGCGCCCTTCGATCCGGTAGGTCTCAAAATCATCGTGATCGATGGTAAAAATCAGCTGGATCGACTCACGCTGCGCAAGATGGACCAGTGTGGCATCGGCAAAATCCATCGGCCGGTCTCGATATTTCGACATCAGGCTATTTAGAGAGCTTAAGTCGTCGTCCGTGATCGCTCTGACCGTCACCGCGCCAGATCGGACGAGTCGCCATGCCGCATCCACATCGTTTGTGCGGTTGCCGAGCAGGTGAAATGCCTCCGTGAGAACAGCGGCCGAAGTTACTAGGGGCACAGGAAGCGATTGAAACGAACTCACGCATGCCTCGTGCCAAGGATCGGCACGGTTAATCATGGCCACAATAGGACCCGTATCAACTAGGGCGCGATCGCGCATGCTGCTTCCTCAGGCGTTCGCGGATCGCTTGGCGTGCGGCTTCGCCATGACTGGGAATGTCGCGCGATATCGTACCGAAATACTTCGTGGCCTCGCGATGCAGCCGCACCTGCTCCGCCTCATCGTCGGAGTCACTCTTGCCGTTGCGCAACCAGTCCTGTACGACGCGATCCAGCAGACCGGATACTGACCGCCCTTCCATACGCGCCCGGCGCTCTAATGCGGCTTTCAAATCCGGCGAAACCCGCCAACTGAAGACCTCGCTCTTGGCCATGTATTACATTGTAGTGCACGCGTGAGATCCTCGCTATCCGGGCGCCACCACCCGAAACTCTACTGGTCTCACCGTTTGACCCGCCGTCTCCGCCAGCAATTCGCGCATCGTCTTGCGTGATACCGGATCCCGCAGATCCGGCTCAAGCTCCGCCATCGGCGCCAGCACAAACCGCCGCTCGGCGAATCGCGGATGCGGAATGGTCAGCTCGCCCGTCTGCACAATGGCATTCCCAAAAAACAAAATGTCGATGTCAATCGTGCGCGGTCCGTTCGCGATCCCTCGCCGCCGCCCCAATTCCCGCTCGATTTTGACAATGCGCCCCAGCAACTGCCGCGGAAACAGTTCCGTCTCCGCTTCTGCAACCATGTTCAAAAACCACCGCTGGTTCTTGATCCCCTGCGGCTCAGTCTCATAAACCGAAGACAACCGAGTGATGCGTAGCTCCCGCGAGTGCAGCCGCTCCACCGCTGCCTGCAAATTCTGCTCACGCTCCCCGACATTGGAACCCAGCCCGAGGTAAACGGTCTTCCCTAACACCTGAAACCTGGCACCTAGCACCTCAAAACAACCCCGCCTGCTCTCCACCACGCAGCCTTCTCTGCACCTTGAAATAATCGAACGCGCTCTCCGTCGCCACGCGCCCGCGTGGTGTGCGGTTGAGAAAGCCGAGCTGGATTAGATAGGGCTCGTACACTTCTTCAATGGTCTCCGGCTCCTCGCCGATCGACGCCCCTATGGTATTCACGCCCACCGGTCCGCCGCCGTAATTCCGCAGCACCGTCAGCATGATTTTCTGGTCGATCTCGTCCAGCCCGAATCGGTCCACCTCGAGCAGGTCGAGCGCCGTCTCCGCCACCGCGCGCGAAATCCTGCCGTCCGCGCGCACTTGCGCATAGTCCCGCACGCGCCGTAACAGCCGGTTGGCGATGCGCGGCGTCCCCCGGCTGCGCCGTGAGATTTCCTCCGCGCCTTCTTCATCAATCTCCACGCTCAGCAGCCGCGCCGACCGTTTCACGATCTGCTCCAGCTCCTCGACGCCGTAGTGATTGAGCCGCAGCACCAGTCCGAAACGTCCGCGTAGCGGCCCGCTCACGAGGCCCTGCCGCGTGGTCGCGCCAATCGCCGTGAACTTCGGAATCTCGATCGAATGCGTGCGCGCTCCCGGCCCGGCGCCGATCAGAATGTCCACGCGAAAATCCTCGATCGCCGCGTAGAGGATCTCTTCCACGTCCGGCAGCAGCCGGTGAATCTCGTCGATAAAGAAAACCTGCCGCGTTTTGATATTGGTCAGAATGCCGGTGAGGTCGAGCTTTTTCTGCAAAATTGGCCCGGAGGTCTGCTGGAACTCGACCCCCAGCTCCTCCGCGATGATCGCGGCGAGCGTAGTCTTTCCGAGGCCCGGCGGACCGTAGAGCAGCACATGGTCCATCGCCTCGCCCCGTCGCCGCGCCGCCTCGATCGCGATGGCGAGATTCTCCTTAAGCTTCGCCTGCCCCGTAAATTCGTTGAGCCTCCGCGGCCGCAGCCCAGCCTCAAACTGCGCCTCATCGTCCTGCGGCGCCGCGGAAACAATGCGAGGATCCATGCTCACAGCTATCTGTTATAGCTTAGCCCTGACGGCGCTCCAAACCGCTCACTGACGCGCGCAGCTCAGTATCGGTTGTATCGCTTGCCGAGCCGTGACCAAAGGGAGCGGTCATGCTTCACATTTGCCCCGCACTGGTGGTCTGGATCAATAAGGGCCTGACTCAAAGTGGTGCGCAACGTTCTCTCGCGGAAGGGCTGGGGCTTAATCCGCCCCAACCTCAACCTCGATTCGTCCGCAATTTGGGCGGGCGCGTGGCTTGCGGCAGTTCGAAGTGAAGTTCGAGCGCTTCTTTCAGATTGGCGAGAGCGGCTTCCTCGGATTCACCCTGGCTGGCAACATCAACTTCCAAGCACTGGGAGACATACCAATTCCCCTCGCACCAGACGGTTGCGGCGAATGGTCGCTTCACGACTGCATTCTTTCACAGGACGACTGGGCCTCGCACAAACCAAGGCGCTAGGATCAAGACGTACAAGCGATCACCTTGGACCGCGCCGAGACGTTGCGCAGCATCTTCTTGAGACCGTTTTGGTCGGGACACGAATGGTGTACCGAGCGGACCAAAGCCGAGGGGCGCACGATTTCGACCTGTGCTACCCCGACGGACGCGTATCCGCCTTGGAAGTTACCTCATCGGTGGATGATGTCGGAGAACGAACCAACGCGGCAATTCTTGACAAGCGGAAAGGTGGTCCAGCCATCAAGACCAAACTTTGCAAGAAGGATTGGTACATAACGCCAGCGCCAGGCGCGAACATCAACAAGATTCGAGCGAGTGTCGACGAATATCTGGCTGCCGTCGAATCCGCCGGCATCGAGAAGTTCTTCGGTCCGATCGATTTGCATCCGAGCGTAGAACGCATTTATTGTGATCTCGGCGTGGTGAGCGGCTCGGTCTTTCCGTGGAAAGAACCGGGGTACATCTGGATGGCGCCCCCCGGTGGAGGCGGTGCCCTCAAGGCAAGCACGGTCATCGATGCGGCCGAACGTGAGGCATTTAGGGAGGACAACCGAAAGAAACTGGGTGCAGCCAGTACTGACGAAAGACACCTGGTTGTATACGTTTATCCGACCAATTACCTGCCTTGGTGCGCGCTTGTAGATTTCGAGCCTCCGCCAGACTTGCCACGGCTTCCATTGGAGATTACGGAAATATGGGTGTACAGTGAGACCCACTCGGAGCATCAGTACGCTGTGTGGCGAGCGGCGCTCTCTCTCCTTGGCGCAATCTTGGGCCCGTTAGCCTCAAGATCGTCATCTGACAAGGTGCTAGAAACATCTCCTCCTCACCGCACCAGCTCCAACGCCCTCCGAAACAGCGGCTCGAACTCCGTCCCCGCGCCACCCGCCTTGGCCTTGCGCACTGCCTGCTCCGCTGCCGGCCGCGCGCACCCCAAATTCATCAGCGCTGAAAGCACATCCTGCTCGATCTCGCTGAGCGACGGCGCTGCCGGGGCCGCGGCGCCCTCACCCACCGGCGCGGGCAGCTTGTCACGCAGTTCCAGCACCATGCGTTCCGCCGTCTTTTTGCCCACTCCCGGAATCCGTACCAGCCTTTCCACTTCGCCCTTGCGAATCGCCGCGATCAGCTCTCCAGCCGCCAAGCCCGACAGCACTTTGATCGCCAGCGACGGCCCAATGCCGCTCACCCCGATCAACTTCTCGAACATGTTCTTCTCGTCCTGAGAGAGAAACCCGTAAAGCGCCAGCGTGTCCTCACGGACGTGCGTATACACCCGCAGCCGCACCTCCGCGCCCGCCTCCGGCAGGTGTGTGTAAGTCGTAATGGGTATGTGCAGCTCATACCCCACGCCGCCCGCGTCCACCACCGCCTGATTCGGATGTTTCTCCACCAGCACTCCCCGCAGCGCCGCAATCATAGGCTTCAGTATGCCATTGGATTCGCGTTGATTCGCGTGCATTCGCGGCCTACCATGTCTTTTGGCCCGCCGCCGCTTCTTCGTCGACCGCATCCGCGACAACCACGCCTCGCTCACCGGCGATGACGCCCACCATCTAGCCCGCGTACTCCGAGCCGAGCCCGGCCAACGCTACGAAATCTCCGATAACGAACGCGCCTACCTGGCCGAAATCGCCGCCATCACTCCCCACCACGTCACGTTCACCGTCATCGAGCTGCTTCCCACTCTCCCACCTCAGCCCGAAATCACACTCTACGCTGCTCTCATCAAGTTCGATCGCTTCGAGTGGCTCATCGAAAAGGCCACCGAACTCGGTGTCTCGCGCCTCGTCCCGGTAACCTCCGAGCGAATCGAAAAGGGTCTCGCCCCAGCCGCCGCCAAACGTCTCGACCGATGGCGTAAGATCGCCCGCGAAAGCAGCCAGCAATCCCGCCGCATTCGCCTCCCCGAAATTTCCCCTGTCGAGCCGTTCGCCACCGCAATCGCCGACGCCTCTCCGCACAGCCGCTTCTTTCTCGACGAACAGCCCGGCGCCCCGCTTTTATTGCAGGCATTCCCACCAGACCCTCCCAAAGACGCCGTGGTGATCCTCACCGGCCCCGAAGGCGGCTGGACCGATCGCGAGCGCACCGCCGCGGTGAACGCCGGCTGGAAACCCGTTTCGATGGGCGCGAACATCCTCCGGGCTGAGACCGCCGCCATCTCCGCCCTGGCCGTTCTTAGTCAGGCCTGTCACATTCTCTCCTGAGAGCGGACCCTCCAGCCGATTACAATAGAGAAAGGCCCATGGGTCAGTATCTAGGCATGGCTTCGGAGATTGCGCTGTTGTGCGCGTTGGCCGCCGTTCAGTGGCGGATCGCTCGCGCCGCTATTTCATTCATTAATAGGCACTTAGCGGGACGGTCTGCTCGCGCGGCCCGCATCGCCACAATAACGGTGTTCACAGCCGTGATCCTCGCCCTGCTCCTCCATTTGCCAAATGCCCACATCCTGCCGCTGCCCGGCGTGTTCTTCGGTTGGGTGCGGGGAGCGGCGTTAATCTGGGCGTTGACCTCGGCTCCCGCCTGGCTGGTTCTGCAATTGCTCCGGTCCCGCCAACCCCGCGAGGATACCGTCGATTCCACCCGTCGCGCCCTGTTGCACACGTTGACAGGAGCCGCCGTCGCCGCTCCATTTGCTCTTGTCGGGTTCGGCGCCATCGTCGAGCGCACCGATTTCCAGGTCACGGAAGTTGACGTGCCCATCCCCGGCCTCCATCCTGACCTCGTAGGGCTGCGCCTGGTTCAGCTCAGCGACATCCATTTGAGCCCGTTTTTGAGCGAAAAGGAATTCGCTCGCGCGGTAGACGCCGCTAACGAACTTCGGCCACATCTGATGTTCGTGACCGGCGATCTAATTTCCGTGCATAACGATCCTCTGGATGCCTGCCTGCGCCAGATCGCCCGCTTGCGCTCCGATGCCGGGATCTTGGGCTGCCTCGGAAATCACGAAGTCTACGCCGGCGTGGAAGACTATGCGACCGAACGGGCTGCACGCCTCGGCATTCCCTTTCTGCGTGGCGAGTCCCGACAACTCCGGTTCGGAAATGCCCGGCTCAACGTCGTTGGTATCGACTACCAGAGAATGAGCTGGCACGATCACTATCTCGAAGGCGCGGAGCGCCTGGTGGCGCCGGGAGCCCTCAACATTCTGCTCCAGCACAATCCCGACGTCTTCCCAACCGCCGCGCGCCAGGGCTGGGACCTCACGCTCGCCGGCCACACGCACGGTGGCCAGGTCAACTTTGAGATCCTACACCAGAACTTGAACGTGGCCCGTTTCTACACGCCTTACGTCCGCGGTCTCTATCGCTCCGGCCCGTCTGCCGTCTACGTCACACGCGGCATCGGCACCATCGGGATGCCCGCTCGCATTGGCGCCCCGCCCGAGATCACTTTGATCCGCTTGCGAAAGGCCTGAAGCCGCTCTTGCGCTATCTCATTCTCAGCGATCTCCACGGCAATCTCGAAGCGCTCACCGCCGTTCTGGAATCTGCCGTGGGCGATTACGATCGCGTCCTTTGCCTCGGCGACCTGGTCGGTTATGGCGCCGACCCCAACGCTGTAACGGATTGGGTCCGAGCGAACGCCGCCGTGGTTGTGCGCGGCAATCATGATCGCGCTTGCGCCGGGTTAGAGGACCTTGCCTGGTTCAATCCGGTGGCGCGCACCGCCGCCGAATGGACCCACACGCAGCTCACGCCCGAAAATCGCACTTACATAGCTGACCTACCCAAAGGCCCCATCGCCGTCGATGGTTTCCAGGTGATGCACGGCTCGCTGCTCGACGAGGACGAGTACATGGTGCAACCCGCCGACGCCGGCCAGGCCTTTCCCTATCTGGAAACCTCGCTCGCCTTCTTCGGCCACACCCATCTGCAAGGCGGCTTCGAATGGGCGCGCAGCCGTGTCCGCGTGATCGGACGCCCCGCGCCTGGGCAGAAGGAGACGTTCCTCGAACTCGAGCCCGACAACGCGTATCTCATTAATCCGGGCTCCGTCGGCCAGCCGCGCGACGGCGACCCGCGCACCGCCTACGTCCTTTACAATCCCGACGACAAATTCCTCATCTACCGGCGCGTCCCCTACGACATCACCACCGCGCAAGAGAAGATTTACAACGCGGAATTGCCCGACATACTGGCGCACCGGCTCGGCGTGGGACGCTGAACGCGCTGCATCGCTAATTCTTGTCCGCGGGAGCCTGCGCCGGAGCCTCTGTCACGGAAGCCTTCCTGTCTCTGCTCTCCAGTTCGGCGTCCGTCTCACATCCAGCCGGCTTACGAAGCTGGCCGCTCTTTGCCAGTTGGTCGAGACGAACCGACAACATCTCCCAGCGGTAGCGCCATACCCTTCGCACGCACATTTCCAACTCACCGCAGCGGGAGTGCTTGGCAAACAGCGCGCTATCGTGATTGGCGCCGGCAGGCCACAATTGGCCTAAAGTGTCGGCGCTGCATTTCGGCTTCTCCACCTCTTGCGCAAGCGCGACCGGCACAATCAGTAAGAGGAAACAATACAGCACCGCGCTCTGTGCCCGCCCATGACTCGCCCTATAGAACATGTCTGGTCTCACGTGACTATAGCCGGGACCGTCCCAGGATACAAGGAAATACGGCACTAAGGCCCGCTCCATGAGTACCAGCACCGCTTCATCGACCTTTCGCGCAGGCATGGCCTTGTGCGTCACACGTATAACGTACTCCGTAGTATGATAGTCGTTTGATCCGCTCTTTTCGTGATAAAGACACGGAGTCCGTATTCCATCAGGAGCGCGTCAAGAGATTCCAGCAGATTGCGACTGTGGCGTTGCGAAGGCTGGTTCAGATCGATAGCGCGGATGAGCTTCGAGACTTGGCGTCACCGCCGGCCAACAGGCTGGAGGCGCTGAGAGGCGATCGTGCAGGACAATACAGCATCCGCGTGAACGATCAGTATCGCATCTGCTTCCGCTGGAATAGCGGGCACGCTTTCGACGTGGAGATTACCGATTATCACTGAGGATAAAGTGGAATGAAACGCAAACACCCCGATCGCATCCCGTTTCCCCACCCCGGCGAAACCATTCGCGAGGACTACCTGAAGCCGCTGAAGATGAGCGTCAACAAGCTGGCGCTAGAACTGCGCGTGCCTGCCACCCGCATGACCGAGATCGTTAACGGCCGCCGCGGCATCACCGCTGACACCGCGTTGCGCCTGGCGCGTTACTTCAACACAACTCCCAAGTTCTGGCTGAACCTCCAGGCCTCGTACGATCTGGCCAAAGCAGCCGAAACGAAGCTCGCCGAAATCGAACGCACCGTCCAACCGCGCGAAGCCGCGTGAATAGGAAGCGCAGGTTGCCTAAGGACTTGTAATGGGAGCTCTCTCAGCCGCAGACTTGATATATTCAACAAAGTCCAGCCCTTTCCTGAGCAGGGCGTATGGCGTGGGATCGTCTGAAATCAAGTTGACGTTGCGCTCTGTGCGGCTCACAAGGCCAAAGCTCTCCAGTTTGGCGCAGATGCTGTCTACTTCGCCCTGAATGAAGCCATCTTGCCGCAGCGAGCCAACAATGTCGCGCATGGAATTGTGTGCAGTGAAGTGCTTGACGCGCCCGAGGTCTTGGCTCAACAGCGGGCCTTGAACGCGAACAATTTCGCGCAAGACTCGTACGTCCCTTGCATCAAGATTCGTGGCAATCCGAAGCATTTCCTCTACATAGCCGCCCTTATCACGATGGCCGACTTCTGCTGCATGTACCAATATCCTGGCCAATTGGGCGATCCGATCCTTAGTGCGTAGGTTCTCTGCCCTCACCATGGAATCGAGGATCAAACCCGGCATTTCCTCTTCAATGAAGTGACGATGCTCATCGCTGGCTTCCTTCAGCCGATCTATCTGACCACCCCTGACCTTTAGTTCCTCGGCAATAACATCGACCAACTCGGAAATGTTCTGACTGGACCGCTGAGCCAGCCATTCGACGACAGCAGTTACGCCACCTATTGGAAGCGTGGTCCCTGGCGGGGCGAATAGCTTGATGATGTTGAGAAAGTGTTTCGCGTAACGCTGCACTGGCGATCGCTGGCGATCGTCGCTCGAACTCAACGCCTGTAAAGCTGAAATAGGATCGTCAGATGGCATTGTCGCCTCGCGCAAGAGGCTTCACTCCACACTTCTCACACACGCACACCTTCCCCTTCGCCTCCTCCGGCACCCGCGCCAGCACTTCCGGCGCAATCTTCGCTTCGAAGCACCAGCATTCGCTCTTGCCTGCGGCCAACCCACACTCGTTCGGCCCACCGCACAGCGGGCATTGGTCCTTCCTCAACTCACTCATACGTTTTCCGGATGCTCCACCGGCGTGTAAAACTCCGCCACGCGCCGCGCCGCCGCCCGCCCCACAATCTGTGCCAGCTCGTCTTCAGACGCCCCACGCACCAGCTCCGAGCTGCCGAAATTCCGCAACAGCTTCTGCACCGTCTTCTCTCCCACTCCCGGAATCTGGTCCAGTTCCGAAGTCAGCCGCGCTGCGTTCCGCCGCGTCCGATGGAAGGTCACGGCAAAGCGGTGCGCTTCGTCGCGGATCGATTGGATCAAATGCAGAATCGGCGAAAACCGGTCCAGGACGACCGGCTCATTCTCCTGCCCGTAAACATAGATGATCTCCTCGCGCTTGGCAATCGAAGCCAGCGGCTGGTTGATGATGCCGATCGCCTCCAGCGCATCCGCCGCCGAATGCAGTTGCCCGAGGCCGCCGTCGATCAGCACCAGGCCCGGCATCGGCTGGTTCTCCTGTTGCAGCCGCGAATACCGCCGCGTCACCACCTCTCGCATGCTCGCAAAATCGTCGTTGCCCACCACATCGCGGATGATGAACTTTCGGTAGTCCGACTTCTTCATCCGCCCCTCTTCCCACACCACCATGCTGGCCACTTTGTCGGTTCCCTGGATATGAGAAATATCGAAGCACTCGATCCGCTTGGGCGCGTCCGGAAGGCCGAGCGCGTCCTGCAACGCTTCCTGAATGGCTCGCGAAGATGGTTTCATCACCCGGAACCGCTGGTCGAAACTGTGCTTCGCGTTGGTCTCGACCAGATTTAAAAGCGCCTTCTTCTGCCCTCGCTGCGGTGTGTGGATCTCGACCTTCCGCCCGCGTTTCTCCGACAGCAGTTCCTCCAGCGTCTCGCGATCTTCGAAATCCACAGGTACGTGAATGATCGACGGGATGTGCTGCTGGTCGATGTAAATCTGCTTGATGAGCGCCGAGAAGAATTGCGGCTCGTCGAACTCGTGCTGGTCCTCCCAGAAGAATTCGCGCCGGTCCACAATCTGCCCGTTGCGCAGATGGAACAGGTTGAGCGCCACCAGCGGCGGCTCGGCATAGGCAGCGAAAATGTCGATGTCGTCGCCCTTCGCCGCCGCCATCTTCTGCCGCTCGTCCATCTCTTCGACGGTCGAAAGCAGGTCGCGCAGCGCCGCCGCTTCCTCGAAGCGCATAGCATCCGATGCCTGTTGCATCCGCTCGCGCAGGCCCTTCGCCAAGTCCGCGTGCCGGCCTTCGAGAAACAGTTTCACGTTCCTTACCGCGCCGGCGTAGGCGTCATCCGTCGTAAGCCCCTCCACGCAAGGCCCCAGGCAACGGTGGATGTGGTACTGCAAACACGGCTTCGGGTGATAGCGCGTCAGATCGACCTTGCAGGAAGGCACCAGGAAACTGCGGTGAATGAAGTTCACCAGACGATATGCCAGGTTTGCCGGGAAGTACGGGCCGTAGTATGTCGAACCGTCTTTGCGCAGCCGCCGCGTCACGTACACTCGCGGAAACTTTTCGGCGGTCAGCTTGATGTAGGGGTAGGTCTTATCGTCGCGCAGCAGGATATTGAACCGCGGCTTCCACTGCTTGATGAGGTTGTTCTCGAGCGCCAGCGCTTCCTTGTTGTTATCGACCAGGATGTAGTCGATGTCGCGGGCTTCCGAAATCAACGTCCCCGTTTTCGTGTCCGCTAAACGATCGTCGGAAAAGTAGCTGCGGACCCGCAGCCGCAAGCTCTTGGCTTTCCCGACATAAATCACGCGTCCGGCTGCATCTTTGTATAGATACACCCCCGGCTCCAGGGGCAACTGCGCAGCTTTCTCTCGGAGTTCTACCGCGGGCAATATAATTTAATTATGTCACGCTGGCTGGGAGCGGCCTTTCTCTTCCTGGTGAGCGGCGCTGCGGCGCTGCCAGGTCAGGAGAAGAAGCCGCCACAGACGAAACCTGCCGAACAGCAGGAACAGGCGCCGCCCGAGGAAGATGAGGCTGAGAAGCCCAAAGAGTATTCCTTCAATCCCCTTCAGGCCGAGAAAGAGGTGCGCGTCGGCACTTACTATTTCCATAAGGGGAGCTACAACGCGGCAGCGGGGCGTTTCCGGGAAGCCACCAAATGGAACCCGGCTTTGGCGGAGGCGTACGTCCTGTTAGGCGAGGCGGAAGAGAAGCGAAGATCCTGGAAAGCTGCCGAGGTGGCCTACGAGAAGTTTCTGGAATTGGCGGCCGATGACAAGCGGGCACCCGAAGTCCGCAAGAAAGTCGAAAAGCTGGCCAAAGGCAAACACTAGGCCGGAATCGGCTGCCTGCGAAGCTGGCGGGTCAGAATGGTGACGATCCGCCGGAACCCCCGTTCCCAGTCCGGAAACAGATCGATGTACTGAATTTCACGCCGGATGCTGGCCGGCACCGCGCAGGCATCCAACCGCACCGGGATCAGGAAAACATCGTCCAACGGGACGCGGCGGGCGCAATCCAGCGCATATCGGATCTCGGCTTGGAATCCACCCTTTTTTGAGACCGAGTTCCGGGAAAAGCATGCGATCACGAAATCCGTCGCCTCCAAAGCATCCTCGATGGAGCGCGGCCAGTTCTGCCCCGGCAGCAACTTGCGGCGGTCAAACCAAGGGTCGAAACCTCGTTCCGCGAGGGCATCGCACAAACGTTCCACTTGCGGCGTATCCTCTTGGACATACGCGAGGAAGACGGCAGGAACTGAACGCCGTACGAAGCGGTAGCCGTGCTTGCCGTCGGGATGAAACGCGCCCAGGCCATCGATGATCACGCTCTTGCCCTCTTCCAGGCAGTCGCGCACGATTCGCGCCACCTGCCTGGCCGAGGAACAATTACCGTTTGCCGCGACGACCAGGCGCTTTCCCCCCTTTTTGATCGAATTCGAACCCCCAACTGGCGCCGGGAGTGAACTTTCCCAGCCCAGGGAGTTGGGCACTGGCGCCCTTTTTCAGGTTGGCGATGATTTGGCTGACCACGTGGTCCAACTGATCGGCTGCTTCGGCCCGCGAAACACCGGCCTGCTTCGCCAGCCGACCGGCCAGTTCTTCCTTTTTCATGCCGATGTCATGCTACCAATGCGGATGTGTGTTTCCTCGTACGGATGAGCGCCTTCGACACCACTACAGGACTGAATTTAAGGCGGTTCGCTGGGGTGCACGACGCTGGCCCAAAGTCGTGATCTCAGATCGTGCGTTAATGAAGCGATTTTAATAATCGATTAAGCGCGGATTCATGTCGGGATGGATATCATACGCTCAGACGAGAATATCGTCACTCCAAAGGAGAACAGCAAAAATGAAGAGACTGATGACCGCCATGCTGGCCCTGTCGTTCCTGACTGGCCTTGCCACCGTGTCTTTCGCCCGCCCGGACGATGCCAAGACCGAAGACACCTCAAAGGCCAAAGCCAAGAAGGGCAAGAAGGCGAAGAAGGCAAAGAAAGACGACACATCGAAGATGGACGAAAAGAAGTAGCTTCTCGGTTTTATGTTCCTTTCCAGGATCGCCGCGTAGCTCACCGAGCGTCAGCTACGCGGCAGTCCGGTTTCCTTCCTCAGTAGATTTTCCTTCCGGAATTGACACCTCTTCCAGCGGCAGTTAATAATCTCTAGTGGAACATGGGGGATTGCTTCACGCTGATCGATGAATGTTTCTGTCAAAGGTGAGTACGCGCTGCTCGCGGTTTTTGACCTGGCGTCTCACCCTCCCGGCGAGCCGGTTCGCATCGCGGACATCGCCAAGAGGCAGAAGATCCCGCAGAAATTTCTGGAACTGATTCTGGCCAGCCTGAAGCAGGGCGGTTTTGTAGAATCGCGGCGAGGCGCGGAAGGTGGATATTTGCTGGCGCGCGGCGCGGACTCCATCAAAGTCGGCGAGCTGCTGCGTTTCGTGGAGGGGGCGCGCGATGAGAAAACGCGGGTGCGCCGTCAAACGGAAACCCCGTTTTCGGACATGTGGGCGCGCGTGAATCGCGCCGTATCGGAGATCCTGGACGAGACCTCGTTCGCCGATCTGCAGCGGGCGTGGAAAGACAAGCGCGCCAAATTCGTGCCTAACTGGGAGATATAAACAGCTTGATCTACGCAGACAATTCCTTGAGTATCGGCCGAACGCCCCTGGTGCGATTGAACCGCATCACCAAGGGGGCGCCGGCGACGCTGCTGGCCAAGATCGAAGGCCGCAACCCGGCCTACTCGGTGAAATGCCGCATTGGCGCGTCGATGATTTGGGATGCGGAGGAACGCGGAGTGCTGAAGCCCGGCAAGGAACTGATTGAGCCGACGAGCGGCAACACGGGCATCGCCCTGGCGTTCGTGGCGGCGGCGCGCGGTTATCCCATCACTCTGACTATGCCCGAAACCATGTCTCTCGAGCGGCGGAAGGTGCTGAAGGCGCTGGGCGCCAAGCTGATTCTGACCGACGGCTCGGAAGGCATGACTGCCGCCATCAAGCGCTGCGAAGACATGGTCGCCACCGATCCCGACCGCTACGTGCTGTTGCAGCAGTTCAAAAATCCCGCGAATCCGGACATCCATTTCAAGACCACCGGTCCGGAGATCTGGGAGGATACTGGCGGTGCGATCGACGTGCTGGTATCGGGCGTCGGGACGGGCGGCACGATCACCGGCGTTTCGCGGTACATCAAGAAACAGATGGGCAAGAAGATCATTTCGGTGGGCGTAGAGCCGGCCACGAGTCCCGTGATGACGCAGACTTTGCGGAGCCAAACGCTCAAACCGGGGCCGCACGCGATTCAGGGAATCGGGGCGGGATTTATTCCCGACACCCTTGATCTCGCGATGGTGGATCGGGTGGAGACGGTCACTAGCGAGGAATCGATTGAGATGGCGCGGCGGCTGGCGAAGGAAGAAGGCATCCTCTCGGGGATCTCCTGCGGCGCGGCGACGGCGGCGGCGGTGCGACTGGCGCACATGCCGGAGTTCAAAGACAAGACGTTCGTTGTAATTCTGCCGGATGCGGCAGAGCGCTATCTGACCAGCCCGCTATTCGAGGGATTGTTCGACGAATAGTTGAGCTTGGCTACTCGGCCCAGTTGTTCACGAGCTTCTGGACATCGATACTCCCCAGACCGGTCGCGAAGTTCCAGCCGGCTGTGGCGGGGTATGCGGATGTGTCCGCTGATTGGCTGGAGGTGGACAGGGCGCCGTCGCCTCCGTTGAGCCCATGTCCAGACCCACCAGGGCCTCGCCGATTTCCGGCTGTGGCGCCGTAGCAGTTTTGGGTTCCCGAGCAGTTTACGTCGATATCGCCCTCGGTAACACTGTGAAAGGGGGCGATCGCCGCTTTGGCAGCCAGCTTGTAGTAGACGTAGTTGGGATTCCCTTGCGGGCCATGCTTCTGGTTGACCAATGCCTGAATCCCCGCCAGAACGGGCGACGAGAATGATGTTCCGCCGGCGCCGGCCCAGTTGCTAGGAGCGCCCGTGCAAGGGGCTCCGCCATTCCCGGGGTCGGAAAAACAGGTCACGTAGAAGTGCCCCCAGATGCCATCGGCCGCGAACAGCGATACGTCAGGAATGTCGCGCACTCCATCGTTGGGGTTGCCGGCCGCCGACTGCCAGGAGGGTTTGGCATATCCCGCGCAGGTTCCACCGACCATGCCGTACTTCGCAGGAGCTCCGGTTGCGCAGCCGCTGGGACCGCCACTGCCCGCGGCGACCGCCTGCAGGCCTTGTTGCCGGGCCGTGTCGCTGTTGCAAAATCCCTTCGCGCCATAAGCGACCGTGAATCCGTTGTATGTGGCCAGCAGAGAACTGGCGCAGGAATCATTCCACGGGACTTCCGGAATGTATGACCGGGCCGACCCGTCGGTCGAGGAATTGGCCGAACTCCAGTAACTGTTGACGGTTCCCGCGAAGGTGTCGCTGAAGTCGGTGCCACCCACCGCGACGTTGTACGGCGTGGAGGCGTAAGCGCTGACACCGATTCCATGGGAGGCCGCGGAGGCGCCGGCATCGCAACTGGCCGCCCCTTCATCGCCCGCGGCGACAAACACCGAGACCCCTTCCATCACGGCTTGCTGATAAATGGAGTTGAATGCCGCATTCGACGAGGCGCCGTTTTCCGCTTCGCATTCGCCATAGCTGATGCTCATGATGGATGGCGGCTTGGACCTCTCCAGAAGATTCTGCATTGCAATCAGGCCGCCGAACGTGGTCCTGGTGTTGTCGCAGGAGGCGACCAGGATGGCCGCGTTGGGCGCAGCCGCGCTGGCCCATTCGGCATCCAAGATGGCTTCGCCGTCATCGCTGTTTACGCCGGGAGCGCGGCAATTCGTGACGCCACTCGACGGCTTCGGATGGACGGTCGCCAGCGATCCGGAGGTGTATTTCGAAAGCCCGAATGTGGAGCGGAAAGTGGTCCAGTCAGCGGCGCTGTAGAGATCGCTATCCTCGATCACCACGATGGTTTGGCCGCGGCCTGTGATCCCGGCTTTGAAGAGCGGATTCAGGTCGTAAATCGTGGCCAGATCCGCCGGAACCACCGCTTGAGAGGGAACGCCGCCGGACGTAAAGGTGTAATCGGCACGGGCTTTGCGCATGGTGTGCGGCATGAAATCATGCAGCGAGATAACACCTGCCACCACGGGAGCGAGCGCCGCCGGAATTCGCGGATCGCTCATATTGGCGATGTGCTCCTGGCCCTTCACATTGAGATGATGAATCTCGGTGTTGAGGGCCTGCCTGACCTGGCCGGCGGTGCCGGTGAAGTCGACGAGCATCCTGCCCGAATACACCAGGTTGACGGTAAATCCGTGCGACTGGAGCCAGCTTGTGACCTTATCAACATCCTCCTGCGCCGGTGCGTAGTGCTGCGCGATTTGATCCGCCGTAAGCCACTTATGAAAGTTTGGCGACCGAGGGTCATGCAGTTGATCGATCAACTGTCGCATCGCCTGTTCCTGTTCGGGAGGGCGCTGGAGTTGCAGAAGCATGTGGTCCATGACGAGGTCATCCGCGACCAGACCACGGTCATACTCGGGGTTGGCTTCGGGACGCGTGTTGCCCGCCAGGCGATATAACTTGGTCTCATCCAAGCGGTCCACGACCAGCGCCCGAGAAGGCTGCGCCTGCGCGGTGATGGCGGCCGGGAAGGCCAAGACCAACCACAATGCCGCCGAAGAGTTGATGGCTAATGCGAGTCTTTTGAGCATTGCAAGACCTTGATGGGGCAGGGAATCCTCTGAGCGAACATAATGACTTGACGTTCAGCAGGAGCCTGGTGTGTACAGGACGCTGGGAAATACTTTGAGCCGAGCTAACCTTCAGGAGTATTGTCGGGCCGTATTTTCTGGCTGACCATAAAGAATGCGGGTGGAAATGCCGATGAACTCTCTAAAGATGATCGCGGCTACCGTCGATATGAACAGTTGGAGGTGCGACGATGGGTTCCGTCTCTTCGCTTAACCCCGGTGTGGCAAACCTACTGCAAATGCTTTCGACGGTGAATTCGCCGGTGCTGTCGTCTCCGGCGGTAGTGTCCGCTCTGGAGAATGCCCCTACCACCGACATAGTCCAACTGAGCCAGTCGGCCACTCAGTTGGAGAACGTGGACATGCTGTTCGGAATCCCGAATAGTTCGGCGGACAGTTCCACTGCTACCTTGAGCAGTCTTCTCGCAACTTTAGAGTCTCCCCAGACAGCCCCCAGTGCACCGACAGTCCCCGAGTCCTCTTCGACAACTTCTTCTACATCCACCGAAGCGGGGCAACTCGCCAGTTACCAGGCAGCCTTGCAGTCTGCGGAGACGCAGACATTGTTTGGTACAGCGCCGACCCTGCCCGACACCTCATTGCTTAATCTGATCGGTTAACGCAGACGCCCGCAGATTTTTTGGAACTTGTTGGCTTTGCCGCCGCCATCATGAACAGAGCCTCTATGGCTGAAATCTGGCCGGTGGTCGCGCTCCTGGCTCGGCGCTCGAGTCGGGGAGGTGCGATCAGTAATGGCCAGCGGGCGGACGGCGGGTCTCGGCACGGCTGAAATTGCAACGCTATTGTTGGCGCTTCCTCTGCTAGCGCAGCAGGCAGGAGCCGCCGATAAATCCCTCTGCGCAAGCTGAGTCCAAAGCGAGTAGCAACAAAGAGAGCCCCGAGAACAAGGAACCAGCTTGGCCTACGGATGATCGGCTATTCTGGACCCTACCGAACTATCTGACAGTGGAGAACGCCGGTCATGTCCCGCCACTCACGAGCGCACAGAAATACAAGTTGGTGGCTCAACAATCCTTTGACCCGGTTCAATTCCCATATGTAGGATTCCTGGCCCTGCTCGGCCAGATGTCAAATAGTGAACCGGCGTTCGGACAAGGTGCTGCCGGCTACGCGAAGCGCTACGGCACGGAATTCGCCGACATCGCGATCGGCAACTTCATTACCGGCGCGGTGCTTCCGTCCATGCTCCGGCAAGATCCGCGCTACTTCCAATTGGGGAAGGGCGGTTTTTTTCATCGCTTTGGCTACGCGGCAACGCGGATCGTCATTACTCGTGCCGATTCAGGCCACAATCAGTTTAACTATTCCGAAATTGCAGGCAACGCTCTGGCAGCGGCCGTTGCCAACGCATACCACCCGCCGCATGATCGAACCGCCATCAATAGCGTGAGCGTGTGGTGGACACAAATTGGGTTGGACGCGATGGCCAACGAAGGGGTGGAATTCTGGCCGGATATCCGCCGCAAAGTGGATGCCTTTCGCCATAGGCATCTCTAAGCCGCGCGCTACTTGAGCTTCACCGGATACGGCGCGTGCTCCGGCAGCTTAGGATTGGATTTCTCCAACGCGCGGAGCAGTTCCGCGACACCCCGCTCCAATTGGGGATCGTGGCCCTCGATCACCGATTTCGGGTCATTGACCACGACGATGTCGGGATCTACACCGTGGCCTTCGACGGCCCACTCGCCGTCGGCCTTGGCATAAGCGAACTCCGGGACGTTCACGGTTCCGCCATCCATCAGCGGGCCGTGGTCGGTAATGCCCACTACGCCTCCCCAGGATCGCTCACCGATGAGCGGCCCGAGGCCGGCGGTATGGAACATCCATGGGAAGATGTCGCCGTCGGATGCAGAGTTGCCGTCGAGGAGCACGGCCTTTGGCCCGATGAAGACGCTGTCAGGGTATACCTGGGGAGTTGCGATGGTTCGGGAGTAGTCGAGCCCCATGAGCTTGCGAGTCAATCTTCCAATCACCATGCGTGAGACGTTGCCGCCGCCGTTGGCGCGATCGTCGATCAGCAGGGCTTCCTTGCGAAGCTGCGGGTAGTACCACTTGATGAACTCACGAATGCCGGCCTCTCCCATATCCGGCAAGTGCATATAGGCGATGCGGCCGTGCGAGAGCTCGTCGACGCGCTTACGATTCTGCGTCACCCAGTCGAGATAGAGCAGGTCGCTTTCGCTCGCGATGGGCTTATAGGTCACCTTGCGTGCCCCGGTGAGCGTGGGAGTGGCGTTCAAAGTCAGTTGTACCGGCCCGTCGCCGGCATGGCGGAGCAATTGATAGATATCTTGTTTGGCGGTCAACTCTTCACCGTTGATCGCAAGGACATAGTCGCCGGTTTTGGCATCCACGCCGACTTCGGTGAGCGGGGAGCGATAGTTTTCTTCCTCATTTTGTCCCTGAAAGATTTTGGCGATGCGGTAGCGGCCGGAGTTCGTGTCGACCTCGAACCGCGCTCCTGGAAGTCCGGCATGCGGGCGCGGTGGCAACTCAATATCTCCGCCGACGATATACGCATGCTGGACGGTGAGCTCGGCGATCATTTCCCCAATCACATAGTTGAGGTCGGAGCGGTGCGCAACGTCGGGTAGCAGTTCGCTGTAGCGCAGGCGCAGCGCTTCCCAATCGTAGCCATGCATATTCGGCGCATAGAAGAAATCGCGATAACGGCGCCACACCTCGTTAAAGATCTGCTTCCACTCCTCGGCCGGCACCTTTTCGAGCATCAAGCCGGCGGTCGAGACAGTTTTCTTGGCGCTAACGGGTGCAGGCACGGCTGTTGCGGGAACGGCGTCATAGACGTTCCAAGCCTGGGCTTGATGAACCAGGGCTTTAGAACCATCCCGCGAGAGACGCCAACCGGTGATGTCATCGGCCAGAGTGGTTTCCTTCCGGTCTTTGAAGGAGAAAATGCGCAATGTCGACTTCAATGCGGCGGGACGGCCGTAATACGGCGCGGCCGAGACTCCGTATACCAATGCATCGGATTTCACGGCAAGACCGAAGTAGTTGTTGGCATCCAGGGGAACACGCGTAACGCGCTGCTCCAGACCATCGAAGTCGATGCCTTTGTCCTTCGGCTGCTCGGGTTTCTTGTCTTTCTCGTCTTTCGATTGGCTTTCCTTGGCCGGCTCGTCCTTCTTGATGGCCACCTCGTCGCTCTCCACCGGGAACGGATTCTTGACGTCTTTTCGAAGAGCGAGAGCAAAAATTCCCCGTGAACGATTGGTGGCGAAATCAAACTCGATCTGCGAGAGCTGGGGCTGAAACTCGTGATCCGCGAGGAAGTAGAGGTAATCGGCCCCGGGATCCCAGGCGGGTGAGTTTTCGTTGAAGGTACCACTCGTCACCCGGCGGAGCTTGTCCTCCTTGGCGCTCCATACGTAGAGGGCGGAAAAACCAGACGGATCGTTGATGCTGAAAGCGAGATATCCACCGCCGGGCGACCAATCGTAGTCGCGGATTTCTCCCTCGGTTGAATGAGCAATCTCCTTGGCCGCGTGATTGACGAGCGATGCTACCCAGAGCCGGCCGTCTTTGTCGCTGAAGGCGATCTGCTGATTGTCGGGCGACCATTGCGGCTGGTAGCGGAAGGCGTGGCCGCCGCTAGTGATCTTCTCGGGAGGTGAAGTCCCGTCCTGCGCCACTACGTAGATCTCTTCTTCGCCGCTGGCGTCTGAAAGGAAAGCGATTTTGGAGCCGTCGGGAGACCAGGCGGGCCATTTGTCATGCGCACCGGGGGAATGCGTGAGGTTGCGGGTTGGACCTTTCTCCACGGGAGCGGAGAAGATATCTCCGCGGGCGGCGAAAAGGACGCGCTCTCCCTTGGGGCTGAGGTCCGCCTGCTCGATCAAGTTTGCCGCTGAAATGTAGCTGGCTCTGCGGTTGACGCCGTCGTCTGGCACGCGGATGGCGATGTGCGCGCTCTTGCCCGTTTTGACATCGAGCACATTCAGCTCGCCGTCCAGCTCATAGACAATCCGATGTTCGCGATCAGTGCTGGGCCAGCGCACATCCCACGTGGTGTTCCGCGTCACCTGCGTGGTTTTTCCAGTTCCGGTGTCATAGGCATAGAGGTTGAAGTGGCCGTCGCGGTCGGAATCGAAATAGATCTCTTTGCCGATCCACATGGGGTCGCGGCTGGCGCGTGGGCCCTCGGTGATGCGCTTGGCAGCATGGGGCTCGGTATCGAAAATGTAGAGCTCGTTGGCCTGGCCGCCGCTATAGCGCTTTTCGGTGCGAAAGTCGCGAGCCTGCGGCGAATAGACAAGCTGGTTGCCGCCGGGCGAATATGACGCCGCGCCGGAGACGGGCATGGGGAGCGGCTCGGAAGGGCCGCCTTCGACGGGCACACGATAGAGCCGGCTGATGGCGAGAGTCCAGCCATCGCGCAGTGAACGATAGATGACGTAGCGGCCGTCGTTGGTCCAGCCATACACCTGGTTGTCATAGCCCCAGCGCGGCGCCAGCGGCCCGCGAGCCGGATAGAAGGTCAACTGCCTGGGTTCGCCACCCTCCGAAGGAATGATATAGACCTGTTCATCGCCATCGTATTGTCCCGTGAAGGCGATCCACTTGCCGTCGGGGGAGAATTTGGCGAACACCTCAACGCCGGGGTGCGCGGTGAGACGCGCGGCGGCGCCGCCACTGGCGTTGACAATCCACAGGTCACCACCGTAGGTAAACACGATGCGGTTGTCGTGGATATCGGGGAAACGCAATAGCTTGGTTTGCGCGGAAAGCGCGGCAGCCGACGCCAGAAATGCAAGGGCTAAGGAAAATGGGTAGCGCATAGATTATGAGGCGATAGGGACAGGCTATCAGACTATCCGAGACGGCTGTTGTGGAAAACCGATAGTGCGGGGGTGAAAAGCGGGGGCCGACTTTAGCGGATCACAAAAAAATAAGCGGGCGCATTATTGGGTGATAGGGGTGAGTGCGCCCGCTGTCGTAACGGGGATTTACTCATAAGACGATTTGAGGTGTCATTTCGTTCCGACGGTTCTCAAAAAATATTCAGCGCGTAAGAAATGTAACATCTATGACAGCCCTAGTGTCTCTCGCGTCCCAAAAGCGCACAGGCCGCGCGCTTGTCATGGGAGGTTTTGCGATCCGGCTGCGGTGCTGAGCTAAAATCGTTCGCAGCATGAGGCTCACGGTGGCACTGCTTCTGGCATGCGTGATGGTGGCCCAGACTCCATCAGCCAGCCCCGAGCTGGCAGAATCACCGAAAACCGAAATGAAGAGCCCACCCTTGCTCCGGAATGAAGGCAAGCCCATGGGGATCCCGTTCGCCTGCACGGACGACGATATGCAGTGGGCGGGGATGAGCTGTTCGGAGGAAGAGCCCTGCCCGGTGTACCTCGAGCTTTCGGGGATCGATACGGTAGGAAACCGTATCATCGTGCTGGGGAACATCCACACAGAATCGATGACGCTCTACTCCTTGCTGATGTCGAGCGAAGACGGGGGCGCCACATGGCAGGAACCTTACGAGCGATTGCGCGGCGCCGGACTCAATCACATCCAGTTAATCGATTTTCAAAATGGCTGGATCAGCGGAGAAACCGTAGTACCGGTAGCGCGCGATCCGTTCTTTCTGATCACCTCCGACGGAGGGAAGAGCTGGCGCATGCGCCCCGTGCTGGCGGAAGGCATGGGAGGCGCGATCCGGCAATTTCATTTTGAATCGGCTTCGAGCGGCACGATGGTGATCGACCGCATGCAGTCGGCGGAATCATCGCGATATGAGCTGTACGATACGCCCAATGGGGGCGAGACTTGGATGATCCGGCGGACGAGCGACCAACCGATAACGCTGCCGCATCCGGCTCCGGACCCGGCGAGTTCCGGCTGGAGGATTCGAGCGGACTCGCATTCGAAATCGTTCACGATCGAAAAGCAGCAAGGCGAGAAGTGGAGCGGGGTGGCGAGCTTTCTGGTGCAGATCGAGGCGTGCAAGCCGGCACCGCACGTTATGCCACCACCACCGCCCGAGCCGGAACGGGAAACGCCGGCGGCGCCGGAAAATCCGCCCAGCCCGACGAAGCCTCACCGGAAGCCATGAAGTCCAACGCCATCGAGCTGGAGTTATTCCGGAACCTCTTCGTCTCCATCGCCGAGGAGATGGGGGTGGTGCTGCGCAAGACGGCGTATTCCGCCAACATCAAAGAACGCCGCGACTACTCGTGCGCGATGTATGACGGCGCCGGCGAGACGGTGGCCATGGGCGATCACATGCCGGTGCACCTGGGTGCGATGCCGCTCTCGGTGCGGCACGCGATCGACGCCTTGCAGATTGGCCCGGGGGACGTGGCGATTGTGAACGATCCCTTTCGGGGCGGGACGCATCTGCCGGACATCACCGCCGTGAGCGGCGTGTTCCTGGGCGGCCGCCGGCCCGACTTTTACGTAGCTAACCGTGCACACCACGCCGACGTGGGGGGAATGAGTCCGGGGTCGATGCCGCTGGCGCGGGAGATTTTCCAGGAAGGAATCCGCATTCCCCCCGTGTTGCTGGTTCGAAAAGGCGTGGTGGACCGAGGACTCATGGGCGTTTTGCTGGCGAACGTCAGAACGCCGGAGGAACGCGAAGGCGATTTGTTGGCCCAGATGATGGCGAACCGGCGCGGCGAAGAGCGGCTGCGCGAAATCGTCAAGAAATATGGGCTGCGCGCGGTGCGGCGCAACATGGCCGAGCTACAGAACTATAGCGAGCGGATGACGCGGGCGGCGATCTGGCGCTTGCCCGACGGCATTTATCGATTTGTGGATTACCTGGACAGTGACGGGATCACGACGCGGCCGGTGAAGATCCAGGTGGCGATCACGATTCGCGGCGACGTAGCGGAAGTAGATTTCGCGGGTTCGGACGCGCAGGTGGAAGGACCGGTGAATGCGAACTACGCGGTTGCTCTTTCGGCGACGATGTACGCATTCCGGTGCCTGGTGGCGGAAGATGTGCCGTACACGGCGGGGCTGCTGCGGCCCATCCGGGTGATCGCGCCGGAGCGGACGGTGGTGAACGCGGGGCCTCCGGCGGCGATGGCGGCGGGGAACGTGGAGACGTCGCAACGCATCACAGACGTGGTGCTGGGTGCGCTGGCGGAAGCGGCGCCGGAACGCATTCCGGCGGCAAGCTCCGGCACGATGAACAATCTCTCGCTGGGCGGTTGGGATGCGCGTCGCAGCCGGTCGTTTGCTTACTACGAGACTATCGCCGGAGGAATGGGGGCGTCGGCGGCGGGACCTGGCGAGAGCGCGATCCACACGCATATGACCAACAGTTGGAATACGCCCATCGAAGCATTCGAGCGACAGTATCCGTTGCGCGTGCGGCGGTACGAAGTGCGCCGCGGATCGGGCGGGAAGGGGAAGAGCCGCGGCGGCGAAGGGATCGTGCGGGAGATCGAGTTTTTGACGCCGTGCGATGTGACGATTCTCTCCGACCGGCGGGAGCGCGGGCCGTATGGACTGGCGGGCGGAGGGGCGGGTCGGCCGGGGCGGAATACTTTACTGCGCGGGAAGCGGCGTTTGAGGATCGGCGCAAAGGAGAATTTTCTGGTGCGGGTTGGGGATGTGCTGCGCGTGGAGACGCCGGGTGGCGGGGGGTGGGGTGGCAAGGCCATCGCCAAGGCAAAAGGCAAAGGGCAAAAGGCAAAAGGCAAAAGTGGGTGAGCGGGGGGTTCGGGAGTTTTTTGGGCTGCGGCGCAACCTTGTTTTGCTGCTGGTCGCGATTGTGGCGATTGGGGCGGGGGAAGAGACGTGGATGCGTTTCGTGCCCAAGTACCTGGAGTCGCTGGGCGCGGCGGCGCTGATTATCGGGTTGTATGACGGGCTGAAGACGCTGCTGGGTGCGCTGTATGCGTATCCGGGCGGTGTGGTGGTGGACCGTTGGGGACACCGCACGGCGCTCGTGGCGTTCACCGCAATTTCGATCGCGGGCTACGCGCTGGTGCTGTTGATTCCGAAGTGGCCGGCGGTGATCGGCGGGACTTTTCTCTTCCTGGCGTGGAGCACGCTTTCATTGCCGGCGATGTTTTCACTGGTGGCGAAGAACCTTTCCGTGGAAAAGCACACCATGGGAATCGGCATGCAATCGCTGATCAAGCGCGTGCCGATTGTGATCGGGCCAGTGGCCGGAGGCCTGCTGATCGATCGCTATGGTGTGGTGGCCGGGGTGCGTGCGGGGCTCGGGATTTCGATCGTCATGGGGCTGGTTGGTCTGGTGGCCCAGCGTCAGATCCGCGAGGAAGCATTGCAGTTCGAACTGGCGCCGGCGAGCTTTTGGTCGGTAGTGAAGAGCTTCGATCCACCGTTGCGGCGGCTGCTGCTCAGCGACATTCTGGTGCGGTTTTGCGAGCGGATTCCTTATGCGTGGGTGGTGATCTACGCTATGGATCGTGTGGGCGTGAGCGCGACCGGGGTGGGAGTCCTTACGGCGATCGAGGTGATCGTGGCGTCGGCGTGCTACATCCCGGTGGCTTATCTGGCGGAGCGTTACGGCCGAGAACCGTTCGTCATTGCGACGTTTTTCATTTTCACGATTTTTCCGTTGACGCTGGTGGTCGCGCATAGCTTTCCGCTGCTGATGGTGGCGTTTGCCGTGCGTGGCTTGAAAGAATTCGGAGATTCGCCGCGGAAGGCGTTGATTGTGAGTTATGCATCGGCGGAGATGCGTGGCCGGACGGTAGGCGCGTACTATCTGATTCGCGATACGTTCGTCAGCGCGGGGGCGTTGCTGGGCGCATGGCTGTGGAAGTTCGGACCAAACGTCAATTTCTGGGGCGCGGCGGCGCTCGGCGCTGCGGGGACGCTGGTTTACAGTGTGATGCTGATTGGCCGGCGGCCCCAACCACCGTAGAATTCATCAGGAGACCTCAGGATGAGCGACAACGCACCCGCGCAGGACCGCGTCTTCGGATTCGCCACGCGCGCGCTGCATGCGGGACAGCAGCCGGATGCGGCGACCGGCTCGCGAGCTGTGCCCATTTACCAGACCACGTCGTACGTTTTCGAAGACAGCGAGCACGCGGCGGCTCTCTTCAACTTGCAGCGCTTCGGCAACATCTACACGCGCATCATGAACCCGACTACCGCGGTATTCGAGGAGCGGATGGCGGCGCTCGAGCGCGGCGTGGGAGCGCTGGGCGTGGGGAGCGGGCAGGCGGCGCAGTTCATCGCGATCGCGAGCCTTTGCCAAGCGGGGGATGAAATCGTCTCGGCGAGCACGCTCTACGGCGGCACCTACACGCAGTTCGATATCAGCTTTCGCCGTCTGGGGATTCACACTACTTTCGTGGACCCCGACGATCCGGAGAATTTCCGCCGTGCCATCACGCCGCGAACCAAACTGCTATACGGAGAGACCATCGGAAATCCGCGCATCAATGTGCTGGACATTGCAGCAGTGGCGAAGATTGCGCATGAAGCGAATATCCCGCTGATGATCGACAACACGTTTGCCTCGCCTTACCTATGCCGGCCCATCGAGCACGGCGCGGATATCGTGGTGCACTCGGCGACCAAGTTCATTGGTGGACATGGGACATCCATTGGCGGTGTGATCGTGGACAGCGGCAAGTTTCCCTGGGAGAACGGCGGATTTCCGCAACTGCTCGAGCCCAGCAAGGGTTACCACGGCATCCGCTTCCGCGAGACGTTCGGCGATATCGCGTACATTGTGAAAGCGCGGGTGGAGGGGCTGCGCGACTTTGGTCCTGCGCTAAGCCCGTTTAACTCGTTTCTGTTTTTGCAGGGCCTGGAGACGCTGAATCTGCGCATGGATCGCCATTCGAATAACGCCCTGGCTGTTGCGGAACATTTCAGTGGGCATCCGCACGTGAGCTGGGTGAACTACCCGGGCCTGGCGTCCAGTCCGTATTACAAGCTGGCGCAGAAATACCTGCCTTCGGGAGCGGGCGCCATTCTTACGTTCGGCATTCGCGGAGGGTTGGAAGCCGGCCGGCGGTTCATCGATTCTCTGAAACTGTTCTCACACCTGGCGAATGTGGGAGACGCCAAAAGCCTTGTGATCCATCCCGCCTCGACGACGCACCAGCAGTTGACGGACGAAGAAAAGGTAGCGGCGGGCGTGACTAACGATCTGGTCCGGCTTTCCGTGGGGCTCGAGGAGATCGACGATATTCTGTGGGACCTGGATCAGGCGCTCGAAACGGCGCACCGCGCATGAACCGAGGCCAGTGCAAGTTCGATCTTTCCGAAGGAGTAAGTGGCAACTCGCCGGTGAATCGCAGCCGGTTTGCAACCACGGCCGCGGACCGGCTCCGGATTCTCCAGACCTACAGGCGCATCGCCATGGTGGGTCTTTCGGCAAATCCGTTTCGTCCCAGTCATTACGCGGCCATTTACCTTCTGGCTGAGGGATATGACGTGATCCCCGTCAATCCGCGCGAAAAAGAGATCCTGGGGCGCCCGTCGTATGCATCGCTCGGCGACGTTCCTGGACCGGTCGAGGTAGTCGACATTTTCCGCGAGCCGTCGGCCGTTCCGGCACTGGTGGAGGAAGCCATCGCCATCGGCGCGAAAGTGATTTGGATGCAGTTGGGCGTGATTCACGAAGCGGCCGCCGCCCGCGCCTGCTCGGCCGGCATGGAAGTGGTGATGGACCGCTGCATGAAGATCGAACACGCGCGTTTCTTCGGCGGGCTGAACACGATGGGGCTAAACACAGGGGTTATCTCGGCGCGAAAGCGTTAGCAGGGAATTTCGGGCATTAGGCCGTATAATAGAAAGAAAGGAGTCATGTGTCGCTTCGTAGGTTTCTGCGGTTCGCCGCCCATGTCCAAATGTTGCCGGTGCTCGAGAGCGGCGAGGAAACGCTCGTCGGCGGCCAGGCTGTCATTGAAGGAGTCATGATGCGTGCGCCGCACAGCTATTGTGTGGCCGTACGCAAGCCCTCGGGTGAGATTGTCACGAATGAAATGCCGGTGCCGCGGATGTCGGAGAAATACAAGATCTTCAAATATCCAGGGTTGCGCGGGCTGGGGGTGCTGGGACAGGCCATGTCGCTAGGCATCAAGGCGCTGCGCTTTTCAGCGACTACCACGCTAGATGACGGCCGAAGTGAAGAGAAGCCCAAGGAGATGTCCTCCGGGGCGATGACGCTTCAGATCCTGTTTTCCTTGGCTTTTTTCATCTTTCTCTACAAGTTCGTTCCGCTGTACCTGGCGACCTGGCTGGGCAAAGCGTATCCGGTTGTCAACGGGCGGCTGGCATTCAACGCCGTCGACGGCGTGATCCGGCTGGCAATCTTCCTGTGCTTCCTTTTCCTGATGTCGCGCTCGAAGGACATCCGCCGAGTATTCGAATATCATGGCGCCGAGCACAAAGTCGTATTCAACTTCGAGTCCGGTAAACCAGTTACCGTGGAAAATGCGCAAGCGTTCACCACGTTTCATCCGCGCTGTGGCACCAGTTTCCTGCTGGTGGTGATGGTGATCTCGATGATCGTTTACACGCTGATCCCGTTCCAGGGTTTCGGCATGAAATTACTGTCGCGCGTCCTGCTGCTGCCGGTGATCACGGGCTTGAGCTATGAGCTGATCCGGTTCGCCGCCAAGCGCCGCGGGTCGTTCCTGGCGCTGCTGACCGCGCCGGGTCTCTGGCTGCAGCGCATTACCACGCAGCCGCCCTCCAACGAACAGGCCGAAGTGGCCATCTGCGCGCTCGATCACGCCATGGCGCTCGAATCCGCGCAGGGCGGCCAACTGGTCATTGCTTAACCATCCATGGAATTCATCGGCAGGCTCGAACAGATCGAAGTGCGTTTTGAGGAGCTGAACCGCCAGATGGCCGATCCCGCGGTCATCAGCGATGCGGAGCAGTACCGGAAAATCACCAAGGCCCACAGCGAGCTTTCGGAGATCGTGGCGAAATACCGCGATTGGAAGGAAGCCTCCAGCCAGCTTGCGCAGGCACGCGCCATGTTGTCGGATGCGGACGCCGAGATGCAGCAGATGGCGCAGGAAGAGATCGTGCGCCTCGAGCCCATGATCGCCGAGATCGAGCAGGAATTGAAGTTTTTGCTGTTGCCCAAGGATCCCAACGACGAAAAGAACGTGGTGCTCGAAATACGCGCCGGCACGGGCGGCGACGAGGCTACGCTGTTCGCGGCGGAGATTTTCCGCATGTACTCGCGCTACGCCGAGTCGCAGCGTTGGCGCGTGGAAATCACGTCGATGAGCGAGTCGGCCGTGGGCGGTCTGAAGGAAGTGATCGCGTTGGTGAGCGGCCAGCGTGTGTACAGCAAGCTGAAGTATGAGAGCGGCGTGCATCGCGTGCAGCGAGTACCGGTGACCGAGCAACAGGGGCGGGTCCACACCTCTGCGATCACAGTTGCAGTGCTGCCGGAAGCAGACGAGGTGGAAGTCGAGATCGAGGCGAAAGACATTCGCATCGATACGTTCTGCTCTTCGGGGCCGGGCGGTCAGTCGGTCAACACTACTTATTCGGCAGTGCGCATCACGCACTTACCCACGGGACTGGTGGTTTCGTGCCAGGACGAGAAGTCGCAGATTAAGAACAGAGCGAAGGCGATGCGCGTTCTGCGGTCGCGACTCTACGAAATCGAACTCGAAAAACAGCAGGAACAACTTGGCGCAGAGCGGCGCAGCATGGTCGGAACGGGCGATCGCAGTGAGAAGATCCGTACCTACAATTTCCCGCAGAATCGCGTGACGGATCACCGCATCGGGCTGACGCTGCACCAGCTCGACATCGTGATTGACGGCCGGTTAGACCCGATCATCGACGCGCTCACCGCGCACTATCAAACCGAAAAACTCAAGCATGAAGGCGTAACGGCTTAGAGGGGCGCGATGACCCTCCAGCAAGCGCTGCTCCAGGGCACGAAGCTGCTGGAGGAGGGAAGCATCGCATCTCCACGGTTAACGGCTGAGGTGCTGCTTTGCCATGCGCTGCATTGCGAACGCTCGTTTCTCTACGCACACGGCGAGCGTGAACTACGTGAAGTCGAGTGGATCCATTACGGCCGCTATCTGCATGAGCGCCTCAACGGCAAGCCGACACAATACATCACGGGACGCCAGGAATTCTACGGGCGCGAATTCCGTGTCACGCCGGATGTTTTGATTCCGAGACCGGAGACGGAACTGGTGGCCGAGACTGCTCTGAAACTGGGTGCGCGGCGGATGGTGGATGTCGGCTGCGGATCGGGCGCCATTGCCGTGACACTGCGTCTGGAGACGCAAGCGCAGGTGTACGGGACGGATATCTCGGCTGCGGCCCTGGCGGTAGCCGCGGAGAACGCGCGTAAGCTCGGCGCACCTGTCGGGTTCGTCCAGTGCGATTTGCTTGCGGGAATTGCGAACGAGTCAATGGACATGATCGTTTCGAATCCGCCGTACGTGCCGCTCGGCGACCGCGCCGGCTTGCAGCGCGAGGTGCGGGATCACGAGCCGGAAGCGGCACTGTTCGCTGGCCCGACCGGATTCGAGATTTATCAGAGGCTGGTCGACGACGCGCCGCGCGTGCTGCGCTCCGGCGGCTGGCTGGTGCTGGAGCTTGGCTACAATGGCAAAGACCGCGTGACGGCCATGCTGGAAAAGGGCTGGCGAGATGTGCAGGTGGCGCCGGATCTGGCGGGCATTCCGCGGGTGTTGGCGGCACGCTGGGAGCCGTGAGGGATAATGTTGGCATGAAGCGGCGGCAGATTCTGTTGGACGATGAGAGCGATCGTATATTGGACGGCATGGCTCAGGTCCACTCCGGCAATCGAAGTTTGGCTGTTCGGGAAGCTCTCAAGACACATAAGACCGTCGAGTCCATGCTGCGGGAAATGGAACGCGTCCATGGTGCCGAGTTGCGCCGCCAAAAGGCGCGGTCTGAAAGAAGCTTTCGCAACGGGACAGCTGTTCCCTGGGAGCAAGTAAAAAAACGTAGCCGGCTGTGAATGTTCTTTTTGGGGAGGGTATTCCCGAGGTCTTCCAGGAGCTCCCTCGTCCGGTGCAGGTCAAGGCAGCCCGGATCATTGATCTCATTGCCGTATTTCCCGAGATGTATCCTGTACGCAGAATCGGGCTGATGCGCGGGTATCGCTACTTTAACGCCCTCGGATACTATTTCTATTACTCTATTTCTTCGCAAGAGATCCGCATTACGGCGATTCTGCCTGGCCGGATGGAGCAGGCTTAGCCATGAAAACCATCTTCCACGTCGACATGGACGCCTTCTTTGTTTCCGTAGAAGAGCTGTTCGACCCTTCGCTCAAAGGCAAGGCAGTCGTGGTCGGTGGGCGGCCCAACGAGCGTGGGGTGGTTTCGGCGGCGTCGTACGAAGCGCGGAAGTTCGGGGTGCACTCGGCATTACCTTTGCGCACGGCGTACAAGCTTTGCCCGCATGCGATCTTCGTTGACGGCCATCCGGAACGCTACCGCGATTACTCGCATCGCGTTTTCGGCGTGCTGAATCAATTCTCGCCACAGGTGGAGATGGCATCGGTCGACGAAGCCTATTTGGATATGACCGGCACCGAGCGGCTGCACGGGCCTCCCATGCGCGCGGCGCACGCATTGCATGAGACCATGCGCGCACAAACGAAGCTCAATTGCTCGATTGGCATTGGGACATCGCGCCTCGTGGCGAAGATCTCATCGGACCAGGCCAAGCCCAACGGCGTCCTGTTGGTGATGTCCGGCCAGGAAGCGCGGTTTCTCGCTCCGCTCGACGTGCGCAAGGTGCCGGGTGTGGGCAAGGTGACGGAGAAGAATCTGCACGCGTTGGGTATTCGAAAGATCGGCGACCTGGCAAAGCTGGACGAGGATTATCTCGAAAGCCGCTTTGGCAAGTGGGGGCTGGCGCTGGCGGGCAAAGCGCGCGGCCTCGATGCGGGCGGCTGGTTCGATAGCGAGGTCGGCGCCGATACCGATCCTAAATCCATCAGCCACGAGCACACTTACGGCGAAGATACCGCCGATTCCGAAGTGCTGGAAGCGACGCTCTCGCGCCTTTCCGAGATGGTGGGGCGCCGCTTGCGCGAAAACGGGCTGCATGCACGCACGCTCCAGCTCAAACTGCGCTATCAGGACTTCTCGACCATCACGCGCGCGCATTCGCTCGATCGGCCGACGCAGGTGGATACGGAGATCTTCGAGGAAATTCGCGCTCTGTTTCGCAAGAATTGGAAAAAGGGCCGGAAAATTCGGCTGCTTGGCGTGCATGCGGCATCGTTTGAAGACGCCGGGCCGCAGCTCGACCTGTTGGGTGAGAGCAAACACGAGCGCTGGGAACAGGCCCTGGCCGCGGCAGACAGGCTGCGCGATAAGTACGGGGAATCGGCGGTCTCGCTCGCATCCGGCATGCGGGGCCGTTTTCGCGAGCGCACGCACGAAAATCCCGCCGGCCTTCCGGGAAAGCCGAAGTAGCCGAAAATGCCTGAAGGCTCGTTCCGCTACTGCGAAATTAGTCTGCCGGTACCGCTCGACCGTCCATTCACTTATTCGTTGCCCGAGACTCTGCGCCATCGCGTGCGGCCGGGATGCCGGCTGATCGTGCCATTTGGCGTGCGCAAGCTGACGGGCGTGGCGTTGCGGTGCCACGATGAAACGCCCGCGGTCGAGACGCGCGACGCGCTTCGTTTGATCGACTCCGAACCGGTGCTCGATGAGGAGCTGCTGTCGCTCGCGCGATGGATCAGCGGGTATTATTGCGCGCCATTGGGAGAGGTGTTGCGCGCCATGCTGCCGCTGGCGAGCGAGGTCCGCTCCGGCAAGGTTTACTCGTTGACGCCCGCGGGCTTCGACGCCGCGCGGCAACTGCTGCTCGACGCCGGGCCGGAAGACCCCGTGGCCGCCGTGCTGCGCATCTTGGAGAAACGCCCGCTCTCGGCAGCTTATCTCACGAAAAAGCTGCCGCTGGCCGACAAGGCCATCCGGTCGCTGGAGCGGAAGGGCTTCATCGTGGCCGAGCAATACCATGCCGAGCGCGATCCATTGCGCGCCTCTTCGGAGCGCCTGCGAGTCGAACTCGAGCACGAGCCGGAAGATCGCAAGCTGCCTAAGTCCGAGCGCGAGTTGATTGCTTTTCTGATGTTGCATCCCGGCTCGCACAACCTGAAGGACGTCGAGCAGCAGGTTCGCAACGCGAGCGTGGCGGCCCGGTCTTTGGCGCGCAAGCGAATTTTGAAACTAACTCGCGAGCCGGTATCGGCTCTCGGCGCCGGTCCAGTCCGCGCGCGCCACACGCTGAATAGCGCACAGCATGAAGCGTTCCTCTCGGTCCGTGCAGCCATTGAGGCACAACAGTTTCGCACGTTCCTGTTGCACGGCATCACAGGATCCGGAAAAACCGAGGTGTACCTCAGCGCCATCGAGGCTACGATCGCAGCCGGGCGCAGCGCGCTACTGCTGGTACCGGAGATTGCTCTCACCCCGGCGGTCGCAGGCCAGTTTTTCGCGTGGTTCGGCGATCGGGTAGCCATTCTGCACAGCGCGTTCACTGACACCGAACGAACCGAGCAGTGGCGGCGCATACGTTCTGGCGCCGCGGGAGTCGTGGTTGGAACGCGTTCCGGCGTGTTCGCACCGGTGCGTAACTTGGGGCTGATCGTAGTGGATGAAGAACACGACCAAAGCTACAAGCAGGAGGAAACTCCGCGTTACAACGGCCGCGATGTCGCCATCGTGCGCGCGCAGGCCGCCGGAGCATGCGTTGTGCTGGGCTCAGCCACCCCCAGCCTCGAGAGCCGCTACAACGCGCAGCGCGGCAAGTACACGCTGCTGGAACTCCCCGAGCGCATCGAACAGCGGCCCCTTCCCAAAGTCGAGCTGATCGACATGCGCGAGGAATTTCTGGAAACGCGCAAACAGGCAGCGTTTTCGCGGAAGCTCGTCGAAGCCATCGGCCAGCGCCTGGAGAACCGCGAGCAGACCATGCTGCTGCTGAACCGGCGCGGTTTTTCGAGTTTCGTAGCCTGTCGCGCCTGCGGCGAGCGCATCCAGTGCCGCAACTGCGCGGTGACGTTGACCTATCATCGTCGCGATCGGCGTCTGCTCTGCCACTACTGCGGCTATGCCGAACGCGTGCCCTCTATATGCCCGAAATGCCAGAGCGAGCACATCTATTTTCTGGGCGTCGGATCCGAGAAAGTCGAAGACGATCTGCACACCCAGTTTCCGCGCGCGCGCATCGCGCGTCTCGACCGCGACACCGTCACAGGCAAGCGGCAGTACGAAGTGATTCTCCAGGGTTTTCGCGAAGGCAGTTACGACATTCTGGTGGGCACGCAGATGATTGCTAAGGGGCATGACATTCCCAATGTGACTCTGGTGGGCGTGGTGTCGGCTGACGTCGGCCTGGGCCTGCCGGATTTTCGTGCCGCGGAGCGCACTTTCCAACTGCTGACGCAAGTAGCGGGGCGCGCGGGCCGCGGCGATCTGCCGGGAATCGTGCTCGTGCAGACCATCAATCCCGATCATTACGCCATTCGCATGGCCGCGGCGCAGGATTATCAAGCGTTCTATGAGAAGGAGCTCAACTTTCGGCGCATGATGCATTACCCGCCTTTCACCACCATGGCCAATCTGCTGGTGCGCAGTGAGAAGCAGGAAGAAGCGCTACGCTTGAGCGCGGAACTGGGGCGACTGCTTACACCCGCGCCAGAAAATATCAAAGTGCTGGGTCCGGCAGAGGCGCCCGTGCCCCGCTTGAAAAACGAGTTTCGCTACCAGTTGCTGATCAAATCCTCGAGTCGCAAAATTCTCAACGAGCACCTGCGTCGCGTCCGCGATTTCGCATTGCAAAACAAATGGCCGGCGACCGCGCTCGTGATCGACGTGGACCCGCTCACGCTGATGTAAACACTCCAGAGGTTCTATGAAACGACGCGCATTCCTCGGGACAGCGGCCATGCTGCCCGCGATTCCCGTCTCGGTTGCTGCTCAGAAAGGCCCGCCCAGGCCTGAGCTGGTTGAGAAGATGACTGCTCCGCCTTGGCCGACTATCGCGCTAAATCATCTGGGATTCCGGCCGCGCACCGGCGAGCAGAAGCAGGTCCGTGGGTTCTGGATGCAGGGCGGCGCACCTGCGAATACTGGAGCCCGCACGTCGCCTATTACATCTGGGCGAACTCAGTGCTGGAAGGAATTGCCTAGGACGTTAGAGTTGCTCTGCGCTGCGGGTCGCGGGCGCCTCGGCCTGGAGATACGCCATGCCCGCGGCTTCGTCCGCGGCGATCGGAATTACACTACTCAGGCGCATGAGATCGAGAACCTCACGCACGCGCGGATTGGGTCCGGCGACCACAAAGCGTCCGCCCAGTGTGTTGGTGACCGAAGTATAAACGCCGACCAGGAAGCCGATGCCGGTCGAGTCGATATAAGGTACCTCGTGAAAATCGGCCAGCACTTTGCGCCGTCCGCTTTTCTTGATCTCGTCGGTCTTAGTGCGCAGGTAGTCGGCGTCCAGGCCGGTGGCGAACCGTCCCTGTGTGCGGAGAATGCAGACGTCGCCTTGATATTCGAAATCGATGTGCATACGGCGGTCCCCGTCCTTTGGTATCGTACTACATACATGCAATGTCCGTCGCGAAGCGCATCCTGATCGCCGACCATGATCCGGACATGCACCGGCTGCTTCTGGCGGCGCTCCAGGCTCCTGGCCGCCGGATTGACAGCGTTCATGACGGACAGGAAGCCCTCGATCGTCTGGCATCGGTCGCCTACGATCTGGTGCTGGCTGATCTGAGCATTCCTGGCGACGATGGCCTCAGCCTGCTCCAGCGCATGCGCGAGCTGCGCCCCTCCACCAGGGTGGTGGTGATCACGAGCGAGAGTACGCCGGAAAACGTCGTAACCTCCATCCGCGATCAGGCCTTTGCCTACTTCAGCAAGCCGTTTTCGGTAAACGCGGTGGTCGATATGGTGGGCCGCGCCCTGCGCAGCGCGCCCTGCGATGGCGATATTGAGGTTGTCTCGGCGCGCCCCAACTGGCTGGACTTGCGGGTGCGTTGCAAGATGGAGACTGCCGACCGCATCGTGCAATTTCTGCGCGAGCTCGCCAAGGATCTGCCCCAGACGGAACGGGAAAACATCGCCAGCGCTTTTCGCGAGATTCTGGTGAACGCCATCGAGCACGGCGGCGGATCGGACCCGGAGAAATGGGTGACCATCACCTACGTGCGGACAGCGCGCGCCATCATTTACCTTGTGCGCGATCCGGGCAGCGGGTTCTCCTTTGACGAGCTGTCCCACGCAGCGGTTTCCAACCCCGCCAATGCGCCTTTCGAGCACTCGGAGGTTCGTGACCGCCTGGGAATGCGTCCTGGTGGCTTCGGCATTATGCTGGCTCAAAACATGGCCGACGAGCTGATCTACAACGAAGCCGGAAACGAGACCCTGCTGATCAAGTATCTGGTGTAGGAGGTTCGACTCCCCTCTGTGTTACCCTGCCTTCTTCATGCCAGAGTGGTCACCTGGATCGTGGCGCTCGAAACCGGCGGCGCAGCAGCCTGCGTATGCTTCCCAGGCGGAGCTCGCATTGGCGGTCAGCCGCTTGGCCAGCCTCCCGCCTCTCGTGACCACTTGGGAAGTCGAGCTGCTCAAGACTCAGCTTGCCGAAGCGGCGCGTGGCGAGCGATTCCTGCTGCAAGGCGGCGACTGCGCTGAACAGTTCGATGAGTGCACTGCCGATACCATCACCAACAAGCTCAAAATTCTGCTGCAAATGAGCCTGGTGCTGGTGCAAGGCTGCAAGAAGCCGGTGATCCGCGTCGGCCGCTTCGCCGGCCAATACGCCAAGCCGCGGTCGGAAGATGTTGAAACGCGCAATGGCGCCACGCTCCCTAGTTATCGCGGTGATATTGTCAATCGCCCGGGCTTTACTCAGGTCGACCGCGAGCCCGATCCTCAACTTCTGCTGCGCGCGTACGAGCGCTCGGCCTTGACCCTGAACTTCGTTCGCGCCCTCGTCAAAGGCGGATTCGCGGACCTTCACCACCCCGAGTACTGGGACCTCGATTTCGCCCAGCACTCGGATCTGGCTGACGAGTACCACAGCATGGCGCACAGCGTGGTCGAGGCCATGCACTTCATGGAGAATGTCGCGGGGGTGCGCGCCGGCGAAATGGGTTGGGTGGATTTCTTCACCAGCCACGAGGCCCTGCTTCTGGCCTACGAGGAGACGCAAACGCGCCGCGTTCCCCGCCGCGAAGGCTGGTATAACCTGGCCACTCACTTCCCCTGGCTCGGGATGCGAACCGGCGATCCCGCTGGCGCTCATGCGGAATACTTCCGGGGAATCACCAATCCCATCGGTGTGAAGGTGGGTCCGGGGATGGCAACCGATACCCTGGCGCGCTTGCTCGACATGCTTCATCCGCACGATGAACCCGGCCGCCTCACGCTGATTCACCGTTTCGGCCGCCAGCAGATCGCGGACTGCCTGCCCCGCCTGATCGAAGCCGTGCGCTCCTCCGGCAAAACCGTGCTTTGGTGCTGCGATCCCATGCATGGCAACACGCGTTTCACCTCTGACGGCACCAAGACGCGCCATTTTGACGACATCCTGAGCGAGCTCGAGCAGGCGTTCGCCATGCATCGCTCTTGTGGCAGCCGTCTGGGCGGTGTGCATTTCGAGCTGACCGGCGAGGACGTCACCGAGTGTCTCGGTGGCGCGCGCAATTTGAGCGATTCTGACCTAAAACGCGCCTACCGTTCCGAGGTCGATCCGCGTCTGAATTATGAGCAATCCCTGGAAATGGCCATGCTCATCGCCCGCATGATGGGGCAGGACGGCTAGGTCGCGTTGTGCTTTTCGGTGTGTAACACGCCGAGGGCCATTCAGTTCAGTACAATAGGAGATCCAAATTTTCACAATGAAAGGCAATTGCATGAAAATAGCCGCAGTGCTGGTAGCCTCTGTCTGCTATATCGGTCTTGCCTTTGCGCAAGACGGCCACCCGATGGTGGATGCGCTGGTGAAGCATTATCAAGCGTCGAAGGAGTTGACCCTCGCGGTTGCCGATGCCATGCCCGCCGAGAATTATTCCTTCAAAGCCACTGACGCCGAGATGAGTTTTGGCGAGCAGATGAACCACATCGCCGGCGCCAATGCCAATTATTGCGCGGCTGGGCTCGAAACGAAAAGCCCGCTAGGAAAACTCGATGACGCATCCAAAGCCGCGGCGGAGAAGAATATAAACGCCGCCTTCGATTTCTGCATCGACGGCCTGAAGAAATTAACCGATGCCGGCCTCACGAAGGTAACCGGCACCGGTGCGCGGCAAGCCACCGTTTTCGAGCGGTTTTGGGGCGGGTTTACGCACACGGCTCATCACCGTGGGCAGGCTGAAGTCTATTTGCGGCTGAAGGGAATCACGCCGCCGCAATACAAATTCTGAGGTGAATATGCGCAAACTCTCTATCGTGACGGCGCTCTTTGCAGCGCTTGCTGTCTCTGCCTTCGCCGAAATCGACGTCAAGGCCACCATCGTGAAGCATCTCAAAACCTCTCGCGATTTCACCCTGAAAGTCGCGGAGCAGATGCCGGATGCCGACTACAGCTTCAAGCTCACGCCGGCCCAAATGAGTTTTGGCGAGCAAATGGTGCATCTCGCGTCGTCTGGCGAATATTTTCTCTCACCCATGCTCGGCGAAAAACCGAAGGAGCTGAAGCCGGCGTCTATGAAGAAGGCCGATGTCATCGCCTTCATGAAAACGTCGTTCGATGCCACCATCGACAAAGTCTCGAAGCTGACACCGGCACAGCTGACGAAGACCTACGAGGGAGAAGGCGGCAAGCAGACGGGCTTTGATCTCCTTCTCGGTCTTCTCGATCACACCACGCACCATCGGGCTTCCGCCGAAATGTATCTGCGAGCCAAAGGCATCACGCCGGCCGAGTACCAGTTCTGAGGCGCGCCCGCATGCTGGCGCGCTTACTGTGGTTCACTGCCGCCGCCGCAACGGCCTTCGCTGCCGAGGTCCCGTTGGCGGATGGCTGGGTTCTGCAGTCCTCTTGCGAAGTGAAGGCCGCGGGGACGGAGGTGTCCGTCCCTGGTTTTGTAGCGCAGGCGTGGCACCACACTCAGGTCCCCTCCACCGTCGTGGCGGCGCTGGTGGCCGACAAGACCTATCCCGATCCTTTCTTCGGCATGAATCTCCGTTCGTTTCCAGGAATGGATTACCGGATTGGCGGGCTGTTCTCCAATCTCGATATGCCGGAAAACAGCCCGTTCAAATGCTCGTGGTGGTACCGCACCGAGTTCCCCACGCCCGCCAGCTACAACGGCAAGACCGCCTGGCTGCATTTTGACGGCATCAACTATCGCGCCAACATCTGGCTGAACGGCCAGAAGCTCGCGGACCAGGCGGACATCGTCGGCCCCTTCCGCGCTTATGAGTTCGACGTTACAAAGCAGCTTCATTCCGGCCAGCCGAACGCGCTCGCGGTCGAAGTGATCGCTCCCGAAAAGGAAGCTCTCGCCATCACATTTGTCGATTGGAATCCCGCGCCCCCTGACAAGGACATGGGCATTTGGAAAGATGTGTACCTCACTGATACTGGTTCAGTGTCGCTGCGCCACCCGTTTGTGAACGCCAAGCTCGACGGCAGCTACAAAACCTCCGAGATCGCCGTGAGCGCCGATCTGCACAACACATCCGCAGAGCCCGTGGAAGGTGTGCTGAAAGCGGAAATCGCCGGAATTCATGTGAGCCAGCCCGTTCAGCTTGGCGAAGGTGAAACGAAAACCGTTCATCTCGAACCGCAGAAGCTGCAAGATCCGAAGCTGTGGTGGCCCTACCAGATGGGCGAGCCGAATCTCTATACCGCGCGTCTCGAATTCGAAACCGGCGGCCACGTTTCAGACGCCGCGACAGTCCACTTCGGCATCCGCGAAGTGAAATCGGAGATGACCGACAAAGGCGCACTGCTCTTCCGCGTGAATGGAAAGCGTGTCCTGCTGCGCGGCGCCGCCTGGACGCCCGACATGCTCTTGCGATGGTCACCGCGCAAAGCGGAAGCCGAGCTTCGCCTGACCAAAGACATGGGTCTCAATACCATCCGTCTTGAAGGCAAGATGGAGCGCGAAGAGTTCTTCGACATGGCAGATCGCATGGGCTTCCTGATCATGCCCGGCTGGTGCTGCTGTGATTTCTGGGAGCGCTGGCGGCGCTGGAAGCCGGAGCACCACAAGATCGCGGCCGCGTCCCTGGAACACGAGCTGCGACGCCTGCGCAACCACCCCAGCGTCTTTGTCTGGCTGTACGGAAGCGATGGCCCGCCCCCGGCCGACGTCGAGCAGATGTACCTCGACATCATCAAAGCCGCCGAGTGGCCGAATCCCACCATCTCCTCGGCCGCTGCGTTTCCCGCCAAGGTCACCGGGCCATCCGGCGTGAAAATGACCGGTCCCTACGACTACGAGCCTCCCAACTACTGGCTGGTGGATAAGGAAGCCGGCGGCGCATACGGCCTGAACACTGAAACCAGCCCCGGGCCGGCCATTCCGCCGCTCGAAAGCCTGAAGCGTTTCATCCCAGCCGATCACCTGTGGCCTATCGACAGCGTTTGGAACTTTCACGCCGGCGGCGAGCGCTTCACCAACATGCGTCCGTATCTCGAGGGCCTGGAAAAGCGCTACGGCAAACCGGACACACTGGAAGATTTCCTGCGCAAATCGCAGGCCATGGCCTACGAGGGCCAGCGCGCCATGTTCGAAGCCTACTCGCGCAACAAGTACACCTCCACTGGCGTGATCCAGTGGATGCTCGATAATGCATGGCCCTCGCTCATCTGGCATCTTTATGACTACTATCTCGTGCCCGCCGGCGGCTACTACGGCACCAAGAAGTCAAGCGAGCTGGTGCACGTCCAGTATTCCTATGACGACAACTCCGTAGCCGTGGTCAATAGCAAATATGAGCCGATCAGCGGAATGAATGTCAGCGCGAAAGTCTACAGCGCGGATGCCGCCGAGAAGTATTCGCACGCCGAGAAAGTGGATGTTCCCGCCGATGGCAGCGTCAAGGCATTCAATCTGCCAGCGCCCGCGGAACTGACCTATTTCCTCCGCCTCGAACTGCACGACGCCGCTGGCAAGCTGGTCAGCGACAATTTCTACTGGCTGTCCTCAAAACCCGACGTCCTCGATTGGAAAGGCCGCCGCGATACAGCCTACACGCCGCAGTCCGGCTTCGACGACCTGACGGCCCTGAACCAACTGCCCCAGTTGAAGTTGGCAGTGCAAAAGACGATCCGCAACGGATCAGTGCATGTCACCATAAAGAATCCCAGCAAGTCGCTGGCCTTCATGGTTCACCTGCGTCTCACCAAAGGTAAAGACGGCGAAGATGTCGTCCCCATTTTCTGGGACGACAACTATTTCTCGCTCCTCCCCGGCGAATCCCGCGTGCTGAGCGGCAGCTACGATCTCGACGCGCTCGACGGCAAGCAGCCGACCCTCGCGGTGGACGGCTGGAACGTCACGGCATCAGAGAACTGACCCAGCGCCGGTATCACCACTGGCGACATTGCCTCGAATGGGCTGCCGCTTTTCTTGTAGCGCGGGGCTAACGCGGGGTTGGCGGTAGACCCGCGGCTTTTGTAGCTAGACGGACCGGCCTTGGCCGTCTTCGTCTGGGCGGAGAGAAAGTAGTCTTTCGTTAGCGTTGGCGAACAGACCCTTGATAGAGTCAACTGAGCTAAAATGTGCGTCTATCAGTTTTTTGGAAGTGTCTTTCACACCTGACTTAGCTTTTTTCGCGCAAGCTTACGAAAGGGCTCTGTGAAAAGATCGTCCCAGTCGCCACTGGCGACCAAATGTTCCACCGTCAGATGTGGGTAAGGCCCGAGTCTTTCGAATCCAGTTGCCTTCAGATTCAGCAACACATCCTTGACGGCTTGCACGCCTCCCTTGTATCGTTTGCATTCAGGCACAATCGTCTGCCGGAAGCGTTCAGCCCGATACGGGCGAGTATATCCGGGCGGAATAGGCAAGCGCGCCCAGGCTTTGTACAAACCGAAAAGCGCGTCTTCAAGTGCACGCTCTCGGGATTTGCTAACCATTTTGTGATTCTATCAAGGTCGCCTCTGTTCAGCGATGGCGTCACGGAAGCGACTCACGATGACGAGGAATTCCGGCGAGGCTCGCTGATTCAGGAATTGAAAGCAGCGAGCCAGCTTCCGGTCAACGAAATCATCACCGCCATCTTGACCAGCGTGCAGCAGTTCAACACCGGACCCCAGTACGACGACCTTACCGTGCTCATCGCCCGGGTGCGCGTTTCGTAACATACAACACATTGCGTTGTTTCCAACCACGGATGCAGCCATTACATTGGAGGACATCACATGCGAAGGAACATCAAGTTCTTAATTTCCTTGCTCCTTGGTGTTGCCGGTGCAAGCGCACAGGCTCCCAAGAGCCCGCCCGAGCCAGACGTGCTCGTCTTTATTGACGGCGAAAAGCTGATCGGCCATCTGATTCGTTCCACCGCTGACAAGGTCACGTTCAAGAGCGACATGGCGGGCGAAGTCACTGTCGAATGGAAGAAGATTCAGGAGCTTCACTCGTCCCAGAAATTCGCCGTGGTCCGAAAAGGAGTGCAGCTCCGTAGTAGCGAAGCCGGCTCGCAAATCCCGCGAGGAACAATCGCCGTAAAGGACCAGAAGATCGAAGTGAACCCCGGCCCACCGGGCTCGCCGCAGACGGTGCCCGTGGCGGATGCCGCCTTTGTCGTGGATGAAGCCAGTTTTGAGAAAGCATTGCATCGTCCGGGGCTTCTCGAAGACTGGAAAGGCTCGGTCACCGGGGGTGCGTCCTTAGTTGAGGCTACCCAGAACAGCACCAGTTTGTCGGCGGGATTCAGCTTCATTCGCGCAGTGCCTCAGGAGGGATGGCTCGATCCGCGCAACCGCACCATCGTGGATTTCAGCGTGTCCTACGGCAAAGTCACGCAGCCCAACACACCCACAGTAAAGACCTCCATCTACCACGCGGATGCCGAGCGCGATGAATACTTCTCGGCACGGCTATACGGTTTTGGACAACTGGCCTACGACCACAATTTCTCTCAGGGCCTCGACCTGCAGCAACTATACGGCGGTGGCATCGGTTGGACCGTAATCAAGAGCGCGAATCAGGCACTCGATATCAAGGGCAGCATGAGTTTCGTGAATCAGGAATTCCAGACCTCGGCTCAGAACCAGAACCTGATCGCCTCCACTTTTGCCGAGCGCTACGTCCGCACACTGCCTCATGGTATCCTGCTTGCCGAGCAATTCTCGGTAACTCCTGCATGGAACAACACGCGCGCGTACTCGGCAGCCGCTGGCGCGGGCCTGACTCTGCCGGTCTACAAGCGCCTCAGCGTAGCCGTCAATTCACTGGACTCCTTCCTGAATGATCCGCCGCCCGGCTTTAAGAAGAATTCGTTCCAGTTCACCACCGGGGTGACCTACACACTGCCCTGATTCGCGCCTTCACAACAGCGTCAGCGGATGGTACACAATGAGCTGATGCGCGCATGGTTGATGGATTCCTACGAAGGCGTGGAAAAGCTTCGATTGGGCGAGGTGCCGGATCCACAGCCTGGTCCCGGCCAGGCCCTGCTCCAAATGAAATTCGCGGCCCTGAACCCCGCCGACGCTTTTCTGGCAGAGGGGATGTATCCAGCCAAGCCCCCCTTGCCCCACATTCTCGGCCGTGACGGTGTGGGCGACGTCATTGCGGTTGGACCAGGGGTCGGAAACGTTAAAGTTGGCGACACCGCCGGCATTCTGCGCTGTAACGCCGGCGTCGAGGTCTGGGGCACCCTTGCCGAAAAGGCCGTGATCCCCGCGGCGAGCCTCGCTCCGATCCCCAAGGGCTGGTCGTTGGAAGAGGCGGCAGGCGCTCCCTTGGTTTTTCTGACGGCCTGGCAGGCCCTGACGCAATGGGACCCCCCTGCTCCTCCTCCTGCGGGCTCTGTGCTGCTCGTGACCGGCGGTTCAGGCGGCGTAGGTGTGGCTTCGGTGTTGCTGGGGAAGTCCATGGGACTGGTTGTGGTCGCATTGTCCCGCAGCCCTGAGAAGGGCGAGAAGCTGAAGCAGCTCGGCGCTGATTTCGTTTTCAGCCCGGACACGCCGAACTTGCGCAAGGCAGTTTCCTCGGCCCTTGCTCCGAGAAAAATCGACATCGTGGTGGACAATGTCGCCGGTCCGGCGTTCAACGACCTGATCGCCATGCTCGGCTACGGCGGCAGAATTAGCGTTGTTGGCCGAAGCGGTGGTGCGGTCCCCGAGTTCAACACCGCGACACTCTTTTTCCGGCGCAATCGGATTGGCGGCGTGGCCGTCTCTGATTACACCCCGGATTCGGCGCAAACGGCCTGGAAAGAGATTGTTAGGCGTCTCGATGGGCTCGCGAAGCGGCCCGTAAGCGACGGCATTTTTCCCTTTGCGGAAGTGAAGGCCGCATTTGCGCGATTAGCCCAGGGACCGATGGGGAAAGTGCTGGTAAGGGTGGCCAGCTAGTCGTACAAAAGGCGAAAAGTGCGTCAGGCCACCCAATCCCGATCGACAACTGGCCTTGCAAACCGTTCAAAACGGGGCCTTAGATATCGGCATGTCTCGTGCTAAAGTCGATATCTCACTTCTCCGGGGGAGAAAAGCTGTAGGTTTGTACCACGGTATTCATGAACCTAAGAATTCAGGAGGCTAGAAGTATGCATCGTGTGATTTGCTTGGTGAAGTCTGCCCTGTTCGCGGTCCTTGTGTTTGGCACCCCGCTCTTGGCCCAGTCGTCGGAGCATGGTGGTGAGGCGAACCTCGTTCTCCCCGACCTTGATTCGGCTCAATTCCTGGGTGGAATCGGGGGGCACAACCTGCTGATGGGCGGCCTCGCCGTGTGTGTCCTGGGTCTTCTCTTCGGACTGGCTATCTTCTTACGGCTGCGTAACATGCCCGTGCATAAGTCCATGCTTGAGGTCTCCGAACTCATCTACGAGACGTGCAAAACGTACCTTCTGACGCAGGGTAAGTTCCTGATATTGCTGGAGTGCTTTATTGGCGTGATCATAGTTTTCTACTTCGGCTATTTACAGGAGCGTGAGGCCTCCAAAGTTCTGATTATTCTGCTGTTTAGCGTCGTGGGTATCTCCGGCAGCTTCTTCGTGGCGGCTTTCGGCATGCGCGTCAACACCTTCGCGAATTCCCGCACCGCCTTCGCCAGCTTGCGCGGTAAACCCTACCCCTGCTATGACATACCGCTCCAAGCCGGTATGAGCATCGGCATGCTGCTGATTTCCATCGAACTGCTCATCATGCTTTTCATCCTGCTGTGGGTGCCTGGCAACCTGGCCGGTCCGTGCTTCATCGGCTTTGCGATCGGTGAGTCGCTAGGCGCTGCCGCCTTGCGCGTGGCCGGTGGCATTTTCACCAAGATCGCCGATATCGGATCGGATCTGATGAAGATCATCTTTAAAATCAAGGAAGATGACGCGCGCAATCCGGGTGTGATCGCCGACTGCACCGGCGACAACGCGGGCGATTCGGTTGGCCCCTCGGCGGACGGTTTCGAGACCTACGGAGTGACTGGCGTTGCTTTGATTACCTTCATTTTGCTCGCGGTGCACGATCCCATCGTGCAAGTCCAACTGCTGGTCTGGATCTTCTCGATGCGCATCATGATGGTGGTGGCGTCGGGAGTCAGCTATTTCCTTAACCACTTCTGGGCGAAGAACCGCTATGAGAACGCTGACAAGATGAATTTCGAAGCGCCGCTGACCACGCTGGTGTGGCTGACCTCGGGCCTGTCGATCGTGCTGACGTACATCCTGAGTTCCTTCATGGTCCCGATACTCAACGGCGACACATCGCTGTGGTGGAAGCTTTCGAGCGTGATTAGTTGTGGCACGCTGGCCGGGGCTCTGATTCCGGAGTTCGTCAAGGCGTTCACCTCGACGCAATCGCGGCACGTGCGCGAGATCGTGACCAGTTCGCGAGAAGGAGGCGCCTCGCTCAACATTCTCTCCGGTTTCGTGGCCGGCAACTTCAGCGCTTATTGGCTGGGAATGACGGTAATGGCGCTGATGACCATCGCTTTTCTGATGAGCACCTTGGGTCTAGGCACGTTAATGGTGGCGCCGGCAGTGTTCGCGTTTGGACTGGTCGCTTTCGGTTTCCTGGGTATGGGACCTGTCACGATCGCGGTGGACAGCTATGGTCCCGTGACCGACAATGCGCAGTCGATCTATGAGCTTTCGATGATTGAGGAGATCCCCAATATCCAGCAGGAACTCCAAAAAGAATTTGGGTTCTCGCCACAGTTTGAGCGCGCCAAGGACAATCTGGAAGAAAACGATGGGGCGGGGAACACGTTCAAAGCTACCTCGAAACCGGTGCTGATCGGCACGGCCGTCGTGGGCGCGACCACCATGATCTTTTCTACCATCGTAGCCCTCACTGATAAGCTGACTACGAACATCGACAAGCTCTCGATTCTGCATCCGCCGTTCCTGTTAGGACTGATCACGGGCGGCGCGGTCATCTATTGGTTTACCGGCGCCAGCACGCAGGCTGTCAGCACGGGTGCCTACCGCGCGGTGGAATTTATCAAACGCAATATTCACCTCGAGGGCGGAAACAAAGCCTCGGTTGCCGATTCCAAGAAGGTTGTTGCCATTTGCACGCAGTACGCGCAGAAGGGCATGCTGAACATTTTCCTCGTTGTCTTCTTCGCTACTCTGTCGTTCGCGTTTTTCGAGCCGTTCTATTTTATCGGCTACCTGATCTCGATCGCGCTGTTTGGACTCTTCCAGGCGTTCTTCATGGCAAATGCGGGCGGAGCGTGGGACAACGCCAAGAAGATCGTGGAGACGGAGCTGCACGCCAAGGGCACGGAACTGCACGCCGCGACGGTTGTGGGCGATACCGTGGGCGATCCGTTCAAGGACACGAGTTCGGTAGCTTTGAACCCGATCATCAAGTTCACCACGCTGTTCGGCCTGCTTGCGGTGGAGCTGGCAGTTTCGCTGACAAATAAGCAAGGCCCCACCTTCAGCACCGTATTCGCAGTGATCTTCCTGGCGATATCGATGACCTTTGTCTATCGAAGCTTCTACAGCATGCGGATTGAAGGCTCCGGCGAACCAGCGACCACAGAAAAGCCCGTAGATCGCGAGCCCATGGCGGTTCGCTAGGTGGTTGCCAGGTGCGCTGCGGTGTAGGAGCGCGGCGGCAGTTTGAAGGTCATTTTCGCGCCGGGCTTCGGCGGATCGAGCCGCTGCGGTGTCACACGGTTCGGCTGGTCGAAACTGTTCGACGCTTTCAAATCCGATCCTGTCAGAGTTTCGAGGCCAAGGATCCGAGTGGGCGCCGTGCCGGGCCAAGTCACCGTGACTTCGCGCTCGGCGGCCAAATCCCGGTTCAGCATCAGAATGCATTGTTCACCGGTAGCTGGGTCGGCCGTGGCGGCGAGGTCTACGAACGGTACCTGCCCTAGACGCGGCACTTCGTACGATTCCGATTCCAGTAACAAATCAATTACTTGGCCTCGGGCGAGATGCAAGGCCCAGGCGTAAGGATAGTAGATGGTCTGGCGAAGGACATGCTCCTTGTTGGTGAGGAGCGGAGCAATGACGTTGACGAGCTGGGCCAGGCAGGCGATGCGCACGCGATCGGAATGGCGCAGCAGAGTGTTGATGAGGCCGCCGACGAGCAGAGCGTCCTCGAGATTGTAGACCTCCTCGAGTAAGTGCGGCGCCTCCTGACGGTTGCCATCACCGCTTCTTGCGCGGTACCAGACATTCCACTCGTCGAAGGAAAGCGAAAGGCGCTTGTTGGACTTGCGCAGACCGCGCACGTAATCGCAAACCGCGGCGACTTCCTGAATCTGGCGCTCCATGTCGAGATTCAGCGCTAAATATCGGCTCGTATCGCCATTGCTCTCGCTGGTGTTGTTGTAGTAGCGGTGGAGTGAAATGAAGTCCACATCGTCGTAGCACTGTTCGAGGACCTGGCGATCCCATTCCAGGTAGGTCCGCATTCCCGGACCGCTCGAACCGCACGCGACCAGGCTAAGGGATCGGTCCACTGCACGCATCTGGCGCGCGGCATCGGCCGCCTTCAAGCCGTATTCATTGGCGGGCATGTGTCCGATCTGCCAAGGGCCGTCCATTTCGTTGCCCAGACACCAGAACTTCACGTTGTGCGGAGAATCCACGCCGTGCTGGCGTCGAAGATCGCTCCAGTGAGCGCCGCTCGCGACGTTGCAATATTCGACGAGCGCAGCCGCATTTTCCGGCGTGCCGTTGCCCAGGTTGACGGCAAGCAGGGGCTCGGTTCCGACCGCACGGCACCATCCGATGAATTCGTTCGTCCCGAACTGGTTAGTGTCAAGCGTATTCCAGGCGCGGTCCAAAACTCGTGGCCGCTGCTCTTTGGGTCCGACTCCATCCTGCCAGTGGTATCCGGAAACGAAGTTTCCGCCGGGATAGCGGATGATGGGAACGCCGAGCGAGCGGATTTCCTCGATGACGTCCTTGCGCAGGCCATTCGCGTCAGCAAGGGGCGATCCCGGGTCGAAAACGCCGCCGTAAATCGCGCGGCCGAGATGCTCCAGAAACGAGCCGAGGACGTGACGGTCGAGATCGGTGCGTGGCCGCGAAGTGTCGAACACAACGCGCGCGGGGCCGGAGGTTTTGGTTTGTGCAAAGCCCCTGTACCAGGAGCCAGCGGCTAGCGACCCGGAGGCTGCTAGTACATAATTCAGAAATTCACGTCTGTTGGTTGAGCACATGAGTCACCAATTCAGCAAAACGCAAACGCTATCACGTGGGCGCGTGAGCGTCAACCAGGTTCCTACGGCTTCGGTGCTTTGCGATTTCGAAACCAATCGGGCAATTCGGGGACAGTAGAGAGCCATGGCGGCAGTCCGCCGCTCGCGAGGATGAAAACAAGGGAGCAGGGTTCTGGGGGTAGGCAATTCGGGTACAGGCAACGAAATTCCGGATTGGACAGGCAGGCGTTTCCAGGGTTGTGTGCGTCGGGAATTTCGAAGCCAGTCCCCGAATTGCGGATTATGCGCCTTGAAGATCATATTCTCAAGACACTCACCTCAGGGAAGCGCGTTGACCACTCCGTGGAGATATCGCAAACTCGCGGCCATGCTTTCAGCCGGCGGTACCGTGGTGGCGCCGAACTTGACGTCCTGTTCTACGACCAGCCAGCCGGAGTAGCCGTTCTTGACGAGCATTCGGAAAAACGCAGGGAAGTCGACGCAGCCGGCGCCGATTTGCGAGAACACGCCGGCTTCGACCGCTTGATCGAAATCGAGCTGTCTTCGGTTTGACTCGGCGAGAATAGCCGGATTGATGTCCTTGATGTGGACGTAGCGCAGCAAGTGTTTGTATTTCTCGCCTTCGGAGACGGGGTCGCCTCCGCCGTAGTAGCAGTGCCCGGTGTCCAGGCAGAGGCCCATTTTGGTAGACGATGCCGCATCGAATAATTGTGCCGTTTCACGCGGTGTTTCGACGTAGGTGGCGACGTGGGGATGAAACACCAGATCGAGGCCGAAATCGGCCGCAACTCGCTCGGCCTCCGAAATCACACGCGCGACTTCGCGCCATTGGGATGTGTTCAACGACTGGCTGCCATCGGCGGAAACGCGGCCGGCGATTTTCCGCCGCTGGGGAGATTGGGCATCGGCGAGCACGATGAGGGGCGCCTGCATTGCCGCGAGGAGCGTTCCGACTTTGCGGATTTGCTCGATCGCCGCGCTCGCACGCGAAGGATCAGCTAAGGGCACAGGCACGAACGAGGACAGCATGGTCAGCTTCTTGCGCTGGAGAACCGGCCGGAGAACGTTGGCATCCGTCGGGAAGTAGCCATAGGGTCCCAGTTCAGTGCCGGTGTAACCACCGGCGACCATCTCGTCGAGCATATGCTCGTAGGGCTGCTCCCAGGCGGGACCGTAGTCGTCGGGAACGCCCCAACTGACAGGCGCGCATGCGAATCGGAAACGGGGGGCGGCGGCGGGCATGCGAATATTATGGCGCAGAAGCAGAGCAAATCAGTTAACGGGCGAAGCGATGCTCGCCCGTACAAGTTTGGCTAAAGGTAAGTTGTCGCGCGCCTGACGCGTTTGCGCTCGAGACACGGTTTGGATACATTGACCTGACATGGATTGGATCGAGTGTGGCGGTGCCCGCGGAGCTGGAGAGTGTCATCGCGGAACTCGACCATTTCACTCAGGATCCCAACACCGTCTTGAGTCTCCCTCGTGTGTTTCAAGCTTGGGGATGCCGCGCCAGCTAGGCCGGGCGAGGCAATGCCTGCCACTGTGTTGCTTGCATAGTAAGGTCGGATGACAATGACAGACAGCGAAAAAGCAGCACGGTTGAACCAGCTTCTGGAGGCAGGGAAGACGAACGGCTACGTTCTTTACGATGATATCGATGCGCTACTGCCCGACGATTATGAAAGCGGAGAATTTCGATTACACGCGCGGATATAGATTCTCGGCGTATGGCTGCTGGTTGGTACGACGGCACATCATTCGAGCTACGCTACAGGGGAGCGGGGAGGCGAGTATCCCACCGCAGTTAAAACCGCCCGATTGGGTGCAATGATCAAGGGAACGCGAGGACAGGCAGGAATGCCTGTCCTACCCGTGAGAGGAGTGTCATGGCGTCTTTGTTAGTACAACCCTCGGGAGCAGGCGGCGAAATTGTTAGCGTGACGCAGGAGCGCGCGGGGTGGGGGACGATCTCGCTGCGGGTGATCCGGCTGGCACAGGGGCACAAGCATGTGATTGCGCAGCCGGATGAGGAACTGGCGCTGGTGATGCTGGGCGGACGTGCAGTGGTACGCGCGGGATCGCAGACTTGGGAGCAGTTGGGTGGGCGGGCCAACGTGTTTGCGGGCATGCCGCACACGCTTTACGTTCCGGTGGGAACGGAGCGGGTGGAAATTGAAGCACTGTCGGATTCATGCGAGGTGGGCGTGTGCGGGGCGCGGGCGACGCGGCGTTTTCCGGCGGCGGTTATCGAACCTTCGGCGGTTGATGTGGAGATTCGCGGCGGAGGAAACGCTACGCGACAGATCAACCACATCATCAAACCGGATTTTCAAGCGGACCGTCTGCTGGTGGTGGAGGTTTTCACGCCGAGCGGAAACTGGTCGTCATATCCGCCACATAAACACGACGTGCACAATCCACCGGGCGAAGTGGATCTGGATGAGATTTACTTCTACAAGATTTCGCAGCCGGAAGGATTCGCCATTCAGCGCGTGTATACGCGAGACGGGCGGCGCAACGAGACGCTGACGGTTCGCGATAACGAGGTAGTGCTGATTCCGGAGGGATACCATCCGGTGGTGGCGGCGCACGGATACAATTGTTATTACCTGAACGTGCTGGCGGGTTCTGCGCGATCGATGGCGGCGAGTGACGATCCGGACTACGCATGGGTGCGCGGAACGTGGACGGCAAAAGATCCGCGCCTTCCGCTGGTATCCTGATTCGAGTGGAAATCACAATCCTGGGCCGCATCGGCTACGACCTGTACTCGGAAGAACCGAATGTTCCACTGCCGCAGGTGCGGCGGTTTTCGCGCTACTTAGGCGGATCGAGCGCGAACATGGCGGTGGGGCTGGCACGGCTGGGAGCGAGCGTCGGGATTGTCGCCAGCCTGGGAAACGACGCGCTGAGCGAGTTCCTGATGCAATTCCTGCGCGCGGAGAAAGTGGACTTGAGCCGCGTGCAGATTGCTCCGGGATATCTGCCATCGTTGTGCCTGACGGAGGTGTCGCCACCCGATCGTTTTCCGCAGGTATTCTATCGGCGCGACCCGGTTGACACGCGGCTCGACATCGGCGACGAAGATCTGCGCTACATCGGCGCGAGCCGGATGTTCATTACCAATGGCACATCGCTGTGCGCGTCGCCGTCGCGCGAAGCGACGTACAGGGCGCTGGAGCACGCAAAAGAGGCGGGATGCCGCGTGGTGCTGGACGTGGACTACCGGTCGATGTCATGGGCCAAGCCGGAAGATGCAGGCATGGCGGTGCGGCTGGCGCTGCCGTTTGTCGATGTGCTGATCGGGAACGATCTCGAATTGAAGCTGGTGACCGGCGCCGGCGGGCTGGAGGAAGCCGTGATGAAGCTGCGCTTGGCGCGCGTGCCTATGCTGGTTTCGAAGCTCGGTGATCAAGGTACACGCGTGTGGGTGGGTGACGAGCCGGTGTTTCTGGCGCCTTACGCGGTGCCGGTTGTTTCGACGATCGGGGCGGGGGATGGATTCGCGGCGGGCTTTTTATTTGCACTTCTGCGAGGGCTGACGGTGATCGAGTGCCTGCATTATGGAAATGCCGCGGCGGCAATCGTGGTGAGCCGGCTGAGCTGCTCCGAAGCGATGCCGGTGCTGGCGGAAGTGAAGCATATGATCGAGAAGCAGCGCGCCGCGGGGCAGAGTTAAAACATGTTCTGTAGCCAGCAGTTTCTGTTCGACGCCGTGATGGCGCGTTTGGTGGACACGAGGGTCGCGGATCCTGAGTTCGCGGCGCAGGTTGCCGGTCATCGCAAACGGCGGGAACGGCTGGCGCCTGATGGCAAGCTGAATATTCTCGCGGCCGATCATCCCGCGCGGCGGGTGACGAAGGTCGGGGAAGACATGCTAGCGATGGCTGACCGGCGCGACTATCTCGCCCGGATATTGCGGGTGCTGATGAGTGACCAGGTCGATGGGCTAATGGCGACGATGGATATTCTGGAAGATCTGCTGGCCATCGATGGGTTCATGCAGGATGCGGGCGGCCCGGCGCTGCTGGATGAGAAGGTGCTCATCGCGAGCTTGAATCGCGGCGGTTTGGCTGGAGCTTCGTGGGAGATGGACGATCCGATTACGGGACCATCGCCTGCCACGTGCGCAGCGTGGAGACTGGATGGCGCGAAGCTGCTGTGGCGCGTTGCGGATGGCGAGCCGGGGTCGTTGCAGACAATGCTTGCCAGTGCGCGGGCGATCACCGAAGCCAATGCGTTGCGCCTGCCGACGTTTCTGGAACCTTTGCCGGTAACGAAGAGTGACAAAGGATACGCGGTGGTGAAGACTAGCGAGGCGCTGGCGCGGATTGCGGGCGTGGCTTCGGCGCTGGGGGATAGCAGTCGCTACCTGTGGCTGAAGCTTCCTTATTGCGACGGGTACGAGATTGTCGCGCGTGCCACCACGCTGCCGATTCTGCTGCTGGGCGGTGAATCGGCGGGGAGTCCGGGGCCGTTCTTGAATCAATTGGTGTCGGCACTGGCAGCAGGTCCAAATGTTCGCGGCGCACTGGTGGGAAGAAATGTTTTGTATCCGGGGGACGAAGACCCGCTGGCGATGGCGGCGGCCGCGGGTGGAATCATTCACGGCGGCATCCGGGTAGAGGAAGCGATGGAGTCGTTGGCGGCGAATCGGGGACGCGATATGGATTACCTGTCGCGATACCTGTGATCGCGCATTGAGGAGGGTTCGAAATGAGCACACGGCGTTTCACGATGGCCCAGGCTCTGGTGGGCTTTCTCAAGAACCAGTACGTGGAGCGGGACGGGAACGAACAGCGGTTCTTTGCAGGCGCGTGGGGAATCTTCGGGCACGGCAACGTGGCCGGCCTGGGACAAGCGCTCCAGCAGAACCCGGATTTCCGCTACTATCTTTGCCGCAATGAACAGGCTGCCGTGCATATCGCAACGGCGTTTGCCAAGGCGAAGAATCGGCTTTCCACATTCGCTTGCGTTTCGTCGATCGGGCCGGGCGCGACGAACATGGTGACTGGCGCGGCGACGGCCACAATCAACCGCATCCCCGTGCTATTGCTGCCGGGCGATATATTTGCGCGGCGAAACGTGGCGCCAGTGCTACAACAGGTCGAGTCGGAGCACAGCCAGGATGTCTCGGTGAATGACACGTTCAAGCCGGTTTCGCGCTACTGGGACCGGATCAATCGAGCGGATCAACTGCCTTGCTCGCTGGTTGAGGCGATGCGCGTTCTAACGTCGCCGGCGCAAACGGGCGCGGTGACGCTGGCGCTTCCACAGGACGTGCAGTCGGAGGCGTGGGACTATCCGGCGGAGATGTTTGAGAAACGCGTGTGGCACATTGCGCGCGCGGAACCCGAGGGCGCGGTGGTCAGTCGCGCGGCCGAGATGATTCGCGCTGCCAAACGGCCACTCATTATTGCGGGCGGCGGTGTGATCTACAGTGATGCGACCGAGACACTGGCCGAGTTCGTTTCACGAACAGGGATTCCCGTGGGCGAAACGCAGGCCGGCAAAGGATCGCTGCCGTTCGATCATGAGCAGAACCTGGGCGCCATTGGAGTGACTGGCACGCCCGGCGCCAACATCGCGGCGCGCGAGGCAGATCTTGTCATCGCCATCGGGACTCGTTTAAGTGACTTTACGACGGCGTCCAAGACTGCATTCCAGAATCCGGACGTCCGGTTTGTCAACATCAATGTAAATGAAACGGATGCTTTCAAGCATGGCGGTCTGCCGTTGATTGCAGACGCGCGTGTGGCGCTCGAACAGTTGGGCGGCGCTGTGTCGGGCTATCGCGTCGGGGAGCAGTACGCGAATTCCATCGGACAGTGGAAGAAACGCTGGGAGGACGAGACGGACCGTTTGTTCGGAATGCGCCATGGGCCGCCCATCAGCCAGGGCGAAGTCATCGGGGCGGTGAATCGGGCGGCTAGGCCTGAAGACGTTGTGGTGTGCGCGGCGGGTAGCATGCCGGGCGATCTGCACAAGCTGTGGCGGACGCGGCAGCCTAAGGGCTATCACCTTGAATACGGCTACTCGTGTATGGGCTATGAGATTGCCGGCGGCCTCGGCGTGAAGATGGCGGACCCTTCGCGCGAGGTTTACGTGATGGTGGGAGACGGCTCGTTTCTGATGATGTCTTCGGAAATCACGACGTCGATTCAAGAAGGATACAAGCTCAGCATCATCATGCTGGACAATCACGGATTCTCGAGTATTGGCGGGCTATCGCGGGCGGTGGGTTCGCAGGGGTTCGGAACAGACTATCGTTTTCGCGGCGAAGAATCTGGCCAACTGGACGGCGCGTACATTCCGGTGGATTTCGCAGCTATCTGCCAGGGGCTCGGCGCCTGCACGGTGCGCGCAAGGACGCGCGAAGAGCTCACAAGTGCGCTAGAGAACATGAAACGTCACGATCGCACCAGCGTGATTGTGATTGAAGTGGATAAAGAGGCGCGTGTGCCCGGCTACGAATCCTGGTGGGACGTGCCGATCTCCGAGGTGTCCGAGATCGAGAGCATCCGGCGGGCACGGGCGGAATACGAGCAGGCGGTAAAGAAGGAGCGGCGTCACGAAGTGGTGGTCAAAGCGACGTGACTGATATACGGACGCCGCCGTTCAGTATTTGATTGGCTGGAACTTAGAGCGCCTCGAGATCGTGACCCATGAGTCCACAGGTCCGGCATCCGGTCGGCTTGGGAAGAATGATGGATTCCAGGGTTTCCTCGAAGCTTACTGTCGTGAGTTGGTTCATTGGCGTTTCTCCTTTTCGTGGCCGGAAGAATCCGGCTGCAACGGTATTGTGCGGGGAATCGGCGATCTGTTTCACGGTTAAATGAAATTACAGCTTTGAAACGAACTCGCGCTACGCGGCACTACCTCAAAGAGGCCACGAATCAACGGCACGCTGCATGAAGAAACAAATCCCCCCGATCCAACCAACAAACAGGCGCACAGCGCTGGCCACCACCTACGAAGGACGAGACCCGCAGCTTTTGGAGCACGTTCTGCAATTTGTAGATTACATCGAAGTCACGCCCGACAGTATTGCTGAGTTTCAAGATGGGCGCGCGGTTGTGCCCGATGATGCGATTCGCGAGCTCAAAGATATTGGCCCGGACGCCGGAATTATCGTGCACGGCGTCGGATTGTCGATCGGCACGTGTGGCGGATACTCGGAAACCTATCTCCGGCTGGTGGACCAGCTCATGGAACATCTCGAGGTTGCCTGGCATAGCGAACACCTTGGATATGTGAATGTGGACGGGCAGCATATTGGCACCATGCTGGCGCTGCCGAAAACGGAACAAGTGCTGGACATGATTTGCGAAAGAGTCACACGTATCCAGCGGCGTTACCCCGTGCCTTTTCTGCTCGAAAATATTGTCCACATGCTTCCTGACTTCCCGGGCGAGTATTCCGACGCCGGATTTCTCAACCTTCTGGCATCACGGACCGGCTGCGGCCTGATTCTGGATGTCTACAATCTAGAGTGCGATGCGCATAACAATATGTTCAGTATCGAACAGTTTCTCGCCGAACTGGATCTGTCGCACGTTCAGGAAATTCACATCGCAGGCGGAGTGATACGAGGCCGGTTTAAGTTAGACGTGCACTCAAGAGTCACCCAGGACTCAACCATTGACCTGGCTCGGCGAGTCATTGCGGCTGCGCCTCAAGTCAAGGCGGCAACATACGAACTGCTGCCTGAGTACGTGCCCAAACTCGGCTATGCGGGCATCACTGCGGAATTGATCAGGCTGCGGAAAGCGTTACTGAACTAGATGATGGATCTCGCCCGGCAGCAAACTGCGCTGTTGTCACTACTGAAGTCCGGCCAGTCCGGTGAGTGCGACCCCTATGTTCAAACTGTCGCGAACTCGGACCATCTGGTTATACTACGCGAAATCATCCTGGCGTGGCGGTTCTTTGATATCCGACGCCATTGCCGGCTGACGGCATCCTTGCTCAAGAAGCGCGGGAACTTCGAAATCGCTGTCAAATCTTTTACTGCAACTCCAAGTCTTTCTCCGTTTCCCGATAAACTCGCGGAAGTGTTTTTGCGCCAGATGAGCGAACACAATGATCCCCTCGTCGCTTGTGTGGCGCAATTTGAGTTATACCTGACCAAAGTCAAGCTGGGGGATCCTGGTGAATATACAATTGACTGGCCTACCGATCCCGTGAGACTGATCACGAGTCTGACCCAAGATGGGCTTGTTCATCCGTTGACTGCCAATGAGCCGCATCGAATGAGAATCGCGCGTCGATATCCAGGCTTGGTGCAGGTCAGCCCGGCTGAGTCACATCGAGAACCACTTGGGTCCGACGTACAAGTGATGACTGATCGAGTCCGGTGCGACCAGATAGATCATGAATCCGATCAGCCCGTGCGCCACGCCGAGAAAATATAGATTCCGATACTTGCGGTAGATTGCGGCGCAAACGTAGCCGCCGGCGAGCGAGAAAATCATTAGAAACCAGTTCGGCAGGTGGGCGAGTGAGAACAGTACGCCCGCGAGTACGGGGACAGCTTCGGACCGGTGCGGCAGGAAAGCGGTAAACCGGTTTACGAAAAAGCCGTTCAATACGTACTGTTGAAACAAACCCCAGACGCAGTATAGTGCGAAACCTGAAAGCGCTACCCGCCAGGAAACGTCGCGGATTGTATTGAAAATGAGACCGGGAACTAAGAGAGCGAATGCAACCAGGAGCAGGACGGTTGAGAGCTCGCGAAAACCGCGCGGAGCGCCGCCCCAACGCAATCCCAGCATTTCCAGAGTCTCTCCGTGATACAGGTGCGAGAGAACGATTAGCAGCAGGATCGGGACCCAGGAATACGGGTGGCTGAAGCGAAGCCGCCAGATATACGCCAGGATCAGAGAGAAGACGATGGCAGCCTCGGCGCCGGCGCGCCAGCTCCTGTCGCGTGATGGTTCAGAAGACGACATGTTTCGTTAAATCCACAAGCGCGTGCAAAGTCATCGAAGCCACCGCGCTTGAAGCCCGCTGGAAGACCCTTCCATAAGCATAACCTGCAATGGTGGCCAAAATCATGTAACGCCAGTTCGGCAGCGGCTGCGGCCCATTATTTAGATGAGCACAGCCGAAAATCACCGAGGCCAGGATAAGGACAGCGGTGGAGGAACCGAACTTCTGCATTAGCCAGTTTTGGATGAGCGAGCGGAACAGGATTTCTTCCGGGAGCGCGGTGGCGACGAAAATCAGCCCGAAGGATTTCACAATCCGGAGTGCGGATAAATTTCCGGGAACGTGAAACCACGGGAGAAACGATAACGCCAGCCCCAACCCGATGAGGATGGGTGCAACCAGTACAAACGCGATGAGCGGATCGATGAAGTCCATCACGCGGTTGGGCAGGTTATATTTCATTCCCTTCATTCCGCGAAACGCGAGAAACAAGACCAGGGCGAGCGTGAGCGCCGTGCCGTAAGCCACGGTGTGCAAGAGGCCTTGCGCATGGCGGGGAATCCAGCGTGCGCCGGCGTTCAGCTCGATGGGCAGCCAGAGGAGAAGGATCACGATCAGATCGAGCCATGAGGCCGCACCGGCCTCCATGCCCTGGAAAAAGATGCAGATCGTGGGCACGATCGTGTAGGCAACAATCAGCAGGTTGACCGGCCAGTTCCATGCGCCCAGCCGCCAAGCGACCAGACAAAATGTTGCGGCCAGAAGAGCGGGAACCGCAAATAGCATGGCCGGCCGAAGGCGCAGCTTTTTCTTGATCAGCGCCGGCACCGGCGGCAGCAGGAAAGCCAGAATCAGGGCCAGGAAAGCCGCGGGAACCCAAGTCCGCACGTTTCGATTGTCTCAGTTCCCGTTGCGGCCGGGCCTGTCGGGCAAGAAGCGCTGAATGAAATTGGTATCGAATCGCCCGGCCTGAAAATCCGCGTCGGCAAGAATTCGCTTATGCAACGGAATGGAGGTATAGATTCCCTCGACGACGAACATCTCGAGGGCGCGGCGCATACGATCCATGGCTTCCGAGCGGTCGCGGCCGTGCACGATCAATTTTGCTACCAGCGAATCGTAATACGGCGGGATCACGTATTCGCTGTACGCCGCCGTGTCTACACGCACACCAATGCCGCCGGGCAAATTCATCGCCGTGATACGGCCGGGCGAGGGCGCGAAGGTTTCGGGATTCTCGGCGTTGATGCGGCACTCGATGGCATGGCCCTGCGCCTTGACGGGCGCGTCCAGAATTTGCGTTAGCGGCTCGCCGGCGGCGATAAGGATCTGGCTCTTGACCAGGTCCACGCCTGTGACCATCTCGGTGACCGGGTGCTCCACCTGGATGCGCGCGTTGACCTCGATGAAATAGAGATTGCCGGATTCGTCCATGAGAAACTCGACGGTTCCAGCATTGGTGTAACCCACCGCGGCCATGGCGTCGCGCAGTTTTTCAGACACGCGGCAACGCATATCCGCTTTCAGCGCGGGTGAGGGCGACTCTTCGAGGAGCTTCTGATGGCGGCGCTGGATGCTGCACTCGCGTTCGCCGAGGATGGAGACGCTGCCGTGATGGTCGGCGAGCACCTGGAATTCGATGTGCCGCGGCGCCCGAAGGAATTTCTCGATATAAACGTCCGGGCAATTGAACGCCGCGCCGGCCTCCTGCTGTGCCTGCGCCAGCATCGGTGGCAGCTCGGCGGCGTTATTGACGACCCGCATGCCGCGGCCGCCACCGCCCGCCGAAGCCTTCAGAATCACCGGGTATCCGATAGCTTCCGCGCCGGCCAGAGCTTCGTCGTCCGATTTGACCACGCCATCGGAACCGGGCAAAATCGGGACGCCCGCATCGCGCATCATGGCACGCGCTCGTTCCTTCACACCCATGGCCAGGATCACATCCGATTTCGGCCCGATAAACCGGAGCCCGGAAGCCTCACAGACGTGGGCGAAGCGGGCGTTCTCGCTGAGAAAACCGTAGCCGGGGTGGATCGCATCCACGTTGGTGATTTCAGCGGCGCTGATGATGGAGGGAATGTCCAGATAGCTGCGCGCGCTCTTCGCCGGTCCGATGCAAATGGCTTCGTCGGCAAAGCGGACCGGCAGGCTGTGGCGATCGGCTTCGGAGTAAACGGCCACGGTGGCGATGCCGAGATCTTTGCAAGCGCAGAGGATGCGCATGGCAATCTCTCCGCGGTTGGCAATGAGGATTTTCTTAAAGGGGGCGGATCGCAAACAGGGCCTCTCCATACTCGACGGGCTGACCGTTAGGCACCAATTTGCTCACAATCACCCCGCCGACCTCGGCCTCGATCTCGTTCATCAGTTTCATGGATTCGATAATGCAGAGCACCTTTCCGGGCTGTACGGTTTCTCCCACGCGCACGAACGGCGGCGTCTCCGGTGACGCGCTTTCATAGAAGGTGCCCACGATTGGAGATTTCACGGTGTAGAGGTTCCCTTCCGGGGAGTGTTCCGGCTCGGCGGCCGGTTTGTGAGAAGAAGCGGGAGCGGCCTTTGCTGCCGGTCGCTGGTCGCCAACCGCGAACTCCTGGATCTCTGGCATGGCACGCCGGATGCGAACCCGGTTATCGCCGCGCTGCACTTCCAGTTCGGCGACACCGGTCTCCGCAACCAACTGGATTAACTCACGAATCTCGTCGATTGTCACAATCGAATAGCTTAACAGTTTCCGTCGGACAGCCACCACCGGAGGGGGCTGGTTACGGCATAGTTAGGGAAACACCGTGCGCAGGTCCTTGGAGGTTGGTGTCAGCACTTCGCAGCCGTTGGCGGTAACCACCACCGTATCCTCGATGCGAATGCCGCCGAGTCCCTCCAGATACACGCCAGGCTCAATGGTGATGGCCATGCCTTTTACCAGCACCGTCTTCTCTTTCTTGCCAACGCGTGGCGGCTCATGGATTTCGAGGCCCAGCCCGTGCCCGGTGGAATGCACGAATGCCCGCTCCAGATGGTGCCGCGCCAGAACGCGGCGTGCGGCGCGATCCACCGCTTGCGCTTTCACGCCGGGCCGAACCGCATCGATCGCGGCAAGCTGCGCCTCCAGCACGGCTGCGTACATCTGCTTGATGCGCGGCGCGGCGGTGCCCAGGAACAGCATGCGGGTCATGTCGCTGGCGTAGCCATCGAGCATAGCACCCATGTCTACCAGAACCATGCTATTCGCCGGCAACTTGGCGGTGGTGGGCCGGGCGTGCGGCAGAGCCGTGCGTGGACCGGCTGCCACGATAGTCTCGAAGGCAGGCCCTTCGGCTCCCTGACGGCGCACGCGATAGTCCAGCTCCGCCGCCAACTCGGTTTCACGCATCCCCGGCCGGATGCGTTTTGCGATCTGCTCGAATGCTCTCGAATTCAGCTCGACCGAGCGCCGGATCGCGACAATTTCGGCGGTCGACTTGATCATGCGCAGGTTTTCGATCCAGCTCGTCACGGGCTCCAGCGAACTGCGCATGGGCAGGGCGTCTTTCAGAGTCTGAAAGGCTTCCACGCTCATGCGGCTTTTCTCGAATCCCACGCGCCGACTCTTGGCCTGGCGGAGAAGAGATGCGACTCGCGGCAGAATCGGACCAGACGCGACGCGGACCTGGCAGCCCACTTCCTGCGCGGCTTGAATGCGATATCGCGGATCCGTAAAGAAAACCGCCCGACCGGGAAGAATCACAACCACGCCGTTACTACCGGTGAATCCGGTCAGATACCGCACGTTGGGCCCGAAGCTGACCACCAACGCATCCAGTTTGCCCGCGGCCATCTGCCGTTCCAGCGCTTGGCGTCGGGTAGCGAACTCGCTAGCGGCCACGAGTCAGATCCTGGACCAGAAGTTGGGCGCGGTCCGCCAGGCCGCTGGCTTTCTGGATGTCGCCTTGATCCTTCGCCTTATAGGCTTGATCCGCAAAATTGCGGATTTGTTCGACGATGTGCTTTTGCGAGTCGGTGAGGGGGCGCGCGTTTACGCGCTTTAACGTCTGTTCCACTTCGTTCAGGCGCGCGGATATTTCTTCGATCTGCTGCACACGCTGGTTTTCGGGAATCACCGGTTCCAGGCGGTGCGGAGGCGTCTCGGGAGGCGGTGCCGCTTCCGCAGTGTCGACTGGTTCGGATTTGGCTGGCACTGCTGGCGGGCGCGGTTTCCTCCGGCGCTGCGGAACGGGCTCGGGCGGCACTGGTGGGGTAACCACCGCCTCGGGATCGATCGGCTGCGGCTGTGGCAGCCGCACCTGCGTCTGGGGGATAGAGAGCGGCTCGACCGGCGTGGGAGCGGGTGGTGGCGCCGCCGCCTTGGCAACTGTGGGCTGTGGCGCCGGAGGGTTTTTCGCCTGTTTGAGCTTTAACTCACACGCGGAGAGCAATAGAACCAACACACCAATCGAAGGTTTGAAGACCCGGCCCATGCGTGCTACGTCAACTCGAAGACGCGGCCGTAGGGATGCGGATGATAAAGGTGGCGCCTTTCCCCGGCTCGCTTGTGAAATCGATTGTACCATCGTGCAATTGGACGATGCGAAACGTCATCGCCAGGCCGATTCCCGAGCCCTTTGGCTTGGTCGTGAAATATAGACCAAATACCTTGCTCTTTAATTCCGGTGGGATGCCGCAGCCCGTATCGCTCACACGGATTTCGGCGTCGTCACCGCGCACCGAAGATTCGAACCGCAAATCGCCGCCATCCGGCATGGCCTCCAGGGCGTTCATCACCAGATTCAGCATCGCCTGCTTCAGTAGATCGAGATCCACTGCAATGCCGACGTTGCCGGCCTGCTGCTCCACGCTCACGGAAATCTTGGCCATTTCCGCGAGTGGGCGAGCCAGCTCGGCGATATCATTCACGAATGCTTCGAGCGGCACTTCGGTCAAATGCAACTCCACCGGCCTGGTGAAATCGAGGAAGGTCTTCACCACGCGGTCGAGCCGGACGATTTCACTGCCGATAATATCCATCTGTGCGGTCAGGTCGTGGTCCCCCTTAGCCATTTTCATGCGCGCCAGCTCCACGTGCATGAGGATCGCGTTCAGCGGGTTCTTGACTTCGTGCGCCACGCCTCCGGTGATGCGGCTAATGGCCGAGAGGCGCTCAGCGGTCTGAAGCTGTTTGCCGATCTGCCGCGTGGCTTCGGGGTCTCGTAAACGCACCAGAATTCCGGCGCCTGATGCGCCGGCTCCGCTGGTTGGCAGAGCTTCCAGTACGTCCACAGAAAGCAGCGCCACCGGCACGCTGGAGCCACCGTTGCCGCTCGCGGCGATGGGGACTCGCTGGTTACGGATGGATTCCCCGCTTTGCAAGGCCTTTTGCAACAGCAAGCCCAACGACGTGGCAGCCGGGAAGATCTCGATCAGCGTCTTGCCCATCAACTCGGCACGCTCACGGCCCAGAAATCGCTCCACCGCCCCGGCCGCCACTACCAGCCGCCGGTCGCGCCCGAAAACCAGGACGGCATCCTCCAGATCGTCCAGGAGCCGCTCGAAGTTGCCGCGCAAATCCGAAAAGTCGTATTGCGCACCGCGGAGCTGCTGCCCGAGAAGGTTCACTTTCGATGCGACGATAGAGAACTCGTCGGCCGGCGCCTTAGCGGCCGGCAGAGCGGGCGGAATCTCGAATTCGCCCTTGGTCACCGAATCCAGCATCTTGCCAAGTTTGCCGATGGGGCGGAACGCGATAGCGGAGAATACGAACGCAGCCACGATGGAGCCCATCAAAAGCAGGATCGACGTTTGCGCGTGGGTTTGGAAAGTGGGAGTAATTTCGGTTTTGATCAGTCCGGGAAGCACAATCGCCCGGACGATAGCCACCGTATTCTGTTTTGGGGGCGCCGCGAGCTTCAGTGAGACCTGATAACTCTGTTTCGCCAGGCCGCCGGTTAGAACTTGCCTCTTCAGATTGACGCTGCCGTTCACGAGCGGTTCAAAATCCGGATATACCGGACAGTTATTTCCGGCGCTTATAGGCCCTGTGTCGGCGAGAATTCCCCCTTGCGGATCGCAGACCGCGATCTCTATCACCGGCGACTTCTTGGCCGTCATAATTTCCACCAGATCGCTTGGCAGTTGGGCGTCCTTGCGCAGCGCCTCCGGAATAGAAGCAGCCGCGGGGTTGCGGTCCAGGGCACGTTTTGCGGCCTCCCTCGCCCTTTCGTTGCAGATATCCGCACGCTCTTTCGTGAACTCAAACTGGTTGGTGATTTCCTGTGCCAGGTCGAAGGCCCCGACAATGCCCACGATCAGCGCCATCACCAGCACCAGCCAAAGCGTGAGTTGCGCGCGAAGATGCATGCGGGTATTTCAGACGTCCAGACCGGCGGGCCGCGCCAAATTCCAATTGCTCGTTTCTATGCGCTCTCCGGAATCAGCAGCAGTTTGCCTGCCGTAGCCCGCGATTCCAGATCGCGATGCGCTTGCGCCGCCTGGGAGAGCGGATAGATTCGGTCGATCGCTAACTTTAGTTTTCCCGAGGCCACCCATTGCAAGACGTCTCCTGCTCGCCACAACAGTTCTTCGCGATTGGCGCAATAGTGGCCCAAGCTTGGCCGGGTCAGGAACAGCGATCCCTTCGTATTCAGAATCGTTGGATCGAGAGGAGGCACCTTCCCGCCCGATTGACCGAATAACACCATCATCCCGCGCGGGCGCAGGCAATTCAATCCTTGCATATACGTGGGAGCGCCAACCGAGTCATACACGACGTCCACGCCGTTGCCACCCGTCAGCCGCTTCACTTCAGCTTCAAAATCCTGCCTCGTGTAGAAAATGACTTCGTCGATACCCGCCTCTCGCGCCAGGGCCGCTTTCGCTTCGGTTGAAGTTGTACCCAGAACGCGTGCGCCGCGCATTTTCGCCATTTGCACGATCAACCGGCCGGCCCCGCCCGCCGCGGCGTGCACCAGGCACGTGTGGCTCGCCTTCAGCGGGAAGGTGGAGTGCGTCAGGTAATGCGCGGTCATCCCTTGCAGCATGGCTGCCGCGGCGCTTTTCAAATCCACGTGATCCGGCACCTTGACGAGCTGCCATGCCGGCACCACGGCATACTCCGCGTACGAACCGCGCGCCATCGCGTAGGCGACGCGATCGCCCGGCCGGACTTCGGTGACCTCCGCCCCAACCGCTTCCACCACACCCGCGGCTTCATTTCCCAAAGTGAACGGCATGTCAGCCTTGTACAAGCCCATGCGGAAGTAGACGTCGATAAAATTCACGCCCGACGCCGCAACCTTGACCAGAGCTTCTTTGGGCCCGGGCTGCGGCTTGGGGATATCCACCACCAGCATCTTCTCGGGATCACCCGTCTCTTTCACTTGAATCGCTTTCATCGAAAACCTCGGTAGAGTGCGCGCCGGAAATGCGCTGCTGCTGCGTAGAGTAACAGAAACGAAAGCGTGAACGGAAAAACAACAATGCGCGCAAACGCGCGTACGATGCCGGCGTCAGCCAGGCCGGCGCGATATTTCAGAAACCGGCTGATGTGCGACCAATGCGCGCGATCGAGCCAGAACCAATCCCCGTTTTCGTTGATGATGAGAAGTTTCACTGGCAGAGCCGCCGCCAGTACCCATTTCCACGTATTGAGAATGGGTTCGTTGGAACACACGATGCCCGCGATGGCATAGCCGCGGGTGCGCAACTCACGTAACAGCGCCAGCCTGCGCTTGCGGCCGCGATAGTCGTTGACGTTGTAGATGCCGGCCATTCCAGCCGGTGCTGCCGGAAAGCAGGTCAGCAGATCGATCGGAACGCCCTCGCCGAAATGTCCCCGCATCCGTGGAATCACGTTTTCGGTAATGTGCCGCGATCCGCTCTCCACCAGCAGGATGCGCGACGGCTCCGGAATGCGGCGGCGGAAAAAATAGCGCACGTCGAAAGTGTAGCGCAGGGCTCGGCCGCCTTTTTGCGGAGACCTGCGGCCCTCAGATCGGCAATCGCAGCTTCGCCTCGCAACCCGATCCTTCCCGCCGGTTTTCGAGCGTCAGCGCGCCGCCATGGGCCTCGGCGATTTGCCGGCTCAGCACCAGGCCGATCCCCGATCCGCCTGGCTTGGTGGTGAAGAACGGCACGAACAGATTGCCCGTGTTCGATAGGCCCGGGCCGTCATCCTCCACTTTAATTTCGACGTACGACGCGTTTTTCCGCCAGCCCACCCGCACGCCGCCGCTGGTTTCAAGCGCCGCGTCCGTTGCGTTGCGCAGAAGATTGATCAACACCTGTTCCAGCTGGTCGGCATCGCCGTGGATCACCAGATTCGGCCCCGGTTGTACCGCCACGTGCAGCCGGGTCTCCATACCCACGACGCGGCGGATCCATGGCGCGACGTCGAGTGGCGCGAGCGTCGGCCGCGGCAGCTTGGCCAGGCGCGCGTAGGCGCCGATGAAGCGGCTGAGCGCTTCCGAGCGCGCGGAGATAACTGCCAGGCCGCGCCGCATGTCTTCCTGCCAATCCACCGGCAGCGATTCGCGAGAAACCAGACTTTCCAGACTGCCCGCGATCGATTTGATCGGCGTCAGCGAATTGTTCAGTTCGTGGCCCAGCACGCGCACCAGCCTTTGCCAGGCTTGCAACTCCTCTTCGCGTAGAGGCCGGGTGAGGTCCCCGATCACCACCAGTTGCATGGGCAGCCCGTGCTCGCGAAATATGCTGCGCCGCATGCCCCAGCGCCCAGTCCCGCTGGGAAAAGTCGCCTGGAGCACGCGCGCCGGCTCACCTTCCAGGCACTCCGCCAAATCCAATTCCTCGGCGCTACGGCCCTGCAAACGCTCGGCAGGCTTGGCCAGGAGTTTTTCGCCCGCCCGATTGACCAGCCGCAGCCGATGCTCGCTGTCAAAGGCGAAGATCGCCACGTCGATCTCTTCCATCACCTTGCGCAGCAGCGTGGTGGCTTCGAGCGCGCCCAGCCTCTGCTCGCGAAGCGTGCCTCCCATGGAGTTGACCTGGTGCATCACCTCGCCGAGCGCGTCGTCGATTTGCGCGCCGCGCGCGCGCACCGAGAAATCGCCTTCCTGCAAGGCCGCGAGTAAATTCGAAATGGTGCGCAGCGGGAATACCACGCGCTCGCGCACCGCGCCGGCAAAGCCCAGCCAGAAACCCACGATGAGCACGGTCAGCGTCCACTGGACTTTGGGGTCGTGTTCGCCAATGAACCACAGCATGATGAGGGCGACCGCGGAGCCCGGCAGCCCTGCCAGCACGGCGAAAAGAAAGATCCGGCGCTCGTAGTAGAACCGGGTGCGCCGGCTCCTTGGGGTCATAACCCGAAACGCTGCAAACGTCGGTAGAGTGCGCTGCGGCTGAGCCCCAGCGCCTTGGCGGCGTGGCTGACGTTTCCATCAAAACGTGCGAGCGCCTTTTTGATGAGCGAGAATTCCACGTCTTCGAGGCTCATATCCTCGAGGCGTGGCGCGCCTTCCCGGCTCTGCCGCAGGCCGAGGTCAGCGGCCTTCACCGTTTCGCCCTGTGCCATCAGGACGGCGCGCTCGATGGCGTGATCCAGTTCCCGGATGTTGCCCGGCCAGGGATGATCGAGCATCGCCTGCATGGCCGCTGGATCGAAGCTGCCGAGCTGTTTACGGTAACGCTGCGCATGGCGGCCGAGGAAATGAGAAGCCAGCAGCGGAATGTCTTCGCGCCGGTCGCGCAGGGGCGGCAAGTGAACCTCGATCGTATTCAGCCGGAATTGCAGATCCGCGCGGAATCGTCCCGCGACCACTTCGGCGTTGAGGTCGGCATTGGTCGCCGAGACAATCCGTACATCCACCTGCCGCGTACGCGAGGAGCCGACGCGCTCCAGTTCACCGGTCTGCAACACGCGCAGCAGCTTGGCCTGCTGGCTTGCCGTGATGTTCGCGATTTCGTCCAAAAACAGCGTGCTGCCATCCGCCAGTTCAAAGCGGCCGACGCGATCTGCCTTCGCATCGGTGAAGGCGCCGCGTACGTGCCCGAACAGCTCGCTCTCGAAAATGCCCTCGGGCAGTCCGCCTGCATTCACGGTCACCATCGGCTTGGTCGCGCGCGCCGAAATAGCGTGCAGCGTCTGCGCCACTATTTCCTTGCCCGTGCCGGGTTCGCCGGTGATGAGCACATTCGCGTCGGAAGGCCCGACGTTCGCCACCAGCCGCAGCACCGGCTGCATGGCCGGCGACTCCGCAATCAGCGTGGGCCGCTCCACTCCACGCAGCAGCCGGTTCTCCGCTTCCAGGCGCAGGCCTTTGCGTAAAGCGCGGCTCAGCTCGATCTGCGTGCGCAGAATGCTGACCAGCCGCTCATTCTCCCAGGGCTTCTGGATGAAATCGCGCGCGCCACGCCGCATCGCTTCTACCGCGACTTTCACGCTCGACCACGCCGTCATCACCACCACCGGCAGCGTGCTGTCGAGCGCTTGAATGCGCGACAGCAGATCCAGGCCCTCCTGCCCGGACGTCGTGTCGCGGGCGTAGTTGAGATCCATCAGGACAACATCGAACTCTCGCGCATCGAGCGCGTTCAGAACCCCCGCCGGCGACGACACCAGCTCGATCTGGTACCCCTCACCTTTCAGCAGAAGCCGCAGCGCCTCCAGTACGTCGGGCTGGTCGTCCGCGATGAGGACACGCGGCGAGTCGTGCGGAATTTTCGCCGCGGGTGTCTTGCGCTCGGATTCGATAATCGCGCTCATGCCGTTTTCGGCGTCACCAGCCACCCATCCGCCAGATCGATGATGCGGTGGCCGTACTTCGCATTGGTTTCGGAATGCGTCACCTGGATGATGGTTGTGCCCTCGTCGTTCAGGCGCTTGAACAGCTCCATAATCTCCTTGCCCTGCGAGGAGTGCAGGTTGCCGGTCGGCTCATCCGCAAGAATCAGCTTGGGATTCGCGATCACCGCGCGCGCCACCGCCACCAGTTGCTGCTGCCCGCCCGACAACTGGTTCGGATAGAGATCTTTCTTGCCGACAATGTGGAAGCGATCCAAAATATCCCCCACCATGCCGGCGCGCTCCGCCGATTTGATGTTGCGGTACGAGAGCGGGATGTCCAGATTCTCGTACACCGTGAGATTGTCGATCAGGTGGTAGCTCTGGAAAACGAAGCCGATGTACTTCTTGTTGATCTCCACCCGCTGCTTGGTGTTCAGCCGCTGCACCGGCTGCTCGGCGAAGTAGAATTCACCGGTCCACGCGCCGTCCAGCATTCCGAGAATGCTCAGCAGCGTGGACTTTCCGGCCCCCGAAGGGCCCATGATGGTGACGAATTCTCCCTCTTTGATATCCAGCGTGATGCGGCGCAAGACAAAGGTCTTTCCGTATCCCGCTTCATAGTACTTCTCTATGTTGATCAGTCGAATCAGTGGTTCCATGGGTTACTCATATCTTAATGCCTCCACCGGATCGACTCGGGTGGCCCGCCAGGCCGGCACCCACCCCGCCGCCAGAGCCACACCGGCAAGCAGTGCGGCTACGGCAATGAACGTAGCAGGATCGTTAGGCTTCACTTCGAACAGGAATTTCTGAAGAACGCGCGTCACCATGAGAGCCCCCACTGACCCGATGCCCACTCCAATGCCGGCGAGTGCCAGAGTCCTTCGCAGTACCAGCCGCAGCACGTCGCGCCGTTCCGCGCCCAGCGCCATGCGAATCCCGATCTCATGCGTCCGCTGCGAAACCGAGTAGGCCAGCACGCCATACGTCCCCACCGCCGCCAGCAATAACGCGAGGAGCGAAAACCCGCCCAGCAGCCGTGTCTGAAACCGTGGCTCGGCTGTGGAGGCATCGATCAGAGTTTGCATCGTGGCAATGTCCACTGGCTGGTTTCTGTCGACCTCCCTCACAACCCCGCGCATGGCCGTGGCCAGCAACTCCGGATTCTGATCCGTTCGTACCACGAAGGCCTGGGTATCCAACCAGCCCAAAATGCCGATTTGCGCGAAGGGTTGGTAGACTGCATCCCACGGCTTCTCAGCCATGCTCATCTGCTTCACGTCCTCGACCACACCGACAACGGTCACCCAGTCTTGAGGCTTCGGATGGTATTCCTCAGTGAAACGCATTCCGATTGGATCTTCGTTAGGCCACAGACGGCGCGCAGCCGATTGACTGACAATCCCTGCTCGACCCGAGTGTTCGTTATCGCTCGCGTTGAAATCGCGGCCGCGAAGCATGCGAATACCCATCGCGCGGAAATAGCCGGCACTGATAACGGGCTTGGCGACCATGTAATGCTCTGGGAACTTTCGCCCGCCGTCGAGCCGGAAATCCCCCATGTTGAGCATCCCGCCGAAAGGCAAATAGTTGATCGCGGCAGTAGTAGTCGCGCCTGGCAGATGCTCCAGGCGTTCCCGTGTTCGCTCCTCAAAAGCCTGTGCCTGCGGCGCCTTGGTGTAAACAGTGTCTGGCAGGCCCACGGTCATCGTGATCAAGTTCTCCCGGCGAAATCCCGTGTCGGCCGACCTCAGCCGCAAGAAGCTCTTCAGCATCAACCCCGCACCTGTCAACAGCACCAGCGACAACGCGATCTCCGACACCACCAGCGCCCCGCGCAATCGCTCATGACCTCCTGTGAGTGTCCGGCCGCCCAGGCTGAGCGATTCCCGTAGCTCTCGTCGTGTTGCTTGAAACGCCGGAATGATGCCGAATCCCAGACCAGTCAGAAACGATGTTAAGAACGTGAACGCCAGAACCCATCCATCGATCCCTACCTGCTCCCCGCGGGGCAGACTATCTGGCGGAGCCAACCCCACTAGCACTGGCACGCTCCACACAGCAATCAACAGTCCCCCCGCCCCGCCAGCGATTGAGACCAGCACGCTCTCTGTCAGCAATTGCCGGATCAATCGCCAGCGGCTCGCTCCCAATGCCGCTCGCACGGCGATCTCTTGCCGGCGTCCCACTGCTCGAGCCAGCATCAGGTTCGCTACGTTGGCGCAAGCGATCAACAATACGAACGCTACTGCACCCAGGAAAATGAGCAGCAGCCATTGCACCTTCCCGGACACATATTCGAGCAGAGAAATCACCCGCGCTGGCGGCCGACGATCACCGAAAGACTGAACCGGTATCTGCTGAATCACATGACTCAGTTCAGCCGATACCTGCCCCAGAGATGCGCCTGGCTTGAGCCGCCCTACAACACTCAGTAGCTGCGAATTGTGTGGATTCAAATGCACCTCTTGCGGAACCCACACCTCCGGGGTTCCGGGAAAAGTGAACCCGTACGGCATCACTCCGACCACTGTGCGGCTCTTGCCATCCAGCCGAAAGACTCTCCCAATGACTGCGGGATCCGCGCCAAAAGCCGATCGCCACAGCCGATCACTGATCACTACAACGTCGTCGCGCCCCGGTTGGTCCTCATCGGCTGCGAAGGTTCGGCCCAGCGCTGCCTTGGCTCCCAGCACCGAAAAGAAATCCGCTGTTGCGAAAGCGCCGCGAAAACTTCGCGCATCGCCCACGCCCGTCATGTTGACGGGATGCCAATCAAAAGCGGTGAGCTTCTCGAACAGACGATCCTGCTTGCGAAAATCCGCGTAGAGCCCGTCCGGCATCGTGGAGTCCGATCGGCCAAAAAACGGGTCGTCCCGCACAACCGCCAGCGAGACTAATCTCTCCGGCTCCGGAAATGGCAGCGGCCGCAGCAACACTGAATTGACGATGGTAAAAACCGCCGTATTGGCGCCGATTCCCAGCGCCATCGCCACCACCGCAACCACCGCAAATCCGGGGCTTCGCAGCAACCCCCGCACTGCCAATCGGACGTCACTCATATCGCAAAGCCTCCACTGGATCGATTCGCATCGCGCGTCGCGCCGGAACGTAGCAGGCCGTAATCGCCGCCGCGGCCAGCGCCAGCGAAATGCCGCCGAAGATCTGCCAATCCGTCGCACTCACTCCGAAAATCAGGCTCGCCAGCAATCGCGCCAGCATCAGGGAAAGAACGAACCCGATCCCCAGGCCGATGCCCGTCACCACCAGCCCGCGCCCAATCACCATCCGCAGCACATCTGTGCGTTCCGCGCCCAGCGCCATGCGAATCCCGATCTCGCGCGTGCGTTCCGAAACCGCATACGCCATCACGCCGTAGACTCCCACGCAAGCCAGAACCAGCGCGATCCCGCCCAACACGGTCATCATCACCGCCACGTACGAAAGTCCTAGAACTGATTCCGATATTGCTTTATCGAGCGTCTTCACTTCGATCAACGGAAGCTCCGCGTCCAAAGTGGCGATGCGATGCCGCGCCCCGGCGACAAGGGCCAGCGGATCGCCTGTCGTGCGCAGCGCCAGATACGCGTACGGCCGGTCTGTTTGCGTGTACGGCCGGTAAACAGCAGGTGTGACATCCGCATCGAACCACTCGTAGCGCACATCCTGGACCACGCCCACGATGGTCAGCCACGGACCCGGCGCATCTTCCGCGCCCAGTTTGATTTTTCCACCCAGCGCCGTGCCGCCGGGCCAATAACGCCGTGCCAGGTTCTCACTAATGATGGCCACTGGCAGAGAATTCATACCATCGCGCTCGCTGAACACGCGCCCTTCGCGCAATGCCACCCGCATGGTGTTGAAGTAATTTGCGCTGATCACTTGGTTTTGGGCAACGCGCAGCTCACCTACCTCGGCCGGGCGGCCCTCAATTGTGAGCCTGGATGTGCTGCTGAAGTTGCCGTACGGAACGCTAGTCGCCAGCGTGGCAGCCTCCACGTGCGGCAGGGTTGCTAGCCCCGCCAGCGCCTGGCTGTAAAACGCCTCCATTTGTCGCGGCTCTTTGTATTTCGACTCGGGCAAAGTAACCCGCATGGTAAGCAGGCTTTGTGGAGCTAGATTTTCATTCACGGAAATCAGCCCGCGAACGCCCTTCACCATCAAGCCGGCTCCTACCAGCAGCACCAGCGCCAGCGCAATTTCGCCGGTCAGCAGCGCACTGCGCAACCGGCTCCGTGAGCGCCCCTCCGACGATCCGCGCACGCTCTCCTTCAGCGCCACGTTCAAATCGGGCTTCGAGCTGTGCAGCGCCGGCGCCAGGCCCGAAACAATTCCCGCCAGCGTCGCCACTAGCGCGGTGAACAGCAGCGTCCGCCCATCAATGCGGATCTGGTCCCACCCGGATACAAATCGTGCGATCTCCGCCGGCATGTGCGACCGAATCATATCGACATCCCACTGTGCCAGCAGGATTCCCACGGCCGCGCCCGCCAAACCCAGCAGTACGCTCTCAGTCACCAACAGCCGCACAATGCGCCAGCGGCCCGCTCCCAGTGCCGTCCTTACCGCGATCTCTTTGGCGCGGAACGTGGCGCGCGCAAATTGCAGATTGGCGACGTTGGCACATGCGATTAGCAGCACAAATCCCACGGCGCCCAAGGTCATCCAGGTGTAATTACGCGTCAGATCGCCCAGCAGGAAATCGCGGATCGGCATCAGCCGTACCTGCCATCCGCGATTGGTCTCCGGATACGTTTCGCCCAGCCGTTTGGCGATGGTCCGCATTTCCGCCGCCGCTTGGCCGGTCGAAATTCCGCGCTTCAGCTTTCCGACGACGTCCATGTAACGCGTTCCGCGGACGGCGCGTTCTTTGTCGTCCATCGCCATTGGTATCCAGATCTCCCCCGCTAATGGAAAATGGAAACTCTTTGGCATGATTCCTACCACGGTGAATGGCTTGCCTTCCAGCCGCACGGTTTTGCCGGCAATATCGGGGTCCGAGGCGAAGCGCCGCTGCCACAATCCGAAGCTGAGTACAGCCACGTGTTCGCGACCTGGCTGATCTTCGTCGGGCAGAAATACGCGTCCCATCAGCGGCCGTACGCCAATCAGCTCGAACAATCCGCTGGAAACCCTGTTGCCGAGCAACGCTTCCGGCTCGCCCTGCCCCGTGATGCTGATATCGAGCAACTGGCTCGCCGCCAACTGCTCGAATGAAGTCGCCTGACGTTTCCAGTCCTCAAAATTCGCCGGCGCAACATTGGACGTGCCCGCGATTGGCCGACTGCCGCGGGTCTCCGGCAGCATCACCAGCCTGTCAGTATCCCGCAGCCCCAGCGGCTTGAACAGAAACGCGTCCGCGATGCTGAATTCCGCGGTGGTCGAGCTGATGCCCAAGGCCAGCGCCACAACCGCCGTGATCGTCACCGCCGGATTGCGCCGCAACGCACGAATCCCGTAACGCAGATCGTTCAGCACTGTTCCTCCGTCCTGGTCGAGTGGCGGCGCCGGTGTTTCGTCCTACGCACCCGAGCGCCGCAGATCGATTGAGCCGTTGACGGTTCTCAGATTCAACTCCGGTCCGCCCTGCCCGATGGTTCCCGTGATCTCCCTGTTCGTGAACTTGCCGTGAATCATGAGCGGGAAATCGGTCGAGATCCGCCCGTTGACCGTGCTGGCGTGCACCGTGGCATTCATCACCGGCGGCAGCTCCAGATCAATGCCGCCGTTGACGGTCTCGAGTTCGATGGGCCGCTCGGCTGCCGCCTGGCCCATACGCACGTTGATCGAGCCGTTCACGGTCTTGGCCTCGGCCCATCCCGAGGTGGCAATCCGGATCTTGCCGTTCACCGTGTGCGCTACAACGTCACTGGTGAGCGAATCCGCCTCGACTTCGCCATTCACCGATCGGCCAATGAACCGCACGCCCGCCGGCACACGCACCGTGAACTCCACTCGGACATCGTTGTTGTTCGTGTTCATGCGGCCGCCGGACGCGGGCGCGCACTCGTTGGGTCGGCCCCAATCGTTCGAAGGGTACACCGCGCAGATGGTGACGCCATCCGCGTGCGGCACCACTTGCACGGTTACCGACCGCACGTCGCTGTGCCGCGCGAACTTGCTCGCTTCCACCATCACTTCGGTTCCCGAAGCCCTCTCCGCGCGGATAGAGCCGTTCACGCCCTTGATCTCAATCGATTGCCCCGGGGCCAACTGCCCGTGCCAGGAAAAATCGCTGGGACGTGCCAGCGGGGCCAGCGCGCCGAATGCCACCAGTGCGATAACGATTGCTCGAATAGTTCGCATTGCAATCACCTCATATCTCCGGTTCGAAATTGTGCCCACCGCTTCGCGTCATGAACCCGCCCGCTTCGTCATCCGATCTGGAACTGAATGGCACCCACACATCGGCCTCGCCGTTGTTCCAACTGAAGTCCCGCGGCAGCACCCCGATCACTTGGTATGCTTCGTCTTCGAGTCTGATCTTCCGGCCCAGGACTCCAGTAGCGCCGTGGAAATGATGCTGCCACAAGCGGTAGCTCAGAATGACCACGTGATCGCTCCAGCGCTCGCCGCTCTTGCACGTCCGGCCCAATACGGGCTCTACGCCGATTTTCTGGAAAAAGTTCGGCTTAACGGCCCCACCCGAGAGTTCTTCCGTCTTACCTGGCCCCGTCAGGTCAATGTGGAAAATGTCCACAAACTCGGCCAGGTCGCCGAATACATGGTGCTGCGGCTTGCTTTCGGGATACGTGATCAGGGCGATCAACCCGCTCCTGACCTTTGGCCTTCGTGATCTGGCGTGATGGGACAGCGCCATCCACAGGGCCAGCACTGCCAGAGTAATCAGAATGAAATTGCGGCTGCTGCGCTCAGACATAGGCTCTCCGCGTGTTTGCTCTCACAGGGCAAGTCGCGTGCCGTGATCATGATTGTCCTAACTAGCACGAATACTGTGGTTTAGGACAGACTGAGGACAAGGAGACGGAATCGTGTGTCCGGTTGTGGGATTACCCTGCCGCAAAATCGGACAAGGCAGGCCGCGGGGTACCAGCGAATGTGTACACCTGATTGCGTCCGGATTTCTTTGCTTCATAAAGCGCCTGATCCGCCACCGCGATCAGCCGGGCAGAGTTCGAGTCCCGCCCCGGAATCTGGCACGCCACACCCTGGCTGATCGTGACGTGATTCCCGGCCGGCGATGCCGGATGCAAGATGCCCAGGCTCTGAATGCTCGCTCGCAGCCGTTCTGCCACAATGCACGCACCGGACAGATTCATCTGCGGCAGAATCACCGCGAATTCCTCGCCGCCGTACCGCGCCAGAAAATCGTCCAGCCGCCGCAGTGACGACGCCAGTGCGCCGGCCACCCACCTTAGGCATTCATCTCCCGCCGGATGCCCCAGCCGGTCGTTGTACGGCTTGAAGAAGTCGACATCGATCATCAACAGCGCCACTTCCTGGCCGTGACGCGCGCAACTGCGCCACACGCGTTCCATCGTCTGGTCGAAGCCGCGCCGGTTGGCGACGCCGGTAACCGGATCCACCACCGCCAGCCGCAGAAGTTCGCGGTTTGCAGTTTCGAGTTTTCGGTTTGCAGCCACTAATTCCCGCTCACGCGCTGTGCGCCTGACGATTTCTTCCTGCTGTCTGACGACCGCCTGCAAACGCGCCACCGCTTCATCCGGGTGCACTGGTTTCGTGATGTAGTCGGTCGCGCCGGCATCGTATATCCGTCCCACATGCTCACGATCCTCTGCGCCCACGAGCACAATGATGGGTATGCGATGCACCTCCGGCCGGTCCCGGCTTTGCACGCAGAGTTCCAAACCGCGCAGGCCCGGCGGCATCAAGTCCGTCAACACCGCCTGGATTCCGCCCGATGACAACACGCGCAGCGCATCCGCTACCGAGCCGGCCGCCACAACATTCCACCGCCGCGCCCGCGTCAGCATGGTCTGGAGCGCGCTCAGCCTCTCCGGCTCCTCATCGACGATCAGAATGCTCACGATCCTCGCCCGTCAGACCTCTATCGTCACGATTCGTCGGGGAGTTGCTAAGGTCTTTGACCATCTGATTCGACTCTTATGGGGGGGTCGCTCGGCCCGAGCGGTCGGGTCCGTTTCTCTAAAGGGACTGTTCGGTGAAAAAGCGCGCGGGTGAATCCAAGTCGATTGGTTTTCGCGCGGCCAAGGGTGTGTTCATGGTCTTCGCCCTGATTAGGCTCGAACGGATCCCTGCCTGCCTCTAAAACGTGAACGCCAGGCTCACTTCAATCTGATTCGGGCTGGAGCGCGTCGAATCGGAGGCGAACGTTCTTCCAAACCACCGGGTATAGCGCAACTCCGGCTCGACTTTGATTCCGAAATCGTCGACGAAGCGCAATCCACTTCCTACGACGGCGCCGCCCAGGCTCGTGGCGGAAGGCCTGACGGGTGTGTTGCTCGTGGTAGTCGTACCGTTCGGGTTATTGGTGACGATGTTCGACTTGATATTTGTCGCGTCCCGGAACGCGCCGCCGGCGTTGAAGTAGATGTGGGCCAGAACTCCCTCATCGCGCAGGCCGTGGAAACGCACCAGCAGTGGAGCGTCCCAGAAGGTTGTTCTGGTATTTTCGGTGATGCCCGTGTTGCTTGTGCCCTGGCTGATCAGCGTCGTCTCGGTGTAGTTGAGCCGGTGATAAAACAGCTCTCCCACCAAACTGAACCTCCTGGTGACGGCGAACTCCACGCTCGGTCCGAATCCGACCTTCAGATAGTTGTTGCTGGTCTGGATCTGGTAGGTCGCCGGTATGCTTTGCGTGGTGGTGAAATTTTCAGTCTTGTTGTGCATCGGATTGAACGGGTAGCCGGCCACCCGAAACCCGAACGAAAAACGCCGGAACCCGGTAGGGGTCTCCTCCGGCGCTGGGGTGGAAGAAGATTCCTGCGCATGGAGAACCGGCAACAGCAGGAGACCGATGCCGCAGACAATTGTTCTAAGCCTTTGGATATTCATGGAAAATCAATGTCGATTGTACACGAGACGTAGCCAGTTGAGCGGGCGTTACTACTGAACCGCCAGCCAGACTCCTGACTGCGTCTTCACTCCCCCGATGCTCACCACAACCGGAACCTTCGATCCGGGTTGGATGCCTGCTGGAACACGCGCGTTAATCACGAAAACCGCCGCCAGGTCAGGCGCGGCCCCCGCGTACTCAATCTCCGCCGACTGCCCTCCGATCATGACCGTGGCCGTACTGGTCAGCTTCGGATATGGCGGGCCTGCGATCTCATCCTCTGGTAACGGCGGATCGGTGGGTCCCTCGCCCGTTCCAAAAAGTGCCACGATCGATCCCCGCGCCGCCGGGTTTGACGCTGAATTGACGCTTTCATCCTGGTTGAGAATGGCTCCCTGACCCCGGCCGGATCCGTCCGTCGTAAATAGCCCTGGTGCGGTTGCCGCCACCGGTACTTGCATCAGCGGTGTGCTTTGTCCCTGATATTGTACTTGTAAGCTCACAGTGGTCTGGCCTGCAACCGCATTGGGCACCACTGCGGCAACCTCATCCTGGCGCGCGTATAGCAAGGGCGCCGCTGCTCCGTTGATCATCACCTGCGTACTTCCTAACTGAGTTTCGAGCGTGCGCGTTGTAGCCGCATTCGCCGGATTTGTCGCTAACGCCGCCGGCCCAAGGTCTGCACCGTTTATGGTCACCATCTCGCCTGCCGCCACCGGACCGCTCAAACCACTGGCGGAATTGACCACCTGGCCGATTAGCGCTTTCTGCGACAACAGGCCATAGACCATCAGGCTTCCCGAGAACGTGGCCACGTAAACCTTGCCATTGGCGATGGTTGGCGCCGAGAACTTGGCCAGCATTCCCAGACCATCGCGGGCTTTGTTCATGTCGCTGTTCCACAACTCTTCAGAGAGGTCCAGTGCGTCGAAGGCGTGGAGGGTGCCGTCTCCGTCTTGATCTCCATCCGTCGTTGAAGTGACCCAGAAGATCCCCGAATACGGGGCGCTGCCGTTCGCCGAAACCGCCATCCCGTCATAAGGCAAGGCCGCCTTTGTTGCGGCTTGCGACGAAGGCGTGATCTGGAACTGGTTATTGACGATCCGGAACGCCTTCGGGACGTCGGCGTCGGCGCGAATGTACAGGATCGATCCGCCGCGCCGGTCCCAGAACGCCATATTGTAGATGCCGAAGCCGATCGCCTGGAAGTGCTGCAAAATCTGACCGTTACCGGTTACCGTGTGGCCCAGGTTCTTCAGGTCCATCAAGTACACCACGCCTTCCTTCCCGCCGGCGATCAACCACCCATTTGAGGTCAATATCGGCCCACAGGAGCCGAGGTCGTTGTCTAAGTCAGTGAGATTGGACCAGTTATCGGGAGTGAACCAATCCGCCATGGTCGCCGCGCCGTTGCTGAGCTTGATGACGCTCTCGGAAAAGTCGGTCTTGCCGTCGAAAGCTCCATTGCCTGTAGCGAAGTAAATGTTTCCGCTGGCGTCGGCGGCCGGCGCGCGCCCACCTTGCCAGATTGCTCCTCCCCAACCGCCGGGAGATGTAATGAACGCGGAGACTTGCTGCTGGACGTTGGCGGCGCTGTAGCCCAGCAGCCAACCGTGCCAGTCGCCGATGTCATCATGCGAGCCGAACCCGACGTAAACCACATTGTTGAGCAACAGCAGACCAGGCCTCTGAAGTTGGTTGCCGGGGTCGAAGGTAACTAGTCCACTCTTGCTATCGAAGGGATTGTTGCCTGGCACGACCGCGGCAATGACCGCCGGAGCGCCGAATTTTTCCTGGCCGTTGGTGATGTCGAGAGCGTGCAGCCGGTAGATGTGATTCCCGCTCTCCTTGGTGTATGCGACTACGTACAATGTATTCGTTGTGCCATCGATAACCGGGGTGCCCAGGATGCCGATCTGGGTCAGATCCGCGACGTTGAAGTCGGTTCCGGGCACGGAGGGCCCGAGATTCACGTGCCATAAGGGCGCGCCTTGCGTATCTGCGTCAAAGGCGTACACGTCATTGTGGTGTGTGGCGACATAAACGACATTGTGCGCCTTACCGTCAGCCATGGTGACGCTCTGCACGTAGAGCGGCTGCGCATTGATCGCCCCGCTCACCGGGAGCGAGAACAGCTTCCCGAACTGGGTCGCGTTCACGTTGAGCGTGCTTAGGATAGTCTCGTTGAGGTTCGCGTTGGTGCGCGCGTTGCCGTAGTTGGCGGTCAGGACGTTTGTCCCAGCCGGTGTTTGAGCGCCGAGGCGGAAGGCCCCGGCAACGAACAACAAGAAGAAAAAATGAAAAGGAAGGGTTTTATGACCTTGCTGCATTTTCTTGTCTGAACTTCGTATTGTAATGTAGAAACCACTGGAGATGTGTTGAAAACCACGTTAAAAGTTGAATTGGCCAGCCAGCGTAAGTTTCGGGAACGAAACAAGATCAGCTATCGAATCGCGCACTGGCCGATCTGGATCTGGGTGTTCTTCATTACCCCCGGGCCGTTAGTCTTTGACCTGTTCGAGCGTGGTTTCGACTGGCGCATGGCGGCGTGGCTGTCGCTGGTATTGGCCGGAACCGGAATAGCCGGGTTGCGCGGCAAGCTGCCTGGAGTCGAGCCTAAGCCCTACATTTTGCGTTTCACCGAGGACAAACCCAACCCCCTGTACCGCCGTGTTTGCTACACGTTCGCGTGGAGCGCGGTGACGGTTTTCGCGGTGCTGAATCTGGCCGGTTTGGCAGTCGCGGTGGTCACCGGCAAATGGTACTTACACCAGATCTACGTGTATTGGTATTTCCCGCTGGCACTTGCCGTCTGGACAGCCGGTGCGTTCGGGCGCTTGCCGCGAGTGATGGCGTCAACCAAAGGTGAGGGACACGAGCGCCGCTACTTCTACGGCTCGGTATGGGCGGCATGCGTGGCGCAACCCGTGCTTGGCGTGCTATGGAAGCTGCTGCCCCGGACCAGAACCATGGATGCCGTGAAGTTGCTTGTGTTTACGGGGATTCTGGCTTTGTTCGGCCATTTTGCGCGTCGCGGACTTTTGCCAAGAACGCGGCCGATCGTGCCGGGCGAAAGCGCCGTCTCCGACTAACCCGCCTGTTTCATATCGTGTACAGGTGCCACTCCATACCTTGATAGTCATATAGGCGAATCGTGCGGTCGGCGACGTCACCGAAAAAATGAAAACCACTCAGATGCTCCCAACCCGAGAAGGTTTGCTCTTCGAGGTTGACGAGTAAGTCCACCGCGCCGCCTACACCATGCTGAAACAGCGTGTATTTTCCGTCCCCGCCAACGCCGGAGACGTGGCTGTGAAGCTCATGGCTGTAGACTTTGATCACACCGGGCTCGAAGAAGCCTTCGAAATGAACCCGGTGGCCGCGGTCGTGATCCTGCATCCACCAGGCGTCGGCGCCAGTGATCAGGCGGCCGGCGATGTAAGCGATCACGGAGCGGTTCGCGGCGTCCATATCACAGCACGAGTCTTTCGTCGCCCTCGCGGCGCGTGATGTGCTCGCGATCGAGGTACTCGAGCAGTGGAATGGCGTACTTACGCGAGATGCCGGTCCAATCCTTGAAAGCGCCCACGCTGAAACGCGCCGACTTCCTTCCGGCCAGCAGACCGCGCAGGCTTTCGAGAGCCGAGTGATGGAAGACCAGATCGGTGTTGATACGAACCAGACGCTTTTCCCGGATCAGAATCTGCAGCAGCGATCGCGCGCGGGCCGCTTCCACGCCGGATTTGGCCAATACTTCGTTGACCGTGGGCGCGGCAAGACCGGCCTGTTCGAAAGCCCGCTCGATGGCGGCGCGCGCCTGCTCCTCATCCTGCTTGAAGACGACCTTGTGGCTTCGTGAGCGGACGATCTCGCCTTCGACGGCAAGATCCTTCGCGCCCGCGAGGATAGCGTCAAAGACAAAGGGCGGGGCATCGGCCAGCTCGCGCCCGCGCAAATCCTGCTTGGCGATGCCGGGGAGCAGAGGGTTGGCGCTGTGGAAGGCGCGCACGGCCGACGTGATTTGCTGTGTGGTCTTTTCGAACCAGTCCCGGTCGATGAGCACCGATTGCGGCTGGCGGAGCAGGATGAAGGACCGGGCCGCGGCTTCGAGGTCGCGCTCCTGGAGGCCGGTGCGCGAGACCAGCTCCCCAAAGCTCAGGCCGAATCTGGACTCCCGCACGAGCAAAGCGACTTTAGCGGCGATGTCAGGGCCTGCGAGGATGTCCAGGCGCTTGGCTGTATTGTCGGTTTTGCGGTAGCGGATGCCGCTACCGTCGAGCACCGCGCCGCCGCCGATGGTCACGACGGGCGAGAACATGCGGACTATGAAGCGGTCGCCAGGAAGCAATAGAGCCGGCTCGCGCAGCACGATGCGCGCGTACGTGTGCTCGCCCGGCTTCACCACAGTCGCGCCGCCGAAAAGGCGGATTTCCGCTTCGATCTCCGCGGTTCCCGCATGGAAATGAACGGGCGCTCGATGTTTGAGGGGTTTGGCCGAAGGCAGCAGATCGAGCGAACAATCGAGGTGGCGGATGATCCGGAAGCGGCCGGGCGCGGACAGCAACATACCGCGCGTGATCTCGGCGGGCTCGATATCGGCCAGATTCAAAGCCGTGCGCTGCCCGGCGGTGGCGCTGTCCGCCGGCTGCCCATGCACTTGGACGCCACGAACGCGGAGCTTGCGGCCTGTAGGATAGAGCTCCACTTCCTGATCGCGGCTCACGGCGCCGGAGATCAGTGTGCCGGTGATGACAGTGCCGAAGCCCTTGGCGGAGAAGGCGCGATCGATGGGAAGCCGGAAGTGGCCGGCGGCGCTTTTCTCGGCCACCGCCAGCGAAGCGTGTTCCAGCTCGCGGCGCAGCTCATCGATTCCGGCGCCGGTGGTGGAACTGACGGCGACGATGGGGGCATTTTCCAGAAAGGAGCCGGCGACGAACTCTTCCATTTCCAGGCGAACGAGATCGAGGATGTCCTTATCGACGAGATCGGCTTTGGTGAGCACGATAATGCCTCGCGGAATGCCTAGCAGGCGGCAAATATCGAAGTGCTCGCGGGTTTGCGGTTTGATGGATTCGTCGGCGGCGACCACGAACAAGACAAGATCGATGCCGCCGACGCCCGCCAGCATATTCTTCACGAAACGCTCGTGGCCGGGCACGTCAATGAAACCGAGGCGCAGCGCGGGCGTGAGCTGCAGGTGCGCGAAGCCGATGTCAATGGTGATGCCGCGGCGCTTCTCTTCCTTGAGCCGATCGGCGTCGATGCCGGTGAGCGCTTTGACGAGGGCGGTCTTGCCATGATCGATGTGGCCCGCGGTCCCGACGATGACGTTCTTCATGGGGCGATTTCATGGTACTAAAGAAACGAATTTTCAACGCCGTTGACGCTGAGACGCCGAGAAAGACCGGACCGTGGAGTTGCGGATGGCCGGGGCGTCAGAAGTTCACTGCCGATCTTTCACAAAGAGCGACAGGAGATAATCGTTGGCGAGGCCCTGGTCACGAATGGCTTTCCAACTCGCAAACGCTTGTCGCACCAGATCTATCTGCGTGAGAACCTCAGTGCGCGACCACTCGGTGGCATTGTCATAGTCGGCGGTATGGCGATCGTCATAGAGTTGATTAAAGGCGTTGGCGACGTTGCGAAGATGAGCTGCCACGGCGGGATCGGCACCGGTAAAAGCAGAGTTGGCGGCTCGTCCGGAAGCCGTCTTCATTCTCTGGTGTTCGAAGATGCGGGCGAGAAGCGGGCGCTGCGCTGTTATCCTCCAATTGGAAACAGCTTCCGTGATCAAAAGATGAAAAAGGGCATAGTACGCCGTGGAGATTGCCCTCCGGAGACTGGCTTGGCGAGGCCGCTTGGGTTCACGCTTGGCGAGATGAAGTGCCTGCTCAAGCAGATCGTCCGGAAATGCCATGCGTCATGCCCACGCGGCTTCCTTGAGAACGGCCTGCTCGGATTGACTTCGAAATCTTAGATATGGAACGAGGCCCCATGAATTCAGGGGATCAACGTGCTCAGCAATGACCGCCGAAACGCGGCTTGTAACGTCACGAAGGCGACGTGGTTTGCTTGCTGCATCCGACAAGAGAATTCTGAAGTGGACGGCCTCTTCTCCCGACCAATCGGTTCCGATGGTATAGCGGATTCGCACAACGTCGGGTGCGAGCATCCTCTCGACATCGGCGATGGTTGCGGCGAACTTCGTCGGATCGGCGACTCCTTTCGGAACGATTGGCACAGCACCATTATCACCCGTCTTGAAGATGCCGGGTGCCTTCGCTTTTCGGAGGCCCTTTGAGGCTTGCCCTCAACCTAACCTCTCGTCGTGTAAGCTACGCCACGGGCCACTTGGACTGCAGCTCCACTCCGTGTCGATAGGCAATCGTACTTCATTTGGAAATGTCAGCTCCACGACGTCAGACAAGCCTCCACAGAATCGGTCTGCGACAACAAATATGTCGGCGCCACGCGGACTCGCCCGGCCGCCCGAGTAGCGAGGTGACCCTGAATTGAAGCGACAGAACAAGGGCGTGCTCTCCTGATTCTGTCGCAGCAATGCTGCGGTCGATGTCCTCAATATCACGGGGCCCTCGCTTTGGTAGCGGGCGAAGTGTCGAACGCCATAGTCGTTCGGGCCACGAGAGGTACCCGGCCAAAAGAACACGCGTCGGTTCAACGCTTCGACTAGGTCTTCGAGTTGCCAACCGTCCGCGAAGGCCACGTTCGCCGCGTGCAATGGTGCTTGGTCCCGAAGCTGGACGTCTGCGCCGTGGACGCGTATCAGAACGTGTTTGGGACGACGATACCTCACTAAATCTGGCCGTTGAGCTCCGCATGAGCATTGCCGCACTGTGGAGACAACCGGCCTCGCGAATTTGATGGCAGATTCACCGCTGATGTCAGGTGGTAAGCGTAGGGCCGCGAAGAGACGAAAGCTGGAAGGTTAAATGCCACGATGACCCCTGAATCAGAATACGCCTGCTCGGCTCTGCGGGTCCCCTCACACAGCATGCCGTATCCCGGCACCAAAGCGAATCCGATGAACAGGTCGGATGAACTGCGCCGGCATGCGGCGGCGGAGCAGGGGGGCGGGGCGGAGCGCAAGGAGCGGCAGCATCAGGAGGGCAAGCGTAGGGCGCGGAAGTGGATTGGGTTCGCATACGCTCACCTCGTCGGTCAAGCTGGATCGGCGACTCTTGAGGGGAAACTCTGAAGACGATCTAAGTGGTTCGCCCAATTGTTCCCATCCGCTCCCCCGATTACTCTGGAAGCGGAGTACTCATGCTGCGTGGCGCTATCATCTCTCCCGACCGTGAACTGAGCGCGGCTTTGCAAGAAGCGGTGCAGAAGACCCACCGGGTCGGCATTGTGCGCGTGCTGGAGGGTTATCCAGGGGATCTGGATCTGGTTCGTTTCCTGCGGGCCACGGCGCCCGAGGTGGTGTTCCTGTGCATGGCGAACTCCCGGCAGGCGCTGGCGGTTGCCGCGAGCATTGAGGCGCACGTTTCTGGATTGCAGATCGTCGCGGTCAGCCGCACGGTGCAACGCGAGGCGCTGATCGAGACGATGCGCACCGGCATTCGCGAGTTTCTGGGCTTGCCATTCGAGGCGGAAGCGGTGGAACAGATGATCGCCCGAGTTGTGGAGATCGTGGAGCGTAAACCCCCGGCGATCGAGTCCACGGAGCGCGTGCTATCGTTCCTTCCGTCCAAACCCGGCGTGGGATGCTCCACTATCGCCCTGAATACGAGCATCATGCTGGCGCAGCTTCCGGATACGAAGACGCTGCTGGCGGATTTCGATCTGAATTGCGGCATGATCGCTTTCATGCTGCAAATGGACGCGACCCACTCGGTGGTCACGGCGGTGGAAAATGCGCATCAGATGGACGAAACACTCTGGCCGAAGCTGGTGGCGAGCGTGGGTGAGTTGGACGTCCTACCGGCAGGCAAACTGGCGCCCGGACATCGCATCGATGGCCTGCAGATTGGACACCTGATCGAATTCGTGCGCCGGCACTACCAAGCCATCTGCCTGGACCTGTCGGGCATCCTGGAAAAATATTCGGTGGAACTGCTGCACGAGTCCAAGGAGATCTTCTTAGTCTGCACTCCGGAGGTTCCGAGCCTCCATCTGGCGCGGGAAAAACTGCATTTCCTGCGCACTCTCGAGCTCGATGCACGGGTGAAAGTCCTGTTGAACCGGGCACAGCGTCACAGCTTGATTCCGGTCTCCGAGGTGGAGAAAGTCCTCGGAGTCCCGGTGTACATGAGCTTCCCTAACGATTATCTGGGCGTTCACAGAGCGCTCACGTCGGGCAAGCATGTCAGCTCGTCTTCGGAACTGGGCGGGAAATTTGGCGCGCTTGCCGCCGCCATCCGGAACGGGGAAAAGCCGAAGCGGCCAACCAGACTCGGCTTCCTGGACATGCTCCGTTCGCGCAAAAAGCCTGCGCCGGCGGCGCAGGAACGAAGCGTACTGGCGTCTTAGGTGTAATGCCTCAAAGACGGGGAGACCGCTTGCTTCGCGCGCGGCTCAGTATGACGCCTGCGCTTGCAGCCGTTTACCGAGCCGTGACCAGAGGGAGCGGTGTTGCACGCTGTTGCGATCACTCAGCTGCTGTGGCCGCCCCACTTGAGCAGGCTCGTGCAGGGGCGTGTCAGCGGGTCATCATAGTGGTTGGGGCTGATGCGCAGCGCGTAACCCAGCCGGCCGGTCTGCTGTGGTGCGATCTCCTTTGCGAATATGGCGGTGGTGCCGTTGCGTTCCACCACCGGCAGCACCATCACCTCGGTCTCTTCCAGGCTGCCGCTCGCGCCCACACGCCCCATCACCAGCTCGACGCGCACGTCCTCGGGATCGAGTCCCGCCAGGTCAACGGTCGCACGCACCGGCACGGTGATGCCGCTGGTCACCGGTCCCGCAGGCGCGGGCCCAGTCTCGACGAAGTGCACGCGGTCCCAAACTTCGCGGACCTTGCCGCTCCACTTGACCCGCCTCCGGGCGCTGTCGAAACGGCTCTGCATCTGCGCTGAAAAGGCCAGATGCGCCGGCGCGTACAGCTCGTGATCGTACTCGCGTAACATGCGGCGGGCATCGAATTCAGGGCTGAGATAACGAAGCGATTGCTTTACGCGGCGCATCCACTCCTGCGTGCCGTGGTCCCGCCGTTCGTAGAACATGGGCACGATCTCGTTCTCCAACAGATAGTAGATCGCGCTGGCGTGCATGTTTTCCTGTTCATCGGAGTATGGCTCGCGGTCGCCAATGGCCCAGCCGCCGGATTCCTCGTAGGCCTCGTCAAACCACCCATCCAGGATGCTCAGGTTCAGCACACCGTTCATGGCAGCCTTCATGCCGCTCGTGCCACAGGCTTCTTCCCCGCGCCGCGGCGTGTTGAGCCAGATGTCGCAGCTTTGCACCAGCTCACGCGCCACCTTCATGTCGTAATCTTCGATGAATACGATGTGCTTCCAGAGCTCCGGATCGCGCGAATACTGCACCACGTCGCGTATCTGCGACTTGCCCGGGTGATCCTTGGGATGAGCCTTGCCGGCGATCACGATCTGGACCGGCCGGTCTTTGTTGGTCAAGATGCGTTTTAACCGCTCCGGATCACGGAAGATCAGGTTGGCACGTTTGTAAGTCGCAAAGCGGCGCGCAAAGCCGATCGTGAGAACGCTCGGGTCGAGCACTTCGGTCGAGTGGCGCAACTCGGATGACGCAGCTTTGCGGCGGAAAGCGGAAGCAGTCTGGCGATCGCGGACAAACGCGATTAAGCGGCGCTTGCGGCGGCGGTGCACCTCGAGCAGCTCTTCATCCGGGATCTCGTCCACCAGCTCCCAGGTTTTCGAGTCCATGGTGTGATCGCGCCAGTCGGGCTCCAGATACTGGTCGTAGAGATCGGTCAAGTCGCTATTGAGCCAACTCGGCAGATGAACGCCGTTGGTGATGGAAGTGAGAGGGACTTCCCAAATGGGCAGATCGGGCCACAGATCGTGCCACATCTCCTGCGCCACGCGGCGATGCAGCCGGCTCACGGCGTTCCGGTAGGAGGATGTCTTGACCGCGAGCACCGCCATGGAGAAGCGCTCACCCATGTCCGAAGGATTGCGGCGGCCCAGGTCCATGAACTGGTGGAACTCAATTCCCGACTCGCGGCAGTAATCCTGGAAGTAGTAGTGCATCATGCCGGGGTCAAACAGGTCGATGCCCGCGGGCACGGGGGTGTGGGTGGTGAAGACGTTATTGGTGCGTGTCGCTTCCAGAGCTTCTTCGAACGAGAGCCGGTGCTCCTCCATCAGGGCGCGGATGCGCTCCACCGCCAGGAACGCGGAATGGCCCTCGTTCATGTGATACACGGTGGGATCGAGATTCATGGCGCGGAGAGCGCGTAGGCCGCCGATGCCCAGCACGATTTCCTGGCGCATGCGTGTATCCATGTCGCCGCCGTAGAGTTGGTCGGTGATATCGCGGTCCTGCGGCGACGAGTTATCCGGAATGTTGGAGTCGAGCAGGTAGAGCTTGATGCGGCCCACGTCCATGCGCCACACCTGGATCACCAGCGGCCCGGTCGGCAGCTTGAGGGTTACCTTTAGGTCCTCTCCGAAGCCGTCCTTCACGGGCTGAATGGGAAGGGTGTAAAAGTCGTTGTCGCTGTAGCGTTCCTGCTGCCAGCCGTCCGCGTTCAGGACCTGGCGGAAATACCCCTGCTGATAGAGCAACCCCATGCCGATGAGCGGCAGGTTGAGATCGCTGGCCGATTTCAGATGGTCGCCGGAAAGAATGCCTAAGCCGCCGGAATAAATGGGTAGACACTCGCTGAGGCCATATTCCGCGGAAAAGTACGCGATGAGCTTGCCGCTACTGGCAGCGCGGCCGTTCTGCATGTGCGCGTCGTAGCGCTGGCAGGCCTGCGCGTAGTGGGCCAGATAGCGGGGATCGGCGGCGGCGCGCTCCAGCGCCTCCTGCGAGACTCTTCCCAGCATCATGACGGGGTTGTAGCCCGATTCCTTCCATAGCGCCGGATCGAGCCGGCGGAACAGAGCGCGGACGGGGGGCTCCCAACTCCACAAAAGGTTGTAAGCGAGTTCACTCATGCGCGAGAGGGGAGCGGGAATAGCAGGCCGCACCAGAAACTCACGCACGGGTCGTATATGAAACGGCATCTTAAAACGCTGTTTCTATGATAAAGCGTCCGGGGCCTCGAGCGCGGCCCTCGGGCAACATTAACTAAATTTAAGCAGCAGAAAGCCGAAGCCGCTCGGCTTCATTTCGTTGGGCAGCGGACCGTCGTGGCGCGGTGTATAGTTAGGATACCGTTGACGTTACGTTTGTTGGTTTTCTTCGGTTGTCTGGTGCTCGCGGGACGCGCGCAGGCAGCGGGGCGAGTACTGGCGGTGGATGTTGACTCGATCGTTCATCCGGTGACGGTCGAGATCGTAGGGCGCGCGCTGGACCAGGCTGTGCGGGAACACGACGATCTGGTCCTGATCCGCCTGAATACGCCGGGCGGGCTGATGGACGCCATGCGCGAGACCATCCAGAAGATCGTCGCCTCGCCCGTTTCCGTGGTTACCTATGTTGCGCCCAGTGGCGGGCGTGCCGCTTCCGCGGGCTTCTTTCTATTGGAGGCCGGTGATGTCGCGGCCATGGCGCCCGGAACGAACACGGGTGCGGCGCATCCGGTCCTGATGGGGACGGAGATGGATCCGGTGATGAAACAAAAAGTCGAGAACGACGCCGCTGCCTCGCTGCGCAGCCTGACAAGCAAGCGCGGGCGGAACAGCGATCTGGCGCAGAAGGCCGTTCTCGAAAGCAAGTCCTTCACTGAAAAGGAAGCCCTAGACAATCACCTCATCGAGTTGATCGCGAATAACGAGCAGGATTTGATGCGCCAGCTTGATGGCCGCGAGATCACGCGCTTCGACGGGCGCAAGGAAACGCTGCACGTGGCCGGCGCCGAGATCGTGGTTTACGAGAAAAACTTGCGGCAGCGAGTGCTCTCGGCCATCAGCGATCCGAATATTGCGTTGATCCTGCTGGTGTTGGGAGCGCTGGGCATTTACGTGGAGTTTTCCACTCCCGGCGTCATCTTCCCCGGCGTGGCTGGCGCGATTATGGTTCTGCTGGGCCTCTCGGCGCTCTCGATGCTGCCCATTAACTGGCTGGGTGCGGCGCTCTTAATTCTGTCATTCGCGTTTTTTGTGTTGGAGGCTAAGTTCGCGGCGCATGGAGTGCTGGCGGCGGGCGGCTCGGTGGCCATGATTCTGGGAGCCGTGATTCTGATCAACAGTCCGCTGCCCGAGATGCGCATTCATCTCTCGACGGCAATCGCTCTGGCCCTTCCCTTCGCCGCCATCACTGTATTTTTGTTGTCGCTGGTGATGCGCGCGCGCGCCGGAAAAGTCGTCACCGGCGTGGAGGGTATGCTCGGCGAAACCGGTGTGGCGCTCGCCGACCTTGCTCCGGAGGGGCGTGTGTTTGTGCGTGGGGAATATTGGAACGCAGTCGCAACGGCCCCTGTGAAAACCGGCGAGAAGGTGCGCGTCACCGCCATCGATCACCTGAACCTGACTGTGGAACCGGTACAAAATCAATCGCGGAGCTGAATCATGTTCGATCTTCCAACGCTGGTAATCATCCTGATCATCGTTCTTTACCTAATATCCTCGATCAAAATCCTGGCCGAGTACGAGCGCGGCGTCATCTTCCGGCTGGGCCGCGTGCTGTCGAGTGCCAAGGGCCCGGGCCTGATCCTGGTGTTCGCGCCGATCGACCGCATCGTGCGCGTCTCCTTGCGCATCGACACCCTGGAAGTGCCGGCGCAAGACGTGGTGACCCGCGACAACGTCACGGTAAAGGTGAACGCGGTAATTTATTTCCGCGTGCTGGACCCGACATTGGCGGTCATCGAGGTCTCCAACTTTCTGTATGCAACCTCGCAGCTCGCGCAAACCACATTGCGCAGCGTGTTGGGCGAGGTGGAATTGGACGAGCTGCTGAGCCAGCGCGAGAAGCTCAACGTGCGGCTGCAAGCCATTCTCGATCAGCACACGTCGGCGTGGGGCGTGAAAGTGACGATGGTGGAGGTCAAGCAGGTCGATCTGGCCGAGCAGATGATTCGCGCCATCGCGCGCCAGGCTGAGGCCGAACGCGAGCGGCGGGCCAAGATTATTCACGCCGAGGGCGAATTCACGGCGGCGGATAAACTCGCCATGGCCGCTGAGGTCATCCAGAAGCAACCGGCGGCAATTCAGTTACGGTATTTGCAGACGCTGGTGGAAATCGGCACGGAAAAGAACACAACCATTGTTTTCCCGCTGCCTCTCGATATACTTTCTTCTTTAGGGCGCGCGTTGGATCATTTGGCCGGGGCGAAGCCTCCCACGGCATAAATTGCGGCGCAAACCAGCAGTTCTATGAGCAAAACCGAAGGCGAGTACGAGCTGGTACTGGGTAACCGGCAACTGCTCAGTGCATTTTTCATCATCGTGATTTTGTTTGGCGTATTCTTCACGATGGGATACGTGGTGGGGCGCAACTCGACGCCTGGAGTCTCGGCGTCCAGCTCGGGCGCTCAGCGGCCGGAAGCGCCGCCGGCCACGACGCCCACGCAATCCGCGGCGTCACAACCGGCTTCCGCGCCGCCGAAGGAAGAGGCGAAAGAGGCTGAGCCGGCGGACACTAAGCCCGTAGAGACTAAGCCGGTGGAGACTAAACCCCCGGAGACCGCTCCGGTCGCGCCGCCGGAGAAGCCCCCAGCGAAGGTTGAAGCTCCGGCGCACCGGGCAGCGGCGCCGAAGCCTGCAGCGAAGTCCGGTGGCGCCGTCGCGGTGAATCCTGGGCCCGGCAACATGTATCTCCAAGTGATGGCAGTGGAGCAGCCACAAGCCGGTGTGGTGATGGACACGCTTAAGCAGAAGGGGTTTCCGGTAGTGCTGGCGCAGAGTCCGACCCCAAGCCTTTTCCGCGTGATGGTCGGGCCATATACCGACGCGGCGAGCGTGGGCAAAGCCAAGGTCCAGCTCGAGAACGCGGGCTTCAAACCTCTCGTGCGAAAATAGTGCGTTGGGTTCCCCCCTCGTACAAATTTCCGGCAGCCTGCGCGCTGCCGCAGCGCGCCCCCGGCTGCCTGAGTGGGCGCGCAAGGCGCCGACGCATTTCGAATCGTTGCACCGTCTGAAGAGTGACCTCCGCCGGTTGAATCTGCACACCGTCTGCGAATCGGCGCGCTGCCCCAACATCCACGAGTGCTTTCATCGCGGCGCAGCCACGTTCATGATTCTCGGGAACCTCTGTACGCGCGGCTGCGGATTCTGTTCGGTGCCCAAGGGCTCGCCCGCGAAGCAGGACATGCGTCTGGATCCCCATGAGCCCGCCCATGTGGCGCGCATGGCTGCCGAAATGAAGCTGCGCTACGTGGTCATCACCAGCGTGAACCGCGATGATCTGCCGGATGGCGGCTCCCATCATTTCGCCGAGACCGTGCGCCAGGTGCGCCGTGCGCTGCCCGACGCACGTGTGGAAGTGCTGACGCCCGATTTCTGCGGCGATCTCGACGCCGTGGCGCGCGTGCTCGACTCGGGGCCTCACGTATTCAACCACAACATGGAGACCGTGCCGCGGCTCTACCAGCGTGCGCGCCCGCAGGCGGATTACGGCCAATCGCTGCGCGTGCTTGCCTTCGCGCGAAGGCACAGGGATGATGTGTTGACCAAGTCCGGCTTCATGGTCGGCCTCGGTGAATCTTCGGCGGAGGTGCAATCGCTGCTGCGCGATCTTCGAGCGGCGCATGTCGACGTTGCCACCATCGGCCAGTATCTCCAGCCTACGCGACGCAACCTGCCCGTTACCGAATACGTCACGCCCGCGCAGTTCGACGCCTATCGCGATTACGGGATCGCCGTCGGCTTCCGGATGGTGTTCAGCGGACCGCTCGTGCGGAGTTCTTACATGGCTGACCATGTAGACGGCCAGGCACAGCGGGCAGGGCTTTGAATCATCCAGTAACGCGTTATCTGCTCGCCGCGCTCAGCGCGGTCCTGCTGATCCTGGCCTTTCCCCGTTTCGACGTGGCGTGGCTGGCGTCCGTGGCGCTCGCGCCGTTGCTGGTTGCCATAGCTTTCGAGCCGCGTTCGATGCAGCGGTTACTGCTCGGATATCTCTGCGGCGTCATCTACTGGTTCGGCGTGTGCTATTGGATACAGACCACTCTTGCGCTTTACGCCGGCGTCGGCGTTGCCGGATCGTGGGCTCTGTTCGCACTCTTCTGCCTGGCGAAGGCGATGCACATGGCGGTGTTTGGGCTACTCGCGGGCATGGCCATGCGGACCGTCTGGGCGATTCCGGGCATTGCGGCGCTGTGGGTTGCCATTGAGGTGACGCATGGCTCGCTCGGGTTCGCTTGGCTGACTTTGGGCAACGCGGGTATCGACATGAGTGTGCCGATGCGCGTCGCGCCATTTACCGGCGTCTATGGGATTTCGTTCGTGTTTGCGATGATGTCCGCGGCGCTGGCACTGGCGTTCCTCCGCCGCCCGCGTTGGCATCTAGCGTGGCTCGCGCCTTTACCGCTCATGATCCTTCTGCCGCGCCTTCCGAATTTTCGACCGGGTGAGCAAGTGGCTGTTCTGGTTCAGCCGAACATTTCCGATGCGGCGCAGTGGACGCCACAGAGCTTGCGCACAATGGAGCGCGGGCTGGCGTATCTTTCGCTGAGGACTGTGCTGGCGGATAAGTCGCAGCCGCCGCAATTGCTGGTGTGGCCCGAAGTCCCGGCGCCGTTTTACGCCGACGATCCGGACTACTTGCAACTGGCGGCCAATCTAGCGCGCGTCACGCGAACATATTTTCTCGGCGGGGTGGTAGGCCATCGGGCCGACGGCGGCCTGCTCAATTCGGCACTGCTGGTGACGCCTTCAGGCGAGCCCGTAGGCCGCTACGACAAAGTACATTTGGTTCCGTTCGGCGAGTTCGTTCCCTGGCCGTTCGGCTTCGCCAAAAAGATCTCGAGCGAAGTTGGCGACTATGTGCCGGGCAGCAAGGTGGTCGTGCTTCCGGTTGGTGAGCACAAAATCAGCACATTTATCTGCTATGAATCCGTGTTTCCAAGCTTTGTCCGCCAGTTTGCCGCCGATGGCGCCGAGTTGCTCGTTAACGTCTCGAACGACAGTTGGTTCGGACGAAGCGCCGCCCGGCAGCAGCATTTGAAAATCGTGCGGATGCGCGCTGCGGAAAACCGCCGCTGGCTTTTGCGCTCGACCAACGATGGCGTCACCGCAACCATCGATCCCGCCGGCCGGCTCTTGGGCACGCTGCCCAATTACGTGCAAGCAGCTTCGCGCACAGGGTATTCGTATGTGAAGGAGACGACGTTCTACACGCGATATGGGGACTGGTTTCCATTGCTATGCGCTATCATAAGCGCCGGTACGTTGATCTCATCGACGCGACGAGGGCGGAGGGACGCCAAGCTGCCGGCAAATCGCGCGAGCTAGCATGTCCGTCGACCTCGATGTGCCGCGGCAGCGTCTCTGCTTGGAAGGATCGGCAAGGTTGGCCCACCGGGAATGTTTGGCGCCTTCCCTCACCAACACGCATCCGTGCCGTTCAAGGTGGCGCATCAACTCACGTCGCTTCACAGTACGAGCAATTCACGTACGATACGACCCTTGGATTTCGGAAGATCATCGGGACTCAGAGGTTCCAGCATCAGGGCGATCGCATCCCTCAGGTTCGCTCTTGCTTCCTCAAGGGTCCGGCCTTGCGTCAATGCTCCAGGAACTTCCTCACTCCAGGCGACCCACCACTTGCCACGGTGTAAGAATGTGGCTTTGTATCCTTGCCTCGACTTGGCTTTGGTTTTCGACACGCCTGTGCCTTCTTCAGCATTCATCGTAGGACAGTATCGTGAAAGGACGCAATTATTCTAATGCCGCTCCGCCCGCGTCCACGCTTCCAAGAAATCCTTGCCGGTGTAGCGGATCGTCCGGGCATCGATCACTTCCGCACCGGGCCTGAGATTCGCGTCTACACCTAGAGCGTTGCGCGTGGTGTACTCGATCTGAATCGTCACGGAGCCTTCGATTTTGTAGGGCTTGATCTCGGCGACTTTCTGCATCCCAAGACGCGCGCGTTCGTGAATCAACTCGCGAGCCGACGCAGATGACAAGGTCTGGCAGGCGTAGTTCGAGAAGCCTTCTTTCACTACCGCCAGCTCGGCATCGGGCACGATCGCGTGCAAGTCGTCGGCGGCGGCCTGGTCGCCGGATAAGAAGATCACGGGAATGTCGAACGCTCCGGCGAGCGCCGCGCGCGTTTCGATTTCTCCCACCGGTTTGCCGTTCATAAGCATGGTCTGGATGCCGAGCGAGCTGTAACTGTGCGCCATGATGCCGCCCTTGCGATCGGCGCGGGCATGCTGGCCCACAAAGCCGATTGCCGCATAGTGGCGTTCGAGCGTCATGGTAAGGCCCAGATCGCCGATGATCAGTTTTGAGCGCGGGTGAATGGTCAAAGCGGAAAGCGTCTGGCTGCCGTCATGACCGTCCCACACGATCACGTCGTCAGCGCCAGCGGCATAAAGCCCGTCCACGGCGGCGTTGATCTCGCCGGTCAGCAGCTGGCGCATTTCCTGATCTTTGGGATCGGTCTGATCCTGGCGGCAGACTCCGGCAACGCCTTCGGCATCGGTGACGAGAAACACAACTTTCTTCGACTGTGCGGAAAGCGCAGTTAGCAACGCACACGCCAGGATGCCGGCTTTGCCTAAACTTCCAATTTCCACGGCTTACGGTACTCGCGTTTCAACATGTGCCGCGCTTCGGGCTGGAGAGTGGTTTCGCGCTGCGCATCCCAATCCAAGCGCAGCTTGCTGCGATATGCCATGTTGCCCAGAATCGCGGTGGTGGTCGAGTGGTGGCCAATCTCGATATCGCTCACGGGGCGCTTGCGGGTCTTGATGCAATCGAGAAAGTTGCGCCAGTGGTCCAGCAGCGGGTCATTTTCTTTCTTTTCTTCCTCAGGCTGCTTCATCGAGGCTGCGAGCTTCGAATCCCTCTCCGGTACCAGCTCAAAACCGGCGCGATCCACGAACAGCGTGCCTTCCGTGCCATGGAAGAGAATGCCGTAGTTGTGATTGAACATGGATTGCGCGTTACACTCGCGATTCTCGTAAGTGGCGATCATCCCATTCGGATACTCGTAGGTGACTTGCAGCGTATCTGGGGTTTCGCGGTCATCCTGCACATAGAATTTCCCGCCCAGACCGGTGATCGATGTTGGCTCGGTCTCATCGAAGGCCATTTGCACAATATCGAGCAGATGAATGCCCCAGTCGGTCATCATGCCGCCGGCATAGTCCCAGAACCAGCGGAACCGCGAGTATTCCTTGGGGTGGACACCGAAGCGGTTGCTGTTAAAGGGGCGCATCGGCGCAGGGCCCAGCCACATGTCCCAATTGAGCCCGGCGGGCGGCTCGCTGTCCGGCGGATTCCCGATGCCCTGCTGGCCCTGCCGCCCGTAATTCCACGTGCGCACGAACGTGACTTTGCCCAGCTTGCCGCTGGTCACGACCCCGACTGCTTTTTGAAAATGATCGCCAGACCGCTGCCAGGTGCCCACCTGGACCACACGATCATACTTGCGCGCCGCCTCCACCATCTTGCGGCCCTCATCGATGGCGACGCAGATGGGCTTCTCGACGTAGACGTCCTTCCCGTTCTTGCAGGCCTCGACGGTCATGTAAGCGTGCCAGTGATCGGGCGTCGAGATGTTCACGGCATCGATGGACTTGTCGGCAAGCACTTCGCGAAAGTCGGTTACGCCTTTGGCTTTGGGGCGGGCATCCGGCGTGCCATCGGCTCCGCGGCCGCTCGCGGCGATTGCCTTTTCGAGGTTGGGCTGATACACGTCACACACCACCGGCACCTCGACGTTCGGCAGCCTCAGGGCCGTATTCATGCTTTCGGTACCCATGCGTCCGGGGCCGATAAAGGCAATGCGAATGCGGTCGTTCGCCCCGCGCACGTTTCCTGTAAAGATGGATGTCGTCAATGCCGCACCAGCGGCCTTCAGAAACTCTCGACGATCGCTCATCGTTATCCTTTCACCACGATATTGACAAGCCTATCCGGCACCACGATGACCTTCATCACCTGCTTGCCGTTCACGAACTGCTGCACCTTGGGCTCATCCAGCGCACGTTGGCGGAGCATATGGTCGGGCGTCCCGAACGGGGCGGAAAGATGCGCGCGCAGCTTCCCGTTTACTTGCACGACAATCTGTGCGTGGTCCTCTCGCGCCAGTTCCGCATCAAAGCCGGGCCAGGCCTGCCGGAACACAGGGCCACTCTTGCCCATCTCCTCCCACAGCTCTTGCGCCAGGTAAGGGGCAAACGGCCCGAGCAGCAATGTCAGCTTTTCAAGCACTTCCGCCAGCACTGCTCCGGAGAGCTGCGCCTCTTCCGCGTACAGCTCGTTCACCAGCTCCATGACGGCTGCGATGGATGTATTGAAGTGCCAGCGCGAATCGAAATCCTCCGTGATCTTTTTGATGGTTTTGTGCAGCTTGCGCAGCACACGCTTGTCCGCATCGCTCGATGGGCCGCTTCGGTCGTGGGCGCGCTCGACATTGCGCGTGGCGAAGCGATAAATACGGCCGAGGAAGCGATAGATGCCTTCGACGCCAGATTCGGTCCAGTCCATCTCCTTCTCGGGAGGAACGGCGAACAGCACGAACAGGCGGGCCGTGTCGGCGCCGTAGCGCTCGGCGACGGCATCACCGCCAACCACATTGCCCTTGGACTTCGACATTTTCGAGCCTTCGGCAATCACCATGCCCTGCGTGAACATGCGGAGAGTGGGCTCATTGTTCTTGATCAGACTCAGGTCACGCATGAATTTCGTGAAGAAGCGCGAATAGATCAGATGCAGGATGGCGTGCTCCACGCCGCCGATGTACTGATCGATGGGAAACCAATATGCGATTTTGTTCGAATCGAATGGCGCGCGATCGTTGTTCGAGTCGCAATAGCGGTAGAAGTACCAAGACGAATCGACGAACGTGTCCATCGTGTCCGTCTCACGCCGTGCCGCGCCGCCGCACTTGGGACAGGTGACATTGACGAACTCCGGCACTTCTTCGAGCGGTGAGCGGCCAGTCCCCGTAATCTCGACATTCAGCGGAAGCAATACGGGAAGATCGCTTTCGGGAACGGGAACTACGCCGCAGGTCGGACAGTGAATCACCGGAATCGGCGTGCCCCAATAGCGCTGCCGCGAAACACCCCAGTCCTTGATGCGATAAGTCACCGCGGCCTTGCCGAAGCCATCCTTCTCCGCTCTTTCCGACATGACGCGCCGTGCTGCTTCGCTCGGGAGCCCGGAGTATGGGCCGGAGTTTTCAACAATGCCATCGTCCCCGAAAGCCTCTTTCATCGTGGCGGGATCAGCCAGCACGCCATCCGTGGGGCGAATCACCGGCCGCACCGGAATCCCGTACTTCGTGCAGAACTCGAAATCGCGCTGATCATGCGCCGGAACCGCCATGATCGCCCCTGTGCCGTAGGTCATAAGCACGAAGTCGGCGACCCAAACGGGCACGCGCTCGCCGCTATACGGATTCACCGCGTAGCGCCCAGTGAAGAACCCTTCCTTTTCGATGTCGCCCGGATCTTTGTTCGCGCGCGCATCGACCATCGCCTTGGCCCGGGCCCGTCCAGCCGCATCCACCATCTTCTCCACCAGCGGATGCTCCGGCGCCAGGATGACGCAAGTCGCGCCATAAATCGTATCCACACGCGTGGTGAAAACACGAATGGGTCCAAAGTCAGAACCGAAATCCACCTCGGCGCCCTCGGAGCGGCCGATCCAATTGCGCTGCATGGTGAGCACACGCTCCGGCCAATTGCCTTCGAGCTGCGCCATGTCCGCCAGCAGTTCGTCGGCGTACTGCGTGATCCTGAAGAACCACTGCTCCAGCGCACGCTGCTCCACCGGCGTGGTCTCGTGCCGCCAGCAGCAGCCCTCCACCACCTGCTCATTTGCCAGCACCGTGGCGCACTGCGGGCACCAATTCACCAGCGCTTTTTTGCGGTAAGCGATGCCGCGCTCCAGCATGCGCAGGAAGAACCACTGGTTCCAGCGATAGTAGTCGGGCTCGCAAGTGGTCACCTCGCGGCTCCAGTCGTAACTGAACTGGAAACGGCGATGCGTGGCCTTCATCTTCGCGATGTTAGAGAGCGTCCACGCGCGTGGCGGCTGCTTGTTGGCGATGGCCGCATTTTCAGCCGGCAGCCCGAAAGCGTCCCAACCCATGGGATGCAGCACGCTGAACCCGCGCATCCATTTGTATCGGGCCAACGCATCGCCGATCGAGTAAACGCGGATGTGCCCGATGTGCAGGGCTCCAGAAGGATAGGGCAGCATCTCCAGCACGTAGTATTTCGGACGGTCGGAGTTCTCCTCGGCGCGGTACAGGTCTTGGCCCGCCCACCGTTCAAACCACTTCATTTCGATCTGTTTGTGATCGTATTGCTTTTCCGGCATTTTCTGGGCTGATCTGACGATGGTAACGAACTGGCGGTTGTAGAATCAAACCATGGGCACGAAGACGCTGATGAGCGTCGAGGAATTCGACCGGCTGGAAGAACCGGACGAGCTGAGCTACGAGCTCGACGAGGGAGAGCTGGTCGTCATGACGAAGCCGCGGCCACTGCACAATAGGGTTTATTGCGTTTGACGTCTGCACTGGTGAGATACCTGGAAACGCATCCCGTCGGCGAGGTCTTCAATCCCGACAATCTCTTCGTCCTCGGCCCCAAAACCAAGCGCGCGCCGGATGTCTCGTTCCTGCGAGCCGAGCGCGCCAAGAAGGTTGACGAGAACGCCGATATTCCCGGCGCCCCGGATCTCGCAGTCGAAGTACTCTCTCCCACCGACACGGTTCCTGCAGTGCGCCGCAAGATCCGTCAGTACTTCACCGCAGGCGCGCAGTGCGTTTGGGTGGTGCGTCCGGAATCGCGTGACGTGGAAGTCTGGCGAGAATCGGATGGGCCGCGGATCACTCTGAAAGAGACGGATCTGCTGGAAGCTCCTGATCTTCTGCCCGGTTTCTCGGTACGCATCGGCAGCCTCTTCGTCTGATCCGCGGATGTAGAATCAAACCATGGGCACGAAGACGCTGGTGAGCGTCGAGGAATTCGACCGGCTGGAAGAACCGGACGAGCTGAGCTACGAGCTCGACGAGGGAGAGCTGGTCGTCATGACGAAGCCGCGGCCGCTGCACAATAGGGTTGTCGCAAACTTGGATTTCGAATTGCGCACATATTTGAAAACGCATCCCGTAGGCGAGGTCTTCAATCCCGATAACCTGTTCGTTCTCGGTCCTAACATCAAGAGGGCGCCCGATGTCTCTTTCCTCCGCGCCGAGCGCGCCAAACAGATCGATGCCGACGCCGATATTCCTGGCGCTCCCGACCTTGCCATCGAGGTGCTCTCTCCCTCGGATACTGCTTCGGCCATGCGCCGCAAAATTCGCCAGTACTTCAGTGCAGGCGCCCAGTGCGTCTGGGTAGTGTACCCGGAGACCCGTGAAGTAGAAGTTTGGCGCGAAGCCTCGCGGCCCCAGATCGTTCTTCAGGAAACCGATCTTTTAGAAGCGCCGGACCTATTAACCGGCTTCTCGCTAAGCGTCGGCGCCCTCTTTGGCTGAGCCAGCTTCTTCAACATCTCCACGTTCCGGCGGTCGTCGCCTTCCTCTTCAACCGGCGTTTCCAGAATGAACGCCTTATCGCGTAACTTAGCGTGCGTCAGGATGCGACGAAAACCTTCTGCTCCAATGTGTCCTTCTCCGATGCTCGCATGCCGGTCCGCATGTGATCCGAGCGGCATTTTGGAGTCGTTGGCGTGAATCACTTTCACGTTCTCGAGGCCGAGCGTGCGCTCCGCGTCGTTAACCGTCTTCCGTAGCCCGGATTCCGTCGCAATATTGCAGCCCGATGCGAGCAGATGACACGTATCCAGGCAGTAGCCGGCCTTGAGATCAGTCTCACGTCCCACCAGATCGCGAATGAGCCGCAGCTCTTCCAACCGGCATCCGATATGAAACCCGCTGCCAGCCGTGTTCTCTAGCAGTACCGTCACTCCCGATGGCGCGCAGCCGCTGGCCGCTTCCGCGACACCGAGCGCGAATGCTGCAATTGCCTGCTCCATCGGCTGGCCCTTGTAGCTTCCCGGATGTGTGACAAGATACTCGGCGCCAATCGCCGCCGCGCACTCCAGTTCCCCCCGAAACCCATCAATAGACTTTTCACGAATGACCGGATCGAGCGATGCCAGATTAATCAAATAATTGACGTGGATCGCGAGCGGATACAGATCAAGCCGCTCCCTTGCCCGGCGCAAGGCGTCAATTTCATGCCGGGCCGGCATCGAAGCACGCCACATCCGTGGGCTCGCCGAAAATATCTGGAAAGTGTTGGCGCCCAATTCCGCGGCTTTCAGCGCCGCCTTCTCTAGGGAACCGGCAATCGATGTGTGGATTCCGATGCGCAATGAGCGCGTTACTCCCACTCGATGGTGGCCGGAGGCTTGTGTGTGAGGTCGTAGAAAACGCCGCAGATGCCTTCGACGTCCAGTAGGGCCTGCGCCATCGAACGCAGCAGCGCTTCTTCCATCGCGACCGACTGTGCGGTCATGCCATCCACCGAGTGAATAGGCCGCAGCACCACGGAATCCGGCTGTGCGGACCCGCCAACTGGAATCAGCACGACCGGAAACTGCCAGACGCTCTTATCGAAACCACTCTGGTGCGAGAGCCTGCGCACGATGGCATCCGCCGAGCGCAGCCGCGCCAGGCGTTCGGGCGATAGCGTACTCGAACACACACGCATCTCGCTCAGAGGACTCCGGCTCGCAACGCGCGCCACCACCCGATTCACGCCCCGCACGCGATTGATCAGCTCCGTGGCCTCATCTTGCAGCACGCCGTCGTTGGTGGGAAAACGGTCAAACGCCAGAACTGGAGCGTAGCTGCGCTCGTCGCCCTGCACGCCCACGGATCGCACAGGCAGCAGGTACCCGTCCGGAGTTTTCGCAACCGGCTCATCGAGCTCAGCACACAGGCACCGGATGGCCAGACCCGGACCCGGGAAGGGGTGGCGCTCCAGCACATCTTCGCAGATCCCGAGCTCCCGGCCGATCTCGCGCACTTCATCTTTGTAATAAGCGCTCAGCGGCTCGACGATCCGCTTGGCGGCCAGCAGTTGCTGGATTCCCGGAACCCGGTTATGGTGCGTCTTGATGATGGCGGCCTTCTCCGTTCCGCCGGATTCTATGGTGTCCGGATAGATGGTCCCCTGCCCCAGGATCCAGTGCCCATCCATAAGATGCCGCGATGCGATCACGCCTTCCTGCACGCGCACGAACTCTTCGCCGATAATCTGCCGCTTCACTTCGGGATCACACACTCCCGCGAGCGGTGCGAGAAACTGCTGTTCCGCATGCTCGATCGCAACCGTGCCCGCACCGAGGTCGTCAAACATGCGCCGGACAAACTCGGTTTCCCCTTCACGCATCAGACCCGTATCCACGTAGATGCCCCGCACACGGTTTTCGTCCAGCGCGCGCAGGCATAGCGTGAATGCGACAGTCGAATCCACCCCTCCGCTGACGAAGAAAAATACGTTGCGGTCCCCAACCGTTCGCCGGATGTCTTCTTCGATCAACGGAACCCGGTTCCGCGGATCCCAATCCTTCACGCATCCGCAAACGTCGAACAGAAACTTGGAAAGGATCCGCTTGCCTTCCGTGGTGTGAACCACCTCGGGATGGAACTGCACGGCGTAAAGAGAACGGTCAGGCGCGGCCATCGCAGCGATGGCACAGGTGGCAGTCGTTGCCTGATTCGAGAATCCCGGCGGTAGCCCGGCCACCACATCGAAATGGCTCATCCAGACTTGTTGACGCTCCGGCAGTCCCTCGAACAGTGGCATCTTGGGGCCGCCGTTGAGTTCGAGCGTGGCCAGCCCGTACTCACCCTTAACGCCTTTCTGGACCACTCCCCCCAGCAGGTGCGCCATTAACTGCTGGCCGTAGCAGATCCCCAGCACCGCACCATGATCTTGGAAGATTTCAGGATCGACCGTCGCGCTGCCCCGGTCGTGGACGCTCGAAGGACCGCCGGAAATGATCAGCCCTCTCCGGCCGGCGAGTTGCGCGGCCGGTGTCTCACTGGGCCGGACTTCCGCGTACACACCAAGATCGCGCACCTTGCGGGCAATCAGGTGGCAGTATTGCCCGCCCGCATCCAGCACCGTAATTTGGGGAACTTTGATTTGAGCTGGCGGCGCCTCGGTGTGCACGAATCCTTTATTTCACCATGCGTTGCGCCATGATCTTTCGCGAGGTGTCCAGCAGTGCTTTCGCCTTCGGCATCGCCTCAATTGCTTTTTCGACCATTGGATCCGTCTCGATGGCAATGCGCCGGCTGTCGTCGATGCTGAACGCCGTGATGTACATCTCTCGCTGGAGATACGTCTTGAGCCAGTCGTGGTCCATCGTGAACTCGGCTTCCGTAAACTTGAAACCCTGATTCAGAATGAAATCGTGGAATTCATTCAGGATGATCTCATCGGGCACCCATCCCTTGGGCAGTTTGGCTTCTTTGTTGCCGAAGTAGTGCTTGACGAAGTTAAAGAAGGCGTACTTGCGAACCAGATCCGTTTCCAAGTGGTCCCACTTGGGTACGAACTGCTCGTCGGGCGAGATTCCGCCGCCGCCGTAAACCGTGCGGCCGCCGTCGGTCATCTTCACGTCCTGGGGATTCCGTGTGGCCGTGTCCTTGCGGTAGTAGTAATCGAAGAACGAAACGTTGCTGTAGTCGCGCTGAATCAGCCGTCCGCTCGGCGTATAGTACTTGGCCGTCGTGAGCGCGAGACCCGAGTTTTCCGAGAGCGGATATACGGTTTGGACCAGCCCTTTGCCGAACGTGTTGTCGCCTAAAATCCAGGCGCGATCGTGATCCTGCAAAGCGCCCGATACGATCTCCGCCGCCGAAGCGGAGTACCGGTCCACCAGCACCACGATGGGGTAATCATGCCCGTTGTTGCCGTGGCGCGCCGTATAAACTTTTTCCGGCGAGGAACGGCCTCGGTGGGAAACGATGGTCTGGCCCTTTTGCAGGAAATGATCGGCCACCGCCACACCCTCGTTCAGCAGCCCGCCGGGATTCCCGCGAAGATCGAGCACCAGGCCTTTGATGTTGTTCTCGCCCAGCTTACGCAGCGCATCATCGAGCTCCTTGCTGGTGTTCTCGTTGAACTGCTCGACGTCCACGTACGCGAAGCCCTGCTTCACCCACATGCCGTCCTGCACGCTCTTGCGCGAAATCTCGTCGCGGATCACGTTGAACGTGATCGGCTTCTCCACTCCCTCGCGCATCACCACAATCTGCACCGGGGTGCCCCGCGGGCCCTTCAACAGGTCGGCAACCTCCGTGGTTGAGAGATTGTCAGTTTTCTTGTCGTTGACCTCGGCGATTACGTCGCCCGGGCGGATACCCGCTTTGTAGGCGGGCGAGCCGTTAAACGGCGCCAGAACGATGGTCTTGCCATTGCGCGGCTGCACCGTCATGCCCACACCGAAGTAGTGGCCCTTCTGGTCCTCGCGCAGAATCTGGAAATCATGCGGATCGAAAAAATTCGAGTGCGGATCGAGCGTCCGCAACATGCCGGGAATGGCGCCCCTGTAAATCCCTTTGTCGGGATCCAGTGGATCGGCGAAATTCGCCTCCACCAGCGCGTAAACCTTGGTGAAGGTCTTCTCGCTAGTACGGATGCTATCTTCATCGGAAGCGGCCGACGCCACCTCCACGCGCGGGCCATAAACACCGCCTAATACCGCGAATAATGCGATGGTCGATAAAGAAAAAAGAAACGAACGCCTGGGCTGGGCCATTCTGTGGAAACCGTCCTTAACTTTAGTATAGCTTGGCAGGGCACACCTCGCGCCCTTAAATTGAATGACGTAAGCCATGGCAACGCGGTACCTGACAATTTTCGCTAATTTAAGGAAGCCTATGAAAACTCAATGGATCATCACTTTCCTGCTCCTCACCGGCCTCGCGCGCGCCCAGCCACTTGTCAACCAGGGCAACATGGTGTCGGTTACGGGTGACGCCGAGATCAAGGTGGTTCCCGACCAGGTCATCCTGGCCCTGGGAGTAGAAACGCGCGACCGGAGCCTGGCCGCGGCCCGCACGCGGAATGACAACGCCGTGCGCAGCGTCCTGGCAGCGATTCAAAACTTGCAAATCGATCCGACCGACGTCCAAACGGACTTTATTCACATCACGATTCGCTACACCAGCTCGGCTGAAACGGTTGTGGATCACTATGTGGTCGAGAAGTCCATTGCCGTCACCCTCAAAGACGTGTCCAGGTTCGAGGCCCTGCTCAGCGCCGTCCTCGAAGCTGGCGCCAATCACGTCGATGGCGTGGAGTTCCTGACCACCGAACTGCGCAAATACCGCGACGAAGCGCGTGCACTGGCCGCCAAGGCCGCCATCGAAAAGGCCAACGATCTCGCCGCCGCTGCAGGTTTGAAGGTCGTCGGCAAGCCCACCAGCGTCTCCACTTACTCCTACGGCGGAGGCTCCTGGTACGGGCGGCGGTACTCCGGAGCAGCCAACGTCTCCCAGAACGCGTATCAATCCGGCGGCGGTGGCGCAAACGAGGGAACCATTGCCCTTGGCAAGATCAGCGTTACCGCCAGCGTTTCCATGAACTTTAGAATGGAATAACACGCCATCATGGTTGAACTCATCGACGCCTCTCCGGCGAAAACGCCCTCACGCGTACGTCTCGAAGGACGGTTGATCACAATAGCGCCGCTCGATCCAGCCGCGCACGCAGATGCCCTTTATCAAGGCAGTCACGGAGATGGCAAAGACCAATTGTGGCGCTATCTGTCCGACGGCCCCTTCCCCACTCGGGCCGCCTTCGACGCCATCCTGAAACAGAAAGCCGCGTCCGAGGACCCGCTCTACTTCAGCATTGTGGACAACGGCTCAGGCCTTGCCGTGGGCCAGGCCGCCTATTTGCGCATCACCCCGGAGCATCGCGTCATCGAAGTCGGCGCCATTCTCTTCACACCGGCCCTTCAGAAAACCGCCGGCGCGACTGAAGCCATGTACCTGATGGCGCGCCACGCGTTCGAAGACCTCGGCAACCGCCGCTACGAGTGGAAATGCGACTCGCTCAACGCAGCGTCCCGCCGTGCCGCCCTGCGCTTCGGGTTCCAGTTTGAAGGCATCTTCCGCCAGCACATGATCCGAAGAGGGCAAAATCGCGACACCGCCTGGTTCGCCATGCTCGATTCCGAATGGCCGCTGCGAAAGCCAAATTTCGAACGCTGGTTAGACCCTGCCAACTTCGATTCCAACGGAAGGCAGAAGGAGGCGCTCTCACGCCTCAACGCACTTTGAAGTTGCGTTTTCCTGAAAGCGCCCACGTCGCAATTCGGGGACTGGCTTCGAAATTCCGCGATACCAACGGCCACAATCCGCATACCACATCTACACGGAATTTCGTTGCCTGTACCCGAATTGCCCTCACCAGCCCTTCGCGTTCCCTCGCCACAGCTCTCTACTATCCCCGCCTCCCTACAGCGGTATGTTCCCGTGCTTCTTCCTAGGCATGGTATCCACCTTGTTTTCCAGCATGCGCAGCGCGCCGATCACCCTCGGCCGCGTCTCATGCGGCTCGATCACGTCATCCACATATCCGCGCTCCGCAGCAATGAACGGGTTGGCGAAACGCTCGCGAAATTCCGCCACTTTTTCCCGGCGCACTCCATCGCCCGCGTCCGCCGCCAGCTCGCGCCGGTACACAATGTTCACCGCGCCCTCCGGCCCCATCACTGCAATTTCCGCCGTCGGCCACGCGAAGTTGATGTCCGTCCGGATGTGCTTCGATCCCATGACGCAGTACGCGCCGCCATAGGCCTTACGCGTAATCACCGTGATCTTGGGCACCGTGGCCTCGGCATACGCGAACAGCAGCTTGGCGCCATGCCGGATGATCCCGCCAAACTCCTGCTCCGTCCCCGGCAGAAAGCCCGGCACATCCTCGAACGTCAGGATGGGAATGTTGAACGCATCACAGAAGCGCACAAACCGCGCGCCTTTCACCGACGAGTTGATATCCAGACACCCCGCGAGATACGCCGGCTGATTCGCAACGATGCCCACCGGCCGTCCATCCAACCGCGCGAAGCCGATCACCAGGTTCTGCGCGAAATGCTCGTGCACCTCGAAGAAATTGCCGTCATCCACCACGCGCCGGATGGCGTCTTTGATGTCGTAAGGCTGGTTCGATTCCTCCGGCACCAGCGTGTCCAGTTCTCGATCCATGCGCTCCACCGGATCGTTCGTCTCCAGTCGCGGCGGATCGTCGCGATTGTTCTGCGGCAGGTAACTCACCAGCTCGCGAATCATGCGCAGACACTCCGCGTCATCATGCGCCACGAAATGCCCGACTCCGCTCACTGAGTTGTGCGTCATTGACCCGCCCAGCTTCTCTTTTGTGACGTCCTCATGCGTGACCGTCTTGATCACGTCCGGCCCGGTGACGAACATGTAGCTCGTTCCCTGCACCATGAAGACGAAATCCGTGATCGCCGGAGAATAAACCGCGCCGCCCGCGCACGGCCCCATAATGGCGGAAATCTGCGGCACCACGCCGCTCGCCAACGTATTGCGCAGAAAAATATCCGCGTATCCTCCGAGCGAAACCACGCCTTCCTGAATCCGCGCGCCGCCGGAATCATTCAGCCCGATGATCGGCGCGCCATTCTTCAGCGCCAGATCCATGACCTTGCAAATCTTCTGCGCGTTGGACTCGGAGAGCGACCCGCCGAACACCGTGAAATCCTGCGCAAATACATACACCAACCGCCCATCGATGTGTCCCCATCCCGTAACGAACCCGTCACCCGGAATGATCTGCTCTTCCATCCGGAAATCGTGGCACCGGTGCGTGACCAGCTTGTCGGTCTCTTCGAACGAGTTCTCATCGAGCAGCAGCTCGATCCGCTCCCGCGCCGAAAGCTTGCCCTCTTTGTGCTGCCGCGCCTTGCGCTCCGCCCCGCCCCCCTGCTCCGCCGCCGCATGACGCCGCCGCAGTTCATCCAGCCTATTCATCGGTTTCACTGTAGCGCAAAGGGCGGGTTGTGGCCCGAACGCGAGCGCGCACAGGCTTTGGGGCGCTAGTTTCGAGGATTCACTCGGTCGGCCTCCCAGAAAAAGGGGGGCTCATCGCAACCTGGGAAGCCGTCTCTTCTCCCTCGGTTCTACGACTCCCGCTTCCTCAAACTCGTCCCGATATCGCTCCAGAAACTCTGCCTCTTCCAGAGGGTCAAGTTGATTCCTAGTGGGCCAATGAACGGGAAATACATCGTAGCTTCGTCCCTGCCGACGGCGACAAGCCAAGATTCCCAAGCCGTGCGAGATGACATATTCGAACAACGTTGGGTTACGCTCTCGAAGCTCGGAATTCGAATTGGTTTCAACTAGAACGGCAACCCAGGCTCTGTGTGAAAAACGCGCATAGTTTAGTGGTTGTTGAACAACTTGAGCGCTGAACTCAAGCTTGACCTCCACGGTTATCAGGTCGCAAACATTACAGGGACGCCAGTGCACCGCAATCAGGTCGACGTTTTCGAAGCTGCTACCTTTACGAGCCGAATGCACATCAAAAACGATGGTTCTGTCCTCCGGAATCGCTTCGCTAGAGTAGAGATCTTCCAGGGCACTCTTGACGTAAGCAACCAACCGGGCTTCCTCCTGCCGGTTGGTGCGGGAAACGGTGGGCTCCTCCGGCGCGGCTACCGATGCCTGACGACTGGCGGCGTCGGCCTCCTTTGTCGTCGCCTCTTCCTGCTTCTTGAGCTCCTGTTTGTACCTCTCCTCCGAGTAGAAACTTCTCCCAAGATGGTGAAACTTGAAATCCGGCACCGGGATTCCGCGCTCCCGGCTTGATTCGGGATCAAAGAATTTGAGCTCTACTACGACGGGCCGGGCGTCAGCTATGCCATGATTCTCCAACTCACGCCGAAGCGCCGTGGTGCTAACACACCCCTTGTTTGACGTAAGAAGATCATTGAGCACTTGAAAGACGAGTCCCCAATCGTATTCTTGGGTCGCATTTAGCTCAGTTGTCTTATCGTCAGCCTCCGAGTCGTCCAAGGATGGCCTCCTTCTACTCGTGCATTATATCCGCGCTCATTCCATCGTTGGAGTCGTACTCACCCCGCAGCTTCGGGGCGAGAGATTCGCGTCGAACAGCAGCTTCACTGCGACATGCGCTCGCGCCCGAACTGCGACGCGTATGCGTAAACCGCCTTGAAGTCAGACTGCTCGAGATACGGGTAGTCTGCCAGGATCTCGGTCTCGCTCATCCCGGACGCCAGCATGTCCAGTACGTCCCACACCGTGACGCGCAGACCCCGAATACAGGGCTGCCCGGACCGCTGTCCCGGAGTGACGGTAATTCGGCTCAAATCTGGATCAGCCGTGACACCGATGCAAGCCTCCTTATCGATTATCGCGTTTTAGAGGACCTGCCTTGCCCGGCTCCCTCACCGCGCCGACCTCAGCGCCCGCTCAAACGCCCCGCTTATCCTTTCGAGATTTTTCGCCATAGCCCCTTCACGATCCGGTCGCCCAGTGTTCCGAATGGCTGGTCGGTGGTGACGTAGGTCCAGGTCGCTCCGCGCTCAAAACGCTCGCCGGTTTGAAAATGAATCTCCCCATTCCGGATCTCGGCCGTGGCAAACGCGGCGGCAATGTCGTCTTTCAGGCACCGATGGAAATCCTCATAGATCTCTCGCTCGCCGCTCAGAAACTCATACAGGGGATTACGGCCACCCCACGAAACCCAATGTATGCCGCCCTTCAATTCGGCAACATTCGCAAGGTAGTCAGCCCAGAGGTCGTCAACCACGGCCAGGGCTAGTTGGCGCCCAGCTTTTTCGAGCGCGTCTTTATCCACTGCTTGGCTGAGTTCACCATACTGTTCATCGGGCAGCATCGAGCTGATACTCCAGCCCGGTGACAGCAGAATCTCGCGGCGCAGGCCGTACACTTCGCTGCGGTGATCTTCAACCGTACAGTCGTATTTCCAGAGCGTCTCGCGAATCTCCAGATTCTGGCTCTCTGCCGTGCGTTGCACGCTTTCGATGTCCGGGTTGCCCGCAATCCCGAATCGCACGAGCAGGTCGTCCTCAAGGCTGATGAAGAAGCGGGACGTGCCCGGATCCCCCTGCCGTCCGGCGCGCCCGCGCAGTTGGTTGTCAATTCGCCTGGCCTCGTGACGAGTTGTGCCCATGACGTAAAGGCCGCCGAGCTCGACAACTTTCTCGTGGTCTTTTGGGGGATTCCCGCCCAGCAGAATGTCGGTCCCGCGTCCCGCCATGTTCGTCGAAACCGTTACTGCCCCGAGCGCGCCGGCCTGGGCGACAATCTGCGCTTCCACTTCATCGTTCCTGGCATTCAGGACCGAATGCCGAATCCCCGCCAATTGCAGCCGGACGCTCAACCCCTCCGACTCCTCAACGCTAGCCGTGCCCACCAGAATCGGCCGGCCTGTCTCGTGGACTTTTCGAATCTCTTCCACCAGCGCCAGACTCCGCGCCTCCCGGTCGGCATACACGACATCGGGGAGATCCTGACGAATGACCGGTCGATTCGTCGCGATCACCGTCACCGGTAGTTTGTATACATCCCAGAACTCTTTGGCTTGCGTCGCTGCGGTGCCAGTCATGCCGCAGATTCGCTCATACATGCGGACCAGGCTCTGCACGGTAATCGAACCGAGGATGCGCCCCTGCGTATTCAGCCGCACGCGTTCCTTGGCTTCGACAGCGGATTGCAGCCCAGCCGGCCATCGGCGGTTCTGGGCAATGCGGCCTTTAAACTCGTCGACCATTTCGATCGATCCCTTCTTGACCACGTAATCCACATCGCGCCTGAGCAGTCGATGCGCATGCAGCGCGTCCTGCACAGCGGTCAGAGTACCGAAGTTTTTTTCATCGAACAGGCTGCCGCAGCCGAGGGCCTCTTCCACGCGCTGGATTCCGGCATCGGTCAACTGCACATTGCGTGCGAACTCATCGAGCAAGTAGTGCACCTGAGGGAGAAGCGCGGCCACCACCGCGTCGACGCGGTATGCAAACGCGGAATCTTCCGGCACTCCGCCGGCGATAACCAGCGGGATGCGTGCTTCGTCGATGAGGATGGAGTCCGCCTCGTCAATGACGGCGAAGGCAAACGGCCGCTGGACCAGTTCATCCACGCTCCGCGCCAGACCATCTCGCAGGTAATCGAAGCCGGCCTCATTCGCCGTCGCATAGGTCACATCGCACAGGTATGCGGCACGGCGCCGCTCCGCCGGCATGTCCTGCGAGATATACGCGACGGAGAGTCCGAACCAATCGTAAATCCCGCGCATCCACGTGGCGTCGCGGCGAGCTAGATAGTCGTTGGCGGTGAGCACATGTGTGCCGCGGCCCTTACGCGCGTACCAAATTACCGCGGGTACGGCCGCAAGAGTCTTGCCCTCGCCGGTCTGCATTTCTGCGATATCCCCACGTTGCAGTGCGAGCGCGCCCAGGATCTGCACATCGAACATACGCAACCCGAGCACACGCTCTGCAATCACCGCCACCAGCGCGTACGTTTCCACTACGTCAGCGTCCTGGCGCATACACTGCGCGGCAGATTTGAGTTGATCGTCAGTTAGCTCAGACAGCCTTTGGCGCCGCTGGGCAATGGCTCGCAGTTGATTCGCAGACTCCCGATCTCCGAATCCAAAGAGACGAAGTAAGTTTCCTAAAGACACAGGTCCTCTCCTTTTTGTCGCTTTTGTTGGCTGTGATTACGCGAAGAGAGGGAGTGCTGGAGGTGGCCGTTGGAACAGAACGGCGGTGTCTGGCTCGGGCTTGGCGAGTGATACGTACGCCGGTGCGGGTTCCCGGACCTGCACGTCCGCCCGAGTGCGCCGCGCTTCCCGAGGAGTCTGTTGTTCGGCCTCGGTGCAGCAGACGATTTCGAAGGCTGCTACAAAACGTACGGAAGGCACGGCCGCCTGCGCTGAGAGCAATGCCAGCAGCGCGGCGAATACGTGCTCCATTACCGCTCGTGCCATTGGTTTGAGTGTCGCACAAGTCCGCTGCGTACGTGATGGGGAAGGCCCCGCCAGCTCCCGGCTGTCGCGAAGGGCGCGCTCATCCTTTCGCTACAATGGCTGAACCTGGTCGTGCTGTGGGGGATGGAGAGATCGGATGATATTCACGTGGAAAGTCGCATTGGTAGCGGGCGGCACGGGAGGATTGGGACGTGCCGTGAGCCTGGCCTTCTTGAAAGAAGGCGCCCAATTGATTGTTACCTATCAGAGGGATCAGGAATTCGTTGAGTTGAAGCGCGAGGCCGGTGCCGATTCTTCCAGACTCATCGGCCGCCAGATCGATGTCACCGACGAAAGCGCCGTGGAGCGACTCATCGCAGGCATTCGCGCGGAAAACGGCACGCTCGACATCCTCGTGAACACCGTCGGCGGATACACGGGCGGCGTCAAGTTGTGGGAAATGGATACAAGAGCCTTCGACCAGATGCTCGCGCTGAACCTCCGCTCGGGCTATGTGCTGTCGCGCGCGGCGGCGAAACTAATGGTCACACAAGGAAAAGGAGTCATCGTCAACGTGGCGTCGAAGGCAGCTCTCGATCACCAGGCAGGTGTGGCCGCTTACGCCGCATCGAAGGCCGCGGCGCTGGCCCTGATGGATTCGCTCGCCGCCGATCTGCAAGGGAGCGGCGTGCGCGTGAACTCGATCCTCCCCAGCATCATCGATACCGACGCCAACCGGCGCGCCATGCCGGGCGCCGATTTCACCAAGTGGCCAAAACCTGAAGAAATCGCACGCGTCATCCTGTTCCTGTGCAGCGAAGACGCCCAAGTGATTCATGGCGCCGCCATTCCGGTCTACGGCGCACGGTGACTGTTCGCGTCCGCCCTCCCACGCCCGTGTCTTGATAGACACGCCGCTCGAACCCACATAGTCAATTAAATCAATCGTTTGCGATCGGCCTCTGCCTTGCTTTTCTCATAGCGTGAGCCACGGAGGGCAAAGGAAAATGAGACCCAATCGGGAGACAATCTGCAATCTCAGATCACTAATTGCTATCGCGTTCGTTGCTGCGGCGGAAGCTCTTTGCCAGGACAAACAGGCGGAGACGCGTCCGCAGGCCGAAGCGGTGGCGCCTGAACGTCGCATTGTAGTGAGCATTCCCGATTGCAAATTGGCGTTGATCGAACACGGCCGTGTCGTGAAGATCTATTCCACCGCCGTTGGCGCGCCGACAAGCCCCACGCCGAGCGGAACTTACAAGATCGTGCAACGCATCCCCAATCCCACCTGGTATGGACCCAACAAGAAAGTGGTCGGCCCAGGCAAGAGCAATCCGGTCGGCACACGCTGGATGGGGTTGAACCGCAAAGGTTATGGAATTCATGGAACCAACAGTCCGCGCTCGATCGGCCACAACGCCTCTCACGGATGCGTCCGGATGCGCAACCGCGATGTCGAGGATCTCTTCGCACGGGTTGCCGTGGGCGACGTGGTGGAATTGCACGGCGAGCGGGATGCCGACGTGGCGCGAATTTTCGGCGGAACCGAAATGGCGGCTAACACGCTAAGTGCGGGCAGCGCCCAGTAGAGAGGATTTCGAGAGGATTTATGGAAAACCTGATCAATACCCTGGTGCTTGGATCGGTGATCGCGGCGGCATTCCCCATCGCGTTCCTGGCGGCGCGTCTGTGCCTGACGGCTCTGGTTCGCGCCCTGCCGGCACGATTGGCGTCAACGGCGCGCGAAGCTCAGAGCTAAGTAGGGCGTGTGCTATGATGGCGCTCGAACCCGATGGTGGGCGCCCGCCCCAGAATCTTCATTCCACTTATTTTTGTTTCGCTGGCTTTGACGGCATGGTGCCAAGGCTTCGACGAACCGGCTCACGCGCTGGCGCAGAAAATCGCCGCCGTTTTGAAGACCCGCGAGCCAGTGATGTTCACGTTTGCCAGCGTCGCACCCGTGAGCCCGTCCGATGCGGCTGCCGCGCAGGATGCGATGGAGCGCCAACTGCCCGGCGCGGGCATCGGCACGAACCCGCAGGCTGGCATCTCAGTTGCACTGACCATTTCCGAGAATCTTCGCGATTGGGTGTGGGTGGCCGAAATCCATCGAGGTGACGCGCGAGAGGGTGTGATGGAGGAGTGGCCTAAGCCCGAGGAGCCAGCCAACGCGGGATTGGTTGTGATCGAAAAGCTGCGCATGTTGGAACGGGACTCACGAATTCTCGATTTTGCTCCGCTCGGCCGGGATCTTTTGGTGCTTGACGCCGAATCCATCAGCCTCTATGAGAATTCCAGTGGCGCGTGGCAGCGCAAGCTTGGCGTGCGCGTTCCGGTTGCGCGCTCCTTGCCCCGCGATCTGCGCGGGCGTCTGTTCGTCCAAGGCGACGTTTACCAGGCGTATCTGCCCGGCCTCACGTGCAACGGCAACGCCGCCCGCGGACTGGGCATTACTTGCCGCGACGAGGCATTGTGGCCGCTCGGGTCCAACGCTCGTGCGGTCTCGATGCCCACGCGCAATTCCTTCGAGCAATTTGTTCTGCCCGACGGCCTGCAGAAACGCATTCCGGCGTTCTTCTCGGCCGCTGGTTTCTCCGATCACGGCCACGCCGCCTGGCTATTCGCCGGTACCGATGGCCGCATGCACCTGTACAATGCGGCGTTCGAGCCCGGTGCGTCGTGGGGCGGGTGGGGCAGCGATGTCGCCGCAGTCGAGACGGAGTGTGGCTCGCGAACCCTGCTGCTCGCGACCGCGGCAGGCGACAGCACCGCGCCAGATTCCGTACAGGCGTATGAGTTGAAAGAAGGCGCCCCAAGGCCAGCGGGAGATCCGGTGGCCTTTCCCGGTCCAGTTACCGCGCTCTGGTCTGGGAGCGAGCGCGGCGCCGCCGTTGCCGTTTCGCGTGACCTGAAAAGTGGCCGATATGCGGCGTTTCGCCTGGCGATTCCTTGCAGCCGCTAGTCTGATTTCGCTCGCCTGGCGAGCGGCGGCGGAATCGCGTCCGCATTATGGCGGCACGCTCGTGGTCGAGCTGCACGACTCGCTCACACTGACCGATCCCGGCGAATGGCCGCTGCGGCTGGTGCCGCTGGTCTACGATGGCCTGGTGCGACTGGACGATCGTGGCGAACCCCAGCCTGCGTTGGCGATCTCCTGGCAGCACGACGCATCGAACAAACGCTGGGAATTCCATCTGCGTCCTCATGCAATGTTTCATGATGGCTCTCCGGTAACGGCTGCGGCGGTTGTGGCATGCCTGAAGGACTGGACGAATGTAGCCGCCGCGGGCGACGGTACTCTGGTTTTTCAAGCCGAGACCCCCGCGCCCGATCTGCCAGTGCGTCTCGCCAGTGCCCGCGGCGCGATTTTGATGCGCGGCGCGGACGGCGCGACCATCGGGACCGGCCCGTTTCGCATCACCGAATGGCAGCCTGGTAAGCGCGCGCTGCTCGGAGCGTATGAAGGCTATTGGGGCGGGCGGCCATTTGTCGACTTTGTCGACGTCCACATGGGCCGCGCATACCGGGATCAGGCGATCGATCTCGAACTCGGCAAGGCCGACTTGGTCGAAATCCCGATCGGTGATGCCCGCCGCACGGCGCAGCAGGCAGTCCGCACATGGACTACGGTCCCCTCCGAGTTGCTCGCGCTGCTGTTTGAGCGCGGGCACGGAGTAACCGAAGACGCCCACCTGCGCGAGGCCGTTGCTCTTTCCATCGATCGAAGCGCGATCCGCAACGTTTTGCTGCAAGGACAGGGCGATTCCACTGGCGCGATATTGCCCGGCTGGCTAAGCGGTTACGCATTCCTGTTTCCGTCGGCGCGCGACCTGGATCGCGCCCGCCAAATCGCTTCCGCATTGCCCAAACCCGCGCTGCGGATCTCGCTGGCTTACGATCTCGCCGATTCGCTCTCACGTCCCGTTGCCGAACGCATCGCGCTCAACGCGCGCGAAGCGGGTGTCACCATTCAGACTGCGCCCGGCGCTCAAGCCACCGTACGACTGGTGAAATACCCGCTGCGTTCGCTCGATCCTGCGCAGGTGCTGGCGGAAATGGGAGGCGTACTGCACGCGGATTCCCAGCCCGGGGCCGCAACCCCGGAAGCCCTATTGGCGTACGAGCGCAAGCTGCTCGAAGACTTTCGCCTCGTGCCGCTCTTTTACCTTCCCGAAGTCTACGGGCTGAGTTCACGGGTGAGGAATTGGGATCCCCAACCATGGGGAGATTGGCGTCTGGATGATGTCTGGCTCGAAGCGAGGACGCCGTGACGTTCCGCACGCGCCTCCTGCTGATGTTCGGCGTGACTATCCTGGCTTCGGTGGCGATGGTGGTTTGGATCGTTTCCCGGTCCACCGAGCGCGCCTTCGGGCGATTGGATCAGCAACGTACCGCCGCGCTCGCCGAGCAGTTCTACAAGGAGTTCGAGCGGCGTGGCGGCGAAATCGCGGCCGCGGCCGACCGCATCGCGAAGTCAGATGCCACCATGCACATCGCCATAGACGCCAGTCGTGGTGAGGTCGCGCCACACGTTGCCGACGCCGCAGACCTGGCCACAGCTCATGCTCTGGATTTTCTTGAACTGGTCGCCCCGGACACCTCCATCGTCTCTTCCGCGCAGTCGCAAGCGCGGTTCGGTTACAAGGAAGCCTGGCTCGCCGAACCGGTGGACTGGAACTCGCAACCCGCATTTCTCCGGCGGGAAGAACTACCCGACGAATTCGTTTTGGCGCTGGAAGCCGTGCGTGTGACGGCGGCCGGCGATGCCCAGTTGTACGTTGTGGCCGGCCGCCGCCTCGATCAGACTTTTCTTGCGTCGCTGGTATTGCCCGCGGGCATGCGGGCGCTGCTCTATCGTAATCTCGACCCCACCTTCTCTCCACAGTTGCTCACTGGCGTGTCTACAGACGAAGCTCAAGGCCTGGAATCGCTCATCAAGCAGTGCATTCGCGAAAACCGCGAAACCAGCGCGGAAATCCAGTGGACTTCCGACGCCGCCAGCGCGGAAACGTTTCACGCCATTCCGCAGAAAGGCCACGACGGCCACCCGCTTGCCGTCCTCCTCATCGGCAGTTCTCAGCGTGAGTTGGCCACATTGGTTCGCTCGATTCGCAAGGTCGGGCTGTACGTTGGCGGAGCGGGTGCTCTACTGGCTCTGGCGCTCGCCGCATGGGCGACAGCGCGGGTCACACGCCCGGTGAAATTGCTGGCCGCCGGCGCGGCCGAGGTTGCGCGTGGGAATTGGCAGGTTCGCGTCGAAACCGATTCGCGCGATGAGATCGGCGACCTGGCGCGCGCCTTCAACCAGATGACGGGCGAACTCTCCGATCAGCGCGAGCGTCTGGTGCAGGCCGAACGCGTGGCCGCGTGGCGCGAACTGGCGCGGCGCCTCGCTCACGAGCTCAAGAATCCGCTCTTTCCTCTGCAAATCACCGTAGAGAATCTGGACCGCGCCAAGCGCGAGCATCCCGCCCAGTTCGAAGAGGTTTTTCGCGAAAGTACCGCCACCTTGCTCGCCGAACTGTCGAATCTCAAGGCCATCATCGGCCGCTTCAGCGATTTCGCTAAAATGCCCACGCCGCAGTTCGAGCCCATGCAACTGAACGATCTGGTGCGCGCCGTTCTGAAACTGGTTGACGCGCAGCTCATCGCAGCCGGCAACATTCATCCTGAGGCGCATCTCGACCCCTCGCTGCCCTCGATCGAGGCCGACCGCGAACAAATCAAGCGGGCGCTGCAAAACCTGGTGCTGAACGCCCTGGACGCCATGCCCAACGGAGGAACCTTGCGCCTGACTACGCGGCAGTACAATAGCACCGTGATTCTGGAGGTCGCCGACTCAGGCCAGGGCTTGACGCAGGAGGAGTGCGCTCGATTATTCACACCCTACTACACCACCAAGCACCACGGCACCGGACTCGGACTTGCGATCGTCCAGTCGGTGGTGAGCGATCATCACGGGACCATTTCCGTGGAGAGTCAGCCCGGCCGCGGCGCCACTTTCCGCATCGAGCTTCCCATAATACAAGCCACCCGAGCCTGACATGGCACACTTGCTGATCGTCGACGATGACGCCAATACTCTGGCCTCCCTGGCTCGCGCTTTCCGCCTGGCCGGCCACGAAGCTACGGTGTGCGACAGCGCTGCGCGCGCCCTCGAATTGGTCAAATCACAACCCTTCGACCTGATTTTTTCCGACGTCGTGATGCCCGCAAAGGACGGCCTGGCGCTACTCGAAGATCTCAAATCGCTGGGGCTCGCCACGCCCGTCGTCATGATTTCCGGCCAGGCCAATGTCGAGATGGCAGTGCGCGCTACACGGCTCGGTGCGGTCGACTTCCTCGAGAAACCGCTCTCCACCGACAAGCTGCTTCTGACTGTCGAGAACGTGCTGAAGCTCCGCCGTCTGGAAGAAGAGAATCGCCAACTGCGCCAGCGTGTCGGCAAGCACGAAATCATCTGGAAGAGCGAGCCCATGCGCCGCGTGATGGCGCAAGTAGAGCGCGTGGCCGCAAGCGAAACGCGCATCTGCATTTTCGGCGAGACCGGTACGGGCAAGGAGCTGATCGCACGCACACTTCACGCACGAAGCCCGCGAGCACACGGGCCTTTCGTGACGCTCAACTGTGCCGCGGTGCCCGCGGAACTGATCGAATCGGAACTTTTCGGCCACGAAAAGGGCGCATTCACCGGCGCCGCCACGCGCCACACCGGCAAGTTCGAGCAGGCGCAAAGCGGCACATTGTTCCTGGACGAGATCGGCGACATGCCGGCCGTGATGCAGACCAAGCTCCTGCGCGTCCTCGAAGAAAACGAAATCGAGCGCGTGGGCGGCGACCGGCCGGTCTCAGTGAATGTGCGGGTAGTGGTCGCCACGCACCGCAATTTGGAAGAACTGGTGAAAAAAGGCACATTTCGCCAGGATCTTTACCACCGCATTTTCGTGTTTCCAATCCTGCTGCCGCCGCTCCGCGAGCGGCTCGACGATATTCCTGTGCTGGTGGCACATTTCGCGCGCCAGATCGCCGACCAGAACGGATGGAAACCGCAGACTTTCAGCCCTGAAGCTATGGCCGCACTGCAGCATTACTCATGGACGGGCAATGTGCGAGAACTACGTAACATCGTCGAGCGCCTGCTGCTGCTTTCGGGTGAAACCGTTGACGCCGCGACCGTGGAAGCTACGCTGCCAAAACAAGCTCCAACTACCGTCCCGATGACGCCCTCCACCGGCACGCTTGCCGAACGAGTGGACGCTTTCGAGCGCGATGTGCTCCTCGCAGAGCTCAAGCGCCACGGCTACCGCATGACCGAAACCGCCAAAGTCCTGGGCCTGGAACGCAGCCATTTGTATAAGAAATGCCAGGCGTTGGGGATCGATCTGCAGGCCGTGAAGAAGGAAGCGGTCGACTGAACCGATTACGCGAATCTTCTCACGAGGCGGAACACGGCGTCGATAAGTTGGACAGAGGCAAAATTCAAGTCTGTGAATCGTAAGTCGAAATCTGGATCTAGAGTCGCTAGACGACCCAAATCTGGCAAACCGTCAAAGGGTGCCGGAAGTCTGGTTGAATTCTTCGCGTCATCCCCACTAAAAGGGAGCGGGATCCGTCTGGACCGTGATCGTGACAATGGAAGGAAAATTCGCCTCTAACGCCAGTTGGCAGGCCTGAATCGCCCTCACGCCATCGCCAGTATCTTGTCAAACGCGTCCGAAACCTTCCGCGGCTTGTCCGGATCGTTGGGATCGTGGCCGATCTCCGGCGACATAAATCCGCGGTACCCAACCTTCACGAACGCGGACATTACGGCTTTCCAATCGACATCGCCTTCGAGTAAATCGGCGAATTTGCCTTGCTCGTATCGCGCCGACAGCTTGTAATCCTTCAGATGGACGCGCTTGATCCGCGGCCCCAGCGTCAGGATCCAGTCCTGCGGATAGCCGTACTGCATCACGTTGCCCACGTCAAAATGCGACTGAATCCACGGGCTGTGGAACTGGTCGAGAAACGTGCGCATCTCCATTGGACTGAGGATGAACTTGTTCCACACGTTCTCCGGCGTCAGGCAGACTTTAGCTTCCTCGGCCCACGGAATGGCCTTCGGCAGTTCCTCACTTACGCGGTTCCAGGTCTCCTCGTAGCTGAACTGAAGCTTTGGCCCGTCACCCAGGCGGCAAAGATAGAGCAGTGTTGCGCCACAATTGAGATTCTTCGCGACCTCGAGGCCTTGCTTCAACCCTTCCAGGCTCCGCGCGCGCACCGCCGCATCCGGGCTGTTGATCGGATTGCTCCGAAAAGGCCCGCCCATCCACATACTCGCAATTTGCACGCCGGACTGGTGCGCGGCATCGCCGAGGCGCTTCACCTCGTCGGCGCTGAGCGACGGCGAAAGCTCCTCGCCGTACCGCAGTTCAATCGCCTCGAAACCGGCATTCTTCGCTTGCCGGAATTTCTCGGTGACCGGCATCTGCGGTGGAAAGATGATCGAGCAGATGCTCTTGACGAAACGGGGAGACGGCGTTTGTGCCGGGAGTGCGGCAGCGGCGCCCAATGCAAAAAAAGATCTTCGATTCACGAGATCAGTGTAACGCCACAGAGGTTTTCACGGTTTTCGCGATTAGCCCTGCATCTGCGATAATCCGCCCTTAGCACAATTCCAAAATGAAACCGCATCGATCATGGCTTGGCGTTGCGCTGGATAGCTTCCTCATTTTCCTGCTCACCGCAGCCGTGATTCGGCCGCTCTTCAAGGTCAAATACACAATTGCCTGGCATTCGATCGAAAGCACATTCATTGCCGATGGCAGGTTCCTGAAAGCTCACTGGCCCCATCCGCTCTGGCAGCCGCTCTGGTACTGCGGTACGCGATTTGACTACATCTACCCGCCAGCTTTGCGATATGGCACGGCCGCGTTGGCCAAACTTTTTCCGATCCTCCCGGTTCGGGCGTACCACCTGTACATTTCGTTGTTCTATTGCGTCGGGATCGTGAGTGTGTATCTCTTGGTTCGACTCGCAGCCGAATCGCGCGGCACGGCCTGGCTCGCCGCCCTTGCGACGCTTCTTCTCTCTCCCAGCTTCCTGTTGATGCGGCAATATCGCGTGGACTCGTGGCATCTTATGCCTCAGCGCCTCAACGTGTTGACGCAGTGGGGCGAGGGCCCGCACATCTCGGCGCTGGCTCTGCTGCCGCTCGCGCTCTTATGCACTTTTTTGGCGCTCGGGCGCTGGCGTCCGGCACTCCTGGCGCTGGCCGCGGTGTTTTCCGCCTGGGTGGTGTCCATCAACTTTTACGGGGCCACAGCTTTGGCCATCTTTTTTTCCATTCTCGTTTGGAGTGTCTGGGTTACCCATCGCAACAATCTTGTTTGGCTGCGAGCGGCCGGCATCGCGGCGGTGGCGTACGGACTCACGGCTTTCTGGCTGGTCCCGTCCTATCTCCAGATCACGCTCAGAAACATGCAGTTCGTATCGCGTCCGGGCAATGGGTGGTCCCGCTGGGTGGCTCTGGCTGTCGCGGTGGCACTTGGGACCGTCACCTTCCGCTTCGTGCGCGGCCGCCGCGAGTTGGCCTGGTTCACCTTTGTTTGCGGCAGCGCAGCCGCCTTCGCGCTTCTCGTGCTTGGCCAGTATTATTTCGACTTCAGGCTGATAGGTGAACCGCTGCGGCTCGTCCCGGAACTTGACCTGGCGCTGATCCTGCTGCTGGCCGAGTGCCTCAGGCGCCTGTGGGCCGCGGACCCGCCTCGACCGCATTTCCCGTTTTCGCCATCCTTGTGGACCAGGCTGGCGGCGCTGTTCCTTGTGGTGGCATCGTTTGCCACCTGCTTCGGCTACCTTCGGCACGCTCGGGGAATCGTCTTAAGCGACCCCGATTATCGGCGCAGAGTTGAGTATCAGGTGACCGATTGGATCGCGAAGAATCTCCCCGGCGCACGCTCGTTGGCGACCGGCTCGGTCCGCTTCTGGTACGACACCTGGAGCGATCTGGCGCAGATGCACGGAGGTTCCGATCAGGGCCTCATGAACGGTCTGGTGCAGCATGCGTACTTCTTCGTCACCAACAATCCGGATGCAAGTGCGGGCGTCCGGTTGATGCAGGCGCTGGGCGTCGATGCGGTCATTGTTCACGACAAGAACTCCCAGGAGATCTATCACGATTATTCGAATCCGCGAAAATTCGATGGAATCCTCACTGAGATCTATAACGACCATCAGGGCAACATCATCTACAAAATCCCCCGCCGTTATCCCGGCCTGGCGCACATCGTGGAAGCGCGGCAGTTCCAGTCGTTGCCGCCGATCCAGTCTGTAGTCGAGCTGGACCGGTTGCGCGCTTACACGGACGCCGTGGAAAACGGTCCCGATGTCCGCGCGTCCGCGCAATGGGACGGAACCGACGCCATGATCCTTCACGCCAACCTGCAGCCCGGCCAGTCGATTCTGGTGCAGGAAACATACGATCCGAACTGGCATGCTTATGCGAGCGGGCGCACGTTGCCCGTTCACGCGGATCCGGTCGGATTCATGTGGATTGAGGCGCCTCCCGGTGAGCAGACGATTCGATTGCAGTTTGAGACGCCGCTGGAAAACCAGATTGGATGGGCCGTGACCCTGGCATCAGGCGCCATCGTGCTGGGGCTTCTTGCACTGGGCTCAAAATCCGCTGCGACGTTTCGCAGAGGCGCAGTCGTGTGACCCTCCAGCCAGCCTTCACCCTTGACTCCCGCGCCCAAAACATCGAGCGCCTCCGCCGCGAGACCTTCGACGTCCTCATTCTTGGCGGCGGCATCAACGGCGCCGGAATCGCGCGCGATCTCGCCATGCGCGGCGCCAAAGTGGCCCTGGTCGAGCAACGCCACTTCGCGTCCGGCACCAGCGGCAAGAACTCGCAGCTCATTCACGGCGGCCTGCGCTATCTGAAACAGCTCCAGTTTCATCTGGTGCGCGAATCGCTGTACGAGCGCGCCACACTGCTCCACCTCGCTCCGCATCTGGTCACGCCGCAGCCGTTTCTCATGCCCATGTATGGATGGCCGGCGCGCCTGTTCTACGGCGCCGGTCTCACACTCTACGATCTTCTAGCTGGTCGCGGCAACGTCGGCCGCCACCGCGTGCTCTCCGCCGACGAAGTGACAAGGCTCGAGCCCGGCTTTGCGCTCCAAGGCTTGACGCACGGCGCCATCTTCTACGATTGCCAGGTGAATTCCGCGCGATTCGTGATCGAGAACGTCTGGGATGCCGCCCGCCTCGGCGCAACCATCGTGAACTACTCGCGCGCACGGCGCGAAGGCGCCGCTGTCTCCGTCACCGACATGCTCTCCGGTGACGCCTTCCCGGTCCGGGCCGCCCATCTGGTTGACGCCACCGGCCCGTGGGAGCCTGGTCTGCGCCTCGTGCGCGGCTCGCATATCGTGATTCCGCGCGTCAACGCCAGCGACAACGCTGTGGCATATTTCGAAGAATCGGGCCGCATCATTTTCGTGATTCCCTGGGGCAGCGCGCGCCAGTTGTCGCTCGTAGGCACCACGGATGTCGATCACGCCGGCGGTCCCGATAGCGTCCGCATCTCCGCCGAGGAAACCGGATATCTGCTGCGCATCGTACGCCAGCTCTTCCCCTCGGCGCGCGACACCGAGCCGATTTCCACGTTCAGCTCATTGCGCCCGCTCGTTCCGGCCCCCGGCTCCGCGACCAGAGCCAGCCGCGAGCACCGCATCTGGAAGGATGACGACGGCGTGGTGCACGTGGCCGGCGGCAAGTACACAACCTACCGCGCCATGAGCGCCGAAGCCGCCGATCTGATTCTGCCCGCCGAATCGAAGACCGCCACGACGCCGCTAGGCGGCAACACCGCGGAGCACGTTAACGAGTTGATCGCGTCCGCCGACGCCTTGGCCGCCAGGCACGCCTTGACCCGCGACGAAGCGACACTCGCGATCCGCAATTATGGCGTGCAGGCGCCGCATGTTCTCGCGATGCTCCCTGAAACCGCGCCACCCGGCCTCACGCGACTTGAATGCGCGCAAATCGCCTTCGCCGCAAACCACGAGATGGCGCAGGGCTTCGCCGATCTGATGTTCGTCTCGACCTACTGGGGTTACGAACGGAAATGGACGCGCGAAAACGTGGCGCCCTTCGCTGCCGAAATGGCCCGCCACCTCGGCTGGGACGCTGTGCGCACGGAACAAGAAATCTCGCAGCTCGTGTAGCTACTTCCGCAACGTCGCCGCCAACGCCGCCGCGATCTCGAACTCGCCCTCGATTTCGCGCGTGCGCAGATTGTCGCGCAGGTGCTCCAGCTTGTTGATGTACGCGCCGAGCGCCTGCTCGATGGGCCCGCTATTCGTCGCCAGAATATCCCGCCACAGCTCGAACGAGCTCAACGCGAGGCGCGTCGAGTCCCGGAGTCCCGGCCCGGCCACCGACAGGTTGTCCCCGGCATGCTCGGCGACCGTCGCGGCTAGCGCTGTCGCCACCAGTTGCGGAAGATGCGACGTGAAGGAAACGATCCGATCGTGCTCCACCGCATTCAGCATCACTGGCAGCGCCCCAATGCGGCGAAGCCATTCCACAAATTCCGTGGTACGCGGCGCTTCGAGCGTCCGCGAGTCCTCCGGCGTCAGCACATAGGTGCGCCCGCGGAACAGATCGGCATCCGCTTCCGCCACGCCGCGTTTCTCTTTGCCCGCCATGGGATGGCCGCCGAGAAACAGGCTGCGCCTCAGATGCAGCCTCGCCGCGGCGACGATGGCGCTCTTGGTGCTGCCCGCATCCGTAATCAGCGTGCCCGGCCCCACGAGGTCATCGATGCGCCGTAGCGTATCCAGAATGCGCCCGATGGGTTGTGCCAGATAGACCAGATCCGCACGCGCCGCCGCATCGGCGAGCGGCAAACCCTCATCAATCGCGCCGCGCTCGACGGCTGCCTCGATCGTCGCCGGCGAACTGACACCCAGAATAGTGCCGCCGAACCCTGCTTTCTTCAGCGCCAGGCCGAACGAGCCGCCGATCAGCCCTACGCCAACGATCGCTACTGTTTGCATGGCCGGCTAAATCACCCGTCCCACCGCCGGCGCGATCATGCGCAGTTGCGCCATCAGCTCGGTGAACTGTGCGGGGTGCAATGACTGTGCTCCGTCGCTGAGCGCGTGATCCGGATCCGGATGCACCTCCAGCAGCAGCCCGTCCGCACCCGCGGCCAGCGCGGCCCGCGCCATCGGCGCCACTTTATCGCGACGCCCCGTGCCATGCGATGGGTCGGCCACAATGGGCAGGTGCGACAGCTTCTTCACCACCGGAATGGCTGAGATGTCCATGGTGTTGCGCGTGTAGTTCTCAAATGTGCGGATGCCGCGCTCGCACAGAATCACGTTGTAATTCCCGCCGGCGAGAATGTATTCCGCGGAAAGAAGCAGTTCCTCGATGGTTGCGGAAATGCCGCGCTTCAACAGCACCGGCTTGGACTGCCGGCCCAGCTCGCGCAGCAGATTGAAATTCTGCATGTTGCGCGCGCCCACTTGCAGGATGTCCGCATACTGGCTCACCAGCGGGATCTGCGTAAGGTCCATCACCTCGCTCACCACGAGCAGGCTGTGGTGATCCGCGGCCTCGCGCATCATGGCGAGCCCCGCCTCGCCCAGCCCCTGAAAGCTGTACGGCGACGTGCGCGGCTTGAACGCACCCCCGCGAATCACGTTCGCTCCCTCACGCGCCACAATCTCAGCCGAGCGTTCGATCTGCTCGCGGCTCTCCACACTGCACGGCCCCGCCATCACCACCACGCGCTCGCCGCCGATCTCCACCGCCGGATCGCCGTTGCGCGCCACGCGCACGATGGTTCCTCCCGGCCGGAAAGTCCTGCTCGCCAGCTTGTACGGTGAAATGATGCGGTGGGCTTCTTTGACTCCTTCCATCACCTCGAACGCGGCGACGTCGAATTCGTCCTTGCCGCCTACGCCACCGAGCACCGTATGCAGCACGCCGGTCGAGCGATGGACGTCAAAGCCCAGCTCCACCAACCGGTCGATCACCCCTTGAATCTGCGCCTCGCTGGCGCCCTCCTGCATCACAACGAGCATTCAACTATTGTCTCCATCCCGCGGTATTTCCATCCGCAGCCGTTGCAGCGTGCGCATTTCGTCGATGATCCGCTCGAAAATGCGCCGCGCGGCATCGTGCGTCATCGGACCGCCATTGTTTTCCTCCACGTTGGCCAGCACTTCCTCTTCTCTCTTGGGCTCGTAGATGCGCATGCCGCATTCGCCTTTGATGCGCCCAATCTCTTCCACGATGCGGCTGCGTGCGTTGAGCAGATCCACCAGCTGCCGGTCCAGCGCATCGATGCGCTCGCGGCAGTCGGCCAGCGCTTTTTCGGCGGATTCCCGCGTCACCGCTCGCGCACCCCGGCCCCAGTCATCTCAAATCCATGTTTCAGCTCGCGCGCAAAGGCCTCAAGCTGGACTTCGAGCGAAGGATTGTCGAGATTGCGCTCAATCAAGTGCACAATGGCGCTGCCCACCACCACCGCTTCCACCTGCCTCCCCAGCTCCGCCACGTGTTCCGGCCGCGAGATGCCGAATCCCACCGCCAAAGGCAGTGAGGTGATCGCCCGCATCGCGCTTACCAAAGGCGCGACCGAGCCCGAAAGCGAATCCTGCTCTCCCGTCACGCCCGCGCGCGAAACCAGGTAGACGAATCCACTCGAATATTCGGCCACCAATTTAAGGCGCCGCGGCGAACTCGTCGGCGCGGCCAGAAATACCGTGTCCAGCCCCGCGCCGCGCATCACCTTGACGTAGTCGCCCGCTTCTTCCACGCTGGCATCGGTGAGCAGACAGCCGTCGATGCCGGCCGCCGCCGCGTCTCGAGCCAGCGCCTCGAATCCGTATCGCAGCACGGGATTCAGATACGTGAACAAAAGCAGCGGCACTTCCGACCGGCCCCGTATCTCTCGCGCGATTTCCAAAATGCCGCGCAGCGTGGTCCCCGCCCGCAACGCCCGCTCACCCGCACGCTGGATCACCGGTCCATCCGCAATCGGATCGGAAAACGGCACACCCAGCTCGATCAGGTCCGCCCCGCCGCGCTCCAGCGCCTCCACCAGCTCTGGCGTACGCTCGGGCGCGGGGTCCCCGGCGGTAACGTACGCAATGAGCCCCTTGCGCCCAGAGGCGCGGAGATTCTCGAAAAGGCGTCCGATTCGCGTCATGCGATCCCACCGGCAAGACAAAAGACAAAAGGCAAACTGCAAAAGGCAAAAGGAAATTCGGAAAGGGAGCGTTCACTTTTGCCCCTTTGCCTTTTGTCTTTTGCCTTCACCGTCGGTCCAGCTCCGGAAAGTTTTCCCGATAGATATCGATGTCTTTATCTCCCCGTCCCGACACATTCACCACGAACACCTGTCCTGCCGCTTTCGGGGCTCGCGCCACCGCCTCCGCCACCGCGTGCGCCGATTCGAGCGCCGGAATGATCCCCTCGGTCTGCGACAGCAACCGCGTCGCCTCCAGCGCAGTCCCGTCGTCCACGGAAACATATTCCGCGCGCCCATTGTCGTGCAGCCACGCGTGCTCTGGCCCCACCAGTGCGTAATCCAATCCCGCCGAGACCGAATGCGTCAGTGAGATCTGCCCATTCTCATCTTGCAGCAAGTAACTGCGGGCGCCATGCAGCACCCCTGGCGAGCCGCCCGAGAAACGCGCCGCATGCTCGCCGAGTCCTGGCCCGCGCCCGCCGGCCTCGACGCCGATGAGGCGCACATTCGCGTCCGGAATGAACGGGTGAAAGATGCCGATCGCGTTGCTTCCGCCGCCTACGCACGCAATGACGGCGTCCGGCAGACGGCCCTCGGCTTTCTGGATCTGCGCGCGCGCTTCTTCCCCGATCACTTTGTGAAATTCCCGCACCATCAGCGGATAGGGATGCGAGCCAAGCGCCGAACCCAGCAAATAATGCGTGGTTGAGACATTCGTCACCCAATCGCGCATGGCCTCGCTGATGGCGTCTTTGAGCGTCCGGCTGCCGTTGGTCACGCTTACGACCTTTGCCCCGAGCAGCCGCATGCGGAACACGTTCAGCCGCTGCCGCCGCATGTCCTCTTCACCCATGTACACGACGCACTCGAACCCGAATAGTGCGCAAACCGTCGCCGTCGCCACGCCGTGCTGCCCCGCTCCGGTCTCGGCAATGATCCTCTTTTTCCCCATGCGCCGCGCCAGCAGCGCCTGCCCCAGGCAGTTGTTGATCTTGTGCGCGCCGGTATGCAGCAGGTCTTCGCGCTTCAAATAGATGCGCGCGCCGCCAAGTTTCTTGGTCAGGCCGCGCGCAAAATACAGCGGTGTCGGCCGCCCCGCGTAAGTGCCCAGCAGTTCGTCCAGCTCGCTCCGAAATGCTGGGTCCTCGCGCGCCTCTAAAAATGTGCGCTCCAGTTCCTCGAGCGGCGACATCAACACCTCGGGCACGTACCGCCCGCCGTAGGTTCCGAAATGTCCACCCGAATCCGGCTGCGAGCTCATGCGGAAAGCGCCGCCTTCAGAAATTGCGTCATCTTGACGTGGTCCTTCCTGCCTGGTGTGCTTTCGAGGCGCGAGCACGCGTCCACACCCCACGGCCGCGCCTGTTCAATCGCCTTGCCGACGTTGGTCGCGTCCAGCCCTCCCGCGACGATCACTTTCCGTGCAATTCCCACCGCGAGCGTCCAGTCAAATGCCACCCCGTTCGCCGCGCCGTCCAGCAACAGCGCTTCTGACGGATATTGATCGAGCGCCGCCCGGTCGAAGTGAGTGCCAATCCGAATCGCCTTCCAAACGCGCAATCCCTCGGGAAAGTCGCTGCCCGTTTCATGCCCATGCAATTGCACCACGTCGAGCCCCGTGTCCCCCGCGATCGCCGTCACCAGGTCCGGCTTCTCATCCACAAAAACGCCCACTTTGTACACGTCCCCCGGCACCTTGGCGATTATCGCCCGTGCCGCTTCCGGCTTGATATACCGCGGGCTGCCCGGCCAGAAATTAAATCCCAACGCCCGCGCGCCGCCCTCGATTGCTGCCAGCGCGTCCTCCGGATTCGTGATGCCGCAGATCTTCACCATCATGAACGAACTGCTTCCGAATTCCCTTTTGCCTTTTGCCTTCCCCTCATGCCGACCCCAATAGGGCGCGCAGCGCCGCTTCCGGATCCGCCGCCCGCAGCAGATGCTCGCCAACCAGAAACGCGTCAAACCCCGCGCCCTCTAGCCGCCGGATGTCCCCGAGCGAGTGAATCCCGCTCTCGCTGATCTTCAGAATGCCGTGCGGAATCTTCTCCGCCAGCCGCAGAGAAGTTTCGAGCGTCACCTCGAACGTTCTCAAATCCCGATTGTTTACGCCGATGATGTCCGCCCCTGCCCCGAGTGCCGTCTCGAGCTCCCGCCGGTCGTGAACCTCGACAAGCGCCGCCATCTCGAAGCGCGCGGCCGATTCCCGCAAATCGCGGATCTCCTGCTCCTCCAGAATTGCCGCGATCAGCAGAATGGCGTCAGCGCCATGCGCCGCCGCTTCCACCACGTGATACTCATTCAGCGTGAAATCTTTGCGCAGCACCGGTACCGCCGATGCCGTCCGGGCCGCTACCAGATGTTCCAGTTTTCCCTGGAAGAACGGCTCGTCCGTCAGCACCGAAAGCGCCGCCGCTCCGCCTTGTTCGTACTGCTTGGCCAGGCCCACCGGATCGAAATCTTCCCGCAACAGTCCCTTACTGGGGGACACTTTCTTGATCTCCGCAATCACAGCCGGCGAGCGCCCCAACAGCGCCGCACGGAAGCCACGCCGCGATCCCCGTGTTTCCTCGGCCAACCGCTCCAACTCCGTCCGCAGCGTCGTTGCACGGGAATAGTCCTCCCGCTTGCGGGCGACAATTCGAGCCAGAATGTCCGGAACGGTGTCGATCAAAACGGTCCTTCGATTTATTGTCCATCGTATCAAACCGGAAACTCCGGTTAGATCAGTTTAAGCTCTTGTAGTATGCTGGTGTTTACAAGTAAAAATTGGACCATGGAGGATTCTGCTTATGCCCACCCGGCTTAAGACCGCAGCTTTGTCTGCCGCGGCTCTCCTGCTCTGCACCTGCGCGGCTTTTGCCCAGGTCGCTTCGCTCGAAGGGGACGTCAAAGATCAGAACGGCCAGCCGCTCAAGGGCGCGCTGGTGAAAATCGATCGCATCGATATCAAAGGTCATTACCAGGTCAAGAGCGATAAGAAAGGCCACTATTTTCATACCGGGCTCCCTCTTGGCACCTACAAGGTGACTCTCGAAGTGGACGGTAAGGACGTGGACAACGTGAATGGCGTCCATCTTGGCCTCGGCGACAACCCGCCTGTCAATTTCAGCATGAAAGAGACTCAGCAGCGCCAGCAGTCACTCCAACAAGCGGCTGCATCGGGTACGCTCTCCAAGGAGCAGGAGCGCGGCATGTCGGCCGAGCAGAAAGCCGCTCTCGAAAAGGCCACCAAGGAGCGCGAATCCGCGCTGGCAAAGAATAAAGCCCTCAATGACCTCTTCAATCAAGGTATGGCCGCCGTGCAAGCACAGCAGTGGGACGCGGCCATTGCGGCATTCAACAAAGCCAATGAGATGGATCCCAAGCAGGTCGTCATCTGGGCGCGCCTCGCCGATGCCTACATGCAATCCGGTGCCACAAAGACCGGCGCCGATCAGCAGGCCGCTTATGACAAAGGCCTCGAAGCTTTCACCAAGTCCATCGAGCTGAAGCCGGATGACGCCGCGTATCACAACAACTATGCCCTGGCTCTGGTGAAGGCTAAGAAGATTCCCGAGGCACAGGCGGAGTTGACCAAGGCCGCGCAGATGGATCCCTCGAACGCCGGCAGGTACTACTACAATCTAGGCGCGGTGCTGGTAAACGTAGGTCAGAACGAAGCCGCCGGCCAGGCGTTCAAGAAGGCCATCGATATCGATCCGAATTACGCCGATGCGCAATATCAATACGGCATGTATCTGCTGGGCCTGATGAAAATAGCTCCCGATGGCAAGGTCACCCCAGCCGACGGCACCAAGGAAGCCCTCCAGAAATATCTCGAGCTGAAACCCACCGGACCGTTTGCCGAATCCGCTAAGGGCGCGCTAGCGTCGATTGAAGGGACCGTGGCCACGTCATACGAGAACCCGGACGCCGCCAAGAACAAGAAGGGCAAGAAGAAGAGTAATTAATCCGGTGCAGCCGCTGCTGGCGCCTACGCCCGGCCCGTGAAGGGCTTCAGACATGTTCCGCTTTGTCTTCCGTTTTCTACTGCTGCTGGTCTTTTTCGCCTTCCTTCGGTACGTGATTACTACCGTTGCACGCGTCTTCTCGCAGACCATGCGGTCTCAGTCCTCGCGCCCGCCCGGCGAGCGGGTTCCCAAAAGCGAATTGGGCGGCGAATTGAAACAGGATCCGGTCTGCGGAACGTTTGTCCTTGCCACTTCGTCTGTCAAGAAAACTGTCAATGGCGAGCTGGTTCATTTCTGCTCGGTTGCGTGCCGCGACAAATTTCGGGTGGCTTGAAGCTTTGCCCGTGGCTTGAAGCTTTGCCCTAGGTGAACGTTTTTTCATACTTGCAGGTGTGAAAAGCCACAGTCGCCCAGTTTTCCACAGGATCATGTCTTCCGAAGCAAAACACAAGGCCGCTCTAAAGCCCAGTTGCGCCGGGCTTTGGCTCCGTTCAATGTGGATTTCGACGCATTTGGCTGGCGCGGGTTGACCTTGGTTAACGAGTATGCTGTAATGCCAAACCGAGCTTGCGAAATTGGGTTTCGCGTTGAAGATAAAGAATTTTCTCTTGACAGGGAGCGGAATCCTGATGTATCTATATCTTTACCACGTCCGATGCAATTTTGCACTTGTACGTTTTTTGCCCCGCAAGCACAACTTAGCAGTTTAAGCACGAATTAGCATGAAAAAGTGCTGATCGCGGGTTTTGGTTTGGAGCCGTTGGCCCACTTGAGGGACTTCGGTGATTCTGTTCTCCGCCCGACACGGAGAAGTTCCCAAAGGTTGTGAGATTTCGCGAATTGTCAGAGGCTCAGGTTGCAAGAGAACTTCGACCGATTCAATAACGCACTTTACAAGGAGAAGGAAATGGCAGATTTTCGCAGAAGTATTATCGTGCTTGCGGCGCTGGCCCTGCTGTTAGGGACTATGTCATCCGCAAGTGCGGCCAACGTGCCGTTGACGTGTATTGCCTCGGGCGCTAACCCGACACAGTTGCGGGCCGAGGGATTGACGGAAAAAACCGGCGACGTGCTCATCACGTGCACCGGCGGTACTCCGACGGACGCGTTTCCAAATGTGGTTCCCACTTCGAACATTCAGATCTTTCTGAATACGTCGTTGACCAGCCGCATTCTGGTCTCTTCGACGCAGGCCTCCGAGGCTCTGTTGCTCGTCAACGAGCCTCAGCCGGCAACCCAGAAGGTGTGCCTGGTGGGCAATGCGGATTGCAACATGTATGGTCAAGGCGGCGTGATTGCAACGGATCCGTACAATACCGGCACGCTGGCTCACAATGGCACGGGACAGGCCTACAACGTTTACCAGGGCCAGCAGGTGACTACCGGTTCGGTTACGTTCAACGGTGTGCCGATTGATGCCCCCGGTACCGCGCAAGCGAGTCTGATCATACGGGTAGTGAATATTCGTGGTAATGCCAATGGTTTGGGTGTAACCAGCGTCAACGCCCCGCCGGTTAGCGTCACGGCGACCATCTCCACCAGCGGCACCGCGACCCTGACCATCACCAACAACGCGCAACAGGTTGTTGGACAGGTGCAGAAGGGTTTGGTGGTCGGCAATAGCACGGCTGCGACCTTCCAGCAGTGCCTGACTCAGGACTTTAGCGGTCCCGGTACGTCTCCGGCAGGTACCATCACATTCAGCAAGGGATTCGCGGCGTCGTTTAAGATCCAAAACGTCGCGGGACCTGAGACCGGAGCGGCACCTGGTGCGCCGTTGGCCCAAGATATCCCGGGTCATATTTACTCCTTCGGTGCGACCGGTCAGGCTGGCGTGGAATACGGCTTCTACAATCCTGCCTTCCCCGCTGGCGCTACCAATGCGGGTGTTGCTGACTACGGCACCAGGCTCCGGGTCATCTTTGCCGGCGTGCAGGCGGGTGTGACGGTTTGGGTGCCGACCAGCGTGGCATATGACGACACGGTTTCCCCGGCGATCTATCATTACAACACCGGGGTGCCGATCGTATCGGGCGGCATTGCTGAGTTGTACGGGCAGTTGGTAACGAGCGAAGGCGGCTCGTATACTGCGGCCGCGGCCAACAGCACCGCACCCACTGGCTACAGTTCGATCACGATCAGCTCTACGGGGACTGGCGAAGCAGTCTACGAAATATTGGCCGTGCGCGGCCAAGTGCTGCAGGAGAACCTGGCGATTCCGTTCTACGTCACGTATACGGCAAATCCAGGTGCGAATTCTCCGGGCCTCGGTACTGCTACCGTCGGCGGCAGTTTCGCTCCGGTCAGCACCGATACCAACGCTTCGGCGACCGATACCATTCCGCGGTTTGCTGATACGTCGGTCGCAGTCAATGCTTGGTCCATCGTGAAGTGCGCGACGCACATATTGTTCCCATTCGTGACCAACCAGGCCGGCTTCGATACCGGTTTCGCGATCGCGAACACGTCGATGGATCAGTACGGCACATCGACCCAGACCGGAACTTGCACCTTTAACTTCTTCGGCACCGCTGCTCCGGCAGCCGTTACCACGGCCGCTGCGGTCGCTCCCGGCACTGTCTATACCAATCTAGCCAGTGTCCTGTCGCCTGGATTCCAGGGGTACGTCATCGTGGATTGCCAGTTCCAGTTTGCCCACGGGTTTGCGTTCATTACTCAGATCGGCACTTTCCTGGGTACCGAGGGTTATCTGGCGCTGATCATTCCGGATCCGCCGAATCCACGGCTGCCGGCCTTCCCGGTCAGCGGCAGCTTGTCCGGCGAGCAGTTGAGCAACTAACTTCGCTAGCAGTTCGCACACAAAGGAGGAGGGCTTCGGCTCTCCTCCTTTTTCTTTTCCGGCCGCAGTTTGTGTTAAGTTCTCGATTTTTTGGAGATTCATCCTCCATTCATTTCACTGAGATGTTATACTGAGTTCTCTCCGCGTCCACTCCCAAGTTGCTATTTCCCCGGAACTCATGAGGTGAATCATGGTTTGTGCCACGTTTGTACGTAGAATCCTTATTCCGATTTTTGTGCTGGGATTGGCGGTCGCGCACGCCCAACAAATTACTAAGGTATCTGGCGACGGTCAGCTCGTTATCCAGGCCGTCCTGAGCAGCAACCCGCTGGTTGTCTTGGTCCGAGACGCCAGCGGCAATCCATTGCCAAATGCTAAAGTCACCTGGGCGGTCACCCCCACCGGGCAAGGGGGCGTGATATCCGGCACCACTACGACGGATGCCAACGGCCACGCGACCAATACTTTTGTAGCCACCGTCCCTAACCCCCAATTGTCCTACTTGGTCAGCACGGTTACCGCGAGTTATAACGGGCAAAGCGTGCAGTTCACCGAGATCTCAGTCGGCCAAACCAACAATACGCCCGACGTGCAGGCATTCGCCAATCCGCAACCGGCCGGTGCTAACCTTTCCGGAAAGGCAGGGGCACAAGGGTCTCAGGCAATCACGATCCAGTTTCTGGTCACGCAAGGTGGTCAGGCGCCCGGGGGTGTCGGCAACGCAGCAGTAACCATTACGTTGGATAACCCCCAAGACGCTTCCACAGTTGCATGCGCTGGAGGAATCGTCTACAGCAACGGCGCTGGGTTCGCGACCTGCAACCTCGTCTACGGAGGCAAAATCGGGGCTGGATCGTTTACTCTCAGTGCTGGCGGCCTAGCGAGTTTCGATTACCGTTACCAGGTTGTCGCCGGACCGCCGAACACCATAGTGCTTCTCTCCGGCAACAACGCAACCGGCATTCCAGGACAAGAATTCACATTGACCGCACAGTTGACCGATATTGGCGGGAATACGCTCTCGGGAATCCCGATGACATGGGCGCCTGTCGTTCCGGGAACGGTCTCCCTGAGTACGACCAGTTCTACCACGGACACCACCGGCCGTGTGTCCACTACAGTTACCCTAGGGAATGCAGCCGGACCCGTGCAAGTGCAGCTCAGTACAGCGGACGGAAAAGTCACGGCTCTGTTCACCCTCACGGTGAATGTCGTTGTGGCGGGGTTGAACCTGGTGTCCGGAAGCGGCCAGTCGGTTCTCGTGAATCAACCATTCCCCAATCCGCTGATCGTTCAGGTCAATGATGCCCAAAACCACCCGGTGAACGGTGTACCGGTGACATTCGATTTGAGCAGTGGCAGCGCGGTCCTCAGCGCCACTAGCGTGAACACCGGCGCCAACGGCCAAGCTTCCATTACGGCCACTGCCGGTGCGACTGCTGGCCCGGTCGTCATCACTGCATCGACTACCGCTGGTAATAACACGTTCTCCCAGATCTTCAACCTCACCGTGACGCCGCCGGGACCGGTGTGCGATACGACTCTGAGCGACAACGACACGTTCTTTAACGGCGCGAGCTACGCCCCGAACTTCATTTCGCCGGGTGGAATTGCGCTTATCTATTGCCAGGGCATCGCCAATGGAATTCAGGGCGTCGTGACCTCCAACGACTTCGGCTTTGGGCCTTTGCCGACACAGGTGCAGGGCGTCACCGTGCAGTTTGGCGATACTCCGGCCCTGGCCCCGATTTACTATCTAGCCAACCAGAACGGCAAACAGTGGATCGCGGTGCAAGTACCATTTGGAATCTTGGGGACAAATCCCTCGGGAACTCCTGTACCGGTGGTCGTCACCGCCAACGGAGAGCCGAATGTAAGTCCGCTGTCAGCCTCGGTCATGGCCGGTGCGCCTGGCTTCTTGGAATACGTGATGTCCGATGGCAAGAGCCGCGCGATACTCATTCGATCCGACGGCCAACTGATTGATCTCAATAACAAAGCCAAGGCAGGGGATACCCTCACTGCGTTTGTGACCGGCATGATTCCCCCGACCGATTCATCTGGAAACTCGGTAATCCAGACCAACGAGTTTGCGCCCCCCGGTAGCGACGTTGTCATCACTACGCCGATCGTGATGGGCGTCGGTCACGAAGGCACCCCTCAACCGCCGACTGCGAAGTACGCGCATGATCTGATCGGCGTGTGGGAAGTAACGTTTGTTGTTCCCAGCGACGCCAGCAGTGGCGACAATGCCCTGAATATCGGGATCCCGGATCCGACCAGCAACAACAAGCTGATACTCAACAAACGCGGTTCGATCATCCCAATTAACTAAGCACTACACTGCAACCCAGGGGCGGGCTTCACGGCCCGCCTTTTTTTTTTACGGGTTGAAGATCACCTGGCATTGAATCAGCTGGTTCGTAGGTTCCACAGCAACGTCCACACCAACCGTGCGGGGTGGAAAGCCCGCTTTAACGTATTTGAAGCTCACTACGGCATCTTCACCAGCCGGGATTTCGGTACGATCCGCCTTGATTTCCAGGCCCCGTACATTCGCGCGTGGGCGGAGTTCAATTCGGACACTGCCCTGCATCCCGTTGTGAATCTTAATCTGATCTGAAGAATCAGCGGTGGCACGCAACGACGCGATCTGCTTGTCCGGTTTCACCAGCTTCTGGAGCGCTTCCGGCGTGGGCGCGCCATTCAGATCGGCCGGCGCACCGCCTGAACCAGGGCTGCCGGACGTGGTCATCTTGCCCCACGGAGTAATGTTCATGACCTCAGGATCAACGTACCAACACCATTGCCCATTCTCGAACTTCCACATGGTCGGTCCCGGCACTTTCATCGGTTTGCCGCCGAAAAAGGCAATCGGAACATACATTTCCATCACCATCATCACCTTTGCCCTCGTGAAGTTCTCCGAATATGTGATGTCGCGGATTTCGAAGCTCAGAAACTTTGGCTTCGCCATGTTGTAAAAGAAGTCCTTAGAGTCCTCGGCGACGATCTCCTCGGCCCGGCGCGGGCGACCATCGATCTGCTCCTGATAAAACTTGGCGACGCGCGCGCGCAACGCCTCATCCACATCTGGAGGCGCTTTCGCGAACACCTCCGCGGCGTTTTGTGCAAGGGCGGAACACGCCAGTAGGAAGATGGGTGCCGTTCTGAAGAACCAGGAATCGAACATAATGTTATTATTCTAACCCCTGCCGCGAAAGCGATCACACGCCCCGCGGATTTATAAAGCCTTCTGCCCCGTAAGATCGCTGCACGGCAATGCACCTTGCGGACACCCGTCGGGACCATACTGAGACAAGAAATTATGCGGACCGACCTGGCAGCGCCCTACGATTGGATCAACAATATTCCGGACCCGAATTCGCAAGACTGTCGAAACGTGATTGCGTGGTTGATTCACCAGGGCGCACCGCCGCCGCAAATATCGTACCTGCGCCTGGTTACATCGTTCCTGCCTCCGACGACTGTGGCCCCAGCTGGATTCTCGGTTCTGCAATTTCCTGGAATGCCTTACCCCTGCGACCTGGCCTCGTCGCTGAACAGCCCCACGCTGGTACTCCAGGAACTCAACGACCTGCTTCATTTGAACCTGTCGATTCCGGGGCAGTACACACCGCCGCCGCCTCCGCAGCCCCCGACGCCACCTTCAACCCCGCTGCCGCAGCCAGCCAATCCGGTCGGGCAACCCATGGTCAACGATACAGGGTTGGGGTCTGACTATTTTCCTGTCGCTGGCGACACGTTGCCGGTTGGCGCGGTGTTCCCCAACCCGGTAGTACCTGGGCAGCCGCTGTACCAAAAGATCGGACGTGAAACGCCGTGGGGCACCGAGATCTTCTGGCAGCGCATCGCGTAACACAGCCTCACTTAGCTGTTGAACTGTTCCGCTTTGGCCACTGCCATTTGGATCATGATGTCTGCGAGGCCCGGAAACTGGGCTTCGGGCATGCGCGCATAATAATCCGCCAACAATCCCGCATTCACCGTCGCACCGTTCGGCAAAACGATGTGATACTCCTCGGCCGACGCAGCGTATGGCCCCCCTGTGCCGCCAAAAGGCACCTGAACGATCTGTCCCGTTCCAAATTTATCTGCGATAAACTGCGCGGTCTCCTGCGTGGCGAAGTACGCTTGGTTCAGAGGCCAAGGACCACCACCCATTGCGCTGGTCTCCTGAACATTGGTCAGAAACTGTGGCACGAACGGCGCCGACGGGGCCGCCGGAGTCTGTGTTTCGGCGGGAGCCGTAGGGGCGGCGGGCTGCGGGTCGAAGGGGGTGGTCACGGGCGCGTGCTGGCTGGGCGCCACCGCGGTCCATCCGCCAAAAAATTGCCCGCTGACACCGGTAGTGTCAGAAACTTGACTGTTTGAAGTACTGCTCTCTTCGGTCAGGGCCTCGGAGAAAGTCTGAGCGGGAGCTGTAAGCTTCTGGCTGGCAACCACTTCCGGGGCATATGACTGAGACAGGTCTTGAATTTTAGAGATCACGCTCAACCTCCAGGATGGGATAGGCACGCGATCTACCAAAAGCAACCTAAAATTTACATTTTCCGCGCCGATAAGCCGGACATAGGTCGTTTGTAAGACAGCTCATTCTCACGGCCTGACTCTTCACTGCCCGGAGGGCTCATGCATCGTCAGCGGAACGTTTCTCCGCTTTGCATTCTTTCGATTTTCTTCAGTCTTCAAACATTTTCCCTTTTTGCTCAAACTGTTCCCGATCGCATCACTAGTACCATCGACGATCAGGTACGGGTAACACTTGTAGGCAACCGGCATCCGCTGGCCCGGGCGGAATTCGAGACGGGTGCCGTTCCGCCGGACCAGCGAATGGAGCGGATGATCCTGACGCTGCGAATCGACGCAGCGCGTGAGAAAGCTCTCGATCAACTGATCGCGGAACAACAGAATCCCCACTCGCCGCGCTATCACCAATGGCTGACACCGGAGAAATTCGCCCAGGAGTTTGGCGTTTCGGAGCACGATCTGGCGCAGATTGTGGGTTGGCTGCGGGGCCACGGGATGGAAGTGGAAGAGATTGCGCGGGGACGGAGGTCGCTGCTGTTCAGCGGGACGGTGGAGCAGGTGGAAGCGGCCTTCCATACCGCCATGCGCGCTTACAACGTGGGGGGCGAGGTGCACTACGCCAATGCCACGGACCCCGAGATTCCCAGAGCTTTGGCGGGGGTGGTAGGGGGCGTGGTGGCTCTCCACGACTTCCGGTCCAAGCCTGCGCATACGGCGGTGAAGCCGATTCCCGTTCCGCAAGCGAACATGTCCAACGGCGCGCACTACCTGGCGCCGGCGGATTTCGCCACGATCTATGATGTTGCGCCGCTGTATCAGAATTCGATCAACGGCACCGGGCAATCAGTCGCCGTGGTGGCGCGCTGCAACATCCATATCTCCGATGTGTCGACCTTCCGCAGCTTCTTTGGATTGACCGCGAACAATCCCACGATCGTGGTGAACGGGACGGACCCCGGCATCGTGTCCAATGGGGAAGAGACGGAAGCGGATCTGGACGCGGAGTGGGCGGGAGCGATCGCGCAAAACGCCGCCGTACAGTTTGTCGTCTCCGCGTCGACCAACACGAGCGATGGTGTGATGCTGTCGGCGCAGTATATTGTCAATAACAATCTGGCGCCGGTGATGACACTGAGCTTCGGGCTTTGCGAATCGGCGCAGGGTGCAGCGGGAAACAGCTTCATCAACAGCCTGTGGCAGCAGGCCGCCGCGCAAGGCATCTCGGTATTGGTGGCAGCCGGAGACAATGGCGCCGCTGGTTGCGATGCTTCTTCGGCCAACACGGCGACGCAGGGTTTGGCGGTCAACGGCCTTTGCTCGACTCCGTATGATGTGTGCGTAGGCGGAACCGAGTTCAACGACTCGTCTAATCCCAGCGCCTATTGGTCGGCACAAAACGGGACCGGCCTGGGTTCGGCTGTCGGATATATTCCCGAGACCGTGTGGAACGAAAGCGGCGCTGTGCCCGGCGGATCCCAGCTGTGGGCAGGCAGCGGCGGTGTCAGCACGATCTATGCGAAGCCAACCTGGCAGGCAGGCGCGGGAGTACCGGCCGACGGCATGCGCGACGTGCCCGATGTATCGCTCACCGCAGCCGGACATGACGGGTACCTCATCTACCAGAATGGCGGACTGGGCGCGGTTGGCGGCACTTCGGCTGCAACGCCTTCTTTGGCGAGCCTGCTGGCGTTGGCGGTGCAAAAGACAGGCGGACGCCTGGGGAACCCCGACGCGATGTTTTATTCGCTGGCGGCCAGCCAGGCATCGGGCGGCCCGGCAGTATTTCATGACACCACGACCGGCAACAATTCGGTTCCGGGCGTGACCGGATTCAGCGCCGGTGTGGGATATGACGAGGCTTCGGGTCTGGGCTCAGTGGACGCGGCGCAACTGATCAACAATTGGGGCGGCACATCGTCTCCGTCGCTGCAGGTCAGCCTGTCGTCACCCACAATCTCGATGGCCGACGGCGCCAGCGCGGGCGTAACGGTGACGGTGGGCGTGTCGGGAGGGTTCAGTTCGGCGGTGGTGCTCTCGGCCACAGGACTACCCGCGGGAGTGACGGCGGCTTTTTCGCCAGCGACTCTGACGGCGCCTGGGTCCGGCACGAGTGCCCTGGCCCTCAGCGCCGGATCGCAAGTGGCGGCAGGCAGCTATCCGGTCACAGTCACGGCGAACGGCGGCAGTGTTACGCAAAACACAACGCTGACCCTGACGGTGACGCCGACGGGCAGTTTCAGGCTGGGATTGAACAGCACATCGGTGAGTGTGGGTCAGGGCGGGGCAGGTTCGGTGCAGGCGACGGTGAGCGTGGCCGGCGGATTCAGCGCGGCGGTGACGCTCTCGGCCGGGGGCTTACCGGCGGGGGTGACGGCGATCGCGACGCCCGCGAGTTTCGCCGCTCCAGGCGCGGGTTCGAGCACGTTGATGCTTGGCGTCAGCGCGCAGACGGCGCTGGGCAGCTATCCCATCGCGGTGACAGCAACGGGCGGCGGTGTTACGCAAAACGCGTCGTTCACGCTGACGGTGACGCCAACGGGCGGTTTCACGCTCAGCTTGAAGGCTCCGGCGGTGAGTGTGGCGCAGGGCGGATCAGGTTTGATGCAGGAGACCGTGAGTGTCTCGGGCGGATTTAACTCGACGGTGACACTAATGGTTGCGAGCTTACCCGCAGGTGTGACGGCGACTCCGGGATACGCGGTTCTGGCCGCGCCCGGCTCGGGGATGAATGTGCTCTCGCTGAGCGTTGGATCGCAGGTGGCGCCGGGCAATTATCCGGTGCAAGTGACAGCGGCAGGCGGCGGTATTACGCAGACCGCAGCGTTCACCTTGACGGTGACGCAGCCGGGAAGTTTCACCCTCAGGTTGAGCAGCGGGTCGGTGAGCGCGGCGCAGGGCGGATCGGGTTCGGTGCAACTAAGTGTGAGCTTGTCGGGCGCATTCAGCGCTCCGGTGGCGCTCGCTGTCGCGGGCTTGCCCGCCGGAGTAACGGCGGTCGCGGCGCCCGCGAGTTTCGCCGCGCCGGGCGCGGGCTCGAGTCTGCTCACGTTTTACGCCGGTGCACAGACGGCGACCGGCGCTTATACTCTGCAAGTCTCAGCGACGGGCGCCGGCATTTTTCAGACGCTGCCGTTGAGCCTGACCGTAACGCCGCGGCCGAGCTTTACGTTGTCGACGAGTGCCAGCGCGATCACGGTGGTTGATGGCTCCAGCGCGGTGGCGGGCATCAGCGTGAGCGTTGGTGGAGGGTTCAATTCCAGTATTGCGCTGGCCGCTTCGGGCCAACCGAACGGCATGACCTTGAAACTTTCGCCGGCCAGCTTCTCTGCGCCGGGTTCCGGGAGCACTACCCTGACCGTGAGCGCCAGCACGCAGACGGCGGCGGGCATCTATAACATCGTCGTTACAGCCAGCGGCGGAGGGCTGGCAAGCTCGCTACCCATTGCCGTTACGACGGCCCCGCCACCCAGTTTTGCGATCACCGCCAGCGCGTCATCGGCCAGTCTGGCGCAAGGAGGGACGGCGACGGCGAATGTGGCAGTCAACGGAGCGAACGGTTTCAACTCCGCGGTGACGCTGAGCACGAGTGGCCTGCCCAGCGGAGTCACCGCCAGCTTCTCGCCATCATCTCTCGCGGCGCCGGGATCGGGGGCAAGCGTCCTGATCTTGCGCGCGACCTCGAGCGCGACCGTGGGCAACCGCCCAATTACCATCACCGCGACCGGCGGCGGATTAACCAAGTCCGTCACGCTGGCCCTGGCGGTGACGGTTCCGCCTAATTTCACGCTCAGCGAAAGCCCCACATCGGCGACCGTTGCGCGCGGGTCGAGCACGACTTTTGGTTTCACTCTCAGCGAAACGGCGGGGTTCAGCGCTCCAGTGACGTTGACGGTGAACGGAATGCCGGCAGGAGTCACGGTCAGCTTTTCACCGGTCAGCAGCCCAGCGCCGGGCGTATACAACCTCACGATCAAGCTAGCCGCGGCGTCGAACGCCAAGGTCGGATCGGCGACATTGACGCTGTCCGCGGCCGGCGCGGGAATCACGCACAGCACGACGTTCGCGTTGACGGTGAAGTGAAAAAGCAGGTGCGATGCCGCAATCGAGCAAGTCGTCATTCAGACCTTGGAAAGCACGCCGCGCGGGGAGACGCATTGGTCCACGCGTGGTCTGGCGAAAGCCACCGGACTGAGCCGGATGACCATCAGCCGGATTTGGCATGCTTTCGGATTACAACCGCATCGCACTGATACCTGCAAGCTGTCACCCGACCCGTTACTGATCGAAAAGGTGCGCGACATTGTCGGCCTCTACATGAATCCGCCCGATCACGCCGTGGCGTGTTTGGCAGTGTGAAGGAACTGGAATCCGCCATTCGTGAATCCATCGACGTCCACAACCAAGATCCCACACCGTTCGTTTGGACCAAGACCGCCGACCAGATCCTGGCCGGCATTGCTCGCTACGCTCAACGCACAACCACCGCCCACTCCAACTAAACTTATGTCACGAACCATTGGGACAGGAGACTAGTCTCCTGAGTTAGAAATACGCTTAATAAGTGAGCTCCCGGTATGGGGCACCCGGCTGTGGCGCGAGTTTCAGCTTGCAGCATCGGCTTCAGCCGATGATCGGCCGGATTGGACAAAAAGCGAAGATGCCGGCTGAAGCCGACGCGGCAGACTAAAGTCCGCGCCACAAAAACCACCTGAATTCATCTCGTGAATTAACGCTGGCGTCCCCTGGAGGATCCGGCGGGCGAAGACTAATTCAATGAACTTATAACTCAGGACACTAGTTCTTCAAGGGTGGCTACGAATTGGCAAGCGAAATGCTTGGCGTCCGTCATCGGTGTGCTTGCGCTGGCAAATTGAATGGAAATAGGCTGCCGTAGTATTTCTGCTAAGATATTTCGGACGAGGTACCGGTTTGATCGGTCCACTTTCGCTGCGTTTTTCGGTTGAAGCTGCGTGTCGGTTGGCGATGCCAGCCGCGATTTTGAAGTGGTTTGAGAAGATGATCGCCTCAGTCACGATCAGCCCAACAGGCGGGCACGATCGTTACATGTACGAATTCCTCGATTGACATGAGGTTTCGGCGTTCTTTTTGGTACGCTTGCATAGTAGCTGCCCTTCTGCTTGCAATTGAACTTGTGCTTCTCCCGTTGCCCGGAATTCAACAGGATGAAGCATTATTCCTAAAACCCCTCCTTAAGGGGCACTCGGTTCTCTACAGTGTTAGCGCCGGAGACCTGCGAGTGCCGATTATGTTGATGGACTACGTTGGAACTCTGAAAACGTGGCTCCTTTGGCCCGTCTTCCTGATTTGGCATCCAGGAGTCTGGTCTATGCGTCTGCCAGTGTGTCTCGTTAGCGTCGTGACACTCCTCCTTTTTGCTTGGCTTGTCGGTAGGATCGCGGATTCCGAGGTTGCGATCAGCGCGGCTCTATTGCTCGCCGCCGATGCATCTTTCGTATTCACGAACGTTTTCGATTGGGGCCCTGTTGCATTGCTCCTGGTTGGGGCCCTGGGGTTTCTAGCGCTGATCATTCACTTTGCGAGATCAAAATCGAAAATTGCTGTCGCCGCGGCATTTTTTCTCGCAGGACTCATGCTGTGGTACAAGGCTATTTTCGCGTATCCGCTCGCTGGTATCCTGATCGCGAGCATCGCCGTCTTTCTACACCATGTGCGAGGTCTGATAACCACGAGAAATATCTTGGTGGTGGCAGGTTCGCTGTTAGTTGGTATGAGCCCGCTCATCGCGTTTAATTTTCGAACTAGCGGCGCGACGCTCGGGGCGTCCTCTTACTTGGTTCGCACATCTGCCGGGGAGAAATTTATGATGATGTACCTGACGCTCAACGGGAAGGCTCTTGAGCACTACATGGTGCGAAGTCGGCTCGAGGAGATTCTGCCATTACATGGTGCTCCACTAGGTGAACTGGTGGAGTCCTGGTATCGGCGTTCGACGTTGGGTCCAGGTAGTTTTCTGTCCGTTGCGCTGTTAGTCAGTGCTGTTGCGTTGCCGTTTATCAGATCTTCAAGCCTGTTTAGAGCAATCGCATTTGCATGGGTGGCCGTGCTTTCGACCTTTGGACTCTTTCTGGCATCTGGAACAGCAGGGGCAGGACCACACCACACCGTACTCATCTACCCCGCTCCCCAGTTCATAGTTGCAGCCACATTTGCGGCGCTGTCGGAACGGATGCGAACCTCGCACCGACGCATACTCCTGTTTGGAGTGGTGACGCTGGTCACGGCTTCCAACCTGTTCTTGCTCGCAAAGTACCATCGCGCTAGTCTGCACAACGGATTCAGTGTCTACTGGACAGACGCTACTCAGCAATTGGCCGTAGCCATTCGGACGGAAACGAGGCCGGTAGCCTTCATGGATTGGGGGATTGAAGATCCCACCAGGATTCAATGCGGTGATGTTATTCAGATTGCCCAGCCGTTTCCCGCACGGCGGGGCGTATTGTACGTTACTCACACCGACGACTATCGAATCGTCGAGTCCGAGACGCGCCGAGTCTTGGAAGATGCGGCATCGCGTGGATTGGCCGCTTCGGTCGTCAGGATTATCCCCGATGCCCAGGGTCACGAGATACTGTCTCTCTTTTCTTTTCGGCCACTGGCGACGGGCACAAAGTGACGCGATGCCCAATGCTCCATCTCGAAAATCCCTTGCCGCCAGTCTAGCTATTGCGATCTACTTCCTCCTGCTGACGCACCCTGGGCGCGCGGCCTATTTTGATAAAGATTCGCTTATGAACATCGCGTTTCTCCACGGCTATGGGCGGGTTCCACTTGGGATTATACTGACGCAGGCATTGACGGTCTTTACCCCCGAATATCGGCCGGTTGGGGGCCTCTACTATCGGACGCTGTTTGCCCTGTTCGGCTTCAACCCGGTGCCGTTCCGAGTAGCCACATTCGTTCTCTTAGGACTTAATCTCGTGTTGGCCGCGCGCTGGTGTCGTGAGTTGACGGATTCGCGATTCACCGCGGCCGCTACAACTGTCTTGTTCTCGTTTCATCCAGCGATGGTGGCACTGTATTATGCGGACGGTACCAGCTACGACGTGCTTTGTCTTTTCTTCATATTACTCACGCTTGGTCAGTACGTACGGATTAGACACGCGCATCGATTTCTCCCACGCCACAATCTGCTAATTGTAATGGCGTTTTACGGAGCAGCTCTGGGAAGCAAGGAGATGGCGATCACGCTTCCCGGCGTCTTAATACTCTACGAGTGCGTGTACCACCCACATGTGCGCAATTGGCGCCAGCGCCTCGGGCCGATTGTGCTGTTGACGCTGATGACGGTGCTATGCATGATTTGGAAAACCATGGTTCCGAATGCAATGACCAGCAACATCAACCAGGGCTATGCTCCACACTGGCAACCCGCCTACATCGCGCACCAGTACCTTCGCTACTATCAATTGCTCTTGCACAACGATTACTTGACAGCGACCGTTTTGGGTGCGTCCCTTCTTTTGGCACTCGTATTAGCTCTTGCAGTGCGCAATCGCGCGATGCTATTCGGTTATTTATTCGCAAATCTCACTCTTTTTCCGGTTTGCGTTATTCCGGGGCGTCTGGGTTTCGTTTGGTACATGCCGGTGTTAGGTTGGGCGCTTTACGGGGGAAGCGCAACTGCGCTCTTCAGCTCCCGACTAACTTTCCTGCTCATGTTACGCGTCCGCGGTGAACGGCCATGTCCGCGTATAACCACCACAGCGCAGATGGCCGTCCTAGGATCGTTGGTCGTCGTTTTGTATATGCTCCAAGCGCGGATGGCAGCAGATCTGAGCCTGTCCTTCATTCCAGAGCAAAGGGCCCTTCGGACCTTACTGTCTGCGGCGCGATCGGCCTCTCCTACTCTTCCTCTCGGCAGCCGTATCCTACTCCAAAGCGATTGGGCCGAGGAAGATCCATGGATACCACTATTCCTTCTGCGATTGGCTTACCGGGATCCGAGCATCTGGGTAGAGCACGCTCCAAATTCTGAAACCGATTCTGATCACGGGGGTGTCGGCTTGTACACGATGAATATCCGCTGGGATGGCTCTGTTTACCGCACAACGACACAAGCGCAACCGCGGGAGACGCCGGTGCTGCTCTCGGCTGCTCCCCGGTTCGTGCACCGAAGACAAAACATCAAAGTGCAGTTTCCGGCGAAGTTTGCGGGTTGTACAGTCGATGTAGCTTATCGGATGCCCGAAGACGAGCTAATGCGAGCCGGAGTCTGGCAATCGTGGATGACCCTTAGCGCCACAAGCAGTGGCGCGGCTGGAATAGGTCGCGACGCAGAGCGAGGAATGGTTGTGATTGATCACATCCGAGCCTGCGGCGGGGACTGGATACCCGCGCAGGGGTCGTTCGTAATCATCCCCTGACTACTGCTGCTGGGCCCCTTGTTACTTCCTCTTCTCGATATTAGGAAGCAGAACCCAAAACCCCATTTACTGCTTCCGCGCCGTGAATTCCACCGTTCCGTCATCGACTGTCCCAAATCGCAGGGCCATCAGATCGAGTGCATAATTTTGATTCAGCCGCCACGGTTTTTTGGAACCCTGCTTGGGAAGAGATGTCAGCGCCCTCTGCACCTAACCCGAAATGAAACTCAACGCCGGCTCCTCTGCGACGGATGGGTCGCGCTTGCGCGGTGTGCCATAGGCGTAGCCGTGCTCATCCATAAAATTCAATAGCCGGCAGACATAATCGGACGTGAGATCGCACTTCAACGTCCAGGATGCATTGGTGTATCCTAGCGCCATTGCCATATTCGGAACGTCGCTGCTCATCATCCCTTTGTACGTCATTGTCTTCGCAAGGTCTGTCGCGACACCATCCACCACTAGCTCGATTCCGCCCATCAACCTCATTTTCAGACCTGTGGCGGTAACGATCACGTCGGCTTCCAGTTCGCTGCCGGAGCGCAGCCGGATGCCTTTCTGGGTGAAGGTTTCGATCTCATCCGTCACAACCGACGCCTTGCCGGAGCGGATTGCAGCAAACAGGTCGCCGTCCGGAACCAGGCAGAGGCGCTGGTCCCAAGGGTTGTAGCGCGGACTGAAGTGCTTGCTCACATCGAAGTCCCGCCCAAGTTGCATCTGTGCGAACTTCAGAATCGTCCTTCGCGTGGCATCGGGTTTGCGCTGCGCAAGATTGTAGAAATACATCTGCAGAAGAATGTTCTTCCAGCGGGCCAGACCATAGGCCAGCCGGCTAGGAAGCGTCCGATGTAGCCAGTTGGCAATCGCATCCTTGGAGGGTCGAGTGACGATGTAGGTCGGCGAGCGTTGCAGCATGGTCACATGCGCGGCCTTTTCGGCCATTGCCGGCACCAGCGTGACAGCGGTAGCGCCGCTGCCGATCACGATGACTCGCTTGCCCGCATAGTCTAGGTCTTCAGGCCACTGCTGGGGATGCACGATCTGGCCGGTAAAGCGATCCATCCCAGGCCAGCCCGGCATGTGGCCTTCGGCATATTCGTAATATCCGCTGCACATATAAAGGAAGTTGCAGCTCAGCCGCACCGCTTGATCGTCCGGACCAGTTGCCTCAACCGTCCACCGGGCATCGGGCGAGGACCACGACGCGCGCACCACCCGGTGGTTGAACCGAATGTTCCGATCGATTCCATATTCTTCCGCCGTTTCGCGGATGTATCGGAGGATCGATTGACCAGCGGCAATGGACTTTGCCTCGCGCCAGGGCCGGAAACGATAACCCATCGTGTGCATGTCGGAATCGGAACGTACCCCCCCGGATATCGAAACAGGTCCCAGGTTCCGCCACTCGCGCTTCTCCCCTCGAGAATGGCGAAGGTCTTACCTGGACATTTATCTTGCAGGTGATACGCAGCGCCGATACCGGACAGGCCGGCGCCGACGATCAGGACATCAAAATTACTCACGGGACTCACACCCGATCGGGTTCCGGATGCACCCACGGTGCGCGGTACGGCCGCCGCAGGAGTCGGTTGGCTTCTTCGTCGCCCACGACACGTTGTTGGGCGGCGTCCCAAGTGAGCGTGCGGCCGAGTTTCATAGATAAGTTCGCCATGATGCAGCTCGCCGTCGAGATGTAACCCTGCTCGATGTCCGCCACGGGCTTGCTGCGTTTGTCGATCGCTGCGAGGAAATCCATCATGTGGTGGCGGATGGCTGGCGCGCAGTGCGTTTCGAGATCCTTCTCGGTCTTGTCTTCGGGATATTGCTCGAACTCGTAGGTCACGTCACGGTGGACGCCCTTGCCGCCGCCTTCGGGAATGAAATCGTAGCTGTAGACGCTGGCCTTGAGCGTTCCTTTGTCGCCGTAGAAAATAGCTGACCAGGGGTAATCGGGGTCGGGAGAAGTACCCCATGTGCGATGCTGCCAGACGATGCGCAGGTCGGGATATTCAAAGGTCGCGGTCTGGGTGTCGGTGATGTTTGCCTTGCTCTTCTTGTCCTCGAAGATGCCGCCGGTGGAGGAGATGCGCGTGGGCCAGCCGAGGTCCAGCATCCAGCGCGTCATATCGAACATGTGGATGCACATGTCGCCGACGATACCGTTGCCATATTCCATGAAGGCGCGCCAGCCGCGCGGATGGTCGAGTGCGTTGTAGGGGCGCATGGGCGCGGGGCCGGTCCACATTTCGTAGTCTAGGTTTGGCGGCGGATCGGTGTCGGGCGGATTTTCAGTGGCGCGCATGTGCCAGTAGCAGCAGATATCGACTTGCGAAATCTTGCCGAGCTTGCCGGGCCGGATGAACTCGTTCATAGCTTCGACCAGGTGCGGCGTGCTGCGGCGCTGCGTGCCAACCTGCACGACGCGATTGTATTTGCGCGCGGCGGCCAGCATGGCCTGGCCTTCGATGACGTCGACACTGATGGGTTTCTGAACGTAGACATCGATGCCACTTTCGACGGCGGCGATCATGGGCAGGGCGTGCCAGTGGTCGGGCGTGGCAACCTCGACGATATCGAGATCTCTCTCCTTGAGCATGTCACGATAGTCATGGAACAGACGTGGCTTCTTCTTGGACGTTTGGCGGGACGCGACGATCTCGGCGGCCTCGGCAAGCATCTGCTTGTCGACGTCGCACAACGAAACCACTTCGACCGGAGCCACCTGGATAAGCCGCAGCAGGTCGCTCTTTCCGTACCAGCCGGTACCGATCAGCCCGACGCGGCGGGGTTTCTGGTCGGCGAATGGGGCGGCAAAAGCCCGCCGATGCGAAAGGGCCAAGCCGGCGGCGGCCGTGGTGAGGAACTGGCGGCGGTTCATGCGATATCTCCAAGTGTTGAAAAACGCTACGGAGAGTATACCGGGATTTCGCCTGCCTTAGTGAGTTGACGCTGCCGGAATCCGAGCCACCTTGCGCGCTTTCGCCCCACAAATCTGTGGGTTTGGACACAGCGCTAAAGTCTCACCCCTGGGGCGCAATCGCGGGATCTTTGATTTCATGGGTGCGCAATTCGAGAACAGCTATTCGGTCCTGCGATTGCGGGAATCCGGGCAAAGTCAAATCCTGGCCTGAGCGGGGTTGTTCGCCCGATCAGCAAAAGGTGCGGCCTGAGTCGAGGCCGAACAACACCGCTCAGGCCGCGGGGACAGGAGGTGACGCAATGCACCTGATACCCACGGAAGAAGAGGTTCTGGCCCTCATCCGCCGGACGGGCGCTCTCCGCAACGGCCATTTTGCCTACGCAAACGGCCTGCACGCCAACCAACACCTGGAAGCGGCACTCGCGCTGCGCTATCACGGGCTAGCCAAAACGCTTACCGTCGGCCTGAGCCGGTTGCTGCGGTCCAACCCGGACGTGCGGCAGATGATCCCACAGCTCTCGGTGGTGGCGGCGACGGTGGGGGGGCTGCCGGTGGCGTATGGCCTGTGCGAAGCGCTGCACGCGCGCCAAGTCTATTGGGCGGAGAAAGAAAGCCCCGGCGATATGCGCTTCCCGCAGTACCTGGAGCAGGCGCTGGGCGAGCAGGTATTGCTGGTCGATGACATTCTGCGATCGGGCAAGCTGCTCCGGGAAGCTCGCGCACTGCTGGAATCGAAAGGCTGCCGAGTGGCCGGGATTGCGGTTCTGTTTCATCAGCCGACGCCGCGGACCATGACTTTCGGTTCATTGCCACTGTTTTCCTTGGCCAGGCTGGAAGCCGCCTACTACGCCGATGCCGCCGACTGCCAGCTCTGCAAGCGGGGCATTCCGGTGGAACGCGTTGAGGCGGACCAAAAGGTGGAGGAAGCACGCGAGATGTTGCTTTGTGCAGGATCTTCAGGTTCTTAAGAAGGAGGAAATGTGAGCACAGCAGTCCTTACAAAGGAAACATTAAATCCGTTTGAAATCGCGCAAGCGCAGTTTGATACTGCCGCAGATTACCTGATGCTGGATGATGGCTTGAGAACCATTCTCAAGACCCCGAAGCGTCAACTGATCGTCTCCATTCCGGTTCGGATGGACGATGGGCGCATCAAGGTGTTCGAGGGCTATCGCGTACAGCACAATCTCTCACGCGGGCCGGCAAAAGGCGGGATCCGTTACCACCCCGACGTGACGCTGGACGAGGTGAAAGCCCTGGCGTCATGGATGACGTGGAAGTGTGCGACGGTGAATATCCCCTATGGCGGCGGCAAGGGCGGCGTGCGGGTGGATCCGAAACAGCTTTCCCTGGGCGAACTCGAGAGGCTGACGCGCCGTTACGCTACCGAGATCGCGCCGATCATCGGCCCGGACCGCGACATTCCGGCGCCGGATGTCAACACTAATCCGCAAACCATGGCCTGGTTCATGGATACCATCAGCATGTTCCACGGACATACGGAGCTGGGCGTGGTGACCGGCAAGCCGCTGAGCCTGGGAGGGTCTAAGGGCCGTCATGAAGCTACTGCGCGTGGTTGCCAATATACGACCCGCGCGGCATGTGCGGTGAAACGACTCACGCTCAAGGGCGCAAAAGTTGCGGTGCAGGGGTTCGGGAACGCGGGAAGCATCGCCGCGCGACTGCTGCATGAGGACGGCGCCACGTTGATCGCCGCCAGCGATTCCAAAGGCGGCATTTACAACGAACACGGTATCGATCCCGAGGCCGCGCTCCGGCACAAGGAGGAAACCGGCAGCCTGGTGGGATTCAAGGGCTGCGATCACATCACCAACCATGAGCTTCTCGAGCTTCGCTGCGACGTGCTGGTCCCGGCGGCGCTGGAGAACGCCATCACGCTCGAGAACGCCGAGCATGTTCGCGCCAAGATCGTCGCGGAAGCGGCGAATGGGCCGACCACCCCCGGTGCGGACCAGATCCTGCGCGAGAAGGGAATCTTCGTCATCCCCGATATTCTGTGCAATGCGGGCGGCGTGACAGTTTCCTACTTCGAATGGGTGCAGGATCTATACGGCTTCTTCTGGACCGAGCACGAAGTCAACAACTACCTGGAACGCACTATGAACGCGGCGTTCAAAGATGTACATGCGGCGGCGGAGAAATACCGCGTTGATATGCGTATAGGGGCTTACATCACGGCTGTTGCGCGAGTCGCTGAGGCAACGAGGGTACGGGGCATCTTCCCGTAGACCCCAGCGACAGGTTGCCGGAGCCGGGCGGCGCGAAACGCCCGGCTCCGGCACCGACCGCTTCGCAAGAACACTGCAGCTCATGGATGACGTTCCGGACTCCACGTGCGGATCGCCCTCGCCTTCATACTCGATTGAGTTCCACGTCGGGGAGCCACGCTATTCTAGACAAATATGTCCGCACCACATCCGGCTGAAGTCTTTATCCGTCCAATCGACGCCGGCGACCGCGAACTGTGGGAGCCGCTGTGGAAGGGCTATCTGGACTTTTACCAAGAAACCATTCCGCCAGAAGCGACCGAACTCACCTGGAAGCGCCTCACAACCACTCGCGAAGTGGAAGGTTTCCTGGCATTCAACGCGGGCGGCGAAGCGCTGGGGCTGGTTCATTTTCTCTATCATCCTTCCACCTTCAAAACTGGCGACAGTTGCTATCTCGAAGACTTATTCGTGATACCCACGGCTCGCGGCAGACGAGTGGGACGCCGTCTCATCGCAGCCGTTGTGGAGGCAGCGAAGGCAAAGGCAGCGCAGGCGGTTTATTGGCAGACAGAGGAGTTCAACGGTACAGCGCGCCGCCTCTATGAACGAGTCGCCAAACGGTCGCCGTTCATTCGATATCAGATCGAAATTTAACCTCGCGTGTCCACGAAAGGACGCACCCGCGCGACTAATACCGAGCCCATGAACGACTGGTTGCCCACATAGGATTGAACCACCTGCTCCATTCGAGCAATATCCTGAGCGAGGCAGGGGATGGCAAACAGAGCAAAAACAAAAAGACGGGAGAGCATGATTGGGTATATCGTTTTCCCAGATTGAAAACAAGTGATGAGAGTGATGAGAGAGTTACTTTGCGCGCACCGGCAGAGTGTAGTAGCTGTAAGTACTATTCCACGTGAATTCCTTCGCGGGTTCAATCTCCACTGAGACGAATGGCTCCATTGCCATCACAGCGCGGATTGACCAGAGTGATTCGCTGGATAGTGGACGATCGCCAGTGATTCTCACGCCCGCTCCGAGCCTCTCGTTCTCGATGCGAATGTCGTTGTCTTTCGGGCTGTCACTAAATCCCTGAAGTGAGGTTGCGGCGATGTCTTCGTTTTCCAGCATCCTCAGATAAACAATCTGGTTTCCTCGAATCTCGGCCAGTTTCTTGTCGGGCGGCCGCCCCGCCTGAATCTGGAACGGAACCGTGATCACCAGTCCCGGCCCGGGTGGCTGCCCGTCCAGTACGAGAAAATTGTGATTGTAGACCCTGGTCCGGATCGCACGGGCGCCGGTGTTTTTCAGGCTGTGTTCCAGCACCATCTCCGGTTTGCCGCTGACCAGCCGCACGGTCTTGTGGTAGCTGTACCCGTACCCCGAAGATGAATCGGTCACCTCCTGGGTGAATTCGACGGAAGCAGGGCTTTGTTTGGCGGTCCATTTGCCAGAGTCGACAATGTCGTACAGTTTGAAGTTGTCATACTTGCCATCGTCCGTCTTGCGAAGAACCCCCACCCCAATTTTGATAAACGCACCACCGGGCTTGGCCTCACCCCATCCCAGCGGGGCGAACTCATCCACTGGACCAGTGATTGAGGTGCATGGACTGGCGACGATGTCCGAACCTCTATATACAAAGTCGTGAACTGATGGATCGGTTGCCTGGAACCACCGCCCGTAATATTCGTGTCCGTGGTACTGCAAGCTGTAGACGACTCCCGACCAATCGAACCGGGTTGCGCGATAGAACCCATTCTTCGTATCCGGTAGGTACACCTGCGCACGGATCTCGCCATTTGAAATCTCAGCCGTCGGGAAATCCGCGGCCCACAACCATGCGTCGGCCCCCCACAGCACCGCCAGAACGAAGAGTTTCTTCATAGTTGCCTCGATCTACTCTCGCAGATCCGGCTTCGAAACCCAACACTCCGGCAGTATACGGATGATCGCAGCCACGGTAGTTATGGGCCATTTTCGCTATAATCCAGACGGATGGATATTTACGACGAGATCGTGCGATTGCGGCGTCTGGGGCAAAAAGCGGCCATCGCAACGATCGTACAGGTGCGCGGGTCGATCCCGAGCTACGAGAGTGCCAAGCTGCTGGTGCGCGAGGATGGGTCGATGATGGGCACCATCGGCGGCGGCTGTGTGGAAGCTGAGGTCTGGAACGCGGCTCGCGAGGTGATCGAGACGGAGAAGCCGCGGCACCTCAGTTTCAACCTTGGCCAGGACGCCGCTTACGATAACGGTCTGATTTGCGGAGGTCAGCTCGATATCTTTGTGGAACCGGTGATTCCGCCGCCGCACGCTTTCATTTTCGGGGCGGGGCACATTTCGAAGAGTCTATCGAAAGTTGCCGCGCTCGCAGGTTTTTCGACCACCATCATCGACAACCGTGACACCTTCGCCAATCGCGAGCGGTTTCCAGAGGCGGACGAGGTCTTCGCCGGGGAGTACGAAGAGGTTTTCCCGAAGCTGCCCATCAACGAATTGAGCTACCTGATCATCGTGACGCGCGGGCATCGCGACGATATGCGCGTGTTGCGGCTCGCGGTGGCGACCGAGGCGCGCTACATCGCCATGATCGGCAGCAAGCGCAAGGTGATTAGTGTAGTGAAGGAACTGGAACAGGAAGGCATCGCGCGCGAACGCATCCAGCGCATCCACGCGCCCATGGGCCTGGAAATTGGCGCGATATCGCCGGAGGAGATCGCTGTTTCGGTGGCGGCGGAGATGATCGCCGTGCGGCGCAATGCCGAGTCCGACTGGCGCGCGCTTTCCAAATCTCTGTTCGCCGGCGAATCGCGGAAACTCTTGCAGTGAGCTATGCCGGAATCATTCTGGCGGCGGGGGAATCGAGCCGCATGGGCTCGCCCAAGGCGCTTCTGGAATTCCGGGGCGAGACGTTTCTCGACCGGCTGATCCGCTGTTTCGAGGAACGGTGCTCTCCGGTGATTGTGGTGCTCGGCCACGAGCCGGAGGTGATTCGCGCGGGCGTGCGCTCGCCCGGTGCGGCGAAATTTGTGCTGAACGCGGAGTACCATCTCGGGCAGTTCAGCTCTTTGCAGTGCGGGTTGCGCGCTGTGACATCCGATGCGGAAGGCGTGATCTTCACACCGGTGGACCATCCGAACATTGAACCGGCAACGCTGGCGACGCTGATCGATTCCGGCGCGCCGATCGCCATTCCACAGTACCTGGGGCGGCATGGGCATCCAGTTTTGTTCTCGCGTGCTCTACTGCAGGAGTTTCTGGCGCTCACACCGGACGGCCAGGCGCGCACAGTATTGCAACGCCACGCGAGCGACATCCGGTACATCGACGTTCCCGACGCCGGAATCCTGGATGACATCGACGATCCGGATGCCTACCACCGGCTGCTGGCGTCCGCATGAGAGCCTGGTCCACACGCGCCGCGAAAATTTTGGGCGCCGGATGCACGTTCCTGTTAGTCGTTGGTATCATCGTGCCGTTTCTGGGAGCGAACCGGTACGCGGAACAGATTCGCTCGGGCCTCGAAGCCGCGCTGGGGCGGCGGGTTGAATTCGGCGATGTGCACTTCAACCTGCTCACCGGACCGGGCTTCACGGTAGGCAATGTCGTAATTCATGAAGATCCGGCATACGGCGCAGAGCCCATTGCTTACGTCGAATCTCTAGAGGCGCGGGCGCGATTATGGCCTCTGATTCTGGGCCGGCTGGAATTTACGTCACTGCGTCTCGATGACGCCATCGTCAATCTGACGCGGGTGGATGCCGGTCCGGGCGCTGCATGGGACTTCGCGAAGCTGCTTCACAGCACTAGATTTGAGGCGCTGCCCGCCGTGCACGTGCGCTCCGGACGCATCAATTTCAAGTTCGGCGATATCAAGTCGGTGTTTTACATCATGAACGCCGATCTGGACATCTCGCCGCCCGGTAATGCGAAAGGCGCCTGGCAGTTGCAGTTCTCGGGTGAGCCCGCGCGAACCGACCGCCCCGCACGCGGCTTTGGCAGCCTTACGGCGTACGGCACATGGCGTCCCGCTGGCAAGCTCGATCTCAATGTGCAGCTCGAGCGGAGCGCCGTCAGCGAAATGATCAGCCTGGTTTATGGCCGCGACATCGGCGTGCACGGTGTGGTGACGGCGCGGGCTCGCCTGGCCGGACCTCTGGCAAACCTGCATATCAATGGCGCGATGAACATCGAAGATGTTCACCGGTGGGACCTGCTGCCGCAGCACGGAACAGCCTGGCCGTTCGAGTTCGAAGGCCGGCTCGATCTGCCGGCCGAGCGGCTGGAACTCGATTCGCATTCGGCCGCGAAGGAAGCGCCGCCGCTCGCTATTCGTTTTCGAGCGGCGGATTATCTTTCGCATCCGCACTGGGGCGTGGCGTTTAATTGGAATCGGTTTCAGATCGAACCGCTTCTGCAATTGGCCCGGCACCTGGGGGCGCAGTTGCCGGATGGTCTCCGGATGGAAGGGACACTGGACGGCGCTATCGGCTACTCGGAGCAGGGAAGTTGGCAAGGCCAGTTGGCGTTTCGCGATGCCGCGGTCACCATACCCGACTCTGCGCCCATCCGGTTCGAGGAGGCTGCGCTGCTATTTGACGGCGCTCATGTGCGTCTTCCGGCGGCGGTGGCGCGCACGAGCGGTGATGATCTGGCGCGAATCGCGGCTGCGTACGAGCTCGCGAGCGGCGGCTTTGACCTGAGCATCGCCACCGAGTCGATGAAGGTCGAGGGGCTGCAAACGCAGGCATCGCTTGCCGCCGTGCCGATTTTGGAGCAGGTGCAGGCGGGCGTGTGGAAGGGAGCATTGCGATACCAGTATCAGCCCGGTAGTGCCGGCGAATGGTCCGGATCTCTTCAATTGCAAAATGTGACCCTTCCGCTCCCGGGCCTGGCTGTGCCGCTTCGCATACAATCCGCGCATGCCCGGCTGGAAGGGGCGCGCGTGACGCTGGAGAAGGCGCGCATCACCGTCGGCCATCTCACAGCGTTGGCCGACTATCAGTACGAACCTGGCGCCATCCGGCCGCATCGCGTGCGCATCTCGGCTACGAATGTGGACGGGGCGGATCTGGAAATGCTGCTGTTGCCGACGCTCCAGCGCAATCGCGGGCTGATCGCCCGTGCGCTCGGGCTCGGTCGCGTGCCGGCCCCTGAGTGGCTTCGTGATGAGCGTGTGGACGGTTCCGTAGCGGTGGACACATTACAACTTGGCGGCATCGCTCTGCACCAGGCTCGGGCGCGGCTCATCTGGAACGGAACCAGCGCAACTCTTGCAGATATCACAGGCGCCATCGAAAAAGGCACCGTTACCGGACGTCTCAACATCGATCTTCGTGGCAACGATCCGGCCTATCATCTGGCCGGGCAGCTCAAATCGGTCGTATGGAACGGCGGCACTTACGATGCGGAAGCGTCGTTGGATACGAGCGGGACCGGTCCGGCGCTGGTTGCGAATCTGCGGTCTGAAGGTTCGTTCACCGGCCAGTCGTTCGAGGATGCGCCGCTCAGCCAGTTCGATTCGGTCTCCGGCTGCTATGCGTTCGCATGGGGCAATGCCACGCCCCATCTTCGCTTCACCGAACTACGCATTTCGGCTGGTGACGAGCTTTATCTGGGCCGCGGCGGGATGGACGATGACGGCCGCTTGCTGATTCAGGTCTCGAACGGCTCCAAGCAGTTGAGCATGAGCGGCACACTCGCGCGCTTGCGGCTCGACGAAACCGCGAGCCAATAGCCCAGCATCTTAACGATTCCTTAACCACGAAACTGCTAGGCTGGCAGTATTCTCATGCGAAGACTACTGATGCTTTCCGGTCTGGCCGCGGCGGCCGTTCTCATCGGTGAGGAGGGCGGATTATTTTCCATCCTTCAAAGCAATGCCCGTATCGGCCTGCAGGGCGAAGGATTTTACCTGCTGCCCACCAACCAACTGCTGCGCCCATGGGGAGAGCAGGCGGTCATCAAAGGCCGTCCTGTGGACCTGGCATTTGACTCGCACAAAAGACTGCTCGCGGTGCTGAACTGGCGCAGCGTGCTGCTGCGCGATGGCACAAGCGGAGCGCCGCTGGCCGACATCCGCTCCCGCGCCACTTCCTATGCAGGAATCGCGTTCCGGCCAGGGGACCGCGAGCTTTGGGCGAGCGAGACGACCCGCAGCGGCCCCGATAGCCTGCTGATCGCGGAATTGTCTGAGACAGGCGCGGTGACGAACAGCGTGAGACTTTCGCTACCCGGGCATCCGGTTCCAGCGGGCATGGCTTTTTCCGCTGGCGGCAAAACCGCGTACGTTGCGTTAAGCCGGAGCAATACATTGGCTGTCGTTGACGCCACATCGCGCCTGGTGCAACGGGAGATTCCGGTTGGAATCGCGCCGTTCGGTGTCGCGGTCACGGCCGGTCGCGTGTTCGTGAGCAATCGCGGCGGCCGGCGGCCCGTTGCGTCCGACACGACCGCGCCCAGCAGCGGCTCCATGGTGGTCTCCGACGCCGTCACCGGCTCGTCGGCTTCGGGAACGGTGACCGTTGTGAGTACGAACGACTCTTCAACCCGCGAGATCTCCGTAGGCCTTGCGCCATCCGGACTGGCACTGAGTCCCGATGGAAAGCTGCTGGCCGTGGCCAACGGCCACTCGGATTCCATCTCGTTGATTGATACCGATTCTTTGCAGTCTACGGAAGTGAAAATTCCCTCGTGGCCGGAAGGGACGCTGGGCAGTCAACCCATCTCCGTCGCATTTTCGCCGGATGGCCATACGATCTACGCGGCATGCGGCGGCAACAACGCAATCGCCGTCGTTAGCACGGCTGCCGGGCAATGGAAGCTGGTGGGCGCACTGCCCACCGCATGGTTTCCCTCCGGCGTTGCCGTGGATGACAACGGCGCGTTGCGCGTAATCACCATCAAGGGTGTGGCCAACACCGCGGTGGGCGACGGCACGTTCAATTCGCGGCAGTATGAAGGCGCGTTGGTGAGGATTCCCGCGCCGGCGGAAGCCCAGCTCGCCGCTGGTATGCGCGAGGTGCGCGCGGCGAACAGCCCGCGTTTTGAATCCGCCGGCGGTGTGGCGAATCTCTCCTCGCTCGGTATCCGCCATGTCTTTTTCGTTATCAAGGAGAATCGCACCTACGATCAGGTGCTCGGCGATATCGGCAAAGGCAACAGCGATCCCAAGCTTTGCGTCTACGGCCGCGAGGTCACGCCCAATCAGCACGCGTTGGCCGAGCGCTATGTGCTGCTCGACAACTTTCACACCGGCGGCGCCATCAGCTTCGATGGCCATCAGTGGCTGATGCAGGCTTTTGTGAGCGATTACGTGGAGCGTGCGTTCGCATCCTCGCCCCGAGGTTATGCCTGGAACATGGCTGACGCGCTCACTGTGTCGCCCGCGGGCTTCTTCTGGCAATCGGCAAAGCGGCCGCTGGATGTCCGCGTCTATGGGGAATTCGGCCTGCCCGTGCGGTGGGATCCCGCCACGCAAAACATGATCGATATGAACGAGCGCGACCTGCTGAGTTGGAGCGACTACTGGAAGCTCTACAAGGAAGGGAAGTGGCAGAGCGCTGTCGGTACACGGAGTGGGGTACCGGCGCTCGCCAAGATCATCAGTTCGCGATACCCATTCAGCACCACCAGCATTCCCGATCAGATTCGCGCCGACGAGTTTCTGCGGGAATTCGCCGAGCGGGAAAAAAGCGGAACGCTGGCGAATCTCTCGGTGATTCATTTGAATGAGGACCACACCAATGGCACCCGGCCCGGGTCGCCCACGCCGCGCGCCATGGTGGCCGATAACGATCTCGCCCTCGGCCGCATTGTGGAAGCAATCTCCAAGAGCCGCTTCTGGGCCCAGAGCCTGATTCTCGTGGTCGAGGATGACGCGCAGGATGGATTCGATCACGTGGACGGTTATCGTACCGTTGCGCTGGCCATCGGCCCGCACGTCCGGAGCGGCGCCGTCGATTCCAACTTCTACACGCACACGTCTATGGTGCGCACCATCCAGGACATCTTCGAAATCCCGCCGCGCACGCGCTACGCTTCCGCCGCCCGTGCCATGACCAGCATCTTCACACCCGAATCTGACACCGCGCCGTATCAGAGCCTGCCCGCACGCATCGCTCTGGATGAAATGAATCCACCGCTCGCCTCACTCGACGGTAAGCGGCTTTGGGCGGCGCGGCAATCGCTCGCAATGAACTGGTCGCATCCCGATGATGTCCGCTCCGACGTGCTGAATCGCATTCTGTGGTGGGACGCGAAGGGATATCAAACACCCTATCCAGCGAGATAAAAGGACCGCGAGCGGTTTGCTTCCACCCGCGGCCCTCGCCGCGCCGGGTTATTTGACGGGACTGATGTGCGTTACATGGATGGTTGAACTGGAAGAGTCCACCGATCCGGTAACCATTACCTTTTTTCCTTCGTATTTCTTCGCGCTATCCTGGTCGTCCAGTTGGTACGTCGTACCCGATGATTCAGCCAGGACGTACTTCCCGTCATTCGACTTCACGATCTTCCCGGTGACCTGTTGATCCGATTGCGATTGCTGTTGCGCCGCCGGTTCCGGCTGTTGCGGCTGCTGGTCTTGTGCGAGCATTAGTCCACTGGAAAATGCCATGGGAAGTGCTAAAGTACACCACAGTTTCTTCACGCTTCTCGACCTCCCTTCCTTGTCGTGCGCGTTTGAGCGCGCGCCTGGAGACAGTGCAATCGCTGATCCACCGTACTCCTTCGGCCCGTTCAGCGATCCGTATGGTATTGGTTTACACGGAGAGCGACAGAGTGCCGCGTAGATTCTACTCGCGACGATTCCGGCAGGGTGTTGTTTCTGAGCGAGCTCAGACGTCGGCGCTCTTGGTAGCCGCTGTGTCCAGCACCTCGCGTAGCTTAGCCCCCAGTTCGTCGGGCGCAAAAGGCTTGGGCAAAAGATACACATTGGGCTCCAGAACACCGTGGTGAGCGAGCATATCGTCGGTATAACCGGACATATAGAGGACCTTGAGCGTCGGTTGCACGATCCGGAGGCGCGCGGCCAGGTCACGGCCGCTCATGTGTGGCATGATCACATCGGTCAGCAGCAGATCAATCACACCACGATGCTGGTCAAAAATTCGTAACGCCTCGGCGCCGCCACCCGCCTCCAGGATGGTATAGCCCAACCGGTGCAGCATCTCACGTACGAGTTGCCGCACTCCCGGCTCATCCTCCACCAGCAGGATCGTCTCCGTACCGGCGCGAACGGTAGGCTGTATTCCGGCCGGATGCGCTGTATCCAGGACGCCAACGATCCTTGGCAGATAGATGTGGAACGTTGCCCCGCTGCCAGGCTCGCTCTCCACCACGATTTCCCCACCGCTCTGCTTGACGATGCCGTACACCGTCGAGAGCCCGAGGCCGGTTCCCTTGCCGGTCGCCTTCGACGTGTAAAACGGCTCAAACAGGTGGATCATGATCTCCGCATCCATCCCCTTGCCCGTATCGGCGACGGTCAGCCGCACGTAGCATCCCGGCCGGACGTCCGCGTGCAGCCGCGACGAGTGCGGAACGTCCACGTTTCCCGTGCGGATGAACAGCCTGCCACCCTCCGGCATCGCATCGCGCGCGTTCACCGCCAGATTCATGATGACCTGCTCGAGTTGGCCGGCATCCGCCTTCACGCTGCCCAGGCTGGGCGTAAGCACGGTTTCCAGCTCGATGTGCTCGCCAATCACGCGCCGCAGCATGCGGTCCATGTTCGCCACCAGAATGTTCAAGTCCAGAATTCTCGGCTGAATCACCTGGCGGCGGCTGAACGCCAGCAACTGATTCGTCAGGCTCGTGGCGCGGCTGGAGGCCTTCAGCACTTCTTCGATACAGCCGTGCAGCGGATCATCCGGCGCCAGGCCGCGCATGATCATGTCGCCGTATCCGGAGATCACGGTGAGCAGATTGTTGAAGTCGTGGGCCACGCCGCCCGCAAGCCGCCCCACGGCTTCCATCTTCTGCGATTGCCGAAGTTGGTCTTCGAGCTGCCGCCGCTCGGTAATGTCGATGCCCATACCGCCGATGAACTGCACCTCGTCGTTCTCATCGACGATAGGAAATTTGTAAAGCAACCAATGGTGTACGCCTTGTCGGTGTGGAATCGCCTCCACCGCTTCCACCAGCGACTTGGTGCGGAGTACCTCGTCGTCGTTCGCCACAAGATGGTCGGCGTATTCGGCGGGCCATACTTCGTGGTCCGTCTTCCCGAGGAAATCGGCGGGATCCAAATGAAACAGTCCTTGTGCCGCTTCGTTATAGAAGACGTAGCGTCCGTCGCGGTTCTTCATGAAGGCCACACCAGGCATGTGGCGCATGAATGCGGCGAAGCGCTGGCGGCTTAAACGCAGCTCCTCGCGGGACCGCTTGCGTTCCGTGATGTCAAACGTCGTACCGACTATCGTGAGCTCGCCTGGTTCATCGGATTCCACCAGGTTCATGTTGGTCAGAATCCAGACCGGTCCGCCCTCCTTTCGCCGGAAACAGACCTCTTGCTGCGTGATGACCTTCTGGTCCCGCAGGCGGTCGATGAGCTCGGGGCGATCTGCAGGCTGTTGGTACAACGCCTGCACATTCACCGACAGCAATTCGGCGCTCGAATCGTAGCCCAGCATCCGGGCGAACGCTTCGTTGCATTCGAGAATGCGGCCATCCAGCGTGGTGCGAACGATGCCCGCGAGATTCTTTTCAAACAGCAGCCGGTAGCGCTTTTCCGACGCGCGCAACGCCTGCTCGGCATGCTTGCGCCGCGTGAGATCGCGATAGATGGAGACCGCACCGGTCGTGCGGCCTTGTTCGTCCACAAACGGCCGCGCCGTCACACTGACCCATTTCCCTTCGGGTGCCTGCGCATGGCGCACAAACAGTTCGGCGCCATCCACCGATTCAGCTCGCAGCGCGCGTGCCGTCGGCAACTGATCCTCCGGATACGGAGTGATGCCATCGGGCAGCCGCACACCACACGCACGGCACCACTCACCGAGCGAATGGCGTTCCGCGGTGACGCCGGCTAGCCGTTCCGCCGCGACGTTCCGCAACACGAAATTGCCGTGCTCGTCTACGATCGTGACGCCGTCGCCCATGTTGTCCAAAATGAACTGCAAAACGTGAGTGGGGCTTCCGGCTGAAAGGAAATCGGGCGGCAGCGCAGCGCTCATGCTTCTCCCGCCGCCCGCGGCAGCGTGTGCGATCTCGAATTTCGTCCATCGGCCAAATTCGACATCGGTCGTCCCTGGGGAATTTGATCGTACCAGCGGCAGCCCTCGTTTTCAAGGCTAGGGCTTTATGTTATGTTGCACTCGATGCCCAACCTTCGCATCGTATATTGGCCCCTGTTGTTCGCCGCAAGTACCTCCGGCTTATGGCCGCAATCCGGCAACGTGATCGTTCGTCCCCGCGAGATTCACGACGTCCTGGTGAATCCCGGCACGGGCATCACCACCTTCCAGCGCTTCAACGGCGATGCCATCAACCCGGGACGCAATTGGTCGGAAGTAGGACCCGAAGCTAAACTGCCGGCTCCTGCGGGCCAACCCGATTTTCCCGATACCTCCATCGCGTACATCCGCTGGTTCTGGTCGCAGATCGAGCCCGAGCGCGGCAAATACCGCTGGGATATTATCGACCTCGCTCTCGACCAGGCGCGCCAGCATCACCAGACTCTCGCCATCCGCCTCATGCCGTATGACGAGCACCACGCGCTCCCGGCTTGGTATCAAACCTCCGGCGCGCGCCGCGCCAACAAGCCTGCCGACAAAGATGGCGCCATCTGGTCGCCGGACTCCAGCGACCCTCTCTATGTAAAGGATTGGGGAGAACTGGTCGCCGCCGCCGGCCTGCGTTACGACGGCCATCCCTATCTCGATTCCGTCGACGTCTCAACTTTTGGTTACTGGGGCGAGGGCTGGGGACCTTATCCGCCGGACTGGACTGTACAGCAGCAGCTCATCGATCAATACTTCGACACATTCCCGCGCACGCCGCTGCTGATGAACTTCGACGAATTGAAGGCGCTCGACTACGCTGTGCACCGCGGCGCGGGCTGGCGCCTCGACTGCTGGGGTGATATGGGCCGTCCTGGCCACCAAGGTTTCGCGCACATGCTCGACCTCTATCCGCAGCAAGTGGTAAAGGCTCACGCACAGGACATCTGGCAGCGCAGCCCGGTGTCGCTCGAAACCTGCGGCACGCCACTCTCCTGGAAAGAGTCGAGCTTCACCCTGCCTTACATCTTCGACCAGGCGCTGCGCTGGCACGCGACGTCCATCAACATCAAATCCACCGCTATCCCCGCCGAATGGAAATCCGATTTCGACGAATTTCAGAAGAAGATCGGCTATCGCTTCGTGCTGCGGCGCCTGGAATACCCGCGTGCCGTCCATGCCGGGCAAATGGCGATGTTCCGCATGTGGTGGTTCAACGCCGGTGTGGCGCCGGTGTATCGTGATTACATCCTCGCGCTCGAACTCCACTCCGCCGCACGAAGCGGCGTGATCCGGACCGCTGCCGATGTCCGCCGCTGGCTTCCGGGGGACGCCGTCTTCGAAGACACGGTTTACGTGCCCGGAGATTTGCCGCCGGGTGCCTACCAGTTGCGCATAGCGTTGCTCGACCCGCGCACTCTAACCCCGGCCATCCGCCTGGCCATCGAAGGCCGGCAGGAAGACGGCTGGTACGATGTTGGCGGCATTTCCATCGAATGATTACGTCTTGTCTCGCGGAACTCCCGCCGCTCACCGTCGAAATTCAACGCAGCCTCGACGGCCTCTGGACCATGCACCTGTTCGACAATCGCGCCGCCTGCAAAGTGATCATGCCTCCCAGCGAATTCAGCTTGGATGCCGCCAAGCAGAAGGCCCTTGTCAATGCCCAGTTCTACATGCGAAAGTACGGTGGCGATCCATCGTGGACTCCACCGGCACCGGTCGAGTGGCGTGAGTTCGCCCCACGCGAAGTCATCTGGGAAACGTGATTCATGAAAGTCTTCCGTAACGCCAACATCATCACCGACAGCGGAGTAATCGCCGACGGCATGGTCGTCGTGCACGGTGATCGCATCGACTACGCCGGCCCGAGACGTGAGATTCCACCAGCCGCCGAAATCGTCGATGTCGCTGGCCAGTTTCTCGCTCCCGGGTTTGTCGATATCCATATTCACGGCGGTGCTGGAAGCGACTTCATGGATGCGACCGATGCCGACATCGAAACCGTATTCCGTTATCACGCGGCGCACGGCACCACGAGCCTTTGCCCCACCACGGCAACCGCGCCGCTCGCGGAAATCCTATCCGCCCTTGAGGCGCTCGAGCGCTATCGCAATGGCCCACAGCGGTTCGGGCGCGCACTCGGTGCCCACATTGAAGGTCCCTATCTCGCTATGACCAAGCGCGGCTGCCACCTGCCGCAGTTCGTACGCAATCCCGAAGAACGCGAGTGGCGGCAGATTCTGGAACGCGGACCGATCGCTTCGGTGACCTTGGCGCCGGAACTCCCCGGTGCGCGAATGCTGGTGGAGGAGCTGCACCACCGCGGCGCCAACGCCAATGCGGGCCATAGCGAAGCGCTTTACCAGGAAGTCGAAGACGCGGCAGACTGGGGCGTGCGCCACGTCACGCATCTCTACTGCGCCATGACCGATGCTATGAACAACCGCTGGCGCGGTACACCGAACCCGCGCAGCGGCGGCATTGTCGAGGCGGTCTACCTCGACGACCGCCTATCCTCCGAGTTAATCACCGACGGCAAGCATCTCTCGCGCGAAATGCTGCGCCTCGCCCTGCGCCACAAGGGCTACGAGAAGCTGGCAATAGTAACCGACGCCATGCGCGGCGCCGGCATGCCCGACGGTGAGTACACCTTTGGCCCGCGGCACGGCCTGATAGCCGTGGTGAAGAACGGCGAAGCACGCATTCCCGACGGCACCGCGCTCGCCTCCTCGGTTTGTCCCATGAACCAAATGGTCCGCGTCTTCCGCGACCTCACCCGATGCCCGCTCTGGCAAGCCGTGCGCATGGCGTCTCTCACTCCCGCCGAGATCGTGCACCGCGCCGCTGATATCGGCAGCATCACCCCAGGTAAGCTAGCCGATCTGATCATCATCGATGACCAGCTAAAAGTGGACGCGACCTATGTTGGCGGAACGCTCGCTGCCAAATCCTAAATCCCAAATCCCAAATCCGGTCTTAAGTCCCTAGCACCTGCCGCAGCAGCACCAACTGCCCCAAATGATACGCATTGTGATCCGCCACCAGCAGCGCCTCGCGCAGCACCGTTTGCCCGTCGCCATGCGGGATGCGAGCAAACAGATCTGTCGATGGCGCCGAAACCAGCGCGACCATCGCTTGCAGGTCTCGACGGAATGCACCCAAGCTCTGGTTCCACGCGCGCGCTGTCAGCGGTGTCTCGGACTCCGGCCAATATCCGTCGGGAAACTCGGGAGAGACGTGCTTGGCGTTCCGGCTGAACTCGAGAATGTCCCACTGCGCGAGGCGCATGTGCTCCACCAATTGCCAAGCCGTGTGAGGCGCACCTGCCGGCTTGATCCCACGCAGCGTAAGCGGAAAGCGCTTGACTGCCTCGTCGAAACTGAGATGCGCTCCGCCACCCTTCAGCAAATATAGGAGATGCTTCCGAAGCGAGCTATCTTTCTCATTTCCTGAACGCTTCATCGCAACGGAGTGTATCAGAATTCCGGGTGTCATTGCCAAATCCCAAATCCCAAATCCCAAATCCCTGGAACCTGGCACCTAGCACCTGTTCTTTCGGGTGTTTTCCCGATTCAAGCGGGCCAATGCTGCAAGTTACCCTTGGTCATAGAGGCCCCATGGGTTGGGACGATTTACCTCAGTTTAGTCTCAGTCGAACCAACGTCTCTCGCCATGCGCCTGAGGAGTCAGGAGTCTACGGCCTCTCGACTCCCGGCAAGTGGATCTACATCGGCCACAGCTTCAACATCCGAAAGGCTCTGCTGGAGTACCTGAGCGGTCAGATGCCCTATGTTCTCCAGTGGCAGCCCAAGCACTTCACCTTCGAGCTGCTGCCCTATAGAGACCGCATCGTACGCCAAAAGGAGCTAGTCGCGCGCTATCAGCCTGTCTGCAATCGCAAGACCCAGCCCCTGGTTCGCTCTTAACGAAGCACGGTCGGGACTTTTCCCGATTTTCGCCACCCGCTGTAGCTGGTATCTTCCTTCTATCTGCCACTGTTCTCTCGGCCCGGCGACACGCAGCCGGGCCATTTTTTTGTCAACCGTCCGAACCAAATCCCAACCCCAAAACCCGAGCGTCGATATACTGAGTACGAATGACCCGTCGCAAATATCTGGCCCTTCTCGCGGCTTCCGCCCTGCGTGTCGAAGGTCAAGGAGTGTCCTCGCGTGGCGTGAAGGCCATGCCTCGCGGCAAGCCTTCGGGGCTGCCGTTCAACGCCCATTTCATCGATGTGGCGGAGCAGGCCGGGTTGCGGCAGCCCATCATCTATGGCGGCATCGACCACAAGCAATACATCGTGGAAACCGTCGGCTGCGGCGCGGCGTTCATCGACTACGATAACGACGGTTGGCTCGATATATTCCTTCCCTCCGGCACTCGCATCGAAGGTCCGCCGGATGGATGCACCAATCGCCTGTACAAGAACAATCGCGACGGCACATTCACCGACGTGACCGAGAAGGCCGGCCTGCACCGCACCGGATGGGTCTCGGCCGTGTGCATCGGCGACTACAACAACGACGGCTTCGACGATCTCTTCCTCACCTATTGGGGGCAGAACGTCCTTTACCGCAACAACGGCGACGGCACCTTCACCGACGTCACCGAGAAGTCCGGCTTGATCAATAAGCAAACCCGCTGGGGATCGGGCTGCACCTTCCTCGATTACGATCGTGACGGTAACCTCGATCTGTTCGTGGCCAATTATCTCGACTTCGATTTCAAAACCACCCCCACCCCCGGCCAGAACAGCAATTGCAACTGGAAAGGCGTGCCCGTCAACTGCGGCCCCCGCGGGCTGCCTCCCGGAGTCCCTGCCCTTTACCACAACAACGGCGACGGCACTTTCACCGACGTCAGCGACAAATCAGGCATCAGCAAAGCCAAAGGCAGTTACCCCATGACGGCGGTCGCTGCCGATTTCGATAACGACGGCTGGCCCGATATCTACGTGGCTTGCGATTCCACACCCAGCTTCCTGTTTCGCAACAACCACAAAGGCACCTTCACCGACGTCGGTCTCGAGTCCGGCGTCGCGCTTAATGAAGATGGCATGGAACAGGCCGGCATGGGACTTGGCATCGGCGATTACAATCTCGACGGCTACCTCGATATTTTCAAGACGCATTTCGCCGACGACACCAACATCCTGTATCGCAACGACGGCAAAGGGAACTTCGACGACGTCACCATCCCCGCCGGTCTCGGCGTCGAGACTCGCTACATCTGCTGGGGCGCGGGCATCGTGGATCTTGATAATGACGGCCTGCCCGACCTGTTCGCGGTGACCGGCAACGTGTATCCGGAAATCGAGCCGAAGCTCCCCAGCTACCCGCTCCGGACGCCGCGCATGGTGTTCCGCGCATTGCCCGGTGGCAAGTTCGAGGAGTTACTCGATCAAGCCGGTCCCGGCGTGGCCGCTCCGCACGCCAGCCGCGGCTGCGCATTCGGCGATTTCGATAACGACGGCGACATCGACATGCTCATCGTGAATCTGAACGAGCCCCCGTCGCTGTTACGCAACGACATTACCGGCAACAACCACTGGCTCAAGGTGAAGCTGATCGGCGTAAAGTCCAACCGCAGCGCCATCGGCGCCCGCGTCACCGCGCACTACGGTGGCAAGGTCCAGGCGCAGGAGGTGTTAAGCCAAGCCAGCTTCTATTCCGCCAACGACCTTCGTCTGCACTTCGGACTAGGCCCAGTCACCACCGCCGATCTCGACGTCCGCTGGCCCAACGGCAACAAAGAGACGGTAGCGAAGGTTCCCGCCGATCATCTGATCGTCATCAAAGAAGGTGAAGGCGTAATCAAAACGGAAGCGTTCAAGAAACTGTAGCGCAGGGACACGCGCCTTTTGCGGGTACCTGCGGGAGTTCTATTCCTGCCGAAGTGCCTCCACCGGGTCTGTGCGACTCGCACGCCGTGCCGGAAACCACACCGCGAACAAAGCAACGGCGCTCAGCAGCAAAGGCACAGTCATGAAAACCACCGGGTCCGTAGTTTCAACTCCCCACAAAAAGCTTGCCATCAGACGCCCTAGGCTAAATGCCGCGGCCATAACTCCCGGCAACGCGCGAATACGTGCAATGCTGTCCCGCACAAGCATGGTAACGATGTTTTCGATGCCGTTTTCCGCCCTTCATCCCTCATGCATTCCTTTGCGTCTCTGCGCCTCCGCGGTGCATTTGCTTCTCTCTTTCGCGCGACACTGTAAGAAGCCCCTATGCCCGCTCCTGCGATTCCTTCCACTGTTCTCGACCTGATCGGCAACACGCCCATCGTGGAGCTCCAAGGCTTCGATGCCGGCCCGTGCCGCGTGTTTCTCAAACTGGAAAGCCAAAATCCTGGCGGTTCCATCAAAGACCGGATGGCGCTCGCCATGGTCGCCGCGGCCGAACGCTCCGGCGAATTGCAGCCCGGCAACACCATCGTCGAAGCCACCGCGGGAAATACCGGGATTGGCCTGGCGCTCGTCGCCGCGGTGAAAGGCTACCGCCTCATTCTCGTGATCCCCGACAAGATGTCCACCGAGAAGATCGCTCATCTGCGTGCCCTCGGCGTGGATATCCGGATCACGCGATCCGATGTCAGCCCAGGCCACCCCGATTACTACCAGGACATGGCCGCTCGCATCACCGCCCGCACGCCTGGCGCGTTTTACGTGAACCAGTTTGCCAACGCCGCCAATCCGCGCGCACACGAACAGACCACCGGGCCCGAGATCTGGGAGCAGATGGGTCATGAAGTGGATGCCGTGGTGTGCGGCGTGGGATCCGGCGGAACGATTACAGGTCTGAGCCGTTTCTTCGCGCGCGTTGCGCCGCAAACGGAAATGGTTCTCGCCGATCCCCAGGGTTCCGCGCTCGCCGGATACGTGGAAACCGGCAAGCCGGGGCCGTCCGGCTCTTACGCCGTGGAAGGCATTGGCGGAAGCTGCGTGCCCCAAATCGCCGACCTTTCGCGCGTGCGCCAGGCCTTCACCATCGCCGACAAAGAGAGCTTTTTCATCGCCCGTGAGCTGTTGCGCAAATCGGGCATCCTGGCAGGTTCGACCACCGGAACGCTTGTCGCTGCCGCGCTCCGGTACTGCCGCCAGCAGACCAGCCCCAGACGCGTCGTGACTTTCGTCTGCGATAACGGCAACAAGTACCTGTCGAAGCTGTTCAACGATTATTGGATGATCGACCAGGGTTACATCGAGCGCCCCGTGACCGGCACATTGCGCGATCTGCTGACGCGCCGCTACGAAGAGGGCGCAGTGATCACTGTGACTCCCGAAGATACGCTCCTCACCGCGTTCCAGCGCATGCGCATCGCCGACGTCTCCCAGGTGCCCGTGGTCGATGAGGGCCGCGCCGTCGGCATTCTGGATGAATCCGATCTGCTGTTGGCCGTGCACGACGATGAATCTCACTTCCGTCGGCCGGTCCGCGATGCCATGACCAGCCGTCTCGAAACCGTGCCGCCAACAGCTTCACTGGAAGAGGTGCGGCGCATCCTCGACCAAGGCCTGGTGGCGTTGGTCGTCGAGAATGATCATTTTCTCGGCCTCATCACGCGCTCTGATCTGCTCAGCCATTTGCGGCGCCGCCTGAAATAATCAACTTATGAGCCATCGCTTCTCCACTCGCGCCATTCACGCGGGCCAGGAACCGGATCCGACCACCGGCGCCATCATGACGCCCATCTATGCGACTTCCACCTACGTGCAGCAGAGCCCCGGCGTGCACAAAGGCTACGAGTACGCGCGCACGCAAAATCCCACGCGCATGGCCTACGAACGCTGTGTCGCGAGCCTCGAGAGTGGTACGCGCGGATTCGCGTTCGCCTCGGGTGTGGCCGCTACCGCGACAATCCTGGACCTGCTCGATACCGGAGATCACGTGCTGGCATCCGATGATCTCTACGGCGGCACCTACCGCCTGTTCGAGCGCGTGCGCCGCCGGTCCGCTGGTCTCGATTTCAGCTTCGCCGATTTGTCGGACCCCGCGGCGCTCGCGTCGGCCGTGAAACCGCGGACGCGGATGATCTGGATCGAGACGCCGTCGAATCCGCTATTGAAGCTGATCGACCTCAAAGCCGTGGCTGAAGTCGCTAAAGCTCGCGGCATTCTCACCGTCGCCGACAATACGTTTGCCAGTCCTTATCTCCAGCGGCCGCTGGAGCTTGGTTTCGATCTGGTGCTGCACTCGGCCACCAAGTATCTCAACGGCCACTCGGATATGGTCGGCGGCGTGGTCGTGGTGGGCGAGAGTCGCGATCTCGCGGATCGACTGGGCTTCTTACAGAACGCCGTGGGCGCGATTGGCGGACCCTTCGATTCGTTCCTGGCGCTCCGCGGCCTCAAGACCTTGCATCTGCGCATCGAACGCCACTGTGAAAACGCTGGCGCCATTGCGCGTTGGCTGGAACAACATCCCGGCGTTTCGCGTGTCATCTATCCCGGCCTCGAATCCCATCCGCAGCACGCCCTGGCCGCATCGCAGATGAGCGGCTTCGGCGGCATGGTCACCGCGATTCTGCGCGGCGACCTCGCCTCCACCCGCCGTTTTCTCGAAAATTGCCGCCTGTTCGCGCTGGCTGAAAGTCTGGGCGGCGTCGAAAGCCTCATCGAGCACCCCGCCATCATGACCCACGCGTCCCTCCCCGCCGAGCGCCGCCAGGCGATCGGAATTGCCGACACCCTGGTTCGCCTTTCGGTCGGCGTCGAAGATGTCGAAGACCTGAAGGAAGATCTTGCCACGGCGTTTTCGGCGGCGGGACTGGGATAAGTAACCGATCTCCGCCATTTCGTATCTGCTATACAGCGAGTGCCTTACGCCCCGTGGATGGTCCGGCCGTTTGTCGCAAGGTGCTTTAATAGCGGTTGGAAGCGGCAAGCCGTGGGCCGGTGTACAATGTCCCCAATTCGGAAGAGCCATGGCAACCGCCGTCATCCATTCGCGGAAGCGCCAAACCGACAACGTCTTCTTTCCCGGGATGGCGGTCCTGATTCTGGCGATTGTCTTCCTCGGGTTCGCGCGCAGCTATTACCTGGCCGGGGTGTTCCAGGCTCCGCTGCCGAACCTGCTGGTCCATCTCCACGGCGCGGCTTTTTCCAGTTGGGTGCTTTTGTTTATTGCGCAAGTCTCGCTGGTCGCCGCCGGCCGCGTGGATCTGCATCGCCGTCTTGGACTGCTGGGCTTTGGGCTGGCGTGCCTGATGGTCATCCTGGGATTAATGGCGGGCACCGATTCGTTGGCGAGACACTTCGCGCCCGGTGCACCCGGAACTGCGGAACGGGCCTTTTATGCGGTGCCCATCGCCGACATGCTGGCCTTCGCGACGCTGGTTTATTTTGGATTCCGCACGCGATCCGATCCCAAAGCGCACAAGCGTCTAATGCTGATCGCAACCATCACTCTTCTGGACGCGGCTTTCGTCCGTTGGCCGGTACACGTGGCGTGGTGGAATCTCCAGGTAGCGCAGACGTGCGCGTACCCGCTGCTGTTAGCGATCATCGGGTACGATTTCTGGTCGAGCGGGAAAGTTCACCGCGTCACGTTGTGGGCCAGCGCTCTCCTGGTCGTGGAGCAGCAGGCGCGGACGATTGTCGGGCACACTGCGATCTGGCTGAGCTTCGCCGCGTGGGTGCAGAACGCTGTTCGTCACGCGGCGTAGAAAGACTTGCCCGACGCGGCCAGGCGCTCCAACAGCGGTGCGGGATGCCAATGATCTCCGAGTTGATCGTGGTAGCGGCGGATGCAGTCGAGAACCGTGGGGAGTCCGACGGTATCGGCGTAAAACATGGGGCCGCCGCGGTGGCGGGGGAAGCCGAAACCGTAAACATAGATCACATCGATGTCGCCGGGGCGGGCGGCGAAACCTTCCTCCAGAATGTTGGCGCCTTCGTTGGCGAGCGCGGTCATGATCCGGGCGATGATCTCGTCTTCGGAAATCGCGCGGCGCTCGATGCCGCGTTCGGCTGCGGCTTTTTGGGCCAACTCATCGATCAGCGGATCGGGTATGGGCGTACGGCTGCCGGGTTCATAGCGATACCAGCCTGATCCGGTTTTCTGGCCGTAGCGGCCCATATCGTAGAGCCAGTCGGGGACGGGGGATTGCGGGCCTTCGGCGCGATGTTTGCCGATGGACCGCAGATACTGGCGGATGCGGGCGCCCACGTCGATGCCGGCGATGTCCTGCATGGCGAACGGGCCAACGGGCATGCCGAACCCGGCCAGCGCGTGGTCAATCTGCGAGACGCTGGCTCCTTCCTCCAGCAGCAAATAGGCTTCCCGCATGTAGTACGCGATCATGCGATTGGCGACAAAGCCGAAGCAATTCCCTACCAGCACACCCAGTTTGTTCAACCTTTTTGCGACCTTCATCGCCGTGGCGATAGTCTCTTTGGACGACTCGCGGCCACGCACGATTTCCAACAGTTTCATGACATTGGCGGGGCTGAAATAGTGCGTGCCAATCACTTGAGCGGGACGGCCGCTAGCCCGGGCGAATTCATCGATATCAAGAGTCGAGGTGTTGCTGGCGAGGATGCAATCCGGACGGGTTACTCGGCCCAGTTCGGCGAAGGTGGCCTTCTTGAGATCCATGTTTTCGAAGACCGCTTCGGTGACGATGTCGACCTGGTCGAAACCGTCGTAGGTGAGGGTGGGAGTGAACAGCGCCAGTGTGCGATCGAGTCGCTCGCGGGTGATCTTGCCCTTCTCGAGGGACGACTCGTAGTTGCGGCGGATAGTGGCGAGGCCGCGGTCAAGCGCCTCTTGCGTCACTTCCTTCAACAGAACGGGAATGCCAGCATTGGCGTAGTTCATGGCGATACCGCCGCCCATGGTTCCGGCGCCAACGACCGCAGCGGAGCGAATCTCGCGCGTTGGCGTGTCTTTGGGAACGTCGGGAATTTTGGCCACTTCACGCTCGGCGAAAAAAAGCTTGACCATGGCACGCGATTGGGTGGAGAGCACGCAGCCGGCGAATATTTCGGTTTCGCGTTGGGAGCCGGCGTCGAAGCCGATCTCGATGCCGGCTTGTATGGCGTCTACCGCGGCGTAGGGGGCGTGAGCGCCGCGGGCCGTCTTCTTGAGATTGTGGCGGGCTTGTGCACAGGCTGCGATGGCCGCGGGGAGATCGGTGAGTTTCGCGTTTTGATCGCGTGATTTGCGGATTCCACCGGATTGCGCCTTCTCGAGAGCAAAGGCGATAGCGCCGGTGAGCAGATCGCCTTCGATGATGCGATCCACAATTCCCGCGGTGGCGGCGCGCCCGGCGGGGATGTGCTGGCCGAGGGTGCACATCTCGATGGCCAGCTCGGCACCGGCCAGGCGCGGCAGGCGCTGAGTACCGGCCGCGCCGGGGATGATGCCGAGCAGCACTTCCGGTTGGCCGACTTTTGCTGAAGGAACCGCGACGCGGTAATGGCAAGCCATCGCGAATTCGAGACCCCCACCGAGCGCGGTGCCGTGGATCGCCGCGACCAGGGGCTTGGGGCAGTCCTCAATGTGGCGCAGGCGGGCGTGAACGGTGCGGGAACGATCGAGAGAAGCAGCGCGAGTGGTGATGGTTTCGAAGAAGCGGATGTCCGCGCCCGCGATGAAGGTACTGCCGGCGCCGATCAGGACGGCGGCGCGGGCACCGGGGTCCTCGGCGGCGCGTGCAACGGCGGCTTCGATGGCTTCCGGGACGCCGGGGCTCAGGGCATTTACGGGCGGATTATCCACGGTGATGACGGCGACGTGATCGCGCAGTTCGTAGCGAACGAGATCGGGCATGGCAGTAGGACATCTTACAACGGAGGTAAATATTGTGCGGATGGCATTCGCGATGGCGCTCGTTGCGCTGATAGCGGTGGCGCCGGCTGCGGCGCAGGTTGCGCAGAACGGAACGGGTGATTCATGCAAGACGGGCGCGTGCCCGCAGCTCAACGGCGAAGAGTTCCACGCAATTGTTGGGTTTCAGCAGAGTGGGGCCAGCGGCTCGGACAGCGCACGGAAATTCTTTCTGGACTTTTTCGTGAGCCGTCCAGTTCCGGGGCTTTTCCGCGTCACGAATCAAGATGGCGAGCCGTGGTTCCGATGGTGGGGCGACGTGCGCATCGACAGCGCGCCGCGTTCGATCGGGTCGGCGATTTCGGCGGCGGCATTAGCGTCCAATGTAACGAGTTTGAAATTCAACGAAGTGGCCCAAGCGGCGGAGTTTCTGACGGGGCTCGATATGCGGCTGGGTTACATCTGCTGCGCGTTGTGGGGGCAAACGGCGGAGTCGCGGCAGCGATTTCTGCTGTCCTTTATTACCGCGTTTGGGGCGACTGGCTCAATGACGGCGAATCCGCCGGTGTCGAACGCCGTAGTATTCGATAACCCGGTGAACTCGCCGATCTATCCGGATTTCGTGAAGGCGTATCCGGCCGCGGCGAATCCGGCTTACAAATACGTTACGTTCCTGCCGCCGTTTCCTGACCGGTACTCCAAAGAGTATTTTGGCGGATTCCGGCTGACGACGCGCTACGCGGACCAAAACGGCAACGCGCTACGAACGGCTTCGGCGATGGTGTCCGCGACCATTGGCCAGAATGAACTGCTTACAGCGGGAAGACTTCGCGGCGTGGTGAGCCGGGTCGAGGCGTTCTATCCGCTGTCGACCGGCAAGCCTGGAATCTGGTCGGCCGTCTACCTCTTCGCGACGGCGCAACTGCGATGGGGCGGTGCGCATGCCACGGTCTTCCCGCTGACGCAGGCGTCACCGGGTGCGGAATTCGATAACACCAACACGTTGTATGTCATTGACCGAAGCAGCCGTGACTACTACTCGATTGGAGTTGGTGTGGACCTGATTCAGTTTCTCAACAGCACGAAGATTGTGTGGAAGTGAGCGGCGAGGGCTGCGAAGGGCAATTCGGGTACAGGCAACGAAATTCCGAAATTTCCAAGTCTGCATCGAGGAGAAGTACTGTTTGCCATGGTGGCGAAAACACCCCAGGGCGCCCATTATGACGCTCTGCCGACGCGGATTCCAGTTGGTCATGCTAGAAGCGCGCCGTGGCGCAATGGGTCTGCTAACACCGTGGTTAGGGGGCTTTTGTTTTTCCAACGTCGTTCGGTTAGTGTGGCGGCCCGCTCCCGGGCTGCTAAAGTTGCAGGACGGTTCGCAACCCTTCATCGACGGAGCGCTGCAGGCGCGGCGGTAGCGTGCCAGCATGTTCGGTCAGGAAGCTGCGGTCGAGGGTTAGAAGTTGGGAGACGTTGACGACCGAGTCGCGGTGGAGCCCCGCCGAGCGCGCCGGCAACAGGACATTCCCTGGAGCTTCCGCGAGTTCCACATTTGTGGTGATCGCGGCCACAATTGCAGTTTGAATTCTGCTCAGGTTGAAGGAGTCCGCCTGTACCACAAGCACCGGCCGCCTGTATCCGGGCTCGGAGCGGCGAGGCTCGGGAAGGTCAGCCCACCAGATCTCCCCTCGCTTGATACCGCCCATCGCTACCAGGCGTCCTTTTCGAGAGACTTTAGTTGGGCACGGTGCAACCCGGTATCCACTTTCGCCGGGTCTCGCGAATATACATCGTTCAGCCGTTCTGTAATCGCATGTCGATCCTGCTGTTTCAGAAACTCTTCAATGGCTTTGGCGTAAAGCTTACTTCTAGAGACGCGAAGGCGACGGGCGGCGGCTTCCGCGCGTCGAAAAAGGTCGTCAGGCACGGAGACGGCGGTCTTCATACTCGTAGTATAACTCGGGTTATACCGGGGCGGCGTGAGGGAATCCGCTTGGACGAAGCCGTCAGCGGCGGATAGACGCCTAAGGCCCGAAGAACGTCGCGATGTTTCGACTGCCGCGCAGCACACGGAGAATCGACGCATCGTGGTCGTCGATGTGGTAAATGATGACGTACTCGCCCACCGGAAAGCTGCGCAGGCCGGGACGCAGATCCTCGTCGCGTGTGCGCCCTATATTAGGGATGCGTGGCAAGTAGGTAGAAGCGTTCGGTGATGGAATCCACCAGGCGGTCGGCAATCTCCACGCTGCCGCTCTTGACGGCGTAGTACCAGATATCGTCGAGGGCGGAATCAAGCTGAGGTGCGCAGCGGTGCCCCATTCAGCGGGGTGTGTTCTGCTCGTTGGCCAGCCGGGCGCGCCCACGCTGCTTTACGCTCTCGGCCAGCTCGCGCATGGATTCCCGGGTAATGATGCGTCCGTCGCCGCGGGCCAGGGAGGCTTCCGCGTCATCGACTGCCGCAAGGACTTCCGCGCGCGTGCGCTCGCGCTCTTCCCAGAGCGAAAGTGCCTCCTTCAGCGCGTCTTCCTCGCGGCGAAGCCGTCCGCTCTCAATCGCCTGACGGACGAAAGCTTTCTGGTCCGGGAGTGAGTTGCACTTCCATACGTTTTCAGCGTAGGGGGCGGGGTGAGTGAGTGTCAAGCGTGGAGATGATTGTAGCCGCCCTCACTAGTTATCCCAACCATGATTCAGTCCGACGTACAGGATTTCAAAGCCAGTCCGCGAATTGGCGAACCGGTGGCGGCGGCGACTTCGGCCGCTACGTGCTAGCATAGGTGATTGCTAGGTTCCGGGCTCCGTGCAATAGGCGGCTGCAAACCCCGCCAGGTCTGGAAAGAAGCAACGGTAGCGGCTTAACCTGTGTGCCGCGGATCACCCGGGGCCTGGCGCTTCCCTCCGCATGTATCAAGTCATCGCACGCAAGTACCGGCCGCAAACATTCGCCGACGTGGTCAACCAGGAGCACGTCAAGACCACGCTGGAGAATGCCATCGCGCAGCAGCGCATCGCGCACGGGTACATTTTCTCGGGCCAGCGCGGGACCGGCAAGACAACTGTGGCGCGCATTCTGGCGCGGTGCGTGAACTGCATCCCGAAAGGTCCCACCAATGAGCCCTGCGGCGAGTGCGCGAGCTGCCGGGAGATCGCCGAAGGCAACGCGCCGGACGTGATCGAAATCGACGCGGCGTCGAATCGCGGCATCAACGAGATGCGCGAGTTGCGCGAGAACGTGCGCTATCGTCCGGTGCGCGACCGCTACAAGGTATTCATCATCGACGAGGCGCACCAGATCACCAGCGAAGCTTTCAACGCGCTGCTGAAGACGATTGAAGAGCCGCCGGCTTGGGTGATTTTCATTCTGTGCACGACGGAGGCGCACAAGATCCCGGCGACGATTGCGTCGCGCTGCCAGCATTTCAGTTTCCGGTCGGTGGAGTTTGATGAAGTAGTGGCGCGCATGGAGTGGATCTGCCGCCAGGAAGGGATCGAAGCCGATACGGAAACGCTGGCCGTGCTGGCGCAGGCGGGTGAGGGCAGCATTCGCGATTCGCTTTCCGCGCTGGACCAGGCGATTGCGTGCTGCGGAACCAAACTTGACGCGAAAGAAGTGCGGGCGCTGTTGGGCACGTTCTCGCTGGACGCACTGGCTGGAGTGACCGAGGCGCTGGCGGCGGCGGACAGCGGACGCATGCTCGAGCTGGTGGACGAGTTGGAGCGCAATGGGCACAACCTGCAACATTTCAGCCGCGAGCTAGCGCGATATTTCCGGAACCTGCTGGTGGCGAAGATCGCGGGGAGCGATACGCGTCTGATTGCGGGTTCGCCGGGCGAGCGGGCGCGGTTGGGAGAACTGGCGGCGTCATTTTCGGAAGAGGACTTGACGCGATACTTGCAGTTGTCGCTGGATCTGTATACGGATTTGCAATCGTCGTTGCAGCCGCGGTTTCATCTGGAGATTGGCTTACTGAAGCTGGTGCAGGCGGGGCGGCTGACGTCGATTGAGGAGGCGCTGGCGGGAATTGGGAAAGGTTCAAGCGAAGCTTCAACGCCGAGGCGCCGAGACGCCGAGGTAAAAACTGCTAAGCCTCCGGTGCGCACCGGGCCATCGCCGTTTGAGTTGGATCGGGCGAAAAAGGCGGCGGCGCGGACGGAACCCCAGTCGATTGGGGCTACGGCCCTGGCGCCGGAGCCTGCGCCGGCGATTGTGAGCGTAATCAATTGGCGGGAGCAACTGCACTCCGTGTTGATGGAACTGGGTATGGCGTTTACCGCGGACGCGGTGGAACATTCCGAGATCACGGAAGCGGGGAACGTGTTACAGTTTGTGACACCGAAGGAACTGCTGCTGTCGATGAAGGCAGTGGATCTGGCGGAGGCGGTGCGGCGGGTAAGCGGGCGGATGTTCCAGATCAAAGTGACGCCGGGCGAGGTGCAGGTTGAACCGGTGGCGCCGGCGCGGCAACAGGATGAAGTTTCGCAACGCGCGCTGGAAAATCCGGAGGTGCAAAAATACCGCGAGTTGTTCGGCGGAGAGGTTCGCGCGGTGCGGGATTTGAAAGGATAGAGTTAGCGGAGCCAGTGATAGGAGACCGTAGACCATGAAGCTGCCGGGGAACATGCAGTCGATGATGAAGCAGGCGCAGCAGATGCAGGACAAGATGGCGCAGGAGATCGCGCAAATCCGCGTGGAAGCGACGGCGGGCGGGGGCATGGTGTCGGTGAAGATGGACGGCAACAAAAACCTGCTGAGTGTGAAGATCGATCCGGAAGTGGCGGGCGATGTCGAGATGCTGCAGGATATGGTGGTGGCGGCCTGCAATGAAGCGGTGAAAAAAGTAGAGGACGAAGCCAAGCAGAAGATGGGCGGGCTGCTAGGCGGGCTGGGGTTGCCGCCAGGCATGTTCTGAGCTGCTAATGCCGGATTTTGCAGAGCCGCTGGCGCGGCTGATTAACGAATTCAAGCATCTGCCGGGTGTGGGACAGAAATCGGCGCAGCGGCTGGCGTTTCATCTGATGCGCGCGAGCCGTGAGGATGCCGAGCGCCTTTCGCAGGCGATCCTCGACGTGAAAGACAAGCTGGGGCTGTGCCCCGTGTGCAACAACATCAGCGAGGGCGAGCTGTGCCAGTTTTGCCGCGACACGACGCGCGATATGAAGGTGCTGTGCGTAGTCGAGGAGCCCCACAACATTGTGGGGATCGAGACTACGCGGCAGTTCAACGGGCTGTATCATGTCCTGCATGGGGCGCTATCGCCCTTGCGCGGCATAGGGCCGGAGCAGCTCAAGATCAAAAATCTGATTGAGCGGATCGGCGCGGGGCAGATCGAAGAGGTGATCATCGCGACGAATCCGACTGCCGAGGGCGAGGCGACGGCGGTCTATCTATCGAAGCTCATCAAGCCGCTGGGGCTGCGCGTGACGCGGATTGCGATGGGTATTCCGGTAGGGAGCGACATCGAGTTCGCGGATGAGGTAACGATTTGGAAAGCGATGGAGGGGCGGCGGGAGATGTGAAGGCGCCGCCCGGAGGGCCGCTAGGTAGTTTTCTTGAAGAAGTGAACGACTTTGTGGCCGGCTTCTTCGGTGTAGTAGACAGTCACTTTGGCTGATTTTTCAGCTCCCTCGGCGATATCTTTGCCGGCGTCGGCGGTGGCGTGGGCCGCAAGGTGGTACGTTTCTTCGGCGCCGTCGGCGGTTTTCACCGTAACAGTTTTGGCGCCGCGGTCGATGTGAGAAACCGTACCCTCGGTGACCTTCATACCGTCCTTGCCAATCTTGTCGAGCTCCTCGGCGGTCTCCACGGTACCTTTGGTCGTGTAGTGCACGACAACGTGACCACCTTCGTCCAGGCCGTGGAGGGCGTCCTTGGTCGCGTTGGCGGTTTCGGCGGCGCCGTGAACGGTGGTGCGCTTGACGAAATGGATGGTGTGCTCGGTGCCGTCCTCGGTCTGGATGACGGCGGTTTTGGCGCCCGCGTCAACTTTTTTGACGGTGCCTTCGACCGCGGTTACGACGTCTTCAGCGGCGTAGACTGCCAAGCAAAATAAGGGCAGCGCCAAAACGAAAGGAAGAGTTCGGCTCAAAATGCGCATTCGTCACCTCAGGTGGTCTAGTGAATTTTAAGTCAGGACGTGGCCGATTACAACAGGGTTACTGGATCATTCAAATTCTCGCACAGCCGTGGGTTGATCGGGTCCGACGCGGCCCGCTGCGATGTGGGCGCGGTTGTAGTTTTCGCCTTTGACGGGTGAGCCCGCCAGGCGGCGGAGCATGGCAAGCTGGCCGGTGTGGGTGAGGGCGTCGGCAATGGCGCCTTGAAACAGCTTTTCGGCGGGAGCGGCCAAGGGCGCGTCTGAAGCCAGATAGGCATCCAGCGCTCCGAGGGCGGAGTAGAAGCGCGCGACTTCTTCGTTCCAAGGCAGGCGTTTCGCGCCGTGCCACTCTTCCTTTCCTTTGGCCTGGGACAAGACCCAATCGAGGAGATCGCCGATATGGGCGAGGATCTGAATCGGAGTGCGGGTCTTTTCCGCCACGCAGAAAGCCGCAAAGTTCTCCGGGGCGCCGCGCAGTGTTTTGCCGCAGCGGTAGGCGAGGGTGGCGACAGTGTGGCGGAGGAGTTCACGTTTGGGATCGGCGGGCATTCTGGGCTCAAGTAATGATAGTTAGGGGCGCGGCTTCCTGGAGTGCCGTTTCCGACGCGCCGCCAATCTGCAAATCGATCAATTGCTGTGAGGGACGCGGTTCGCGCATGAGTACCTTCAAGTAATTGTCACTCAGGGCGGTGCCCGGTTCTTCGAGCGTCACGACGGATAGCTTTTTCCCGATCATGCGGCGCCGGAATTCCAGGTTCTTTTTCGCGGCCAATTCGCGCAGCGCACGGCTGCGATGTTTGCGCACGTGCATGGGAACCTGATCAGTAGCTTCGGCCGCCGGGGTGCCGGGGCGCTCGGAATACGTGAAGACGTGCAGGTAGGTGAAGGGCAGCGATTCGATAAAAGCGCGGCTCTCGTCGAATTCCGCATCGGTTTCGCCAGGGAAACCGGCCATCACATCGGCGCCGATGGCGGCGTCGGGCATGAGGCGGCGAGCTTTCAGAATGCGGTCGGCGTAGTGGCGCGGGCGGTACTTGCGGTGCATGCGGCGCAACACGGTGTCGCAGCCGGATTGCAACGGCGCGTGCACGTGTTTGGCGATGCGCGGCGATTCGGCGATCAGGCTGAGAAGGTCGTCGGAGAGATCCATGGGTTCAACTGAGCTGAGACGCAGGCGCGCGATTTCGGTTTCCGCCAGTAGGCGGCGCAAAAGTCCGGCGAGGCGCATGCCACTGCCCGGTTCGCGGCCCCAGCGGCCCAAATTGATCCCACTCAGCACGACTTCGCGATATCGTGCGGCGAGATTGCGCACCTGTTCGACGATCAAGTCGGCCGAGGAACTGCGCGAGCGGCCTCGCACGAACGGGATGATGCAGAACGAGCAGCGATTATTGCAGCCGTCCTGGATTTTGAGATTGGGGCGGGAGCGGTCGATGGCGGCGTCCATCACGGGCGCGGTGAGAATATCCTGGCAGGCGAAGATGTCGCCAACTAAGATCTGTCCGTGGTAGTGGGCATCGTCCGTAAGAATATCCGCGATTTCGGTTTTGTGTGAGTTGCCGACCACCCATTCGACGCCGGGGAGCAGGGCCAGTTCTTCGGGAGCGCGCTGCGCGTAGCAGCCGGTGACGAGAATGCGGGTGTCTGGATTCTCGCGATGTACCCGGCGCACGGTCTGGCGCAGATCTTCGTCAGCGAACGCCGTGACCGTGCAGGTGTTGAGAACGACAAAGTCGGCGGCGCAGCGATCACTGGCGTGTTCGAGGCCGCGCGAACAGAGCTGCGCTTCGAGAGCGGCGCCATCGGCCTGGCTGGCGCGGCAACCGAAGCTTTGGATGAAGAAGCGGGGCATCGTTCATCTACAGTTTACAAGCAAGTGCGACCGCTTCCTTTGGGCTTTACCGCGCCGCGACCACAGGGAGCGGTCATGGCTGGCACGCGTGCCGTGCTTACGACTTGTTCTCGCGCCGGTACGGCGTCGAAATATAGCCTTTCGATTCCTTCGCCGCGTCGGCTTCCGGGGCGAAGGCGATGGCATGCTTGTAGGCGTCGATGGCTTCGTTGCGGCGATGCTTCATGTCATAGATCTGGCCTACGCGCATCCAGGCCAGGACGCCGGTGTTGAGATCGACTTCGTTGTGTGAGGCCGTCACCTTCTTCAGATTGTCGAGCGCGGGCTCGAGGTCGTTGTACCAGAACTGGATGGTGCCGAGTTGGAAATAAATCTTCTCCCACGGCACGCGGGCGAAGCCGGCGAGGCCTGCTTTTTTCATATCGACAATTTTTTGGATAGCGGCGATGGCCTTGGTCTTGTCACCAAGCTGGCTGTACATCTGCGCTTGCTCAAACAGGATCAGGTGATTGCGCGGGAAGCGCTTTTGTAGGTCCTCCAGCAGCGGCAAGGCCTTCCTGGACTCGCCTTCGCGGCGATAGAGAGCGCAGAGCAGAACCTCGGCATCCACCTTGTTGAGATTGCCTTTTTTCGAAACCTCTTCGATGGTTTCGAGCCCGCGTTCTTTGTCGCCATGGAATCCGACCAGGAATCCAAGCATCCGCCAGGACCAGGGCAGACTGCCGACCACGTAATCGTGGACGCCCTGAATCAAATGCGCGTCGTAATTGGTGGGATCGAGCTCAGAGACGCGGTTGCAATCCTTGCGGGCTTCCGTGGCGTCGTGGAGGGCGTCGCGCCAGGCTTTGCGCACCAGGAAGTTGTAATTGGCGCGCAGGCCGTAGGCGACACCGCGTCCAAGTAGGGCGCTCGCATCGTTGGGATTTTTCAAGAGCCGTGCGTCCGCCAGGCTGATGGCTTTTTCGATGGCCTCGGCGAACTCTTTCTGCACTTCAGGGGGCGGGTTCATCTTCTCGCGGCGCAGGAAAGGATTGTTGCCCGACACCAATTCGGTTTCGAGGGCGCCGTTGCGATACATCTCGCGATAGAGGAGCGTCTGCGCTATGTGATCGTAGGGAGTAATGGCCTGCGGATCCTGCTTTTGGGCGGCTTCGAATTCCGCCAGGGCCTGGTCGTACTCGAGATTGTAGAAATGATCGAAACCGCGAGCGGTGGGGGTGTCCTGGGCGAGTAGTGGAGTAAACAGCACCAACGCCGAGACGCCGAGACGCCGAGAAAGCATGCCTATTTTGATTCTAACTGGGCGAGTGCCCAACGCGCGTGTTCGGCGACCAACTGGTCCGGAGAATTTGACATTTGTTCCAACGGCTGGCGGAAACGCTCGGAACGCTGATTGCCCATGGCGACGGCGACGTTGCGGAGGAAGCCGGAATAACGGGCGCGCTTGACGGGGCTGGTGCGGAAGATCTCGGCGAACTCGGTTTCCGAGATTTGCGCGAGCTTGGCAAGATCCGGGGCGAAGTGGGTGGGTGCAAAAGCCTGGTCAGCGGTGACGGGCGCGCGCGAGTTCCAGGGGCAGACATCCTGGCAGATGTCGCAGCCGAAGACATGGTGGCCCAGGCTGTTCCGAGCTTCGGCGGGAATCGAACCGCGTAGCTCGATGGTGAAGTAAGCAATACACAGGCGCGAGTCGATGGTCCATTCGGGACCGCTCGAAGAGCCGGTTGGCACGATAGCAGCGGTGGGACAAGCGTCGATACAGCGCGTGCAGGTGCCGCAACTATCGGGCGGCGGCGTGCCGGATTCGAGGTCGAGCGATGTGAGCAACTCGCCCAGAAAAAACCACGAGCCCATCTGCTGGTTGATGAGGCAGGTATTCTTGGCGATCCAGCCGAGACCCGCGAGGCGCGCGTAGGCTCGCTCGAGCAGAGGGGCCGTATCGACGCAGATTTTCCAGTCGAAAGAATGGCCCACGTGCTGGCGGAGTTTCTCGGCGAGGCGTTCGAGGCCCGAGCGCAGCACGTCGTGATAATCGTCGCCCCAGGCATACCGCGAAATCCAGGCGAGCTCGTTGCCGTTCAGGCGGGTGGAGTAGGGTTCGGGGCCGTTATACAGCTTGCCCACGCAGATGATGGACTTGGCGGAGGGCAACAGGTTGCGCGGATCATCGCGCACGGCCGCGCGGCGGTCGGTGAGGTAGCCCATTTCGCCCGCATACCCGGCGGCGACCCATCGATGGTAGTAGGCTGCCTCGCCGAGCGGAACGGCGGGAGCCACGCCGGCCAGCTCGAAACCGCATTCGAGAGCAAGTTCACGGAGCATGAAGAAGGGTCCAGGTGCCAGGTGTTAGGTGCTAGCGAACAGCTGTCTACTAGGATGGCACGGCCGTGCGCCTTCGATAGTGCGCTAAATTCTGCGTTGGTCGATGGCGCGGAATTTCGATCGACCGATGTAGCGCAGGGACACGCGCCGTTTGCGGGTACCTGCGGCCTTTCGGGTTGTCACGCCGAAAAACCCGCGGGTTTCCGCGAATAACACGTTGGCCCCGCGCTACAGGAAGTGGGATCGTTCAACCGGAACGATGTCGCCAGTGACAAGACCGCCACCAAAATCAACACATTTTTGGCGCAGTACCGTCTTGTTTGTGTCGCTTGCGATTCGCTTCTAAAATGGAGGTGGCCGTCTAGTTCCGGCCTCATGAACCGGAACGAAAGCGGGAACCTTGACCTGTTGGCGGCCAATTCCATCTCAAGGGATCGCTGCAAGGAGCGATACATTGCCGAAGAGAAATCCTATCGCCATCATAGTAGGCGGTGCAATATTGGCTGCGTGGACTCCATTCTGGACGTTTGTCTCCGGGCTAAGCACGATTGATTTCATGAGGACATCAAGCGGGCGTCCAAGCATAGGCACTTTCTACTTGTCCCCCACCCTCTCCTCGGGTCTGAATGTCGCTGGCTTGGGCGTGATCGTTTATGCCTTTATTTTGCTTTCGCGGCAGGTCTCTCGGGGCAACTCTGCTCGAAGCGAATCAAACTCGCAGAAGCCGGCTGCTGTGCCGCCAGCGGAGGGTCCTCCACCTACTATTCCTATTTCCACGTCCCAAGACTTCGGCGTACAGACTGTGCTGCCAGACGGACGCGCAATCATCAGTTGCAGCCTAGAAGATCTTCAAGCCGCTTTCCATAAAAACACACTAGACCAGTTTAATAGGCTACTCGCTGGTAGGTGGGTAAAGATATCCGGGAAGATCCACGAGAATCATGGCAACGGACAAATCTGGCTATCGAACAATGGCCTGTACTTCGTGTTGCAGTTCGCAAAAGGATGGAATGAGCAATTATCGGTACTAGGACGTGGGGTTGCGGTGACGGTTCGCGGTAAGATCGTCCAGGCTCAGATTAGCGCGATATACCTCGACAACTGTGAATTGTTATGACGTGACTGGCTCAAGTTTGGCCAACAAACGCCCTCAACGCACCTTTAGGACACTACCTGCGCCTTCGGTCCCAAACCAATTCAACGCTACAATAATATCGTGCACCGCTTCGTTGTACCCGCGGCGGTTCTGATGGCCGCGGTGGTTTCGGGTCAAACCGCGTATTTTCCGCTCAAAGACATCCGGCCGGGAATGCACGCCACCGGCAGGACCGTCTTCTCGGGCGCCCGCATCGAGGAATTCCAGGTGGAGATTCTCGGTGTGCTGGAGAACATCGGGCCGAAAGAGTCGTTAATTCTCGCGCGGCTATCCGGCGGTCCGCTGGCGGAAACCGGCGTTTTACAGGGAATGAGCGGAAGCCCGGTTTACCTGGACGGCAAACTGGTAGGCGCGGTGGCCATGGCATTCCCGTTTGCCAAGGAACCAATCGCGGGCATCCGGCCCATCGAAGACATGCTGCGCGTTTCGAGCGCGAGTTCGGAACCCATGCACCAGGCCCGTGCTTCGCTGGACAATGCCGACTTGACCGCGGCGCTGTCAAGGCCCCAAGAGGCGCTGGCCGGCGATATGCGGATGGTGGACATCGCGACGCCGGTCTCCTTTGGGGGGTTTACCAAAGCGGCGATCGAGCACTTCGCCCCGCAGCTCCGCGCACTCGGACTTGAGCCGCGTCAAGGCGTATCCGGCGGGGGACGCGTGGCGGCACGGATGGGAGACCCGGCGGCGCTCGAGCCCGGAGCCATGATCAGCGTGCAGTTGATGACCGGTGACATGAGCATCGGGGCCGATGGCACGGTTACGCACATCGATCACGGGAAGATCTACGCGTTCGGGCACCGGTTTCTGTCGGTAGGACCGACCGAGCTGCCGTTCGCGCGCAGCGAGGTGCTGACGCTGCTGCCGAACCTCTCCAGTTCGTTCAAGATTTCGGCGCCCAAGGAATGGATGGGTACGATTTCCCAGGACCGTAATACGGCCATCGCTGGGGAGATGGGCCGCCGCGCCCGCATGGCGCCGATTTCGATAGCGCTGGCCCACGGCGGGCACAAGATTGAAGGGTACGAGATGCAGATGGTGAACGACCGCTTTCTGGCGCCGTTCCTCATGCAGATCGCGGTGTTCTCCGCCATCGATTCCACGCAACGCACGCTTGGCGCGGCAACGTACAGCGTGCGCGGGCAGATTGAGTTTCAGGGTAACGAGCCTCCGCTCAAGCTGAACAATATGTATGCGGGCGACGCCAACACCGCGCTGCTGGTATCGCTCTCGTCCGCGATTCCCCTGGCCTACGTGTTGCAGAGCGGATTCTCGTCACTCGAAGTGAAGAAGGTCGCGCTCGAAATCGAGTGCTTCGATGAGAAGAAGCAATTGCAGATTGATCAGGTGGTGGCGGCTCCGCATGAAGTGCGGCCGGGCGAGAAGGTGCGGCTAACGACCGTGCTGTTGGGAGACAACGGCGCGGAAGTTACGCGGGCCGTGGAATATCTGGTGCCGGTGGGTGCGCCTCCCGGTCCGCTGTGCTTTACGGTGGCGGACGGCAACGTGACCAACATTGCCGAGTACCGCCAGATCGTTGGCGAGATGCCGCGATCGGCCGAGCGGCTGGTAGCCAACGTCAACAAGCTGCGCGCGAACACCAAGGCTTATGTGCGCGTGTGGCGGCCGGAACCGAATTTCCAGCTCGAGGGCGAGGATTTTCCCAATCCGCCGCCTTCGCTGGCGCTGATCCTGGCGGGCGCGGACACGGCCGCCATACAGGCGCGGAATTCAAAAATCGAGGAATTGGAGATCAGCGCCGGGGATGCGGTCATCTCCGGAGGCAAGACGGTCCAGGTGGAAATAAAAGAATGAGGTTCCTTTTTGCACCGCAGAGGCGCAGAGGCGCGAAGAAAAACAACGCATCGCTGCGTTTTCTGGTGCTGGCTACGATGGCCACAGCCGTCCTTTATGGCTCGAGCACAACCACCTGGGAGATGAATTCATATCAGGATTTCATTCGCGGGCGGTTTCAAGGCATCTCGCTCAGCCGTTACGGAAGGCTGATGCTGGCGCCGAAAATGAACGCGGTGTTTTCTTCCGATCAGCCAGTGATCTGGGCGGTAACGCCGGCGCCGGATGGATCGCTCTATGCCGGCACGGGCCATCGCGGCCGGCTGTTCCGCATCGACCCGGCGGGAAAGAGCACACTGGTGTGGACGGCCGAGCAGCCGGAGATTTTCGCCGTAGCGGTGGATGCGAAAGGTGCGGTGTACGCAGCCACGTCGCCGGACGGCAAGATTTACCGGATCGAAGGCGGGAAGGCCTCGGAGTATTTCGCGCCGCAGTCGAAGTACATCTGGTCTCTTGTAGTGGGCCCTGATGGTGTGTTGTACGCCGGCACCGGAGATCGGGGGAAGATCTTTCGCGTAACCGCGGCAGGCAAGGGCGAAGTGTACTACTCGACCGAGCAGGCCCACGTGATGGGGCTGGCGTTGGATCGAGAGGGAAGAGTGCTGGCGGGGACGGAGCCGAATGGCATTCTCTACCGTATTTCCGCCAAAGACAAAGCCTTCGTTTTATACAATGCCGCACTGCCGGAGATGCGCGCCATTTCCACGACCGCCGATGGATCGGTCTACGCCGTGGCCATGGGTGGGTCGCTGGCCAAACGAACCCAAGGTATTCCGCAAACGGCTCCGGGGAGTGCCAACAGCCCGGTGGTGACCTCTACGGGAACCAGCATTAGTGTCACGGCGGAGAGCGCCCAGGCTGGCCCCGAGATCAAACCGCAACCAGAGCAGGCCAGGCCGCCGGCAGCCGCTCCGCCCGCGGTGACAGCCACCTTCGCGCCTGTGGTCGACGTTATGGGCGTGGAGAAATCCGCGGTGTACAAAATCAATCCCGACAACACCGTCGAAACGCTGTGGAGTTCGAAAGAGGAAAATGTCTACGACCTGCTGCCGTGGAAAGGCCAGCTTCTGTTCGCCACGGACGCGAACGGACGCGTATACCGCCTTTCGGCGGACCGGAAGCTCTCGCTGATCGCACAAACCAATGACGCGGAAGCCACGCGGCTGGTGAGAGCCGGAGACGCCGTATTAACGGCGACCGGAAACATGGGCCGCATCTACAAGCTGGAGGATACCCTGGAATCGTCCGGCGTGTACGAAGCGCCGGTGCACGATGCGGGAGGCGTGGCGCTCTGGGGCCGCATCGCGTGGCAAGTGGACGAGCCCGCCGCGGGCAGCATCTCGTTTCGCACGCGAACCGGAAACTCGCTGCGTCCCGACAAGACCTGGAGCGACTGGTCGGTTCCCTTGACGGATCCTTCGGGAACGAGAATTCCAAACCCCAACGCGCGATATATTCAGTGGAAAGCCGAGTTCACGGGCGCCGATGGGAAGACCCCGGCGGTCAGCAATGTGAGCGTCGCCTACCTTCCGCAGAATACGCCGCCGGTCATCAAGAGCATTACCATCGGCACGCAAATGGCCGCGGTGGTGGGCGCGAAAGCTGCACAGGCGGCGCAGAATTCCGCGTACAGCATCACCGTGACGGATACCGGGGACGCGGCGCCGCCCACGTCCGCGGGCACTCCAACTCAGACAGCTTCCCGCGCCGCATCGCAGCAGATCAACATCAGCTGGCAAGCGGAGGACCCGGATGGCGACCGGCTGGTCTACTCGTTATGGTTCCGCGGTGAAGGCGAGCGGGAATGGAAGCTTCTTCACACCAACATTCATGAGAATGCGTACGCCGTTGATGGCGACGCATTCGCAGACGGCAAGTATTTCTTCCGCATTGTGGCGTCCGACCGTGAAGCCAACCCTCCCGGTCTCGCTCGGGAAGCCGAGCTGGTGAGTTCGCCGGTTCTGATCGATAACACGCCGCCGGTGGTGACGGCGAGAGCGCCGCGCAAGACAGCGAACGGTGTCGAAGTGGAATTCGAAGCCGTGGATGCGACGTCTCCATTGCGGCGGTGTGAGTACTCGGTAGATGCCGGCATCTGGATACCGCTCGAAGCCGCGGACGGTGTGATCGATTCTCCGCGCGAAAAATTCGTTGTACGGCTCGATCAGCTAAGCCCAGGGGAGCACGTCCTGATGCTCCGGGCAGTGGATAGCGCCAACAACGCCGGCTTGGCGAAAGTAGTGCTGCGCTAGGAGCGCCCAGGTTGCCTATGCAGCCGCCCTATGGCCTGGGGACCTCGCCATCGATCAACACCTCGAGATCCCGGACGACGGCCCGCATGGACTCGGCTTGTGCCGACAGTTCCTCACTGGCCGCGGCGCTTTGCTCGCTGTTCGCAGCTACTTGCTGGGTCATCTGTTCCATATCGCTGAGCGTCTTCGATATCTGTTCGATGCCGCGGGCCTGTTCTTGACTGCCGGCCTGGACCTGGTCAACCAGGCTCTTCACCTGCGCGGCGCTACCCGTGATGTTGCTGATCGATTCAACCACGCCGGCCAGTTTATCGCCGCCCTCTTTGGATCGGCTGATCGATTCTTCGATCAGCGCGGCCGTGTCCTTAGCCGCTTGCGAGCTTCGCTGCGCCAGATTGCGGACTTCATCCGCTACCACGGCGAAGCCCATGCCGGCTTCACCTGCGCGCGCCGCCTCTACTGCCGCGTTCAGCGCGAGGATGTTGGTTTGAAAGGCGATTTCGTCAATGACCCGGATGATCTTGGAGATTTTGCCACTGGAGGCATTGATCTCATCCATTGACGTTTTCATTTCCGCGAGCTTCCGATTGGCATCCGCCACCAAGTGCGATGTTTCGGTCATGTGACCGGCAGAGGCCTGGCTGTTTTGCGCGTTGTTCTGGGTCATGGAGCGAATCTCGTTGCTTGACGCAGCGGTCTGTTGGAGAGATGCGGCCTGAGCGGAGGCGCCACGGGCGAGTTCTTGCGCGGCCGATGAGACCTGGCTCGCCGCGCCTGTGACCTGGTGTGATCCTTCCCTGAGTTCTTCCACGATCCTGCGGACCTTCTTAGCAATGGAGCGTGCGAGCATGTAAGTAAAGGCCAGGGACAAGGCACCAGCCAGGCCGGCGATGCCGAAAAATACCAAGGTCAGCGTGTGCAGGTGCAGATCGGCTTCCACATCATCCACATAGAGGCCCGTGCCGACAATCCAGCCCCAAGGCTTGTAAAGCTTTACGTAAGAAATCTTGCCGATGGGAGCAGCAGAGCCAGGTTTGGCCCACAGGTATTCGATCCGGCCCTCGCCTTTTTCCCGGCAGATTCCGGACATGTTCACGAAGATCGGTACGCCGTTGGCATCCTTGAGGCCGGAAAGATCTTTTCCGTCGAGCGCGGGATTGGTCGGGTGCATGATCATTGCAGGTTGCAGATCGTTAATCCAAAAGTAGTTGTCAGCGCCAAACCGCAGGCTTTTGATGACCTGCTTGGCCGCATCTTGCGCCTGCTGCGTAGTGATCGCTCCGGTGTCAGCCTGCTTTCCGTAGTGATTGACCACCGACCAAGCAGTCTGTACTAAGTTCTGGATTTTCTGGTCGTGGATTTCAAAGGCCGATGCGCGGATTCTCGAGTGGAGCCAGATCAGCGCACCTGAAAAGCAAAGTGTAGTGAGAAGGCCAATCGAGGACATTCTCAACGAAAGCGGCGGATGTTTGAGCATAGAGTACCTTCAGCCCGCCTCTGTATGCCTGAACATCCGAAAGGCGGACACAACCGGTTAATCGGTGGTTCGAGGTAAAGTCTTTGCAGTACGCCTCTTTTTTCCCGGCGGGGCGTTGAGAGACCGAATTCGAGAGATTTCGCCAGGTAGCCCGTCGTTCGAGTTCAAGCAGGACGGCGAAAACCTGACCGGCACCTACTCCGGCAAATTTGGGAAAGCGACTCTGTCGGGAACAGTCAAAGGCGACGAGGTCGAGTTCAGCAAAGAAATGAGTGGGCGCTTGAACGCCCGCTCCAAGCTCTGCACTTCGGAAAAGCCGCGGCAGTTAGTCCTTGTGAGGCTGCCCCAAGGGCATGCCAAACTGGAACCAAAGCGAGTTCCCCACCGGCCTGTTTTCCGTCAGGAAGTCTTTCTCCCACTTCAGAATCAAGGCATAGCGGTCGAAGTGGTAGCGGATCTCGGGGCCGAACGCAAAATTGCGCGCCCGGTTTCCGATACTCAGTCCGCCCTGCTGGTCGTCGGTCATCTGCTTGTAGTAATAACCGTTCCCGCCGATCGCCAACCTCTTCGTGACATTCCGCATGCCGTCATACTCGCACAGGAATTCGCTACCGGAACGGTAGTTGGTGGCGCTGTCGTTATAGTTGGTAATGTATTGGATTTTGGAGCTGAGTTCCGTACGGCCGTGATCCGGCATGTACGTGATGGCTCCCGACGGCGCCGTAGCGATGTTGTGCTGTCCAATGTTGACCAGATCGCCCTTACGATACGCGAACCCCGGAGGATAGAGCTCAAAACCGTACCACGCGCTCACAGCACCCTTCCGGTACAAGACCGCCGTTTCCACATCGCCGTTGCCAAACCCCTGCTTATTCATTCCCCCGAATGGCGCATTCAGATGCACATCCAGCCAGGGAAGCGCCCCCGCGCTGACCAGGGTACCGCCCAGCACATGGACACCCCAGTTGTGCACAACTTTGCCCGCTACGGCCCCGACCCGGAGATGAAATCCGGGTACCAGTGCCCGGCCAGTGGGACCGGCCAGTTCGTTCGCATCGAAGAAATCCGTGAACTCGAGCAATAAGGTCCCGCCCGGACCGGGATACTTGCCCGGCATAATGGTCTCCGCGCCTTCCGGGTACACGCTCGCGCCACCTTCTGTCGCAAATGCCACGCCAGTGATGCCCGTTGCCACTACAACACACGCCGCCATTCGTCTCCACGACGCTCGCCTCTTGATTGCTGATTCTCCACCGTTCGATTTAGACATGTAATAGACTCCTGAGGAAATCGCGAAGCCAGTCGAGCCCTTGTGGAGCGCCACCAGCGTTCCCAAACCTTATCGAACGTTTCGGGCGGAATGTTTAGCGTTTTGGGTGACGGCAGTCACCCTTAATGACGGCAGTCACCCTTAATAGGGCTAAATTCTGCGAGGCTCTCCGCCGATACTTCTCGCAGGCGGACATCGCGCTTCGCCCCGGGAGAGATCGACCGATGATGCAGAATACGAGTATCCGTACCAAGTTGTTTGTGTGTTTTGGGTTTGTGGCGATCGCCGCAACGGCATCCGCCGTCTATTGCTTGTCGACCATCCGGCACCTTCGGACGCAGATGCATGAGGAAATCGTGGGGAGCGCGGCACGCTTGGATCAGGCGCGGCAGATCAGCATCGGCATCGCCAACATGCGAAGCGCCATGCGCGGGGTTTCCCTTTTCTCGATGATGCACAATACCGAACCTATGAAAAAGGCCCACACGGTTTTCGATGCGACCGCGGCAGAGATGCGGAAGACCATTCAGCGGATGGAAAGTGGTGCCATAAGTGCGGAAGATCGAACGAGTGTCAACGCGATCCGGTCGTCGTTGGAACAGTGGGTCACAGACTTCCAGGAGTTTGCGGATCTTTCCGCGGCGGGCCATGCGGAGGAAGCCAGTGAGAGCGCTCTGAAGAAGATTACCCCGCTATTGGACGTTCTGCAGAAAGGCACGGCGGACTTCGGCCAGGCCAACAGCTCCCGGCGCGATGCAGCCATCAGCAACGCAGAAGCCGCTATCCAGCGAAACGAGCTGATTACGTATCTGTTCACGGCCCTGGTGCTGCTGGCGGGCGCGGGAGGGTTCTATGTCGTGACCAGCATGGCGAAGACGCTACGAGAGATTTCCGAGTCGGTGGCCGTTGGCGCTCAGCAGGTGTCGCAGGCCGCCGCGCAGGTTTCCACTTCCAGCCAGTCGCTGGCACAGGGCTCGTCGGAAAGTGCCGCATCTCTCGAAGAAACCTCGGCCTCGGTCGAAGAGATCCAATCGATGGCCCGGCGGAACACCGAAAACGCCCAGAATGCCACGGATATTGTGGCGCACTCCGAAGAGAAGTTCCGCGAGACAAACCAAGCGCTGGATGAAATGGTCGTAGCCATGGGTGAGATCACCGGGTCCAGCCAGAAGATCTCCAAAATCATCAAGGTCATTGACGAGATCGCCTTCCAAACCAACATCCTGGCCTTGAACGCAGCGGTGGAAGCGGCCCGTGCCGGTGAAGCCGGAATGGGGTTCGCGGTGGTCGCCGACGAGGTGCGTAACCTGGCGCAGCGCTGCGCCCAAGCTGCTAAGGACACCTCCGGTCTTATTGAGGAGTCCATTGCCAAGTCGGATGGCGGAAAATCCAAGGTGGACCGTGTGGCGGCGGCCCTTCGCGGTGTAACAAAGGAAGCCACGCAGATCAAGACGCTGGTCGACGAAGTCAGTGTGGGCAGCCGCGAGCAGGCTAGTGGGCTCGCTCAAATCAGCAAGGCCGTCATGCAGATGGAGCAATCGGGCCAGAGTATCGCGGCCACTGCGGAGGAGAGCGCTGCCGCAGCCGAAGAGCTGAATGCACAGTCGGCTACCCTCATGGACGTCGGGCAGCAGTTGCGCACCCTGGTGGATGGGGCAGCAACATCCGTCCAATCTGGCAGGCCGGATCGGAAGACGCGGCTAAGTGCCCCTCGTGCGGGGAATCGGCCACCGGCGAGACTGCAGAATGCCGCCCCGGTGCGTCACGCCAAGGCTCCGGTGACGGCCGGTGTGCGACCGGAGAAGAGCGATTTTCCCCTGGAAGGCGACTTCAACGAGTTTTGAGCCGGGGCACTGAAGGACAAGCGACTAAAGTAATTGGCCGCAACCTCCGATTACAGTAACGTCATTTCTGATTTCGTGCTGCGGCCCGCGCAGTACTTTGGGCCGCAGCTTTTTTCCTCCCCCTACCTCTCCCGGACAACTTTCGCCTGAAAACTGCCAACCGGCGGGCGAGCGCCCACGCGCCATGCCACAATTTACGGTAAGGAGGATGACTTTGCGCGGCGAAACGCGTCTAATGGGGGCAGGCCGTGATTCCGATCCTCTCCGGACCTAGAGAACACCACCAGGCCATGACAGGAACCGCAAAAATCAGGACGCTCATCGTGGACGATGAGACGCCGGCGCGGCGAAGGATCCGCCGGTTGCTGGCTGCCGAAAGCGACATGGAGGTTGTTGGCGAATGCGGCGACCCGAGGAAGGCTGTCGAGTTCATTCAACAGCGCAACCCCGACTTGGTTTTCCTCGACGTGCAGATGCCCGGTCTTGATGGGTTTGGCGTGCTGGAATCGCTGCCACCCAAGAATGTGCCCGAGGTCATTTTCGTCACCGCGCTCGATCAGTATGCCTTACGTGCATTCGAGGTCCGCGCGCTCGACTACCTCTTGAAGCCCTTCGACCGCGCGCGCTTCCGGCAGGCGCTCGATCGCGCGCGCACGCAGATTCGCCAGCAGGGAGGGCACACGCTCGATCCCCGCTTGAGCCAACTGCTCGAGACTCTGGGCAGCAAACCGAAGCAAGCGGATCGCGTGATCATCAAGTCCGCCGGCCGCATCGTGCTGTTGCGGACCGATGAGATCGACTGGGTGGAAGCGGCGGACAACTACGTGCGTGTGCACGTAGGCACGGAATCGCATCTGCTGCGGGAAACACTGGGCGCACTCGAATTGCGGCTCAATCCCGCGCAGTTCATGCGCATCCATCGTTCGACGCTGGTCAACATCGATCGCATGAAGGAGCTGCAGCCGTGGTTTCATGGCGACTATATCGTCATCTTGCAAGATGGCAGCCGCCTCAATCTCAGCCGCACCTACCGTGACCGCGTCATCGGACTGCTGGGGGAGATCTTCTAACCTTCGCGTGGCCGGCGTACGAGTTTGCTGCACGGCCGGATTGACACCGGGCTAGAGCCTGGCAACTTCCCACTGGAAGTCATGGAACTCGGCAAGGCGGGCGAAATCAGACCCGTTCAGCGTCACTAGGGTGGCTCTGCCGTCTTTGTCGCCAGGCTTTCTCGGCGTCTCGGCGTTGAAAAGTAGTTCTTCCGTCCAGCGTCACTCCAGCCGCACTAATTGCTTTCCCGTGTTTTCGCCGCGCAGCATGCCTATAAACGCTCGTGGAGTGTTTTCAATGCCGTCGACGAATTGCTCATGGTGCTTCAGCTTCCCCGCATTGAGCCACATGGCTAACTGCCGGAGTCCTTCCGCGTAACGGTGCGCGAAGTCAAAGACGAGGAACCCTTCCGCGCGCGCCCGCTTCACGATGAGGTGCCACAAAAGGCGCGGGCCAATCTCCGGTTTCTCCGCGTTATACTGCGCGATCTGCCCACACACCACCACGCGAGCGCCCCTGTTGAGCGTTGAGAACACGGCGTCGGTGATCGTGCCGCCTACGTTGTCGAAATAGATGTCCACTCCGTCGGGGCAAAGCTCGTTGATCTTTGCGCTGTAGCCGGAAGTGGTCTTGTAGTTAAACGCCGCATCGAAGCCGAGCTCGCCCGCCAGCCATGCCACCTTGGCGTCGCTGCCGGCGATTCCGATCACGCGGCAGCCGCTGATCTTGGCGATTTGTCCCACCAGCGAGCCCACCGCGCCCGCGGCTCCCGAAACCACCACCGTCTCACCCGAGCGCGGTTTGCCGATTTCGAGAAAACCGAAATAAGCCGTCAGCCCCGGCATGCCGAGCACGCTGAGTGCCGTGGAAACGGGCGCCAGTAAGGGGTCGAGTTTGCGGACGCCCTCGCCGTCGGAAATCGCGAATTGCTGCCAGCCGAAAAATCCCTCCACGACGTCGCCGACCTGGAATCGCACATTCTTCGAGGCACTCACTTCACCCACCGCGCCCGCGCCCATCACCTCGCCGATCTGCACCGGCGGAGAATACGACTTCGCGTCGTTCATTCGGCCGCGCATATACGGATCCACGGAAATGTAGAGCATGCGCACCAGAATCTGGCCGGGCTCGGGTTCGGGAACGGGCGACTCGATCAGCTTGAAGTCCGACTCCTTCGGCATCCCCTTGGGCCGGGCGGCGAGCGTGATCTGCTTATTTGCTTGCGGCATACTTTCTCAACTCCAGCTTGGCCACATCGGCGCGATGCACTTCATCCGGGCCGTCGGCAAGGCGTAGCGTGCGGCTGTTGGCCCAGGCAGAGGCCAGGAAGAAATCCTCCGTCACGCCGGCCCCGCCGTGCGCCTGAATGGCGCGGTCCAGCACCCGCAGCGCCATGTTGGGTGCGATTACTTTGATCATGGCGATTTCCGCCCGCGCGGCTTTGTTGCCCACGGTGTCCATCATCCATGCGGCCTTTAAGGTGAGCAGGCGCGCCTGTTCGATTTCCATGCGCGAATCGGCGATATCGGCGCGGATCGTGCCCTGCTCGGAGATCTTGCGGCCGAAGGCGACCCGCGACTCCACACGCTTGCACATCGCTTCGAGCGCGCGTTCGGCTACACCGATCAGCCGCATGCAGTGATGAATGCGGCCCGGCCCGAGACGGCCTTGCGCAATTTCGAATCCGCGGCCTTCGCCCAGCAGAATATTGGACGCCGGCACGCGCACATTCTCGAATGTGAGTTCGCCGTGGCCGTGTGGCGCGCCATCGTAGCCGAAAACCGGGAGCATGCGCTTAATTGTGATGCCAGGGGTTTCGAGCGGCACGAGGATCATGGACTGTTGCTGGTGGCGCGCGGCCGTGGGGTCGGTCTTGCCCATGAAGATGGCGATCTTGCAGCGCGGGTCGCCCGCGCCCGATGACCACCACTTGCGCCCGTTAATCACATACTCGTCACCCTGGCGCACGATGCTCGCCTGGATATTGGTGGCGTCGGAAGAGGCGACGTCGGGCTCGGTCATGCAGAAACACGAGCGGATTTCACCGGCGAGCAGCGGCTTCAGCCAGCGCTCTTTCTGCGCCGGAGTACCGTAGCGGGCCAGCACCTCCATGTTGCCGGTGTCGGGCGCGGAGCAGTTGAATACCTCGGGTGCCATGGCTGAGCGGCCCATGATCTCGCACAAAGGCGCGTATTCGAAGTTGCTCAACCCGGCGCCGTGCTCCTTGTCCGGCATGAACAGGTTCCAGAGCCCGGCGGCGCGAGCCTTTGGCTTCAGCTCTTCGACGATGGGGACGGGCTTCCAGCGATTTCCCTCGGCGATCTGGCCGGCGTGGAGCGCTTCGTTTGGATAGATGTGCTGATCCATGAACGCGCGCAGGCGCGCTTCGAGCTCGCGGACTCGGTCGGAAAACTGAAACAGCATAATGGCGCTCGCTATTGGATCGTGCTCTGGCCTTCCACGGCCAGATCGTCCGGGATCACGTTGCGATTGATGTGGCGGTCCAGATCGATGACGTATGTTTCCTTCGCTTCGATCAACACCGGCGAATGCGTAGCCGCGATGATGCGGAAGTTTTTCCGGTCTACCAGCTCCATCAGCATTTTCAAAACGCGCCGCTGGTTGGAAACCGAGAGCGCCATTTCCGGTTCGTCGAGCAGCAGCGTGGTTCCGTCGGGAAAGCCCGGAAACGTCTGACTGAACATGGACAGCATCACCTGGCCGTGGCTGGCCATCTGGATGAACTCTTTCATCGCCGGATCCTCGAACAGCTCGGGATGCGCCCGCGGGTTGTGCTGCTCGGCATCAAACAGCATGAGCTTGCCTGGATTGCTTTTGCCGCCGTCCAGCTTGTAGATGTAGCTGTCCTTCTTTTCGCCGCGCAGCGCGTAGTAGATGGCATGGAGCAGCGTAGACTTTCCGCAGCCGTTTTCGCCCGTGAGCAGGACCAGCGGATGTGACAGATCCACGATCATGGGCATGTGAAAGTTCAGGTTGGCGAAGACCGGATGGGCCAGGATTTTGAGGTACATAGGACTAATCAGCATAGCTCAGGCTTCAGTCGTCCGCTGCTTCAACCGCGCGCGCATCACCTTCTTGTCAAACTTGCCAACGCTGGTTTTTGGAATGGCGTCGACAAACAGCACGTCATCCGGAAGCCACCACTTGGCGAATCGCGGCGCAAGATGCGCCAGAATTTCGTCTTTGGTAACGCGATCGAGAAATTGCGGCTTGGGAACGACCAAGGCCATCGGCCGCTCCTGCCACTGAGGATGCTCCACGGCGACCACCGCCGCCTCCAGAACTTTCGGATGCCCCATGATGGCGTTCTCCAGATCGACGCTCGAGATCCACTCGCCGCCGCTCTTGATCACGTCCTTGGCCCGGTCAACCAACTGCACGTAACCCTCGGCATCGATGGTGGCCACGTCGCCCGTGCGGAACCAGCCGTCCATGAAAGCCGAAGCGGAGCGTGTGTCGTTGTAGTAACCGCTGGTCACCCAGGGGCCGCGCACCTGCACCTCACCTATCGTGGCGCCATCGCTGGGGACCACTCGGCCCTCGGCATCCACAACGCGGAGATCCACACCCACCACCGGTAGCCCCTGTTTCGCGCGCGTGGCGAAGCATTCGTCTTTCGGGCGTTCCGCAAGATGGCGTTTGAGCGTGCTGACGGTGCCCAACGGGGCCGTTTCGGTCATCCCCCAAAGCTGCCGCAATTCGATGCTGTGCGTTCTCTCGTACGTCTCGATCAGTGTTCGCGGTACGGCCGACCCGGCGCCCGCGGCGAGCCGCATGCTTGATACGTCGAACTTCTCCTGCTGGAGCACGGCATCGAGCCCGATCCAGATGGTGGGCACGCCCCCGGCAAACGTGACGCGCTCGTCCTGAATCAATTGCGCCAGGTCGCGTGACTGCGGATGCTCGCCGGGAAGCACAATCTTCGCACCCACCATAACGGCTGCAAATGGCGTTCCCCAGCCGTTGGCATGAAACATCGGTACGATTTGGAGCAAAACGTCGCGCTCGCTCAGGGCAAACGTATCTGCCATAGTGAACGCCACGCTATGCAAGAACAAAGCTCGGTGGCTATAGACCACACCCTTGGGATTCCCCGTGGTGCCCGACGTGTAACACATGCCGGCCGCGCAGTTTTCGTCCAGGCGGGGCCAGGCGTACGGCTCAACCGGAGCGCCTGCCAGCAGCGATTCATACTCATCCGAAGTGCCGCCGATGACCACCACCCGCTCGACGCATGAGACGCGGTCATGTATCTGATCGAGCAACGGGACGAGCGACTGGTCCACGAAGATGACGCGATCCTCGGCGTGGTTGATGATGTAAGCGAGGTCGTCGCAGGACAGCCGCATGTTTAGCGTATGAATCACGGCGCCGTAGCAGGTGATGCCGAAGTAAAGCTCCAGATGCTGATAGGTATTCCAGCAAAGCGTGCCGACGCGATCACCCGGCTGCACACCGAGCTGTTGGAGCACGTGCGCCAACCGATGCGTTCGCGCGTAGTAATCACGATACCGGTAGCGGTGCGCGCCATCAGCCGTACGGGTCACAATCTCTTGGTTCGGAAAGAGTCGGCCCGCTCGCTCCAGAAAGTGCAGCAGGGTCAGTGGGTAGTCCATCATCAGCCCATTCACGACTCACCTCCGCGCGCGGAGATAGAGAACCTTCGCGCCACTCCATGTTATAAGCGAATTATGACGCGTGTGATGGCCGCTTTCGTCGCGGCGGCCGCGCTGGCCCTGGGAGCGGTGGACGATCCGCTCAAAACGCTCCGTCCGGAACACCCGCGTCTCATCCTTCTCGATAGTGAACTCGACCACCTGCGTCTGGTCATGCAGCAGAATCCACTGGCGCGAAAGATCCACGCCGATCTGGTTAAAGAAGCAGAAAGGCTCGTTACCACGCCGCCGGTGGAGTACAAACTCGTGGGCCCGCGCTTGCTGGCGCAGAGCCGCGCTTGCCTGGATCGCGTGTACACATTAGCGTTGCTGTACCGTCTCGATGGCCGGAAGCCCTTTCTGGATCGCGCGGTCCAGGAACTGCGCGCGGCGGCCGATTTCAAAGACTGGAATCCGTCCTATTTTCTGGATACCGCCGAAATGACCCACGCATTTGCGATTGGGTACGATTGGCTCTATCCCGCACTGAGCTCCGAACAACGCGCCTGGATACGAGCGGCGATCGTGGAGAAAGGGCTGACTCCCGCGCTCGCTGCATATCAGAGCCAGGCAACCTGGGTCACCGCCCGCAATAACTGGAACGAAGTCTGCAATGGTGGAATCGCCATTGGCGCACTCGCTGTGGCTGAAGACGAGCCCGACAAAAGCCGCCCGCTGTTGCAGGACGCGCTCGACTCCCTTCCGCACTCGCTTGCTGCCTACGCGCCGGACGGGGGTTGGGCGGAGGGCTCGGGTTACTGGCACTACGGCACGAGTTACGCCGTGGCTCAACTTGCCGCGCTCGACTCGGCGCTGGGCACGGATTTCGGATTGTCCACCGCCCGGGGTTTCGATCGCACAGGCCATTTCAGAATCTACTTCAGCGGCCCGTCGGGAAAATCGTTCAACTATGCCGATGCTCACGATCATACGGAGCCTGCTCCCGAGATGTTTTGGCTGGCTCGCCGTTTTGGCGAGCCGGTGTACGCGTGGCACGAGCAGCATCTGCTTCAAGCGGGGCCGCCGCCGGAGGCGCTGGACCTGGTATGGTTCCAACCGGAGGCGCACAGCCCGAAACAGGAAAACTGGCCGCTCAACGCGATCTTTCACGACGTGCAAGTGGCGTTTCTGCGCAGCGCATGGGACGATCCCAACGCGCTCTTCGTCGGGGTGAAGGGTGGGGACAACAAAGCGCATCACGGGCATCTGGACTTAGGCGAATTCGTACTCGATGGCGGCGGCGTGCGCTGGGCGCTTGACCTGGGCCCGGATGATTACAATTTCGCGAGTTCCTTCGGGCGGCAACGCTGGGCCTCTTACCGGATGCTGACGGAATCTCACAACACCGTCATGATTGATGACGAGAGCCAGGATCCGCACGCGGAAGCTGCCCTGGGAGCGCACTTTTTTTCGCCCGATTTCTCCTGGGTGGAACTGGATCTCAGCCATGCGTATCATCGGCTGAAAGCCTACAAGCGCCGGATTGGGATCGCGCAAGGGCAGCAGGTGTTTGTGCAGGACCTGCTGGAGAGCGACCATCCCGTGGAAGCCCTCTGGGGCATGCTGACCGATGCCGAGGTTGCATTGAGCGGCCAGACCGCCGAGCTGCAAAAGAGCGGATGGACGCTGTCCGCCGAGATTCTGTCGCCGCGGCACGCGGTGTTCGACCTGTCGCCGGCATTGGCGCCCGCAGCTCAGCCGCAGAATCCGGTAGTCAAGAAATTGGTTGTGCGCTTGGGCGAGAAAGTGACGGAGATGGACCTGAAAGTGACACTCACGCTGCATCGAAGCGGGCAGCCGAAGCCAAAGATCGCACCTAAGTTCGGATCGTGATGCGCACTTAGCGCGATTGCGGTGAAGGTGTAGCGCGAGCCGAGAGCGTTTTCAGCTCGCCTTGAATCACGCTCTCTAAAGCGGCAACCTCCGCCGGTCCGTTGTAGTGCTTGCCGTTGACGAACAGTGTAGGCGTACCCAGTACGCCGGCCTGCTCGCCCTGATCGAGTTCCTTCGCTACGACGGGCTTGTACTTCGCCGATTTCAAGTCCGCATTGAACCGGACCATATCCAGCCCCAGTTCTTGCGCCCACTCCGTGATTTTCTCCGGCGAGAGCGAGCGGAAGTTCGCGTACAACTTATCGTGCATGGGCCAGAATTTCCCTTGCGCATGAGCCGCGAGCGCCGCCTCCGCCGCAAACTCGGCCTGGGAATGGATGTCGAGTGGAAACTGCTTGAACACCAGACGGACATCATCCGGATGCTTAGCCAGGAGGTTGTTCAGGTTGACGACCGCAACAGCGCAATAGGGACACTGAAAGTCCGAAAACTCGACGACCGTGATCTTGGCGTTGGCCGGTCCTCTAACAGGGTCGCCGTTGATGGGAATGGAGACGGCCTCATCTAAAACAGGGGGAGCCTCGTTCATCCGGCGCTTCAACTCCGCGCGAATGACATCGGGAGATTTGCCTTCTTGCAGCTCGCGAGCGACCATCGTTGCCAGGCTCCGGCTGCGGCCGCACTTGGGGTCCTTCATGCGGCATTCCGCGATCTTGAAAGTACAACCGCAGTTGCAGCCCTCACCCCGCAGCAGCGTGAGCAGAACGTGCTTCTGTTGCGCGGAAAGACCGCTTTGATCCAAGCCGGCGAATTCCGTGGCGCTCTGCCACTGGTCAGGAGCCTGGGCGAGAGATGCCGCCAGGCACAAAGCTCCGGCCGCCAGAATTCGAGTCACTAGCTTGGTTGAATGGGCCACCACTTACTAGTTTAGTCGAAGCTCTTGCGAAATGCCGAAGTTTGACAGCGTCCGGCGCAGGCCGCTATTCTCGTCCAGTGAATCTTCGGGTTGCCTTCCTCGTCGCCTGCGGCGCTGCTTACGCTCAGACAACGGATAACCCACTGGCCCACGAACCTCAGGTTGTGACGGCAGGCTACTCTGTGTTCCGGATCTATTGCTCGCCGTGTCATGGCATTCACGCGCAGGGTGGGCGTGGGCCGGATTTGACGCGTGGCATCTACCATTCGGGTGAGAAGGATTCCGATTTGTTCCGCACCATATCCGACGGCCTTTCCGCAACGGAGATGGTGGGGTTTGGTTTGGACATGTCGGACACTGACATTTGGCGCATTGTCGCCTACATCCGCTCCGTCGCGAATCACGAAGCGCCCGCTGTTCCGGGGAATCGTGCCGATGGTGAGAAGCTCTTTCGGGCGAATGGTGGCTGCGGCGCTTGTCACGTGGTGCGAGGCCGCGGCGGAAGGATGGGGCCGGAGCTGACGCGGATCGGACGGCAGCGCAGCCTGGAGTATCTGCGTGACGCCGTGCTCGATCCCAACAAGGAGATTCTGCCCGGGTGGACAGCCATCACCGTGACCAGGCTCGACGGCACGAAGCTGACTGGCGTCGAGCGCGGGTTGGACAATTTCTCCGTTCAGTTTATGGACATGGAAGGCAACTACTACTCGTTCTTTCGAGCCGATGTGGCTTCCATCAAGCGCGAGGATCGGTCACTCATGCCGGCGGATTACGGCCAGCGTCTGAAGGCCGCCGAGATCGATGATCTCGTCGCATATCTGGTTAGCCTGCGCGGTACGGAGACATTGCATTGAGAATCGCAGTCGCGTTCTTCCTTGCTCTCGCGGGGTTCGCCGCCACGACCGTGACCGAGCAGCAACTGCGCGACGCGCAAACTGATCCCGCCACGTGGCTGACCTACGGCAAGAATTACGCGGGCTGGCGATATAGCGAACTGGGCGAGATCAACACCTCAAACGTTTCACGCCTCGCACCGCGCTGGATTTATCAGACGGGGCAAAGCGGCTCGCATGAAACCACGCCCCTGGTTTTTGGCGGCATGATGTTGGTCACCGGGCCGTCGAACCACGCCGATGCCCTCGACCTGCTGACCGGGAAACAAATCTGGCACTATCACAAAGCTCCGCCAAGCGGCTTGGGCCTGTGCTGCGGAGAGCCGAACCGTGGCTTCGCCGCGCTGGGTGAGAAGCTTTTCAAAGTGAACATCGAAGCCACTCTGGTAGCGCTCGACGCGCGTTCGGGATCAGTGCTCTGGGAGAAGCCGATCGACGATTACAAGAAGGGATTCACCGCGACCGGGGCGCCGATCATCGTCAAGAACAGAGTCGTCGTGGGGATGGCCGGCGCCGAGTTCGGCACGCGCGGCTTCATCGACGCCTATGACGCCTCGACTGGCGAGCGGGCGTGGCGGTTCTACACCGTCGCCGCAAAAGGCGAACCTGGCGGCGACACGTGGGATGGCGATTCCTGGCAGCGCGGTGGTGGTTCCACCTGGATCACCGGAACGTACGATCCCGAGCTGAACCTCATCTACTGGGGCACAGGCAATCCCGGACCGGGCATGGATGGCAGTGTGCGCGGCGGAGACAATCTCTACACGTGCAGCCTGGTCGCGATCGACGCCGATACGGGAAAGCTGAAGTGGTATTTCCAGTTCACTCCCCACGACACACACGATTGGGACGCGGTGGCCGATCCGGTCCTGCTCGACATGACAGTGAAAGGCGAGAAAGTGAAGGCAGTGGTGCAGGCGGATCGCAACGGTTACTTCTATGCGCTCAATCGCACCAATGGAAAGTTGCTCGCCGCCGCGCCATACACGAAGATCACATGGTCCACCGGGATCGACGCGAAGGGCCGGCCGCAGCTTGTGCCTGGAATGGACCCGAGCGAAGAGGGAACCAAGGTGTGCCCGAGTCTGGGCGGCGGGCACAACTGGTCGGCGACGGCGTACAGTCCACAGACGAAGCTCTACTATTTCGGCTCGACCGACCGCTGCCACCTCTTTTACCTCCACAAGCAGGAATACCGAACCGGGCAGTGGTATCAGGCCAGCACCGAGGCCGAGATTCCGAATGAGCCTGGCGCGGGCGCAGTGGTGGCGGTTGATCCCGCGACGGGCGAGACGCGCTGGCGATTCGAAATGGTCTCCCCAACATCTGCGGGCATGCTGGCCACCGCCGGCGGCTTGGTATTCACCGGTGATGGCCACGGTTACGTTGTCGCGCTGGATGCGCGCACGGGCAAACCGCTGTGGCATTTTCAGACCGGAGGCAACATCATCGCGCCACCCATTACGTATTCGTTGAACGGGAAACAGCAGATTGCGATTGCTGCTGGAACGTCTATCATCACCTTCGCGCTGGTGAACTGAAGTGGACGAACTGCTCGGCTGGCGTAAAGAGTTTCCCACGCTCGAAACCACCGTCCACATGATCAGCCACTCACTGGGTGCGATGCCGCGCGGCGCGTGCGAGCGCATGAAGGAGTATGCGGAGACGTGGGCGACGCGTGGAATTCGCGCTTGGGAAGAAGGCTGGTGGGAGATGCCGGTTGCGGTCGGCGATCTGATTGGCCGCATTATCGGCGCGGGACCGGGTGAAGTGGTGATACAGCAGAACGTCTCGACCTGCGTGGCCACCGTTCTTTCGTGCTTCGACTGGTCCGCAGCAAGGAACAAGATCGTCTCGGAAGCTTTGAACTTTCCCTCGAACCTGTACCAGTGCCATGCTCTCGTGAAGCTGGGTGCGCGGGTTGCGATCGTCGAGTCGGCGGATGGCATCGGTGTGCCTCTCGATCGCATGCTGGCGGCGATCGACGAACAGACGCTGCTGGTTTTCGTTTCGCACGTGCTGTTTCGCAGCTCGTTCATTCAGGATCTCGCGGCTATAACGCGGCGCGCGCATGAGATGGGCGCAATGGTGCTGGCGGACATCTACCAGTCGGCTGGAACAGTTCCGCTGGACGTGCGCGCACTCGCCGTCGATTTCGCAACCGGCGGCTCCGTCAAATGGCTATGCGGCGGTCCCGGCGCGGGTTACCTCTACGTGCGCCGCGATCTTTGGGAAAAGCTGGAGCCGCGCTTTACAGGCTGGATGGCGCACCAGCGGCCCTTCGCCTTCGAAACCGGCGAGATCGACTACGCCGGCGACGCTTTCCGATTTCTCAACGGCACTCCGGCGATTCCCGCGATGTACGCCGCCCGTTCGGGGTACGAGATCATCGGCGAAATCGGCGTGGAGAAAATCCGCGCAAAGTCCATTCGCCAGACCACGCGGCTGATCGAGCTGGCCGAAGCAGCCGGCTTCCGCGTCAACTCGCCTAAGAGCGCGGCCGAGCGCGGCGGGACGGCAGTGATCGATGTTCCCGATGGCGCCGCGGTGACGAAAGAGTTACTGCGACGCAATTTCCTAGTGGATTTCCGGCCGGGCGCGGGGATTCGCGTTGCGCCCCATTTCTACTCGACGGATGAGGAATTGGAAATGACCATTCGCGAGATACAGGCGATCGTCCGGACCTAAACCACGGCCGGTATACCGAGGCTCTTGGTCTTGATCGGCGACATTGCTGCCTCCGGGCAATAGCGAGCGATGATCTCCTGCGCCATTTCCGCGCGCCGCACGCGCTCGCGCGACAATGCGATCACCGTGTTCTCCAGGTGGGTGCCGCTCGGATAGACATCCGGTGCGTTGCGCAGCCCGAACTTGAGATAAATCGGTGAAGCCACGCGGATCAGGTCGGGAATCTCGTAATAGCGCACGAAGCCGCCGATATTGTCCGGCGCTTCCACGTAGAAATCGATCGGCGCGTCGATGGCGGTGCGGATGGCGGCGATCTGGGGAATGGTCAGGTCGGAGGGGATGTTGATGGTATTTGCGCCCAGCAGCTCCAGAATGCGCGCTGACGCGGGATTGGCCGGCGCCATCATGACCGAAGTCTTGATGACGAGATCGATGGGAAGGTCGCCGGTGGCGCGCATGTTGCCGATGATTTGCAGGATGCCGATGTCGGAGACGAGCACGCTGCGCAGGCCCAGGCGCACGGCGCGTTTCACATCTTCCATGGCAAAAACGAGCTGATCTGCGCCGCGCAACGAGAGTCCCAACGATTTGCCTGCGGCGGAGAAAACCTGTGCTCCCACATCAAAAGTAGCCCGCGGCCCGATGAACAGGTTGACTTCGATGCCCGCCCGGCGGCCGATTTCGAGCATCTCCGAGATTTCGGCGTCGGTCATGAGCATGATGCCGCTACCCTGGCTCACGCGGTGCACCGGCACACGGCGCTTTTCAGCTTCATTCAACACGGCGGCCAGCACGCGCGGCCCTTCGGTGGAGGGAATCTCGATGCGATACTGGCCGCCATCGGGGAACCGCTTGATCGAGCTGGGACATTCGACCAGGTCGCGGCCCGGCAAGCCGCGGTGTTCCAAAAACGCGCGCGAGTTTTTCATGCGTCGGTTCCTTCCTGCAATTGAAAGCCGCACTCGGCGATGGGTGCGTGCAACACCTCGGACTGGCGGCCGTGGAGTGCGAACACCTGCCGCACCAGATCGCAGACCTGCTGATAGCCGCGCTCATAGAAGATCAGGATCGATGGGCCGGCGCCGCTCAACGCGCAGCCCAATAGGCCAGGCGCACGCAGCTTCAGAATTTCCTCGAGGCCGGGCACGAGCGGCGCTCGATACGGTTGATGGAACTTGTCTTCGAGGGCGGCGGGAAAAGCGCTAGCCGTTCCCGTGGCCAGCGCCGCAATCAGCAGCGCTGCCCGCTGCACGTTGAAGATGGCTTCGGCGCGGGGATAACAATCGGGCAGCACGGCGCGCGCGTGCGAGGTCGGCAGCATAAAATCGGGGACCACGACACCGACACCGAACTGATTGGGCATGTTCAACCGCACGGCGCGGGCCACACCTCCGGAATCAATGGCGCTAGCGACGATGGAACCCAATACGCAAGCAGCGACATTATCCGGGTGACCTTCCAGTCGCGCGGCTTCATCCAAAATGCGCAACGGCTTCCAGCGGAGATCCAAGAGTTTGTCGGCGATGACGACGCCCGCTGTTAATGCAGCCGCGCTCGAACCCAGCCCCTTGCCAATCGGGATGTCGTTGATGATGCGCAGCTCGATGGGCGGCATGGTCATGTGGACGTCCCGCGCTACGGCCAGAGCCGTTTGCCAGATCAGGTTGTCCTCACCAGTGGAGATCGTCCCGGCGTCGCGGCCCTCCACTTGGATAGATAGTGTGGCGCTCGGGCGAAAGCGGCACTCGAGGTATACGCCGAGCGCCAGTCCAAGCGCATCGAAGCCAGGCCCGAGGTTGGCGCTGGAGGCCGGCACTCGGAGCGAAGTCCAGGGCATAAGGGGCCATTATAGCGGGTGAAACGGGATGGACCGCTTGAGCATAGGGACCGGGAGTTGGCCGAGCGTGAAAACGGGATGGCGGCCATCATGGGAGGGCCGGTGAGGGCAATTCGGGTACAGGCAACGAAATTCCGAATCGGAGCAGGCGGCTGTTTCCGTGATTGTGAACGTCGGAATTTCGAAGCCAGTCCCCGAATAGCGGCGGGTTCGGGAGCAGGGTTGGGCGTCCGGTTTTGGGAATGGGTTTGATTTGCGAAATCACTTTCTGGTGGCGGTGGGTCTTGCGGGAGGGGAAGGTCCGGAGGGGGTAACGCGGTGCGGAGGCGGTGGAGTTCATGCAGGGCGCGGTAGAATGCGCGCTCGATGCGGGTTTCGTAGCGCGAGAGAGTCTCGATGGCGCGGGAACCGGAAGTGTCATAGGCGAAGGCGCGCGAGGAAGGATCGAGGGCGGGCGCGTTCTCGTCGCGAGGCAGTTGCGAGATACGGACATTGAACAGACCGGTTTCGAGGGCGCGCATGCGACGCAGGCGCCAGGCGGCCATGGCCATTTGTTCGACGAGCAGGGTTTCGGTGGGTCCGGCGGCCTGGTGTTCGGCGAGAAAGGCGTCGAGCAGTTCCTGGAACTCGTCCGGATTTTCGTTGGGGAGAACGGCGGTTTGAGCGGAGAGTCCGTGGCGAAGCGCGTTGAGGCCGACGGTGGCGCGTCCTTCGGGAGTGCGCGGGCCGGTCGAGAACTGGGCGTTGCGACGATTGGCGTCGATTTGGCGTTGGGAGAGCATAAGGTTGACTGTTGCGGCAGAAGCCGCGTCTAGGATAGTGCGGGGGATTGCGGTGACAGGCGGTGGGAGCGCGGATTTGGTTGACGAGGCTGGGGAAAGAGGCGGAGGGGGGAAGTGAACGGGTGTCGGGAAGTCGGACGTCATGCGGCCAAAGTGCCGGTCGTATGCTATTTGCGAACCTAAACCGGTCGACTTCCCGGGGGAGTAATTAAAACGCCGAATACGAGTTTGAGAATTCGGCAGCAGTACCGTGGAAGGCACTGCTGCCGATGACTGTGTGCGGGGCTGGAGGAAGGTGCTCTACGCTAGACCAGTTTCTTTCGAAGCTTCCAACTAATCAGACAAATTGCGCCACCCAGAAGAAGAATGCTGGACGGTTCGGGCACGGTCGGCGGAGGACCAACTGTCTGTGCAAAGTTAAACGACATACCTTCTATCACTGGAGGATCGCCACCTGGGGCACCGGTGAGGGAAACCGTACCCATCTGTACGCCACTCATGCTCCACTCCGTGATCGACCCGTTGAAGATGTTCGACGTCCAGAAGTTGGAACCGTCCCAAGCCACACCCGTGCTAGCACTGGACGTGCTGGTGAACAAATCGGCTGTTACCAGAGTGCCGTTGGTGTCGTACACGTCGTAGGCGTTGGGCCCACCAAAGCCTCCATCGAATCGATTCGAAAGGAGGTAGCCGACACCGCCCTGCTTGAAAAATGTCAGGCCGTCGCAGTTGCCAGCGCAATTCGCAAGGGTTATGGTCTTGAGCAGAGTTCCGCCGGGCGAGTACTCATAGGCTTTGTTCGTCCCGCTGTAATCCCCGATCCAAAAATTCGTCCCGTCATAAGTCATGGACGAGAGGCCAGACGCTCCAGCAACATTGAAAGCAACTCCTAACTGCGTTTGCGTGGTGAGGTCATACTTGTATATGTTTCCGTCGCTCGCATCGGAGTAATACAGGATGTTGTTCACATCAATCACTCCACGCCCGTTGAAACCTTGGAGGTTGGTGAAGGTGTTCGTAATCGCACCAGTGGTCGCGTTGATCTGGTAGATATACGGGGCTCCACCAGTCGCGTTGTCCGCGTAAAGAGTTGTCACAGGGCTTGCAAAACTCGACACTCCCAGTGGCGCCATCACACAGCAGAGTACAAGCAGTTTCTTCATGTTTGGAAGCTCCCTTAGCCCATTCCAGGCTTCGAAGTTGTCAAAAGAACTCGTGCGGTAGCGAGCGTCGCTCTCAGCGCGATCCCGTTACAGTCGTTCCTTCGTGCACTAAACGGGCCCCTATTAGCACGTTTTGGACCAAACAGGGGCGAAGCGCTAAGTAATACATGTTACATGGAGAATTCATTTCTCTGCTTCCTTCGGCAGTGGTTGAGGTTTCCGAATTCTGGTTAACAATCCAAAAAATTTCGAACGCACAAGCGCCGCACCACCAGCCGGGCAACAGAAGATCTTCCCTGGTCTTCGGCAGCCGGATGGGCCGCTAGACGGTGCCGGATGTCGAACCTCAGCCGGTGGGCGAGCGAATATGGGGTAATAGCCGAACACGATTCTGATCCGCGATAATGGTCCGGGGGGATGTGACATGAAGGGATTTCTGACGGCAGGTGTCATCATGGCGGCGTTGGCGTTGGGCGCGGCGGCGCAGGATCGGGACTGGTATCACGATCGGGAGGAGCGGTTCCGCGGGGAGGAGTGGCGGCACCATCTCTTCATGCACGTGAGGACCGATCTGGAGCACGTTTGGAGCGGGCGGGCGAGCGACAAAGAACGCAGGCGTCTGGCGAAAACGGAGCAAGAGCTCACGAAAATGCAGGAGGACCTAGAGCATGGCCGGTTTGATAACGGCATCCTGAACGATGTGATCGATTCCATTCGGAAGTCATCGAACGACGTACGTCTACCGGAACGCGATCGCGCAGTGTTGGCCGATGATCTGGTGCGACTCAAGGATTACCAGGACCATCACGATCACTGGCGATAGGCGGATATCTGAGGACGCGACCGGCGATTTTGGAACGACGAGGGCGAGGCGTGCCTCGCCCCTACGGCGGGAGCTTGAGCGCTACCGAATACCGCTCCCTGTGGTCGCGGCTCAGCAAAGCAAGGGGAGCGGTTGCTTGCTGCTAACGAACCCATCACCTCATTTACAATCACTCCCATGCGTGCGCCACCGAAGGAATTGATCCGGTTCCTCAAACGCTTCGATCCTGCGATCCGCGAGTTGGCACTGGATGCGCGCGAGTTGGTGCTGAGCGTTCTGGAGCCGTCGAATGAAAGCGTCCTGGACGTCTACGCGCTCGTGATGAACTACGGATTCTCCGAGCGGATGAAGGATCAAGCCGTGTACGTCGGTGTGTACACGAAGCACATCAATCTTGGATTCCATTGGGGCGCGCGGATGGACGATCCGGAAGGCGTGCTCGAAGGCAGCGGCAAACAGATGCGGCACATCCAGATCAAGTCGCGGGCGGATCTGGGGACGCCGGTCGTTCGCGATTACCTGCGGCGGGCGGCTCCCGAGGGTGCGGTGCGATCCAAGACAGTCAAGACAAAGATTTATCCAAGCAGGCGGACTCCGGCGGCGTGCCGGAGTAAGGGTGCTACGCGATGACGCCGGCTTCTTCGATGATGAGCTCGCCTTTCGTCGCGTCGAGCTGGGCCATTAGGCCGAGGGGCAGCGTGAGCTGATCATCCGTGTGGCCGATCGTGAGGCCCGAGAGTACGGGAATGCGAAGGCGGCCCAGGATTTCATCCACCACTTCGCCGACCGAAAGCGTCGATTCGTAAGACGGGTGAAACTCGCGCGGACGGCAGTCCTGGCATTCGCCGAAGATCACGCCCGCGGCGGTATCCAGTTTGCCAGCCAGGCGCAGTTGAGTGAGCATGCGGTCGATACTGTACGGTTCCTCATCCACGTCTTCCAGGAAGAGGATGCGCCCGGCGGTTTCGATCTCGTAGGGCGTGCCCATGGTGGTTGAGATCAATGTGAGATTGCCGCCGGCGAGTGGACCACGGGCGCTACCGGGGCGTACCGTGCGCAGGATATGCGCGGGCCGCAACGGGTCGGTGTCGGGAGGATTGGTCACGCGCCCCATCGGCTCGGTCTCGAACAGCGCCTTGCGAAAGTAAGTCTGCGTGAACGGCGTAAAGCGCGACAGCACGATCGGCCCATGAAATGTGACCAACCCCGCGCGTTTCTGAATGGCGAGATGCAGCGCCGTGATGTCGCTATAGCCCAGGAAGATTTTTGGATTCGCGCGGATCAGATCGTAGTCGATCCGATCGAGCAGTTGCGATGCACCATAACCACCGCGGATGGCGAAAACCGCTTTCACCTCCGGATCGCGAAACATGGCGTGAAGGTCTTCCACACGATCCTCAACCGTCCCACCGAGATAGCCTTCGCGCTTGCGGACGCTCTTCCCGAATTTCGGGGCCAATTCGAAATATCGTGCGGTACGCTCGGCCAGCGCGAGGCGGTCGGGATCGGAGACGTGGCTCGAAGGCGTGATGAGACCGACGGTGTCGCCGGCGCGGAGGGCTTTCGGGCGCAACAGTTTCCGCTCCGGAGCTGCGCCCAACGCGGAAAGTGCGGCTGCACCTGCGAGAACGCGGCGTCGGGTCATATCTGATAGATTAACGTGACGGTCAGTTGCGGGGGCGATTTGCCTCCAATTCCATCTGGCGGACGATCGCTGGTGTGAGGCTGGCCAGACCTCGCGGAAGCCGCACCGACAACAGGAGAAGGTCCGGTGTATCTCCCACGAGGATGGCCACGCCGTCTATCGGAGTCTCTCCTTTCTTCAGCCATGCGTCTGTGCCTAACCCATCTGCATGGGCGGGGGTTCGGAACTCGACTACTCGTGGGCTTCGGTAGAGGAGCTTGTCTGCTGGGTGGGGGCCCGACGGAAACCTGTCTGCGGGTAATTCAAACATTTCCCGCACACTCGCTACGAACGCTTTGTACTTTGGGAAAACCCGCGCGATAACTCTAGCAACCTGATCTCGGCCCGATGTGCCGCCGTAGGTGTGTTCGATCACAACCACTGGTCCTGCGAGTTCGCCGCCGTGAATTGAGAACGCTCTGGAAGCATCGATTGGTTCGGGGGTAATAAAGAGGGAATCGCCGCTAGAGCCATAGACACCAAAACAGTGCCAGCCGCGCGGGGCGAGCGCCCCGTAATCCGGCCAGAACTTGTAGTAGGCGAGCTGCTCGGCAGCCTCACGAGATGTCGTCACCATAACAGGCGTGCCCTTTGGAGCTTCTGCCGGCCCGGCTTGGCCATCCGACGGGCATCCGACAAAGGGAACGGGTTGGCGTGATGATGTGAAAGCAGACTGCGACAGAAGGGAGCACGGCGCCGACAGTACCAAGGCGGCTACTTGCGCCAGGACGCGATGGCGAGCCATATCTGATACATTATCGTCACGCGGAGAGTGAGTATGCGTGCATTCGTGTTGTTGTGTTGCGCGAGCCTTGCGGCCCTGGCGCAGTCCGGTAGCGATGCCTGGCGCTCCGAGGGAGTGATCAACGTCGATCACTCGCCCCACGTAAAGCTGCACTCGGTTCCGATTCGCGCCGTGCGCATGGACGAAGGGTTCTGGTCCGCGCGGATGCGCATCAACGTGGAGCGCAGCATTCCGAGCATGCTGGATGAGCTGGAACAGCACGGCATCATGGACAACTTCCGGCGGTTGACGGGCGCGAAACAGGCGACGCGGAAGGGACCGGTGTATACCGACTCCGATATCTACAAATGGATCGAGGCCGCCGCGTTCGTTCTCCAATCCGGCGACCGGCCGGAACTGCGGGCTACGATTGACCGGCTGACGGACGAAATCCTGGCGGCGCAGGAACCGAGCGGCTATCTCAATACCTATTACGTGGACGACAAGAAAGAAAAGCGCTTTACGGAGATGTACCGCTCGCACGAACTGTATTGTCTCGGTCATTTGCTGCAAGGAGCGATCGCGTATTACCGGGCCACCGGCAACCGGAAGCTGCTCGACGGTGGGATTCGCTATGCCGATTACATGGTGGAGAACTTCGGCCCTACCAAGCGGCCTGCGCTCACGGGGCACCCGGAATTTGAAATGGCGTTGGTTGAGCTGTATCGCACCACGGGCGAGCGCAAGTATCTGGATTTTGCCGGCTACCTGTTGAGCGGTGTGGAGCGGAGCCGGCTGCATTTGACAGACGAGCAAGTCGTGTATCTGTTCAGCGGAATTCCGTTCACGTCGCGCACGCAGTTCGAGGGGCACGCGGTTCGCGCCATGTACGCTTCTTCGGGAGCCACGGACTATTACGCCGAAACAGGTGACCCGGCCTACTGGTACACGCTGGAGAAGCTATGGAAGGACCTGGTCAATCATAAGATGTACATTACCGGCGGCGTGGGGTCGCGCGAAGCCGGAGAGGCATTTGGGCTGGACTACGAGCTTCCCAACGCGCAGGCGTACGGGGAAAGCTGCGCGGCCATCGGCAACATGATGTGGAACTGGCGCATGCTGGCGGTGTCGGGTGAGGCGCGATTTGCCGATGTGATGGAGCGCGCGCTTTATAACGGCATCAACTCGGGAATGTCGCTATCGGGCACGCTTTACTGCTATCGAAATCCGCTCGAGTCCGCGGGCGAGAAGATACGCAATGAGTGGTACGACACAACCTGCTGCCCGCCGAACCTGGAACGCATTCTCGCCTCGCTGCCGGGGTATTTTTACAGCACCAGCGCGAAAGGTGTGTACGTCAATCTCTACGACAATGCGCATCTCGATTGGCATCTGGAAAACGGAACAGGTTTGAAGATCGATCAGAAGACGCGATACCCCTGGGAGGGATCAGTGGAGATTGCGGTGACGCCGGCGACCGTCACTGAGTTCAGCGTTTTCCTTCGCGTGCCTGAGTGGTCGAAGACCGCGCAGATCGCCGTCAACGGCAGTCCCACCAAGGGTGCACGGCCGGGCGAGTATTTCGAGATTCATCGGCAATGGAAGCCTGGCGACCGGATCAACTTGAAGTTCGACATGACGCCGCGGCTGATCCGCGCGAATCCGCTGGTACGTGAAGATGCGGGGCGCGTGGCACTGCAGCGGGGGCCGGTGGTGTATTGCCTGGAGTCGGCGGACCAGCCTGGGCCGGAGTCGCTGTTCGATGCGGAGCTGGTTGCGGGCAGGCAGCCTTTTCAAGAGAAGTTTGAAGGCGATTTGCTGGGCGGTTTGGTGGCCCTGCGGCACGCGGGTGCGGTTGCGGAGAAGCCGTTTGCAGAAGATCCGCTTTATCTGGGCGAGGGCGGGCCTACGGTGCGCCCGTTCAAATCCGTTGACCTGACGTTCATCCCGTACTACGCGTGGGCCAATCGCGGGATGACTTCGATGGAAGTCTGGGTACCCCTCGATCAAACCGGCAGCGGCAGGCGATAGACCTCACCGGTCTCGGCCACTGAAAACCAGATCTCGCGATTCCAGACGGTCATGCCATGTGGCTGCAGGACGACGCCGTCCCGTATCGGCTCTTCCACGGGCAGCATGAGTTGCATCAAAATCCTGCCGTTTGCCGGGTCCATTTTAAAAAACGAGCGGTAGATGCTCTCGGTGACCCAGAGCGATCCGTCGGGGTCCCAGCCGATTCCGTGCGGGCGCACGCCAGGGGCAGGGAAGGAGCGGCGCTCGCGGCCGTCGCCGGGATCGAGCAGAAACACACGAACGGCCGGAGGCACGGCCACCCAGAGTTCGCCGCGTCTCCATTCCAGGCCGTGGGCGCCGGTAGGTTCCGCATGACTCGATCGCGGTCCCCATTTCACCAGTCCCGAACCTGGGCTGGGCATTTTCTTGAGCGTGCGGCCGTTCTGGGCGTCCACGCGAACCAGGAGGCGGTTGTAGGTTGACGCGATCCAAACCGCTTCACCGTCGAAGGTGATGCCGCTGCCGCGATCGGTTTCCGTGTCGAACTGCCGGATGACGCGACCGTCGTCGTAATGCACGAGCGCCGCGCGATTGGTTGCCTGGTCCAGGATCCAGAGGCCCTCCGCGGTGGCTTGCAGGCCGTTGGGCGCGGGGCCCGGCGTGGAGAAAGCGCGTGTGACTCGCGTCACTACCTGTGTCGGGAAAGTAGACGCGGGAGAACCTGCGCACACCTGGAGATACGGTAGCAGCCCGAGCTTCAAGAAGTCGCGGCGTTCCACCAAGGTCCTGCTTTGCTTATCGCGTTTCGAGCTGCACGAGCTCTGGCGCTTCGGTCCGCGGTGGAGGACCCGTAATGGTCTGCGGGTCGCGCCACGCGTCCATGTAGGAGGTGTAGTGAGCGCAAGCCACCGTGCAACGCGGCGCGCAGCTCTTCACGGTAAGATATTCGCGGCGGATGTCTTCGACCGTGTATAGTTCGAGCGGTTTGGCGGGATAGCCGCGCTGCTGCGAGCAATAGTGCACCAAGCCGTCTTCGCACACGTAGAGATAGCGCGCGCCAGCTCGGCACTTCCAATCGTTAGGCCGCCCATTCGCGATGTTGTCCTGGAAAAAATTCAGTTGCGCGTAGCTTCGCTTAGCCATGCGCTTCATGCGGAGATAGACTTCGCGCTCCTCGGGCTTGAGCGGCTGCAACTGGCCGTCACCATCGTGAATGATGCCGATGGTGGAAGTGAATCCCAGCTCCACCGCGCGCCGCCCTACTTCGAGCGCATCCTTGGGATTGTGGATTCCGCCACCCACCACCGAATTGATGTTGACGTGAAACTCCGCATTCTCCGCGAGCAGTTGCAGCTTCTTGTCGAGAACTTTGAGGCTCTTCTTCGAAACATCGTCCGGGTTCACGTTGTCGATGGAGATCTGCATGTGCTCGAGGCCTGCCTGATTGAGCCTCTTGATGCGGTCCGCGGTGAGCAGATATCCGTTGGTGATCATGCCCGCCATCACGCCATGACGGCGAATGCGCGCGACGATCTCGTCGAGTTCCGGATGGAGCAGCGGCTCACCTCCGCTCAACGTGATGATGGTGGTACCGAGTTCGGCCAGACGGTCGAGGCGCCGGTGCATGACATCTAGCGCGACGGGTTTCGAAAAATCGTCGTACTCGTTGCAATACGCGCAAGCCAGATTGCAGCGCCGGATCGGGATGATATGGGCCAGCACCGGATGATCCGTGGATAGCACACCCTTCACGATCATCATCAGCTCTCGCGAGCGCCGATGCATGGCTTTGCAACTGCGCCGGAACCGGAAACGCAAATCTGCCATAGTGGGAGAGATTCTTTAAGATTAAACCACAAGGGGCGGCTGCCCTGGCCACCAATATAAATTGAGTGGTGGAAATTTGCACGTAGAATGTTGATTTTCCCCATCGAATGAGGAAGATAGGCAAAGACGAAGGCGCCTCGGTTTCGCTCCTGCTTGACGCGTCACCGCTCCTTTTGCGCAGCGCCGGCGTCAAAAATTACGTCTATTACTGGGTCCGCAGCCTGGCGGAACATGCGGGTGCGAACCGGCTGGAGCTGTTTCCATTCCTGCGCGGCCTGGGTACGTTTGCGCACGAAAAATCTGTACTGAGCCATGCGGCGACTCTTCCGCGGCTGGGGTTGCTGTACGCGGCCAACATCTGCCCCTTCCCGTTTCTGAACTGGCTGACGCCGGCTTCCGACATCTTTCATGCCTCGCACCAAGTGCTACACCCGCCGCGGAAAGCGCGCATGACGTCCACCATTTACGACATGACCTGCTGGCTGATGCCCGAAGTGCACGCAGCCGCCAACGTCAAGGCGGCCGATCGCATCGCGAATGGCGTATTTCGTCCCGCCCAGGGCTTGATTGCCATTTCGGAATGCACGCGCGCGGATGCCGTGCGTGTTCTGAATTTGCCGCCGGAGAAGATAGAGGTGATCTATCCGGGGATTGCGCCGGCATTCTTCGACGTGGATGCCGATGCGGCGCGCGAGACCGCCCGGCGTTACAGCCTGGTGAAGCCCTACGCTCTTTATGTGGGCAGCATTGAGCCGCGGAAGAATGTGGCAACCATGCTGGATGCGTGGCTTGACCTCCCTGGCGACGTCCGCGAGGAGTTTGACTTGGTCGTCATAGGCCCGTGGGGATGGGGCGACCGCACGGTATACGACCGTCTGCAGGCCGGCATCGCAGGCGTGCGCTACCTGGGTTACGTACCCGAGCCGGATCTTCCCGCTCTCACGGCAGCGGCGACGATCTTCGTGTACCTGTCGCTATACGAAGGATTCGGGCTGCCCGTCGGTCAGGCGATGGCGGCAGGTGTTCCGGTAGTGGCTTCGCTGGCGTCGGCTCTCCCCGAGGTGGTGGGTGATGCGGGACTGCTTGCCGATCCACGCAGCCGTGCGGAGATCCGCGGAGGAATGGAGCGCTTGCTGCTCTCGCCCTCGTTACGGGCGCAATTGACCGAACGCGGGAAAAAGCGCGCGGCAGCATTCACGTGGGATGAGTGCGCGCGGAAATCATGGAAGTTCTTCGAGCGAGTGGCAGGACACGATTGAAGCCTGTCACTCTGCGCATAAGTACCTCTGTCCCAAATTCGAACGCTGTTACTAATCGGGACAGCGCGCGATTTTGGATCTGACTTATCCCGCAACCGAACAGCTAACTCATCGCGACCCTGTGCGTCATACTGGGCAAGCATCACTTAATCCCGGGAACATTTTGTGGATTGGTGGCGTAACACTTGCATTGTTGCTGAGTATTAGCTCGTAAGAAGTCAGTAAGCAGTTCGTCGTCGGGGACACATAACGGTGCGAAGAGCGCCAGGAGAAGGTTCAATGGGTCACCGGCTACGTTGGTTTTACTGCTTCGTTATTGCTACGCTGAGCATCCACGCGGATGAGGCATCCTGGAAACTCCACGTCGATCAGTTCGAGGTCTATCGCCGGAAGGGCTTGTTCGCCGAAGCGGAGAAGGCCGCGCTGGCCGCAATCGCCGAAGCCGAAAAATCCGGGCTTGAAAGCGAAATCGCAGCAAGCTGCAATCACTTGGGCGCACTGTATTACGACACTGGCCGCTACGCCGGCGCGGAGAAACTATTCCAGCGTGCACTAAACCAATGGCACAGTCAGTCTCCCGACCGTGACCCCGGAATCGCGCGGGACATGAATAACCTTGGCGCGGTTTATTTAAAAACCGGACATCTCAAAGAGGCCGAGACCCTTTTATCGCAAGTGCTGGAAAGCCGCGAAAGGACATTTCCGGCGGATAGCGCGGAAATCGCTGAGAGCTTGAATAGCCTGGCTGAGCTGTACACCGAGCAAGGCAAGTACTCCGATGCTGAGTCGCATCAGCGGCGCGCACTGGCCATTTGGGAAAAAGTGATCGGGCCGGACGACCCCAAGATTGCCGTCGGCCTGAGTAACTTGGGAACGCTGCTGACCACGGAGGGCCGCTATACGGAGGCCGAGCCGCTGCTCCGTAAAGCGCTCGCGATCGATGAGAAAACGCTCGGACCGCAGCATCCGGCAACTGCGTCCACCCTCACTAACCTGGCGGAATGGAACCGCCACCTGGGACGTTTAGACGAGGCCGAATCTTTGGGCAGGCGCGCATTGGCCATCAAAGAGCAGACTTTTGGCCCTGACCATCCGGATGTGGCGACCAGTCTGAACAATGTGGCGATGGTGCTGCGGGCGCGACGTCTCTACGTCGAAGAGGAGCCGCTACTGACTCGCGCTCTACAGATCCGGGAAAAGACTTTGGGTCCGAATCACACAAACACGGCATTGAGCCTGAACAATCTCGCGGACGTATACCGGCTGGAGGGGCGATATCAAGAGGCTGAGCCGCTCTATCGTGACTCATTGAAAATCTGGCAGGCCGCGCTGGGTCCCGAGCACTCAACTGTCGCCGCCGTTCTCAACAACCTGGCCGATCTACTGCGCCGTGAGGAGCGTCACGAGGAAGTTCTGGCCCTGCTTCAGAAGGCCACCGCGATCTGGGAGAAAACCGAGGGACCGGAAAGCCCCGTGCTGGCGGTAGGGTTGAACAATCTGGCGCAAGAATATGTAAGTCAGCACCAGCTTGCGGCGGCAGAGCTTGTGGCCGAGCGCGCGGTCGCCATCGACGAGAAAGCACGGGGCCCGTACAATCCCGAACTGGCAGTGACGCTCATCAACTTAGCGACCATCTATCATTTGGAACAAAGGTACCGAGCGGCCGAGCCCCTCTACCGGCGCGGACTGGACATTCTGGCCAAAGGTCCGGAACCGGACAGCCCCGCGGTGGCCACGTCGATGACGAACCTGGCCGAGCTATACCGTGTGCAGCGGCGCAACAGCGAGGCCGAGGCCCTATATGAAGCTTTGATCCCCATCGAAGAGAAGTCGCTGGGGCCGGAGCACCCGAAACTGGGCCAGACCGTCTACAGTCTTGCGGAACTCTACCGGCAAGAGGACCGGTTTGAAAGAGCTGAGCCGCTGTATCGCCGCGCTGTTTCCATCATGAAGCGGCAGCAGCCAGTGGAAAACCCGGCGTTGGCGCGCACTCTTAGAACCTTCGCCTCCATGCTGAGGCGAATGAAACGCAAGGCTGAGGCGGTCGCCCTGGAGGCGCAGGCCAAGGCCATTTCGCAAGGACAAGCCTTGGCAGCCAGTCCGAACCATTGACTGTCGCCGACCTGTTAGAATGCAAAATCTGTGCCGAAGTTCGCGGCAATCCGGCACGCGTAACTAACATGGACAAGAAAAGGCGACCTATGATCTGGATCATCTTCGCTCTGGGCGCGGTGCTCGCCTGGGGCATGTACGGGCCGGCACTACATAAAGGCCAAGTGATGCTTGGCAATCCGTATCGCGCCCTGCTGTGCGTGGGCGTGGCGTATTTTCTCATCGGCGTATTAATCCCGGTGGCGAGCCTCTCCACCGCTGCGGGCGGCTTGGGAGGCTTTTCCCTATCCGGCTCCGTTTGGGCGGGGATCGGCGGCGGCTTAGGGGCGCTCGGGGCGGTCTGCATCATCTGGGCGTTCAAGGCCGGTGGCCTGCCTGCGTACGTGATGCCGATCGTATTCGGCGGTGCGCCACTGGTGAACGTTCTGGTCTCGATGGTGACGCATCCGCCAAAAACCGCGCCGCACCCGCTGCTCTACGTTGGATTCGTGGTCACCGCCATCGGCGCCGGCATGGTGTTGTTCTACAAACCGTCGTAGCCGATCATCTCAGGCCACGAGCAGTGCCTGCTTGGCCAGCCGCGCCAGGTGCGCCTCCAGCGATTCCGCCGTAACCGGCTCCACGCCCCGTGTCGCACGCGATCGGACAAATAGGCGCAGAGCATTCGCCACTGCGGAACGGTCGCGCGTGCCGTCGAGCAGCCACACGAGGCACCGGTCAACCTCGTCCGCCAGCTCGGCGGTCGTGTGCCGCAAGGTCGTCACCATGCTTCCTTCTCTGGCCTGCAGCCTCGCCAGCGGGCTGGCAACCGGCCGTTCGCCCGCCTGGTCCGTGAACTGACTCGGAAGGATGCTCACTTCCAACAATCCCGCGCTGTATGCCTGCAAGAGCGCTTCCGCCAACGGCTCGGCTTCGCCACCAGCTTCCGCCAGCAAATCTGCAAATTGCATGGATTGCGGCCAAGTGCCGTTCAACCGCGCCAGAGCTGTCTTCACTTGCCGGTCGTCGGTCCGCATCGCAGCGCCACGCGGCCCGCGAAACTCTTCCCACACGCCCGCGCGAAGGTCGGGCGCTGCGGAAACCGGACTTGCGCTTGAGGCAAAGTACAGCGCTGTGAGTTGCTCTGGCCGCGGCGAACGCTCCGGGCCAGCTTCCCCCCGGCAAAGTAGCGTCTGGCGAAAGGGCCGGCCCTTGATGAAATCGAGGTATTGCTCCTTTCGAACCACATCTCCCTGCGCGAACCGCCGCAACGTCTCCACTGTCGAGTCCGCGTAGATGGCGCTTTGCATTTCCAGGAAGTCTGCGTCCCCCAGATACTCGAGCCCGTGCTCACGCGCTCGCGCCACAAACTCGTGGAAGTACTCAGCATGATTCGTCTGCGCCAAATCGTCGTGATAGACGTACCACCAGTCGTTCTCCGTAAGGTGGTGCAGTTCCTCGGCCAGCAATGCGCGCGTGAGTTGGCTCTCGGGCCGGCATTTATTGAGCCATTCGATGAACTCGATCGCTCGCCGCACGCGATCCCCGGGGTCCTCCACCCCATGCACGTTGTAAAGCATCATTTCGCGAAACATTTCGCGCCGGTGAAAACCGGGGTATGCGTTGTAGCTGACATAGGCCACGCCTCGCGGCGCCAGGTTGGCGCGGCAAATGTGCAGCAGCCGTTCCCGAACATTTTCCGGAACCCACGAGTACACTCCGTGCGCGATGATGTAATCGAACTCGCCTAACTCCGGGCCTGCGTCCATCAGATCGAGTGCCAGGAGGGTGATGTTCTGCAATCCGAGCGCATTCACAATCGCGTGGCCCTGCTCAACTGCCTGCGCGGCCAGATCGATGCCCGTGAAGCTACTCCCGGAAAGACCAAGCGCCATGGGAATCAGGTTTCCACCGTCGCCGCACCCCATCTCTAATACACGGCACTCGGCGGGTGGCGCAACCGCGATTCCAAAAAGCGTGGCGATCGTGGCAAGGCGGTCCGGATGCGTTTGGGCCAGGGGCAGACTCTTGTAACGGACCCGATCGTAGGAATCGCTCACTAGCAAGATGTCCCGGCGATCTTGTAAGTGTTAGGCCGGACATGTCCGGCCCCTACATCGCAGCCATCGTGGGGGCGAGGCATGCCTCGCCTTCGTTCGCGTCGGTTTCGAAATCGCCGGGACATCTTGCTAGCGTGTGGGTGGGTTGCCGATACAGTAAAGCGCCTGCTCCGTGCGGAGGAAAATCTGTCCGCCGGAAATCGCTACGGAGCTGAGGGTGTATTCGTCCAAGTTATTTTCGGCGAGCAACTCGAACTTCGGACCCGCGCGAAAAACCGTGGTGACGCCATCCTCATTGGTGATGTAGATCTTTCCGTCCGCCATAACCGGCGAGGCGCTGTAAATGCCGTGCTGGATGCGCTGCGGCCCCCAGATTTCCTTGCCCGTCTTGGCGTCCAGGCACCAGACGATCCCGCGATCGTTGACGACGTAGAACAGGGTTCCGTCCGTGACTGGGGTCGGAACGTCCGGCCCGTTCTGAAATGCCCACAAACGATGTGTCTCCGTGATGTCGCCGCGCCCGCCCGCGCGAAACGCTTGCAGCGGGCGCACGCGCGTTGGCGTGTAAACCACATCGTCGTACACGACGGGCGACGCGATCACGCGATACGCCCCATCCTTCTGCGGGTTGAAACCATTTCCGCGCCAGAGCTCCTTGCCGGTTGCCGGATCGTGGCCCGTCACGCAGTCGCCGCCGCTCACCACGATCTCGGTCTTGCCGTCATATCGCAAGAGCGCCGGTGTCGTGTAAGCGTCGGGCGATTCGCGTACAGCCTCGGTGGGCCGTTCCACGCGCCAGACTGTCTTTCCGGTTTTCTTATCGATGCGCAGCAGGTAGGATGGGTCACGCGTCTTCATGCCGTGCAGCACTTCCACATAGAGCGCGTCCTCGAACAGCAGCGGCGATGACGCGTAGCCCCAGTTCAATCCGAACCGGCCGTAATCCTTCTGAATGTCGCGCGTCCAGTTATCGTTTCCGGCAAAGTCGAAAGCTTTCAGAATGCCGTTGCCGGTCATGATGTAGACATGTGTCCCGTCGGTCACGGGCGACGGCGACGACATGTTCTGCTTGTTGATTTTGTAGTTGCCGCTGGTGAGGAACTTCTTCCAAATCACTGTGCCGCGCGTGCGATCGACGCACCACAGGAAGATGTCATCTTTGTCCGCGACATTGAGAAAAATGCGATCTCCCCAAATGACGGGTGTCGCCCCGCTCCGGCTCGGCAGCGCCAGTTTCCAGGCGATGTTTTCCTCACGGCCCCACTTCACCGGAAGGTTCTTCTCATGGCTGATCCCATTCAGGTCGGGCCCGCGCCACTGCGGCCAGTTTTCTGCAAGCGCAGGAGTAGCCAGTATTGCAATGAGCCCGGTCATGCGGATGATTCGATACATTAGGTTTCGCTCCCGGCCATGCTGCGCCAAAACAGCAGCATACTTTCGTTTGGGAGCGAAGACAACTGTCGGGCATTATTGCCCGTCCATCAGTTTTTTAGCGCGGGTATGTGGGGGCTCGGGGCGTCCTTCACCTGTTCGTGCCGGTCAGGCGCGCTGCGCTCTGCGCAGGCGGGCAAAAACGATGCACAGACAGAGACCGAGTAGTCCGATCGTTCCAGGCTCAGGCACTTGCGAGATCTGGAAACTAGCTTCAGACAGTTGCGAGATCTGGAAAGCGCCGCTGTTATCCCAGTAGTTGATGTCCGACACGCGTAACTCGAGAACCGTTCCGTTGGTCAACCCCGACGTAAAACCAATGTCTGCGAGGGTTCGACCTGTCAGTGTAAGGGTGGTGGGTGCAGTGAGGTTACCCAAACCAAACTCCGTTGAAGACGGGAACAATTGAAAGAATCCAAGCGTGTGATTACCAATTAAAAGTGCCGCGTAGTTAAGAAGGAGGTTATTATCGTTTTGGTCGACCTCACCGGGATGGTTTCCTGTGTTGGTAGTCGATGGGCCGATGATAATACCGCCCGCGTTAGCGGTGAAATCCCCGCTCGCCAGATCGACTGTGCCGGTTACTGTCAATGACACCGTATCCGTACCCAAGAAATTGCCGGGAACGGTAAAGTCGGGGCCTCCGTTGTCGAAACCTTTTCCGTCTGCGGAGTTGGTACCTAGAACCGTCACGCTCGGGATCGATAGCGAGTTTCCAGACAGAAGGGCCGCGGACGCGAGAAAGGAAATCAGGTAACGTTTCAGCTTGTCCTCCGTAGGCCACTCAGGGCAGCCCAATTCACGAACGTTTAACTACTGCACGTCACCTGCCAAACCTGCAAGAGGCGGAATCGCAATGTGATCGGGGGCTAATCTTTAAGCTCTCGGATAGGCTTTTCTGGCAAAATCCAACGATGTGGGACTTTTTCCTAAGGTGGGGAGAGCCGATAGGTATTGCGTTACAGCTTTCGAAGCGAGTCTTGAACGGGGCGCACGGGTTGCGGAAGCCCTTCCCGGCTGCTATTTTGACGCCATGGTGCACTTCTGAATGAGGCTCAACCGCGTGGCATTCCCATTGGAGCGCGATTGGGAACCGGCGCCCGCGCAATAGATACCGTGACCTTGCCCGATCGCTTATGCGAGGTCCGCGAACGCATCGAGCGCGCCTGTGCACGCAGCCGCCGCGATACTTCCTCCGTCACCCTGATCGCCGTCACCAAGGTTTTTCCGGCGTCCATCATTCGCGAAGCCTATGACGCCGGCCTCCGCGACTTTGGCGAAAACTACGTCCAGGAACTGGAATCCAAAGCCCCCGAAGTGCGCGACCTCACCGGCGCGCGGTTTCATCTCATCGGCCATCTGCAATCCAACAAAGCCAGAAAGGCCGCGGAATTGTTTTCCGTCATTCAAACGGTAGACTCACCCAAACTGGCGCGCCGCCTGGACGAGGCCGGCCGCCCTCTCGAGGTCATGCTCGAAGTGAAGCTCTCCTCCGAAGAAGCCAAGAGCGGCGCTGATCCCGCCGAGCTTCCCGTCCTCATCGATGCGGTCCGCGCCACCAAGAACCTGCGCCTGCTCGGTCTCATGACTATGCCGCCCTGGTCGGATGATCCCGAGCCATCGCGCCCTTACTTCCGGCGACTGCACGAGTTGGCCCTGCATTTCGACCTGCCGAATGTTTCCATGGGCATGTCGCACGATTTCGAAGTGGCCATCGAGGAAGGCGCGACCCACATCCGCGTGGGCACGGCGCTGTTCGGTAAACGGAAGAAGCCGTGACCGTCGGATTCGAATCTCCGCTGCCACCGGCACGCACGGGCGTCGCGGATTATGCCGCCGCGCTCCTGGGGGCGCTGCGACAGCGCGGAACAGTCGAGGTTGCGCCCAAGCGCGCGGATGTCCGGCTCTACCACCTCGGCAACAATCAACTCCACCGCAAGATCTATCAGCAAGCGCTGGAGCGTCCTGGAATCGTGGTCCTGCACGATGCCGTGCTCCAGCACTTCTTTCTTGGGTCCCTCAATGAACACGAATACGCAGAAGAGTTCGTTTACAACTATGGCGAATGGCGCCGCCAGCTGGCGCAGGACCTTTGGCGGAATCGTGCCAGCTCCGGGTCACACCAGGGCTACTATGCGTATCCCATGCTGCGGCGGATCGCCGAAGTGGCGCAAGCCATCATCGTGCATAATCCCGCGGCAGCGCGCATGGTGCGCGAGCATGCGCCGCATGCGCGAGTTGTTGAGATCCGGCATCTGTTCGCTCCGCCGCCCGCGCCGAACGCGGCCGAAGCAATCCGCTTCCGTTCCACGCTGGGGTTAGCGCCGCGCGACTGTTTGTTCGGCGTTTTTGGCTACCTGCGCGAATCCAAGCGCATCATGAGTATTCTCCGGGCGTTCAAAGCGGTCCACCGCGAGTTTCCGCGGACCGCGCTTTTATTGGCAGGTGAATTCGCCTCGCGCGATCTCGCTCGCGCCGTGGAGCCGCTGCTCCGGGAACAGCCGGGCATCCTGCGCCTCGGCCATTTGCCGGAGCGTGAGTTCTGGCTAGCGGCTTCGGCTTGCGATGTCTGCATCAACCTGCGGTATCCCGCGGCGGGCGAAACGTCCGGCATCGCGGTGCGGCTGATGGGCATCGGCAAAGCCGTGATGGTGACCGAGGGCGAGGAGTCGTCGCGCTATCCCGATACTGCCTGCTTCCGCATCGCCCGCGGTGTTGCCGAAACCGCCAGTTTGACGGAACATAGTAAATTAGCTGCGTCACTTCCGCAGACCACCCGTGAGATCGGCCGCCGGGCATCCGGCCACATACAGTCCTTCCATTCACTGGATCGCGTCGCGGACAAGTATTGGGAAACTTTGTGCGCTTACAGCCAATCATCGCGCTAATCGGGATTGGCATAGCCGCGTCCGCAACCACCCTGGAAATTGTCAAACGTCTGAACGTGCAAGTTCCCATGCAGGATGGCGTTCGCCTGGCCGCCAATATTTTCCTTCCGGCGGAGACGGGCCGCTTTCCCACCATCCTCGTTCGCACCCCTTACAACAAAGGCTCGGACCTACTGCCGAATTTCCGTTTATTCCTTGAGCACGGTTACGCTATGGTGGTGGAAGATGCGCGGGGCCGATACGAATCCGAAGGCATCTTCGATCCCTTCGGCCAGGAGCCGAAAGACGGCAACGACACTCTGAACTGGATTGCGCACCAGCCCTGGTCGGATGGCAAGATCGGCATGCTGGGCGGATCGTATCTCGGGATCGTGCAATGGAAGGCGGCGCTGCTCAACAACCCGCACCTCAAAGCCATCGCCCCGGTGGTCTCCGGGTCGGACGATTATCGCGACCGCTACTATTCAACCGGTGGCGCGATGCAGCTCGGCCATCGCCTGCTCTGGATCTCCGAGAACCTCCGTGCACCCGGATTCGTGCCACTCGATTTCAGTAGCTATGTCCGCACCCTCCCTTTGCGCCGTGCGGATCTCGCGGCCACGGGACAGCGCTCCGACATTTTCCAGAAGGCACTGGACCATCCCGCCTACGATGCTTTCTGGCGCGCCATGAGCGCGCGTGAGCATATCGATCAGATTCACGTCCCGGTGTTCTCCGTGGGCGGCTGGTACGACTGTTTCGTCGAGAGCGATCTCGCCGCGTTCAGCGCCTTGCGGCGCAGTTCGAGTGTGCACCGCATCGTCATCGGGCCTTGGCCGCACAACATGTCCGTGAAATTCGCTAACGCCGACTTCGGTAAAGACTCGGGCGCTCCCATCCGCCGCATGCAGATCGAGTGGTTCGACCAGTGGCTGAAGTCGAAAGACACGCCCATCATGTCCAGTCCGCCCGCGCACATTTTTGTTATGGGCGCGAACCGCTGGCGCGACGAGCAGGAGTGGCCACCCACGCGCGCCAAAATGACTTCGTTCTACTTCGCGAGCCGTGGCGCGGCAAATACGCTCGAAGGCAGTGGATCTCTCGGTGACCGCCCCTCGCGCCGTTCTCAGGCGGAGCGCTTTGAGTTCGATCCGGCAAATCCCGTGCCCACATCTGGCGGCGCGACGTGTTGCAATCCCAAACTATTCGCTTGGGGACCCATGGATCAGCGCCCCGTCGAGCGCCGTCCTGATGTACTGGTGTTCTCCACTCCTCCTGTGCGCGAGGATCTGGAAGTGATCGGACCGGTGCGGGTAGTGCTATACGCCGCGACCTCCGCCCCCGATACCGACTTCACCGCCAAGCTGGTGGATGTATTCCCCGATGGCGAAGCTCGCAACCTGACCGACGGCATCTTGCGCCTCCGTTATCGCGACTCACTCGAAAAACCGCAACTCGCGGTTCCCGGCCAGATCTACGAACTGAATATCGACGCCGGAGTCACCAGCAACGTTTTCCTGAAAGGCCACCGCGTGCGCCTGGAAATCTCCAGCAGCAACTTCCCCCGCTTCGACCGCAATCCCAACACCGGTCGGCCCATCGCCGATGAGACCGTCCTGCGCAAAGCCGACCAGATCATATATCACGACCGGCAACATCCCTCGCGGATGATTCTGCCGGTGATTCCGAACTAGTCCCGATCCCGACTCGACAGAATCAGATTGTGGGTCCAGCGGACGCCGCCAGCGAATGGTACTGTGAAAGCGTGGTATTTGAGCCGGACATCGTTGCGTTGGACAAAGAGATTCAAGAATTCGTGTTGGTAGTTGAGGTGAAGACGACCAGCACGGAGTTCGAATTCATCGAGTGCCAACTGAAAAGGTACATGGCTGATATGCACTGCCCCGTTGGCCTCTTTGTCACACCTGAGCGCCTCCGGATATACCGTAACCGGTACCTAGGGCCGAAAGAAGAATCGATAGTTCTAATGGGTCAGTTCGATGTAACCGGGGTATTTAAATTCAAGCCTTCTGAAGCACCTCAAAACGTCGAACCCGCGTTTCAGAATTTTGTACAAGAGTGGTTGGAAAACCTGGGTACCGAAGCTGGGATAAGCGCCTTGCCGGATGATCTCCGGCGTGCTGCGCAGTTATACATCTTGCCGGCAATTGCCCATGGGACAATCAGGGCGGGCCACGCACGAACCGCCTAGCAAGCGGAATGCATCACGTCTTCGTCGAAACCAATTGGGTAGTAGCCTACACAGCTCCTGCTTACTTGCGGATGCCTGCAGCGCTAGCGCTGTCGGAGAAGGCCGCGGCCGGCGAAATATCCCTGCACCTTCCCGCGATCTGTCTCAGCGAGGCGAGGGGTCCAGTTCGAACGAACTCTCATCCGCGGAAGCCGGCCGACCACGTGCGGAAGTATCTGGCCTGGGCCACGGCAGAGGAGAAGTTATCCACTGACGATGATGCTACTGTTCGGCGCGTACTTGACCAATATGAAAGTCAGTTTGCAGCGGAGTTGCAAGATCTGGACGAGAGGCTGGCTCGATTGCGGCAGCTGCAGCCTTGGGATAAAAAGGGCCTTAGAAAAGAGCCGTTGTCGGCTTTATACAACTCCGCGCATGTCTCGGTGTACGACAACTTTTCTATGGAGGACAAAACCCCGGGGTGGCCAGACCGCTCGCTTCCGCACACTCCGCAATCGTGAAGGCGAGCAACTCTCGTGGGGACGTGGTAAACGAGCCCGATCCCGCTTGGTGAGACTGGTTAACCGCGCACATCCAAGGGTGCGTAATCCCAACACCGGCCGCCCCATCGCCGATGAGACCGTCCTGCGGAAACCGGAGCAGATCATATATCACGACCGCCAGCATCCGTCACGGGTGATCCTGCCGGTGATGCCGAACTGAGGAGGCGACGGAAGGCAGCTTCCGGGTTTCCCCACGCGTTCTCCCCGTTTCTTTGCTCCCATGAACCGAAGAGTTGGATTCAGTCCTAAAGATTTTCTTACGGTGATGGTTTGAAACTGCGCTAGCAGCTGATCTTATTGGCCGAACCATTGGCACTAAAATTGCACGGGACAACAGGTGCAAAACCTCTAACTGGGGAGGCATGTCCCAATGCGTGTAACAATATCAGCGGCGGCTCTGCTATTTGTAGGCTTGGTCCAATATTCATTCGCAAGCACGATTACGCATGGTGTCTTCGATATTAGCGGCACCGTGTTCTTCACTGCCCCCAAAGCAGGGGCCGTAGTTACGCCCGCCGGTACTTGCCCCGCCGGCACAGCTTGCATCTTTTGGGAGAACAGCGCCGGCACTTTGGTAGACAAGGTCGATATCTCAACCGTTGGGTTGCCAAGCGGGGACATTCCGCTGGCCATTTCCGGCAATGCTGCTGCCAACATCAGCAATTTGACGAATCCTCCTGAAGTCGTGGGTGGTGCTGGCTTTGCCCCCACCACGTTCATGACCTTCAATAACGGGGGTGTCACCACGCAGTTGTTGCTTGACTTCATCGATCCCGGAGTCTTTCCCAGTACCGACTGCGCATTGGCGCCTGCAGTCGGTCAGATATGCAGCCCGCCTGGATCGGCCGTCAATTTTGTGAACAACCCTCCCAGGCCGGGCCAAGCTAGCGCCTCTTGGGTCCTTGAGGGTGTGACGGACACCCCCGGGATATCTTGGACAGGGAATTTCGGCTCACAGTTCACAACCCCTTATCAGACGGTCTTGGCAAACCTGGCGAGCAAGGGGTCTGTGGAGGAGACGTTCTCGGCCACGATAAGTTTGACCGGGACTACGACTACGGTTCCGGAACCCGGATCGATGGGCCTCACCATGATCGGTATGGCGTTGATCGCCACTTTTGTGGGCCGTCGCTCGGCGAAATAGTTCGAGAGCCAGTCGCCCTTTGTGTAGGTCGTCGTAGGGGCCGAGCATGCTCGGCCCGATGATGTCCCAAGCGTCCCGCCGGCTCGATTTTTTCCAACCTTCCAGATCGCCGGGCGCCTCCGGATATACCGTAACCGGTACCTAGTGCCGCAAGAAGAATCAATAGTTCTGATGGGCGAGTTCGATGTAACTGGGGTATTCAAATTCACGCCTTCCGAAGCGCCTCAGAACGCCGAGCCCGCGTTTCAGAATCTTGTACAGGAGTGGCTTGAAAACCTGGGTACGGAAGCAGGGATACGCGCCTTGCCGGATGATCTTCGGCGTGCGGCGCAGTTGTACATTTTGCCGGCAATTGCCCATGGGACAATCAGGGTGGGCCACGCACGAACCGCCTAGTAAGCGGCAATGCATCACGTCTTCGTCGAAACTAACTGGGTCGTCGCCTACGCAGCTCCTGCTTACTTGCGGATGCCTGCAGCACTAGCGCTGTCGCAAAAAGCCGCAGCCGGCGAGATATCCGTGCACCTCCCCGCGATCTGTCTCAGCGAGGCGAAGCGTCCAATTCGATCCAAAGCCCAGCCGCGGATGCCGGCGGACTACGTGCGGAGCTATCTGGCGGGACAGCGAGCCCGTATTTCCACTAGGCGCTCGCCGATCGATTTAAGATCTGGCTCAAGAGTCTTTGCTTTTTGGAGAGCGTCCAGCGCTTGCGTGCAGTTCTCCCGTGTCGCAGCAATGGTCAGTTCCTCCGCGAGGAGACGATCTACATTCTTATCCGCGGGTTTCAATTCATGCGCATGCGCCAGAACGGACAGCGCCAGATTATCTTCCCCACCCATATAGAGGATAGTGCCGTACAGGACATTGGCCTCCGCGAAATCCGGACGCAGCTTCACCGCAGCGGCAGCGTAGTCGCGCGCATGCCGCAAGTCTTTCAAATGAAAACAGGTCAGTCCAAGGTTGTATTGCACTTCGGATGAATCCGCATCCAACGCAACCGCCTTCTCCCACGCCTCACGTGCGTGCGCGTAATCTTCAAACTTCCCAAACAGCATCCCGATGGCGACAACCTTGTCTACGTCATCGGTATCCAGCAGCGGCCGGCACAGCTTCCATCCCTCTGCGACATTCTGCAGAACAAGTTGTGCGCGGCAGCGCCCTATGGCCGTAGAAACGTCTTGATAGTAGTCATGCAGCCGCCGGGTCTCGGCGAATTCCCGTTCGGCTTCGCCATTGCGGCCTGTCTTTAGAAAGGCGCGCGCCAGAAGCTGGTGTATGCGGGCATCCCGAGAGTTTTGAGGCATGGCCTGCCGCAAGATCTGAACGCATTCCTGATAGCGCGCCTCCTTGTAGTACGCGGAGGCCAGGTAGTACCACTCGTCGTGAACCGGATGATCGTGCGGAATCGAGCGCAGCCGGCGGATGGCGGATTGCAGATTGCCTTCGGCCAGATCCATCCTGCCCAGATAGTAGGCCGCAATGCCGGCGGCGCCTCGATTGGATGACAGCTGGTCGAACAATGGCCGCGCACGATCGTAATCTCGCAACTCGAAATAGCAAATGGCGAGCCGGTCACGAGCTTCGGTCAAAGTGGCATCGCCCTCTAATGCCTGCCGGAATTCTTCGGCCGCGTCCGCAAAGCCCTCGGCTTGCAAAAGTTGATTGCCCGATGCCAGGTGCTCCCGAGCCTGTGACGAATTCGCATTCGGGCTCTGCGCTGCCAATAGCACCAGCAGGAGAAGCATTGCCCCAAGTGTAGCAACGGCAGTTGACAGGCACCGCGCGCAAGGCCGACCATTGTGGTTCGGCGTGCGGCGACTGAAGTTTCTCCTGGTTATGATTGTGGCGCTTCGGGGCGGCGCGCAAACCACATCCGAGGACCAGCAGTATCTGTTCTCGGTGATGCCCGTGATCGAACGCGCAGACTGGCCCGCGGCCGAACTGCAGCTTCTTCGCGGGCTCGCCGAGTTTCCCCGGTCCGCCATCTTATATAACGCGCTCGGGATTGTTTATCGCAAAGAAGACAAAATCGAGCCGGCGGCTGCCGTGTTTCGCAAAGCGCTCGATCTTCTTCCATCTTTCACCGCTGCGCAATTGCAACTGGCATCGCTCGAGCGGCAGCAGGGCCGTAAAAAGGAAGCGGCCGATCTGTTCCGTGCTGCCGCGGATTCCACCACCAACTTCGACGCGCTGGTGGCCGCTGGTCTCGGTTTGGCCGATTGTGAAGACTACGCCGGCGCCATCCGCGTTCTATCCAAAGCAAAGGCCCTGAAGCCAGACGCTGCGTCTGTGATTTACAATCTCGCTCTGGCGCAGTTCAAGGCAGGCGATTCCGCCGCCGCACTGTTGAGCTTGCAAAACGCGGGCTCGTCCGAAGCGGACGTTGTCTACCTGCGCGGGAAGATTATGGAGAGCGCCGGTAACAGCCAAGGCGCAAACGAAATCACAACTGCCTGCCGCCTCGAAGCAGCTAATGAAACCTACTGCGCGGATGCGGCCGTGGCATCGATCCGGCAGGACAACTTCACTGAAGCGTTGAAACTGACGGAGCCGGCGCTTCAGAGGTCGCCCGATTCTGTCGCGCTGCTCCCGATTGTTGCTCTGGCGCAATTCCGATTAGGCCGATATAGTGAAGCGATTCAGAGCTATCGCAGAGCTCTGGAGCAGGCGCCTAACCTGGATGCGGCGCGCGAGGGACTGGGCTTTCTGTACTACATGACCGGCGACCTCGAGGCAGCGCGGACGGTCGTAGAAGCGGGTCTTCAGAATCCCAGCGCGGACTTTTACCTTGCGTATGTCGACGGTCTGATTCTCTATCGGCTCTCAGCGCAACGGAAGGACCAGGCCGCGGCCAGAGTGGATCAAGCCATCCGCGCCAACTCAAAGTTCGCACCGGCGTACTTCCTGCGCGGCAAGATTCGGATGGACCAGGGCAATTCCGCCGCAGCCCTTGCCGATTTCGAACAAGCGGCGAAGATCGATCCGAAGTATCCGCTTCCCTACTACAAAATGGCGCAGATCTATTCACGCCTTGGGCGAACCGGCGAGGCGGAGAGTGCCCGGAGAAAGTTCGCGGAATTGGGAAGTCTCCGGGAAGAAGAGATGCTCGCTCGCCAGGCACAAGACCAGTTGTTGCCGCCCCGCCATTGATATGCGCCTGACGGGTTTGCTTGCCGGTGTTGCCGCGATCCTCTACGCGGCGGTAGTGAAAGCTCCGTGGAGCGTCCGGTTTACCGATATGGCGGCTAAAGCCGGGCTCCGCGACGTCAACGTGTCAGGTGCTGAGGACAAAAAGAAGTACATCCTCGAGATGAACGGCAGCGGCCTGGCTTTTCTTGATTACAACGGCGATGGCAACGTCGATCTATTTGTTGTGAACGGCACCACGCTGGACGCCGGCGCCGGCGCAAAGCCCGTCAGCCACCTCTATCGAAACAACGGCGACGGCACGTTTACCGATGTGACGGAGCAGGCCGGCGTGGCATATTCCGGATGGGGCCAGGGCGCCTGCGCCGGCGACTTCGATAATGACGGTCGCGAGGACCTGTTCGTCACCTATTACGGCAAAAACCGCCTGTACCACAACAATGGCGATGGCACATTCACCGAAATGGCCGCGCAGGCGGGTGTGGCGGGAGCAGACGGACGCTGGAATTCCGGCTGCGCGTTTATCGACTATGATCGCGACGGCAAGCTTGACTTATTTGTCGCCAACTATGTCGACTTGGGGCCGAACTTCTCCAACGTTCCCAACCCTGGCTCCGGCGAGTTCTGCCAGTACAAGGGCATTCCCATCGCCTGCGGCCCGCGAGGTCTGCCGAAAGCAGTGAACTACCTGTATCACAGCAACGGCGACGGCACGTTCACTGACGTGAGCGAGAAGGCGGGCATTCGCGCGACCGATGGCCACTACGCTCTCGGCGTGTTGACGTTCGACTACGATCAGGACGGCTGGCCGGATATCTACGTGGCATGCGATTCTGCCGCCAGTATCCTCTACCACAACCGCAGGAACGGAACCTTCGAAGACGCGGGGATAGCTTCCGGCCTCGCGTACAACGAAGACGGCGAAGCTCAGGCCGGCATGGGCGTCGCGGCAATCGATTACGACCACGGCGGGCACCTTGACGTCGTCAAAACTAACTTCTCCGACGACAGCCCGAACCTCTATCACAACAACGGCGACGGTACGTTTTCCGATCGTGTGTTTCAAGCCGGCCTCGGCAGGCTGCGAAATTATCTTGGATGGGGGATCGTTGCGGCGGATTTTGACAATGACGGCTGGGCAGACGTGATGATCGTCAATGGCCATCTGACTCCCGAGATTGACGCCGCGCGAAGCGACTCCACCTATCGCCAGCGCAAGCTGCTTTACCGCAACTTGGGCGACGGACATTTTGCAAACGTTACGGCCGATGCCGGCGGCGACCTGGCTCGCCTTCACTCCAGCCGCGGTGCAGCCGCAGCGGATCTTTTCAATGACGGCCGCATGGCTGTCGCAGTGAATGAGTTGCATGAACCCCCTTCCCTGCTGGTACCGGACGCGCCGGCTCGAAACCATTGGATCGGAATTCGCCTCGTTGGGACGAAGTCAAATCGCGACGCCATTGGTGCGCGTGTGGAAGTCGAGGCTGGCGGGATGCGTCAGATCGATGAAGCGCGCAGCGGCGGGAGCTACCTGTCGCAAAACGACCTGAGGCTGCATTTCGGGCTCGGAGGAGCAACTCGCGTCGAGCGGATTACGGTAAACTGGCCCAGCGGAACCACCGACCGCATCACCGGCATTCCGACGGACCGTCACATCGTCATTCAGGAAGGAACGCAAAACTGGAGGAGCGTGAAATGATTAGCCAGAAATCTGTTCTGGTGACAGGAGCGGCGATGGGCATCGGCGCAGGAATTGCCGAGCGATTTTCCGAAGCAGGCTACGCCCTCGCCGCCTTCGATATCGACGGAGACGGCGCCACTCGCGCCACAGCCGAGTGCCCCATACCCGGGGCTCACTTTTATTAAGCGTATGTCCAACTCAGGACACTAGAGGGTTGCGATTGTGTTACCGAATGTGTTAGCTTCAACGCACTCAGGGAGCTTTCGATGCGGCAGGGGCCGGTGTCTACCTCGATCAGTCGCGTTTGGCTAACGCCAGATCTGACGCTGGGTTTTCATCACTTCGATTACTCCCAAACCCAATACGACGGCCTGGCCCATACGCACGCCGAATACTGCATCGTCATTTGCCTCTCGGGCTCCATGGAGGTTCTTCGAGAACGGCGGCGCGATGTTTTGCACGCGGGCGAAATCCTGATCGTGAATCCCGGCGAGGTGCACCGCTGCCGCTTCGGAGTGGATGTCCCGCACGCCAGCGGCTTCACCCTGATCGTGCGGCCCGGTGTCCTGCGCCCACTGCTCGAAGCCATGTCCATGCCATACTGCGCCTTTCCGCGCGCCTCCCGTTTCATCGGCCAGTTCCGCAACGCAGAGGTGCTCGAATTGGTCACCAAGCTGATTCGCGAGTATCGCGAACAGCAGCGCGGATACGCCACCATGGCCGAGACCCTGGTTCGCCAGATTCTTGTTCATGTCCTGCGATCGTGGCCCACGGAAGCCGTGCTCCCCATGGACGGCCAGTTGACTCCCCAGTTGCCTTGGCTGCACATGCACCGCGCTACCGAATATATGAACAGCCACGGCAAAGGCGCCTTCCGCTTGGCGGACCTTTGCTCGCAGGTCGGATTGAGCCCGTCGCGGTTTATTCCGCTTTTCAAGAACTCCTCTGGCGTTAGTCCGCATAATTACTACAATGCCTTGCTGATTCTGAAAGCCCGCCGGCTCATACATTTGGAGGGTTCCACCACCAAGGAAGTCGCGTACGCTCTCGGCTTCAAGAACGTGAGCCACTTTTGCACGTTATTTCATCAACTTGCAGGCTCCACGCCCAGCATGGATCACGGGTCAATCGACGATCTGATCAAGGCCGAAGCATTACACGCTTTTACCTATTTCCCCGAAAGATAGTGAAAAACCACTAGTTCGGCTGCCGGAGAATAGATATCAGTCCGCTCCGGAATATAAGTGAAGATTACCGACATCCAGGCCATCCACCTCCGCGTGGACGACCCAAACATCGGGTTGTTCGACGGCTCATACGACGATTGCGTGATCCGTGTCGAAACCGATGAAGGTATTACGGGAATCGGTGAAGTAGAGACGCTGGCGGATGCGGTACAGGCTATTGTGTACGCCCGCCCCGCGCACAGCAAAGCTTGGGGCTTGCGGGAACTTCTGATCGGCAGGGATCCCTCGCATCCCGAAGAGCTGTGGGATCTCATGTACGACTCCACCTGCTACGTGGGCAGGCGCGGATTGATGATGCACGCCATCGGCGGCGTGGACATCGCGCTATGGGACATCGCCGGGCAGCTTCGGGGTGTTCCGGTCCACGAGCTGCTTGGGGGTGCTCGGCGGGAGCGCATCGAGGCCTACGGCACGATCTACCCGATGGCGACCACCCCGGATGGCGTGAAGCGCCAGGTGGAAGACGCCATGCAACGGCTGCGGCTGCGCAATATCAAATTCGCCGCGGACCCCTGGTGGATAGACGACCTCGACCACACTCACCGGCTGTTGCAAGCGGCGCGCGAGGTGCTTGGCGGCGGTGTGCTCATTGTGGATGCGGCACTCTCCTATAAGACCGCGGACGAAGGCCTCAAGCTGGTGCCGATTTTGAAGGATGTCGGCGTGCTGTTTCTGGAGGCTCCGCTACCCCTGGACGATGTCGCCGGGCACGCGCGCATGGCCCAGTCCGGTATACCGCTCGGCGTGGGTGACCTCGGCCTAACGCACGTGGATGAATTCATCGAGGCGATGGACCGCGGCGGCGCTTCTATCTGTCAACCCGACATCACGAGCGTCGGGGGCTTCACGGGCATCCGCAAGGTCGCCGAAGCCGCACGCCGGCGCGGTAAGCGCGTGATCACCCACGGATACAAAACCAACATCGAGATTGCAGCCAACCTGCATTTCCTTGCGAACCATTACGACGCGGAACTGCTCGAGTACTCGACGAGCAAATCGCCGTTACGCTGGGAGACGACCCAAGAGAGCATCCTGGTGGACACGGACGGGATGGTCGCGGTTCCGAAAGCGCCAGGCCTCGGCGTGCATTTGAATCCGGCGGCGATCGAACGCTACAGCGTCAGGCGCGGAGAACACGCGTGCGTCTGACCATCGCACTGGTCATGCTCGCCGGTTCGTGCGCATATGCCGCCGATTACCTCGACCTTGGGCCTTTCGGGAGGCTCACCACGTGGAACAACGGCGCACCTCGACGGCTGGCGCGGGCCGCCGGCGCCGCCGCGAGTAACAACCTCGGCATCGAGTGGGATGAAGAGCGCGACATACGCGAAATCCGGGTGCAATACGCCGGCGAGCCCGTGCCCAGCGCGCGCGTGGAATATTGGTTTCGCAACTGGCCGTACGATCCGCCGCGCATGCCGTCTTTTGAGGACCCGATGGACGATCCGTGGCAAGGCCAGTGGCTGAGGGCCGAGGTCTCGGAGAATTGCCAGAAATCGGAATGCCGGTACGATTTCCTGCCGCTCGGCGAAAACGAGAATGCACGAGCGAAAAATCTGCCGGGCGTGCAGTATCGAAGAACACTGAAGGTGCGGATGGTTTTCTCTGGTGACTCGCCCGCCATCTCTACGATTTCCGCATATTCCGATTCCGTGGAGCAGCCGCTGCGATTGCGCATGGAAGGGCAGTTCGGCGCCGCACCCACCGTTTCCATCTACAACGGGCGCCTGCGCTCTACAGCGCCTTCTTCCAACGGTGTGACTCTCGACTTGTTCCAGGCGAAGCCGTCGCTTCCGGGATCGCACGATCTGACTGTGGTGACGGTCAAAACTTCGGCGCGGACGTTCTCGTTTTGCACCGATGATCTCCAGCACGGGCCGATAGTCATTCCCGATTTCGGCGTAACCGTGACCGATCTCGACCACCCGGCCCTCACGCCCCAGACCGGCAAGCTGCGCGTGCGGCAACGCATTCCGAAAGAACCCGAGCAGACGTATGAACGGGCCGCCCGTGAAATCCCTCCGCTCGATCCCTGGGAGCGCGAATGGGGCGGGCGCGTGTATTTGCCCCTGGCGCCGGATTCCGACTGGCAGAAATTCGCCTTCGAATATGGCGGCAATGTATTCATCAGCAAGTCAGGTATCAAGGCCAAGGGCCGTGAATTGGCACGTCTGCATTGGCCCGGTGACCGGATCACATGGTCGATCGCCACGGGCGAAGGTCGCTACTTGCGTGAGGACCACAAGGTCGCCGTCAGCAAGCTGGATGGCTACCTGCCAATCGTGACGCAAACGTGGAAAAACGAGGGCCTCGACTACCAGGAAGAAGCTTTCGCGACCTTGCTGCGTGGACCGCTCTCGCCCGAAGACGCCGCACGCGACGAAGAGACACCCGCGATCCTGATGGTCCGGCTGACCGCACGTAACCAAGGGGGCGCTGCGCGTGACGCTCATGTTTGGCTCGCGGTCGATCCAGCGGCGCCGCTCTCGCTTGACGGCAAATCCGTTATCGGTAACGGAGACGTGCTCGCGCAGCTCGATGGCCCGGCGGATGCCGCCATGGCCGCTGAAGCTCACGGCATCCACATACGGTTCCCGGTGCCGGCCGGCGGAGAAAGTTCCGTCGTCCTCAAGTTTCCCTCTGTGTCGGATCTCTCGACCGCGGACCGTAACGATCTCGAAGCGCTCCGCTATTCCTCCGAGCGCGATCGCATCATCGCTTATTGGAAACGCATCATAGAGCCGGCCGCCCGCTTCACCGTCCCCGAGCCGAAGTTCAACGATCTGGCCCGCACCGTAGTCGCGCAAATCCATATCAGCACGACGAAAGATCCCAAAACCGGGCTGTACATGGTTCCCGCGGCGAGCTTCGTTTACGATGTGTTCGAGAACGAAGCCTGCTATCAGGTGTTACTGCTCGACACGCTGGGGCAGTTCCAGACGGCAACCAGCTATCTGGAAACCATGCTGCGATTGCAGGGCAGCAAGAATTTCCCAGGCGCTCATGAAGGCCCGACGGATGCGATCTTTCACGGCGCGAAGATTGACGACGTTTACGACTACACCGCGCACGGCTACGGTCTCGACCACCCGACGGTCCTCTGGACCTTGGCCCAGCACTATTTCTATACCCGAGACCGTCAGTGGCTCGATCACGCCTGGCCGCACATGCGCAAGGCGATTGAATGGATCGAGACACAGCGCGCCGCCACCATGCAGCACGACGCTCAGGGGGAAAAGGTGCGGGAATATGGCCTGCTGCCGGCGTCTCAACTCGAAGACAATGTCGATTGGGCGAACTGGTTCTCGATAAACGCGCTCGCGTGGGCGGGAATGCGTCAGACTGCTGCCGCTCTGGAGGAGGCCGGAAACCCGGAGGCCGCCCGCGTCCGCAAAGAAGCAGATGCATTTCGCAGCGATTTGCGGGCGGCAATTTCGCGGGCGGTCGAAGCTTCCCCGGTGGTCCGGATGCAAGACGGCACGTACGAGCCATACGCGCCCGTCCTGCCTACCCGCCGGTTCCGCATATTTGGTCCCATGCGCGCGAATTATTACGACCGCTACGGGCACCCGGACGAGAAGCCTCTGATGCGCCTGGGAGCCGACCGCGATACGTTCTGCGGACCCGTGGTTTGGCTGCTGCTCGGCCTGTTCTCGCCCGACGAGCCGATCGCCAATTGGATTCTGGACGATTGGGAAGACAACGAGACGCTTTCAAGCGGCATGGGTCTAAACATTCACGGCATCACCGACGACAAGTATTGGTTCAGCCAGGGAGGCATGGTTTTCCAGGCGAATCTGGTGAATCCCATTCCGGTGTATCTGCGCAGGCACGAAGTCCCCGCCGCGATTCGCAACCTGTATAACGATTTCACAGCTTGCCTGTATCCCGAGGTCAACATGTTTACCGAAGAGTTCCACCAATGGCGGCACGGCAGCGGCCCGTTTTACAAAATCTCGGATGAGTCGCGTTTCGTGAATCGTGTGCGCGACTCGTTGGTTTTGGAGGACGGAGATACGCTTTGGCTCGCGCCGGGTACGCCGCGGCGCTGGTTGGAATCGGCCGAGGGTATTCGCGTGGATCGGTTGCAGACTTTGTTCGGCACGGTGAGTTATGAAATGCATGCCGGTCCCAGGCCGGGACTTGTGCAGGCGGCCGTGCGCCTGCCCGCGGATCATGCCGCGAAAAAGAACTGGCTGGTGGCGCGCGTGCCTACGGGTCATATCGAGCATGTGACGCTCGACGGCAAGCCGTGGACCAGGATCGACCCCGTGTTGGAGGCCATCGAGCTTCCCGCCGAGGCTGGTGTCATGCACCTGGAGATTGAGTACCGCTGATGAAACCCTCCATGGAACTAACGGAACGTAAACACCCCGGATCTCTCGTGGCTCCATGGATGCTGCTGTCGCTTTTAACCGTCGTCCTTTGGGGCGGTTGGGGATTGCAATCGAAGATCATCGTCGACCGCATCTCGCCCTGGGCCAATCAAGTCCTGTTCTCCATCGGATTGGCTCCCCTGGTCGTATGGATGGCTCTTTCGAAGAACCTGCGGCGCACGGCAGGCAGCAAGAAGAAAGGCTTGGTCTATGGCCTGCTCACGGGTGCCCTCGGCGGAACCGGGAACGTCGCGTTGTATCTTTCGCTCGCCGGAGGGGGAAAAGCCTCGGTGGTGATCCCGTTCGTCGGTTTGGCGCCGTTGGTGACGGTAGTCTTGGCGCTGATCCTTTTGGGCGAGTCACTGAATCGGCTGCAGATCGTCGGCGTGATTCTCGCGCTGGTCTCGATTTACTTGTTGAGCTTATAGACATGCAAGGCTGGTTCTTGTTCGGATCGGTCGCGCTGGTATTTTTCGGCATCAGCGGAATCACGCAGAAGCTGAGCACGAATCATGTTTCATTCGAGATGTCGTTCCTGTGGTTTTGCGTCGCCATGGCGGCTATTTCCGCCGTGGTGGCAATGGCGGTTCCCATCGAGTGGCGGCTGAGCCCGTCGCTCGTGGCGTTGGCGGCGTTCGGAGGCTTGTTGAACGGCTTGGGAGCGCTTACCAGTTTTGCGGCCTTGGAAAAGGGTGGTAAAGCTTCCGTCGTCATCCCGATCATCAATTTGTATCCGCTGGTGACGATCGCGGGGGCCTGGATGTTTCTGGGCGAGAAGTTAACGGCCACGCAAGTGGCGGGTATCGTGTGCGCTCTGGTAGCGGTGGTGTGTCTCTCGCAGGAGACACCGTCCCCGGGCGCAGCACAGTCAGGTGGCGATTAGTGGTTTGGCAACAGAGGAGGTGGAGCATGCAACGGTATATTCGTTTGTACGGATGGGCGCTGGTGGCTTTGCTGGCAATCACCATGGCGCAAGCTGCGCTCGATCGTGGAGCCATTCAAGGTACCGTAACGGATCCTCAGGGAGCCGCGGTCCCGAGTGTCGATGTCACGGTGACGAACACAGCAACCAACGTCTCGGCTAAGGTGGTCACCAATACAGCGGGGTTCTATCTGGTTCCGGAGCTTGTTCCCGGCACTTACGTGGTGCAATTCCGGTCAAAAGGATTCAGCTCGCTGGACATTCAAAATATCGAGGTCACTGCCGGCAGCAAGGTGACGGTGGACGGCGCCATGCGCGTGGGCGAGCTGGCACAGACGGTCGACGTTTCGGCGCAAGCGTCGCTGATTGAAACCACTGCCTCGAATTTCAGTACGGGCATCCAGCCGCAGATGCTGGAGAAGGTGCCGATTCTTGGGCGCGATATCCAGAATCTGGTGCAACTGCTGCCTGGTGTGACACAGTCGAACGGACCGTCGGGCTCCACGTTCGGATTCGACAGCCAGTTCGGCGGGTTTCCCGATCCCACGCATATCGTCGGCTCCGGCATCAGCGTCAATGGCAGCCAGGGTGGTGCGAACGCCTGGTATCTGGATGGCAGCCTCAACGCCGCATTGGGCCCGGAGTCAGTTGTGGTGAACCCGTCGCCGGATGCTGTTTCGGAATTCAACCTGGTGGATAACGGGCTGGCTGCGGAATGGAGCCGCACCAGCGGGGCTGTGGTCAATGTAGTGCTGAAGTCCGGCACGAACCAGTTCCACGGCAGCGGCTATGGCGCCAACCGGAATTCGTACTTCAATGCCAACAATCCATTCGACCGCCGGTCACCAACGGGCGAGGAGTTTCTATCGCCGCGGGTCAACTACAACGATGTCGGTACGACTTTCGGAGGGCCGATTCTCAAGAACCGTACGTTCTTCTTCTTCTCGTGGGACACTTCGTTCCTGCACGAAAACAAGAACCAGATCTACACCGTTCCCACGGCTCTGGAGGCGGCGGGGAATTTCAGCCAAACACCAGGGATTGGCACGTGCCCGACCTGCCTGATCTACGATCCCTACTCCACTACGGGGCCGGATGCCAACGGCGAGTTTCACCGGACCGCATTTCCGGGCAATATCATTCCGAGGAACCGGCTCGATCCGCTCTCCGCATACTACGCAGCCAGCTTCCCAGCGCCGAATTTTATTGACCCTCTGCAGCAGGGGCCGAGCGGGTGCGGAGTATTCTGCAACAACTTTCTGGGCAACATCGGCAGCAGTCTGACGACGAACAACATGTCCGTCAAGGTGGATCATCGGTTCAACGACAAGAGCGCGCTCTTTATTGAGTACCTGCTCAATCCAAGCTATTACGCGAATTACCGCCTGCCATGGAGCGGCGCGACGGCGGTGACACAGGGGATCTCGGGCGCGCAGCCGTATACCACTGCCAACCAGATCTTCACCATCGGTCATACACAGACGTTCGGATCAACTCTCATCAACGAGTTCCGCGCCAGCTACAGCCGGCAGAACCAGATCCCCAAGCAAAACCCGAGTTCGCTAGTCGACAACTCCGGCATCGAACAGCGCATCCAGGGATTGAATTTCATTCTGGATCGTTTTGGCCCGGTACCGACGATCAGCGTTGGCGGCTTAGCGGGCTTCGGCCCGCAGCAATGGCAGAACGGGCTTCAGGGCGTGGATGCGTACACGCTGCAGGACAATGTCACGAAAATCATCGGCAGTCACACGCTGAAGGGCGGCCTGATGTGGCGGCGCGATGACAACTGGTACAACGCAAGCTGGGGTTACGGCCTGGGTTTTGGGGGCGGCCTCACGACCGACCCTGTGACGGGTCAGGGCGGCAACGGCTTGGCGCAATTCCTCCTGGGAGCCGTGGACCCAGGCAGCGGTACGGGCACTTTCCACTATCCGTATCAAACCAACGATTACTGGGGCTTCTACTTCCAGGATGATTACCGGGTGAATTCGCACCTCACGCTCAACCTTGGCCTGCGATACGACCTGTACGGCTGGTTCCGTGAGCGCAGCAATTACCTGGCGAACATCGATTTCAGCGCGCAGAATCCCGATGTGCCGTATAAGGGCCGCATCGATTACTTCGGAACGCCGGCGCACCCGAGTTCGGATGTTTTTCCGGCAAACAAGGGTTCGCTCGGCCCGCGCGTCAACTTCGCATGGACGCCGACCAACGACAGGAAATGGGTGGTCCGTGGCGGTTACGACATTATCTACAGCAACGGCATCAGCGCCGCTTTCGGCGACCAGAACGGGGGCATCAGCGGTCCCGCCTATGCCAATTACTTCGCTTACAATGGAGACTTCTCGGGTAAACGACCGGCGTTTCAGTTCAGCGAGGGCGCGCCTCCGCTCAATCTTCCAGCCCTGAGCTCCGTGAAGCAGACCGACAACCAGTTCCTGGGAACCGGGCCCCAAGGCTTCCTGCAAGGCTCAAAAGATCCCTACGTCGAGCAGTGGAGTCTGTACGTGCAGCGTGAGCTTCCCAAGAATATGGGTTTGAGCGTCGGATATGTCGGCACGCATGGCCTTCACTTGTACGGTGACGAGTTCCGCAGTTACGACTATGTTCCCACGTCAGTTCGCCAGCAACTGCGAAACGGAATTAACGATACCGTTGCCACTCCGGCGGCTCTGGTCCCGATCTACGGCTCAACGATTTCGCTGGCGAATCTTGACCGGCCGTACCCGCAATACACAAATCTGAGCATCAATTCCAATCCCGACGGATTCAACCGCTACGAGTCTTTGCAGGTGAAATTCGAAAAGCGCTACTCGGTCGGATTGAACTTCATGGTGGCGTACACGCACCAGAAGAACATCGGCACGCCCAACACCGGCAGCATCATCGGCAACACGGCAACGCCTACGACCATTGGTCGAACGGTCGGCCGGGCGTCTCTGGTTCCGGGCGGTCTGTCCGGAGGCACCGGAAATACGGCGGGCGGCTCCGGACCGCAGAACATCGACAATCGATTCGGAGATGTCGGCCTGACCGCGGATGACATTCCGAACGTGCTCAATGTCGCAGGATCTTACGAATTGCCGTTCGGCAAAGGGAAGCCATTCCTTTCGGGCAGCCGGCTGGGGAATGCCGTGTTAGGCGGTTGGACGCTCACGCAGAACTGGAACGTCCAAAATGGTGTTCCGCTAGTGATCACCGGGCCATGCAACGCAGTTACTTGCCGCCCGAACTTCATCGGCGATCCGAACGCGGGAGCTCACACGCAGAACCAGTGGTTTAATCCGAATGCGTTTGAGGCTGTGTTCCAGACCAACCCGGCCGTGCTGACCGCGCCGGATCCAACCATCTACAGCGCATGGTGGCAGTTCGGCACCATGGGCCTGCGCAATAATGGAGTCCGCTCACCCGGCTTCTGGAATACAGATATGTCACTGAGTAAAGACTTCCACGTCACGGAGCAGAAGTTTTTCAGCTTCCGATGGGAGGTTTACAACGCGCTAAACCACCAGAATCTCGGCATCCCGAATACCCAATGGTGTCTGCCACCCAACCCCGACGGATCGACCGACCTGGTCCATCAGGCTGGCTGCCAGTTCGGTAAGATCACCAATGTGCAAACCGATCCGCGCGCCATGCAGTTCATGCTGAAGTTCACATTTTAGAAAGGATACTTGCGGGTTGGTTGGCCTGTGGGGTGGTGGTTGCAATCTCGCGTTCTATTCATTTCACCGCCCAAACCACAGCCTGGCCTATGATGTCCTCGAACGCGTTTCCGGACAGTTACACATGGTGTTGCGTCCCCCGGCAAATTGCGTAGAAGCACGAGGACTCAACTCTGCTGTCCCTCTTGCTTGTCGGGACGGGAATGTTATTGCAACCGCCTAGCGGAAGCCACCGACAACATAGATGTCGCTGCCGGCGGCGTCGAGTTGCGACCACACGATCCAGCTTTCATCCGGCGACACGCTCATCCCGCTATCGAACTGCACCGGCATTTTCCGAAGCGGCACAACGTCACGGACCTTATGTGTGGTTAAGTCGAGGCGGCGAATGGCGCTGCCGGTTCCTGCGGGCGGGTACACCGCGTAATAAAGCGCACTCGACGAGACGGCCCATTGTCCCCAGAGATTCGGCGATAACTCGCTGGTGAGCTTTTCTTCCGCGCCGCCCCCGACCGGCATGCGCCAGACGCCGGCTTCGCCGCCCACACGCGTGTAGAACAGCCACTTCCCGTCGGGAGATTCCGCGGCGCGCGAACGCTCCCTCGCCGGCCACACGGGTCTGTTCTTTGCCGTCCAAATCCATGCGCCAGACTTCCCAAATGCCGTGCCGGTCGGTGCAGAAATAGATCCGGCGGCCATCCCGGGAAAATGACGGCAGCACTTCGTTGGAGGTTTCGTGGGTGAGGCGCGAGGGACGCCGCCGGAAGCCGGCACCAGGAAGATGTCACCATTGCCGTTAGGCCGCGAGTCGAAGACGATCCACTTGCCGTCGGGCGACCAGTGCCCGCTGCCCGTGGTAGGGCCGTTCACCGTTCCACTTGGCTGCATTGCCAAACCGTGGATGTGGATTCTGGCTGGGCCGCATGTCGCAGTCGGTTTACGGCGTACTCGAAGTTGGGACGTAAGCCCTCGTTTGTACCAGCCAAGGCCCGATTAGGACCGATCCACAGCAACGTGTGGTCCACGTCGGCGATCTTCATGGAGGAAGACGACGCGCAGAACGGCGTCGACCACGTCGACGGTCATCGCAGCCCAGGCTATATCATTAGCCCATACGCCGTGCAGAACGGACCCACCGACCACACCTTCTACACGCAGGTCAACATGACTCGGACGATCGAGCAAATCCTCGGTCTGACGCCCATGAACCAGTTCGACCTCGTGGCGTCGCCGATGAGGACGGCTTTCGTCACCGGCACGCCGCCCGCGGAGAACTTCCAGCCGTGGACGCACGTGCCGAACCAGATCCTGCTGGATAAGGGCGTTACAGCGAGCACAGCCAAGACAAAGAGAAACCCTCCGATTAAGGCCCTGAGGGCTGCTTGGCTCCAGAAGAAGGCGCAGATCTTCGCCGGCAAACTGACCAAGCCGGACGCCGAAGACCCGGATACCGTCAACCACCTGAACTGGTATCTGACCACCGGGTTTAAGATCCCCTATCCCGGCGAGAAAACGGTTCGCCCCCCGAGCGACTTCAACAACGCGGCACCCACGCCTGACGAGGACGACAAGTAAAACACGTTCCGACAGCAACGGCCCTCTCCCCGGTGACCGGGGAGAGGGTTTTTAAAACACCGACATGAACCTGCGTGTGAAGATTCTCCTCCTGTTTTTCCTGGGTTCGGTGGGCATCAGCGCCCAGGTCGCGCGAACTTCATTGAACGGAATCGTCACCGACGAGCAAGGCAAGCGAATTCCTTCGGCCAAAGTGTATGCAACCAACAGGGCGATTGGCGTCCGGCGTGAAACCGAGACCAACGCCTTGGGTGCCTACGTGCTGCCCGACATGGCGACGGGCACATTCAGCATCGAGATCTCGAAAGACGGCTTCGCGCCCCTGCGTTTTCCGAGCGTCAAGCTGGAAGTCGGGCGACCAAGAACCCTCGACGTCACTTTGAATCTCGCCGGGCACCGGGAGGAGATGAGCGTCACAGAGGCTACGTTCCAATTGGACCGCGTTGATGCCACGGTGGGCGCGCCCATCGAGCAGAAGCAGATCGACGAGTTGCCGATCAACGGTAGAAACTGGTCGACCCTCACCGCGCTGGTTCCCGGAGCGGTTGACACCGGCGCCGGCGATCAGCGGACGATCCGATTCGCCGGGCACGGGCTGGACGACAACAACCTGACGCTAGATGGCGTCGATGCGACGGCGGTCTTTAACCAGATGCAGCGCGAGTACGTGCGGCTCACGATTCCGCTGGAATCGATCGACCAGTTCGACGTCAAAGACCAGACGTTCGGAGCCGACGTGGAAGGCGGCACGTCGGGCGCGCAGGTCGCGGTGGTTTCGCCTTCGGGAACGAACTCGCTCCACGGGAACGTGTTCGACTACTTCCGCAATGAGGCGATCGAAGCCCGAACGCCCTTCAGCGGGGCCTCTCCCAATCCTTTCCTTCTGAACCAATTCGGCGGCGCAGCCGGCGGGCCGATTGTGCGGAACAGACTGTTTTTCTATGCGGCGTACGAAGGCCTGCGACAGCGGCTGGATGGGTCGCAAATCGGACTCGTGCCGAGCCCGAGTTTCATTGCACAGTCAACCCTAACCTCTCCAGCTTTGTTACCGATCCGGACGGCATACCCCGCGGGAACATCGCCGGCCAGATCGCCGAACGTGTGGAATTACAACGCTCTTGGGCGCCAGATCGACAACGAAGACTCCGGCATGATCCGGCTGGACTACCATCTCTCGAGCAAGACCACTTCGTTCGTACGCTTCAACTCGGACGAAGCGGTTCAAACCATTCCGACCGGTCAACTGATCGCCAAGACGCAGTACGACACGAAGTTCAACAACGGCGTCTTCGAGGTTCTGCATGTCTTCTCGCCGAGTTTGGTGAACGAATTCAAATTGGGCGTCAACCAGGACATCTACGTCGCCTCGACGCTCTCCCCGGTGCCGTACACCATCAGCGTTTCGGGATTCAGTTCGCTCGCGGGAAGAACCGCGAATCAGGATCCGTCGAAGACCATCAGCCTGCTGGATGACGTATCGTGGTCGAAAGACAGCCACACCCTGAAGTTCGGCTTCGAATTCAAACGCCTGTTCCTGAACCAGGGAACGGCGAGCAGCGGCACCTTGACTTACACGTCCACGACTAACTTTCTGAACAACCAGATGGGCACAGCTTCCTATACGTCCATCCTCCCGCTGGTGCGTCAGCGCAAGAACATGTATTGGGCATACGTGGAAGACGAGTGGAAGGTCACACCGACGCTGACCATCAATGCGGGCCTCCGCTACAACGTGTTCAACGCCCTCTCCGCGCTGAATCACCAGGCCATTCCGTTCGACTTTGCGACTTGTGGCGGATTCTGCCCGACTAGCTATTCCTACTTCAACCCCCGTTACAACGACGTCGACCCCAGAATCGGCATCGCGTGGTCGCATCGCAACACCGTGGTACGCATCGGCGCCGGCATCTATCACACCGACGGACAGGAGGACGATCAGAACCTTCCTATCTCGAACACTGTCAGCCGTTACTCGTTCAACAACGTCTCGTTCCCGGGCCTTTCCTATCCTCTCGATCCGTTTCTCGCCTACGCGCAGAACGGCGGGTTGGGCGTGGTCTCGCCACGCGATCTGGATCGCAACCGCAAGGACAACTATGTTGCCTCCTGGACGTTATCGCTGCAGCAGGCCATGCCCGGCGGGTTCGTGGCCACACTCAATTACCTTGGCAATAAGGGAACAGATGTTCTGACCACCACTTATACCAATCTTGCCATCCCTCCGGGCAATGTCGTTCCGCATCCGGCCTTCGGCGTGGTGTCATGGCGCGGCGACGTCGGCAACAGCACCTTCGAGGCGCTGCAGTTCAACCTTCGCCGGACCTTCCACAACGGCTTCCTGCTATCGTCGAACTACATGTGGTCGCATTCCATCAATGACGGCAGCATTGGCGGCGGAGACTCCGACACACCGCAAAACTCGTTCTGCCGTTCCTGCGACAAGGCGAGCAGCGACTTCGACGTGCGGCACTTGTTCAATCTTTCCGCCGTCTACACGCTGCCTTTTGGGGCGGGCAAGCAGTACGCAAACTCGCCGGGGGTCCTGCGAACGCTGCTGGGAAACTGGGAAATGAGTGCGATCGGAATGACGCAAACCGGATTGCCAGTGAACATCACGGTCGACCGTACCAACGCGTCGGTTCCCGGTCTGTACGCCGTCAGCGGTTCGGAACGTCCCGACTACGTTTTCGGCCAGTCACTCACCCCTGCCCGGGGCTCGACCGCCAACCACTGGATCAACCCCGCGGCCTTCGCTGTGCCGGCTAATGGCACGTTCGGCAATCTGGGGAGAAACGCATTTCGCGCGCCCGGGATCACGCAACTCGACCTGGCCGTTTCGAAGTTCGTGTTGCTCACGGAACACTTCAGCATCCGCTTCCGGGCCGATATGTTCAACTTGACGAACCGTGCTCAGTACGGAGTTCCCAACGCCGATATTTCCGCGTCGAATTTCGGTGTCATCACGGCCACGCTCAGCAACTACGCAACTGGACGTGGAACCCCGCGCGAATTGCAGTTGTCAATTAAGACCTTATTTTGAGGTTCAGGAAGCGCCCGGATTCCGGTCGGATGACGCGCTAACTGGAAGCTAGAAGTTTCCGGACTGGGTTAGTTACGAGAAACGTTGTAACCTTCTGTTGCCTTGCACACAGACCTAACATGGCGAACGTGATTCGTCGCGGACTCAGGAATTGGCTACTCATCCCCTGGCCGTTCGCGCGTGCCAGTCCGGCATCCGGGATGCGCAACGGGGAAGCGCCGCTGAGAAACACTCGCCACAGGCTCCGCGCCTGGCCTTGACGCTCGAGTGACGCGATCAGTTCCGGCTCGCCGGCATTCCAGGCCAGACCTTCCACTGCACGGTTTTCGGTGGTCAGACGCCGAGGGTTACCACCGTTGACGGAGACTGTATACACGTCTTGGACGGAAGCCTCCGCCGACCGGACAAACGCTAAGGAGCTGCCGTCCGGGCTGAGGCGGGGCTGACTATCGCCCAGCGTACCCTTGGCGGGCGAGGTGACTTGGTGCTTGCGGCCGTCGGCCACGTCGATGGTGAAGAGGGCGAACGGAGAAGCAGCGTCATCGCGGTCCGCCGCCACTATGGCGCGGCCGTTTTGCATCCAGTCGATCGGGCTCCGCAGCGCGACCTCGGCGACACGGCGTTCTCCGGTTGCGTCTGGCGCCACCAGGCGAACCATGACGGCAAAGCGGTTCCGCTCGATTTGGCGAAGAAAGGCACGGATCGGCCGTCCGGAGACCAAACCGGCTCATAGTCAAAGTTTTCTCCGCTGGTGAGCGGGCGAGGCTCTCCGCCCGCGGACGGCTGGAGAAACAGGTTGGCTCCGTGGGCATCGACGTCGCGCGTGTAGGCGACCCACACGCCATCCGGAGAGAACGCGGGTGAGCGTGTAACCCATTGACTTCCAGTCAGTAAGCGAGGAGCGGCAGATGTGCTGGAGCCCGGACGCATTCTGATTCCGGCCAACCACGTCCCGAGCAAGAGCGCCATGCCTAATCCCCCAAACAACGCGCCTATCAGCCAAGGCTTTCGGGGTCCGACACTGTGAGCCGGGGCCGCGGGAGGCAGAACCCGCTCAAATTGCGGCTGGTATCTGCCCTTCGGAAGCAGGATCGGGACCGGGTCGGTCAAACCGGTGCCGGCGTAGTATTCATGCAGTTTTAGGCGCAATCGACGCGCCTCCACGCGAATGATCGGATCGGCCTTGGGGTCATACGCGGGAGGGCGTCCAAATACCTCCACGCCGATGACTGTTTCCTTGAGTTCCCCACCACCGCCAGCCAGGGTCCGCTCCACCACGAAACGCAGAAACTGGCCCATTCGCGCGCTCTGCGCCCACTCCTTGCTGGCCTGAACACGGTATAGGGCCGTCCTGATCTCGTCCGGGGATAACGCGTTCGCCATATAGGGGTTACATAGGGTAGCATACCCCAGTATTACCGCCTGTTACTTCCTCGGCGCGGGCCGCATTCGCAAGACTGGTCGGACATGCGACTCATGACGCGAACGATTTCGATGCTGGTTGGGGCGGCGCTTGTTCTCGCACTCACGGCAGATGCCTCGCCAATCTACAACTTTGCAACTTTCAATGGCCCCGGCGACAACGCGGGAGGCACTACGGTCAACGGGGTAAGTAACACCGGCGCGATCGTCGGGTTCAGCTCCAATGCGAATATGAATGTGTTTACGAATTTTGTCCGCCAGCCGAATGGCACATTCACCACGCTGAACATCAACGGGGACCCGCTGGCGAATGCCAATGGCATTAATTCCGCCGGCGTCGTCGTGGGCGCCACCGGAGGGCAAGCGTTCGTTCAGGATCACGGGCTTATTAGTTTCTTGCCAGCCGCGGACCTGGCGGGCGCATGATCAACCCGTGGCGGTGGAGGCCACGGGTCATGAAACAAATACAGAGACGCAAAGCCAAAGGAAGAGTGGCCAAGTCGGTCCTGCGGTTGCCTGATCTTGAAGTCGCGAAGTCCGCGGTTCTCAACAGTCTGTCGTGCCCGGATGCGCAGCGGGGCTATCGCCACGCCATCGACGAATTCGTGGATTGGTACTGCTCCGAACCGCGGCTTTCCTTCAGCAGGACAGTGGTCGTTCGGTATCGGATGCACCTGGAGTCACGACATCTCGCCCCTGGGACTATCAACCTCCGGCTGGGGGCGGTTCGCCGTTTGTCGTACGAGGCCGCCGACTGCGGCCTCCTCAGCGCCGACCTGGCGGCCGGGATCAGGCGCGTCAAGGGCGTGAAGAAACTGGGCGTCAGGCTGGGCAACTGGTTGACGGCCGAACAGGGCATCACGCTCTGGCAGGCTCCGGACCGGGAGCGCCTCAAAGGCAAACGGGACCGAGCTCTTCTATCGGTCCTGCTTGCGTGTGGGCTCCGGCGGCACGAGGTAGCCGAGTTGGCCGTTGATCACCTCCAGTAGCGCGAGGGACATTGGGCGATCGTTAACCTGAGCGGCAAGGGCGGTCACGTCCGGACGGTGCCGGTTCCAGACTGGGTCTATTGCGAGCTCAGCACGTGGATGGAAGCTGCGGGAATCAAGGGTGGGAGAGCGTTCCGTCGCGTAAGTAGCGCTGGCAAATCCTGGGGAGACGGGGTCACCGAGAAGCTTGCCTGGCATGTTGTTAAGGAGTTCGCCACAAAGACGGGAGTGGCGAGCCTCGCACCCCACGACCTGCGTCGGACGTGCGCGCGTTTATGTCGGGCGGCCGGAGGTGAACTGGAGCAGATTCAGTTTCTCCTCGGCCATGTGTCGGTCCAAACGACTGAGCGCTACCTCGGCTGCACGCAACGTATCGCCGCAGCCGTAAATGACAAGATCGGAATCGAGCCGCCTTCGTGAGCTAATCGGACCTTTGGCCGAGTCCCGGATGACTCGCTCGGGGACTATGAGAATGCTCTTTGCGGGCCGAGCGTCAGCCGTACGTGAGGTCGGTGCTCTGTCCGACCTCGATAATATATCCGTCAGGATCGCGGATGTAGCAGCGCGTCTCGCCGTATTTGGGGATCGGCTCCGTGATGAACTTGGCTCCTCGACTTTTCCATAATTCATAGCACGCTTGAATATCCGCAACGCGGAAATTCATAAAGCTGTTGATGTGATTCGGATCGGGGACGCTGAGCGTTACCGTCGGCTTATCCGGGGTCGGCCCGCCTCCAACGTTAAGAATCATCCAGATATTCGCAAGCTGAAGGTATCCAGGCGCGTTGCCGTCACCCAAGCTCAGAATGCGAGCGCCGAAGACCTTCTCGTAGTAGCGAGCCGATCGCTCGATGTCGGCGACGGTGAGAAAATGTGCGATGCTGATCCCCTCTCTCGGGGGCATCTCATAGCTCTTCTGCTCGATTTGTACGCTGCCCATTTGACGACTCCAATTCCAATATCGTACATCTGGCACGCCAGCACAGGGGCAGCCCGGCATGGATGACGCGCAACTCATAGACAGCCCCCGGGAACGGTCCGCTCTCACCTTTGTCCAGTTCTCTGACCATACAGACGAAGGTTCCGGTAGCGATTCTCAGAAGCCCGTTGTGAATGACAATGCTTAGGATTCTATCCGCTGTGCTCCGGGCCGAAGTGCTGAGGGCGAGATAACATTGCTGCCGGAGCATGGCGGATAGAATGCGTTGAACTGAGCCGGACCGTGCTCTATGGGGATTGAATGGATTTCGCTCCCCGATGTGTGGAGCAGTCACCCCGCGTCGAGAGCGACAGGGATCGGCGGTCAGCGTGTCCTGGCGGTCCGTATTCGAGGTCTGGCGAGCTTCGCACCGGTCTTTTCGCGATGAAACGGGCGTGTGAACGCAGTTCTGCTCGAGCCTCAGAGAAGGTTTCCGTTCGACTGGCATCCTTTGGGTTGAACGTCATGAAGAGTCCGATCGTAAGCGCAGCGAATGCGGGCTCGCTGTAGGAGGGAGCCGAACGAGGATCAGGTGACCGATTCCGCATGCCGGGCAGAGCTTCGGTTCGCCTTCAGTGCTTTCCTGTTTGCCGGCGGCAGGTGGTCCTGAGGGTGTGGACACGCCCAGCAGAACGCGACATGATGCCAGTTTCTTCCGTCGCTCACGGTTGGCCAGAAAACCGTACTGCCGGATGCGAACAAAACCGCTCGGGAGAATGTGCAACAGAAAGCGGCGGATGAACTCTATTGCGGCAAGCGCCATGACCTTTGCCTGATTGCCGTCCGCGTAGTCTTTATACTCGAACCTGACGCGGCCGTCTTCGATAGACAGCAGACGCCGGTTGGAGATCGCAACCCGATGCGTGTACCGGGCAAGATATTTGAGGACCTGTTCCGGCCCACCGAAAGGCGGCTTGGCAAAGACCACCCATTTGGTTTGTTTCGCTGTGCGGCATAGCGCCTCGAACGCAGATCGATTCGCAAGCCCAGCCAACTCTCCGTGGAACGTCAGCCTGCCGGTTTTGAATGCCTTCCGCAGGTAAGTGAGAAACAGATTGCGAAAGCGGCTGCTCAAGACCTTCACCGGCAGGAAGAACGACTTCTTTCTGCACCCGATCCAGCGGAGTCCATCCGGACTAATACCGCCGCCGGGAACCACGCAATGAAGATGAGGATGCAGGTGAAGATTCTGTCCCCAGGTGTGCAGCACCGCCAGAAAGCCGATGTTCGCGCCAAGGCGTTTCGGATCGGCGGCTATGGTGAGCAATGTTTCCGCCGCAGCGCGGAAAAGGATTCGATAGATTTCTTCCGCGTTCTGTAGCGCCAGCCTGCCGATCTTGTCCGGCAGCGTAAACACGACGTGGAAATACGGAACCGGCAGGAGTTCCGCCTCTCTTTCCGCCAGCCATTTCGCGCGTGCCATCGCCTGGCACTTCGGGCAATGCCGGTTGCGGCATGAGTTATAGGAGATGACCTGATGTCCGCACGTATCGCATTGCTCCACGTACTCCACATGGCCGCCGAGCGCGGCGGTGCGGCAGTCGCGGATTGCTTCGAATGCCTTTCGCTGGTGAGCGCCGATTACGTGGCCCCATTTCGCGAAGAACTCCTTTTCGTAGGTGCGGAAGACATCGGCCACTTCGAGCCGATGTTCCCTCATGGTTTCTTTGGAGCGGAAGAACGAATAAGATCGATCAAGTCGAGGCTTTCCAGCGGACTCTTCGTGGAGCGAACGGCGCTATCGGAGAGGTGCAGATAGCCTGCCGTTGTTCTGAGATGCACGTGACCCAACAGAGCTTGGATCACGAGCAGGTTCGCCCCTTCGTCCAGCAGATGGGTCGCGAAAGCGTGACGCAGCGAGTGCGGGTGAACCGGCTTGGTGATTCCGGCTTTTTGTGCGGCCGCCTCGCAAAGTTTAAAAACGCTGCCCGTTGCAATGGGACAATCCGCCTTCTTGCCGGGAAAGAGCCACTCGACCGGGCGCTTCCACTTCCAGTAGGCGGCAAGCACCTCTCGGAGCGGCTCCGCCAACATCACCTGCCTGTCCTTATGGCCTTTGCCGCCGCGAACCCAGATCACCCGACGTTCACGGTCCAGATCGGAAACTTTGAGTTTGGCTACTTCCGAAACACGAAGTCCCGCGCCGTACATCGTGGCCAGAATCGCCCGGTGCTTGAGGTTCCTTGGTGCTTCAAGCAGGGCCTTAACTTCGGCTTTGCTGAGAATGACAGGCAGCTTCCTCTCGTAGCGCGGCAACGGAATCCGGTCGATCTCGATTCGGCGGCGCAGTGTGTTTTGGTAGAAGAACCGAAGAGCGCAGACGGACTGAATGTAGGTGGAGAGCTTTACCCGTTTTTGATTGAGCAGGAATAGCTGGTAGGAACGAATGTCCTCCGGTCCGAGCTTGTCGGGCGATTTTTTAAAGTGTTCCGCGAAATCGGCAACGCTGCGGATGTAGGCACGGACTGTTGAGGGCGAGTAGTTGCGGATGCGGAGATCCTCAAGCATCCGTTGTCGTAATGGCGTCATCGGTGAAACCTCCACCGATTACGAGATCAGGTATCGCGCGGTCTTGAGGAAATCACACGTTGCGCAACGCTCGGAGCCACGAATGCGGATTTAACATAATGCTGATTTCCGAAGTCTCGAAAAAGGGCCGTTTGCGAGCAAGAATCCGCATAATTTTACGTAAGATATCTTATGCGACTTTTTGATCGTCGCCCCAACCCGAGCTTCGTACGAGTAGCGCGTGATTCAGCTGGTGTTGACTGCTAAAGAGTCTTCAAGCCTTCGGTTTCCCGCCTGCCAGCGGGGTTGTAGGCTGGAACGCCCTACGAGTTCCGGCCACTAGCTTGCCGGCATTGAAGGCTACCGGCCGCTCTACGAGATAATTGGCTCTGGGGGAGATGATGGAATCTCACAATCAGTGTCCGAAATGCAACGGCGAAATGAAACAAGGGTTTATTCTCGACCACAAAGATTACGCATCCGGCGTTGTGGCGCAATGGCAGCCAGGCGAACCGCAGAAGACTTTTTGGCGCGGAGTAAAGTCTAAGGACGGTCCGCACTATGAGATCACGGCTTATCGTTGCACGGGATGCGGATATCTAGAGTCGTACGCGAAATAAGAAAAAGGCCGGGATTACCGCGCCGGCCCTTTCTCCGGCGATGTCCCGCATGAGATCGCCGATCCCTGAAACTTTGGTCGTATCTAGCTTCTCCACTGCATGGTCGTGGATAGGAAGCCGGGCTGGTTTGTCGATTACAGTTGCGACTAACCATCAACGGCGATCCGGGAGGGTCGGCGCTCTGAATGAATGGACGGTCGGCCACTCGGAAGTTGCAGGCGCAGCGGTCGGCAATCGATGGGGGTTACGCCGGTTTAGAAGTTGGTGGTCAAAAGACCTCGGCGAATGCCCAAAACCGGCCCGGCCTTGAACACCGAGGAAAGAAGATCACCGAGGAAAGAACGAAACCGCCGCGCACCACCGCGCGCCCGTTCAAAACGAAGCCCCGTCAGGCTGCCGCTTGCGGCTTAGTTCAACGTCCTTTATCATTCACTACTTGGGTTGGCAAGCTAAAAGAGGTTTTGGGGCCACTTGTCCGAAATCGACGTTTTCCGGCCAGGTGCCAGAACAGGGGATTGATCTGCCTTTCTTGAGATTAACTGTTCCGTAAAGATGGGTCACGATGCCTTGGTGGCCACGGAAGTCTTTGTGAAAAACGGCTCCTGCACTTTGCGCATGAGGCGCACGTTGCGCAGCGCCGCCGTGAATCCCCACTTTTCATAGAAGGGAACCATCTCGTCGCGGCAATAGAGTTCCATGTGCTCGACAAACAACAGCGCGGGATGCGCGGTAATCGCATCCAGAAGCATTCTGCCGAGGCCGAGTTCGCGGCGCCGCCGCTCGACGATGACGTCGAAGATGAAGGCCTTGTAAACGAAGTCCGTGAGGACGCGCGCGAAGGCGACGAGCTGGCCCGTTTCGGGGTCACAGAAGGCAAAGATCAGGTCCGAGTGCTCGACCACGCGCCTTATATCCTCGAGCTTTCTGCCGCGGCTCCACCATTCCCCTTGATACATGCGCCAGAGCTGCTCGATGTGCTCACTAGTGAGGCGGATGACGAATTGCAGTTCGGATTCGGAGCGCGCGATCATGAGGCACCGAGTAATCGGACGGCGGTCGAAGCATAAACCATTGAGAACCGTTTCAGCAGGTATGCAGAGGGTTCCTCGAGTACCACTCGGGATGCGGATCTCACTCGGCTCAAATCTCCTGAAAGTCCCTGTGTTTGAGATTGGTCACAAACTTATGCCGCACTCAATTCCGCACGCCCGCCTACTCAGTTTCCGGCGGGAATGATTCCAGCTCTCTCCACCATGAGAATAACCGTGCGTTCCTCCGCGCGCGTACGATGCATCACGCCTTTCGAAACAACGAATCCCTGTCGTGGCGCAAGTTCGACCGTGCGGTCGGGCAGGTCGATCAGCAGCTTTCCCTCTACCACGTAGAAAAATTCGTCGTCATCGTCGTGCTTGTGCCAGTGATACTCGCCTTGCACCACGCCCAGGCGAACCACCGATTCGTTCACTTGGCAAAGAGTCTGGTTGTACCACTTGTAGGCGCAGGCATCGGCTAGCGCCCACTCGTCGATCACTTCGCCTTGCTGGCAATGAATGTTCAGCCGCGTTTCGTATGGATAGCTGTCGTCTCGCTCATAAGAATATGTGTCACATCGTTATTCGGTTCGCAAGGCCGTAATGGGGTCCACGCGTCCCGCGCGACGGGCCGGCAGGTAGTTGGCCAGAATGCCGATCGCCACCAGCGTGACTCCCGCCGCCGCGAAGACGCTCGCGTCGGTGGAGCGCACTTCGAACAGCAGCGCAGCCAGCAGATGGCCGGAAAGCGCGGCGCCGACCGCTCCCACCGCCAGCCCCGCCAGAATCGGAACCATGCCCTCGCGCAAAACCATTTGCACCAATTGGCCGGGCGTGGCTCCCAGCGCGGAGCGAATGCCGATTTCCTTTTCGCGGCGCACAATCGCATACGACGCTACGCCGTACACTCCGATACTCATCAGCAATAACGCCACCACGGCGAAGCACGTCAGCAACGACGCCGCGAAGCGGCGATCGCCGACGCCGACGCGCATCAGCTCGGTCATTTCTACGATCGACGATACCGGCAAGTTAGGATCCACCGACTGAATTTCGCGCGACACAGCACGACTGAGCATGGCGCGGTCTCCCGTGGCGCGAACCAGCACGCCCATCAGCCTTCCAGGCGTCTGGTACCCAGACGTCTGGTACAAGCTGGTGTAAACGTGGGGAACATCCTTTTCATCCAAGCTGGCCAACTTCACGTTGCCGACCACGCCCACCACCGTAAACCAAGGCGCCGACTGCACGATGTGCTTGCGGGTGGTGAGCGCGGAACGAATCCGCTTTCCAATGGGATCCTGTGCGCCCCAGAAATGGCGCGCCGCAGCCTCATCGACCAGCACGACCAAGGGCGCTTGCTTGTCATCCGTATCCTGAATCACCCGTCCCCGAACCAACGGCGCGCCGATGGTCCGAAAGAATTCGGGCGTCACGGAGGCGGATACCGCTGTGGGTGCGTCGCCGCTCTCGGGTGCGTCGCCGCTCTCGGGTGCGTCGCCGCTCTCGGATGCGCCTTCCACGCGGTATCCACTTTGCAGCAGCGCGCCCTGCAGGGGAACCACGCTGGACAACGCCGCGTTCTCCACGCCGGGCACCGCGCGAAGGCGCCGCACCGTCTCGCGAACGAGTGCGGTGCGCGTTTCGAGCTTGTCGTAAATGTCGGCCTTGGGATCATTGGGCACCGGCAACGAAACGCTTCCCGCGACCAAATGCTGCGAGTTGAACCCTGGATTCACTTGCAGAAGATTCCAGAACGTCCGCAGCAACACCCCCGCGCCTACCAAAAGCATCAACGACAACGCGACTTCCGCGCCAATGAGCACCTGGCGGACTTTGCTGTCGTGCCGCGATCCTGAACTGCCGCGCTCGCGCAATCCGGAAAGCGATGGTTCCACCTTTCCGGCTTGGAACGCCAGCACCAGCCCGAAGAGCACGGTGGTGAGCAAGGAGAGCGTGAGAGAAAACGCCAGCACCCGCGCATCGACATGAATGTCGTTGAGGCGCGGAAGTTGCGACGGCAACATGGCGATCAGCGACCGCAAACCGAGCGTCGCAACGGCGACGCCGGCCGCCGCCGAAAACAGACTCAGGACTGCCGATTCGGTGAGCAGTTGCCGGACAATTCTCGCGCGGCTCGCGCCCAACGCCAGGCGCACGGCGATCTCCCGTTGCCGCGCGGACGCGCTGGCCAACAGAAGATTCGCTACATTCGCGCAGGCGATCAACAGAATGAACGCCACCGCCAGCAAGAGCGAAATCAGCAGCGTCCGCGTATTGCCGACGACAACCTCCTTCAACGGAGTCACGGAAAGCGTCCAGCCCGCGCCGGCCGGATAGTCGCTGCCATAGGCGCGGCGCAGCGAATCAGTGAAGGTGGCCAGCTTGGCCTGGGCCTGGGCGAGCGTCATCCCCGGTTTCAACCGGCCGATGAGGTCCCCCAACACTCGCGCGCTACGCTGCGCCGGCGGAAACGGATCGCCGCGAAAGCCCGCGGTAACGTATATTTCCACCGGAACAGCGCCAGCCGATGAGGGATTCCGAAAGTCCGGCGGAAGTACGCCCACGATGGTGTACAGATCGGTATCGAGCCGCATTTGATGGCCGAGGACGGAGCGTTCTCCTCCGAACTCGCGGCGCCACAGGCCATCGGTGATCACCACGGCATCGGCGAATCCTGGCGCGGTGTCGCCGGGGTCGAACAGGCGGCCGAGTTGCGGTCGCGCCCCGAGAATACTGAAATAATTGGGACTGACCACCCCACTCTCCAGTCGCTCGGGATGCTCACCACCGGTCAAGTTGGCCGGCCCTTGATATACAGCCGAGACCGCCGAGAAAACGCCGGCGCGATCCCGCAGGTCGTCGAGCTCCGGAACGGAAAAGCCGACGCTCTGTGCGCCCAGCCCCCGCAGATCGGCCTGCAATACGACCAATTGCTCCGGATCATGAAACGGGAGGGGCCGGAAAAGGGTCGCGTTCACGACACTGAAGATCGCGGTATTGGCGCCGATCCCCAGCGCCAGGGTGAGCAACACCGTCGCGGTGATGCGCGGCGACTTCCACATGGTTCTCAAAGCGAAGCGGACGTCCTGCCATAGATTCATGGGGCCCCCCAGCGGCAACTATCCCTAGGGTTAGTGCAAGTTGTGTTCCTTCGTGGGTCGGGAAGCGTTTCGGAGTTTCCCTGGCGGCGAAGAACATGGCCTCGCGGGAGACCGAGTTTTTCGAGAACATCGGAGGCGTGAAGTCTTACACGGTAGACGTCTTCCGCCTTGCCGGGTAACGCGAAATACGAGGTTTGCTCGACGATGGTTCTGGCCGCTTTGGGAGCGCTCTGTCCGCCAGCCATCAGCGTCATCAGGCTACCAGCGACCGCGAACCTTGCGATCGTTGCTGCGCTAATCCAAATTCCGATCATAAGGACCCGCTTCTCCTTTTCCGGCTTGCCGTCCTGCCCGCCTGTTGCCAGGTTGCGTTGGATGCGAAGGATCGTTATCGCATCGGCGGCGGCCAGATCACCCCGCGGCGCTCCTACTTAGACCAGGGCGGAACCACGCCGTTGCTGCGCGCGTACGCGATCGACTGCCCCAGATGCTCGTGTTGATCTTCGAGAAGCAGCATCAGCGCGCCCTGCTTCGTCATGTCTCTTCCGAACAGTTTCACCGGCGCCTGCAGGTCGTTGTCGGAAAGTCCCGTAATCGCTTTTTGCAGATTGACGTAAGAAGCCTTCAGAGCTTCCTGCAATTTCTCCGGATCGGTGATGGGCGCGGGCCGTGCCCCCGTATTCGGTGTGCCCGAGAGCACGCCGACGAGCATGCCGTTCTCCATAACGATCAGGTTGAACACGTCGCCGACGGAGCGAACGCCCTGGCCGGGCTTCCAGTCGTACTTGCCCGACATAACGCGCGCGAGTCCGGTGAATTTGTCGGAAAGCGTTCCGGCATCTTTTCCGAAGGCGGCCTGCATTCCTGCCGGCTGCGCCTGCGCCATCGGCACCATCAGAGCGGCCGCAAGCGCGCACACTCCGTACTGAGTCAGAATCTTCTTCATGTGGAACTCCTCTACGTCACATTAAACGATTCGGGCTGCTCGTAACGCCGAATGCAGGTCTCGACGCGGCGTTTTTTAACTCCCCTGCCGCCAGCGAACCGGCTAGCCGTTTTCAACCCGCATTTTATGTCCGAGTACGCCGTCCCAATCAGCCTGCTTAGCGCGGCGGCGTTTGTGGATCTACTTGCTTGCAAAGTCCCCTAATCCTGCTGTTTCAACTCTCGCGCAAGGCGACGAATCGGTGTCCAGTTCAGAACCTCGGGGCCGCCAGTCTGCCGAATTTGAATCGCATGAGGCATCAGGGCTTCCACAAAAGCATAAACTCCTTACTCTTTATAACGGAGAACCGACAATTCCACAAGTTCATTATTATCACGATGATATTGACGTCTCCGCACGATTCTGCTATTCGTTGGGAGGAAGTTTTAAGAGTACTTTAGGAGGTTCCCTTGCTCGATGATTTACGCGCCCTCGTAGAGTTTGCCCAGGCCGGGTCCATAGCCCGTGCAGCCGATCGTCTATTCCGGACGCCCTCTGCTATTACCCGGCAAGTGCAAAGGCTGGAGGCTGCATTGGGTGCCGAGTTGCTCGACCGCTCGGTAAAGCCTCCGCGTCTGAACTCGCTCGGCTCCAGGGTGCTCGAACAAGCGCGAGATCTGCTACAGCGGACGGAGGCGCTGAAATCTGTTGCGTCGAGCGACGCCGAACCCCACGGCCTCTTGCGCATCGGGCTCGCGCATCCCCTGGCCGAGGGGACGCTTATCGACCCTATTCTGGCGCTGACTGAAAAATACCCCAAGGTCCGAGTGCGGCTGTTGAGCGAGCTTACCGGTGAATTATTTCACCGGCTGCTCGCCGGTGAACTCGACGTTGCAGCCGTGCTTTTGCCCGAAGGTAGAACCGCGCCTCCACCTCTTCTGACGAATATCATCGCGACAGACCGCATGGAGATCGTTCAAGGCGCCGCAGGCAACGTTGACGGTGATTGGAAAAGTTTGGGCAGAGCACCCTGGGTGCTCAATCCGCCCGGGTGCCCGCTTCGGGCAAGCCTCATCGATCGGATGGAGCGTGACGGCTTCACCCCAATGATTGCGGCTGAAATCCACAACATGCATTTGCAGCTAGCGTTCGTTCAGTCCGGTTATGGTGTCGGGCTGCTGCCTGCTCGCTTCATTGCTAGGAATCATTCTATCGACACCGTGAAAATACTGCGTCCCCCATCGTTTGACTTGCACCCGTCCGTCGCGATAGTCCGGGCTGGGCAACTCGGCGCCTTGGGGAAGGCCGTCGAACTGTTGGAACACGGGTTTCGGCAATTGTTTGAGGCAGCCGACACCCCGAAGCCCTTGACGAGGCACCGAAGAGGTGTGCCCGCGAATCGGCGGCCGGCGCGACCGCCCAAGTAGTCCCCGGACATCGCTTGTTGCAGCTGAGCGGTCTTGAGGCCATTTTGTCCTCGGTTCTCGACCGCCGGGAGGATCGAGCCAGGCGACCCGCTACGCATGGTCGCGCGTCAATCAACCTTGCGCTATTTCCGCGCCAAAGCCGAATCAACAACGACAGCTGGAACCGCGAACCCGACGGGGCTCCCGTCAGGGAAAGCTGTTGGCGACCGATCAGGGAGTGCTCGGGATATTGCGAGCACTGAGCGCTGCGAACCTCCTGAACCGGAATGACGCGATTAACCTCACCGGTCAGTTGGCTTCAGAACAAGTCGCCCAGCTGCAGAAGTTACGCGAGCTCCAGCTGGAAGACATGACCAGCAAGGCAGCCTACCAGGGATACCAGGTGCAAAAAGACGCCGATATGGTCGCCACCGAGCAACAGTTCTTCGGGCTGACAACGATTCATCCAGGAGACAGCCGGGTATTCCCGACGACGCCGTAACATGCGCAACCTAGCGATTTTTTCGGTTCTTGGCTTGTTCATGGTGCCGACGGCATGGGCACAGTTTGCCCCAACCACGCCGGGCGACATCCTGAGCCAATATCATGCGGCTGCGGCGACCTGGGAGACTACCGTTTTCGGGTATGCCCAAGACTTGTTTTACCTGCTTGCGGTGATTGAACTATCGTGGACGTTTCTCGAGCTGTTTTTGCAGCAGGCGGATTTGCAGGCATGGATGTTCGGCTTCATGCGGAGCATTATGGCCATCATTGCCTTCTATGCACTGCTGTTATACGGAAACCAGTGGTTTCCGGCTGTAGTCAACAGCTTTACGCAGATCGGCTCGCTCGTCGCGGGAATCCCGTCGATCTCACCGACCGTGGTGTTCACCCAGGGCCTGAAGATTGCCGGGGCGATGTTGGAGGCCGCTATGGATTCCGGCTTTCTACTGCACATCGGATCGGCGCTCACGATTATTCTTTGCGCGCTGATCATTCTGCTGTGCTGGGGTCTGGTGACACTGAGCCTGATCATCACCTGGGTCGAGAGCTACGTGGCGTTAGGAGCGGCCTACATCATGCTGGGCTTCGGCGGCAGCCGGTGGACCCGTGAGTACGTCAACCGCTACATCTGCCTGGTGATATCGGTGGGGTTGAAGATCCTAACAATCTATGCGGTCATCAGCGCCGGCATGATCTTGAGCGGCAACTGGATCACCGAAGCACAGCAGGTGAAACTAACGCCATTCGTGACTACAGCGCCGGTGTTGGTGGCGTTCGATGTGCTGATCGGGACCTTTATATACAGCCTGCTGGTCTGGTACTTGCCCCGGATCATCACGGCGGTTCTCGGAGGCAGTCTGTCTCTGGGACATAACGAGGTACTAGCGCCGGTCATCATCGCAGGCCAGATGGCCGCCGCCACGGCCATGCAGGGGGTAGCCGTTGCTGGTGGGGGCGCGGCCGGCGGTGGCGCCGCGGCAACCTCGTCGTGGGCATCGAACGGGAGCCTAAATGGTGCCAGCGGAACCGGTGCGCCGGGAAGTCCGTCTGATACAGATGCCGGAATCCGGCGCTTGGTCGAGAGTACGAAGGGCAAAAGCTCATAGGAGGCGGGGAAATGCGATTTCTGAAATTTCTGACGTTCGCACTCGGTGCGCTTGGACTGGTGGTACTGACCGGTCGTGCACCAGTCGCGCCACCGCGGCTGCGGTTCTGATCTGGCGGTCCCGGCGAGAAACGAGCCGGGCCTGGCAGAGTTTCCTGCATTGCTAGCTCGCTAGCGAGTGCTTGGCTAGCGAAAGGAGGAGTTGTGTCAACAAGCGAAGCGGTTAGTCCATATATAGCGGCGCGCCACGAATGGGACGAGCGATACGGGTCGCTGATAACGCAGGCCCGTAACTGGCGAGTGGCCTTCCAGGTCTCGGCTATGATCGCGCTCGTGGCAGTGGCTGGAGCCACGTGGCTGTCAGTGCACTCGCGCACGAAGGTATTCGTTGTGGCATTGGATCAGCTCGGCAGGTCAGTCGCTGCGGGTTATGCGGACCAGACCAGTGTGGCTAGCGATGACCGGGTGCGGCGATCGAGTATTCTCAACTGGGTCGAGAGCTTGCGCACCGTTACCAGCGGCACCGTTGCGCAGGCGAAGGCCATCAGGGCGGTGTACGCGCAAATTGCGCAAGGCAGCGCGGCCATGAGCGCGATCAACGATTTCTATCGCGGCGATCCGCCGCAGATGCGCGGGAAAATGGAAACAGTGTCGATTGATGTCAATACGGTGCTTCCGACGAGCGACCGGAGTTACGAAGTCGATTGGACGGAAACGACACGAGACATGCAGGGTGTGGTGACGGCCACGGCAAGGTGGAAGGGTTCGTTCATGATCGCGGTCGATCCGCCAAACGACGAAGCGACTGCGCGCGGGTATAAACCAAAAACAGATGTTGTCCTTTCCCCGACCGCCACCGAGGCGGTGCGCGTCTCCGCGGGGTTCCGGGCGGAGTCGAATCCGCCGTCACCTGGCCCTGACGGACGGGTCATATATACCTTTGGTGCCGGACTCGCGACGCTGGTCTGCGCGCCGTTGCGGATCTGCGTCCTCGAACTCCAGCCTGGCGAGAAACTCAACGGGGTACCGCAAATCGGGGATTCGCTGCGCGGGCAGATCACACCAGCAGCCTATGGACCCCCCAAACGGGTAGATTCTATCTACCTTTCTGGGCTAGTGGAGCCCCCGGAATGGAATCAAAAAAAAAGCGCCTAGAGTTGCAACTGGATGTATACTCGCTCCACCCAACATACCAACGGAAATCCTGGATAATTTCCAAGTTTTCGAAAAGGCCTTTGTGACGATTTTGGGGATAACGACAGAAAATGCAGGCTTTTTGGACAGAATTGCCGGCGTGGTTCCGGAAACGAAGGGCCTTGAGTCAGATTCCCCTAACAGGAGGCAACAATGGTAATCGAGTGCCGTATCGCGAGCCTGCTATTTTGTACAGATTGTCGTAGGAATAAGAAACAGACGCGAAGCTTTTGGGCGGTGGGGGGCCTCGTTTGTATGAGTTGCCTCGCGGGAGCGCAATCGTTACCGACTGACGCCGATCAAACTTGCATCGTCGCACCTGCTCAATTTGCCGGTTGGTTTCAGAAGGGTGTTGTCAGTTTGAATGGGGTGGTGAATCCGGCCAGCAGCGTGACATTCACCCCCAACCTCCCCAACCCGAATTGTCCTTTCTACCAGTGGGCGGAACAGATGTTTCTCTGGCTGAATTCGCCGGCCCCGACGTTTTACGGAGGCGGCGGGCCAATCTTCAATTCGCCGACTTTTTTCGACGTTTCGCCACCAAATTCGAGCAACCAACGCACGCTGATCCCGCATGTGCCAGGCGTGCTCAGGCCGTTCCCCCTGCCGGTACGGTCGGCGCAGCTAGGCCCGGACGGCTTGCAGGTCATTTTCGACACTGCCGGCCGCATGCTTGAGGTCGTGCCGGCGAAGATCTCGGTGGAGGGGAAGCCGCTCGTCCGCAATGCGGAGGGCCGGGAGGTCGAGATCTCCAGGGCCACCGTCGAAGGCGGGAAAGCGGTTTTTCTGGACAAAGCGGGCCGGCCGATCAGAGGTGCAAAACCGGTTCTGGAGAAACGGCTGCAGGAAAAGGCACTGGCAGCGCTCCGGCCGAAGGCTCCGGCGACTGCCAAATTGCAGGTTCCGAATAGACAAATTCTCATCGTGCAACGGTTCAATATTGGTGGCATCCCGATCTTTATCGATGGTTCCGGCAACCTGGACCCGGTCGAGCAAGGGCAAGCGGACGACAGCGTCCTGGAGACGCAGAATGGATCGTTGGTTTATTACACAATCGCCGTGAACGACGTGTACGCATACTTTCTCACGGGCGCCAAAACCGGCGGAATTACTCCTTTCCCCTCCTTCTTTCCAACGACCACGGCGGATTTGACGAGCATCCAGAATTTCGCTCTGACGAAAGGGATAACATTCCCCGATCCCACTGCGCTGGCCGTCGAAGTGAAGGCTTCGTGGGTGGATGCGTCCACGGTGTCGAACCCCAGCGACTACATCACTATCAGCGCGACAATCCCCATTTATACGCCCGCTACATGCTTTACGTCGGGGACAAACACCACATGCACGGCGTCGGGGACCAAGACGGCCACCTTGGCGCTGGTGGGCATGCATGTAGTTGGGAGCACCCTGGGCCATCCTGAAATGATCTGGTCGACCTTTGAGCACGTTGGGAATACGCCGCTCGCGACCTATACATACAACGGGAGCACGGGGGTGGAAACCGTACCTCAGAGTACGGCGGGAACGTGGTTATTCTCCTCAAGCGGCTCCGCTGGCCCATTCGACAAGCCTCACATGCAAACTTCGGGGGCCAACATTCAGGCTATTGCCCAGCCCCCAAACCCGGCGCCGCCGCCTTTCTTCATCAGCGCCAGCGACACGTTAAGGTGGAAACCTTTTGGAGCGGCCACGGACCTCATTCCTTTCAACCTCTCAGAGCCCACCGCCACGATTGCAAACACGGATATCATTTCCGTCAACAACAGCGTTCGCGGGCAGTTGGTGAGCGGGGACGTCCGGGGCAACTACATCTTCTCGGGAGCAACGTGGACCGCCGGAGGGGCTGCTCCGACACTCAGCAGCGCTACGCCACCGGCCAATAACAGCAACCAAGTCGGCACCAGCTTTCTGACTAACAGCACGATGGAAACATACCAACAAGGCGCCAACAGCACGTCCGCAGGTGCGACCAATTGCTTCTTTTGCCATAACAACGGTTTTCCCCCGGTTGGCACCGCGACATGCGTGAGCCCACCGACTCCACCCGGCGCGTGCAACTTCTTGTCCCCGGACGTTATTGACGGCCTGAGCCATATTTTCGCGCAGCTGCAGTCGCTGCCGTAGAAGCGGAGCCAGGGACGGGGACGCAGATTCTCTTCGGATCGGGACCAATCAGGATATTCCTGACGGAGTTTACAAACGCGTACCGCCAGGCAATCGCCAAGGATGCTACGACGGAAATAAGATTGCAGCGTAACAGGCTGCATGTATGCTTGCTCGGTGGCCAGGGAGGTGAAATGGTCCCGGTTAGGTACCTGACTGCGGGTCAGCGCCGCCTGTCCCCTTTTTAAGAAAAATACCTCAACAGGCGCTGTGTTCATGCCCCAGCCGCTTGCGTTTTCGGCTCTACCGGGGCTATCGCCGTATCGTAGACTTTCTTCAATTCGTCAAGCAGCCGCCAGGCGGGTTCCCATTTGGACACCGACGGGTCCGCTATTCCGGCGTCGACCTCAGCTTTTCGGCTCGCTTCGACCAAACGGCGGAGCTCCGGGACGTCGTCGTGGTAGCGAGGCAGACGTAGCATGAGGCGTTGATAACGTATGTCGTGTTCGTCCGTGAAATGCGTTCGCAGAGAGCGATACGCCACCAGTTCACTAATGAGAATCACGATCGATCGTTCCGCCTGCTCCGGTTCGAACTCCACCAGGTCCTTTATGGCCAGACGCCCGCTCTCCAGGCCTAGGAATAGCATATAGACGAGATTGCGCCCGGCTTGGAGCCTGGCAACGGCCGCTGCCTGGTTGGAGGAAACTGATTCCAAGGCCTCCGGAGGTTCAGCGAGCGCACGCTGCGAATCGCGAACCGCCTTCATGTAGGTGTAGAACGCGGTGATGTTGCTCACCACCTTGGCTTCCAGCGCTTCCAGGTCTTTCGTGTTGTTCTCGAAGACGGGGAAGTAGTTCTCTTGCGAGGCAAAGTGGGGCGATGGCGCATGTGATGTACTGGCCGGTAGTGCAGGCGAACTGGGGTCAAGCCGTTCCACATAGTGGCGCGCCACGTCGGCTACCAGGGTGGCCCGGCAGAGTGTGTCGATCTCACAGGCGAACAAGTCGACCACGCCGAGCCTCGCGCTGCCGGCCCTATAGGCCCAGGCAAGAACTGCGGCGAAAACGGCAAGCACGGGACCGAAAGACGTAAGGACACCGGTCGCGGCCATCAGCCAGAAGTGCAAGGTTAGCAGGGTGTACAGATTCTCTAACACCATGACCAGGGCTTTAACGAAAAAAACCGCGGTGACAGCGATAAGGGAAAGCGCGGCGACCAGTTGCAGATCGGTGACGTGTTGTGAGCTGAACAGCCGGTCCATTGTGGCGGAGGATTCGCCAGTGCGCATCAGCCACTCGAGTGGCTTCAGTATTCGAGAGACGACAGCCGGCTGGAGCCAGCCTGGCTCGGAAGACGTACGAACGGCACCCTGCATATACAGCCCTCTTTAGATAGTGTGGGATCGGCTGCTACCGTTGCAGGTTGCAGGTGCCGGGCGGTCAGCGACAAAATTCACCCGGTGGCATAGATATTTATCACTGTTGGGTCAGGAAAGCAATGGAATTTTCGCTGACATTGGTGAACTTTTCAGATTGGCATCGGAGAAAAAGGGGACATCCATGACGCAATTACGGGTGCTCAGAAGGCATCGTCAGCAAATAGGCATGTCTGCACGCCAGGCTGGTCCGGCGAACTCGGCCGCTTGCGGGCGCAAACCCGCCGTCCCCTGTCCCCTTTTCCCCTGAAAAGTCTGCGGCGATAGAAGATAGATCCAGGACTAATTCAGGGACAGGCTATGGAGTGCGCCCCCGGACTGAGACAGAGAAATCAGGGACAGTTCTACACTGAATGGAGAACTGAACCTGATGAAGAAGAGCCGAGTTTTTAGCCCGAAGTTCAAGGCGGCGGCCGTCCGGCGGATGCAAGCTGGGGAGAGT